>Ga0070741_10000189_pt1 | contig 230580 bp, 189 predicted proteins | sample Coa_R1_4_FD_66440 | JGI IMG/M metagenome (GOLD analysis project Ga0070741, IMG submission 66440) | Surface soil microbial communities from Centralia Pennsylvania, which are recovering from an underground coalmine fire - Coalmine... | ecosystem: Environmental > Terrestrial > Soil >...
TATCCACTGGCGTGCTCCTTTGTTGAGGCGTGGAACTGCGGCCACTATATTCCAGCGAATGATGTGCCGCAACGTACAGAACACGCAGACGGAGAGAGAGCTGCAGGGTAGAACCCACGCGAACCACTTGTTGAAAATCTGCGAAGAGTTTCCCCTTCCGCACGGCCCTTTCGTTAAAATGACCATTAGCGCCACGGAACGCAGCCAATAAATCTGCAGGCGCCGCTAAGCAGGTGTGAGGTTACGCAGGTGCAAGAGGTTTTGCAGAGCGAACGGAATCCGCCTGCGAAATAGGGAGGCTCAATGACCGCACCGGGACACGCCGCGCAGACTGCGGCTTTACTCGAACAGCTTCGCGAAAAGGCTCGCCTGCTCCGTATTCACTCGCTGCGGATGACCACCGCGGCGGGTTCGGGTCATCCGACATCGTGCCTTTCCGCCGCGGAACTGATGTCAGCTACGTTTTTTTACGCAATGAAGTTTGATCCCGCGCACCCCAATGCCCTGAGCGGCGATCGATTTGTATTGTCGAAAGGGCACGCCGCGCCGATTCTTTACGCAGCTCTGGCGGAGGCGGGCGTTTTTCCAGTTTCGCGGCTGATGACGCTGCGGCAATTCTCGAGCGAGCTCGAGGGTCATCCGACACCGCGCATTCCTGGAGTGGATGCCGCGACGGGCTCGCTCGGCCAGGGGCTTTCGGTCGGCGCCGGACTGGCGATCGGAGCGCGCGTCGGAAAATCGTCGGCGCGTGTTTATGTGCTTACGGGAGACGGAGAGCTCGCGGAGGGGAATATCTGGGAGGCGGCGGAATTCTCCGGCCACTACGGAATCGACAATCTCGTTGTGCTCGCCGATATCAACGCGCTCGGGCAGAGCCAGCACACCATGTACGAGCACGATATGGAAGTTTACCGGCGGAAGTTCGAATCCGAAGGCTGGGCTGCCGAAGTGATCGATGGTCATGATCTGGCAGCGGTCGTCGGCGCGCTCGATCACGCCCGCGCGACCAAGGGCAAACCTTACGCGATCATCGCGCGCACAGATAAAGGTCATGGCATCAGTTTTCTTTCCGGCAAAGACGGTTGGCACGGCAAAGCACTCTCACGCGAACAGCTCGACAAGGCGCTCGCGGAGCTCGGGCCGATACCGCCGGAGCAGAAAGATACAGGGCGGTCTTACGAGCGAAAGCCGCTGCCGCAGCAGCCGGAAGGTTTTCCCGCGGCGGCCGCTCCCGAATACAAGATCGGACAAAGCGTAGCCACGCGCGAGGCGTTTGGCGTCGGATTGAAAAAACTGGCGGAGGTAAATCCCAAGATTTACGCCATTGACGGCGACGTGAAGAATTCGACATTCACCGAAACGCTGCAAAAGGAGTTTCCTGAGCGGCTGGTGGAAGGGTTTATTGCGGAACAGAATATGGTATCGCTGGGGGTCGGGATGGCGGCCCAGGGGCTGGTGCCGTTTATCGGCACATTCGCCTGTTTTCTCTCGCGAGCCTACGATCAGGTGCGCATGGCAGCGATCAGCCGCAGCAGCATAAAGCTTTGCGGTTCGCATTGCGGCGTCTCCATCGGCGAAGACGGACCTTCGCAGATGGCGCTCGAAGATCTGGCGATGTTTCGCGCGATTCCCGACGCGACGGTTGTTTATCCCAGCGATGGCGTCTGTGCCGAGCGGCTGACCGAGGAGATGGCCCGGCGCGCTGGAATCTGCTACATCCGCACTTCACGGCCGAAGACAGCGGTTCTATATGGCAATGATGAAAAATTCCCGGTGCCGGGGCTGAAGGTGTTGCGGCAGAGCGCAAACGATAAAGTCACGGTGATCGCGGCGGGCGTTACAGTTTACGAAGCACTGAAGGCTCATGACGAGCTGAAGTCACGCGGTGTGGGAATTCGCGTTGTGGATCTTTACTGCGTGAAGCCGCTGGATACCGCCGCTCTTGCGGAGCATGTGCGGGCCACGGGCGGCAGGGTTGTTACGGTCGAGGATCACTACGCGGAGGGCGGCCTCGGTGAAGCCGTGCTGGCCGATCTGGCCGAAGCCGGTGTGCCGCTCGCGGCGGTTCGGCGGCTGGCCGTGGACCGCGTGCCGCATTCGGGCAAACCCGAGGAACTGATCGATGCGTTTGGCATCTCGGCGCGGCATATTGTTGAGGCAGTCGGGAGCATCGCCAAATAGCTTGGTCATCAGGACTCAGGCGATAACACAGCAACGAGAAAAACAAAGAGGGATTCTTCGGGCCGGCATTTTCAAATCCCGGGAAACCAAACACCCTTTAGCGCAGGCCCGCCCTTAGAATGACAACGGGAAGAGCTAGCAACAGCTAATCCGCGGCTGGAGCTGACGCTTCCGCTCCGAGCAAGATGTGGCGCGGCGGCTGGCGCAAGTCCCACACGATTCCGCACCACGAAAGCATCTTCAGAAGATAATAGGTGACGTCGATCTCCCACCAGAAAAAGCCCTGGCGTGCTGAAGCCATGTAGTGATGATGGTTATTGTGCCAACCCTCGCCCATGGTGAGCAGAGCGAGCACCGCGTTATTTTTGCTGGTGTCGGTGGTTTCGTAGCGGCGCTTGCCAAAGATGTGCGACAGGGAATTAATCGTGAAGGAACTGTGCCACAGGATGACCGTGCTGATGCAATAGCCCCAGACCAGCAGAGGCCAGCCGCCGGCGAGGAACATACCGACTGCCAGAACGACCGGCGGGACGATGTGGTACTTGTTGAGCCAGCGAAGTTCGGGATAACGGTGGAAATCGCCGATCAGTTCCGTGCGCGTATCGATGTAACGTTCGGATAAGATCCAACCCACATGCGCCCATAGAAAGCCGCTCAATGTGGGAGAGTGCAGATCTTCGTCCATGTCGGAATGCCGGTGATGGTGGCGGTGATTAGCGGCCCACCAGAGGACGCCTTTTTGTGTGGACATGGTGGCCATAAAGGCCATGACGAACTGAAAGGCGCGGCTCGTTTTGAAAGAGCGGTGAGAAAAATAACGGTGATATCCGGCGGTTACGAAAAACATGCGGACATAATAAAAAGCCAGGCAAACAATCAAATAAGACCAATGAAATTTCAGGAAAAATGCCGCGAGACAAGCGAGATGTACGGCGAAAAACGGGAACGAACGGACCAGCGAGATGCGGTTGCCACTCCTCAGAGTAATCCAGCCGAATGCCATGCCCTTCCTCTTGAACTCCGGAGATGTCGGAGTTCTTTCCGAGCGCAGGGCAGACGGCAGCCGGCGCGCTCTGACAAACGCGTGCATTTTCAGTCTAGGGAGCAGACTAGGAGGCGTCAAGTCATTCGGTGAAAAGAGTTACAAAAAAACGATTGAACCAAAGGACAGGTGCGCCAGTAATTCCCCTCATGCCAGACGGCATCGCGCAGCAAGGCTATGTTATCTTCACGCGGCAACCAATAACGAGGCCCAGAATATGGCGGAAAAAACAGTTCTCATAGGCGTGATTCCGGAAGCGATGGTGATCGGGCCGTCCGACCAAGTGGCCTGGGTAGCTGGGGAAGGACAACTGAAAATCGAGTTTGACGCCAATCGATCACCATTTGCGTCGAATGTCTTTCAGGCGCCAGCGGGAATGCGACTTTTGAGCGGGACTCCACGTCCAGGGACGAAGCCGGGGTCTTATCGTTATCGGCTTTGGCTGAACGATCAGTTGATGGGTTCCGGGGAAATCATCTTGCGTTAGAAGTGACGGAATTCGCGCGCTGTTGATTTTCCGTCAGCGGTAGCCCATCGTACAAATCGGCTCGTGATTTGAGCGAAGGTTACGAATTGCTTGAGGGCGAGGTAAGTCGCTTGAGGTTGTCGGCGTTCATTTTTAACTTGCCCTCTTGCCGCATACGAGTGTCGAGAGCGGTACGGAAGGCGTCAAAAGCCATGGTACGACGCGCATCCAACAGCTGCTGCTGAATATCCTGCTTCTGCTTTTCAAGATCCGCGGGATTGGCAGGCTGTTTTTCTAAGATGCGGTAGACGGCCCAATTCGCGCCCAGTGAGACGGCATCACTCGTCTGCCCGACCGGCATACCGAACGCCGAAGCGAGCTGAGTGGCACCGCCCAAGTCGGCTACAGAGCCGGTGCGAGAGAAAAGATCGCTTGTCTTTGCTTCCAGGCCCAGTGCTTTGGCCGCCTTCGCCAGATCCTCACCCGATTTCGCCTGTTTTGCCAATTCTTCCGCTTTGCTCTTGGCCAACTCGGCTGCTTTATCGCGGCGATAGTCGGCGAGAACCTTGTCATGAACTTCAGCAAGAACTGCGGGATGAGCAGGCTGATCTTCTTTCACGGAGATCACGACGTATCCCTTATCGGTGTGGATCGGGGCGCTATCGTCTCCCGGGCGCAAGCGGAAAATCGTCTCCGTAAGTTCCGGAGAATTTCCGACGTCGGGAACAGGTTGATTGACCTCCAGGGGTTGAGTTTGACCGAACTTCAAATTGAATTTCTTGGCGAGGTCATCGATCGAAACGCGGCCCGAACGGCGGATTTCGGCGGCAATCTGATCGGAAAGGTCCTGAGCCGTACGCTCCGCCTGATCTTCCTGGAGCGTGGAGAGAATTTGCGGGTACACCTCGTCGAGCGCTTGGGTGCGGGCATTCTGGCGATCGATCACCTTGATGATGTGGAACCCGTATTGCGTTTTCACCAGATCGGAAATTGAGCCAACCGGCAGGCTGAAGGCAGCCTGCTCGAATTCCGGTACAGTTTGGCCGCGAACGATCCAGTCGAGATCGCCCCCCTTATCTTTGGTGGTGTCGTCGGAATATTGCTTTGCGAGGTCGGCGAAATTCGCGCCGCTCTTGGCCTTTTTCAAAACCTCTTCAGCCTTCTTGCGAATTTCCTCGGCTTCCGCATCGGTCTTGCCTACCGTCTTGAACAAGATGTGAGCGACGTGAGCGCGGTCGGGCAATTTGTAACGGTCGATGTGGTCATCGTAATACTTGCGAACATCATCTTGGGAGATATTGCTGCGGAGCCTGAGCTGCTCGAGATCAAGAAAGGCGTACTGCACGACACGCCGCTCGGAAACGCTGTATTTCGCTTTGTTCTTCTCGAAATAAGCGGTGAGATCGGAGTCAGCCGGTTGAATCTTGGATTCCAAATCATCTGGCTTGATGACGACATAGCTCAGTTTGATTTTGTCGTTGCGGCGCCGGAATTCCTGTTCAATGTCAGCGGGGGAGACGGTCATGCCGTCGCTCACCAGTTCCCGGAATTTTTCTTCGAGTAAACCCTGGCCGACCAGATCCTCGAATTCGGGAACGCTCATGCCGGAGCTGGCTTCCACCTGTGCGGCATATTGGTCGTTGCCGACGAAGGCCCCATTCACGAAAGCGGTTGGGATCAGTTGCCGAATTCGGTCGGCGCGCTCCTGATCGCTGACCGTAATTCCCAACAGTTGCGCTTCGATTGCCAGTTCTTTCTGGAAGACCAATTCATTCAGCACCTGTTGGGCGTATAAGGGCTCGAGGGCGGCCGGAATCGCCCCGGTGCGCTCGATTCGCGACAGTTGGGCGCGGACGTCGCTAACGGTAACGGACTGATCGCCTACGGTCGCCACGACATCCGCGGCGGAGACGCTATCGGTGCCCTGGCCGGGAACTAGATACAAAAGCATGCCCACGCCCAGCAGGCCGACCACAATACCGAGCATGATTCGAACGCCGAGGTTTTTCTTGTGCAATGATTTAAACACTTACCGCCACCTTAATCGGCGCGCAGAAGAGCCAAAGAAGCATGTCCACGGCGCGCGTTTGCTGGTCTGAATAAGTCATTATAGGGCAGCCCGGCTGCGCGCTCAAACGCGAAATCAGGAGCGAAACGGGTGCCGGCGAGCGCACCTCCGCACAAGGCGAACGCCGATTTTATGCCGAACGCGCATTTGCAAAGCACCATGTGTAAAACACGATGTTGCAACGCGGAACAACACCTTCCTCGCGCTGCCTTGCGACCCCCCAGACCGTATGCTAGATTGCAAAACAAGCGAAAAAACCGCATTTTTTGCATGTACGAATCGCGACAACCCGGCTCGCCGAAGCATGGCAAGGTGGCCATCGAAGTTCAATGGACCACAATTAGTTACCGAACAGTGATCGTATATTCTTTGTTGGGGATCGTGATCCTCTGTGCGGGTGTGTTTGTGACGCGACCCGAGTGGCTGACGCGGGCCATGGACCGAGTGTCGCGTGGGCTGAGTACGACGCCCAGCAATCCCGCGGCGCTGGCACAAAACCAAGCGCGCTTCGTTAATCTCGACGGCAAAGTGGAAGTCAAACGCGCCAATTCCGTGACATGGGAGAACGCCGACTATCGTACCACCCTCGACCGAGGCGATCTGATTCGCACCGGGGACGACGGCGCCGCCAGGATCACTTTTGTCGATGGCACGACGTATACAATAAAGTCGAATTCTTTCGTGACGGTCGAGCAAAACTTTATCGATCGCGATCAATCCACCAGCGTGGCTGTGCACATCAGTTCGGGCGCTGTGGATCTCGCTACGGGCACTTGGCCGTCGCCGCGCTCGAGAGCGGAGGTTTCGTTCGCCAACGCAAGAGCGTCGTTGAAGCAAAACAGCCGCGCTGCCGTCCGCACTGATCCCGTCAATGATGAAAACCAGATTACTGTTTCGGCAGGTTCGGCGGATATGCAGGTCGGAACGCAGCATGTGGCGATCGGCGAGTGGGAGCGTGTGACGTTTAAGCAAGCCGGCGGGGAGTTGACCAAGTCTACGGTGCTTGCGCCCCCGGGTCTTATCTCTCCTTTAAATCTTCAGCCGCTCATCGAAAACGATCCAAAGCATGCTACCGTCCACTTCGCGTGGGCGGCCATTCCCGATGCATCCAGCTACAGCCTGCGCGTCAGCTCGAATTCGATGTTTACGCGCATCGCCGTCGAAAAAACCGTCACGGGAACCAGTGCCGACCTTACGGGATTTGATCCGGGCGATTACTATTGGGATGTAACGGCAATTGACCCGCACAAGAAGGAAAGCGCGCCGAGCGACGCTTTCAAGTTCAGTCTCATTGCTCAGGGCAAGGGTGATGAGATGCTGCTGGAAGTGGACGGCACAGAATTACACGGCAATGTCGCGGAGTTGATCGGGCGCACAGAGCCTAGCGCGGCGCTGATCATAAACGGGGAAGCGGTGGCGGATATCGGGCGTGACGGGCGCTTCCGTTACTTCACACAGCCGCTGTCGCGGGGTAGTCATGAGATTGTGGTGACCGGGCAGAATCGTCGCGGAGGCACGGCTATCAAGCGCGTGCCCATCGTGATTCCATAAGAACTGAGTCGCCGGCAAAGGGGAACCGCGTGCAGTAAGGCCGCGGGAAAAGAATGATCAGTAAAAACGGCTATAACCTTCGTTCCGTCTTCAGCCTGCTTTCTTCCGATCTGGCAATCGACCTGGGGACGGCGAACACGTTGGTATTCGCGAAAACCAAAGGCATTGTGGTCAACGAGCCGTCGATTGTTGCCATCAACAAGAATACGAGCGAAGTAGTCGCTGTAGGCCGGGAAGCGAAAGACATGCTGGGCCGGACTCCGGGAAACGTGGTGGCGATCAAGCCAATGAAGGACGGGGTGATCGCCGACTTCAAAGTGACCGAGAAGATGCTGACGTACTTCATTCAGAAGGCTCACAACCGGCGCGTTCTGGTGCATCCGCGAATCGTGATCGGGGTCCCCAGCGAAATCACTCCTGTGGAAAAGCGCGCCGTGCAGGACTCCGCCTACCGCGCGCGAGCCAGCGAAGTTTATCTGGTGGAGCAGGCCATGGCAGCGGCGATAGGCGCGGGACTGCCGATCGAGGAGCCTTCCGGCAACATGGTCGTGGATATCGGCGGCGGAACGACCGATATCGCCGTTATTTCCATGAGCGGGATTGTCTATTCGCGTTCGGTGCGCGTGGCCGGCAACGAAATGGACGAAGCGGTCATGCATTACCTGAAGCGCAAGTACAACCTGCTCGTCGGCGAGCGCACCGCGGAACAGATCAAGATGGAGATCGGCTCCGCTTACCCGCTGGAAAAGCCGCTGACGATGGAAGTGAAAGGCCGGAACTTGATTGAAGGGGTGCCGCGCACGGTCACGATTGACGACAGCGAAATTCGTGAAGCGCTTTCGGAATGCGTGTCGACGATCCTAAATGCGATTCGTGTGGCGTTGGAGAGAACTCCTCCGGAGCTTTCGGCGGACATCAGTGACCGGGGAATTGTCCTGACGGGCGGCGGAGCGCTGATCAAAAACCTGGATAAGCGAATTCGTGAGGAGACCGGCTTGCCGGTCTCAATCGCGGACGATCCGTTGGCGTCAGTGGTGCTGGGCACGGGGAAGATGCTCAGCGATTTCCGTCTGCTTCGTCTGGTATCCATTGACTAGGCAGGCGCTCTTTAAATAATAAGAAGCACTCGAATTTCTTCGAACGCACGCGCATAAGTTTTTTGCGCAGGAGAGACTGGGTTGCCCATTCCTTCACGACGCCGATCGCTGGCGCTGTTTGCGGCGGCTATCGCAGTTCAGGTGATGTTGCTGGCGCTGCAGATCCGGCGCGGGCAACAGGTGCGCTTAATCCGGGTATGGGCGATCGAGAGTGTATCTCCACTGGGGCGCGGCGCGGCGTGGTCTGTAGAGGGAGTTCGCGGCCTCTGGAGCAACTATGTGGCCCTGCGTCATGCGCGCGAGGAGGACGAGCAACTTCGCGCTGAAATCGCCGAATTGCGTATGCGGAATGCGCAACTGGAGAGCCGCGCGGCGGAAGCGGACCGGCTGGCCAATTTGCTGGGATTCCGCGATGAGCATACAGAAGTGCAGATGGTGGCCGCGCGTGTGATTGGGGCGAGCCCGGATCCTGCCAGTCACATCGTGCTCATCGATCGAGGGTCACGCGACGGAGTTCGGCGTGACATGGGAGTGATCACGCCAGAGGGCGTGGTCGGGAAAATCTTCGCAGTCTATCCGGATACGTCACAGGTGCTCCTGCTTACGGACAAAGAAAGCGGTGTGGGCGCCCTTATGGAAACGTCGCGAGTTCAAGGACCGGTACGAGGTACTGGCGAACCATCGCTCATGCTCGAGTACATCAGTAATGAGGTGAAAGTCGAGCCCGGGGATAAAATTGTGACGTCGGGACAGGACCGGATCTTTCCGAAAGACTTGCCAGTAGGAACGGTGGCGCAGGTACAGCCTGACCGGCACAGCCCATTCCAGAAGATTTCGGTAAAACCGACGGCGCGGCTCGACGGGCTCGAGGAAGTCTTGGTGCTGCTGACACGACAGGAATTCGTGTTCCGCAAGGACGCAGAAAAACCCGACAAATCGGAAAGGGTTGAGAAAGCCGAAAAGGCCGTGACCGTGCCGGTTGCATCGGCAGTGGAGCCAAAGAGTGCATCGGCGTCAGCCAAACCTGTGGCAGCTACACCCAAACCTGCGGCGCCTGTTACGCTCAAACCCGCCGCGCCGGTGACAACGCCCAAACCTGTCGCGGCACCAAAGCCTGTGCCGGCGACGGCCGAATCGAAGCCTGCGGGGGAGACAACGCAACAACCCAAACCTGCCGAATCCCCGGCTCAGCCCAAACCTGATACGGCAACTCAACAAGAGCAGAGCAACCCGTGAGGGCCGGCTTATGAACGCGAGAATGGAAATTCCAAACTCGTACGATCAGTACGTTGAAGTTCATAAGTACTACGCCGGAGCTATCTTCGGAGTGGTTGTGCTCACACTGGCGCTGGAGGCGCTGCTGCCAATATATTTCCGGTCGGCGGCAATCCTTGAGCTTCCGCTTCTGGTGACGGTTTATTTCGGATTGAGCAGGCGAAACCCGTCGTCCGGGCTTTTGTTGGGCATGGGCATCGGATTGGCGCAGGACGCACTCGGACATACTCCATTCGGAATGTATGGCATTGCTAAAACCGCGGTGGGATTCGTCGCCTCATCGTTCGGTTCCCGCATTGATGTGGAGCATCCGATCAGCCGCTTTCTTTTGACGTTCGTTTTTTTTCATCTTCACAATGCCGTGCTGGTGCTGACGAGTCGGTTGTTGCTGGGACAACACGAACCGTACCTCGATGCTCGCTTGGTGATCGCCTCGGTCGTCAACTCTTTCGTGGCTGTCTTCTTTTTCGCGCTGCTGGATAAATTGCGTAAGACCTGAAATCCTCGCTGCGTTGGACTCAAACAAAGACTTCCGTACCCGGCCCAGATCGAGCCCATACCCTGCCCCTAGGGCAACGGTACTCATCCAAATAGAGGCATCGGTCTCCTTATCAATTGGGCATCGTGGACCCTCTAAGGGTTGCGCATGTGGAGACGGCGGTGCTAGGTTGAAGAGTCCGATCGACGCCCTGCGAGGTCTCTAAAACGACTGTAAGTTTTGCTGGATCAACGTGGTGGCGCTATACTTGCCACTTCCGAGTGGCAAACTGAGCGGGAACGTTCGGGCAGCGGGCGTGGAGTTTTCTTGTCCCTCTGGTTTCAAAATGAAAACCGCCTGCCGCAGACGCGGCTGACGGTCATTTCTTACACAATTGTGGCGCTGATGGCCCTGCTCCTGCTGGGCTTCTGGAAGCTGCAAATCATTCATTCCGATTTGTATAGCCAGTTGGCGGAGCGCAACCGGGTACGTTCGATACCGATCATTGCGCCCCGTGGGGCCATGCTGGACCGCTACGGCCGCGTTATCGTCGATAACTATCCCTCGTTCAGCGTTCTTCTATTGCGGGACGATTTGCAGCAGGTCGAACGGCTGCTTCCACAGATCGCCGACGGATTAGGCGTTGCCGAGGATGATCTTCAGCAGCAGATTGATGCTGCCACGTCGCTGCCGCACTTTCAGCCTATCGTAATTAAGCCCGAAGCTTCGCCCGGCGATATCGCCTTTATTGAATCTCATCGGGCTGATATTCCCGTACTGGAAATGCTGATGGTGCATAGGCGGCGATATCCCAAGGGCGGCTTCATGGCGCACGCGAGTGGGTACGTCGGCGAAGTCAGTTCGGAGCAGATCGAAGAGAGCAACGGCCGCTACAAGCCCGGCGATATTGTGGGCAAGGCAGGTCTGGAGAGGCAGTACAACGATCAACTCATGGGGGTGGACGGATTGCGGCGTTCCGTCGTGAACAGCGTCGGGAGGGAGGTCGGGCGACTCGAACAGACGGACGCGGTTCCAGGCAAACCGATCCGGCTCACCATTGATTACGACCTGCAACTTGTAGCCGAAGAGGCTTTGGTTGGTAAGAGAGGCGCCGTAGTCGCCATCGATCCAAGGAATGGCGATGTGCTGGCCATGGCGAGCCAGCCCTCCTATGATCCTAACGATTTTGCTATACGTATTTCGAAGGAAGAATGGCAGCAGTTGAATGAAGATCCCGAGCGGCCCCTGCTCGATCGCGCCATTCAAGCGCAGTTGGCTCCAGGATCTGTTTTTAAGATTCTCATGGCGACGGCGATGCTGGAGTCGAAAGCTCTTCCGGCGGATTATCACGTGTTCTGTCCGGGATCGGCGGAGTTTTACGGCCGCGTGTTTCACGACTGGGAAAAGAGCGGGCATGGCGATGTGGATGTGCATAAAGCCATCGTTCACTCCTGCGACGTTTTCTTTTACAACGTGGGCAAGCAACTGGGGATCGATCGAATTTCCTTTTATGCGGGCAACCTGGGCCTTGGGCACAAAACAGGAGTTGACCTGCCCGGCGAAGAGCCGGGGGTCATGCCCTCAGAAGCATGGAAGGAGCGCGTATTCCACCAGAAATGGTACCCGGGCGAAACGATTTCCGTGGCGATTGGGCAAGGCGCGATTGCGGTTACTCCCATACAGCTTGCTTACATGATCGGCGGCATTATCACTGGGGGCCGATTCCATCAGCCGCATTTATTGCTGACGGATAAAGCGTCGTCTGAGATTGATTTTCCCATTTCCGATTCCACGGTGGATACGGTGACGGAAGGCATGTACGGAGTCGTAAACGAACAAGGTGGCACCGCCAGCGGGTCGAGACTTCCAGGAATCGAATTGTGCGGCAAGACCGGCAGCGCGCAGGTAATCAGCAACCAGGCCCTCGCGCGAGTGGGCAAGCATGCCGACCTGAAGGATAATGCGTGGTTCGTCGGATTTGCGCCAAGACAGAATCCTGAAATTGTGGTAGCCGTCCTGGTGCAGGGCGGAGAACACGGCGCTTCCGCGGCTGCGCCCATTGCCAAAAACGTGGTGAAGGCTTATTACGACAAGAAGCAAGGGAAAGTTCCTCCGCAGGAATTAACGTCTCAAGCTGTGCCGCCGGGGATTCCGCCGTCGTTTTTGGCAGCACAGGCCGCCGCAGCTCGCGCGAATAAGCCCGAACCTGTGGCCGAAGAAGGGGTTCCCACGCAACCCGACACAGTTCCCACGAAACCGCAACCGGTGTCAACGACTCCGCCGGCGCCTCCGGCGACAATCACTCCATGAACGAAGGCACAAGCTTCCGTGATTACGATTGGTGGCTGCTGAACATCATTTTTGCCATCTGCGGAATGGGTGTGATCGAGATCTGGTCAGCTACGCACGCCAGCCATTTGGCGGGAATGCATTGGAAGCAGATGTGGTGGATCGCGTTGGGACTCGGATTCATGTTGTTGCTTTCCCGTTTGGATTATCACTCCGTCCTCGACAAGGCTCCGGTCCTTTACCTGATCGGAATCATCGCGCTGCTTGCTGTTCTGGTGGTCGGGCACACGCGATACGGCGCCAAGCGCTGGCTTCCCGTCATGGGAGAGTTTTTGCAGGTGTCGGAAATTGCCAAGTTAATTATAATTATCGCGCTGGCGCGTTTTTTTGCGGAGGTACGCACCGATCGGCTGTCGATCGCGGATTTATGCAAGGCCGCCGTGCTTACCGCAGTGCCGATAGGCTTGATCCTGCTGCAGCCGGACTTAGGAACGGCCATGGTCCTGGTGCCAGTGGTGGCAGTGGGCGCTTACCTGGCAGGCATACAATGGAAACACGCGGCGATACTGTTTCTCGCGGCTGCATTGATGGTGCCAATTGGCTGGCATCATTTGAAGCCGTATCAGAAGGAGCGAGTAACGACTTTCCTTCGTCCCGAAGAAGACCCCAAAGGATCCGGTTACCAGATTTTGCAGTCCAAAATCGCGGTGGGGTCAGGAGGCTTCTGGGGCAAGGGACTGGGAAACGGCAGTCAAAATCAACTCGGTTTCGTTCCTGTACGCTATTCGGATTTTATTCTCGCAGCGCTCGCGGAGGAGTTGGGTTTTGCGGGAGTATTTGTGACGCTGATGCTGTACACGGGTTTGCTGCTTCGCCTGATTCACAACGCGCAACATGCAAAGGATCGCGCGGGAATGTTTCTGGTGATGGGCGTGGCGGCGATACTGGGTTTCCACGTGCTCGTCAATGTGGCCATGGTCATCGGCTTCATGCCGGTAACCGGGATTCCGTTGCCGCTGATGAGCTATGGTGGTTCGGCCATGCTATTTGTGTTTTTGGCTTTGGGCCTAGTGATGAATGTACGCCTGAGGCGGTTCGTCAATTGATCCCGGGCCGGTTTTGGCTCTTGCGCAGTGGAACGATCCTGCGCCAGAGAAAGTAAATTCAGGATTTGAGAGCGCATCGCGTGACTGAGAAGGTATATGAGATGACATTGCCCGGGCTTCGGAGATCGGAGACGTGTGCCGAAGCGGCGCGCATACGAGTGTGGCGATGCGCTCTGAGGAGCTTTCATGCCCAAAGAGTTGGTAATATCAGCGACCCCCCACGAAACGCGGGTCGCCATTTTGGAAGATGGTCAGCTTTGTGAAATTTATATCGAGAGGGAAAAGGAATTTGCGTTAGTCGGAAGCATCTACAAAGGCCGTGTTACGCGCGTGCTGCCCGGAATGCAGTCGGCCTTTGTGGATATCGGCCTTGACAGTGATGCCTTCCTGTATGTTGGCGATTTCCTGGAAAATCTCGAAGATTACGATCACGTAGTAGCTCCAGTAGAAGGAAAAGTCGAAAAGATGGAGCAGCAAGGTGGCGAGGTGTTTGCGCCGCCAGCGGCCGGCGAACCGGGCCAGGAGCCGGCCCGAGCAGAATCCTCCCCCGCCGAGAGCGCTGCTTCGCAGGCCTCGGCGGCGGCCGAAGCGGACGCTGCAGACGACGTTCAACCTTTAACCTCGGAGAATCCGGCATACGCGCAACCCCCCGTGCGCCAGTTCTCTTCTCAGAGGCCGTTTTCGGGTCAGGATCGGCGGCCCGGCGGTTTTGGACACGGCCGGCACGATCAAGGACGGCGTGGACGTGGCGGGCGCTGGCGGCATGGCCGAGGCGGTGGTCATCGGTATCAAGGGCGTGACTTGCCGCCCTCGAAATATGCTTCTTCGCGGCCGTACTCCCCGCCCAGCAGTCAGGAACGTGAGGAATTGCCGGCCGATTATGAACCTGTGATTCTGCCCGGTGAGTCGCTGGCGAAATATAAGGATCGAATTCCGCCCTCAGGCGCTCCGGCCGGCGCCGCAGGTTTGGAATCATCGGCGCCTTCGGTCGAAGCGACTCCTACTGAAGCGGCGCGGCACGCCACGGAGCAGGACGAGCCGCTGTCCAGCAGCGCCGAAAAACACGAGGCTCATGAGCCCGAGCGCGATGAGGACTCTACGTCCGGTCACGATATCGAAAAGCCAGCCGTCACGCCGGACGCTCACGCGTTCTCGGAGTATCAGGCGCTTCCCGAAGAGCCCCCTCGCGCCCTCTACGAAGAGGCGGCTCAACCCGACGCCGTGTCATCGGCTGCAGGGCACGAGGTTTCCCCTGCCGGACATGACCTGTCGGAAGAAGAAGTAACTTCCCTCGCGGAACAACTCGCGGAGGCGCGGCACGAGGAAGTGAGCGCAAAAGCGGAGGCCGACGCCGAACTCGGTCCTTTGGAGGAAGAGTCACCGCACGTGCCCGAAAGTGAAGCTGAAACCGAGGAGTTCGTCGCCGAGGCCGAGGCCGAAGAGCATGAAGAGACTGCGGCGTTTGCTGCGGAAGGCGCGATGCCAGGCAACGAAGCCGCGCCAGCCGAGTTAAGGGGCGCGCCTGAGCGACCCACAGCGGCGCGAATTTCCGATCCTCACCGCGCGCGTTTTCAGCGGCCCATCCGCCGAGGAGGCCGGCATCGTGGGCAGCGGCAGATGCGCCGGCCCGATCACCGGCATGAACCGCGCAGGCCGCAATTGATTTCGGAAGTTTTGAAGCCGGGACAGGAGATCATCGTACAAATCGCCAAAGAGCCGCTCGGGAAAAAGGGCGCTCGAATCACCAGTCACGTAGCGCTGCCCGGACGTTTTCTGGTGTATATGCCGACAGTCAATCACGTCGGCGTCTCGCGGCGGATTAATTCCGCGGAAGAGCGGTCGCGACTGCGGCGTCTGGTGGGTGAAGCCAAAGGAACGTTTCCCGGCGGGTTTATCGTACGCACCGCAGCCGACGGAGCGCCCGATGACGAGATCCGGAGTGACGTGGAGTTCCTGGGGCGAACCTGGGAGAAAATCCTGGCGCAAGGCGAGCCACGCAAAGCCCCGGCGCTGCTCCATCGCGATCTCAACCTTGTCGAGCGCATCCTGCGCGACTACGTGAATAACGATTACGCCTCGATTTGGATCGACAACGAAGACGAGTTCAGCAAGGTGGTCGAGTTCGTCAGCCGATTCCAGCCGAAACTTGTCGGCCGCGTCAAGCTTTATACCAAGAGCGCCCCTATTTTCGAAGAGTTTGGCATTCAACAGGAACTCGATAAAGCGTTGCGCCCGAAAGTTTGGCTGAAGTCTGGAGGGTACATCGTCATCAACCACACCGAGGCCCTGGTGGCGATCGACGTCAACACGGGCAAGTACGTGGGCCGGGGCTCGACTCGCCTGGAAGACACGATCGTCAAGACGAACCTCGAGGCGGTGAAGGAGATCATCCGGCAAATTCGCTTGCGCGATCTGGGTGGAATTATCGTGCTGGACTTCATCGACATGGAGGAGAGGCGCAACCGCGATAAAGTGATGGCCGCGTTGGAGGCGGCATTGCGCTCCGACCGCGCGCCATCGAAGGCGCTGGCCTTCAACGAATTCGGCCTGGTGAACATCACCCGAAAACGCACCAAGCAGGCGCTCGAGCGTGTGCTCACGCAGCCGTGTCCTTACTGCACCGGTTCCGGGATGGTGAAATCGGTGCCGACAATTTGCTACGAAATCCAGGCCGAGGCGCGGAAAATGGCAACCGATCTCGAAGCTTCCAGCTTGACTCTGCGAGTGCATCCGGAAATTGCCAAGGCGCTCAAGACACGGGAAGCCGTGCTCGTCGAAGAACTCGAGCAGGTGACGCGAAAGAGCGTCATCATCCAAGCCGACCCCACGCTGCACTGGGAGCAATACGACATCTACTGACCCCTTCTAGACTTTGCCCAAAGCATGCTTTCGGCATAGTGTGTGCGTGCGAGAATTTGGGTAGGAGGCGATTTCTATGCGCCCGGGTGTGCTTTGCCGAAGCTGGCTTGCCCTTGTCTCGTTGGTTGCATTTTGCGTTGCTGTTGGAAACAGCGCCCCCAGGCCAAAGGAAAACGATAAGGTCTGGGTGGCGACGTGGGGCGCAAGCCCGGTAGCTCCGCTGCCCGCGAACACCACAAATACCGGCTTCACCAATCAGACCATTCGGCTGATCGTGCACACGAGCCTCGGCGGAAACGAAGTTCGTGTGCGGCTCTCCAATGCGTTTGGGACGCAATCACTGGTGGTTGGCGCGGCGCATATCGCGCTGCGCAGCATGAATGCAGCGATCGTGCCGGGAACCGACCGGCCGCTTACATTCAACGGCGCAAGTTCGATAACGATTCCGCCGGGAGCGCTCGTGGTCAGCGACGCAGTAAAGCTCGACGTGCCTGCGCTATCCGATCTCGCGGTCAGCCTTTATCTGCCCGGCCCGACAGGTCAGGCGACCTGGCATCCCGGAGCATTCTCGACCAATTACGTTTCCACGCCAGGGAATTTCGCCGGTACGGCGGAGATGCCGGTCGACCACACCGTGGCATCGTGGTTCTATCTGACCGACGTGGAGGTAAAAGCTTCACGCGACAGTTCGGTGCTGGTGACATTCGGTGACTCCATCACCGATGGGACCCGATCCACGCCTGACACCAACCATCGCTGGCCAAATTTTCTCGCGGAGCGGCTGGCCCAGCGGCACATCAAACTGAGCGTCGTCGACGAAGGCATCGCCGGAAATCGCGTGTTGCATGACTTCGTGGGGCCGAATGCGCTGGCGCGGTTCGATCGCGACGTGCTGACGCAAGCTGGCGCCGCGTACGCGACCGTCCTGCTGGGGATCAACGATATCGGTGACATCAGCCGCGTGCTCGGAGCTCAGGCCGGCGGCCTCGCTCCGCAACCAGTAAGCGCCGAGGAAATCATCGCCGGGCATATGCAGATGATCACGCGAGCGCACCAGCAGGGAATCAAAATCATAGGCTGCACGTTGACGCCGTTTGAAGGAGCCGCGTACTTCAGCGACGAAGGCGAGACCAAGCGGCAGGCGGTCAACAAATTCATCCGGACCAGCGGGGCATACGACGGGGTAATTGACTTCGATGCGGTCGTGCACGATCCAACCCACCCCGCGCGGATTCTGGCGATCTATGATAGCGGCGACCACCTCCACCCCAACGATGCCGGTTATCAGGTGATGGCAGACGCCATCGACTTATCGCTTTTCCGAAAGCGGTAAATCCGAAACCCATCGATCTGCGTAGGCGTCATATCCGCATTGCGGCACGGATTTCAAGTTGACGTAGAAGAAAGGCACGGAGTAAGTTCTGAGCCGAGCCTACGCAAAGCATTACAGAGCGACCCAACTGGCCCTTGGCTCCGGAGGATACGGTGAAGAAGATTCTCGTTTTACTTGCCTTTATGGCTTTTGCGTTGGGTGTTTCGTGGAGTGTTCCTGTTCCCGCGCAAACTCGGATCACCCTGCTCGCGCCTGATCCCCTCAGGCAAGAGGTGAGTGAGATCGTCAGCAAATTCGAAATGAAGACGGGTAACACAGTGCAGAAATCCTGGGGCACAGGCGTGGGCTCGCGGAGAACGGTGCAGGAAGGCGGCGCTTTGGATGTGACGCTGCTGTTTGCACCTTTTGACGAAGCGCTGAAGACCGGTAATGTCGACAAAAGCACGCAAACAGTGGTGGCTCGCGTTCGCCTGGCGATCGCGGTGAAGGCCGGCATGCCCAAGCCGGACATTTCGAGCGCGGCGGCTGTAAAGAAGCTCCTGCTCAACGCGAAGTCGCTCGCGACCGTCGATCCAACGCAGGGAAGCGTGGGCGGCGCCTGCTTTCTGGCCTTGGACAAAATGGGTATTACGGACCAGGTGAAGCCCAAGCTCAAGCTCTTCCCCGGCGGCGGTGGGGTGATGAAAGCAGTCGCGGATGGGGAGGTTCAAGTGGGTATAGGGCCTTATCTGAGCGATTACAAGAACCCTCCCGAGGGGCTTCAGGTAGTTGGATCCCTGCCGACGGACGCAGCGACACCGGTGGATATAACGGGCTGGATCGCCACAAATGCTCCGGACAAAAAGGCGGCGATGGAGCTTTTGAACTTCTTCAAGTCCAGTGAGGCAAATACCGTGTGGGAAGGGGCGAAGGTCTTTCCCGTAACGAAGTAGGCCGCTGCCAACGCGGCCGACCTTCGCTTGCCCCGGCGGCTAGGGGGACGATTTTCACAGCCCCATGGCCGACGCTGAAATCATTTCGCTATAATTTTCTTCTACAGCCCGGGATATGTACTGGAGCCATTGTGACGGCGCGCATCCTCGACGGAAACGCCATCCGCGATCAGATTTACGCTGAACTGCAGCCGAAAATTGCGGAGCTCGCCGCAGCGGGAATCCGTCCTGGACTCGCGGCAGTTTTGGTCGGCAATAATCCCGCCTCTCAAGTCTATGTGAAGAGCAAGATTGCGGCTTGCGAAAAGCTGGGTTTGTGCAGCTGGCTTTTCACGCCCGCGGAAAATGTTTCCACCGCCGAGTTACTTCAGATTATCGATGATTTGAATCGCCGCGAGGACGTGGACGGCATACTGGTGCAATTGCCCTTGCCTCGCCAGGTCGATTCGCGGCGCATTCTGGAAGCGGTCGATCCGGCGAAAGATGTGGACGGCTTTCATGCTGTAAACCTCGGACATCTCGTGCGCGGCGAGCCGGGGCTGGTGGCGTGCACTCCATTGGGAGTGATGGAGATATTGCGCCGCAGCGGCATCCCCACCGAAGGCGTTCCCACAGTGGTACTCGGCCGAAGCGATATTGTAGGGAAGCCCATGGCTCTGCTGCTGATGCATGCGAATGCCACGGTCACGATTTGCCATTCGAAAACCCGCGATTTGGCCCAGATCGCGCGGCGCGCGGATCTGATTATCGCGGCCATGGGCCGGCCGGCGATGGTTACACCGGAGTGGGTTCGCACCGGCGCGACCGTCATCGACGTGGGTATCAACCGAATCACTGACGCGGCTGAGGCGGCGCGCATCTTCGCAAAATTTCCTCAAAGGCTCGAGCTGTTTAACCAAAAAGGCTCAGCGCTGGTCGGCGACATTCATCCCGAGACGGTGGAAATCGCCGGCGCTATCACTCCTGTCCCCGGCGGAGTGGGGCCGCTGACGATCGCCATGCTTATGAGCAATACGATCAAGGCTGCGCGGCTCCGGCGCGTTCGCGCCGGTGCCACAGCGGCCATTCCAGCTTCCGGAAATTGATGCTGCGCGTCGGCCTTACGGGCGGCATCGGTTGCGGGAAAACTACCGTGGCCGCCATGATGCGTGAACTGGGCTGCCACGTCCTGAACGCGGACACCATGGCGCACGCATTGATTGCGCCGGGAGAGTCCGCGTACCAGGAGATATGCCGGAGCTTCGGCGAGGACATTCTGGCTGCGGACAAAAGCATTGATCGGGCGCGCCTGGCCGCCATGGTTTTCTCCGATCCCGCTAAGCTCAAATTGCTGAACGCGATCGTGCATCCCAGAGTTCTTCGCGAAGTCGACCGGGAACTCGAGCGGCTGGCGCATGCAGAGCCTCACGGCGTAGCAGTCGTGGAAGCGGCGCTGCTGATCGAAGCGGCTTATCACACACGATTGGACCGGCTCGTCCTGGTCACCTGCACGCCGGAGCAGCAATTGGATCGTTTGACAAATCCGGCGTTTGGACGAGCGATGTCTCGCGAGCAAGCCGATCAGAGAATCGCCGCACAGATGCCGCTCGAAGAAAAACGCAAGCTACCGCACGACGAGATCGATTGCTCAGGCTCGCTTGCTTACACGAAACAGCAAGTACAGACGTTGGTGGAGCATCTGAAGCAAGCGGCCGCAGTGCCTGCACCGTGATGGCGTTCCTAGGCGCCTTCAACGGGCCTTGCTCGTTTGCGCGCCGGGTTTTTTCTGAGGTTTGACCTTTTGGAATTTCGCTTGACGCCGAATCTCCGCTATTACTAGAGTCTTGCCAACCTGGATCGCGTTCAGTGGAGGCCCTCCTGTGATCAAGCGCAATTTCCTGGGCATTTTGCTGGTTGGCTGTGCGCTGGTAGCCGCGCTACCGCTTTTCGCTCACCATTCTTTTCAGGCGGAGTTCGACGGGAGCAAACCGCTCACGTTGAAGGGCACGCTTTCAAAAATAGATTGGATCAATCCGCACATCTATTTTTATCTCGACGTGAAGGATGACGATGGCAAAGTAACTACGTGGACGCTGGAATCAATTCCCACAGGTTTCATGCATCGCGCGGGATTGACCCGAAACGATTTCAATATCGGTGATCCCGTCACCGTGCTTGTTTATCGCGCCAAGGACGGCACGCGCGCCTTTGCATGGGTCCAGGAGCTTACGTTTGCCAACGGACGCAAAGTCGCGTTCGGCGCAAATCGCCCCGCTCCGGAGCCGGGCGACGCGGGCGGGAAAACCGATCCTGGCGGGTCGAAGTGAGGCGCAGATGCAGTTTTTCGGATCAGCGCTGCATCGAAGTTTCTGAAGTCAAGGAGAGCGGCCATGATTTCTAGGTCTTGGCATGGTGCCGGTTTACTTTCGTGCGGCATTTTGTGCCTCGCTGCCGCGAATGCAACGGCGCAAGTCGAGCGCGCCACCGTTTCCCATGGCGCGGCCGCGGAAGCCGCGATCAAGGCTGCAGCGGCAAAGCCGACACCGCGCGCATCTGACGGACATCCGGACCTGACCGGCTATTGGGATTTTCCTCAGCCCTCGGTGGACGAACACACGCGTGATGGCGTCACCTACGCGAGCCCTTTTCTGCCCGGGGCAAATGCCGTCGGGCAGATGACCGGGGATGCCAATCCTCCGCCGTATAAGCCGGAACTCCTGGCGAAAGTACAGGAATTGGCCCGGACTCAGACGCATAGCGATCCTGCATATCATTGCAAACCGCTGGGGGTACCGCGTGTAGGGCCGCCGAGGCAAATTATTCAAACGCCAAAGCTGCTGGCGTTCTTTTATCAGGTGGATATCGGTGAGGGCGATCAAAGCGGCATTGGAGTGCGCCTTATCCCGACCGACGGCCGTCCTCATCGCAAGGACGTTGATCCCATGTACTTCGGCGACTCGATCGGGCACTGGGAGGGAGATTCGCTGGTCGTTGACGTGACCCAGTTGAGCGAAGACACCTGGCTCGGCATTAGCGGCTACTTCCATAGCGCGGCATTACATGTGCTTGAGCGATATACCCGCAAGGGCAACGCCCTGACGTATGAGGCCACCGTGGAGGATCCGCAGGTCTTAACGAAGCCATGGATTATGACGCCCCAGACTGTGATGCTCGAAGATGGCATGGTGGTGGAGCAGCCGCCCTGCGAAGAGAGGGACGAGCAGCATCTGGTAAATGACGACCATCACACGCGCGATTTTTAGGCGTCGTCGAACCGTGAACGGCGAGGGTATCCAGGTATATACCTGCTTGACACTCATTGGCCTAAGTGGTGAACTGGGCGCAGCTTCCAGGGTCACTGTCCGACTGTTTCGCTTGGGAAATCACAACGGCCGCCAAAGATAGCTGGTTTGTCTCAGGAGGTAATGCGATGAAGTCGTTCGGGAAATCGCTCCCCGTCGCTCCCCTTGCTTCTTTCTCTCGTGCATTACTCGCTTTTGTCCTGGCATTCGGAATGGCCACGGCGGTTCGAGCGCAGGCACCTGCCGCAGCTTCAAACGCCGTGCAGAATTCGGCGCAACCGCAGGTGACGTTTGCCAAGGACGTCGCGCCGCTGCTTCAGGACCACTGCGAGCAGTGTCACCGCACCGGCGGCATGGCTCCGATGTCGCTGGTGAAGTACGAAGAGGTGCGTCCGTGGGCCCGAGCCATCAAGCAGCGCGTCGAGACGCGCATGATGCCGCCCTGGCATCTCGATAAAACCGTGGGCATTCAGAACTTCCAGAACGATATTTCGCTCAGCGACGAGCAGATCGCTATGATTAGCCGCTGGGTCGATGAAGGCGCGCCTCTTGGCAATCCGAAGGATATGCCTTCGCCGAAGCAGTGGCCCAGTGACGACGGTTGGCAACTGGCAAAGCAGTTTGGGCAGCCCGACCTGGTGATCGACTCCGGTACCTACACAATGCCGGCCCACGGCCAAGATGTCTGGTGGAAGCCGCTTTCCGAGATACCGATCACCGAGCCGCGCTGGGTGCGCGCGGTGGAGATAAAGCCGGCGACGCCGGATGGCCGCAAGATCATGCACCACGTGCTGGCGCGGCTGCAGCAGGACGAGCCCGATCTCCGCAAGACTCTTTTCACCGGCACGGATGCAGACAGCAATGGGCCGGGCATGTTGATGGAATGGGCCATCGGAAAAAGCTACGACGCCTATCGGCCCAACACCGGCAAGCTGCTGCTGCCGGGTTCTCATATCTGGTGGGAACTGCATCTTCATTCCGTGGGGCAGGAGATCACGTCTCACGCGCAACTCGCGATCTACCTGTATCCGAAAGGACAGGAGCCGAAGTATCGGACTTACCTGATGTCGTACACGGCAAATCCGACGATCAACGGCCAGCTCCAGCTGGACATCCCACCCAACACGGTGAAGATGACCGAAGGTTTCCATGTGTTGAAGTACCCGGCGATCCTGCAGAATTTCCAGCCGCACATGCACCTCCGCGGCAAGGCGATGGCCATGGAAGCGATTCTGCCGGACGGCAGCACGCAGATGCTGAGTTATGTGGATCACTTCAATTTCAACTGGATGACAAATTATATTTACGCCGATGACGCCGCCCCGGTATTGCCGGCCGGCACCGTGCTGCACATCACCGCATGGCACGACAATACGGTAAACAACCCGAATAATCCCGATCCCAATCAGTGGGTCGGTTGGGGCGAGCGCACGGTAGACGAGATGTCCCATGCGTGGGTGAACGTTACGTTCATCACCGAAGAGGACTATCAGTCCTACGTCGCGAAGAAGAAGTCACAACAGGTGGCCTCGGCGGCGCCAACGCGTTAGGACGTCAGGAGAGGTCTCGGTCAGCAGATGAGGTTGCGCTGTTCGGCAGTTATTGTCCTTTGCGCTGTCATTGTTATGGCGAGCCCGGCCGTGCAGGCTCAGCACCTGCCTGCAGAGCCTCTCCACGATACGGGTCAGGGCGTTACCGCCGCATTTGAGGGCTGGTTCAAAAACAAGGACGGCACCTTCAGTCTTCTCTTCGGCTACTTCAATCGCAACCAAAAAGAAGAGCTCGAGATTCCCGTTGGGCCGCAGAACCACATCGATCCCGGCGGGCCCGATCAAGGCCAGCCGACTCATTTCCTGCCGGGGCGGCAGTGGGGTGTGTTCACGGTCACAGTTCCCGCTGATTTCGGTTCGAACAAGCTGACCTGGATCCTTATCAGCAACGGCCAGACCACAGCAATTCCCGGAAGCCTCAACCCCCTGTGGGAAGTTGCGGCTTTTTTCGAACCGACTACCCAAAACACGCCGCCCGTGATCCGGCTGGCCGACGGCAGTTCGGTTCAAGGGCCGAGGCCGACGGTCACCTCCCTGTCCGCCAGGGTGGGCATGCCGCTCACACTTTCGGTTTCAGTTTCGGATGACGCCATCATGCCCCTGATCGGCACGACGGGTATGGATCAGCCCAAGACTCCGCCGATATCTGTGACTTGGAGCAAATTCCGGGGACCAGGCGCAGTTAGCTTTGCCGACACCAAGCCCGGCGTGCAGTTTGCTGGCGCTGTTCAACCAGGAAAGAAGATCAGCGGGACGGCCAGCACGACGGCGACATTCAGCGAGCCGGGCGACTATGTTTTGTCGGTTGTGGCCAACGACTGGTCAGGGGTGGGCGGCCATGGCTATCAGTGCTGTTGGACAAATGCGCAGGTCAAGGTTAGCGTCAAACCTTAATTCAGCGGCTCCAATTTGACAATCGAAGCGCCGTGCGTGTTACCCACCCAGAAAGTGACTGGGCTGGTGGAATTGTCCACAAAGGCTCGCCTCATGTTTGTGAACTGCGGCATCGGGTATTCCGTGAATTGGCCCGTTCTTGGATTCAGGCGCAAAATGGAGTCCGCGAATTCGCCAATGGCCCAGACTTCACCATTCTTGTCGGCGGTTACGTCATAAGGAAAATATTCCGGTACGGGCGAAGCCCACTCCTGGAATTTCTGAGTTTTGGTATCAAACATGCCAATTTTGTTGCCGCGATTTTCGCCGAACCACAGCCGGCCCTCGGAATCCAGCATGCCGCGGCGTGGAGCTGAATGCGGCGTGGGCGTTGGATAGAACGTTATCTTACCGGTCCGCGCGTCAATTCTGCCGATATCCTGCCGTCCCATTACGTCGAGATACAAATTGTTCTGCTCGTCAGAGATGATCTGATAAACGTTGGGCCGAGGAATGGGAAAAGGTTCGAAGGTTTCCCATTTGCCTGAAGCGAGATCAAGCCGCATCTGCGTGTAACTGCCGGCATCGGTGAGCCAAACTTTACCGTCAACGTAGCTATGCTGCGGGGCGACAAAGGTGATTTCGCGATAATCGCCGTCGAGTTCCGGGGGGAGTTTATAGATCTGGAATTTGTCTGTTTTCCGGTCGAATTTGGCGATCGCTGCCTGGAATGTCATGGCGATCCAGAGATTTTGGTCTTTATCAAACTCGACGTCGAGGTTGCCGATCACGTTGTGCGGCTTCAAAACGGGCATCGGGTATTCGGTAATTGCGCCTGTCTTCGGATTCATTTTGCCGAGGATGGGCTCGCCGAACGCGGCATACCAGACCATACCGGCCGAATCGACCACCACATCGTGCGGCTGTCGAGTGCGTTGCGGCAGATCATATTCGGTGATGATCGCTTTATTGGCGAGACCTTTGACACGCGGAAAGGCTTTCAGTTCATAGCCCCAGGATGGCCCCGAGCTTTGATTGAGAGTGGCCAGATATTCCGCCTGTGCGCGGCGGGCGGCGCTCAATTGTGCCTGCTGTTCCATATTCAATTCGCCGCCGCCCGTGCGGCTGCCAAAATGCGGCTGCGGCATCAGCGGAAAGGATTCGGGCGTGTAGTGAGACATGCGCTCGAGGACCTGCTCAAATTCCGCTGCGTTGTGGTGGGAACGTACGATGGGTTCAAATGTGTGACAGTGCGAGCAATTCTGAATCGAGCTCTTTTGCCCGGGCGTTCCGGGGAAACTCATGAGCCATTCGGCATTGGTGAGTTGCGCCGCCAGGTCTGTGGTTTTTTGCAGTTTCAAATCGAGTGTGACGGGATCGCTTGCCGGGATGTCGACTGAATTGCGGCCTTCGAGATCGTAGCCCGTGGCTCGGATGCGAATCGTGTAGTGTCCGGGAGTCAGCCGAGACGCTGGAAACTGATACCGGCCTTTTTCGTCGGTGAAAACAGTCGTGGTGATGGTCGATCCAGTTTTCTTTGCGCTGACAAGAACGCCTTCCATGGCGCCTTCTTCGGCAGAGCTGACACGACCGGTGAGGGCGACCGGCGACTGTGTCGCGGCGTGTGTTCGCCTGATTACGATGGAGCTGGACAGAGTGCCGAAAATCAACGCGATGAGAAAGAGCCGGGTTCGCATCGGGCCTCCCCGCATTGCCTGCTGTTTTCGCGCATTGGATGAAGTTACCGGAAAGCAATATACATCGGCACGATTTCAGCCTGCAATTTGGCTGTTGTCCAAGGATTGGGCCGTTCTGGATTGGGTGCTGTCGGCTACGGTTTGAAAGCTTCCCGACCCCGGAACGGTGATCGCGTTGAGCGCCTCGAACGCGACGTTGGAACGCGCCGAAATCCAAGCCCTGGGCTACAAGCGGCGGCGAATCCCGTGTATTCTTGAGCGCTTATGGCCAAACGACCGAAACCCATCGTGCTGACTGTGCTCGACGGCTGGGGCTATCGACCCGAGACCGAGGGAAATGCCATTGCGCTGGCTCGCAAGCCGAACTATGACAAGCTGCTCGCCCAATTCCCGAATACGTTGATTCACACCTCCGGTCCGTTCGTCGGGCTTCCAGAAGGGCAGATGGGAAATAGCGAAGTCGGGCACCTGAATATGGGTGCGGGGCGTATCGTGCTGATGGATATCACGCGCATCGATCAGGGCTTCAGGACGGGCGCGCTTTTTCAAAACGCACTCTTGCTCAATGCGATGAAGCGCGGACGCGAGCGGCAATTGCATTTAATGGGATTGGTGAGCGACGGCGGAGTGCACTCCCACATCGAGCATCTTTTCGGTCTGCTGCGCATGGCGCAGGAGAATAAGCTCAAGCAGGTCTTCGTGCATTGCTTCATGGACGGACGCGACACGCCTCCTCATAGCGGGATCGATTATCTGCGGCAGTTACAGCAAAAAATGCGAGAGCTTGGCGTCGGCCGTATTGCGTCTCTTGCGGGCCGATACTATGCGATGGACCGCGATAACCGCTGGGAGCGCGTCGAACGTGCGTACCGCGCCGTCGTGCATGGAGAATCGGAGAGGCGCGCGGCTGATCCGGTCGAGGCCATACGCAAAAGTTACGAGGAGGGGACGACGGACGAATTCGTGCAACCGGTGGTGATTACCGCCGGCAAGGAGCCAACAGCCGCGCCGGTTGCTCCTATTCGCGATGACGATGCCGTGATCTTTTACAATTTCCGCGCGGACCGGGCGCGCCAGATGACGCGCGCGATTGCGGAGCCGAGTTTCGACAAGTTCGTCGATCCAGCGCGTCCGAAAAATCTCTTCTTCGTCGCGATGGCGCTATATGACAAAACATTTTCATGGCTGAACCATCTTTTCGGCCCCGAAAAACTCGAGCATATCCTGGCACAGGTGTTTGCAGAATTGGACTACCGCAATCTGCGCGTTGCCGAGACGGAAAAATACGCGCACGTCACTTATTTTTTTAACGGCGGCGTGGAAAAACCGTTTAGCGGGGAAGAGCGTATTCTCGTGCCATCGCCGAAAGTAGCTACCTATGACTTGAAACCCGAAATGTCGGCTGAGGGCATTACCGATGCGGTAGTCAAGGCCATTGAGAAAGGCCCCTTCGATGCAATCATCATGAACTTTGCCAATGCAGACATGGTGGGACATTCCGGCAAGCTCGAGGCGGCGATTCATGCAGTGGAGGCAGTAGACGCCTGCCTGGGCCGCATCTATCAGGCGCTCCGGCCGCGTGGCGGCGCTTGGATTATCACGGCAGATCACGGCAATGCCGAGACCATGATCGATGCTGCGACCGGCGGCCCGCACACCTATCACACCACGAATCCGGTGCCCTTCATATTGGTGGACGGAGACGGCGCGGTCCGGCTCAAATCCGGCGGGGCGCTGCGCGACATCGCCCCGACGATGCTCGGCGTCCTAGGCCAGCCGAAGCCGAAGGAGATGACCGGCGCCGACCTCAGGATGTGAAATGAATCCGCCGCGCCCGGATGAGACCAAGCTCGTCATTTCGTCCTACCACCGCTTCACTTTATGGCGTTCGCCTCCGGAATTTGCGGCTGCGGTGCGGCGTAGATGGCCGGAGATGCGCGTTATCGACCTGCCGCATTACGACCTGATCTCGGCGGAACTTCCTGACACCGACATTTTTGTCGGTCTGCTGCTGCGCGCCGATCAACTGCGGCAAGCGCCTCGGTTGAAGTGGATGCATACGACATCCGCCGGCGTGGGCCAGCTAATGTATCCGGAGTTTCGTAGTTCGGGCATCGTTCTCACCAACGCCAGCGGCGTACATGCGCCAAACATGGCCGAGCACATCGCCGGCATGATTGTAGCCATGGCGCGCGACTTCCCCGGCGCCATGCGTTACCAGGCACGAAAGAAGTGGGCACAGCAGGAAATCTGGGATGGACCGGCCCGGCCCCGGGAGTTAGGCGGTGCGGTTGCTTTGATCGTGGGCTTCGGCGCCGTCGGCCGCGCTACGGCCGAGCGCCTGCGCTGTTTCGGGATGCGCATTTGGGCGGTCACCCGTTCGGGGAAAGCAAATCCTGCGATTGCGGAGCGCGTGTTTCATGCCGGGGAACTCAGTGCAGCATTGCCCTCGGCTGATTACGTCATTCTGGCAGCCCCGGAGGCTCCCGAGACACATCACCTCATTGGCGCCGGTCAGTTCGCACTCATGAAGCGCAGCGCCATTCTGGTTAACGTAGCGCGAGGCTCGCTTGTGGATCAGGCGGCGCTAATCGACGCGCTCGAAAAGCGAGCCTTTGCCGGCGCAGCGATTGATGTAGCAACGCCGGAGCCGCTGCCGCCGGAAAACCCGCTATGGTCACTCGAAAACGTGTTCATAACTCCGCATACCAGCGGAATCAGCGACCGCATCTGGGAGCGAGAAACAGAACTGCTGATGGACAATCTTGAGAGGTGGTTTCGCGGCGAGCCGCTGAGGAATCGCGTGGATCTGGCGCGCGGATATTAGGTTGTGAACCGCCACCGAAGAAGCGTCGAGGATCGGGCGACAGTTCAGTTGACGTTGCTGCTTGGCGCTATATAGCCTTGGCGGGCATATACTTGGAACTTCTTTTTCTTGCCCTTTTGATCGGTTACCGTGAGTGGCCCGCCGTCCGGAGCGACTACTTCGACCTTGATCTTGCGATATTTGCCGTCATGATTCGTGTTTGTCGAAATGTAGCCGAGGCTGTATTCGTTCCGCAAGCTGCCTGCAACGTCGGCCATGATACCGGGAATCTCGCCATCGAAGCGCGGGAACCAGGTCCGCCCACCAGTCATTTCGGCAAAGGTTCTCAACTGATTCTGCGCCTGCAGATAAGTGAGCCCGCCATTGTCCAGAGTTTGTACAAACATCTGCTCAGCTACGCCCACACAATAGATCGTGGCGTCGGTTTGCTTCAGTTTGGCGAGCGTTTTATCCAGGGTTAGTTTGCTGAAGGTATCCATGCCGGAAGCCAGCACCAGGACTGCCTTCTTGCCCTTTACGTCCTGAAGCCGGTCCGTCACGTCCACCAGGGCATCGAATAGATTCGCCTCGTGAAAGGGCGGGAAGTACAGCGACATCAGACCTTGCTCGACTTCGCTCGGGTTATGCGTAAAATCCACATCGATATTGGACCGCATGTTGAACGATTCAAGAGCGACCCAATCATTGGGCTTGAGTTGGTGCAGGAAAACGTCGGCCCAGTTCACCGCGTTGTAAAGAAACCACCCATAGCCCAGTTGACTGAATTCGAGCAGCAAGACAACGGTGATCGGCGCATCGGTGGTACCGAAGTTGGTAATCGTCTGGGGTGCGCCGTCTTCGATAACGCGGAAATTTTCTTTCTTTAGGCCGTTGAGGTAATTGCCGTCATTGTCTGTAACGACGACATCGACATTGACCAGCGGTACAGTCGTGGAAATAGCGAATCCGGGCTGGCCAGTTTGACTTTGCCCCTGCTGGCCCTGAGGAGCTTGCGATTGCGAACGCGCATTTTGCCGAGCGGGGCTTCTCCCAAAAGCGAGCGGCGGGCCAAAAGCCAAAACCGCGGCCAATACGTATGCGACCATCAACTTTGTCATACTCGATTGCGTCATAGCAGGGTGTCCGCCAGCGGGATACTCGCCACCGGATACTTTGATGGTGCCACGAAACCAAGGGATGTTCAAACTTCGAGTGGGCATTCGGCGGTGCTTTTATGGAATTGCTTCTGGAACGGCTTCTTTAGCCACCGAACGAGCATGTTAGTATCGTTGGTTCGGTGAAAATGTTAACCAGGGGCCGTAGGGAAAGGAGAGGGGATGGCGAGGCGAAGTTCGTACGTTCTCAGCCTGTTTGCCGGAATTAGCCTTACCTTGATGCTGGCTTGGCGGGCGGCACCCTTAAAGTCGCAAACGCCCGCGCCCGGTGCGTCGCCGGACCTATTGCAATTGACTGCTGAAGCTCAAACCTGGCTGAGCGATCTGATCCGCATTAATACGACGAATCCTCCCGGCAACGAATTGGAAGCGGCGAAGTACATACAGAACGTTTTGCAGAAAGAAAACATTCCGGCTGAAGTCCTGGAGATGAAGCCAGGGAGGGGGATCGTGGTTGCGCGACTTCAGGCGGGCCCGCTGCCCGATGCTTCAAGAGGGCTGCTCCTGGACGCGCATCTGGACGTCGTCGGTGTAGATCGAGGCAAATGGACCGTGGATCCCTTTGCTGCCACGCAGAAGGACAATTACATCTACGGGCGCGGCGCCATCGACGACAAAAGCATGGTGGCCGCAAATCTCGCCGCATTTATTCAACTGAAACGCTCCGGGACGCGCCTCACGCGGGACGTCACCTTCTTGGCCGACGATGACGAGGAGCAAAGCGGCGATGCCAGCATACGCGCTGTCATCGAGCGATATTGGGACAAGATCGCCTGCGGGTTTGCGCTTAACGAGGGCGGCGGCGTGGTGATGCAAAACGGGAAAGTGCAATACGTCGCGATCCAAACCAGCGAAAAAGTCGCTTACAACGTGACCGTTACCGCGGCTGGTGCAGGTGGGCATGCTTCGATTCCACAGAAAGACAATGCCGTTGTCCATGTGGCTGCGGCAGTACAGAAATTGGGCACACTGGAGACGCCGCTTCATCTGCTGACAACGACCCGCCGCTTTTTTGAGCAACTTGCTCCCGTGGAAGACGAAGACATCGCCAAGTGGATTCGGGCGCTGGATACCTCCGATCGCGCCGACCTTGCAGCTTTGCGTCTGGCCGGAATGAACCCTATGTGGAATGCCATGTTGCGCGACACCATTGTGCCGACTGAGCTCAATGCCGGAGTTCGGGTAAATGTTGTTCCGCCGCAGGCATCGGCTAACCTGAATATCCGCCTGCTGCCGGGGAATTCGATTCAGGATGTGATCGAACAGATGCAGAAGGCGGTGAATGATCCGCAGATCAAGTTTACTGTTCAGCCGGATGCCGGGCCAAACGCGCCCTCTACCTCGATTACTTCAGAGCTTTACCAAACGATTGAACGGCTCGCGCCGCAACAATTTCCTGGAGCCGTTGTGGTTCCCTATTTGTCTCCATGGGCGACGGATTCCGCATACCTTCGTCTTCACAACGTCCAGTCGTATGGGCTCGTTCCATTTCCCCTGAGTGACGCGGACATGATGAGGATGCACGGCGACGATGAACGTATTCCGCTTGAGAGCTTCCGCATCGGCGTCGAGTTTCTGTACAAGGCGGTTCATGAATTCGTCAGCAAATAACTGGAATGCTCAGGTACGTCGCGCGAAGATAGTCTGCACTCTGGGTCCGGCCAGCCATTCCTCTGCGGTTATCGATCACTTGATGCGTGCCGGGATGGACGTCGCGCGCCTGAATTTTTCTCACGGCACACAAGAAGAGCACGCCCGCACGGTAACACTCATACGGGCCGCTTCGGGGCGACAGCAGAAGCCCATTGGCATTCTCGCTGACCTGCAAGGCCCAAAAATCCGCACCGGCACGCTTGAAGGCGGGCGAAGCGTTCTGTTGCGCGCCGATACCCGGTTCACCATTAGCACCGTGGAGGCGCCCGGCACAAGCGAGGGCGCTTCAATCAGCTACAAGCGCTTGCCTGCGGAAGTACACAAGGGCGACCGCATTCTTCTTGCGGACGGCCTGATCGAATTGCGTGTTCTCTCGACCACGCGGCAGAAAATCGTGTGCCGGGTGATCAATGGCGGCGAACTGCGGGAACACCAGGGCGTCAATCTTCCCGGGGTCAAACTGCGCATTCCGGCTTTGACTGAAAAAGATCTCGCAGACCTGCGTTTCGCGCTCGAATGCGGCGTCAATTACATCGGGGTGAGCTTCGTCCGCACGGCTGAGGACGTTCTAGCGGCAAGGGCGGCAATGGAGAAGGCCGGGCGCAAAGTTCCGGTGATCGCGAAACTGGAAAAACCGGAGGCCATCGACAACCTTGAAGAGATTCTGGAAGTTGCCGAAGGCGTTATGGTGGCGCGTGGCGATCTGGGCGTGGAGATGAGCCCGGAGCGAGTGCCCGTGATCCAGAAAATGGTGATCGGTCGAGCTCGCGAGGCACGCATCCCTGTCATTACCGCCACCCAGATGCTCGAATCAATGACGCAGAATCCGCGCCCCACTCGCGCCGAAGCATCCGACGTGGCCAATGCAATTTTTGACGGAAGCGACGCCGTGATGCTCAGTGCTGAAACGGCAACGGGCCGGTATCCTGTGGAATCGGTGAAAATGATGGACCGCATCGTGCGGGAGGCGGAGGCGAGCATCACCGAACAATTGCGTCCGCACCGCCGGCCGCTGCTGAGTCTCGCCGAAACCACGGCCGAGCTTATTTGTCACGCCTCGGAAGAGCTTTCGATGAAAGTGATCGCGGTATTCACGGAGAGTGGTTCTACGGCGCGGCTGATTTCGAAGCACAGGCCCCGGCCGCCGATCATCGCGTTCTCAAGAAGTCAGGAAACACGCCGACAGATAGCGTTGCTTTGGGGCGTGCTGCCGCGCAAAGCAGCGATGCTCCGGGATATTGATGATATGGCAGCGCTCACCGAGCGCCGCCTGCTGGAAGAGGGTTTAGTGCGTCAGGGAGATTTGGTGGGTATGGTGGCAGGCACGCCCCTGGGAGTCGGGGGGACTACCAACTTCATGAAATTCCACATCATCGGCGGCGGCGAACAGGTGTGGCGGTAAACGCAGGCACTGACAAGCTTCAGGTGTAGCCGTCGATTCTCTGCTGTTGCTCTCTATGTCAGCATTTCGCGATCAATTTTGCGCGGAGCACTTAACGGTTTAGCCGGCCGAACGGAATGGGATCGATCGTGGAGCCTGGCGAGATAGCCGAACCTCTCTTAGTTCACCCAGTGGTCGGGTCGGGAGGGTGGTTCGCTGCGATGCTTGCGCATATAAACTTCGAATTTGCGCCGGGCCCGGCGGCGCTGCCAATCGGAGATGCCATTGCGGGCGCGATAGAACCACGATCCGCGGCGCAGATAAAGATAGCCGACCAGCATGCCGCCGAGATGCGTTACGTGGCTGACGTTGTCGCCGCCGCCCGCGCCCAACGTGAGGAAAAATTCAATCGCACCCGCGCCGATCACGTAAATTTTCATTGGAATTGTGACGGGAAAAGGAATGAGCCAAATCTTCCGGTCGGGGAACATGACAGCGGAGGCAAGTAAGATTCCGTAGATCGCGCCGGAAGCTCCGATGGTGGGTATAAACGAAGCTCCGTTGCCGCCGGGGTGAACAATCACTTCAGCGACCACATTGATCAGAGCGGCGCCGATTCCCGTCAGAAAAAAATACGTGTAGAAGCGGTGCGTACCCCAGGCGCGCTCCAGGTCCACCCCAAACATCCACAGAAAGAGCATGTTCAGCAGGATGTGCCACAAACCTCCGTGCAGGAACAAGTAAGTTACCGGCTGCCAAATGTGGAGCCGAAACAGGAAGTCAAAGGGTACGAGCCCGAACTCGCGGTTGAACCATCGATACGCTTGCAGATTAAACAGTTGCAGCAGCGTCTGAAGAATAAAAACGCCGACGCATGCGAGCAGCAGATTGCGTATGCCGGGGGTTACGAATTCACGCCACTGAGAACGCACCCGGGGATACCGCGGGATGTAATTCATAGGGAGAGTCTAAGGGCACCCGCCCCGCGAGTCAAAGTGAACGCAAACACGCGGATTTATGCGTAAACGGGGGCCGGATTATCGGAACAACGGGCAGTGGCACTCGTGTGAAGGTGGGCTCATCTAATGCGAGTGAGCAAAGAACTGGCCCCTCCTTCTAGGAACAGTCAGGGCTTTTCCCGTTTTCGTCTGACAATAGAGGCATTGGCGTTGGTTTTTCTTGCCTGCGTAGCGATGCGAAGCGTCGCGCGGACAATACGTGTCCGTGTGATCGAGGGGCCGACCCACGCATTTCTTGTGCTGCAAACACTGGACGGCAAAACAATAGCCGAGGGTGATCTCATTGAGACACTAAAGGGCGTCACCGTGAAGACTGAGACCGTGCTGCATTTTTACGACGGCTCGTTTTATGACGAAACCACAGAATTCTCAGAGCGCGCAGATTTCCGATTTTTGAACGATCATCTCACCCAAAAAGGACCGTCGTTCAAGCAGCAGATGGAAAGGTCAATCGACGGATCTACAGGCCAGGTTACGGTTAACTATACAGATGACAAGGGGCAGCAAAAACAGGAATCTCAGCACATGAAGCTTCCTGACGACATTGCAAACGGTATGTTCCTGACCCTCATAAAAAATATCGATCCCAGCAAATCGCAAACCAGCGTGACCGTGGTTGCAGGCGCGCCCAAGCCGCGCCTGGTTCAGGTCATAATCACGCTGCAGGGGAAGGCTCCCTTTCTGATCGGAAAATCAAAGCGCGAAGGAATGGAATACGATTTGAAGCCAAAAATCGAGGGTGCCGCCGGAGTAATAGCACCACTCATAGGTAAGCAGCCGCCGGACACACACGTCTGGGTTCTTGGCGGCGAGTCTCCAGTCGTCCTCAAGTCGGAAGGTCCGCTCGAGCCCGATGGCCCGATCTGGCGCATGCAAAACGTTGGTCCCTCCTGGCCTTCGGACCTGCCACAGGCACAAAGCAGCAAATAGCTTATAGTTCGCCGTGCTCCCGCGGCTGCTGTGCACCCGCTGCCCGCTGGCATCATGATAAGCGGCAGGTTGTGCGTTCATTTCATTCCGCGACAAGGTATACTCTGCGCATCCCAATCGGTCCAAGCGATTCCGGCAGTTGGAGGATAAGAATGTCTGACGAGCAGTCACACAGGCATACGGTTGATCATGTGCGGCGATTCTCAGCCAGAGTCGGTCTGTTCGCGTTAGCAGTTTGCACAATTGTGAGTGTGCCCGCAGCGGCGCAAGAAGTCACGCCCGGACGCATCGCTCACGCGGCCAAAGAACCGGAAAATTGGCTCACGTTTTACGGAAATTATCGCGCCTGGAGTTACAGTTCGCTCAATCAGATTAGGCGTGACAATGTCCGCCGATTACTGCCCGCCTGGACGTTTCCGACCGGCGGGCGCGGTGGCCTTGAATCCGCGCCCATTGTTGCTGACGGCAAGCTGTACCTTGAGGATCAGGGGAACAACGTGTTTGCGTTGGATGCCGCGACCGGAAGATTGATTTGGAACTACACGTACAACGTTGCCAAGGATGCGCGCCCGGGCAACGGCCGCGCGCGCGGTTTGGCGATCGGCCTCGGAATGCTCTTCCTGGGCTCGCGAGAAAACCGGCTGATTGCGCTGGATGCCAATACCGGCAAGCAGGTGTGGAATATCGAAATCGAAAACTCGCGAAAGTGCGGATGCGGCATCAGTTCCGCGCCTCTGCTGGTAAAAGACAAAGTTATCACCGGAGTCACCGGGGGCGAGAGCGCCCATCGCGGTTACATCAGCGCCTTTGACGCAAAAACGGGACAGCTTGCCTGGCGCTTTTACACCATTCCCGAACCCGGTCAACCCGGCTCCGAAACGTGGACAGGAGAAGCCTGGAAACTGGGGGGCGGCTCGAGCTGGTTCACCGGCTCTTATGACCCTGAACTCAACCTCATTTTCTGGGGCGTGGGTAATCCTTCATCAGACCTTTATGGAGGCGACCGGTTAGGGGCGAATCTTTACACCGATTCTTTGGTGGCGCTGGACGCGGACACAGGCAAATTGCGCTGGTATTTCCAGGAAACGCCACACGATGTATACGACTACGATTCCGACCCCGAGCCGGTCTTGGTTGACGTGCAGCAAAACGGCCAGACTCGCAAGCTGATCATTCACTCGAGCAAAAATGGATTCGCATACGTCATCGATCGCGAGACGGGAAAATTCGTTCGGGGCTTTCCATACGTGGATACGGTGACCTGGACCAAAGGGCTCGATAAAGACGGCAAGCCCATCGAGCCTGTAATGGCCGAAGCCGGAAAAATTCAGAAGGATTATCTATTCTGTCCAGGGACACAGGGTGGCCGGAACAGAAATCACTCCGCTTACAGCCCGCTGACGGGTTTGTGGTATACGACCGCACTGGAGGTTTGCTCGCGACTTACGCCACAGCCGCAGCATGAAATCAAAGAGGGGGAGAGCTTTTGGGGCGGGCTGAGAGAAGAAACTCTGAATCCCAATGCTGTTCCGCACATTGCCGCTTTCGATCCAATGACCGGCAAGAAAGTGTGGAGCTTTCCCACAAAATATTTTAATGCGTCATCACTCCTGGCCACCGCAGGCGGTCTGATCTTTGGGGGCGACATCGAAGGGAATGCGTTCGCCCTCGACGACAAAACGGGCGAGAAGCTCTGGTCATTCAATACGGGTAGCCGGATCGCGTCTCCTGCGGTCAGTTTCGCCGTCAACGGGCGCCAGTATATCGCCATCGGCTCCGGAGGCGGGTCCTTGATCGAAGCAAGGGCGCCGCTTTACTGGCCGGAAGCGAAGAATCACATCGGGCAAGAGGCTTCGACGCTTTTCGTGTTTGCTTTGCCGGAACAGAAGTAACCGCAACCGGCGCTCACTCACAATCCGCCAGGCCTGTCCTCGCGGTCAGGGCTGATTGAGCCAGCAACATCTCCCCTATTTCGGGTTGCGCCGAATACCCGGAACGCAGTAGTATCGTACCACGATATACCTAAAGCGATTACCCGGGGTTCTCTCTACAACTGAGGCGAAGAGGAGGATGGGATGAGAATTCGTTTTAGTTCTGTACCGTTGTACGGCGTGCTTGCGTGCGTGATTGTGAGCGCGGGATGCAGCCACAAAGTGGCCAATCAGGCTCCGGCAGCTCCGGCCGCAACTCCGCCGCCCGCGCAGCCGACCATAAGTTTGCAGGCTTCACGAAGCGATGTGACGCGGGGCCAGGCTGTGACATTGACGTGGTCCGCCACCAACGCCACCTCCGTGCGATTGACTCCCGAGATTGGCAGCGTGGCCGCGGAAGGTTCCACAAGCGTGACGCCGGCGCAATCGACGACGTACACCGCCATGGCGACGGGACCCGGCGGTTCCGCCACTGCGAGCGCGCGCGTGACGGTATCCGTGCCGGCGGCGGCAGCTCCGTCTACCGCGCAGCCGACGCTGGAGGAGCTGTTCACGAAAGACGTTCAAGACGCGTTTTTCGATTACGACAAAGCCAGTATCCGCGACGATGCGCGCTCCGCTCTCACCAAGACGGCGGACTTTCTGCGCTCCTATCCGCAGGTGGCAATCGTGATCGAAGGCCATTGCGACGAGCGCGGTTCCACTGAGTACAACGTAGCCCTGGGTGATCGCCGTTCCGATGCGGCCAAGAGTTTCCTGATGCAGCAGGGGATATCGCTGGACCGGATTCAGACCGTCAGCTATGGGAAAGAGCGTCCTTTCTGCACCCAAGACAATGAAAGCTGCTGGCAGCAGAATCGGCGCGCGCATTTCCGAATGGCGGCGACGGCGTCGACGCAATTCAGCGGTAACTGAATCGGGGCAGGTCCCATATTACCGAACAGCGCTTGAGCCAGGGCAACGGTATCTGGGGAGAATAACGACTGCGTGGTGATCGCCGACTACGCGGTCACCACTGCAATTGTGAATCCGTCGTAGCCTTTGGCTCCGACGGTCTGGACGGCTGTTGCGGCGACGCGCGGCTCAGCGGCGACCAATTCATTGAACCGCCGGACTCCTGGGACTCTTGGATCGTCCGCCGCCGGATTGATGACCGAGCCCTTGCGGATCACATTGTCGCCAATAATGAGCGTGCCGGCGCGGGAAAGCTTGAGCGCCCAGGAAAAGTATTCGGCATAGCTCGGCTTATCCGCATCGATGAAAATGAAATCAAACGGCCCGCGGCGCTCGGCGGCTAATCGCGGCAAAGTATCCAGAGCGCGACCCAAGCGAAGATCAACCCGGTCGGAAAGCCCCGCGCGCGCAATATTCGCTCGCGCAATTTCGGCGTGTTTTGGGTCGGCTTCCAGCGTAACTAAGCGGCCATTCGGCGGCAGCGCCCGCGCCAGCCAGATTGTGCTGTAGCCGCCGAGCGTCCCGATCTCCAGGATGGCCCGGGCCCCAACCGCTATTGCAAGTACCTGCAGCAGTTTTCCCTGCGGCGGCGAAACATTAATGGTCGGCAGCCCGGCTGCTTCACTTGCGAGGAGCGCCGCAGTCAGCGCATCGTCCGGCCGCGCGAAGAGATCGGTGATATAGCTATCGACCCTGCTCCAAAGCTCTTGAGTCACACCATACCCCCCCATAAAGCGCGACTAATACGCAGTGGCGCAGTTTATTGATACCAGACGAATGGCGGCGATCGCGGCGCTGCGAGCTACTTTGCTGATGGCGCGGAAACAGTTGGGTCCATTATCTTTTTCTGAAATGATTGGTCCTCGGAAAGGGAACACATCGTTTCGCCCATCGGGAAAGAACTCAGCTTAAACGTTTTTTTCGACGTAAAGGGTTGTGTATAAGCTTTTGGGTCTTCGATGGTGAGCTCCAGTTCCAAAGTGTCATGATCGAGGCGCCGCAGGCGTTCGATCGTGTGCAGTTGATCGCTGTGCGGATGGCCCACCATATCCAGCCACGTTTTGTCATTGTAGCCGATGGTGTCGATGATGAGCGTGTCGCCCTCATAGCGCCCGACGGAATCACCGAGCCAGGTGGAATCGACATCCTTCGGGTGCGTCTGATTCATGGCGATGCCGCGCCACACGTGCAGATACTCAAAAAGCATGTAAACCTGCGTGGGTGTTTGCACGATCGTGAACTGCCATGGATACGAATACATGCGCAGCGGACCTGGCGGATCGCAATATCTTTGGTGCGGATCATTCTCATCGAAGGTTTGCTTGGCGCCAAAAGGAGGTCTCGCGGCGCGCAGCCGTTCCAGACCCCACTGGGTCATGGGCAGATGTTCGGGGTCCTTTCCTCCCGGATCTGAAGGGTCCCAGCTCGTTTCGCCAGGCCGAACGGCCCAGTTACCCGACAGGTCGGGCACGTGAGATGAAGTCTGCGCCACCGGATCATGAGCCGTGTTGCCGGAAGAAGGGGATTGCGAGCGAGCGGAGGTTTTTGCGAACACAGCGGCCGAGCACAGCAAACCCGCGGCAAGAGCTGGGGTGGTGAGGAGGATCAGCCTCCAACGCAGGCCGGCACTTCCGCCGTGGTCATTCACGGGCTGATCCTGTGGCAACGGTGGGAAGTGTCGTGCCGTTCACTACGAATTTCAGCAGAAACGTAGCCGTGCCGCTCGTTCCGACCGGCGCGCCATTCTTGGCGGGATGCGTCTCGGCGACGAGTTGATCGCCGACTTTAACGGACTCTTTGGTCCAGCCAAAGCGCTGCATCAAAAGCGGCGCAGAAAGCTCGAGCGACCAATGTTGGATCTTTCCCGCGGCGTCTTTCGCGTCCATATAAATGACGATATGAGGATTGGTCCAATCGACTTTTGTCACCGCTCCTGTCAGGGTCACAACCTTTTGCATGTCATATCCTGCGGTTCCGTGATGTGCAAGCGCCGGGAGCGCGCTCCACACAACCGCAAGAGCACAAGCCGGAATAAGATTCCTCCGCACAGTCCACCTCGATTGGGAACCTACGCCTTTCCAGTGCAGACTGCAAGAGGATGAAGTCGTCAGGAGCTGAATGGACAGAGTTCGCAGTCGAATCCTCTGCGACCGGAGATCGACAACGAACCTGACATCAACAAGCGAGTGAACGAAATATGGCTCCGTCCACGCGGGCGAAATCGGCGTTTAGGACTTACTAGCCTTACTAAGAGTTAGTCAGTTTTCGGACCAGATGGCAGCCCAGGAGTACGCGAACTGAACTCCGGCACTATCGTTATCAAATCTGACGCCGTAACTCACGTCACAGGTCGGGAGTGCGCGTTCGATATATTCTTTCAGGCGTTCCAGCGCAATGGCGTTTGTTCTGAAGCTCAGGTCGCGGTCTTCTTCGCTGGCCATCTAGTCCCCTTCCGCGGCAGGTGCGAACTAGCTTATTTTCGTGCTGCTACGCCTCAGCGGCAATACAGCAGCTCCATGAGGCAGGAAATCCGGGCCTCTGTAGCCCGAAACGAAGATCGGCTTAGGGCCGCCACTACTTGCGCCAACCAGGAGAGCAAGAACAACCTATTGGCGATTAATTAACGGTACTGGTGCCCGGGCGATTGCCGAGATGTGAAGCTTCAATCCATTTTCTTTCGGGCGAAGTAAAACTGTGATGCGGCGAGCAGCAGGAACATGAAAACGGCGAACACCTGACTTTCCGCCAGTCCGCCCATAATTCTTGGACCAAATTGGAACTGTCCTGCACGGAAAATGTGGTACCGGAACTCTTGATCTTCGAGAAGCGTGACGACGATACCGAGAAGACCAAAGACCCCGCCGCCCGCGATCAACCCGCTGGCATAAAGCGGCCCCGGTCCCACGTCGCTTCCTGCAGCGGCTCCTCGGCTCCGTTCCACGAGCCACCGCACCACGCCGCCGGCAAAAATGGCCATCGTCGTAGCAATGGATAAATAAGCCCCGGTAGCGAAGGGCAAAGAGCGAATCCCGAGGAGTTCGACGGTGAAAACGAGAAATACTCCAAGCAATACCAGACGCCACGGGAGTTGCCGGTTCAGGATGCCATTGATGACGGTTGCCATAAGCCGCGCCTGCGGCGCCGCCGCCTTATCGCTTCCGATGCCTTGCACCCACTGAATCTCCACACGATGCGTATCCGGGTCGTATAAGTATTTGCCGTCAGGCACGACGCCTGACCCGAGCGCATTGATCAAAATGTAAGTCTTGCCTTCGTAAACATAGCTTTGATTTTCCACCTGCACTCCCTGAGGCAAGTGAGCGATATCTACATTGATTTGTATCGGCTTGTATTCCGCCAGGCCCAGATTCATAAGCTTCAAAGTTCCGCCGATGACAAACACAGAAGCCATCGCGCCGATGATCAGCGCGATCTGCTGCTTCGAAGGGGTCGCGCCGACGAGAAATCCTGTTTTGAGGTCCTGCGAGGTGCCGCCGGCGTTCGCGGCGGCTACGCAAACCACGCCTCCGATCGTTAGCGCCAGGGCCGAATATGTTCCGCCGGTCCAGCCGGCCAGCAGAAAGATCGCGCAGGTGGCCATGAGCGTCGCGATGGCCATGCCGCTGATCGGGTTCGATGAAGTGCCAATCAGGCCGGTGATACGCGAAGAAACGGTCGTAAAGAGAAAACCAAAAACCAGCACAAAAAGAGCCGCAAGAAAATTGGCGACCAGGCCGGTCTGCGCTCCGGGAATGGGACGTACTGTAAGCAAGACCCAGATCATCAGGACGACAGCGGCAGCGCCGATGGCCACAAACTTCATCGGCAAATCGTGTTCGATGCGGCTGGCGACGCGTGTCTGTCCCTCGCGTCCGGCCTTCATCTCTTTCAGCCCCGTCGTGAGTGCTGACCAGATGGTCGGCATCGTTTTTGCCAGGGTGATCACTCCGGCGGCCGCCACCGCCCCCGCGCCCATGGGCCGAATGTAGCTCGCCCACAACTGATCGGAAGTCATGTCCGGAATCGGGATCGTGCTGGGATACAGGGCTTGGTTCGGGGCGAGCGAGCCGAAAAACCGAATGGCCGGCATCAATACGAGCCAGGAAAAAACGCCGCCGGAGAAGAGAATACCGGCGATACGCGGACCGATGATGTAGCCGACTCCGAGATATTCCGGCGTGATGTTGGCGCGGAATGACGCGCCCGGCAGCCACTTCGGGTCGTACATCGGCGTATCCCGCCACGCTCCGATGGTATTCATCAGCACGGAGTAGGCGCCGCCGAGTCCCAAGCCCCAGAAAACGCGGCTGGCGAACGAACCCCCCCGGTCGCCGGCCACCAGCACGTCTGCGCAAGCCGTTCCTTCGGGATAAAGCAGATTGCCATGCTCTTTGACGATGAGTTGGCGGCGCAGGGGAATCATAAACAGCACGCCGAGCCATCCGCCGATAAGAGCCAGGAAAAATACGCCCCAGTATTCCAGTGGGAAGCCGAGGAAGATAAGCGCCGGCAAGGTAAAAATCACGCCGCCGGCGATGGATTCGCCGGCCGAACCGGTCGTTTGCACAATATTATTTTCGAGGATGGTGACTTTGCCAAAGGCGCGCAGGATGCTGATCGAAAGCACTGCGATGGGAATGGATGCAGACACCGTGAGCCCGGCGCGCAGGCCGACGTAGACGGTCACTGCTCCAAAAAAGAGCCCCGCGACGATGCCCGCCACAATGGCCCGCAGCGTGAACTCGGCAACTCCTTTTTCCGAGTCTATGTAAGGTTCGAAATCTTGGGGAGGCGCCGTGGAACTCCAGGTTTTGGTCGCCAAAGCCTCACCTCGGCAAGTTGCCGCGCGCAAGTTGTCATGCGCCGCAGTGCGCACAAACAGTTCGCGCAGAGCGCGCAGCCGCGCATTATCACTCAAATCTCGCGTCCGAGCGAAAAAATCGGCTCAGGTGTTTCTTCCGGCCCGCCGCAATTCGCGCTTTCGTCTAAGAAGCACCGGACGGGTAGCGCAGAGGTGAAGGCCTGAGATACTTTTGGGGGCCGCACCCTTCGTATTTAAGGGTACGGCCCCCTACTCCGCCTTTGGATCAATCACGAAGAAGCCTTTACTCGCGCGATATAATAGAAGCGACGCTCGCGAAGGAAGCTCCTTGAGCGCATCACCTCGCCGAAAACGAACCCCACATAGCGGCGGGACCAACAGAAAAATCTCATTCGAATCACGCCGCGACCCGATCCCGGAACAGCGTGGTCCCCGTCACGCTCCTCCCAGGCGCGAGCATCGCACGCACCTCAAAGAGTGGGGTGTGGGGCGCACGCAAGGGACATCTCAGCCATTTCTGTGCGTCTCCGTGCCCCTCTGTGCCTCTGTGCACTCTGTGTTGAATTGCCGTTGCGGTTCCCCCAATGGCACTCCATTAAAGCGCCCGCAATATTTTCTGCTGGAACTCCCATGGAATCATATCCTTGTGCATTTTCGCGGAATAACTCTCATCGAATCACATCCTTATGCAAAAAACCGGGGGTACAGGGGGCGGCCGCGCACGTTGAGAGCCACTTTGTTCTTCGGTTCGGGGCACGCTTTGACATCGCTGGTGGCGGTGGCCGGAAGCATTTTTTACTTAGGAAGTTGAGCAGAATGAACACTTACACAAAAACGGGGAGGGGTGGGATGCCGCTCGACCGTTGCTTTTGCGTTCAGGCTTGGCCTACCACACGTGGTAGAAGCCGTCGCGCCGAGCCATGGTCACTGGGATGCCAAAGAGTTTTTGCAGCCGCTCTTCGGTCAGCAAATCCGATTTGGGGCCATCGGCAAAAATTCGCCCTTCGCGCAGCATCACCACACGGTCAATTTCCGGCAGGATGTCGGCCAAGTGATGCGTGATCAGTACGATTCCGACGCCGTGCTGCGCGAGCCGCCGCAAGCTTTGGCGCAATTCGCTCTGTGCCGCCAGGTCGAGCGCGTTGCTGGGTTCGTCGATCAGGAGCATCTCGGGGTTATGCACCAGGGCGCGGCCAATCAGCACGCGGCGCATTTCGCCCGCGGACATCTCCCCCACGGGCTTTTCGGCCAAATGCCCGGCTTCGAGTTGGTGGAGTACCTCGGCGGCGCGGGTTCGCATGGCCTCGGTGACGTGCAGCTCAGGCCAAATCGTGGAGCTGGAGAAAAATCCGGTGATTACCGCGTCACGCCCGAGGGTATGCAGTGTTCGCTCGCTGGGAAACTCGGCGGCCACCACGCCCAGCCGCTTACGCAACTCGAAAACTTCCCAGCGTTCGCGGCCAAAGATGCGGGCATGCATCCTCTCAGATGCGACGGGGTAACACTCGCAGGTCATGGTTTTGATGAGGGTGGATTTGCCGCAGCCGTTAGGACCCAGGATGGCAACGTGTTCGCCGCTGGCGATCTGCAGGGAGATATCGTGCAGGACGATTTTCTCTCCGCGGGCGACGGAGGCGTGTTCGAGATGGACGAAGCTGCCGCGATCTGAGGGCATGGCGAAATCACTGAAGTTAACCGAAACTGGGGCAGTTGTCACATGTGATTTGGGGCGTTATATATCGCCGCCGATGTACCTAGGGCCTAACCCGAAACACGTTGTTCCGAGCGCAGCCGGGGTCGGTCCCCGGCGCGCCGCTTTTTGCGCCGCGGGGGTGCAAGCGAGGGATCTGCTTTTTCAGCGGCAGGACTCGCGACCTTATTCAGCCATCCTCACCCTGCGGTCGGTCTTGGACAGATGAAGACGACTCGTGCAGCCTGGCTTATGGCTTGCAGTTCCCGGCGTAAAGCGCGCGGCGAAAGCGCAGCCGCGGCGGCAATAAGCCGTCCGCGCGATTCCGCCGTGAGCTCGAGCCGGTAGAGATCGGCACGGTGCGCGAAGGAATAACCGTGGTAAGCGAGCGGGTTCGATGAAACTTCGGTCAGCAGCGCGTCCCAGAAGCTCCGGCGCCGAAACATGCGAGCCGCTGAAATGACCCGTTTTTCGATTTCGGCGCTGGGCCGCGGCGGGCTGGAGGCAGATTCGATAGCAATGACCGTGCATTCGGCGCCGCGAAATTCGCGCGACGGATCCGGATCAGGAAAGCGAGCGAGAATTGCCGCCAATTCGGCTTCGTCGATATCAAAACCCGGCCACCAGTAACGGTAGAAATGAAAAACGACCGTCCCGGAGCGAAGGATCTGTTGTATGCGTTTTACGTCTTTTCCGGTCACGCTCAGCACCATGTCGAGCAGTTGATCGCTGCGAAAACTCTGGCGTACAACGGGCCGGATGCTGACGTAGCCCGCTTCTTCTTCCGTGTATCGAACCGGAATTACGTCGGGAAGCGGCATAGTGGAATGCTAGCGCAGCAAAGCCGGAGGGAAAAGCGGCTGGGGCCGTTGAGATCGGAGCGAAACGAAACGCGATCAGTTCGCGCGCGCGAGGCGATTTCGCACGCGGTCGGAAAGCACTTTGCCGTCGACGGTCTTGCCTTCAAGGCGCGCGCGCGCAGCTTTGATGACGGCGCCCATCTGTTTGGGAGAAGTGGCGGAAGTTTCTGCGATAGCCGCTTCGATGGCTTGGTCCATGTCGGCTTCATTTGCGGCCGCGGGCAGATAGGTCTCGATGATGACGATTTCGCGGCTCTCTTTATCCGCCAGATCAGTGCGGCCGCCCTTGGAGAATTGTTCGACGGACTCTTTCCGTTGTTTCACCAATGTCTGTAATACCTGCAGCGATTCGGCATCATCGAGCGGGCGAATTTTTTCAATTTCTTTGTTTTTCAGCGCCGTTTTCACCATGCGGAGGACGCTGAGGCGGAGTTCATCCTTGGATTTCATCGCCTCGGTGAGATCTTTTTGAATGCGGTCAATAAAGGCCATGGGTGATTGCGTTCGCGATCCTTTCGCCGGAGGCAAAACTATAACACATGCGTTTGACAGCGACCGGCCTCACCGCTAGGCTCTTGAGCCATGAAGATTATTGTTGCGGATAAGATCAGCGAACATGGAGTCAAGCTGCTGGCCCAACCTGGCTGGCAGGTGGTGCAATCGACGGCCGCGTCGCTCGCGAGCGAATTAGCTGATGCGGACGCGTTAGTGGTGCGCAGCGCCACCCGCGTAACCGACGAACTGCTCGGTCATGCACGGCGCCTACGCGTCATCGGACGCGCCGGCGTCGGTGTGGACAATATCGATCTGGACGCCGCCACCAGGCGCGGCATTCTGGTGATGAATACGCCGGGAGGAAATGCGCCCAGTGTCGCGGAACATACGCTCGCTTTAATGTTATCGATGGCCCGCTCGATTCCCCAGCTCAATGCCAGCATGCATGCGGGGAAATGGGAAAAATCAGGGACCGCCGGCGCGGAGCTTCGCGGCAAGACCCTTGGCCTGATTGGCCTCGGGCGCGTAGGCGCGGAAGTGGCGCGCCGGGCGCGGGCGCTGGAAATGCGCGTGATCGCCTATGATCCGTACGTGAGTGTGGAACGCGCGGCCGAATGGGGTGCGGAGCTGGTCGCGTTGCCGGATCTTCTGGCCCAGGCTGATTATGTTTCACTTCATACGGCGCTTTCCCCCGCGACCGAGCGGCTGATCAACGCCGAGACACTGAAGCAAATGAAACCTGGCGCACGGCTGGTGAACGCGGCGCGCGGCGAACTGGTGGACGAAGCAGCCCTCGCCGAAGCGCTACAGTCGAAACATCTCGCGGGCGCTGCGCTGGACGTGTTTGCGGAGGAACCGCCGCGCAATTCGCCCTTATTGCAAATGGCCAACGTGATCGCCACTCCACATGTGGGCGGCTCGACGGCGGAGGCTCAGGAAGAGGTTGGCGTGCAGATCGCGCAACAGGTCCGCGAGTATCTGCAAGATGGCACGATGCGGAACTCGGTGAACCTGCCGCCGATTCCGCCCGAGCAATATCGCCGTCTGCGGCCCTACCTCGATCTGGCCGAGCGCATGGCTTCGCTGGTAGCCCAGGCAGCGCCTTTTCCTGCGCGGCGGCTGCGGCTTGCTTGCGCCGGAGAGCCCGCTGAGCTGGGCACTCGCGTTTTACGCAGCGCAGCACTCGCGGGCGTTTTGAATGCCGTGGTCGATGAACACGTAAACCTAGTGAACGCGACGGCCCGGGCACAGGAACGAGGTTTGGAAATCCAGGAGGGGCGCCGACCGCGTGAGCGCGGCATCGCCGACGTGGTGGAAATCGCGACTTATTCGGCTGGGGACGGGAAGAGACGCGAGTTTTCGGCGTTAGGCACGATTCTTTATGGGACCACCCCTCGCGTGCTGCAAATCAACGGTATCGCCTGCGAAGCACCGCTCGAAGGCAATCTGCTGGTTATGAGTAACCGAGATGTGCCTGGGGTGATCGGGCAAGTAGGCACACTCTTGGGGGCCCAGGGATTGAATATCGCGACGTTCGCCCTGGGGCGGCGCGACCCAACTCTGGGCGCGGAGGCGTTGGCCATTGTGCAACTCGATGGCGAGGTGTCGGAATCAATTTTGCCGCGCGTACGTTCGATCCCCAATGTTATGGAAGCGCGCATCGTGCGACTGCCGGCCGCTGCCTCTGCCGCAGCTTCGACGGCTGGGTAGAGACAGCGCTGGACTTTTGAGATTTGAAGGAGGAAGCGGCGTCAAGCTCGAGTGCGGTTCGACTGATTGATATTCGGCTCGACAGAGTCAAGGATCCCATTCTGCCAGCGAGGAAACTTCACCAGGAAGATCGTTCCCGTCTCGCCGGTGCTCTCAACGGTCACGGACCCGCAATGGTCGCGAACGATTTTGCTGACGATGGCGAGGCCGAGCCCAGTGCCGTTGGATTTCCCCGAACTGATGAAAGGGTCAAATAGGCTGTTTCGGATTCCCTCCGGTATGCCGATGCCGTCGTCGGCCACGCGAACCTCGAAGGAGGTTCCGGCACTGTTAATCTCCAGGAGGATCTTTCCTTGATCTGAGGTCGCTTCGCAAGCGTTCAGCAGGAGATTAAAGAAAGCACGTTCGATTTTCTTGGCGTCAAAAACTCCGCTGGTGTCCCCGGGCGTTTGGATCGAGAGCAGGCGATGACGAAATTCGGGCCGTGCCAGGACCGCGTCCGCTGCATGCCTCAGCGTGGCTTCGAGCGACCCAGGGGTACAGGAAAGCGCGCGCTGTTCGCGGGAGAGTTCGCGCAAGGAGTCCAGCAATTCGGTCATCTGCTCGGAAGCGATTTTGATCTCTTCGAATATTTCATGTCGATCGAGCTTGAGGGTTTCAGCTTCGTAGAGGAATTCCGCGTTGGCAACTACTGCGGCAAGCGAATGTCGCAGGTCGTGCGAAATCGAACTGGCCGCCCTTCCGAGCGCCGCGACCTGTTCGGTTTCGATTTGCCGGCGCTGCGAATCGAGCAATTCGCCTCGCATTTTCGAGAACGCGGTGCCCAACTCGACCACTTCGCTGCTCCCCCGCGGCGTGATCGAAAAACCATAGTCGCCCCGCGCTAATGCGCGCACGCCGGCGAGCAGATTGTCCAGGGGACGTGTGATCGTGCCGGCAACGAAACTGAGCAGCAGAGTCGCACAAATCAGAGCCGAAATGCCGAGTGCGAGAATCGTGCGATCGAGCTTGCCGATGAACTCCATCGGGCGCCGCAGGGGAATGAGCACGTAGCATTGCACGGGTGTGCGCGGGTCCGAGTGAAGCGAAACAGTGGCGACTTCATAGGATTCGGAGGTCAGATCCACCTCGTGCGTGCCGGAATCCATCAGCATCGCATATTGTGCGGGGTGGTCCTGCAATTCACTTTCCTCGCGGGGCGAAAGCGTAGAGGCAATGATCTTGCCACCCGTGAGCAGCGCGATCTTGCCTCCGGAGACGAGTGCCAGTTGCTCCGCAACTGTCGAATCGACCTGATAGCCGACGGCGACCGTGCCCAGTTGCTTCAGGTCACTTCCGGAACCTGCGGTAATCGGACGAATGAATGCCCAATACAATTGGCCGTCAGCAAACCACCAAGCCGCATCCTCATTGGCGTCGAGAGATCGCGTGAGATCCTGGCCCACATCGGCGCCATTCAATCCAGATTTTCTGGAGTGCAAGGCCATAACCTCGCCCCTGATATTGGCGAGAAGAAACAGATCACTGCCAGCGAGTTGCCAAAAGGGAAGCGAACCATCCCGAATGGTTGGGGCATGGTTCGTGGTCATCAAAGCTTTTAACGTTGGAAGCTCGGCCAGCATGGCCGTGGTTCGCGAAAGCTGATCCTGGCGCTGATTCTGCACGCTCTCGAACGCCCGCACCGAAGCGGACACGCTATCGCGGACCTGGTCGTCGATTTCCGTCTGGATTGTATGGCGAACGATCAGAAGCATCGCCCCAGTCAGAGCGGAGATAATCAACAAAGTGGAGATCAGAAGCTGGGTTTTTAATCTCAACCGTGACATAGGATTCGGATTGGTCTAGCTCACTTTCCCGTTGGCGTAATTTCCGGGTACGAATTTGTATCCGGCGCCGTGCATGGTCAGAAAGAACCGCGGATTGGCCGGATCAGGCTCAAGTTTCTGGCGCAGACGGAGTATGTGATTGTCGACTGTGCGGGTAGAGGGATAATTCTGATATCCCCATACTTCGTTCAAAAGTTCTTCGCGAGAGATGACTCTTTCCGGCGATCTTGCCAGATAGCGTAAAAGCTTGAATTCCTGCGCGGTCATTGGAATGGGCTTGCCGCTTCGCGTCGCCTCCATGCTCGTGAAGTCAATCTGCACATCTTTGAAAACAAGTACCTCGTGATCGGAGTCCTGAACAGCCACATTGGACACCATGCCGAGTCTGGCGACATTTCGGCGCATGGCTCGTCTGACGCGAGCCAGCAGTTCGCGCGGGCTGAAAGGCTTGGTTACGTAATCGTCGGCGCCCAATTCGAGCAGAAGGACTTTATCTTCGATTTCCGCGTTGGCGCTCAGGACGACTATAGGAACCGTGGGCATGTGGGTTTTGAATGCGCGGCACAGTTCCTTGCCCGAAAGGCGCGGCAACTTAAGATCCAAAACCACGACGCTTGGCGTCTGCTTCTTAAATAACTCCAGCCCTTCGACACCATCAGAGGCGATTTGCACGGTGAGCGAGTCAGCTTCGAACAAGCGCTGCAGGGTCCTCTGCATCGCGCGACTATCTTCGATCACCAGGACGTTATCCATGTGTGTTCCTCGCTGTGTCGCTACTCAGTACGCGGGAGTTGTGCCTTTCGGATCGTAGTCATAGCCGTACTTGTCTTTATGCGACGAATCTCGTTTTATGACAGGGATCGTAACGATGGGCAGCGTCGTACCGGCGGGCCCGATATCCACGATTCGCGCGAAAGAGTCATTAAACTCCGAAGATGCTTTCTCATACCAGAGATGTATTACATATCGCCCGATAGGCACGCCAGAGATCAAAATGTGGCCCGCTCGATCGGAAATTCCAAAGAAATCCGAATTCACGGCCAGAATGACGGCCATCATTTGAGGATGAATGTTGCAGAAAAGAAACGACGGTCCGGGGCGGTCAAACACGACTTGTTTTTCAGCGCCCGCCTGATACAGGCCAAGATCGAAGCGTTTGCCTTGGTACAGCGAGAACACGTTGTGAAACCAGGGGTCGAGATTGGGGAAATCGACGACACTGCCGAGTGGCACAACCAGCAGATTTGGTTCAAAGGTTTTGTCGTGTTGCAACATGCGGTAGCGCCGCTTCATCTGCGAATGGCCGCCGGAAATTTCGCCGGTGCTCTGCTCGGGTACGAGCCACATGACAACGTCGGAAGCATCCTTCACTCGCGTCCGGGAATTACCTTCGATCAACTTGATATCGGCGGTCACCGCCACAGGTGTTCGGTCAGCGTCACCCGGGATGGCGAACGATCGAGGTACAAAAAAGACCCAAAGGGACAGCGCGATCAAAAGTCTTGTGGGCATGCTCAGAATAAGAACCCTGCCGCCAGGCCGACTTGCCCGGCTACGCTCGGTCCGGCCAGAACCTCAGTGGTGTGAAAGCGGCGGTATTCGGCAGAAAACACCAAATCACCGCGCGGCCGGAAAATATAGTTCAAGAAATAAACGCGATTACTCGCGGGAACGGCCAGTAAAAACGGATCGAGTCCGGCGGAGGTGCGCAACCTTGCGGAATCACGGGCACCCACTCCTGCGGCGGCGTTGAATTCGCTCCGGCTATTCAGAATGAATTTCAGTTGCGACCAGCCACCGATCTCCGGAATAGCGGCGAGAGTTGGCGCACTGACGTACAGATAATGTGCGTAATCTTGAGGCTGGACGGCTGGAAGGGGGAGGCCGCCAAATGCATCGAGCCCTTTGCCAGCAAAAAATGCGCCGGTGAGTTGAAATTTCGTGCTGAGCGGAAAAGTCCAATCGGCAATCGCGCCAGAAGCGGAGAGTTCTTGCCCGTTCGCAAAGCGAAGGGGCGAATAGACGCCAGAGAGGCCAAACGAGATGGAATGGTCCTCCATTTTGTTGTTGCCGGATAAGCGCACGGCGTAAAGCGGCTGGCGAGTACTTTCCCCGGGTGTTGGCAGGCGCATATTGGAACTGCTCAACGAATAACCTATGGAATCCAGCAAACCGCCCTGGATCTTTATTTCTGCGGATGTAAAGTCAAATCTCCGCTCAGCACGGATACCCGGAGTCCAGTTCCACAGGTTTCCGGCCGAAGAAAACGCAGGGATCGCGAGCGACAAATAGGACGAGGGCGAATTCGGGGAAAAGAATGGAGTTTCTAATCCGCCTGTGATCGAAAATTGCTTCCAATCAAACTGCACGCGTGCAGTTCTGAGGCCGACCACGCCCGCGCCGACGCCGCCGTAAGTGCCGCCCGCGGTGTTGAGAAAATCCATTTGCAGATCCGCAGTGGTCGTGGCACCAGCAAGCGTAGGCCCAATTCCCCGCAAGCCGAGCAAGGATTGCCGGAATGACGCTCCCAGGCTCCCCTTGTATTCATAGGCAAGCGGTGGTACGGCCATGGTGGCCGCATCGAAATTGTCGAGTTGGCCGGATGTGTCGAATGCGTTGAACAAAACGATCCCGGAGAGCTTCAGCCGGTATTTGGAAGAGCTTTCAACCTTGACCTGTTCGTGTTCCTCAACCCTGGCATTAAGGATCTGCCAATCGTCTTCCGAGACGCGGGCAGGAAGTGCCTCCGCGTTTTGGTGTTGAGCAAAGGCCGGCTGCGTCTTTTCTTGTGCAACGGCGGGGGCATTCGACTGGTGTTGAGTCATTTGGGCAATCATTTCGCGAAGCTGCTGGATTTCGAGCCGCGACTGTTGCAGTTCGCTCTGCATCCGTTCGACTGAGCGCGTCAGCGCTTCAATTTTGCCGCTCAAGTCCGCATTGCGTTGCGCTTCACCGGTGTCGGTTTGGGTTTGAGCCTGAACAGGCATGCCGAGAACAATGCCACTGAATAGCAGGCACAAGACGGAGCGCAGTGAAATGGCATGGATGGAACGCATGGGATCTCCTATTTCTGCAAACAGCGGGCCAGCGGTTGAAGCGAACGTTATCATAGTTGCGCTGATACGGCTGATATCCTTTTCGCGTAATCGCAACCGGTGGCGCCATGCGCTAACGGTGGCTCTGCCAATACATTAGCTAAGTTCCGACGTTTGGAAACATAAGGAGAGCTACTGTAGGCCAGAACCGGGATTTACGAGAGCTTAGGACAAAACGATTACGGACAGTTTACAAAAATGCGACATTCACACATGAAAATGACAGGGAATTTCTTCCTGTCACCGTGCTGCTGCACACCCCTTGAGGACCAGCTCAACGCTGCTGCAGTGGAATTTCCGGGGCAGCGCTGGCCGAGGCCGGGCATGAGCCCAAATCTTTTGCCACAGCCTTGACCAGGAAGTTCTGTTGACCGGTCGCATTCTTTTTAACCTTGCCTTTGAGTTCCAGCCTCTCACCGGGTTTGATGTCGCTCTTGCCGGGAACAAGGGCTAACGTTCGCTGCGTCTTATCGTCAGTGAAATGCAGACCGTCATCGGCCCTTTCAACGCAACCGGTGATCTTGCTGCTGCGATGAGTAATGAAGTAAATCGCGCCGACGCCGGCAGCTGCAGCTCCGACCCCGATGCCGATGGCTTTGCCCTTCCCGTAGGTTGTACTGCCGGGGGTGTACGTTCCCGAAGTGGTTGGGGTCCCCGGAACAACTCCACCGCCGGCATATTGTGCATATGCAGCGGTAGACACGATCAAGATGGCAGCGAACTGCGCCACGTGCCGGATGATTGACCGCCATTTTTGCGTGAAGCTACTCCGTTGGCAGCAATGGAAGGAATTCGTGACAGATTTCATCGTTTACTCCTTTTGTTTAGCTCGCGGTGCGGCAGATGGTGTGAGCTAACGATCCAGGCCAAGGCCGCACGTTAAGTCATAGCGCGACGCCGGATTGGGAATGTCGCAATGGTGTAAACAAGAGGTCATTTCCTACGCAGGACCGCCTGGGCTTCCGCAGACTAGGCTTCGGCCGAACCTCGTTGCAGGAAATGTCGCAGGCGCACGCGCGCCTTATGCAATTGAGATTTGGAATTTCCGACCGAACAGCCCAGAGCTTCGGCTATTTCGTGATGTTCGTAACCAAAGACATCATGGAGCAGGAATATCCGCCGATAACCGCGCGGAAGCTTCGTCAGCGCTCGCTTCAAGTTTACGCGGTCTAACACGCCGGCCACGTGCATGTCCAGCCGGCCAATTTCTCGCTGCGGCGAAATATCAGTGTCAGATGGATGGTTTTCCAGGGGCGTTTCTCTGAGCCTTTTGACGCGGCGCCGCATCAACACAACATTTACGGCGAGGCGGTACAACCATGTTGAAAATGCGGCCTCGGCTCGGAACGTGTGAATTTTGCGAAATACCTGAAGAAAAATCTCCTGGGTAAGGTCTTCCGCCAGGCTTGAATTCCCCGTCATGCGAAAGCACAGGCCGTAGATGCGGCGGCTATATGTATGGTAGATTTCTTCGAACGCTTCGGCCTGGCCTGCTTGCGCGAGCTGAATGGTTTCTCGTTCGCTGCGCTCACCTGTGGTCCGTAAGCCATCCTCGGAAGTGGGCGTCGGTGGCTTTGAGTAGGATTTCTCGGTCTCTTGTTCACATACTGCCAGTGTCATGGACGTGTTTACGGCCGCGGCTCCCGTCTTTTATTTGCTTCAATGTTTGGTTTCGTCGAATTTGCGAAAGCCAATACCAATGCTAAGAAACCGCAGTAGCAATTTTGTCAACGAGGGGTCAAACGAATGTCATGCGGAGGCAAATTCTTTAGAAAAGCCAATCGGAGCAACGGACGTCACGCATTGGGGTTGCTTAGCGGTCCAAATCGAATATTGCAAAGCAATCAGGCTGTGTGTAGAGTCGCGAAATAACCCGGCGTTTCAGCTCGGAATCATGAGAACGAGTGAATTCAGCACGGTCGGGGGAACTTAACGGCCGACGAACAGGGAGGGAAAGATGAAAAAGGAGTTACGATTTAACTATTTGGGCTGCGCCTTGATGGCCTTGGGCGGAATGGCGTTGTTTTGCGGCGCAGCCCGTGCTCAAGGGTCAACGCCTGCACAATTCAATAAAGTTACCGTTTCAGACAAAGTTGCGGAGCGCACGCTGATGAAGGCTGTAATTAATGCCGATACAGCCAGGGCGATCGTTGATGCCTGCGTGGAGTGGCAGAAGGCGCAGCCAGGAAACCAGAGCGTAGCCGTTTTTGTACTTTCACCGACGGGGGAAATCATTGACTCTCACCAGATGGATGGAGTTTTGCCTATCGGCGCGGAGACGGGCTTGATGAAAGCCAAAACGGTGCTGTACGCGCGGTCTTCGTCCGGCACGGTTGCGCGACGGTTCAAGGACGTCGAGGGGAGGGTGATTCGACTGGATTTGGGAAAGGCGGAGGGTTTATCGTATTACTTCGTTCCCGGCGGACTACCGATCGTCGTGGATAATCAGATGATTGGCGCCATCGGCGTCGGGGGCGGGAATGCCGATGAGCAATGCGCGTATCAGGCGCTCGTGAAGGTCCTCGGACCTCAGCCTGAGGTGGCGCAGCCTGCGCCCCCCGCAGGTGGAGGCCCTCGAGGGCAATAGAACAGAATCGAACTTCCGGAAGAAGACTTTTTTGAGCGCCGAGCCTCAGGCTCGGCGCTTTGTTTTGGTCCGCCGCATACGCGCGGCTCGGTCCAGTGACAAAAGCTGCACAGCGCTTTCGACGAACTCTCGCCCGGGAGGTAAGGTACTAGTACACTGTCTGGAGCCGCTAAAAGCCGATAGTCCCCCGGCTAACCGTAGACAGCGGGAATCCATCGCATTTGGAGAGTGTGCTCATGGGGTCGAAGGCGTTCGAAAAGCGCAGCTTACTTGCAGTTGCAATCATATGTGGGCTGAGCTTGGGCGCGGGTAGTGCCAGCGGCGCGCAGGAATCGACATTTGATTGGGTTTCGGCGAGCGGCGAAGCCGTGCGCCTTGACCCGGCTGATTACTACACGGGTCATAATTTTAAGGGCGGTGATAATGGCGGAAACGTTCACGTTGACATCGACGCCCAACAGCCTGTAACGGTGGAAATGGCTCCTTCGGGGCAGTGGAACGAGGCCATGCGGCATCCTGAATTGCTTCCCCGCGTTACGTTCCGGTGTGTTCATGAGCACGTAACCACGATGACATTCGTGTGCGATGTTCCCTCAGCACGGCCAATGACGTTAATTGTGCGCGACGAGCGTAGTAGCGAGCAGACCGCGGTGACTTCATTCGGCACCGCACAGACCGACCATGGCACGGTGCGCGATTACATCTCTCCAAATGACATCCACATTCAATATTACCGTTGGGCGTGCGTGGAGAATTGCAGCCCGCCGGAATACCAGTGGAAGATGGAACTGAAAGAGAATTACCAATTATCATCAGCGGCGAAGGTTTACAACGGCCTCGTAGCGGAACGCGATGGGGAACCCTTTAGCGTCAGAATTAATTCGCCTGTCGCCTTGACAGTTGCGATCATCCCGTCGCGGCTGGCACAAGAAGTGGGCGAAAAGCCCGAAATGCTTGGCTCGGCACTGGAAGGGCGGTCATGCGTCGAAAAGTCGGTGCGCTCCGGCGGGTTCGAATGCATGTTTGACGTCGCCGACGGCCCGCAGTCATTCATCGCGGCGCCGGTTTCGAACGGCAAGGTGCCAGCAAATTCAAAAGCAGAAGTCGAAGTGGTCGCCTCCAAGTGCGTGGCGAATTGCTTAACCGACATAGAAAAGTAACGAAATCGCTACGGCAAGTCGGTTGAGGCAGAAGTTGCTATTTTGGCGCAATGCGATCAACGGCCTAAAGATGGCGGTCGGTCTCAACCTCTTCGGTTTGTGCAAGCGTTGTGGGTGAGGTGATTCGGTTCCAGACCGTGCTCTTACGCTCGGCCAGCGTTTCCGCACCCCATGTCGGGAGAGGCATCAGCAGGAGTTTTGACAGCCCGTTTAGCTGGGGTTCGTAAAGCCGGCGCAGTTCTTTCAGTTTAGCGTCGCCTCTTGCGGTTCCTTCGGTAACACCGCACTCTACCAGAAGCTTTCGCACTTTAGGCAAATCCTGCGGCGGCAGCCGGTCCGGTTCGGGTGTCGCGCTGCGGACGCCAAGGACTTGCGTCAAATCACCGACGGCGTGCCGGCTGATGGCAAACGTCAACTGTGCCTGCCATTTGGTTTCGCCTTCTCCATAGGCGATCAGAAGAGCACAGGTGTCCAAAATGGCCGTAAACGCGGCCACCCACGATTGGTTGTCGTGTTGCGATCGGAAGAAACACAAAAAGGGATAGGTCAGGTGCGTTTCCATCAACTGCGCAGACCATGTTTCCCAATCGCGGAGGTAATGCGCGAGGCCATTTTGAATTCGCTCCGGCCCATGCCGGCGAAGCAGTTCGGCCGCGGTAGGAGGCGAACCGGCGCGGGCATCAAGCAGGGAGATATTCACTTCGCGCTGCGAGAACGAACCATACAGCGTCGGCAGGTATGCGATGATGAGCGCGAGGAAACCAAACCCTGTGCCGGCCTCGATCACGGAGAGTACACGAGCCGCCGTGCTCTGGGGTGTTATATCGCCAAGGCCTAAAGTGAAAAAGGTGGTCCCGCTGTAGTACAGATCCGAATGAAAAGTGCTCGGGTTGCCGGAGGAGCTCAGTGCCGATCCAGCGCCCCATTGCACAAGGGCAAACGCGACAATGAGCCCAAACGCCCAAAAGGCGATCAAGAGAAGCAAAGAGAGCGGGCCAAAATAGCTCAGGTATGCTTCCCGAAGCTTGCTGTTATGAATTTGCCTGGCCGTGAGCGAGCAGATTCTCCAGGCCGTGCGGTAGAAGAAACGAGCGATACGGAAGGAACGGCGTACATGGCGGGGAAGGATGACGGTCTCAAAAGCATCCCAGAGGATCGCTAAGAGGAACCCAATCCCGAGGAGTTCAATCAGCATGCGCATGAGGCGTTTCTCAAGCCGGCGATGAAGTGCCGCGGGCTGCGTGAAGTATACCCGCAGAGATGCAACTGTCACACGACAAGACCACCCGAATTCAGCAGAATCGTTATGCGGCTACGAACGTGTTTGCTTTGGAGCCGTGAGTTGGGCAGCGTTGACTTCGTTTGAGTGGCGAAACTACAATCAATTCATGCCGGAGGAGCGCCAAAAAGTGCCCTGTCGTGTATTTCGCGGTTGTTGTTGCCCTGTGCTTGTCGGCGTCGGGTGGTTGCATATGTAGACAGAGGCAAGCTGATGCAGCGATACCCACCGCCAGAAATCCTTATCGGTGGGTTTTTTAGTTTGCGGTCGAGACAGGCGAGTATCCGATGGACGATTTATTTCCTATATTTATGAAATTGGCTGGACGGCGATGCCTGGTTGTGGGCGGAGGAGCAATCGCCGAAGCGAAGATGGAAGGGCTACTGCGCTGCGGCGCCGACGTTCGAGTCGTTGCGCCCAAAGTCACGCAGGGCATCCGAGAGGCCGCCCATTCCGGCGCAATCGACTGGGAGGAGCGCACCTTCGTTAGCGCTGATGTCGCCGGAGTTTTTCTGGTGATTGCGGCAACAGACTCGCCTGAGTTGCACGAAGAGATTTTCCGGCGCTGCCAAGAGGCGGGGATTTTGTGCAATGCTGTAGACGAGCCCGAGAGCTGCGACTTTTATTATCCCGCGGTGGTTCGTCGCGGGTCGCTGCAGCTGGCCATTTCCACGGGAGGAAATTCTCCTTTCCTGGCGCAGCGTTTGCGACGCGAACTCGAGGAACAGTTTGGAGCTGACTATGCCGGATGGGTGGAAGAGATCGGCCGGCAACGCCGCGAGCTATTTCAGGCAAACATTTCGGCCGAGAGCCGTCGTGCAATCCTAAAGGAACTTTCCAGCGAACGCGCTTTCGCCGAATTCCAAATCAGGGGGAAATCCGCGGCCAAGCGGGAGTTTGGGAAGATCTATTTCATAGGCGCGGGACCAGGGGACCCTGATTTGCTCACGCGAAAAGCCTGGAACCTACTGCGCTCCGCAGATGTGGTTCTACACGACTCCCTCGTTTCCGATGCCATTCTCAAGGCTGTTCCGGAAGGCGCGACGCTCTGTAACGTCGGCAAACGCTGTGGCGACAAGAGCATCACACAGGAGGAAATTCACGCACTTCTCATCGGCTATGCGTCCACAGGCAAAACAGTTGTGCGGCTCCAGGGAGGCGATCCGCTAATTTTCGGACGCGCCGGGGAGGAGATATCTGCAATACGCGAAGCAGGTCTTGAGTTCGAAATCGTACCGGGAGTCACGGCCGCATCGGCCACGGCGGCGAGCGCGCAAATGGCTCTTACCGACCGGCGCGTTGCTTCACAGCTTATTTTCGTAAGCGCTCATCGGCATCAAGGGGAATTTGAACAGGCCTTGCAATCGGTCCCGCATAGCGGGGCTACGCTCGTGATTTATATGCCGGGACAGAACTACGACGGGATCGCGCGGGCGCTGCTCGAGCGCGGTTTCGCGGAAAACACCGCTTGCCTGATTGCCTCAAGAGTTTCCGACCGGCAACAACGAATTATTCGTACTGATTTGTCAGTTCTCGGTGCCGTATCCCCTCTCCCCGGGCCAGCGCTGCTGATCGTGGGGGAGGTGGCGGCAACAGGGACAGCGGATGATGTAAAGTTGGTCGTGCAGGCCACTGCAAAGGACTAAGTCGAAGCCTCCCCTCAGTCCACCTGCAGTTTGTCCTAGACCTCGCTGATGCACCTGAGCCGTGATTGCCTGGCTTGCCCTAACCTATGAGAGCAGCGGCGTTTAGTCGCATTCGCGTTTTCAGGATACGGCGAATGACCGGAGTTCTGCTACAGCGCAGCCGACAGCGGCATCGAAATTGCTCAGAGTTTTGGGGGTGAGGTGAAACCACGAAGTCTATCGGGCAATCTAAGTAGACGGAGCATGTGGTGTAGCGGCGGGAAGTAGGGGAGGGTTTTGCGGTGTCTCTTGAGACGGTTCAACAGGTCAGACGGTTTTTCAAGATCCTGGGTGGTTTCACCTTGTTAGTTGTAGGCATTGTCATGCTCGTTACGCCGGGGCCTGGATGGTTAGTAATTATTGGCGGGTTGGCCATGCTTGCGGCAGAGTTTGTGTGGGCGCGGCGTCTCCTGGACCGTCTGAAATCACAGGGAGAGCGGCTACGACAGAGTGTAATTCCTTCCTGGCACTCCAAAGCCTGAAGATCCCCGATTCGTTTCAAAAAACCTGATATATGCTCATTTGCAGGAGGCTCTATGAAAAAATGGAGTGGCAAATGGGCGTTGGTTACAGGTGCCAGCTCCGGCATAGGGTGGGCACTAGCTGAACAACTGGCGGCTGATGGAGCCAATTTGCTTTTGACCGCCAGGCGCGCCGACAGGCTGGCACAACTAGCCAATGATGTTGCCGAGGGATATAAGGTACAAGCGCAAGTTTTACCCGCGGACTTGACAAAACCAGCATCAGTGAATGCCATCCATCGTTTTGTTACCGAGAAGGAACTGCCTATCGAAGTGCTGGTCAACAATGCGGGATTTGGCGCGTACGGGGAGTTTCGAAAAGTCAACACCCAGCGGTTCTTAGATATGGTGCAAGTGAATGTTGCCGCTGTGGTGCAGCTTACGCACCTGTTTCTGCCGTCGATGGTCGAGCGCCGCTCCGGGTACATCCTGATTGTCGCCTCGACTGCAGCATTCCAACCTGTTCCGTACATTAGTACTTATGCCGCCACCAAAGGGTTTGACCTCTTATTTGCAGAGGGTCTAGCCGAGGAAGTACGGCGATACGGCGTGCGGGTTTGCGCGTTATGTCCGGGCCCAACTGTCAGCGAGTTCAATCTGGTAGCGGGACAGCCGCGACACATGGGCGCCCGTTTCGAATCGAGCGAGAAGGTCGCCCGGGTCGGGTTGAAAGCCTTGGCGGAAGGCAAGCCTCGCGTGATCTCGGGAACACTGAACTGGCTGACCGTAGAGGCGCAGCGGATCGCGCCTCGGCGACTCGTCACACGAGCGGCGGCGCGAATGTTTATGCCAGAACAGGGCGCAGGGAATCAGGTGTGAAGTGCAGGTCTGAATGAACATTTCAGAACTCGAGAAACAGTTGCGCACCGAGGGCTTTCGCCAGACGTGTGTTTGGGAGGACGCGCCTGATCGTTGGTATTGCGAACACACCCATGCGACCGAGACGGCGCACATCATTCTCGAAGGCGAAATGACGCTCACCATGAATGGCAAAAGCACTACATATCGCGTCGGAGAGCGTTGCGATGTACAGGCGGGCACGGTTCATGCGGCTCGCATGGGGCCGAGCGGCTGTCGTTACCTGATTGGCGAAAAGTAATGCGCCGACCGGGGCCGCCGCTACGAATTGCCCTTCAGTGCGCGGTCGAGCAATTCGACGACGTGCAGGACTTCCTGACCAGTCTTATGGATTTCAGCACCGGCCCGCAATTGCAGCATGCATCCGGGATTTGAGGTGACGATGGACGGCGCGCCTGTTTGGCGGGCATAACGCATTTTTTCGCCCAACAATTCGAGGGAGGTTTGCGTCTGCGTCACGTTGTAGACGCCTGCCGAACCGCAGCAGTTATCCGACCACGGCATCTCCACAAGCTCGACGCCCGGGATCGCACGAATGAGGCGGCGTGGCGCTTCACGAATTTTCTGGCCGTGCGCCAAATGGCATGAATCCTGGTAAGTGACACGCATTCGTAATTCCTGCAAGGGCGCCGTTACGCCGATGGCGTCCAAGAATTCAGTGACGTCGCGCATTCGCTGTTGTAGTTGAGATGCCTTTTCGTGCGCGGGATCGTCTTTGGAAAATAACTGATCGTACTCCTTTAACGTAGAGCCGCAGCCAGCCGCGTTTGTAATAACCGCATCAAAGTCTCCGGGCAAAAAAGCATCTATATTGACGCGAGCGAGTTTGCGGGCAACGTCGCGCACGCCTGCATGGGCGGCCAGCGCGCCGCAGCAAAGCTGCCCTTCGGGAACAACGACTTCGCAGCCATTAGCCGTTAGCACGCGTATGGTAGCCTCATGCAAAGCCACGAAACTCACTTGCGAAATGCAGCCGGCGAACAAAGCAACGCGAGCACGGCGCTTACCGGCGGCAGGGAAGGTTTTCCCCACTTGCGGGAAGAAGAATATTTTATCTATCTGGGGCATCAACTTGTCGCGGTCGGCCAAGCCGAACAAACGCAGCAACCCGGAGGCGCGCGCCACCGTTCTTAGCCCGGAGCTTTGGTAAAGTCGTGCAAGGCGCGCGACGACCGCAATGCGGCGAGGGTGCGGAAGCAAATGTCGATAAACGACATTGCGGGCAATGCGCGATGAGAGAGGGCGGCGATAGTTCTGTTCGATTTGCGTCCGCGCGGCCTCTACAAGCTTTCCATACTCCACACCGGCGGGGCAGGCGGTTTCGCAGGCGCGACAATCAAGGCACTGGTCGATATGACGAACAAAGGAGTCGCCCAGAGGAAGCCGACCTTCATCTACAAGGACGATCTGACGAATGCGGCCCCGAGGCGAATCCGCCTCGAGGCCCCATAGGCGATATGTAGGGCAATGGTTAAGGCAAAGACCGCAATGAATGCAATGCAAATAATCAGTCTCTTCAGGGCGATCAGGGCCGCGGAAACCTGTTTGCCTGTCAGTTACGCGCATTGATTCAGGAGCCGAAATTGCAGGCATTTGCGACACCGGATTTAGATGTTTCCCCGAAAGCGGCCGGGCGAGAGAACACTGTGTGGATCGAAGACACCCTTCAGCCGCCGGGCGATCTCGAATTCGCTTCCGGGAGATGGCCAAACATCTAGTATGGCCTTCATTTTCGCGGGGCAACGCTCAATCATCGCGGCTGCGCCAGAAGAGAGGCAGAGTTGCATCAATTCACGACAACAGCTTACCAGCTTTGGATATAGGCGGGCATCTTCAGGCATGAGCGCGAGATACAGGATGCGGTGAGCGCGAATCAAAGCCGCGCAGGCGAGTTCGTGTTGGTCCGTGACCTTTCGTACCTTCTCCACTATTTCGGTGAGCGCGCCAGGAAGTGCAGCAATTCGCAACACGGCTGCGACCGACGTCGTTTCGAATGCAATCGCGGAGAATTGAGACAGGCAGGCGAAAAGTTGATCGCGTTGAGTTTCGTCCAAGGTAAGGAATTCGCGGGCGCCCAAAGTTGCGGCAAGAGAAGCAAGATCCTGCCGGTGGCGTTTTAGCACGGGTTCTTGACCAGATGCCTGGACGATTACGAACCAGGATTGCCGGTTCAGGAACCCTGCGCCACGATCGGCAAGCAGGGCCGCAGCGCCTGGATCAATCACGTCCAAAATTTTGGGCTGAAGGTGGGAGTTGACGATCTGGCGGCAAAAAACAATAGCGTCAGAGTGCCGCTCAAAACTAATCACAAACATCTGCCGTGCCAGGGGAAGCGGAAATGTGCGGAAGTTCAACCGCGTAATGACGCCGAGGGTTCCGAGTGAGCCGATGAAAAGCTTGTGGAGTTCGTAGCCGGTGACATTCTTTACAACCGAACCGCCACTTTTGGAAACAATGCCCTCGCCAGTGACGAATTCCAGTCCCAAAAGAAAATCTTTGCAGGTTCCGTAAGCGTAGCGCAAAGGGCCGTCCGCTGCGGCAGCAACCATACCCGCTATGGTGGCGCTTTTGCCGGCCGCGCCCAGCGGAAGAAATTGCCTGTTTTCCTGCAATCTGCGATCAATGTCGGAATAGGTTATTCCTGGTTCGACGGCGAGGGTGAGATCGCGCGGCTCGTAAGCAAGGACGCGGTTCATGCCGCAGATGTCGATGGCAACATCATACCGATGCGGCGGCATGCCGATATGCAAATGCGTTTTGCCTCCGACCGGAATTACCGCGAGATGCTCGGCGGAGGCAAAGCGCAGGATTTCGGCAATTTCCGCCGCCGAATTCGGCAACAGGACCGCACAGGGGCGGCACCCATCAACTTCGTAGGTCGTGATGGCCGTCGCATCCGTGAGGATCCGGCTTGGACCAACCAGGTCTGCAAGGCGCTCGGCAACTGATACCGTGGCATGGCTCACGGTCGTTCGCCAACCGATGTTGGCAGAGGCTGCAAGCGTGTCTCTCCACAGCCTTTGCCGAGGGGCAAGACTTTGCCGGGATTAAGCCGGCCGACCGGATTAAACGCGGCACGGACCTTTCGCATCAGCTCCAAATCTGCCTCGGTAAACATGAGCGGCATCAACTCGTTTTTCTCCATGCCGACTCCGTGCTCTCCCGTGAGCGTGCCGCCCATTTCGATGCAAAGCTGCATGATCGCCGTGCCGGCAGCGCGGGCACGATGGAACTGATCAGGATCGCGATGATCGAAGAGAATCAGAGGATGTAGATTGCCGTCACCAGCATGAAAGATGTTGCCGATTACCAGCGCGTATTTTGTCGAAATTTCTTCAATACGCAGCAGCGTCGGTGTCAATTTCGTGCGGGGAATGACGCCGTCGAGGACGTAATATGAGGGTGAAACGCGGCCAACGGCGCCAAAGGCTTCTTTTCGACCCTTCCAAAGCAACGCACGTTCCCGGTTGTCACGCGCGCGGCGAACTTCGCGCGCGCGGTGCGCTCGACAAACTTCGACAATGTCACTCGCCTCAGCCTCGACCGTCTCGCGTACTCCCTCGACCTCCATCAACAATACAGCGGCGCTATCGAGCGGAAAACCGGCGTGAACGTAAGATTCCACCGCTCGCAGCGTCCAACCGTCGAGCATTTCGCAGGCTGCAGGGATAATGCCGCGAGCAGTGATGTCCACCACGCTGTCGGTAGCGTCTTCGAGTGAGTCGTATATTGCTAAAAGGGTGCGCACATCCTCGGGCACTCGCAGGAGCTTCGCGATAATTTCGGTCACTAAGGCGAAGGTTCCTTCCGAGCCGATCACCAAGCCGGTGAGGTCATACCCGGGCACCTCGGCAGTCCGGCCACCCACGCGAACGACTTTGCCATCCGGCATCACCAGTTCCAAACCTGTCACATGACTGGAAGTGACGCCATAGGCAAGGGTATGGGGTCCGCCGGAATTTTCAGATACATTGCCGCCGATCGTGCACGATTTCTGGCTTGAGGGATCAGGTGCGAAATAGAGGCCGTATTTTTCGACAGCACGGGAGAGATCAAGATTCACTACGCCCGGTTCGACGACGGCGATCTGATTTTCGGAATCGACTTCCAGGATGTGGTTCATGCGCGAGAACGCCAGAACGACCCCGCCTGCCCGCGCGATGGCGCCGCCCGAGAGCCCGGTCCCCGCGCCCCGCCCGACTATAGGGAGTTCGTAGCGGTTTGCGAGCTTGACGATTTCCACGACATGTTCCTTGCGCCCCGGGAACACGATTACGTCGGGGTGCGCCTGTTCGACGGAACCGTCATATTCATAGAGCAGGAGGTCGTCAGGTTTCGAAAGCACGGCGGAGCTTCCGACTATTTTTTCGAGGTCGCGAATGATCGATCGTTGCATTACGCGCCACCACTATAAGAACGCAGAGATCGTGAGTCAACGAACCGGCAGGTGGCCTTGCAGAGCTTCGGGGGTTGCCGTCAAGAGGAGAACTTCGAGGCGCGTTGCCGCTTGTCGACGAAAGGTTGCCCCTTCTGGCCGATTTTTGCATCAACAGTTCAGTTCAGGGGAAGGTAGTTGGCGAACCGGCCCCGCCGGCACCCTGAACCGGCGGGGTTTTTCCGCTCAAGCGGTCACGCCAGGACGAGGATACTGTTGGACAAGTAGGTGGCTGGCGCCGATCTCTACACGCTTCCAAACAACCTTCCAAGAGATCGGCCGGTATACGTGTAAATCGTTATCAAAACCCGTTTAGCATAGGGTTTTGACGGATTGCGGTTGAGCCTTGTGCCGATGCACCCTAAAGCCCGGCCCTTGCGTCGAATCGGTAGACCTATTGATATTGGCAGCGGAGCACAAGGGGGACGTGAACAAATGGAGCATATCAGCGATTACGAATGGTTTTGCGCAAATTGTCTGCGGATGGTCGAAGCTCTGAGCAGGCACGGCCGATGTCCATTTTGTGACAGCAACGCCGTCGATGTAGCTTACCGATGGCACCGGCCAATAAGCAGCGGCGATGGAGCAGAAGTTGCCGCGATCGGACAACCGCTCATCGCGGTTCACGGATAGTGGCGGGTTTTTTCGAGGACAGAGGAAATCAGGCGTCCGTTACCGCGCGTTAGGGCTCACCTGTAAGCTTGTGCCTGATACGGTTTGCACAAGTTTCTCCGGGGTGTAAATCTTCTTAAGCGAGGAATATTGGACAGCGGCTGACTTCAGAGCCCTGCCGCTTGCTTCAACTTTGGAACGAACAAGATTCAGCATGGCTACAGCAAAAATTACGATCGCGATCATTAGAATTGCGACGCGCGCCTGCTTTGGCATTAATCCCCTTTTGGTCGCGGTGTGTATTTACAACTGTGGCAGGCTAAACCATGGGTTGGACAATCGAAATACCGTTACTAGTGGAGTTAACGAGGCGCAGAACCCCCTATGGCATAAGTACTTCATGCCCGGACAGTTGTGGGCTGGGTCCGCCGCAAAGGCTCAGAAATCGCGTGAAGTGCGCCCCAAGGCCGCGGATAAGGTAAGGATAAGAGCTGACAGGGAAATCCCAGGCTGTGGGAAACAGCATTCGTCAAACGAAGGGCAGTTAAGCTTCGGCGATCAGATTGCGCACTGCGTATCTGACGACTTCGGCGACAGAATGACAATCAAGCTTTCGCATCAGGTTAATGCGATGCGTTTCCGCGGTCTTTACACTGATGCCGAGGACCGAGGCAACTTCCTTGCTGCTCTTGCCTTCGGCAAGGAGCTGGACAACTTCGCGTTCGCGAGGTGTGAGGGGCGAATCGACGTCGGGGGAGTTCTCCGCATCCTCGGGTCTGCCGACATAGCGGTCCAAAATGATCTGTGAGACTTTGGAAGTGAAAAACGTTTGGTCGCGGCACAACGCTTCTACGGCGGACACCAAATCGCTCGCTACGTCCGACTTCAGTACATAACCACGTGCTCCGGCTTTGACCACCTGCTGAATCAGCGGATTGGTATCATGCATGGTCAATACCAAAACGCGCGTGCGAGGCGCTTTCTTCACGATTTGGCGTGTTGCTTCCAGTCCGTTCAGGCAGGGCATACCGATATCGACGATAGCGATGTCGGGATGCAGTTCAATTGCTTTTTCGACAGCATCGCGCCCATCGGTAGCCTCGGCGATCACCTTCCAGCCGGGCTGAGCTTCCAACAAAGCGCGCAAACCTTTACGCACCACCTCGTGATCATCCGCCAACAAGATCTGGACCACTCGCATAATCCCCCCCTAAATCGGCACAAAGTGTAGGGTCTTTCGACTACACGATGCTATCCGGGAGTAACCCTATATTTCGAATGAAGTAAGGGGATCAACCGAAGTCAATTGACCAGCTTGGAACGTTGCAGCCGCAACCCGGGCAGAACGGCGCGCTAAAAATCCAGCCGAAACCCGAGCTGCATTTCGCGGTTGGGAAACGCGGAAGTGAAGCCTAAGGGCTGAGCCGGAGGTATAGCGGCGCTTCCGCTTACGTCAAATGTGCTGAATCCTGGCGTGAGCCCAAACGAAGGACCGACAACGTTATTCACGCTGGCGTAATTCGTGCGATTTGTGATGTTGAAGCCTTCGAAGAGCAGTTGCAGATTGGCTTTCTCGGTTATTGGAAAAGTCCGCGAGAGACGCACGTCAAGAGAGAAGTAATCGGGGCCGAGGCCGGTGTTCCGCCCAGCTCCCACCGGACGATCGTTTGTGTAATGGTGGTCCGCGTTAACGTCGGTGCCGCTCAGCAAATTGAATGGGTTCCCGCTGTGATAATTTACGATCGGCGCCAATTCAAATTTCTTCAGGATGCGGTTTTTCCACGGGCTTTCGAATACGCCTGTGGCAACAAATTTATTCCGCTGGTCAAAATCTGAAAGGGCGCGTTCTGCGGCCAGATTTGTTTCGTCCTGAGGAGCGTAGTCACTATTAAAATCGGTGGTGGTGTCCCAAGCTTTGCTGTAAGTGTAGTTGAGCATGGCCATGAAATGGCTGCTGAACCGCTGCTTTACTTCGAACGAAACACCCTGGTACAGAGCATAAGCTACCGAAGAATAGATGTTGTTCTGCAGGATCAAGGGATTTGCAAAACAAGCAGTGGGATTGGCCGCACACTGCGGGTTTCCCCAATACCGGTATGAAACGGTCTGCCCATTTGCGAGAGTGACCGTGCTGATCGGCGCCGGCAGCAAGTTTGTATCGACGGCGACCGGCAGGCGCGTGGTGTGAATATAGTTGTAACTGGCTGAAACCGAAAGATTCGTCGTTAGCTGGCGTTCAACTCCAACTTCGCCCTGTAAGGAGTAAGGATTCTGGTAATCGGGTTGAGCACCGAAGAGCACCGGCAGGGGTACTGCACCAGGCGCAGGCGGAAGTGGTCCCGTGTTGCTCACGGTGAGGCCGAATTGTGCCAATTGCTGCGGACCGATGCAGGCGAGTTGCCCGGGCGGGGGCGTGGTGCAGGTTATGTAATTAGGCGAGGCAGGATTCGCGGGATTTACCGGCTGAGCGAAAAGACCGGCGAAGATAGTTTGCGACGTCAGAGCAGGATTTCCTGGTGCGCCCGTAAGAGGTACCAATAACAGCGCAATTTGACGTGCGTTGTTGATATTTCCGAGCGTTTGGACCACGTCTGGGATTTGCGCGTAAATGGGCGAATAAAAGATGCCAAGGCCGCCCCGAATGACAGTTTTGTGATCGTTCGCGGGGTCCCATGCGAAAGAGAAGCGCGGGGCGAAGTTGTCTTTGTCGGTGCTCATAATGCCAGGTTGTGAATCGAGTTCATACCGCAAGCCAAAATTGACCGTAAAGTTTGGAAGCACGCGCCAGGCGTCTTGCCAATACAGTGCGGTGTAGGGACGAGTGAGGTTGTGCACCGGCGAGCCGAAGCCTTGCTGATAGAACTCCGGTAACCCAAACGTAAGCGACTGAAGAGGATTGATTAGCGCCGGCTGCGTTGTCAAAAGCCCACAGGCGGCCGGTACCTGTAAGCAGGGACTGAGGAGTCCGCCCGGCAGTTCACCGAAGACAAAACGTCCTGGCATATAGGTGTGCGAGTCGCTGTGGTCGCCGCGAATCAGTTCGTATACGCCCATTTTCATCGTGTGGCGGCCGTGAATCCAGGTCACGTTGTCAGCGAGTTCGTAGCGCCGAAGGATGGTGTCGCTGGGGAGAAATATGTTCGTGCCGACATTCGCGAAGCCGGGGATATCGAGGCCCACCTGAGCCGGTTCGTTTGGGATGACATTAAAATCGTTGTAATTCCATTGCACACGTGCTTCGTTTTGCAGATTCGAGCTGAAGATGTAGAACCAGCCGGCTTGAAGCGTGCTGTCGAACGTATGAACGGCACTGCCCCGCGAGAAGCCTGTCAGTGACTGAACATCGGGATTCTCCTCGCGGTCGTGCCCGTAACCGTAACGGAGGTAGGCTTGGTTATTGTCGCTAAATTTGTGATCGAGGCGCCCGGAAACCAGATATTCGCGGGTGCTATAGGGAAACAGGCCTCCATTGTTTTCAAGCGTGCCGATTGCAAAAGCATTTAGCGGGTTCGGGGAAGCTGAGCTGATCGTAAGAGTGCTCTGCAGGATTCCCGCGCAGGCCGCCGCCGGCAATGCAGGGCGCCCCGTGAGGCAAGGAACGTTCGTGCCGCCTTCGGCGGCGAGCCCGTTAATGATAGCCTGCTGGTTGTTTTGAGTCGTGATGCCGTTGTCGGGCCGAAAAACACTCGTATTCGTCAGCAAGGGCACGGCATTTTCCGCATCCTGACGCAATCCTTCAAAGGAAGCGAAGAGGAAGGTTTTATCTGGCTGAAGGGCGGTACCAAAGGTGCCGCCAAACTGCTGACGATTGAGCGTATTTTTCACGGGTTGGCCCAAAGAATCGGGGTTCAAAGGATTGAAAGGCTGATTGGGAGCCAGCGCCTGGTTGTAAGCGAAAGGATCACGGGCGTCGAGGGCGTCATTGCGAAAGAACCCAAAAACAGTTCCATGCATCTGGTTGGAACCCGACTTGGTGACGATGTTGATCGCGGCTCCGCTGGCGCCGCCCAGTTCAGCGGAGTAGTTGCTGCGATTGATTTGAAATTCCTGCACTGCATCCTGTCCCACCGTCAGGCGAACTCCACCGGCGTCATCGTTAGCCTCTCCGCCATCGACGGTGACCGTATTGCCGCGTCCGTTGCTGCCATAAAAGGAAAGACCGCTCTGAGGCGTTTGCTTGACACGAAAATCCTGGTCGCCGGCGAGACGTGTGGAGTTAGAGACCCCAGGCATGAGCAACGTGAACGTGAGGTAATCGCGCCGGTCAATTGGCAGGTCTTTAATGAAGTCCTGCGTCACAGTGTCGGCAACGTGACCGCGTTCGGTTTCGACTACCGGGAGTTCGGATGACACCTCGACGGTCTGAGTAACCGTAGATAACGGCAGGCGGAAGTCGACGACATCTGTTTCTCCGACAGTCAGCACGATATTTTGCCGGGTTGTGGCCTGAAAACCTTGCGCTTCCGCGGTTACAGAATAGGCCGAGGGCTCGAGATCGCTGAGGCGATATTCACCACGTTCATCGGTAAGCGTAGAACGCACGATCCCTTTGGCGATATCTCTCGCCGTGACCTTCGTTTTGGGAATGGCTGCGCCAGACGGATCTGTTATCGTTCCGGTGATGTCTCCGGATGCGCCTACTCCTTGTGCATGAGCGCCGAGCGAAAATAGGAGACCAGAACAAAAGATAAACGTAGCGAGAACTGCTTGTCGCGACAGGTTCATACAGATGCACCCCTTCGGCTATTGCGGCGGTTAAACATTGACCAGAAGCGCGGTTGATTTTGTCGAAACTGGCCCAAGAAATGGCAGATTTGCCGCGGCGCCGTTTCCAAATTACAAACAGTTCGTCGGGCTTTTCCGTGCGGCTGAACATGCGGGTTGCTGATAGCGTTTTTTGCCGCAAGCGGAGGCGTGAATGCTGGATGGCGTTACGGCCGCGCCAAACTAGGCGATTGGCTGCGCCAGCTTCTCTATCTGCCAACGCTTGCGTTGAGAAGATGATGCATTTGCGGCATCACCGATTTCGCGAATCCTCATGTTCGAGCCTTTGCGGCAGATCACCTGGAATACGTGACCGTCAGGGGAAGTGACCTTGAACGTGCCATTTTGGTTACGCAAAGCTTCGGCAGGATTTTCGACTTGTACCAAACCGCTAAATTCAATCATATGACCTCCCACGGCCCGATTCAGTACGCCACGCACTTCGAACGCGGCGAATAATATCCCCATGCGGGGGCTCGTGCTGTGATGTACATCACACGCGTGGTTTACCACTCCGATGCCGGTATTACGGTGATTGCCGAAAATCCAGTGATCCGTCCAGCGCGCACACTGCGTGATATGATTTGACAAATCGAGGCGGAAAGGCCTAATCAGGGGCTGCGGGATCTCTACAGTTTTTACCAGTAAGGCACTGATTTGCGGCGAAAGAGGAGGCAAAAGATGGGTTCGATCTCGAATTTAAGTCGACGAGCATTGGTGAAGTGGGGGCTTGTGTCGGCAGGGCTCCCGGCGATCTCTAGAGTTTTGGCTTCTCCTGCTTTGGCGCAAGATGCCGGGTCCGAGGGTGGCAAAATCGGCGAAGTTGGGGGCCGAGCAGAAAGCGAGCTTTACACGGGCAAAGGATTGCCTGGGGGGGGCCAATTAGAGATTCGCTTGACGCAGACAATTTACACAAGCGATCCCGATGCGCTTGAAGTAGCACAGCGGATGAAGCCGTATGACCTAGATTCATGGGTGACGGAGTGGACGCGGGTCGCGGAGCGCAACGAAAAGGAAGCAGAGGAGTTTGCGTCCAAGGGATACAAGGTGACGGCGAATGAATATTACTTACGGGCGGCGAATTTTTATCGAGAAGCGTCGTGGCCTATGCCTGTCACAGACAACCGTATGCTGCCCACGTACAAAAAGGCGCGGCAGATGTTTGATCGAGCATGGGAAATGCAACGGGCGCCATTCGAGCGCATCCAGGTGAAATGGGAAAACCAGATGCTCGATGGCTATTTCCGTAAGCCGGGCGGAGCGGGGCTACAGCCAGGGAAGAAGTACCCGGTTGTGATTGCATTTGAGGGCGCAGACACAATGGCCGAAGCCACAATCATGGGCATGGCTGGAGCATATCTTGCCCGGGGCATGGCCTATATGGCGGTGGATTTCCCTGGTCAGGGTGGGGCTTTGCGGCTTAAGGACCTGCATTTACCGCCGGACACCGATCGCGTGATCAAGGCGATGATTGACTATCTCGAGACCCGCAACGATGTGAATACAAAGAAGATCGGCCTACAGGGAATCAGCATGGGGGGCTACGGCGTGCCTCGCGCAGCCAGCAACGAGCCTCGCGTAACCGCGGCGTTTATGAGCAGCGGTTCCTACGATCTGGGGAAGGATCTTTTCGACTATTTGCCCTCGATTCAGGAGCGGGTGCGCTGGATTATCGGGGCGCGTGATTTGGCGGACGCGAGAAAGATGCTTCGGGAGTACACGTTGGAAGGCCGAGCCGACAAAATCCTGTGCCCCATGCTGATTGGTTACAGCAAGGACGATCGGATCATGGATCCTGCCGGAGCCCTGAAACTCTATCAGGCTGCCGTGAACTCGAAGCGCGAAATGGTTGAAGGCACGGGGCACGCGCAGGCTTCAAACGCGGGCGGGCCGCGCGACCGACGTCCCCCGGTCTTTCCTGATTGGGCGATGAAGCAACTGGTGAGCGAATCATAGCGATCACCCACAAACAGAAACTGTTTCGCAACGGAGCGGTCTTTTTGTCCGCTCCTTTTTTTCGCTCCGTTAACTGCGGTGATACTCTGGACTGAAGCGCAGCCTTGTTCTGCTGTCCCCGCGTACCATTGACCCATTTTAGGCCGACCTTTTAGGATCGGATCATCTTCAGCACTGTGGCTTCGTGGATCTGGGGGCAATGCGTGCAACCGCAAGTGGGGACAACAGCTACACCAAGGGTGAAGCAAAAGCGTCGCGGTATCCGTTTGAACTCTCGCGTTCCAGTAGCGATTGAATGGCAGCAGAACGGTGCAAGACCGCTATGCCGGGAAGAGGGGTTTACGCGAGTGGTTGGCCCTTACGGGTGCCTGGTAGTCCTGCGAGCGAGTCTTGATGTAGATCAATCGCTGCGAATCGTCAATTTAGCGACGAGCGAGACGAATTCCGCAGTCATCGTTTGGAAAGGCCATGAACGGGCCGATGGTTGGGAACTGGGAATCGAACTCATCCATCCGACAATGGATTTTTGGGGGTTGGAACTGTGAATAAGCAACCTCTGCCGGTTGACGCAGGGCCGCAGCTTCAGCCTGCGGAAGAACGCCGCCGAAGCCAGCGGGTAATCATTCAAGTTCCGGTCACGCTGGAGATGACAATGGCGGGAAAGAAAGTGACAGTGAAGGCGACCACGGCATCGGTCAACGATCACGGCGCCATGCTTGTCTGCACAAAAAATTTCGCGGTGGAAACGAAGTTTGATCTCATCAACGAACGCACCTCTCGGAAACAGAGCTGCCGCGTGACACGAACGCCCGTTGAAAATCGGCAGGGATTTCTGATCCCTGTAGAATTCACCGAAATCACGCCGAATTTCTGGCATATCGTTTTTCCGCCCCCAGGGTGGAAACCTCTCGACAGTTAGCGGATCTGGCTGCACCGGGCCTCGAGAATGTGGCTCGAAACTATTACTTTCCTTTTCGTCAAATCATCTCATTGAAAATTAGGTTTCAAGCGCGAGTGCGTCTAAGTTGAGCTTGTGCGGGAGCGAGCCTTGGCGCGGTGTGAATTCGCCGAACAGCCCATTGAGGCAAAGGTGCATCCAATGCAACGCGATCAGCCAAAAGTGAGATACGGGCGTGCTATTCAGGATACGAAAGCGCAGCGGATGAGAATTCTCGCTGCAATTTGTGTGTTTGGTCTGACGATGCCGGCGAACACACTCCTTGCGCAAGACCGGGTCAAAGATCGGATTTTGGAGGCCGTGGACGCATCGAGAGTGACCACCATAAGCGGGAACGTGCATCCCATGGCTCGCGCTGAATTCGATCAGGGCAGGGTCGATCCGTCAATGGGTATACGGCTGACAATGACGTTCAAAATGACGGAGGCGCAGGACGCGGACCTCAATGCATTGCTGGCTGCGCAGCAGGACCGCGGCTCTCCCGATTATCATCGCTGGCTCACGCCAGAGCAGTTCGGCAGTCGGTTCGGGTTGAGCCAAACGGATATCCAGAAGGTGAGGGCATGGCTAGAAAGCGCGGGATTTCGCGTCGAAGGCGTGCCAGCCAGCCGAAACATGATCAGCTTCAGTGGCAGCGCGCAACAGGTTGAATCCGCTTTTCGCACCGAAATTCATCGTTACGCGGTGAACGGCAAGCAGCACTACGCCAATAGCAGCGATCCCTCCGTTCCAAGCGCAATGGCCGATGTCGTGTTGGGTTTTCGGGGCTTGAACGATTTTCAGTTGAAGCCGCGACCGCTTACGAAACAGATGCCGAAGTTCAGTTCGGGTATCAGCGGCAATCATTTTATTACGCCACCCGATTTCGCGACGATTTACGACGTCGCACCTCTCTATAAGCAGGGATTGCATGGCGAGGGGCAGAAGATAGCTGTTGTCGGCCAAAGTAATATCGCCCTAAGTGACGTTCAGGCATTTCGCAGTAATTCCGGGTTAACAGCGGTATCGACGAGGGGGAGTTGTCCAGGCTCGGATTGTCCAGTACAGGTTGTAATCGTTCCGAACGAAGCCGATCCAGGAATGGTGTCGACCGACATCAACGAAGCCAGCCTGGATGTGGAATGGGCGGGCGCGATAGCGTATGACGCGACCGTGATTTTCGTTGTCGGCAACCCAAACAACGGCGGGGTTGTGGATGCCATGAACTATGCGATCACCGCGAATTTGGCGCCGGTGATCAGCACCAGTTATGGTGCTTGCGAACCGAACTTTTCCTCGAGCGAGATCCGCAGCCAGCAGAATCTGTTTCAGCAGGCGAATGCTCAGGGAATCACCGTGCTCGCCCCCGGAGGGGACACGGGGGCCGCCGATTGTGATTTCAATACGAATCCAAATAATCCGGTAACAACTTCGAGGATGGGACTGGCTGTGGACCTGCCGGGGGCATTTCAGCAGGTAACATCTGTGGGCGGCAGCAAGTTCAGCGAAGGGGCCGACACCGCGGGCACCTACTGGCAAAATCCGCCTTGCGTTCTTCTCAATGCTTGTTCCAACGCAACAGCTTCCGAAGATGTTACGCCCGGTTCGGCAGTCTCATATATTCCTGAAGGCGCGTGGAACGACACCAATATCACCCCTCCGGGCGCATCAACGTCTACCGGCCTGTCAGCCGGAGGCGGCGGGGCAAGTTCCGTAATAGTGAAACCAGCGTGGCAAACGGGAGCAGGGGTGCCAAACGATGGCGCCCGCGACGTTCCGGACATTTCTTTCAGCGCCTCTCAACTGCACGATGCGTATCTGATTTGCTCCGAGGATCTGAATTCATCGACCAATCCGCCCACATTTTCACCCACCTGCGTGAACGGATTCCGCAGAAACAATGCGCAAATGACTTTGGCGGCGGTCGGCGGAACATCGGTAGGTCCGCCGGTAATGGCGGGCATTGTGGCGCTGATCAATCAATCCACAAACCATGGGCAGGGTTCCGGGAACATCAACCCCGTGCTTTATCCTTTAGCCGCGGATAGCCCCGCGGCGGCGTTTCATGACGTTACCAGCGGCAATAATATGGTTCCGTTCAGTCCGCCTTGCGTTGCGTCAACGCAGATCGGCTACAGCGCAGCGACGGGATACGATCTGGCCACTGGCTTGGGATCTATCGACGCTTTGCACCTGGTAACGAACTGGACTTCGGTGGCCCCGGCGAGCACGGCCAACGCGGCTGCTTCGGTGGATTTTGCGATAGCTTTTTCGCAGGTTCAGTTGACGGTTAAAAGAGGTTCTTGCGGCAGCGGAACTTTGGTGCTGACACGGCTGAATGGCTTTGCCGGCACACCACGCTTTAGCTGCACGGTGGCAGCGACCCTGGGATCGACAACATGCGCGATTGTACCCGCGGCGAGTGGCGGATTCAGTCAGCCGGGCAATTTCAGAGAACCTACCTTATGGGAAATCAGCCCCCTCATTCTGGCTTTGTCTTTGGTTCCCGTGAGCCTTGGCCGCTACGCTGGTTCTAAGAGCCGACGGACACTGCGGCGTGCATTCGTGCCGGCGCTTGCTATTTTTGGGTTCACGATTTTGATCGGCTGCGGAGGCAGTTCCAGTTCCAGCCCAAACAACGCGACTGATCCGCACGTCGATTACATGTTTGCAGTTCAGGTGCCAACCACCGCACCAGCCGCGACAGGAATGGCGTCGATTACCGCAAGCATCGGGGGACTCAGCCACACAGCGCAAATTACCCTAACGACGCAGTAATTTTTGTCGAGCGCGGGTTCTATCTATCTGAGGAGAATTGTCGATGCATTGTAAAGCGGATTTGACCGCCTCGGGTACGAAAAATAGCGAGGGTACGGTGGTTTTTTACTTTGTGATCCGTGCTATTGCTGTGCTGCTGGTTTCGATCCTTGCGCATTCACCCTCATGGGCGACGCTAGGCCAATCCGAGGCTTCGGTGACCTCGGACCAACTGCACATGAAGAGCAAGGAACGTGTGCAGACGTTCCAGAATTACAAAGTGCACGAACTCACGACAGGGGAGGGCAGCACCATCAGAGAATACGTATCTCCACAAGGGTCTGTCTTCGCTATCACATGGCACGGCCGCTTTGCGCCTGACATGAATCAACTTTTGGGTACATATATAAATAACTTCCAAACAGCTACCCCGGCCCAAACGAAAATTCAGCGCCGGCGGGGCATAACGATCAAGACAGGCGATTTTGTCTACACAAACATTTGCCATTTGCGACTTTGCGCGGGTAGCGCCTATTTGCCCAAGGTTGTGCCACCGGACGTTGCCGTGGAGGCGATCCAGTGAACTGCCGACTCGGCGTTCAGTCGCAGGCTTTATGGCTCTCTGTCGTAGCTCTATTCTCGGGCTTCCTCACAGGTTGCGGCAGCAATTCCAGCGGCCCAGCAACTTCTACTGTGGTTAATAATACTGCCACGGTTACCGCAGGGTTCGGGCCTAATGGCCCGAGCGGCGTCATTGTCAACGGGCTCTTTACAACGGTCACGGTTTGCCAGCACGGCAGCACAACGTGCGTATCGATCCCAGACGTACAGGTGGATACGGGCTCTGTCGGTTTGCGCCTGCTTCCATCGGCGCTTGGAACCGTTATGCTGACGCCGATCGCTGTGAGCGGGTCGCCGCTCGAAGAATGCATTCAATACGGAGATACGTCCTATTCCTGGGGGCCGATGGAGTTAGCGGACGTTCAGATTGCGGGTGAGCGGGCCGCAGGTATTGCAGTGCAAGTACTTGGAGGCGTGACTCCTATGGTGCCGCCCTCGGCATCAAGCCCAGCGAGCAATGGAGCATACTGCCTGACGAATCCCGTGAATCCAAACCTTCCCAATGGAGGAAATGAAGACACGCTGGCGTCGTTGGGTGCAAACGGAATCTTGGGCATCGGGAACTTCGTATTTGATTGCGGCAGTGGTTGCACCAGCCAGCCGCTGTCGTTTACCCAAGGTTATCCGTACTATATCTGCCCAAATGGGACTTGCCAGGGAGTAGGCGTGCCAACTCCAGATCAGGCCGAAAATCCAATCGCCGCATTCGGCAGTCTCGATAACAGCGGCGTCGCGATCACGTTGCCAGTGGTGCCACCTGGCGGCTCAGGAAGCGTGTCGGGGACGATGAATTTTGGAATCGGCACGCGGAGCAACAACAATCTTGGGAATGCGAAAGTTTTCGCCTTAGACCAATGTGGAAGCTTGCCGACGGTTACGTTCAATAACGTCAGTTACTCCGATACGTCTTGTACTCAGAACGGAAGCGGCCTCGGCGGTTATTTCGATACGGGATCGAATGCGCTGTATGTCTCCGATGCTGCGACACTCGCATCCGAGGGGATACCGATCTCAGACTGTGCCCAGGGGACGGCGGGTGTTAATTTTTATTGTGTTACCGGCGGAGGCACGGCGACGCTTTCGAACATCAATTTGTTGGGTTACCTCGGCGTCGGATCGGGGACGATTACCCTCAACATTAACGACGCGACGACTTTATTTAAGACAAACAATGCAGTGTTCAATGATCTCGGTTCGGATAGCGGAACCAGCATCTCAACGGATTTTTTCGATATGGGAATGCCCTTCTTCCTGGGCAAGACGGTGTTTGTTGGAATCGAGGGGCAGAGTACACCCGTTGGCATTAGCGCGCCGAACGGATTCGTGGCGTTTTAGCAGAATCTAGGCTCATCAAAGGCGGTTTAACCCGGAGCGAGCCGCGCACCATGCTGACTGATTCCGCAACCACGCCGAAAAGAAGATTGCGCGTCCGCCCCGCGATTTATTAGCATTTTTTGACCCCCTTCCAAATCTAATTGCGCGAACTCCTTCCCGCGCCGGAGAGACTATGAGCACGTTAACGGATCGCCGGGATGATACCCGTGTGAATATTCGAATTCCGCTGAGATTCAAGCTCATCGGCAGCCAGAGTGCGGGAGAGCAGATGGGAGAATCGGAGAACTTATCCCAGCGTGGCATTTTTATGTGGACGGCATATCCGCTAAAGCCGGGGGCGCAAGTCGAATTAAAGCTGCGAATGCCCAGCGAACTCTCAGGTAACCGGCCATCTGAAGTTCACTGCACCGCGCGAGTCGTTCGAATTCAGGAGAGCGATTCAGGGGGCCTTGTGGGCGCCGGCTTGCGAATTGAACGGTACCACGCAGCAGCGGAACGTGAGCGCTGGGCAAGCTAGCCGCGCGCCAACCCTTAGCCGCGCTAAGTCAACGTTTGGATGCAGGAATGGTGAACGTGACTTTCGCTGCTGATTCGTTTTCGAACTGATCGTATACGCGTACCGAAACGGTATGTTCGCCCGGCGTAACGCCGCGTAGTGTAAGCGAATATTGCTCGTTGAGAGAATCGCTGAGGCCGCCGATGGGCGGCACGATAGTCCACTCGCCCGCATCCAGGCTGTACTGTGCGCGAACTACGACGCTGGCACTATCTGTGGCGCGGAAATGCACCGTTACCGCAGGATCACCGGCGGATCCAGATGCAGGCTCGGACGCGATGTCCGTAATAGTGGGCGGCGTATTATCGATTACGAAGCGGTCGCTCACGCGCTCAGCAGTGAGCGCCTCGTTGGGCGGATTAGATTTTTCATCGGACGCCACGATTTTCAAATAATAGGCTCCGTCCGGCATTGAATTTGTGTCCCACGAATAGAATTTCTGCTCGAGCTTATCTTTGAGCAGTTTCCAATCCTTCTCTTTCTCGCCGCGGTAATAAACTGAGTAGGTCAGTTCGTCATTGTTTGCGTCTTCCGCACTCCATAGCACCGTTTCGTATCCCTTTTGGAGGTAGCCTTGGGGCGAGGGCTCAAAGCGGGGTGATTCCGTATTTTGCTGGGATGAGGTGGTTTGACTGCCGGCCGCTAGGGGCATGCGCAATTGCACCGGCGAAGCGGTTGGCGGACCGCCTGCTTGATTGAAGCCTGAGACCCGTACTCCTGGATTTTGTAATGCGATGCCGCCGACCTCTGGCGCAGTGTTCTTGGGCAAGTAAGCCATTTCCACCCATGACAGGTCCGATGGATTCCTGCCACCATGCAAAACGGCTTTCCATTGGACGAACCGTGCCGGTGGGCATTCGACTTCCTGGCCTTTGGGATCGCGGTATGGTCCGGCCCAACCGCTCCAATTCTTTCCCGGGTCGGATGTATTTCCAGCCCGTACGTAGAGCTCGACACCGCTGCCAGCGCCCTCTTCACCCCACCAACTGAGTTTGCCCCAGCGCGAGAAAATCCGCGCATCGAAGGGCTCGGATTCGAATGTACCCTCCGATTCCGCCTCCGGGCCAAGCGTAAATATCTTGCCCGGATTGGCCGTAGCGAGGTAAATCCTGCCACTTGCCGCGCGAACAAACGACGTTATCTGTTGGGACTCGGCTTTGGCCAAGCGCGAAAAGATGCGGCCGCCTTCAAGTTCAATGATCGCGCCTTCATTGCCTGTACCCAGCAATACTTTGCCTTCAGGAGAAAGTCCCATCGCGTAAATTGAGTTTTCGCGCGAGGTCCAGACCTCTTCTGGAGAACCATCCGGAGCAATGCGATACACGGCAGCAGAAGAGACGGCGGGGAAGGGAACGAAAGGGGTACCGGGCCGCGGTTGCTGAAGTCCAGTGGGCGCACCAACAGTAACGGTTATTTGCCCGGCGGTGGTTGGGCCGTTGTTTTCCTGCTCGTTCTGCTGAGGAGACTGCTGGACGGGCGCCCCGGGACGTTTGTCGCCCATGGCGGCGACGTAAAGATTGCCAGTTGAATCCAGCGTCAGCGCAGTGACTTCTTTCCGAGCTGTCTCGTAGATTACATATGCAGTGCGGTCGGCCTCGGCGGTAGGGTCGTCGGCCGGCGCGGAACTCTTGCTGGAACCGCGTTTTGCTGAAGACTGACGAGCGGATACCGGAGATTTGCCATTGGGCGTCGCGGTGGAATCCGGGCCAAGAGAAATGCGGAGCACTAAACCGTTTGGTTCTGTACCCGCGAGAATATTTCCCTTACCGTCGAGGACCATCGTCCGGACGTGAGTCTCTTCGGAGTTGTAAAAGACATGCGAGTTGCCATTGGTGTCGACGGCAAAGATTTTTCCCGGATCGCCTGTAGCTACAAAGAGTGTGCCGTCGGGACCGAGCGTCAGATCCCAGATATATTTGGTTTTCGGGTCAAAAAAGGTGGACTTCTCTCCGGCGGGAGTTACTTTGTAGACTTTTCCATCAGGTGAGGTGGCGACGTAAAGGTTATCGCTCTTGTCGAAAGCGAGCGCTTGGGCCGTCATTTCCTGCGACTCGAAGACGGTTGTGGGCTTACCAGCGGTGTCAAACTTTATGACCTTCGCATTGGAGCCACCGGCAGCGTAAACATTTCCGCGCGAATCAGTGCGAAGCGACCACAAATAAGCGAGGGACGCGTCGGCGAAAGGCGAAAACTTAGGGGCGAGCTCCAGCCGACCATCGCTGCGCAGGGCGACACCTTTGGCCTCTCCTTTTTGAAAAGCATCATAGTCGGATTGGCGCCAAAACCGCGTATGTTCGGCCGCTGCTGGTGCGACGCCCACGAACACGGCGCATGCAAGGACAATTGCCTGTTTCGGTACGATGCGGCTGCGAAAAACACGCAGTAGCGCTCTCAACTCAGACATAAAAATTCCTTTCAAACGGCAGCGTCAGAAACTGATGATCAATTTTACGTGCCGCTGCACAAACGGAGTTCGTTACCTAATTTTGATATAAACCGACGTTGACCCGGAGATGATCTCATCCATGCGGATTGACCATTCGCCCGCTGTCGATTCCCGCAACAAGGCCGAATTTCCCGGAAGTCTCCTCTGGTCGAGTACGTTGATCTGGGATAACGGCGCGTCTGGGAGTTCCTTATCTTCCACGAGCAGCGTCGGCGTCGGTTTCATGAGCGTGACGTACAGTTGGTTGTTGCGGCGCTCGCGGTTGATGAGCGAAATCAGTTGATCAAGACCGCCGAGGCGTCCTTGGGCCGCGACGAGGTTAGGAATGCGATTGAGCGAATCGGCATCACTGACCTGCACTCTCATGGTCGTGCCCCTGGTCGTCTGCGCCGGGATGGTGATTGGAACATCACGAATCACCGGTGCGCCGCGATAAGGACGCAGCAGCACCTTGATGGTCACGGGATCGCCCGGCTGAGCCTCGCTGACGTCCGACCAAGCATTCAGAATCGAAGCTACACGCCGCTCGGGGGTAGCCTCAACTCGCAGGGTCACTTTATCAATCTTCGGCATCTCGTAAGGATTTGAGAAGATGCGTGTGAAGGTGGTTTGCACACTCGAGGCGACGAAAGTCCCGTCAGGAACAAATTGATCGGTGGGAGCGTACATATCTTCGAGCGACACAGGGGAGTGCCCGTCGATATCAATATTGCCGCTCAGCTTCATCGTACTGCCTTCACCATACGCGGTATTTTGCGTGAGGCCATTGAAGGCGATGATGCCCATCAGCAGTGGTGTGAGTTTTGGATTCGAAATCATCTCAGAGTGAAACTGTTTCTCGCCTGCAGGAGTAACGACGGTGAGGTCAACAGGGATCATCTGTGGCGCAGGCCCGATGCGGCCCATTACGGCGGTAAGGCGGTCTTCAGTAAGCGTTCCAATAACCCCACCGGCATTTACTATTTTCGTAGAGTTGAAATCTGAAGCGAGGGTGGTGAGCGTACGGCCACGCGCCAGGGGCATGTCGCTAGCTCCCAAGCCAAAAAGTGGATGTCCACAGGCATAAACGCGGTCGTCTCGAACCGCAGTTACCGTGCACGCCGCGCTCATAGAGATATCGCCCTGCACAAGGACCATACTGACCATGTCGCCGGGGACGATTTTCGCGTCATCCACAGCGGCGGGTGCGGTGCCTCCGGCGGCGGCGACCATTCCATAGGGCGCCCATTCCGCAGCGTAGTGCCGCAAGGTGGCCGGCGCGAAGCCGGAGAATACCAGCGGCGCAGCGATTGGCTCGAGATAAGCATCGCCAGGGGCTCCGATGGCCTGAGCCCAGTTCTGGGGAACAGGATAATGGGGAGACGCGCTCTTCGTATTTTGTGTGCCGGTCCATTCTCGATCTGCTGCTAGTTCGCTACCCTGTGCGCCGTTTGAACGAACGCTCAAAGTCTTGGCAGGCAGGGGGTCGCCCGTGGGGATGGATAAGATGTCCTGAATCGGAGTAACTCCTGCAAGCGGCTCTTTAACGAAGACTCCGAACTTCAGCGAGAGCGCTCCCATGAGTTTGCCATCGACGTAAACCGGGCTCCCGCTCATACCGGCAACAACTCCGGTGTGTTCTGCTTTTTCTCCGTGCAGTTGGACGAGAATTATCGACTGTTTTGGCCCCATCAGATTCGGCAAGATGCCAATCACTTCGACATCGAACGGCTCGATCTTGTCGCCTGCGAAGATTGTGTAGGCAATCCCGGTCATGCCCGGTTTTACCTGGTCCAGAGGCAGAATTGGAGTTTGGTCGCCGGCCGCCCGACTGATCGGCGCAGCAATGAGGGTAAACGTCATTACGATCGCAGGGAAAAGTAACAGATGCCGAAATATGTGTTTAGAAGACGACTGTTTCATGCACGGAGAAAGCATATTATTCACCAACGCAGACCGCGGGGTCTGTCATTCGAGGTTTTGGTTTCAGCAAGACACCTATGATACGCGCCATACCTGCGGGAAGCAATGAGACGAACGGACTTATTGCGCCCAAATCCGGTCTGGAGAAGATTCGAATGGATAAACGTGTACCATCCAGCCGAAAATAACGGGATAGAAGCGCCCTCCGGCCGCGCTGCATTCCTCTTCCGTAGAAATAGAACCGGATAAGCCAAACTTTTTCCAGTCGGCATGTGCGGCTCGGTCCCTGTGGGGTAAGCACAGATTCGTATGCTCGTGCCAACGGGCGACGCCAAGAGGGATGCGCTCGTTCAGTTCTCCCAGAGTTGCAGTTCTGGGCGCGGTATACATCGCGCCAACCAACTCATAGCCTTCGGCGGTTTTTTTGTATAGAAGTGATGTCGGCCGGGTGGGGTCGAAAGTGAAGCCTTCGAGATAGCCGTTCCAATAGTTCGTGAAGTGGTACACGGGCTGCGGCAGATTTGGGGCGAAAATGTGGAACCCGTCGGCGAGGGCAACGCGGTAGTCCTTGTACCGCTCTATGGCCTTACCCAAGGTCTGCGCAATTTCATCGGCCCGCTTGCGATCATCAAGTGTTGCCGTGCGGACCGGGGTCATGAGCATGTGCGCGCCGTCCATGTGCATGTGGTGACCGTGAGCCATGGATTGCATGGCGCCCGCCTCGGCATGATGCCCGGGATCGTCCTGCATATTCATACCAGGCATGCTGCCCTGGTGCTCATGAGCGTCGGTTTCAACCCCACTGGTTTGGGAATCGGTATGCGCAGAATGCTGGGTCACAGGCTGGGCGCGCAATGCAGAGATGCGGCTGCCGAGGAGCAGAGAACCAAGGAAGAGAAGCGCGAAACTCCTGTTAAGGCGCGGTTTCATAAGTACTTTCATACATCAGCCTAATACGACCGACTGCCCCTTGCGAGGACTTTGTTTGGGGCTGCTCATTTGGAAGCCATCAGGGTCCTTTTGAGTTGCCGGCGTATGCCCAAGATGGGTTCGGCGGGCAGTGTTTGGACAGGAGTCTTCGAGCCGCGTGTTAGAATTGCGGTTGTGGCAAAAGAAATCATTGAAAATGGGCGGTCGATCTCCGGAACCGTTGAACTCCTTGGTGACAAATCCATCTCTCATCGTTACGCAATTCTTGCAGCCCTGGCAGAAGGGCGGAGCAAAATCAGCCATTACTCGGCAGCCGTGGATTGCCAAAGCACCCTCGAATGCATCATGCGGCTGGGCATCGATGTGGAGCGAAATGGTGATTCGGAGATTGTGATTAACGGCTCAGGACTCAATGGGCTCCGCGCGTCGCGGCGTTCCCTTGACGCGGGAAACTCGGGCACGACGATGCGTTTACTGGCCGGGGTTCTGGCAGGCCAGCATTTCGATTCAATTTTGACTGGAGATTCATCGCTGAAACGGCGCCCCATGCGCCGGGTAATCGAGCCACTTGAGCACATGGGAGCCCAGATTCGTGCGCGCGATGCGAATTTCGCGCCGCTCGAGATCAAGGGCACGGAGTTGCATCCCATTCAGTACACATTGCCTGTCGCGAGCGCTCAGGTGAAGTCCGCCGTCCTGCTGGCAGGGCTCTTTGCGGAGGGAGAAACCTCGGTGGAAGAGCCTATCTGCACACGCGACCACACAGAAGTGGCATTGCAAGAGTTCGGCGCAGATGTTCGCAGGGTGGGAAACACCGTCACGGTTATTGGGCAGCCAAGGCTGGAGGCGCGGCAGGCCGTGATTCCTGGTGACCTTTCCTCGGCGGTATTTTTCCTCGCGGCGGCGCTGATACTGCCGGATTCCAAGTTGGTAGTCCACAATGTCGGGCTCAACCCGACGAGATCAGCGGTCCTCGACGTGCTCAGCAGTTGGGGCGCCCTTATCGACATTGTGACGCTGCGGGGCGAGTCGGGCGAACTAATCGGGGACGTCTCCGTACGTTATGCTGAGCTGTCTGGTGGCACCGTTTCCGGGGAATTGACGGCTCAATTGATTGATGAGCTACCGATGCTCGCAGCATTGGGTCCGTATACCCAACAAGGGGTTGAGATTCGCGATGCGTCCGAACTGAGGGTGAAAGAGAGTGATCGCATCGCAGTTCTGGCCGAGAATTTGCGTCGCATGGGTGCTTCAGTTGAAGAGAGACCCGACGGACTATGCATCCAAGGACGCTCCGCGGGCCGGCTGCGCGGCGCGGAAATCGATTCTCACGGCGATCATCGCATCGCCATGGCGTTTGCCATAGCTGCGTTAGGTGCGGAGGGGCGCTCCGTCATACGAGAGAGCGAGTGCGTGGCAATCTCGTATCCGGATTTTTTCGCGACTCTCACCGCCATCGTCAGGCGTTCATCATAAATACGTTAGAATGAGTTTTCGGTCATATTGCTTTGCAGTTGCTGAAACGAATCCTGCAGGTGGGCGGTGTCCTAATGAGTCTGTGCGAGATAATGACGCCAAGGCCCTTGGGAGCTTCCCGCCGTTCCGGCGCCGAGATTCCTCAACCTCGCAAAACCGCGCAATTTCCGCGCAAACCGAGGTCCCAAGCGCGGAAACCGCGCCGCTCGTCTTCGGAATGACACTGGGATGTGGGTCAGTAAATCGTGAAATTGGGACACGACGTGCAGGTGTGATTAATTGACACGGCATTACACTACAGTTAGGCTCCCCAACGGATGCGCGGCTTCCTTCGCAAACTTCTCCTGGCTATCCTAGCCTTAGGGGTGCTGGCCGCGATTGGGTACCTCTCCCGCCGCAAGATACATCTGGGCGATTTCACTTGGAGCCGTTTCGTCCACGCTGTCAGTCAGGCGAACGTATGGCTTTTGTTGCTGTCGTTCGTTGCTGTTTATGGGGCGTATGCCTTGCGATCGCTGCGCTGGCGGAGACTCTCGCGTTATCTGGGCACTAGCGGCTTCGCATCTGTGTACAGCGCCACAATAATGGGTTTTGCTTCGATCTTTATCTTAGGGAGAGCCGGCGAGCCGGTACGTCCGCTGTTACTCGCCCGAAAGACTCATATGCCCGTTCCCGGTATGTTTGGAGTGTGGGTGCTCGAGCGGGTTACGGACTTTGCCGCCGCTGTGGTTCTTGCTGCCCTCAGCTTGCTTGTGTTCGCGGAAAAGCTTGCGGACGCCGGACTGAACACCGATTGGGTGGAGAACGCGCGAGCCGGCGGCTGGATACTGTTGGGCATGTTGGGCGCCGTCGTGCTGCTGATGGTTTACTTCCGGCTGCATGGAGCGGGCGTTCTCGAACGCCGTCTCGGCTATTGGCACCGCGCCGGAGGATTGCGCGGATGGCTTGCGGAGATTATTGCCGGTTTCAGTGAAGGATTACAGGCGATCCGCAGGCCTTCGGACTTGCTGATTGTGGTGATCTATACTGCCGCCCATTGGGGGTTAGTAACTTTCCTCTATCTTTGGACGGCACGCGCATTTCCGACTGCGTTCACTTTGTCTGACGTGACGTTCCCCGGCGCGATGCTGCTGTTAGCTGTGACTTTAGTCGGCTCGGTGTTGCAATTGCCGGGCGTTGGTGGTGGTGCCCAGGTGGCTAGTTTTATCGCGCTTACCACGATTTTTGGAGTCGAGCAGGAACCCGCAGCGGCCATTGCCATCGTTTTGTGGCTGATTACATTTGCGGCATCAACCATAGCGGGGGTCCCGCTGCTTATCCATGAGGGCTTATCGATGGGCGAGTTGCGCAATCTGGCACGTGCGGAAAGAACGGCTGAACATTCCGGGAAACATGTTTCGTTATCACGAATAGTCGGCACCGGATCGAGACATGAATCCGGCGATAGGGGGTAACAGCAACTTGAAATGCCCGTTCTGCTCGTTCAGCGATGATAAAGTCATTGATTCACGCGAGGGCCGAACTGGTGATTTAATTCGCCGCCGTCGGGAATGCCTCAAGTGCGGGCGCCGTTTCACCACATACGAGCGCATTGACGAGATCCCGTATATGGTCATCAAGAAAGACGGGCGGCGTGAGCGGTTTGACCGACAGAAGATCCTACAAGGCTTGTTGAAATCTTGCGAAAAGCGTCCTGTTCCCACCACAAGGCTGGAGGCACTCGTGGATGAGGTGGAACGGTTCGTGCACGATGCCCCGGAGCGCGAGCGCACCACCAGTGAGATTGGCGAGTTGCTGATGTCGAGATTGAAAAAGCTCGATAAAGTCGCCTACGTGCGTTTTGCATCCGTTTATCTTGACTTCAAAGATGTAAGGGAATTCATGAACGAGTTGAAGGGATTGCTTCGGGAGCACTCACGAAAATAGTCCTCGCCGGCCGGAAGGCTCAGCGCATTTCCAAACACCCGCTGTAAACGTCTTGATCTGGGTAAATCCGAGGCTCGCATATAATCCCACCGCTCGCTGGTTCGCGGCTGTGACGGTGAGCGAAAGAGCATTAAAACGTTTTGCTCGCAGCGCTTGAATGGTGGCCTGAATAAGACGCCTCCCGAGCCCCTGACGTTGATATCCGGGCATGACACAGACCTGAGTAGTGTGGCCAACGCCGGGTGCGACCGCTGAGGTTAGAACGGCACCGACGAGCTCATGGCTGTGCGGTGCGCGCAGAATAAAGGAAGCCTGTTCCTGGAATTGGCCACATCCCGGGAGCATGATGATATTCTTCAGGAATTTCAGTGCTCCTTCTTCACTGCGGTATTGATCATTGATTTCCCCGTCCATGTGATCCGCATAGGCCAATTGAATGAGACGGGCGCAGGCTGCGAAATAACGATCGTTCCACTGTTCTAAGCGAAGGCCGGAGAGTTGGTTTGAATTTGCAGGACCGCCGTTCGGGGTGGAGGCCGAATTTCGATTAAGGTCGAGCAGCATGAATTGACGCGGGTACAGGCGGAACCCATGGCTGGCGAGGGCCGTGTCGAATTCACAGCCGAAAGGCACGAGCTGAGCTTCGATGCGGCCGATATAGGGAAGTGCCCTGAGGGTCTCGAGGGTGCTTGTCAGCAGCTTGTTGGCCAGGGGCATTTGCGGAAAACGCGGCGAGACATACAAGCCGCCCAGCAAACCCTTGTGTTCCTCAATTACATAGAACGCATATCCGGCAGCTTCTCCGGCTTCCAGGGCGGCGCAACCGGCGAGCGATTTAGCTTCGACAAACTTTTTGATCAGGTCCAGTGATGACCGGTAATCCCACCTCAATTCCTCTCGCCACCGTTGCGCCTCCTCGGCAAGCAGCGGCTCAATTTGCCGCGAGCTAAGTTGGCGCAAATCTACGATGGCCATTAGAGTTTTCCCCGGTTGCCAAGTACCTTAATGATAGCGCTCCCGCGGCGTTCCGTCGCGAAAACTACCTGTTGCGACACATGCCTTTTCTATCGCCCCTATTGCACCGAGTCCCTTATGCTAACATGCGCCCCGAGCAGTCCTCGAGGCAATGGCGCTTCTTACAGAAATTCGCTATCCCACGCACTGGTATTCGAAATCGATTGCCGCATTTTTGGCTTTAAGTTTTTTCACGCTCGTAGCTGCCGCGATCATCTCGGGATTCCTGGTTTACAACATTGTTACGCCGCGCAGTGGCAGTCAACCCATTGACTTGGCGAATTTTCCGGGGCATCCAGAGCAAATCTCTTATTCTACTGAGGACGGCCCTGCGCATGACGGGTGGTTCTTTCCTGGTTTGAAGTCCGCGCCGACAATTCTTTTGTGCCCGGGTTACGGCCAGGGCCGCGAGGAGTTATTGCCATTAGCCACAGCTCTGCAGGAACAGGGCTACAATGTCACACTTGTACAGTTTACCGGCGATGGCGCTAAGGGGATTGGGACGACACTCGGTTATCGTGAAGTTCAGCAGTTGCGTGGCGCGATATCAGCATTGGCCCAACGCTCGGACCTGGATAGATCAAGATTTGGATTGTGGGGCACGGATATGGGCGGCTATGCAGCGTTGTCTTTAGCCGAGTCGGACCCTCGAATTCGCGCCGTAGCGATCGAATCTGTCTACGGCCGGCCTCAAGAGATGCTCCGTCTATTAGTGAACCGCTATGGCATCGGATCGTTGCCACTGCTGCCTAATTTTGCGGAAAAAGCATTCAATTGGTTGAATTATCGCGATGGAGCAGCGCCTTCGCTGGAGCAAAGATTGCCTCGCCTAGCCGGAGTGCCTAAACTTTTCATCGAGGCATCGGACAACTCTGATCTGGCCAGGACCACGGCCCGGCTGTACTTACAGGCTCCCGAACCCAAAGAACAGGCTACTATCCTGCACGGAAATTATGCGGGCATGCTTGACGAGGAAAAGCGCAGTTACGAAAACCGCATTGCCTCTTTTTTCCTGTCGAATCTGGCTCGCTGATGGCCAGCCGGATGGCATCTGGTTGAAATTCCGGGCTGGCTTTCGGGGCAGTGTCAGCCGCCGGCGTGTAATGGCGCCGTGATGCGTGAGCGCATCGAGTATCTGGTCGCGTGGTTCTTTCTGAAAACCCTAGAATCGTTGCCGCGGTCTCTAGCGAGACTCGTAAGTGCGTTCGTCGCGAAATGTCTTTTCATTTTACGCCCTCCTCTTCAGAGGGCGGCGCAGTTTAATCTCCGGCTCGCTTTTCCGGAATTGCCAGAATCGGCGCGGCGCCGGATCATAACGCGCATGGTCCGCAATGTCGGGTGGATGGCGGTAGAATTTGCTCGAATGCCGCGCTACACGCGCGGCCATATCGAATCAGTGATTATTCTCGAGGGATTTGAGCATTTCATTGCTGCCGAACGACGCGGAAAAGGGGTTTTGTTGCTAACCGGTCATATGGGCGCGTGGGAGCTCGGGCCGTTCGCACATGCAGTTTTTGGAAGTCCAATCAATTTTCTGATGCGGCCAATCGACAACACTATGGTCAATCGGATAGTCAATCGCTACCGCTGTGCATCGGGGAATCGGCCAATCAGGAAAAACGAATCGGCACGTGTGATCCTGCGTATTCTCAAATCCGGCGGCGTGGTCGGTGTTCTGGCGGATCAGAACACAATTGCGACGGAAGCTGTTTTCGTCGACTTCTTCGGCACTCCTGCGAGCACCACGACCGGAATTGCGCGGCTTGCACGCCGGACGGGAGCCGCAGTGGTTCCAGCCTATACCTATTGGGACTCGAAATTAGCCAAGTACCGTCTGTCTTATGAACCGGCGCTGGAACTTCCATCCACCGGCGATGAGCAGAGCGACATTCGCGATTATTGCACGCGGTTCAATCATGTTATCGAAGACTACATCCGCCGTTTTCCCGATCAATGGCTCTGGGTACACCGCCGCTGGAAGAACCGTCCGCCCGCCGAAGCCGCAGTATATCCAGACGAGCAATCTGAGTGTATTAAAGAAGCTCAGAACGACTGAGCTTGCGTTGCCAAGTGTGTTTTCAGAGGAGCGGCAATGATGGCGAATCGAACGGCCGGAGAGTTGGCGAGCTTTCTAGGGTTTCCCCTTCAGGGTGACCACAGCCTTGCGCTGCGAGGGGTGGCCAGTCCAGAATCGGCCGAAACTACCGACCTCATCTATCTGGATTCGCGTCGGCACTACGAGCGAGTGCTTAAATCACAAGCACATTGCGTCATCACCTCGTCGGATTTGCCAGTTCCTGGCAAGGCGGCGATTGTCGCACCGCGACCCAAAGTCGCGTTCGCGCGTGCTGCGGAGTGGCTTAGGCCTTCTCCGACTATTGTGCATGGGATGCACCCGACAGCTGTCATTGCGGAATCAGCGCGGCTTGGACGCGGCGCCGCTGTCGGACCCTTTGCTGTTATCGAGGAAGACGTTGAAATAGGGGAAGGGACGCAGTTAGGAGCGTTCTGTTTCGTGGGCCGCGGATGTCGTATTGGCCGCGATTGCCGGCTGTATCCACGAGTAACCCTTTATGCAGGCGTGCATGTCGGCAGCAACGTAATCGTGCATTCCGGAGCGGTTTTGGGTTGCGACGGATTTGGCTATGTCACAGCAGATGGAAGGCATTGGAAATTTCCGCAAGCAGGCGATTTAGAAATTGCCGAGGATGTAGAGATCGGGGCGAATACGACTGTGGCACGTGGGTCCCTCGGAATGACGCGGGTATCCGCCCAAGCAAAACTAGACAACCTTGTACATGTCGCACATAACGTTGAAATAGGTGAGCGAACACTGATAGCGGCACAGACCGGAATTGCCGGCAGTTCCGTCATTGAGGATGACGTAGTAATCGGTGGACAGGTCGGGATCGGTGATCATTGTCAGCTGCAATCTGGATGCGTTGCCGGCGCGCAGGCCGGTATCCCGAGCGGGAAGGTAATTCGGCGTGGAGAAACCGTTTGGGGGACACCGGCACGTCCAATTACACGGTTCAAAGAGCAGTACGGCTGGTTCGCTCGATTGCCCCAGCTTGCGGAGAGAGTACGTAATTTAGAAGAGAACACGAAAGAACGTTGATTTCGATGTCTGGCATCGGAAACGTCGGTACTTGCGCAGGTATCTTCATTTTTGCGGATATCTTCATCATTGACCGCGAACTTAATAGTGTCTGATAATGGGCTTTGCATCAGGGGTGTTCTAGTCAGGGGATGAAACGGGTGGGTCGTTGATCTTCAAAGCAGGTCGTGCGCCTTGTTTCAGAAGAATTTATGCGGCAGCCGATCGACCAAATAAACACCGCTAAGTAGTTTCTATTACAGCCATTTGGCTGAGGCATGCATCTGAGGGGAAATGGCGTCCAGCACAAGAATCGGGTTTGACGCCGCCGTTAGCCCGATTACGGCGACAAGCACTCTCGCTGAACAGTTGAGCGAAGCTATTGACCGGGGCCTTAAGCATCTGCTTTCTTTACAGGCTTCCGAAGGCTACTGGGTGGGCGAACTTGAGGCTGACACCACTCTCGAATCCGATTACATCTTTTATCTGCACATTCTGGGCAAAGCGGATCCTCAGCGCGTCGCGAAGCTTGCGAATTACATCCGCCAGCGACAATTGCGGGATGGTGGGTGGAACATTTATTTTGGTGGTCCGGCTGAACTCAACGCGACCGTTAAAGCGTATTTCGCACTGAAACTCGCGGGAGATCAAGCTGAGCAGCCGCATATGATCCGGGCTCGGGAGCGGGTGTTGGAACTCGGCGGCCTGGAAGCAACGAACTCGTACACCCGTTTTTACCTGGCCTTGGTTGGCGCTGTGGTTTGGGATATGGCTCCGGCGATACCTCCGGAGTTGATGCTGCTCCCCTCGTGGTTTGCTATCAATATCTACGAAATGTCATCGTGGACCCGGGGAATAGTGATCCCCCTGGCGATTCTTTACGCGCAGAAGCCGAACTGGCGATTGCGCGAACCAGTCGGGGTTGACGAGTTGTTCCGCGACCCTACTGCGAGAGCGACAGCGTTTGCTTGGGGGGGTCGATTTTTTTCGTGGAGAAACTTTTTTCTCGCTCTTGATCGTGCTTTTAGGCTTTACGAACGGGTTCCTTGGAAGCCTTTACGTCAGCGGGCGTTACGCGAGGCTCAGCGATGGCTTTTGGAACACCTTGAACGCAGTGACGGGCTAGGGGCTATTTACCCGGCGATGATGAACGCGGTCTTCGCACTGCTGGCATTGGGGTATCCCCCAGATGACCCACTTACAGCCCGCGAAATAGGACAACTCGCGAGTTACGAAATCGAAGATTCTGAAACCTTGAGGTTGCAGCCCTGCATTTCGCCCGTATGGGACACGGCAATTGCGATGGTTGCCTTGGAGGAAGCGGGACTGCCGCCCGACCATCCAGCGCTTGTACGCGCGGCTGAATGGCTGCTCAAACATCAGGTGCTTGGTTCAGGCGATTGGCAGGTCAAGAACCGCGCAGCGCGGCCAGGCGGATGGGTCTTTGAGTTCCGCAACGATTTCTATCCCGATGTCGACGATACGGCGTTTGTGCTGATGGCTTTGCAGCGCGTCGATTACCCGGATAAGGGCCGCTTGACGGCTGCCGCACGGCTAGGCGTGGATTGGCTGCTTTCGATGCAGAACCGGGACGGTGGCTGGGGCGCCTTCGATCACAACAACAATCGCCAACTGCTCACGCAGATCCCGTTCGCGGATCACAACGCCATGATAGATCCATCCTCGGCGGACGTGACCGCGCGTGTTCTGGAATGCCTTGGCAGGAATGGTTGGTCTGGGAGCCACCCTGTCGTCAAACGAGGTGTGGCTTATTTGACGAGAGAACAAACACAAGACGGCCCATGGTATGGGCGGTGGGGCGTTAATTATGTGTACGGCACGAGCGGAGTTCTCCGTGCCCTCGAAACACTGGCTTTGAGTGCGCGCGAATGTTGCCAGCGTGCTGTTGCCTGGTTGCGTGCGGTACAAAATCTTGACGGCGGATTTGGTGAATCTATCGCGTCTTATGACGATCCGAAATTGAAAGGTCAAGGTGTGAGCACGCCTTCACAAACTGCGTGGGGGTTGATTGGGCTTTTAGCAGCGTCTGACCGGGAAGACCCGGCGGTCGCACGTGCCGTCCAACATCTCATCAAGCAGCAGAACGCAGACGGGTCCTGGGAAGAAGATCAGTTTACTGGAACGGGCTTTCCTCGCGTCTTTTATCTGAAATATCATCTCTATCGGAACTACTTTCCGTTATATGCGCTTTCGCGATACCGAAACCTGCAACAAGGCGTGAAGGAGTTTCACGCTTTTGAGATTCGTCCGGAGAGAGAAGATCTCCGCGGCGCAAGAAGAGGGAATGGATGAGATACCCGCTCAAAATGACGGCGAATCTGGCACGATATATCGCCAACAAGCGTCTGCGCGGCACCGAGAAGTTTCCCATGGTGCTGATGCTCGAGCCCTTGCATGCATGTAATCTCACTTGCACGGGCTGCGGGCGTATCCGTGAGTACCACTCGACGATTAACGAGATGCTGACCGTTCCGCAGTGCCTCGCAGCAGTGGACGACTGCGGCGCGCCGGTCGTTTCAATTTGCGGCGGCGAGCCGATGATCTATCCGGAAATCGGCAAGCTCGCAGGTGAGATCCTCAGCCGCGGAAAGCACATCATTCTTTGCACGAACGGGATGTTCATTCGCAAGCGCCTGCACGAGTTCCGGCCGACCACGAGCTTTTTCTGGAACGTGCACCTTGATGGCATGGAGCGGACGCACGATCTTTGCGTTGAGCGTGACGGTGTTTTCCGCGAAGCGATTGAGGGCATTAAAGCCGCCAAGGCTGCCGGTTTTCTTGTCTGTTCGAACACCACGGTTTACAAAGAAACTGATCTGGACGAGATCGCGGAACTCTATGAATATCTGGATACCTTGGGTGTCGACGGTTATATGCTTTCGCCGGCCTACAGCTATTCAGCCGTAATGACCAAGGACATCTTCATGTCCCGTGAGGATGTGCGTGACAAGTTCCGCAAGGCGTTAGCATTGCTTGATAAGTACAACCTCATGGTTTCGCCGATTTATCTGGATTTCTTGCGCGGCGAGAGGGAACTCGATTGCACAGCCTGGGGCACGCCCACGTTTAATCCGCGCGGTTGGAAGGGGCCCTGCTATTTAATCACTGACAATCATTACGGCTCGTATGAGGAGCTGATTCAAAAAACCGAGTGGGAGAAGTACGGACCAGGCAATGATCCGCGGTGTGCGGATTGCATGATGCACGTTGGTTTTGAGCCCTCGCCGATTCTCGGCGCAAAACGTCAATTGGGCGACACGTGGAAGATGCTGAAGTGGCAATTTTCGGGCAGAATGGGCGGTAATCGAAGAGACATTTCTGACGGTGGAAGCGATGGGTTTGGCCCGGGGAGTGGAGCGCCCCTGCCTCCACCGTCCAATGTGGTTTCGTCCGACGGGCGCTTGCGGGTGCTATGACGACGTTAGTTACAGGAGCGAGCGGATTCCTGGGCAGCCATGTGGCGCGGCTGTTGACAGAACGAGGAGATCAGGTCCGCGTTCTGCTCCGGCCGACGAGTGATGCGCGACTGCTGGAGGGTTTGCCGATTGAACGCGCGCCAGGAGATTTGCGGGATACAGCGTCCCTAGATGCTGCGCTGGTCGGAGTCACGATTGTTTATCATATCGCGGCTGATTACCGGTTGTGGGCGCGGGACCCGCGCGAAATTTACAGTGCGAACGTGCAGGGCACCCGAAATTTGCTGGAGGCTGCAGGGCGAGCGAAGGTTCAGAAAATCGTCTACACGAGCACAGTAGGAACCGTCGCTGTACCAAAAGGCGGAACGCTGCCGGACGAGAGTACGGCCGCGTCCCTGGATGAGATGATTGGCGACTATAAACGATCGAAGTGGCTCGCCGAACACGAGGCGCGCAAGGCGGCCGTAGCCGGCCTGCCGGTAATAATCGTGAATCCTACAACGCCAGTCGGCCCCGGAGATGCGAAGCCCACGCCGACCGGGCGCATTATCTTAGATTTTCTTAAGGGACGCATGCCCGCTTTTGTCGATACTGGGTTGAATTTTGTTCCTGTGGAAGACGCGGCTTTGGGGCACTTGTTAGCGGCGGAACGCGGGCGCGCTGGTGAACGCTACATTCTGGGCGGCGAGAACCTGACGCTGAAGCAGGTCCTAGCGCTCATATCGGCAGCATCGGGCCGGCCAGCCCCACGCGTGCGGATCCCTCACATGATCGCCCTAGTGGCGGCGCATGCAGAGTCGTTACTAAGCGGTTTGACCGGGCGTGAGCCACGCATTCCGCTCGACGGCGTGCGCATGGCGCGGCACAGCATGTTCGTAAATACCGCGAAAGCGCGGAGGGAACTGGGATTCTCGCCAGGCTCAGTGACTGCAGCGGTCGAGCGCGCGGTACGTTGGTATCAATCGAATGGATATGTACGGTTTAGGAGTCGCGCCGATATTGCCACTGCGCATGCGGCGTAAAGACTTGAAAGCTGTCCGTGGGAAGTCGCAGTACGAGGATGAAGATCCTGGTAACGTTCGCGGTAGCAAATGAATTTGCAGTTTGGCGCCGGCAGCATGACTTCCGGCAGGTCACGCATCAGCCGTTTGCGCTCTATGTCGCGGAGATCGCCGGTAATACAGTGCGGGCGCTGCTGACGGGCATGGGTGCTGCCGCTGCAGCTGAGGCAACGCGCTGGGCACTTGCGTCCCCGGCAGACATTTGCATTTCCAGCGGATTTGCAGGAGCGTTGAATCCGAATTTAAAAGTAGGCACCGTGGTTGCGGCTCGCGTCGTCTTCCGAGCCGAACGTGAACTCGCCGTCGCGAGCGATCATCAGCTTCTTTCGCTTGCGCAGGATGCCGGAGCGCTGCGCGTCAATCGATTGCTTACCTCCGAGCATTTGATTACGGACTCCGCTCAAAAGATAGCGCTTGCAGGTGAAGCGGATGCGGTGGAGATGGAAACCTTTCTTGTTCTCGCGGAAGCCGCGCGTCACGGTGTGCGAGCGGCAGCCGTGCGATGCGTGAGTGACGCCGCATCGTGTTCTCTTCCGTATGATTTTGATGACGCAAGGGATGCGCGGGGCCATATCAGGATGAGCGCTATCATCGCTAAGATAATCCGCCAGCCGCAACGAGTGCCGTCGCTGCTGCGTTTTGCGCGCGATTGTCGATTTGCGGCGGGCGAGTTAGCTGAATTCTTAGATCGGTATCTGCAGCTATTAGGCGCCCGCCTTGATGTGTCGCAATCCGAGATGCTGGCTACGATATGATTACAACCTCGAACGTCATCGCCGATTCAGAGTACGGTCCTGCCCTCCCTCAGCAAATGCGTGCTGGAGTATACCGAGGCCCCGGGCGGGTGGTGACTGAATGTGTTCCGGTTCCGAAGATCACTGACGGTGAAGTTCTTATTCGGGTAGCCGCGTGTGGGATTTGTGGAACGGACCTGAAGAAAATCCAGCATGGTTTTGTAGCTCCTCCGCAGATATTCGGGCACGAGGTCGCCGGCACCATTGTTGCTGTGGGACGAGGCGTGCGCCGCTGGAAAGAAGGCGATCGCGTCGTGAGCTTTCATCACGTTCCCTGTGGCACGTGTTTCTATTGCGAGCGGAGACTTTTCTCGCAATGCCCGGCATATAAGAAAGTGGGGCTCACGGCGGGTTTCGATCCTAATGGAGGTGGTTTTTCGGAATACGTTCGGGCAATGCCTTGGGTTGTCCAGAGTGGAATCATTGAAATTCCGGATGACATAAGTTTCGATGAAGCTACGTTTGTTGAACCTGTGAATACTTGCTTGAAAGCGGTTGAGAAAGCTCGTGTACAACCCGGCGACACTGTTGTCGTGATTGGTCAAGGGCCAATTGGGCTTTTGCTCATGTTGCTAGCGCGTCGCGCCGGAGCTTCGGTATTTAGTTCGGACCCGATGGCTGAACGGCGGTCGATAAGCGAGCGCCTTGGCGCAGCAGCGGCATTCGACCCGTCAGCTTGTTTGGTTGCGGATGAGATTCGCAAATGCAATGTCGGAAGAGGCGCCGATGTGGTGTTAGTGGCGGTGCCGCTTGCTTCGGCACTGTCGGACGCGCTCGCCATCGCGCGTCCTGGCGGCCGAGTGCTGCTTTTCGCTCAGAATGATCCTCATATGAAGATTGAGTTTTCTGCTGCACAGGTGGGAGTCGAAGAAAAGGAGATTCTCGGAAGCTATAGCGCTGCTTTGGACCGGCAGAGGGAATCAGCGAGTATAGTGTTTTCGCGAGAGCTTCCTGTCGCGGCGCTCATTACACATCGGTTTACTCTGGACGAGTTTGGCACAGCGATTGCGTTGGCCGCACGGCCAAGCAACTCGCTGAAAATTCTAGTCATCCCTTGATAATGGACCTTGAAGGGGTGTTCATGGGTCCTGACCTTCGGGCAGTCTGTTGAGCGGCATCCTAAATCCATGGAAACGTTAATACAGCCGGTACGGGAAACGACAGCGAGCGCGCACATGACAGCCGCTGTGCTGTATGGCAGTGAGGACTTGAAGATCGAGAAGGTCGATATTCCAGTCCTCGCACCAGACGAAGTTTTGGTTCGCGTGAAAGTAGCGCTTACCTGCGGCACCGATCTGAAAGTATGGAAGCGCGGCTACCACGCGCGTATGATCACGCCTCCCGCAGTGTTTGGGCACGAACTCGCAGGAGTGGTGGCGCGGGTCGGCTCGGAAGTTGCTCAGAGTATCCGCATTGGGACCCGGGTAGTTCCGGCGAATTCTGCGCCGTGCGGGGTGTGTTTCTACTGCCGCAAGGACCGCAGCAACTTATGCGAGGATCTGCTTTTCAATAATGGCGCTTATGCGGAATATATTCGCATTCCGGGGCGCATCGTTCGAAATAATATGCTGGAGATTCCCGCGCACGTCTCGTTTATAGACGCCGCCATGGCGGAACCACTTGCGTGTGTCCTGCGGGGCATCCACGAAAGTGGCGTGCAGCCGGGCGATACGACCGTACTCATCGGTTGCGGGCCGATCGGCTTGAAATTCATTCGAATGCTTTCCTGCCGCGGTGTAAACGTGATCGCGCTGGGGAAGCGGCCGAGCCAAGTCAAAGCCGCAGAACGTATGGGAGCGCGCGCGGCTTTTGATGTGAGCCGATTCGATGATCCGATCAGCGCGGTACGCCGCTTCACTGAAGGAGGCCGCGGCGCTGATTCCGTCATCGAGGCCGTAGGTTCGCCGCGAACGTGGGACTGGGCGTTGCGAATGGTCCGTTGCGGGGGCACGGTTAACCTTTTCGGTGGCTGCCCCCAGGGAACTCGCGTTGAGATCGATCCGACGGCGTTGCACTATTCTGAAATCACCATCAAGTCGACGTTTCATCACACGCCGCGCTTCATTCGGGAAGCGATAGACGCGATTGCCCGCGGGGAGATTTGCGCACGTGATTTCGTGAACGCGGAAATCCCGCTGCACGAACTACCTGCGACCTTCCAGCACATGAAGCAGCGAAATGGCGAGATGAAAGTCGCCGTCATCCCGTAGGTCGGCCGCGCCGCGTTGCATTCCATGATCCATGGAAACACCTGAACTCGAAATAGCGGCCTCATTACCTCCCTCGGGTTGCCGAGTCGAGGTAGCTGAGCGCTATACGCAATGGCTGGCCACCCATCATTACGAAAATTTTCATGTGGTCTCCTGGTTATTGCCGCGGCGGCTGCGTCGCCATTTCTACAATGTTTATGCGTATTGCCGGTGGGCGGATGACCTGGGCGATGAAGTGAAGGATGGCGGACGTGCTTTGCAGTTGCTCGACTGGTGGGAGACGGAGTTGGATTTCTGCTATGACGGTCAACCCCGGCATCCCGTTTTCGTCGCCCTTGCAGAAACAGTTCGCGAATTCGAGATCCCGGCGCAGCCGTTCCGCGACCTATTGACTGCCTTCCGGCAGGATCAAGTCGTACATCGATACAAGAGCTGGGATGAGGTGATTGGCTACTGCCGTTATTCCGCGAATCCGGTAGGCAGGTTAGTACTTTATCTATGCGGGTACCGGGATGCAGAACGGCAGCGACTCTCAGACCTGACCTGCACGGCTTTACAGTTGGCCAATTTCTGGCAGGATGTGGCGCGTGATCTGGACAAAGACCGCATCTATATACCGCTTGATCTCCTGCGACGCCACGGGTTGGCAGAGAGCGATATCGAGGCTCGCATTTTTGATCAACGTTACATCTCCGCGATGCGCGAATTGATTGCGCGCACACGGGAGCTTTTTTCCGCGGGATGGCCGCTTGCTTCAAGCGTAGACCGACGTCTCAGCATAGATATAGAACTTTTCAGCCGTGGCGGTTTGGCGGTCCTGGATGCCATCGAGGCGGTTGGCTTCAACACGCTTGCAACGCGGCCCTTCATCAGTGCACCGGGGAGGTTGGCTCTGCTTGGCCGTACCCTGGTGCATAGAGTGGTTCGGACTCGCCGCCGCTCTACAGGTACAGCCGCAATGGCGGGGCGCAAGGGCATCCGGTCGTCTCGCACAGAATCGACGGGGACGGTGCTCGAGCAGTCGTACGAGCAGTGCCGGAGTATTGCCCGGAACGCGGCGAGTAATTTTTTCTATGCGTTTTATATGCTGCCACGGGCGAAACGTGATGCTCTCTGCGCAATCTATGCCTTTATGCGGCTCGTGGATGATGTTTCTGACTCTCGGCGGGGATGCACGGACGCCGATGAAGCTGCCCTGAAACGCGCCGGGCTCAGCCGCTGGCGCGTGTTACTGGACGAATGCGTCGCAGGCAAAACGGATGGACACTCAATCCTGCCCGCATTTGCAGATACGCTCAGTCGCTACCGGATCCCTTCTCGTTATCTGCATGACCTGATTTCCGGTGCCGAGATGGATTTGTGTGAAACAAGCTATGCCAGTTTCGACGCTTTGCAGGAGTACTGCTATCGGGTGGCAGGAACTGTGGGGCTCACTTGCATTCACGTGTTCGGGTATGAAGATCCGCACGCGATTGAACTCGCGCAACGACTGGGAATTGCGTTCCAGCTTACGAATATTCTGCGCGATGTCGGCCCGGATCTCGCTCTTGGCCGCGTTTACCTTCCTGCCGAGGATCTTGCGCGTTTCGGATGCAGTGTCGCGGACCTGGAGCGCGGAATCGTAACCGCTCCGGTGAGGGGATTGCTTAGTTTCCAAGCGGACCGCGCATGGCGGTTTTACAGAGAGGGAGTTCGGCTCATCGGCAAGGTGGAGGCGGACAGCCGAGGGGCGCTGTGGGCGCTGGCACGCATCTACAGCACATTGCTCGCAAGAATAGTGGAGCGTGATTTTGATGTATTTTCGGCGCGAGTGCGGCTAAACGGTAGGGAAAAAGCGCGCATCCTCGTGCGTGCTCGTATGGGTTGGTGGTCGGAGGCGGATGTCTTCGAAGAGCGTAATCGTAATCGGCGGCGGCCTGGCCGGGCTCTCCTCGGGCGTCGCGTTAGCTGAAGCCGGATTTCGGGTTAGACTGCTCGAACAGCGCCCTTTTCTGGGCGGTCGCGCTTCTTCTTACAGCCTGCCTGACGGTCAGGAAATCGATAACTGTCAGCATGTAACGCTCGGTTGCTGCACAAATCTGGATGATTTTTACGAGCGCGTCGGTGTCCTCGGCAAAATAGCTCGATATGAGCGTCTGTTATTTGTGGATTCCGCGGGGCATCACGTCTCTATGGAAGCTTCGGCTTTTCCTGCTCCTTTCCATCTCGCGGCATCTCTGGCGGATTATCCATCATTGAGCTTCTCTGATAAACGAGCCATTGCTGCGGCGATGCTTGCGATTGCTCGCGTCGGTGGCCGTAATGAAAGCGGCGATGCCGCAGGCCGAAGCATGCTGGATTGGTTGCGTTTGCATGGGCAAAGCGAAGGAGCGATTTCCAATTTTTGGCGTGTGGTGCTGGTGAGTGCGCTGAATGAAGAACTAGCGCGCATAGACGCCCGTTATGGCCTGGACGTTTTCTGGAAGGCATTTCTCTCTTCGCGTTCAGGATACGTGGTTGGTATTCCCCGCGTGCCACTGGGCGAACTTTACGAAGGCTGCCGCACCGTTATCGAGCAGAGAGGCGGCAAGGTACTCTGCCGGACGGTCGTCCGCGAGTTGCGCGACGAGCAGGGCGGCATTTCCGCCGTCGTAGTCGACGGCGGGCGCCAGTACGTTGCGGATTTCTATCTGCTTGCAGTGCCGCATGAGGCCGCGCTTGAACTTTTGCCCAAGCGGATCACTGCAGCTGAACCTCAATTGATGCGAATTCGAAACCTGCAAGTATCACCAATCACAAGCGTACATTTTTGGTTTGACCGCGAGGTTATGGCGGGTCCATTCGTTACGGTTATTGGCCGGACGACGCAGTGGATTTTTAATAAATCGCGCTTGAGTGAACAACAACAGGGCGGTGGCCGGTATCTTCAATCTGTGATTAGTGCATCTTACGAACTGGTCGCGCGCTCCCGACAAGAGATTATCGCCTTATGCCACACGGAATTGCGAGAGGTCTTACCGGAGGTGGCAAAAGCACATTTGCTGAAAGCCACAGTGGTGAAGGAAACCGCCGCGACCTTCTCTCCTCAACCCGGTTCGGATCGCTGGCGTCCTGCGCAGCAGACTCCAATTCCCAATCTATTTCTTGCCGGTGATTGGACTGCCACTGGTTGGCCCGCAACTATGGAAGGCGCCGTCCGCAGTGGCTATCTGGCGTCTGAAGCCATTCTCCGCGTGTGTGGTGAATCCAGGCGACTCGTAAAGGCCGATTTGCCGCCCGAGGGTTTGGCGCGCTATTGGGCCCGCAATGCTTTCGAGTCCGCCTGGGCAGGGGCAGCGCCCGAAGGCGGTTCGGCAGGTTCTGTTGAAACCGGACAGTTGGTTGTTTCATCTAAAGAATGAAGCCAGTGGCGATTGCTCATAAAGTTCCAGCCGACTCACCCTTCGGCCGATACGGCAGTCGATTTCCAGGAGAGTTCTTCATAGCGTTTTAAGGTCCGGGGCTTCACAGGCATTTAATGTCCTGTTTTTCCTGTTGCAGATTGAAATAGCGGTTATCATCCAAATATCCCGAGGAGGTCTGTTTTGGAGCGGAAGTATAGCCAAAGGGGCTACATGGATTCGGATGCCCCGAAAAAGAAAGAGAAACGCCCGCCAGAGCACCGCCCGCGGCAGGAGCAAATCGGGCCGCGGACTCCGCGGATGGTGGGAACGATCACGCGGGCGCGCTGCTCAAATTGCGGCGCCGTTCTGCAGCCGGGCTTTGATCCGAAAGGTACTTGCTCGCGTTGCAGCTTTCAGCTGCATTGCTGTAAGCAGTGCGCGTATTTTGATACAGGCGCACAGTTTGAGTGCACCCAGCCGATATCTGAGCGGATCGCCAAGAAGGATGCTCGGAACGAGTGTGCGTTCTATGCGTTCCGCATGACGGTTGAGAAGGATACATCTCCCACGACCGCAAGCGTGGTGCCGTCACCGGCTTCAGGCAGTTTTGCCTCGGTACGGCCGAAGGATGCGCGCAAAGCGTTCGACGATCTTTTCAAGAAGTAGCATTCGAATCCTCTTGCAGTACTCACCGGGCGTTTTTTTCTGCCGAATCGCAGTTGAAAAGGAGCTCAGCAGTGCTATCCTGAAGTAGCCTTGCGTCTCAGATCTGATCTGCGACCGCATCCCCTTTCATCCCTTTTTTGCAGGTGCCCACATGAAGATCAGCATCAGTTATCGCCATATAGAGTCGCCGCAAACATTCGAAAAGGCGCTAGATCGTCACATTTCAAAAATCGGCAAGCTGCTGAAGAGTTATGAGCCTGATTTGGTACAGCTTCACGGAGGATTTGAGAAGCAGCCTCATCGGGCCGAATACCTTTTTTCCCTGAATCTATCCCTCCCAACAGGGACACTGCACGCCACGGGTGAAGGTCCAGATCCCACCGCAAGTTCTCGCAAAGCGTTTGCTGAGCTCGAAAGTCAAATAAAAAAACATCAAAGTCGGCTGCGCAAGGATTACCAGTGGAAGCGCAAACGTGGAAAAGCGGAGCAAGCCCTGGCTTGAGAAGCCGTGCGCCGGGATCATCTTTGCTGCGGTGTAAATTTTACGTGTTGACCTCTCCGCAACGCCAAAGGCTATTGGGGCAGCGTGGAAAGATCGATAACATCGCTTTCGCCCGTTGAGACGTGCACGCCAGTGCCGGATGACTGCACATCGCCGCCGACCACATAAAAACGGCTGCCGATGATCCCACCGGCAAGCCCATGTCGTGAAACGGGCAAAGATGGTAGCTCAGTCCAGACGTTTCGGGCCGGATCGTACGCCTCGACAGCACGGAATGTGGCCATCATCTGAGGATCCTGGTACTCGCCTCCTGCGACGAAGACTCGGCCGTTGTACACGCCTGCGGCGAGCGCGCTGCGCGCGATGGGCATGCGAGCGCGGGGGGGGGCCCCACTTGTCTGTCGCCGGGTCGTATTCCTCTACCACCGAAGTATCGCTGGCGAGCGCGATGAATGCCGCGCCGACGCGACCACCGATTACGTATATTTTGCCGTTAACGACGCCGATGGCGGCATGGTTTCGCGGAGTCGGCATCGGAGTTCGCTCGCGCCAAGTGTTCGTTGCGGGATCATATTCCTCGACGGTTCCCAAACAAAGTTGCGCTTGCATCATGTTAATGGAAGTTTGCTTGGATCCGGGCGGAGTAGTTGCACCTCCGATCACATAAATTTTGTCGTTAACGACCGCGGCGAGCGGGGAACCGCGTTTCGTAGGGAGCGGAGCCAAAGCCTTCCAGGTGTCTGTCGCCGGATCGTATTCCCAGGAATTGTTGATGGGCACCCATGCGGCCGGCCCACTCTGGGGCGCAACGAAGCCACCAAAAGCGTAAATCTTGCCGTGATATTCGGTAAGCGCGACATGATGGGCCGGTAAGGCCATCGGCTTCTTCTTTGTCCAGTGATTGGTTGCTGGATCATACTCGTAGACGAGCCCGATAGGCGTCCATATCGGCGCCGATACAAGGCCTGCCATCACGTAGAGCTTGCCACCGGCTGGAACACCGAGTATCTCTTCATTTGGCTCCGGAAACGGAGCTAACTGGGTCCAATTCGTCTGCGCAAGCGCAGCCGGAGCAATCACGAGAAACAACAACGCCAGATTAATGAGACGCAGGCTGCGGGAATGCCAATCCATTCCAAAACTCATTGGTTTAACTCCTTTTGTTTCGCTGCTCTCCAGATAGCAAGCGCCTAACGGGCGAAGTGTTTTCGCATAAAAGGGCAATATACACGCTAAGTTCGCTCGCCGGAATAAATCTTGTTTCCGGCCAGCAATTGGCGATGTAGCTGCCGAGTTCCCGTCGGTGTGGCATCAGCGCACACCATTAGCCAGTTTTTCAATGCTAAGATACCGCAAGGCCAGCAGGATGCATCTGCATGGGGTTGGAGGGCTATGAAACAACTCAGCGTCGGAATCATCGGAACCGGATGGTGTGGCGGCATACGCGCGGAGGCCTGTGCAGCGAGCCCTTATGTCCGGGAATTGCACATAGCCGAGATTCGTGAGGAACGTCTCGGAGAGGTCGCCGCCAAGACAAACCCGGCTACCGCCACGACGGACTATCACCGTCTGTTGGAAAATCCGGCCATTGACGCAATCATGATCTCCGCCACGCCGGAAACGACGCACTACCCGATGGCTAAGGAAAGCCTTCAATCGGGCAAACATGTTCTTCTCGAGAAGCCGATTGCGCTGGAGTTGTCCGAGGCTGACGATTTAATCGCACTGGCGCGCTCCAAAGATCTCCTGTTTACGATCGGGTATTCACAGCGCTTCAACCCGAAGTTCGCGTACGTCAAGAGATCAATCGATGATGGCACCATTGGCCAGCCGGTCAGCGCATTGGTCAGCCGTCACATCACCCGAAATCTTGGGAGGAAGATAGGGGGCCGCATCAAGCTGTCGCCAGCCGCAATGGAAGCGACGCACGACATTGATTTTGTGCTGTGGTGTTTCGCTCCTCGAAAACCGATACGCGCTTACTGCCAGCAAGTGAACAAGATTATGCGACCCACGCACAACGTCCCGGACTGCGCCTGGATTGTGGTCACTTTGGATGATGGCTGTGTATTCACGATCGGCGCCGGATGGGTGCTTCCGCCGGCCTATCCGAATTTCGCCTCCACTTGGATTGAGATGGTTGGCACTGACGGCGCGATTATGGTGGACGACACGCATCGCGATGTAACGCTTAATACGATGAAGCGCAGCATTGAATTTCCGATCTCCACGATGCCTGGAGAAAAAGTTGGGCACATTTATGCCGGCCCGATGGAAGCTGAGACAATTCACTTCCTGGAATGCGTGGCAAAGGGCCGCCAGCCACTTGTTACTCCGGAACACGCACGAATGGTGATGCAGGTCTATCAAGCCGCGGATCAATCCGCCGAAGAAGGGCGGCCCATTGAAATCGTTTCGGGTGAGCCAGTTGCTCTTCTCCGGTGAGCTGTCGGCTTAAAATGGCGAGCTGGTACTCGACCGCTGAGTAGTTGCAGAAGGTAGTTTTCGCATTCTCACCGCATTGATTGGCTGGAGGCGCTCGTGAACGCGAATCAGACGATTGCCTCTGAAGGGACAGCGTCGCCGGCCATTGCAGTTACCAAAGCTAGTAGAGTTCGCTGGGTAGTCCTATTTTTGATCAGCCTGATGTACCTGATCTGCTACATGGACCGCAGCAATATCTCCGTGGCTGAGCCGGAGATTGCGAAGCAATTTGGTCTCAGCAAAAGCGCGATGGGATTGGTGCTCGCCGCATTCACCTGGGCGTACGCAGTGGGGCAGGTTCCCGCCGGCTGGTTTGGCGATCGCTTTGGGCCGAAGCGGGTATTGACCGTGATCATGACCTTGTGGTCCGCCACCGCAGTAATGACGGGCGCGGCATTCGGCTTCGGCTCGCTTTTCGGTGCGCGGTTCAGCCTGGGGCTGAGCGAAGCCGGGGCGTTCCCTGTGGCCAGCCGGGGCATGCAGCTCTGGTTCCCCCGTGTCGAGCGCGGCCGCATTCAGGGAACTACTCATTTCTTCAGTCGCTTTGCCGTGGCTATCACGCCTTTTATCGCGGGTAGCATCCTGCTCGCTTTTGGATGGCGGGCGATTTTTTACATCTTCGGCTCTCTTGGCATCGTTTGGGCTATCGGCTTTAATGTTTATTACCGCAATGTTCCGGAGGAACATAACGCCGTTAATGGTGCGGAACTCGCTTGGATCCGAGGCGTCAATGCCGACGGAACTATCAAGCCACTCACGGTCACGCAGTTGGATACTCCGTGGAAGCGCATTCTGCTCTCGCCCAACATGTGGTTCATCTCTCTTGGATATTTTTGCTTCTTTTTTGGAACCAACTTTTATCTCACCTGGTACCCAACGTACCTGCGGGAGCACCTCCATATGTCGATTCGCTCGCTCGGTATTTGGGGTTCTGTGCCTCTATTCGCAGGTATGGCCGGCGATGTGGTGGGCGGCTCGCTCTCCGATTTGATCTTCGAAAAGACCGGCAAAGCCAAACTGGCGCGCCGCGTCGTAGCCGCTCCCGGCTTTATCGTGGCAGCAGCGTTCGTTGTTCCTGCCGCGCTGATCGCCAACACGTTCAGCTCGATCGCTTGCCTCGCCGCGTCTTTCTTTTTCCTCGAATGGGTGATCGGCCCGGCGTGGGCCGTGCCGATGGATGTCGGAGGTCAGTTCAGCGGCACGGTTACTGGCGTGATGAACATGATCGGCGCGCTTGGCGGGGCTTCCACCGCCGTGGTATATGGCAGCTTATTTAACCGTGGATTATGGGTTGCTCCTTTTTTAGTGAGCGCGGGCGTAATGCTGGCGGGCGCACTGATATGGATTTTCCTGATTAATCCGGAATTATCGGTAGTCGACGGCGGAATCATTAAGTCCGAGAGTGCACCCGGCTAGAGCGCCGCTTCCCACCGCAGGTGAGAAAAGCACAACGGAACGTGATTCGTGATCGGCAGTGAGCGGGAACTTGCTTTTGGATCTGTGGAGCCTCAGCTCTAAACCTTCAATATTCGGGCTGCATTCCCGCCGAGAATCATGTTTCGTTGCGCGCCACTCAGGCTGATCTGCTCGAGGAACTGCACCGGCCTCTCATAACCCATATCGAAACAATAATCGCTGCCCAGCAGAATGCGTTCCACGCCCACTTCGCGGAGGAGCAATTCCATGACCGATTTCGAGTGCACGATACTGTCGTAGGTGAAGCGCTGCATATAGGCGCTGGGCGGTTGTGGCAGATGCAGCGCTTTGATTTCTGCGCGAACCTGCGCGCCGTGATCGATTCTTCCGATCAATACCGGCAACGCACCACCGCCGTGCGGCAAACAGAACTGCAGTTTGGGATGCCGATCCAACACCCCCCCAAAAATCAGATGACATGCCGCGATTGCCGCATCGAAAGGGTTGCCCAAGAGATTCGATAAATAAAACGGCTTCAGACGGTCTCCACCGACTGTTTGCAGCGGGTGTAAAAACACCGGGAGGTTCGCCTGTTCGATTTTGGCGAGAATGGGCTCGAATAGAGGATCGTCCAGATCGCGGTTGTCGATGTTGGTGCCCATGTATACGCCGCGCAGGCCTGGCAGCTTCGCAGCACGGTTCAGTTCGTCGATTGCGTGATCGGGATAAAGCATCGGCAGAATCATGAGCGCAACTAGCCGATCCGGATAGGATTTGTGCGCCTCGCTTGCCGCATCGTTCCAGGTGCGCGAGAGCTTAAGTGAAAAATCAGCGTCGGCCCAATTGACCATCGGCGTAGTAAGCGACATCGCCTGCATCGAGACGCCCTGAGCATCCATATCGGCGAGCCGCTGTTTTAAGTCGATGAACTTCATCGGCAATGGTCCCAAGCTTCCGACGGGGGAGCTTATGTAAAAGCCGTCGTTCGCCATGCGATAATCGGCATTAAATCGTTTACCTTCCTGTGCAATCAGGTCCAAGAAGGATTGGGGATAGTAGTGTGCGTGCGTATCAATGGCGCGAACGCCGCTTGCACCGAGTGCCGGTTTCGCCGATCGTTTGCTGTCTTTAGCATTCTGCGCAACCAGTTCGCCGAGGTTCCCTGTGGTAAGCGTTGCCGCCGCAGAGAGACCCACCCGCAGAATTTCTCGCCGCGATAAATCGCCGCCGCAACCGTTTTCGCAGCCAGATTTGTTGGGTGTGCTCATGTATTCTCCTGATTCTTTGCCGATACACGGTTTATAACGCAATTACGTAGCTGCGGCCACCACCGCCCTCCAATAGATTCGCCTGCGGATGGCGCGTATACTGGTCGCGTTTTCAGAGGGTCCGCCTTGTTGCGAATTGCTGGCATGGTGCTTTTGCTGATGGTCGCCATCGCCTCGTTCAAGGGGCAGTCAGCGCCACCCGCATCTTCAGTGCTGGATCAGAATACGGTTCTGGTCGAGGACTTGGTGTACGCAAACCGAATCCTCTACGATCAGGGCGTGGTCGATGGTTTTGGCCACGTGAGTGCTCGCGACGATAAAGACCCGCAGCACTTCCTGCTATCCCGCAGCATGGCACCGGGTCTTGTCACTACAAAAGACATTTTGAAGTACGACCTGGATGGCGCGCCAGTTGATGCTCGCGGCCGCGCGGTTTACCTCGAACGTTTCATTCATGCTGCTATTTATCGAGCGCGTCCAGATGTCAAAGCTGTCGTGCACACCCACTCGCCGTTGCTGATTGCGTTCGGCGTCACAGGAACAAGCCTGCGGCCCGTGTACCATCTCGCGTCATTTCTAGGGGCCGGCACGCCGATATTTGATATCCGCAGCGCCGGCGGAATGACTGACATGCTCGTTAGGAATAATCAGTTCGGCGATGCTTTAGCACAGGTACTGGCCGATAAGCCCGTTGCGCTGATGCGCGGACATGGATCGGTTGTGGTCGGGAATTCGGTTCAGCAGGTTGTTTATCGTGCGATTTATACGGACATCGATGCGCGCGTGCAAATGGATGCCACTCGGCTTGGCAGTATTACGTTCCTCTCGCCTGAAGAATCCGCGAAATCAGCAGCGACGCTGGATGCTCAGGCGCCGCGCGCGTGGGAACTCTGGAAATCGCGTATCGGCAAAATTGAATAGCGGCTTCATGCCGGCTTATTCTGGGTTCCCATGTTGGCTTTGTACGCGTCCAGATTTTGCTTTTAGCGGCTTTCAGGATGCGCACCGGTGCCGGGCGAAGCTGGCGTCGATTGCGAGGCGCAAAAGTATTGCCGAATCTCGATACGCCACGCGGTTCCCGAGAAATTCGGCAGATAGCGCTGTTTCCACGCATACGCCGGATCACGCGCCAAGTAGCGTGTTATGCGATCACCACATTGCTCGCTCAGCCAATCGGCGGCGGCATTCATGGTGGCCAATTCGTCTGGCGCGGAAGAGCCGCGAACCCACAATAGACTTGCCGGTTTTGGCCGGCCAGCCTCTTGCCATTGTTGCGGGTCAAATACAGATGGATATTGAACTTGCCTGGGCAGAGCTCCGTCGAAACGCCATGAAGAATTTTTCTCGCCGGGTGTGACTGCGTAGGTTAGATATAAGAAGAAAGAATTATCATTGCTGATTACGACCGAACCGTTTCGAAGCACTCCAGCGGCATCTTGAGCAACAGTGCTCCAAGGCTGGAAAAACTCCGCAGTGCTGTAGTAACGCCGATTTAAGACTCCATACCAACCGATCGCTGCGATGGCGCCTACTGCTACGGCCAGGGGAATGCGCCATTGCGGTTTTTCGATCGTGCCGAGCGAAATCGCAATCGGCAGCAGCAACCACGGGCCGAGCAGCAGGAGACGCTCAGTTTGCAAGATGCCAGTGAGCGCCATAAGAACGAAAAGCAGAAGGGGATAGAGGAGAAATCGGCGCCCTTCGCCCCGAAGTCCCGCAAATGACAAGACTAGAAGGAGTACGACGCCAAGCGCAGCAGGGATACTGAAACGCCAGAACCATGGCGCAACGGATTGGCTTACAAATAAAACATACAAATGATACGCCGCGTTTAAAAAGAAAAAACGCGCAAAACGCGGAAGAGCGCCTGAATGAATTTCCCGGATCAGGACAGGCCAGCGTGGCGCAAATCCGACGAAAAGCACAGCAGCGGTCGCAAAGATTTCCAGAAGTCTCCTGGTTTTGGTGTTTTCCCGGTCATCTGCTCTTCGAAAGCGCCACCAGTAATCGAACCCAAGCAGAATGAGGAATACCCAACCGAGATCATTTGTATAGAGCAGGATCAAAGCCAAAACGCAAAAAAAGATCCAATCGGGTCCGCGCCGAGAATGGCTGCAGCGAAAATATAGCCATGTGATCGCAGAAATCAGGAGAAAAGCGAAGCTATAGGGCCCTGCCAGACGGCCTGCATGAAATCCGAAAGGCCAAAGTGCACCCAACCACACCAGCGCATTTCCACTTTCTTCCCTGCCGACGGAGTGGGCTACACGCGAGAGAATCCATAACCCAACTACAAAGAAAATGATGGCGGGTCCACGCAGCCAATCGAACGCACCACCAGTTATCCGCAGCCAGGCATGTAACAGGAGTTCGTAAATTGGCGGGTACGCGTTCCCAGCGGCCGAGCCTCCCGCGCGGAGAATGGTGGTGATCGTTTGAGCCGCTGCACTGATTTCCGACGTTTCGTTTGCAGTCAAGCTGAGCCATCGATTGGTATAGAAAAGCGCGGACGCGAGCATAAGCAGGGGCGCGGCATCGCGCAACAGCGGGGTTATGTTTCGTAGTTCTTTGAGTTCGCGTTTGCGCGGCACATCGGTCATTTCTGAATGCTAGTGCAGATGCTACCGGTATCGCAAACAGGCGAAAGGCGGAGAGTCAAGGCGCAGTTGGCCCTTCAATATAGCAGTACATGAGGAATTTATGACCCGGAATACGGGCGGTAACAGTGGGGGTCGTAACGATTTGAAAGAATGAGGCGCTCAGCCTGCCGGCGCCTGGTGAGTTGCGCCGGCAAGCTAGAGCAGGGCAGAGTGGCTTTGTTGGCGGGGTTTGCCTGAGGAGTGGCTGGGGCCTTTGATCTCGCGGCTGATGTGATGATCGGTCGATAGCCTATGCCGAATCCGGCAGCGAATCGGCGGCCAGTCGCGGCGCAGCGTCTGGCTCAAGCGGCAAAGCGGCATCAATACGTTTCGTTGCTCGTTTGATGGCGTTCGAAAGGCTTATCTTGAATTCATCAGAAAACACATCGGCATCAATGCGAGCACTTCTGCCGGATTTGCATCTGAACAGCGATGCGGCGGGCGCGCCGTTGTGAACTTCAAAAGCGGGCAGCACCGAATACTGCCACCCAATTTGTCGATTGCGCTTGCGAGACCACGAGTAGAACAACTGGCCCCGAGAATCGGGGCGCAGCGGCCGGAATGATTTCAGAGGAAGGGCGCGGGCTTCGGGCATTTTCATGTAGATGCCATCGACTCCGACCGGCTGTAAATTTTCTTTCAGTATTTGGCAAATGGACCTGAAGTCGGCGCATCTTTCAAGAGATTGTGACGCCTTCTGAATGCATTGCAGATCGCGCGCCGTTTGCCGTTTGTGCAAATAGGTCTTTAGGCCGAGCCAACCTCCGGAAAATTCCTGATAGCGAAGTTGTCGGACGCCAAGAGCGATGCCCGCAAAAGCTGCTGCCAACACAAAGAAAAGCATCTTCTCCTCGCGAATCAGGAGAATGCTCGCTAATACAAAAGCCGCCGTGACGCCGTAAAGCACGAGGACAGCATGTTGCTGCGAAAGACCACGCTTGAGCAATTTGTGGTGCACATGATCTGCATCTGCACGGAAAATGGGCTCTTGTCGCAAGAATCGTCGCGCCACAGCAAGTGTGACGTCGAGGATAGGCAAGCCGAAACAAAGGACGGGCACAACCGCTCCCATTACCGTTGGCCGTCCACTCCAACCCCCCAATGAGAGCACTCCAAGCGTGAATCCGATGAACAAGCTTCCGGAATCGCCCATGAAGATGCTGGCTGGGTGAAAGTTAAAAGGTACGAAACCGAGCAAAGTGCCGAACAGGGCGCAGGAGAGCATGGTCGCGAGGTCATTGTGGCGAACCAGGGAAGTAGCAATGACCACAACGGACGATAGCAGCGCCGAACCTACCGCAAGTCCATCAAGGCCATCGATGAGGTTGAAAGCATTCGTGATCAGGAGGATCCAGATGATCGTAACCGCAAATCCTACAGGTTTTCCGAAGTCGTATCCGGCTATCGAAAGGTTTGCATCGTGAATACCAAATCCCGAGAAGTAGATAAAAACAGACGCGAACAATTCGAAAATCAATTTCGAACGGGGATTGATCGATCTCAGGTCATCACAGACGCCCATTGCGAAGATCGCGCCTGTAGCTACAAGAAATCCGATCAGAGCGCGCGAAGCAAAGATCTGTTGTCCCCATTTCGGTATGGCGCAAAAAGCAACAATGGTTATCAGGAACGAGAGGTAAATGCCTACTCCGCCGATTCGAGGCAATGGCTTCGTGTGTAAGTGCCGGTCAGAGGCTGGCGGGACAAGTAGGCCCCGAGCTACGGCTGTTTTTTGCACCCAAAAGGTCATGACCATCGACATGGCCAAGGAAACGATAAAACTCCATACAAAAAGGATCACAGCTCCCTCTCCCTATTTTCCCGGTCGCGGATTGTATTTTGGAAAGCTGAACCTTAGAGATTCAGGCGATCACGTTTGGTCGTCGCGAACACAAGTCAAATACGATCTGTCGCCATTCGTTCGTGCGTGCTGGGAGTTGGACTGGAACTTGAAGACGTGATTTCGAGAGCAGGGGGTGGTTGCTCTGTCGCTAAAAATAAATCCTTCAGCCGCGGCCGATCGATTTTGCCGTTCGCATTCTTTGGCAACGCCGGAAATTGCATCCAGCGCACCGGCAACATGTAGGCTGGGATCAATTGTTCGAGGTGATTGCGCAGCGTAACTTGGGTGGCGGACGCCCCGGTGCGAGGAACGTAGGCGCAGCAGATCATCCATCCGCCGAAGTTTTCGGATTGAATAGCTACAACCGCACACTCTTCGAGAGCCTCACACGAATTCAAGGCTGTTTCGATCTCGCCCAGTTCGATTCGGTAGCCGCGTGATTTGATCTGCGAATCGGCGCGCCCGACGAAATACACGCACGCGGATTCGTCCTGCCAGGCCAAGTCACCTGTGCGGTAGAGACGGTGACCATGGAGTGAAAGTCCTGAATCCACGCTCGAAAGCCGCGGGTCCGGAACAAATGCGCTCGCCGTTTTTTCCGGGTCGCGCCAATATCCAGGGCTCAAGCCTGCGCCGCCTATGTAAAGGTTTCCGATTTCGCCAGGGCGAACCGGTTGCAAATCATCGTTTAAAACCAGCAGTTCTTCATTGTCGCATGACCGGCCGATGGGGATTTGTTCCTGAGCGTCTTTCGGGCGACGAAGCACATCGTAATAGCTGCTAGCGATGGTTGCTTCCGTAGGGCCATACAAATTCGTGAACCGCACGTGTGGCAGGCGCTCCATCCAGTAAATTAACGCTGGGGTAGGCAAAACTTCGCCGCACCAAAGAACCCGCCGCAGCGCCGGGAAATCACCCTGCTTAAGAGCGTTAAATTTCGCAACATAGTTCAGCACCGAGGGTACGGAAAACCATTGCGTAAGCTGTGCATTGCGGATGAATTCGACGAGCTTCGGCGGCAGCAGCGCGATGCCGGGGGGCACCAGATGAAGCTCTGCGCCCGCAGCGAACGTGCCGAAGATGTCGAACGTCGAAAGATCGAAGTGAAATGGTGTGTGGCCAGAAAAACGGTCGGTGTGGTCAATGCGGAAATGTTTCAGCGCCCAGGTCACGAATGCGATGACGTTGGCGTGTGTGATAACGACACCTTTCGGCGTTCCTGTGGAGCCTGACGTGAAGAGAATATGTGCGGGATCGCCGGCATCGCATTCCTGCGAAATCGGATGAGCAGGGGCGTTTTGTAGGTCAGCATTCTGGAACGCCAGCTGGAAATTCTTTGTATCCGCTTGCTTCGATTCGAGCCAGCCGACCGAAATTCTTGCACTAAATCTGTGATCTGCCAGTAGTTCATTCAGGAGCGGCAGAACCGACCCGGCAGCCAGCAGACAACGCGGCTCGCAGGAATCCAGTATTCGGGCGATTCGGGTCGCAGGACTGGCGGAATCGATTGGTACATGCATGCAACCAGCCTTGAGGGTGCCGATCATTCCCAAGATGGCGCTTGGGGATTTTGGCATCAGAAGGCAAACACGGTCGCCCTTTCGGCAACCACTTTGGCGCAGCAGATATGCGAGCTGATTGCTGCGCTGCTCAAGTTCTGCGTATGTGAGGCTCTCGCTGCCAAAAACAATGCACCGCGAGTCAGGTCGGGCTTCGGCCTGTCGAGTTACCCAGTTCTGTAGAAGTTTTTTCATAGCGCTACCGCACGCGAAGCGTGATCAAACGCCGCGCGCACGTGATGCAGTTCTTCGCGCGTTGGCGGAATGTCAAGTATGAATGTGTGATAGCCGGCACGTATGTAGCGCGAGAGTTCATCGGCGACTTGTTCGTAATCGCCAACGAGGTATGGGCAAAACGTTTGGTAATTTTCAAACGGCCACATCCAATAGACGCCCTGCACGTCCCCATTTGCGCGGGCCATGTCTGAGAGTTGCTTGTGCCAGACCGAATCAGAGAGCCTCATCGCCAACTCATGGGCGAGTTGCCCTTTTCGATCGCCCGGAAACCTTTCAATGGCTACGCTCCAGGCTTCGCCGCTGGTTGGCCGAGCGATGATCCCAACACGAATACCCGCTTTGTCGCGATTGGGCGCGGTGGACTCGTATTCTCTTGCAGGCTTTGGGTATTGGACGGCTGTGGCGCCGATGGCTTTTGCAGCCGCCAAACCAGCTTCGGAGGATCCCGAGATCAGCAGACCAGGAAATAACCCGGGCTCGAGTGGAGGCGTCATCCGTAGCGCTTGCACTTTGTAATATTTGCCTGAAAAGGTCACAGGCTCCGGGCTGGAGAGAAGCATTCTGATGATTGTTGTGTACTCAATGAGCCGCAGGTAGCGGTCGTCATGCGGGGTATTGTCATTCAGCGCGATAAGGTCGTTTTTGAATCCTCCCGCAACCAGATTTAGGTAGATGCGGCGCTGGTACAAATGGCCGAAGGTAGAGACCATCTTCGCAACTGTGTAGGGATGCATGTATACAGGCTGCACTGCAACCAGAGGGCAAAGCTTCTTTGTATTTTGCAGAATAATCTGCGATACGAGCCAGGCGTCCACAAGCGAATTGTCGGTATAAACCAAAGTAGCTGTGCATCCGGCGTCTTCACTCCACCGTGCCACGTCGATGAGCTGTTGGAGGTAGGTTTCCCGAGGCCGGTCTTTCGATTGAGGCGTAGTGGAGAAAATTTCGATTTGAGGATCATCGCTTGGAATCATGGGCCGATCTCTCCCTAAATTCAAACCAGCGAGTAATTCGATGCGGTGGTGAACGTTAAAGACATGCTTTGTCGTACAGAAGTGCAAGCACTGCGCTGCGCAAGTGCTTCCTACGGGAACTCCCCGATCTATTCTGAGGAGATCGTTGTGCTAGACTGCGCGCCCCGCGGTCTCAGGTAGATTTGCCTATGGATACATCACACACAGTGAAATCTTCGAGTCTTACCGTACTCTCCATGCTTTTTTTTGCTGGGACATTCGCCGCGCATGCACAGTCAACTCTAGCGGTCTGGGTCGCTCCGGCCCTTACTCGGGTCGGGCGCGACGAAGCTCCAGATAATCAGCGGGAAATTACCCTTTGGGCCGCGCGCGGCGAGTATGAGTCCTTTCAGGTAGTCATTCATGCCTCGGCCAGCGGCTTACGAAATGTAAATATTTCTATGTCCGGCCTTTCCGGCGAGCGCGGGCGCATTACAAAAGCCAGCTTGTCTCTGTATCGCGAGCATTACGTTCACGTCACGCGGGGTAGCCCGGATCGTGGCGGCACCAATCGGCCACTCGGTCCCGGTTGGTACGCGGATGCTCTTATTCCCTTCACGACGGAAGCTGGAGGGTCGTTGAGGTCGTCCAAACTGCGGGCGGTACCGTTCGATATTGCGCCGTCTAATAACCAACCTATTTGGATCGATGTGTTTGTCGAACGCGAGACCCTGGCGGGCCAGTATAGGGGGAGCGTCACCGTCACTTCAGACGAGGGCAAAGCCGCAGTTTCCGTCGTCCTGAATGTGTGGAATTTCGAGCTGCCCCTGCGTCCTTCGCTTCGTTCGGCCTTTAACATTTCGAATGACACCAACAGTAATCCTCGTGTTTTCTACGGTGACGAGAAGCAGAATCAGGAACTGCTGCTGCGGCACAAAATCATGCCGGTGGATGTGGATCCTCAATATGAGCGAGCGTTCGAGCAATACTACGGACTAAATATTTCGCGACTTCAATACTTTCCGCATGCAACCTATGGAAACTGCAAACAGCCGTCCGCACCTTCCGTTGCGGATCTGTTAAAACTCAAAGCCAGGCATCAGCCCGATATGCATCTCTACGTGCAACTCGCCGATGAAGTTTCTGAGTGCCCCAACATCTTTCCTACACTTCGGGAGTGGGCTCGAAATGTGAGGCAAGCAGGCCTTATACCATTGCTCACGGCCATTCCTCTTCCTCAATTAAGTGATGACGGCTCGGGCCAAGGCCATTCCGTAGCGGATATTTGGGCATTGCTTCCCAGACAGTTTGTTTCGAACGCGTCAGATGTTGCCGGCGCTCTAAAAAGAGGAGACCAAATTTGGTCGTACACCGCCATTGTGCAGGATAACTTCTCGCCCAAATGGGAGATTGATTTCCCCCCGATCAATTATCGTATTTACGGTTTTTTGAATCAGAGTACGGGAGCGACAGGATTGCTCTATTGGTCGGTTGACTCCTGGGCGATCGGGCCCACGAAGGATCCATGGAACAACATCTCTTATATCGAAAATGGCAAGCCTGAACCGCCTGGTGAAGGATGGCTGGTTTATCCCGGCGGCGAAGTCGGCAGTCAGGCGTTCGTTCCTTCGATGCGTCTCAAATGGATACGCAAGAGCGTCGAAGATTTCGAATACGTCGAAATTCTGAAAAAACTTCATCGAGGTGATTGGGCTCTTGGCCTGGTTAAGACAGTTGCCTCGGATTGGGCGCATTGGTCACAGGATCCGAAAGCAGTTGAATCCGTGCGACGCCAATTGGGAGCTGAGATTGATCGCCTCTCCTCTCATCAGGCACCGAGCCATTTCGATTCCCCAAAACGTCGTTAAGTCTCGTGCGTTGCTCTTATTTACAATCCTTAATGTGCTACTTTCGGCGGCACTAAGATGCCCTCGGGACTGCAGCGCCTAACCGAAGCCGATCCTGCCGCCGTGAAGCAATACTTGCTTAACCGCGAAATGCCGCAGGAAATCATCGATTGGAAGTACTTTGATAGGTCTTTCAATCGCGATCGGGAACGTGGCATCGTTTGGGTCCGAGAGAATCAAGTCGCCGGATTTTTGGGCCTCATCCCCTTTGCGCTCCAGAACCCAGAATTACGAGCTGACTGCGCTTGGTCGTGTGATTGGTCAGTCGATCCGCGCCAGGGCGCCGGTATCGGGCTGTTACTGGTAAAGAAGGCGCGGGAACTTTACGACGGGGTCTTCAATCTTGGCGGCAATGAGAATACCGGTCATATCTTTCCGCGTGTGGCTGACCGAAGCCTCCTGAATGCTGGGATTGGTTTGGTCTTGCCTTTGCGCCTGGGAAGCGTTTTCGCCCGATTGCCGCCACGACTACGGCGTTTGTTGAACGGTCGGCAAACGCTTCGCAAGTTTCCTGTGCGCTGGGTTCGTGCTCCCGGCAGGCCGACGGCTACGATCGAGCCGGGCCTTTCTTCACGTGTGATTACATTGATCGGCGGTGCACCGCCCGTGGAGTGGCGCCCCGCTTATGATGCTGAATTCTTCCAATGGCTGTTTCGCCGTTGCCCGGCCATAACTTGCTGGACTTGTTCGATTGCCACGCAGTCACCATCGCGAACGATCGCCCTTGTTTGGAGGTCAACGTCTTCGAAAGAATTTTGGCGGATCGTTTTCTGCGGTGACACAAGCGATTTGGAAACAGTCCGAGTAGTTCTGTCCACGGCCGTTTCATTCGTATATAACGAAGGTGGCACCGCGTTATTCACGATGGTGTCGCATGCGGAGACGCGCCTGCTTGAATTCTTCCGCGCGCGCGGCTTTCTCCGCCACCGAAACCTGCCTTTTTATATTATGCGTGGCCGATCCAGCAGATTGCCCGCCGAAGAGTTTGCCAGTTTGAATTTCCTCGATGCTGACCTCGCGTATCGTTTCGAGCAGGAGAGCGCGTCCGATCGGGGCGTATAGAGCACCCGGGCACTTTCATGGGCTAGCGCCGGATGGTGGCAGTTGAGGGTGTCCAGATCGGTGCTGTACGGTGGGCGGCAGCCGGCAGATTCGCGAAAGCCGCCATGAGATTCCGGTCGAGTTCATCTTTGCAGGTAGGCGTGCCGCAAAGTTTGAGAAACTGCAGATTCGAATAGCGCGGGTCCCGATAGTCTTTGATCAGTTTGCTTTCGAATGCACGTCTGATTTCGCGAATCCCGTCTTCGACGCCCCAATTACATTCAAAGCCAATCTGATTACGGATTTTTTCGAACGAGACGCGGTAATTCCTGCGGTCGGAGTTTTCGATGTACTCGACACGTGTGTTTGGAAATTCGGCCAGTACTTTCTCGGCAAGTTCCCTCAACGTGAAATTCATACGCGAATCACCCAGGTTGTACGTCTCGCCGCTCACGACATCGATTGGAGCTGCGAGCGTCTGACAAATGCCGTTTGCTACATCTTGTACGTGAATGAACGGGCGCCATTGCGTTTCGTTGAAGATGGTGATCACGCCCTCGGAGTAAGCCTTTGCAGTCAGAAGGTTGACTATGAGATCGAATCTGGTGCGATAAGAAAGGCCAAATACAGTGGCTAGCCTGAGGATAACGGGATGAAATGTTTCCGATCGGGCTTCGAGTAATGCCTCTTCGGAATCGACTTTCGTCTGCGCGTATAAGGAGATAGGTAGAACGTTCGAATATTCATCCATCAGCAAGTCTGTGGCCCCATATACGCTGCAACTCGACGAAAATATCAGCCGGCAATTCCCATTGCCTTTCGCGACTTCGATGAGCATGCGGGTCGCGGCATAGTTGATTTCACGAGATGTTTGACGGTCGATTTCACAGGCGGGATCGCCCACGATCGCCGCGAGGTGAACGATCGACTCAGTGTTCTTCACCGCGGCGATCAAATCCTGCAGCTTTCGGCAATCCCCGACCCGCAATTCGAGATTGGGATGGTCCAGGACGTCGTGCAGCGAGTAATCGCCATACATGAGGCTATCCATCACACGTACTTTACGCCCTGCAGCAAGAAGCTTTCGCACAAGGCATGATCCGATATAGCCTGCACCGCCGAGAATTAGAACAGTTCCATCAGGGCTAGTGCGGCGCGTATGGGTGCTGTAGTGGGACTGTGCGCTGAAATTTTTGTCGGTGTGTCGTTCGAGCAGGCGCGGGAGCGCTAGCGCCACTACGGTCAACGCGCAAAACAGCGGGATGTATCCCTGAGCTATTTGTTGGCGACGGGACAGGGCAAAGCTGGCCACAGAAAAAAGAAGGAGACTGAGCGCGACCGCCCGGAAAACTTGTGCGCTGCGACGCTTTCCCTGTTCGGCAGAATAGGTATACAAACCGCTGAGCATGAAAACTGCAGGAAAGATGAGCGAGAGAAACACAAAGATTGAAACGTAATAGTGCGCCCCGTCCTCGGGCCGAAGGGGTGCTCTCGCCGACATTATTCCGGGATGTAGTACGGTGATGGCCAGAGCAGCAATCATGCAAGCGTGGATACTGACGAGATCTCTGACCACTCGCACGGCTACCTGGGACAGTTTGAATTCGTCGTGCATAAAGGGGTTCGTCCTCGACCTGTTTACTTGTACGTTTCTGTTTTCGTTGGGATGCACACTTGGATCACTGCAAGTTCCGCTGAGCCGTGGCGCAGCCAGCAAGACGACCGCTGGCCTGAGGCGAGCGATGCGTCGCGTGCTTACGTTGAAGCTGGTGAAATCATTCGATATCGCTTCACCCGTCCGTAGGGCTTCAGCTCTTTTGGAACCCAATCGTTGTGGACTAATTTGAGGGCGGTGTGGAACAATATTTTCAAATCCACAGAGAAAGAATGGTTTCGAACGTACAAAAGCTGAAGAGCGAGTTTGGTGGGGCGGATAAGCTCTTCGTAAGTTTTCTCAGGATCGCGGCTTCCCTCCAACACAGCTGCTTCGTTTGAATTCCAGATTGAGGCCCAATCGGTGATGCCCGGTCGGACGGAAAGGATCGCCCTCTCTTCAAGAGAAAAAAGGTTCACATACTTCTGCACTTCTGGCCGCGGGCCTACCAGGCTCATATTCCCGATCAACACGTTTATGAATTGAGGCAATTCATCCAGCTTGTAATGGCGCAGAAATTTGCCGACGGTCGTGATTCGCGGATCATCGGCTGCAGTCGCGGAGCCGCCACACGACTCCGCGTTGGCGATCATGGTCCTGAATTTCAGCATGGCGAAAAGCTGCCCTCCAAGACCGACGCGAAGACCACGGTAGAAAACCGGCCCGCGCGATGAAACTTTGATTGCGACAGCTACAAACACCAGGAGAGGTAAAACGAGGACGAGCGCAAAGGCCGCAACAATAATGTCGAATAGTCGCTTTATCCAGGTGCTAGAGGTCTCGGGTGTCATCGCTGTCATGATCTCCCCTGAGATCTTGCCTGCGCGGGCAATGCTGTGCTTGGAATCGGGCGAACAGCTTCTTTTACTCCTTTCGGCACTGCGCCAGCAACGGTCGGTCCAACGGCGGTGGAACGCAACAGGTCACGGTAAACGCTTACAAATTGACCGACTACCAACTCCTGCGAAAACTCTTGAACGGCAATCTCACGGTTTTTCGCTCCCATGCTCGTGCGTGTATCACGATTTTCGATCAAAAAACGTAAGGCGCTGGCGAGAGAAGAAGTGTCTCGCGACGGCACGATGATGCCATTTACACCGGGCCGCACAACTTCGCGGCAGCCCGGCGCGTCCGTGGTCACTACAGGACGGCCGGAGGCCGCAGCCTCGATCAAAATTCGGGGAATTCCCTCACGGTAAGAAGGCAAACACACGATGTGTGACTTCGCCAATATGCGCGGCATATTCTGCGGTTCCTGCAGCCCCCACCATTCGATTTCCCCACATTCCTGCCATACGTGCAGTTGCTCATAAGGTATGGCTGATGGATTGTCGGGATCAGGATCGCCAACCAAAGCGAATCTGGCCTGCACTCCCTCGCTTTTTAGCATTCTGGCGGCCTCAACGAATTGCGCGACTCCTTTATCCCACAGCATGCGCGAAGCCAAAATTACTACGGGCAGACCTTCGGGTTCAGGGGAAGGACGGTACAGCGACACATCGACCCCCGAACCTTTGATAACGGTCGCTTGCTCGCCGAAGAGGATTCTTTTTCGAATGAAAACCGCCCGGTCATCTGGGTTTTGGAAGATTACTCGAAGATTGGCGTGACGGAAGGCACGCCGGCAGCCAATCTCGACCCACTTACGAACTGGTGCGGTTTTTTCAGATTCATCGGTGAAAACGAACCCCAGGCCGGTAAGCGTGTTCACCACCCCTGGAACCCCAGCTAAATTTGCGGCAACACTTCCGTATAGAACTGGCTTCAGGCGCAGGTGATGCACCAATGTAGGGCGCAAACTGCGGTATAGACGGAGCAATGCGACGACTGTCGCGGGTTCCTTCCATATACTCGTGCCTTTACGCGTCATCGGAATCGGGTGAAATGTGAAACCTTCGTATGCGGGGGAAACGGAGGTTCGCGCGCGTGGGGCAGCCACGTGAATCTCCAATCCCAAATCGCGTGCGGCCTGAACCAGTTGCATCCGGTCACGGCGGAATCCGTCGAAGGCATTATCGACAAAGATAATTCGGGGCTGAGGTTTCATCTTTGGGCCTCCGTACGGGTCGCGGGTTCGACTATCTCTGGAACTAGTCGAGTGATCGTCGGGACGCTGATTTCAGTTGTTAATCTGCTGCCGAGTTCGGGATGAAGATCGAACTGCGCTAAAACAAAACTAAGGAGTTTGGCCCGTAACAGAGGCTTCGGACTTAGCCAAAGAGAGTTTCTGGTGGTCACAAATACGATTCGCCACATTGCGGTACAAAGATTGATATCGTTGCGCAAACTGAATTACGCTGAAATGCATGATGACCCGTTGGCGCGCTTGATTACCTAAGTCGCCTCTGAATTCCGGACCTGCTTCGATCAATTCACGCCATGCCGCAGCCATGGCTTCGGGCTGTTCTGGTGGCACGATCTTGCCGGTTTCACCTACGATAGAAGGGGAATCGCCCACTCGTGTGACAACACAGGGAATGCCGCACGCCATCGCTTCGCCGACCGCTAATGGGAAAGCCTCGCTCAGGGACGAGTTCGCAGCAATATCCAGTGCCGAATAAAATGCCGGCATGTCATGCTGCAACCCGATCAAATGACAATGGCCCTGTAATCCATCGGCAATTTCAGCCGCGAGCTTGGGGTTCTCGGGCACCAATCCTTCACCGCAAACAACGAAATGGAGATCCGGGAATGTCGCGCGCAACAGGCGAGCTGCGGCGAAAAACGTTTTGTGATCCTTGTGGCGGTGAAATCTGCCTGCCATGCCAATGAGCAAAACATCCGCTGGCAGACCCAAGCGAGACCGCAGGGCGAGTCGTGCGTCAGGATTCGGTTGGAAAAGTTCGCTGTCGATTCCGTTATAGATTACCTCCATTTTGTCCGGGTCATACCCCAATTGAACATGGGCAAGTTCTGACGAGTTCGCACAGCAAATAATTCGCGCCGGTATTTGTTTAGAAAACCAGGCGCATGCTCGTACAGTCCAGACGGTGAAGCGTTTCGTGTCACTGGAATCAATTCTGGAGTGGTGAATTCCCCAGATTACCGGGATACCTCCGACAGCTTGAGCGGCCAATCCACCAAGCAGATTAGAGTGATACATCCACGTGTGCACAATATTCGGCCGTGAGCGGCGGAGTATTTTGGCGATCCGGCGAATGGCCAATGGGTTCGGGACGCTTCGCATCATACTCAGCGCGCGGACAGGAACACCGAGAGATTCGATTTTGGCGGCAGTTGGACCTCGATCCGTCAATGAAACGACTTCGCATTGGTATTCCTGCCGGTTCAACGCGGCGAGCAGATGATAAAGGGCGCTCTCCGCACCAGCGGCGGCAAGTCCTGTAATAATGTGCGTGATTTTCATACGGGCACCGATTCCTTATGGCCTTCCCGCGGCGCGGGCTCGGTTTCAACCGAAGGAACCCGAATTACCTCCCGGACAACATCCGCTACAGCACTCATCGAAAGGGAACGCATACCGTATCGCTCACGGCAAAACGCGAACGCCTGAAGAATGGCTTCCAGAACCTGGAGGTTCTCTTCCAGGTGAACTCCGAAATTGTGTGGATGAAACCAAAGATGGAAAACTGCGTCTTCAGCGGCCGCTAATTTCACTTGATCGATGATGCGCTTTAAACGGAGCTCTTCGAGTCCTTTCAGGCCAGGCTTGTACGGCCATAGGAAACGGCTGGCACGAACGTTACAAAGCCCGCTGGGCTCGAGGATCTCATCCCAGCTGACAATTCGATTTCCGGAAATCTCGATGTACGTGTCCGCCAGGCGCGCGACACGGAGTCCCAGCGTTCTCTCCTCTCGTGTGATCCCGCGGTGCATCCAACCGCGTTCCGGCCCGCGATAGCAGATGATTCCCGAATCGAGAGTGGCTCGCAGATAATCCGGATTCACCTGGTTTCGTGGAAAAACAAGCGATCGAAACTGAATTCCCCGAGCTGCGCCAATAGCTATGACGCTGTTAAGGTCCGCCTTGAAAGCATCCAGCGTCTGCCCAGGCTCACGGCAATAGAAGTGCGAAAATGTATGCGTGCCGATTTCCTGATGAGGACAGCGCTGTATCTGCGCAATCAGGCTGGGCGCAAAATGTAGCGGATCGTCGTCTTCAGCTTGGCCGGTCGGTTCCGAATATGGGTCAAGAGCCCGATCGTAATAGCAAGGACGCAGCGCAGGTTCGAACTTACGCCGCTCGTCGCGTGAGGCAGCAAAAAGAAAGCCGACGGTCGCCCAAGTGGCGGAAACGCCATAGCGATCGAACAGTTCTAGCAGGCGCGGTATGGCTTTGCGCGCGCCAAGCAGGTTAGAACGATAAGGGCCGTTCGGAGGTTCATGGTCGCGAACGCCCCAGTGCAATTCGAAGTCTAAGGAGATTACAAACGCTCCGTAACCTGGCCCCAGGGGTATCGATGTTTTTTGCAGCGTCATGTTGTCTGAGTTGTGGCTGCTCGATCGGCGACTGTGGCCGCTCTTATTTGTCGTCTGCCGCCGCAAGCGGGTAAGGGGCCGAGGGACGGAGCTTCGGGACATAAGCGTGCGACCGCCGCAGGTTATTACGCAGAGGCCTACCCATACGCAGTCCTAATTCCAGCAGGCGGTTGGCACCGATATCAAACCAGCTGCGACGCCGCTCACAGTAAAGCTTCACTACATCGGTGACGGCTGTGAAATGCCGTCCATACTTTCTTAGGTCATGGCGAAAGCGTTCGGTATCAGCATCTCTCCACTCGTTAATGTGGCAACAAATCGTCCAGATTCCAAAAGGCAACCTGCGGAACTTCGCCACCTGCTGCGGAATCCAGGTGACGCCATTGTCATCCTGATAGGGGTAAATGGCATACCCATCACTGATGATCCGGATGCCGAGTTTCGAAAGAATCCTAACAGTTGTCGAATCAAACGAGTGTGCTGGAGCGACCCAGACCGCAGGTAACACGCCGTTCTCACGGAAGATCCGAACCGCATTGCGCAGCTTAATTTCCTGAATCTCGTGCGGTAATCCTGCGAACTCGCTCCGACGTATTCGGCCGTACATTCCAGCAACGCTTGTTACGTAGCGATGCTGATAGCCATGGAGACCAATCGTCCAACCGCGCTCTTGCCAGCAACGCACATGCTTCCAGAAGTCTCCGTCGTCGGGTGTGCTGACCATGAGGTGTCGGTCGCGGTTGTCGGGTATCACCGCCATGAGCGGCTTAATGTTTAATTCGCACAGATCGGCTTCCAGGAGACGCCAAATCCGCCAGTTCATCGTCGGGCAAATATCGTCGAAGCGCAGAATGAACCGTGTTCTCATATGACTCCGGGCAGAAGGAGTAGCTCGAAACGTATTGGATAAGCGGATGTTCTTTCGAGATGCGTGAGCAGATCGCAACTCAGCCGGTTCGGTGCTGGGTTTGCGTGTAGCTCTAAGAAATAGCTTTAGAAGGCGTTACTTGTAAACTGAGTTGGTCCTCGATGATGGAGTGCCAGTGCCATGCCGTCCGAATCGTAGTTTCAAGTGACGAGTGCGAAGGTTCCCATTTTAGCAGCTTGCGCGCAAGCTCAGGACTTGCTACAAGGACAGGTGGATCGCCAGGCCGGCGGGGCGCGTCCATCGTCGGGATGAGACGGCCGCTGACCGCTTGTATCTTGGAGACTACTTCCCGGACCGACACACCGTTTCCCGTACCCAGATTCATGGCGATGCTTTCATTGCCATGCTTTAGGTATTCGAGCGCTCGGATATGGGCGGACGCGAGATCGGTTACATGGATGTAGTCTCGAATTGCCGTGCCGTCAGGTGTCGGATAATCGGTTCCATAAATCTGAAGCCAATCGCGCTTTCCCAAGGCCGCAGCGATCGCTAACGGTATGAGGTGTGTTTCGTGTTCGTGTTCCTCTCCCAATTCACCGTCAGGATCCGCACCGGCGGCGTTGAAATACCGGAGAGCAACCCAGCGAATCTGTCCGGCATTGCCCATCCACCGTAATAGTCGCTCCACTGCGAGCTTTGATTCGCCATAGGGATTTATCGGTTTCTGAGACTCTTCTTCGGTAATAGGAACACGGCTCGGGAATCCATACGTTGCACATGTAGAGGAAAAGACGATGTCTCTGACGCCCACATCCAGCATAGCCTGCAACAGGGTAACTGTTCCCCCCAGATTGTTTTGGAAGTAAGCAAGGGGCCGTTTGGCTGATTCCGCTACGAGAGCACTACCGGCAAAGTGGACAACAGATTCGATCTCGTACTCCCGTAAAATGCTTCGAACAAGGGCGGCGTCGGAAATGTCACCGCGAACGAACGGACCCCACTTGATGTTGTGCATGTGACCCGTTGAGAGATTGTCAACGACGACGGGTCGATATTGGTTACGCGCGAGCGCCTTGGCAGTGTGACTGCCGATGTACCCGGCGCCCCCAGTCACGAGGACATTCCCGAGTTTCTCACCCACCGATGTGCTCCCTTGTCGCGGTTGATTTATGGCCGAAATGGAAGTGGTCCCACATTCGAGACCGCGCAGGCATTTCATCATACAGCTCTTCGTACGCTCGTACCATCGCGGATACGTCGAAATTCTCTCTAGCTCGCGCTGCAGCGGAAGAGCCCATAGATCGTCGTAAAGTGGGATCATTCAACAGGGTCATCATCGCCTCGGAAAACTCCTCGACACGACCGGGCTGCACGATGAAACCCTCTTTGCCATTTTGCAATAATTCCGGCACGCCACCAGCTACAGTGCTAATTACGGGCAAACCTGCGGCCATGGCTTCGATAACCGATAAAGGATTACCTTCATAGTCTGAACTGAGCGCGAAAATATCGGCCGCACCAAGCACATCCGGTATATCACGGCGCAGCCCAAGGAAATGCACCCGGTTTGTTAAACCTAACTCATTCACGCGCTTTTGGAGTTCCGCGCGGAGCACACCTTGGCCCGCAAGCACCAGATGTGCGTTGGGATTCGCTGCGGGTCCCCTAGCGAACGCACTTATAAGCAACAAGTGATTTTTCTGAGCCGCGAAGCGCGCAACGCAGACGAAGAGAATATCGTCCGGCGAGAATCCTTGTCTACCGCGCCAGATATCGCGAGGAACCCGGGGCGACCCGTACAGCTCAGTCGGAATGCAGTTCCAAACCACGCGGCAATTCCCAATCCCGTACACACGTTCCACACTGAATGCAACTTCTCTGGCTACAGCAACAGGGATAACGCCGCGTCCATAGGCAAGCCGCTGCAACCAGCGCGCCCGCGGTTCGATTTCGCATTCGGCGAGGTTGTGCACGGTATGCACCATCAATCGAGGCTTGAAATACATCAATGACGGAAACGCGTATCGCATGACGTGCACGTGTGTGTGCACGATATCGGGGCGAAATTCTCTGAATACACGATGCAGACGATAATAGGTGCGCGGATCAAATCCCGGTCCTTTGCCGAGAAACCAGGTTTTGACTCCAGCCTGATCGAGGTGCTGTTCTAAATCCGAACCGTAGCGCGCGCTGTACGCCACGATTGCGGGTTCGAATCGCCGGCGGTCGAGTCCAAGCACAATGTGTACAGCCATGCGTTCGGCGCCGCCGGCGCCCAGATTGGCAAGCACATGAAGAACACGGCGCCTCATGACAGCTCTTGAGACCTCGGGATCTCAGCCGAGAAGGTCGCGCGGGAATAAGTCTCGGGCCGCGGTGCGAGTACTTTGCTGCTGGAAAGATGCCGTTTCGGTCCGAACTTCGTAGCTGTAAAGGCAATGAGTAAACCAAAAATAAGCCATGTGGGTTTGCGTTGCTCCCAAGAAAGATCCAAGGAGCCCGCAATCCACGTTAGCAAAATGCACAGCCAGAAGATGCGTTCAATCCTGGGAAGCTTCCAGGCCGAGAAGATCAATGTGAGCAGGAGCGAAAAGAACAGTCCAAAGCCAATGACCCCTTGCTCTACCAGGATCGAAAAGAATGTGTTGTGCGCGACTAGACGAGCCACTGGTGATCCTGTGTCGGTCCCCCCACCGTCGGAGGCTAACCCCAGCGTGTGTTCGACCGTCGGGGCATAGGCTCCGGCGCCCACACCCTGAAATGGCGCTTGGCCGAATACCTGCCATCCGACCTGCCAAATCATGGTGCGCTCATTGAGAGTGCCCTCACTGATTTCTGATCCGATTGTTGAGAGCCGCGACCATGAACTCTCCGGCATGTAAAGCCATGCTCCGATTCCGGCGAGGGCAACGAAAACCAGAATGAGGAGATTTCGACCCAATTTCAGCTTCGGAAAGAGAAATGGAAACATCAGCACGGTCGGTATACATGCAACGAGCGAACCTCGCGAAGCCGTCAGGACGATCGCGCAGAAGGCTAACACGGTGGCGCAACCATCCACCCAAACCAATGTTTTTCTGGTTTCCTGCACCATCAAGTACAAGGAAATCGGAATCGCCAAAACCAGGATGAACGCCAAATCGCCCGGATTAAAATTAAGCCCCGAATAACGGCCGTTCCACAGACCAGTGTTGTTATAGAAACCAATTAAGGTTGCGACAGACGAAACGATCGAACCCAGAACATAGGCCCGAAGTAGAAGTAACTGTTGCTTTCGGCTCTGTGCAAATTCCCAGATGAGCCAAACCATCATGAACAGCTGAAGAAAGGTGTAGATCGAGAGCAAGGTTGACCTGGGATCAAAACTCCAGAAGTAAGTGAACCCTCCCCATACCAGGAAGGAGACCATGATCATTTGCGGCAAGGCGAGCGTTCTCACTGTTCCGGATTCCAGAACTGCCAGAAGTGCCAACCCAATTGCCGGAATGCCAACGACGCGGCTGATTGTGCCGAAACCGTGGATAACTACCCCGTTCTCCCACGGAATAACGAATATCAACAACCAAAGAAAGAAGAATGCACCCTTTCGGAATACTCCCTCTCGGTGTGCCTTCAGGCTTGACGCGCCACGAAACTGGTCGCGCATGAGCGGTCGCACCGAGCCAAGAGAGTCCAGCGTAGTACCGCGTTGGAACCGGTACCAATCCTCGGATTCTCTGGCGGGATTGTTAAACAAGGATTGCCTCCTTCGAAGTCGCCAGCATAAGGTGGGCGCGCCTGAACCGATCAGACGCGCCGCACATTTTGTCTGCTCTAGACGGCGTTGTACTTGTAGGCATCGCTGTACGCGTAGGCGTACGGTGATCGGAAATTCTTCAAGTCCCAACTGTTGAGAATTGTGCCCAGCACGCATGTACCATCTTCATCGAACCGCTGGCGGGCCAACATGGCGGCGTCGCGTTTGGTTTGACCGGAACGGAGCACCAAAATGACGCCATCCGAGTGTCGGCCGAGTACGCGTGCATCGGCAAAATGGAGCATAGGCGGAGCATCAATCAGCACGAGGTCAAATTCTTTAGCTACACGCTGCAGGAATTCAGTCAAACGTGGCGAGTAGAGCAGGCTGGAAAGCCCGTCCGTTGTCGGGCCGCTTGGCACGATGGAGAGTCCGGGAATTTTCGTCTGCCGGACCAATTGGTTTACGGGGATTTCCTCTAAAGGAGTCGTAATCCTGAGGATATCTGTGAGCCCGAAGCTATTCGGTATTTCGAAAAGCCGATGCAGCCGTGGCCGACGCAAGTCTGCATCGATGAGCAGTACGCGCCGCCCGATTTCGGCAGTGGCCATACCGAGATTACTGGTCACAGTAGTTTTACCCGCACCGGCGTCGGGGCTGGTGAGCACAAGTACGCGCGGACCATCTCCATGCAGAGTTGGCAGCAGGATCGACGTCAGCGTTGCCCGATATGCTTCGGCCAAGGTGGCGTGCTCTCGGGTCGTTCCGTTTTGTCCGGCAGCTTTGAGCTGTAATGGCAGGTTAGTCGACGCAGGGAACCAGGCAAATCGCCGTGAAGCGAGCTTTGCGGCCGGGATGACGCCCAGTTCCGGAATCCTCAGGTACGTTGGGGAGAGTCCCGGCGATTCGATGTTTCGATTGAACCTGTCCTTCATCAATACGAAACCTACTCCAGCAAAAAGACCTGTTATGAGCCCTAAGGCCGTATTCATCTGGAAATTGGGCCGATACGGAAGAACCGGCGGTTTAGCTGTATCGACCACCACCACATTGCTTGACCGCATCGCGGCAGCCAGGCCGGCTTGCTTGATTCTTAGCAGAAGGGCATCGTAGAGTTCACGGTTCGTATCCACTTCGTGCTGAAGATTTTCGTATTGGATCGTTTTGCCCGCCATATCCGAAACCGTCTTCGCCTGTTCGCTATAGGCGGCGTTCAGCATGGCTTCGCGTTTCTGCGCCGCTTCGTAGTCATCTCTGGAACGCCGGAGAATGCTGGCGCGCTCGCCATCTATGGCTTTCTGCAAATCCGCGATTTGCGCCTGCACTTGCCGTACCTTGTAGTGTTCAGGCGTATACGTCGCGGATAGATTTGCAAGTTGCGCCTTCAAATCGGCCATCTTTACCAAGTAGTTCTGAAGTGCCGGGTTATTCAGCGTGGGCGTAAGAGTTTCGATAGGCGCGTTCTTGATGGTTTCGTACTGCGCCTGTTTGTCAGCGCGATCGGCCTGTGCTCGTGAGAGCTCTGCCTGGATCTCTTTGAGCTTGTCTTGCGAGATGTTTTCAGCAGCCACATCCTGCTTGTCGGAAGTGAGTATGATGCCTGTCGACCGCGCAAAATCCTGAAGCTTCGTTTCGGAAGCGTCCAGGTTCTTTTGTAGCTCTTTGAGATGTGCCGTCAGCCACTCCGCTGTATTTTGGGTCGAATTCCATCGTAACTCGCGGCTCTCATCAATGAACGTTTGCACCAGCGTATTGGCCACGTCTGCCGCAAGCCGTGGATCGGGTGAGTCATAGAAAATTTCTGCAGTTTGCGACTCTCCCCACGCTTGTACAGTCAAGTTTTTCTGTATGGAGTCAACTAGTTGTTCGCGCTGCAGTGCGGGATCAATCGCTGTATTGCGGTGGAGCCACGCAGACCAGAAGTGTTTATGCGGAGTTGTGCGCTGCATTAAATTGAGCTTGTCAACAACTAACTCAATCATCTCGCGACTTTGCAGAATCTTTACCTGTGTTTGGAAATAAGACTCCGGGGGCGCCGTCTGCGTTGTCGGATCAGCTTCCTTCAGGTTTTGAAAGTTTTCGTTTAGGTCTTCAACCTCCAGGCTTGTATGGGCGCGGTATAGGGGCGTTTGCACAAAACTCAACATCAGCGCGCCCATGGCGCCGGCGATCACGAAAGCGAGGATCACGAGCTTGTAGCGCCGGATGCCCTCCCAGTAATCCAGCAGGCTGAAGCTCGGATTCTCGTCAATAATCTCGGCGGGGGCCCATTTCGGCGTATAGTTCGACGGCGCCAACTGGCTCCCGGCCGGCAATAACGGAACAGGCTTCGCTGGGCTGTTATTCGAATCAGATGAATTCATCGCTCATGTCCCCTGTATTTTGGATTTGGCCCGATCGCTTGCGACCTGCTCAGAAACGGCCCCATACGGCCATTCCGCTGGCCGTCTGGATGATTGCTTCTGCAGTTCTAGCTCCCGCTTTCTTGCTCATGCTGCCCGGCACAAAGAGAATGTCACCACCCCCGAGCGGAACGTCCGCTGCTTTGCCGGCAAGAATCTCCTTCACGTTGACCGGCGTCTCGCCGATGATGGAATTGTCAGCGGCGTGATGGATGATGCGGGAGTGTTTGGCATCAGAAGTTCCGGAAATACCTTCGGCCATGGCGACAGCTTGCAGCACAGTCATGTCCTTATGTTCGCCCAACAGAAAGCCTCCGGGTTTGTGAACGTCGCCAACCACGTACACGGTCTCGGAAACAGGAACCGTTATGACGTCGTTGGGCATAATAGAAATGTTCAGTTCGGGAGTCTTTTCCTGTAGGAGTTCGGGAATGCTGATTTCCGCCACGCTGTATTTTCCGGTTGCGTCAGTTTTGACGTTGGGCAAGGGAAGAGGTCCCCATTGAAGTTCTCGAGTGATACTCAACGTGTTCCCGGCGTCGCTGCGGAAGCCGCCGACCATCGAGATCACCTGCATCAGTGTCTTCTTCCCTTGAAGTTGTTGGGCGCCGGGTTGGTTCACGGCCCCAACAACCGAGATCGGCTGACTATGAAATTCAGCGACGCTCGCTACCAACTGCGGATCGCGCACGTATTTCGAGGCAGCTTTATTGAGTTCCGTCTCGAAATCGCCGATGGTCAAGCCGCCCGCTTTGATTCGGCCGATCATCGGCAGACTCACAAAGCCATCGGGGTCGATGCGATATGGCCTGTTTACTACCTCGTCCATTTCTGGGCCCTGGATAATGATCTGGTCGTCCGGCCCAAGCAAATACGTGGAAGGCGTTTTTGCGGGCGTCGCAGTCTGACCACCCTCGGGCGCTGTTTGTGATAGTCCAGGCATTGGCTGGGTGGGCTGGGTCGGGATAGACTTCTGCTGAGCCCCCAAATTGATGGCCAGCATAACTAACACTGCAGTGCTGGTAGCAACAGCTTTTCCAATGTGCATTTTTCTCACCGTCTCTCTCCGGCCAACTTGGCTTTTATAGAATCGGTCGCCCTAGAGAACCTGGAGGTAAAACGAGCTTTTAAGCTGCGAGGCTAGTACTGGGGCCAGCCTCGGTGTCTATCCAATCTGGATCAACTTGAACGGAAACCGACCGTTGCAGAAGGGTTGCATTCAGATAGATCCGTTCTTCATCAGCGATTTTGGTTATGACGCCTTCTATACCTCGGAGTGGTCCGCGTTCCAGCCTAACTTTTTGCCCCACAGCAATCGACGGCCATGGCACCGCGGGAATTCCCGAATACACAACGGCCTGGATCGCGAGAACTTCACGCTCCTCCACCGGTTCAGGTACATTTCCTTTACCGACGATATAAAGAAAACCGGGCGTGGTTAGCAGCGGCAGCCGTTTCTTCAGGTCGAGCCGGCAGAAAAGATATCCCGGAAAGAGGGGCCGATCTTTCACCTTGGTTCGATCCGACCATTGCCTCCTGACGCGGTATGTAGGTACGAACTCGTCGAAACCTTTGCCGCGTAGAGTAGCGGAAACCAGCTTTTCGTAATTCGATTTCACGCGGATCGCGAACCAGGGAAGTGTGCTGTTCCCAAAAGTCGTCCGGGTATCCCCTGAGATTTCCGAACTCATGAGGCAAGCTACCGCCCTTTCACTCCCATTCGCCGACTCCACAATGTCTATCGTCCGCTGGGAAGATAACCTCAATACCTTCCTTGCGGCTTACATGCCCATCACATCAAGTAATGCGCCAGGCAACTCTTTTGAGAGCCTCTAATATTTACGCAAACGTAAATCCTGTTTTGCCGGAGGGCTGGGCTGCATGAAGCCGGTACGCTTGTCTATCTTTTTCTCCATGTCGAGTGCTTGCTCGAATGAGTCGCGAATCAGAACCCTTCGGTTCATGGCTGCAAATCCCAAGAACTCAGTCCTCGGCTTTTGATCTACTCGGGTGACCTGCCCAGTCGCTTGGATCTCTGCGGCGCGGAGGTCGTAAGCAGGCTGTGGCAAAAAAACGTTCATTTCGACTGTGCTACCTGGGGGCGGTGCGGTGTTTGTCCTGATATAGATGCCCCGGGTGCTGATGTTTGAACTACACCCTTCTGCGCACTGCAAGACCCCGTGTTCGTCGCGCCAGGAGAAGACCACGGACAAGCTCAGCCGAAAACGCCTGCACTTTCTTCGTTCTCCTGCGGACGATTTCCTCACTTGTATTTTTCCTCGTCACAGTTGTGACTGCACTGTCATTGCGGAAAATGCGCACATGGCGACTCTACCTTGCCCGCAAATTCTGTAAAGATGACCATAGTGGAATGCGACGAACGACCCCGAACGATTGCGCTGACAAGCGTCTGCGAGCGAGGACCCACTACTCTGTGCGTGCGGGGAGACAAGTCTCTATTGTTCAAAGCTTCTTCAGGGGTTCTCTGGCGGCCGTCTAAAGGAGTTCAGTAGTTCAAACAAGGAGCTCGGTCGTCCAAACTCGGCATTCATCTGGGGAGCGCATCGGAAACGTATGAGAGGGTCGACGGTCGGGGATATGTGTAACCGCGTTGGAACGCAACTCCCAGCGCTTGAACATCGGCAGATCGCTTGAAGGAAGTGCGTTGTGTGTTCCCGTTGTAGGGGTTCGCCTAGGGTGAACGCACTCAACGGGTTACTGAGGTGATTGTAAAGCATAATCCCCCCACGGTGCTCAGGTGAACACGTTATTGTGCCAATCCTCCTTCTCCCTACAATAGGCTCTACCCGAGCCACAATGAGACACCACACGGCTGTGCTTATTCCAGAGCCAAACAAACGAAACCAGGCGGCTGATCTGTTACCCGACTCTGAGAGACGGACACAATTAACTGTGCCGGAGCAGAACAAGAGAACTCAGACCACGGTCCTGATTTCTGAACCGAACAAAATGTATTGCGACCTGCTGAAGAAGGCTTTTTACGTTGTGCGAAATAGATTTCAGGTGGTCGCGTCCGCCTCAACGACGGATGAGATCCTCGCCGGCATCGAGGATACTCGTCCCCAGGTAGCCATTGTAAGCGCTAATCTGCAGGATGGGCCGCTAACAGGTATTCGCATTTTGCCTGAGATTCGAAGGATCAATTCGGAAACGCGAACGCTTGTTGCACTGGAAGCGCCGGAACCCGACCTTGTCATCGAGGCGTTCAGGTTCGGCGCGGACGGAGTGTTTTGTCGCAATAGCCCGTTCGACCTGCTCTGCAAGTCGGTCGAGGCTGTGTCGCAAGGGCAAATCTGGGCCAGCAACGATGAACTGCGATACGTGTTGAACGCATTCGCGAAGTCTTCCAAGCAACGCAAGATGGATTCGAACGTCGAAAGCCGGATGACGAAGCGGGAAGCAGAGGTGGTTCGCCTGGCGGTGGAGGGGCTTTCGAATCGGGAAATCGGCCAGCAACTGGGCCTTACGGAGCACACGGTGAAGAACTATCTGTTTCGTGTATTTGACAAGCTTGGCGTGTCGAATCGCGTCGAATTAGTGCTCTCCTGTTTGCGTCAGGAGGAAAATACGCGGGAAGACGTCGCAGCTGAGCAGAGAAATGCTGCCCCGCCCCGGTAGAGTTCTCGTAGTCACATTTCCAGAAATTAATCTCATAGGATGAATTGATGAGCCAGGAAAAACTGCAGCAGCTCGTGATCGACTGGATAAAGATCAACAAGCGGAGATCGACTCACGAAGAAATTTCAGCAGATACGGAGCTTCTTGGGACGGGAATCCTCGACTCTTTTGGCTTCATTGATTTGATCGTTCATATTGAGAGTACGACCGGGCTTCACATTGATTTGGCGGACGCCGATCCCGCGGAATTCTCATTTGTCCGCGGCCTCTGTAATCTCGCGCTGAAAAGCCAAGTGGCACAGCCATGTCCTCAAGCATGAGTGCGGCAAATCCGATCGTTGAGACATATTCGCGGCTGGCGCGCGAATATGACGAAGACGCCAACTTCCTGTCGTGCTGGGGCCGCGCTTCGGAAAGAGCGTTATCGAAGATTTGCTTGCGCGACGATTACAAAGTCGTCGTGGATATGGGTTGCGGGACTGGCAGAGCCATTCATGCCTTGGCTTGCACTGCGCCGGCTCCTGCTCAATTCATCGGCATCGATCCCGCCGACAACATGTGCCATATTGCCGCCCAGAAGACACGTACGAATCCCTCGATTCAGATCAGGCAAGGAGCTTTTGAAAGAATTCCGCTGGATTCCGCGTCAGTCGATTACCTTTACAGCATCCTGGCATTCCACTGGGTAACCGACTTGTCCGCATCGGTTGCAGAGATTGCGCGAGTGCTCAAGCCCGGCGGCGAAATGGATCTGTTTTTCGTTGGTCGCGATAATGGCCGCGAATTCATCCAGAAGACGAGCGCCATTTTCCTCAAATATATGGGTCCTGCGCTTCTGCTGGATTCAGCTCGCCTGAGGAAACAGCTTACGCGCGAAGCTGCATTCGAACTGTTCTCAAGCGCGTTTGAAGCATCCCGCCTTCGCGTCGATGAGTCATTTACGACGTACTACGATACATTGGAAGGGCATTGGTCTTGGTGGGTACGCATCGAAGGGCATTTCGTTAGAATTCCAGCGGAAAAAAAGACGGCGTGCGATCGCGACGTGAAACAAGCGCTGCAGTCGCTCGCAGAACCGCGCGGAATTCCTTACACCATTCACGAATTGCACGTCAAACTACGCAATTCGAGTACTCAGGACTAGCTCAATTTTCGGGTCATAGGCTCGGGCGAGCTTGCACGGTCGGACCGGATTTCGACGGCAGGCAGCTGCCGCTTCATCCAGCATTTACCAATTTAGGTCGATCAGAGGTAGTGCACGCGCTTAAAAGCTAAGCGAGCGCGAAGCGCGCCGGTCTACTTTTTCTCTTGAGTGTCGACCATAAAATTGGCGCGAGAATACGAGCCGAGCCGGTAATATATAATGGCGCGCGTGCCATCCCAACGAGATGCCCTGGTGACGACGGCTTCACTCGAATTAACTCGCCCTAACGTTCGTCTCAACCCCAACCAAGTCCGAAGCTTCTGGGCCGCCTGGGGTGGCTGGACCATGGATGGGATGGATTCTTTTATCTACTCCCTTGTTTTGGTTCCCGCTCTGCGGGAGTTATTGCCAAGGTCCGGAATCGAGGCAAGCACGGCAAACGTTGGCCTTTACGGGAGCCTGCTTTTTGCGCTTTTTATGGTCGGTTGGGGCACAGGCATGGTTTGGGGCCCAATAGCTGATCGATTCGGCCGTGTGCGCACGATGATGTTCAGCATCCTCTCGTTTTCGCTTTTCACGCTGTTGGCTGCGTTTGCGACTGGAATTTGGAGCCTGGCGTTTTTCCGATTCTTGGCGGGCGTAGGGATCGGCGGTGAGTGGGGGATTGGCGCGGCGCTTGTCTCGGAGGATTGGCCGGAAGACCGTAGGACGCTGGGTGCGGCCCTGATGCATACCGGTTATTACATCGGGTTCTTGTTTGCGGCCGCAGCCAATTATTTCATCGGTAGCCATTTTGGATGGCGGTACATGTTTGCGGTCGGTGGCATTCCAGCAATTTTCATTGCGTGGATCAGGAAAAACGTGCGCGAGCCGGAACGGTGGGAAAACAAACTCGAACAACTCGGCAGTAGCTGGTCAATGCGTCGCGCTTTTTTGGTTCTTTTCTCGTCGCAATACCGGCGGCGTACAATTCTGAACTCGATCTACCTGATTGTGTCGCTGATTGGATTATGGGCAGGCTCGGTCTACACTCCCGCTGCCATGACCTATATCGCTGAGCGCGTAGGCCGGACGGAAATTCAGACGGCCCGGCTGGCCTCATATTCCACAGCTTTGCTGGGAGTCGGGACGGTGATCGGTGCTTTGATCGTGCCATTCATGGCCGATTGGCTAGGCCGCCGAATCACTTTGGCGATTTTCTATGCGCTGATGTCAGCTTCTGTCGGGGTTGCCTTCGGTCGCGTCTTCTACATGGAAATGCACGCCGTTGGGTGGTTCATTGTTTTCTCATTCCTAATGGGTCTGGGGGGCGCCAACTTCATCGTTTATTCTTTCTGGTTGCCTGAACAATATGGAACCGAATGCCGCGCGAGCGCTTTCGCCTTCACGACAAATTTCGGCCGGTTCGCAGCTGCAGGTTTCACCTTTCTCGTTGGCGCCGGCGTGTCGCATTTCAAGACACTGGGTACGCCGGTTGCTCTGACGGCTTTCGCGTTCATAATGGGATTGCTGCTATTGCCGCTGGGGCAGGAAACGAAAGGCCAGCCGCTTCCAGCGTAAGCAATTGGTTTCGCCTTTCGCGTGAGACCGAGTATGCATGTGCCCAAGCCGTGCCGCCGATCATCTCTAAAGTGCAGTGCAAGCAGGCAAGATTTCGAACTTTAATCACGCCCGTTGGCGTTACAGTTCTGGTGTGAAGACTGTCTTCTCTCTGGCCATGCGCAGGAGTTTGCTTCGATTTGATCTTCTGATTGCCGCATTCGTTCTGGCCTCAGCCGTTCCCGTCACGCGATCGCAAACTCAAAACTCAGCCGAGATGGTTAATGTCGATCTCTCCGCAGGGGCTCATTCGTTCCCACATTTTTGGGAACGAATGTTTGGCTCAGGCCGCGCCGTGCTCAGCATGCGCGACAGCTACCGCCGCGATTTGCGCGACGTAAAACAGATTACCGGCCTCGAATACATTCGCTTTCACGCAATTCTTGATGACGAAATCGGCGTTTACGACGAAAACGCACAGGGCACTCCCATCTACAATTTTTCCTATGTCGATCAAATCTACGACGGATTAGTGCAGAGCGGTGTGCATCCCTTTGTGGAACTTAGCTTCATGCCTCAGAAGCTCGCTGCTGCTCAGACGCTGCAATCGTTTTGGTATCACCCCATCATTTCTCCTCCCAAGGACTGGTCAAAATGGGGGGATTTAATCTCGCATTTCGCGCAGCATGTAGTGGATCGCTATGGCATTGACGAGGTCTCACAGTGGTATTTCGAGGTGTGGAACGAGCCCAACCTGGATTTTTGGGCGGGCGATCCCAAAGAGGAGACGTACTATAAGCTATATGACATCGCGGCGCAGGCCATCAAAGCTGTGAATTCGCGCCTACGCGTGGGAGGTCCTGCTACAGCGCAAGCTGCCTGGGTTGACAGATTCATTCAACATGTCACGCAGAACAAAGTACCTACTGATTTCGTTTCGACCCACGTTTACGGCAACGACTCCGCCAAAAACGTTCTGGGTGTAGACGAGTCGGTCCCACGCAACCGGATGGTTTGCCGCGCGGCTCGAAAGGTTCACGATCAGGTTGCGGCCTCGCCGCAGCCAAATCTGCCGATTATTTGGAGCGAATACAACGCCAGCTATAAGAACGAGGCTGACGTTACGGACTCTGTATACATGGGTCCATGGCTGGCCGATACGATCCGTCAGTGCGACGGGCTCAGCTTAATGATGAGCTATTGGACTTTTTCAGATGTGTTCGAAGAGCAAGGAGTTGTCAAGGAACCCTTCTATGGTGGGTTCGGGTTGATTGCCGAAAGAGGATTGCCCAAGCCTGCTTTTAACGCTTTCAAGCTTCTTCACTATCTGGGCAGCGAACGTATTCCCGTTGATTCAGATAGCGCAATTGTCACGCGCCGCATTGACGGGAGCCTGGTAATCGCTGTGTGGAATCTCTTTGCGCCTGAAGAGCGCGGCCGTACGAAAGAGTTCTCGCTGTCGATCAAGGGCTTGACGGGCAGCCATCACGCGGTCATCTCTCGCGTCGACGAAACGCACGGATCACTTCTGAACGCGTACGAAGCAATGGGGCGGCCGAAAAGTCCCACGTTGGCTCAGGTCGAGAGGTTGCGCGAGGCGGCTGAATTGGGTTCGCCGGAAACGCAGGAAATCGAAGGCGGTCAATTGATGATCTCGCTTCCGCCGCAAGGATTGGCTCTGATCGAGATTCAGTGAGTCACCGCGTTTGTTTGTGCGTTTTTTGCGAGGAAGCTACGCGTCAAAAAGTAAGGAATTAGTAACTGAACGGCCTACCGGCTTATTGGGCTCTCGCTGGGCAGTGACAACCCGGTTTCCTGGGTCAGCGACGGTTGATAGCTGCGAAATCCTGCGCGTTCCATGGCACGTTGCGCTTCGGGATTTCGCATGAACGTATCCCATACAAAACCAGTTCGTGCATTTTCCGCCATAACCATGGTGATTCCGGTGTCGATTCCGATCACGTCGGTGTCATACCAGTTCTTTAATGGATTAAAAGCATCCACGAATCCGTACCGGCTCCACGTTCCGGTGCCATACTGATTCTTGATCGTCCGCAGCACGCGCATGGCCGGCTGTGGCAAAAATGGAAGTGAACCTGCTGCGGCGCAAGGGACCACCGTGCCATCGATCGGGCCGGTCAGAGGGGGCCCGCCCCAAACGGCATAGCCGTGCATGGAGTCCGATGCAGTGATGCCCCAAAGGTCATCGCTGTAGTCCGGGAATTGTTTGGCCAATTGCAGGCAGAACCTGCGATGCACGTCCGTGGCCAGAATAGAATTCTGGAAATAATCGGCGTAACGGTCACGCTTACCACGAAAGTCAAACCAGGCCTGGGAATACTGATGTATAAACAAAGGCGCGAACGATCCGATGTAGCGGATGCCGTCATATTCGAACGTTGTCCGTTTCCAGGCATCCCAGGCTTGCGGTTTTAAGGGATGCGTGGGCGCGCCCAATCCCAGCAAGTACATCATCATCATTTCGCTGTAGTCGTCCCAGCGATACGGAAGAAAACCGCTTTCTGGCGTCCAGCCGTGCGGCAATATTGGCGTATCTTCTGACAGCCAGCTCCAATCAATGCGGTTGTAAATGCGATAGGCAAGGTCGGCAATTTCAGGGTGCTGACGGAAGTATTCGCGACACGTCAGAACACCGCAGAGCAGAATCGCAGTATCAATCGAGGAGACTTCGGATTCCCACAGCCGTTCACCGGTGTTGATGTTTGCCCAATGGTAGAAAAAGCCGCGATGCTCCGGCAGCTTCGTCCACAGAAAGCGTAATGTGGTGAGGGTCCGCGCCCGCGCCTCGTTATATGAGATAAAACCGCGTTTGCTTCCGATGCAGAGTGCGGTCAGACCAAAACCGGTAGCCGCAATGCTGCTGAGCACCGAATTGTCCGGATTACGCACGTTAGCTCGATCCCGAACCATACCGCTTGCGGGATTGGCCTGCTCCCAAAAATACAGGAAGTTCGCCTTTTCCAGTTCCTCTAGGAATTGGTCGTCATCCGGCGAAAACGGATTTTGCTGAAGAAAACGTGACACTTGCGCAGGTGTCGCCACGGCGGGATGCGGCGTGCCCAGCTCCGCAAGCGCTAGATAGGCGCTTCCTGCGGATATCATCTGCAACCATTCTCGCCGTGAGAGTTTACTGCCGGATTTGCTGCGGTTCACCTGACCCATTCCAGCTTACTGAGCTGCCTTGGACACCTATCCCCGTGCGTTCAAAGAGTAAACAGGTTGGACGACTTCATCCTAGCATAAACAAGTAGCCTGATGTACCCTTCACGGGCCTAAGCCGTCCCGCAGATTGGCCGCCACGCGTAGCTGAGTTGCAGGGAAGTGCCCCTCACACATAGATTTGTGGTTTGCGGGCCATGAATAACATTCTTAGGTGATTCATGAGTGTTACCAAAAAAGTGGCGCTCGCCGCAGCCGGTTTGGCCGTATTGGCTGTAGCGATCGCAAAATTGCCGATCACGGGCTGGTCCCGTCCCAACGTGATCGCACCTCTCACGATCCGAGGAGCGGTTGTTGAGCAGGATAGCGATCCCGCTAAGCAGTTGCCTATCGCGGACGTTGAAGTCACGGCTGAGGACAATTTGTCTGTTTCCGCAGTGAGTTCCGATAGCTCGGGCTTTTTCAGTCTGCCGCTGCGCCCAAACATTCTGCCCGGGGCGCCGGTCGTTCTGAAGCTCCGCAGTTCGGATTACAAACCGCTCGATCTAAAAGTGATCGCAAACGACGAAATCTATGTTGCCCACATGGTACCCACGCGCCCGGAGACTCCGACGCACGGACCGGCGGTAAGTGTCACGGGAATTTCGGTCCGATACTCGATTTCTATGACGACGGCGGTTAACGTGGGTAGTGCAGTCAAAACGTTTCAGGTCGTTAATAAAGGGAATGTGCGCTGTGAAGGAAGGCCCCCTTGCTCGCCGGGAATGGAATGGAAGGCGGCCATCGCATCCGCATCGCTCGATGCTGGTGAAGGGAAGGAGTTTCGGAACGCGAGACTTTCGTGCGTTGCCGGCCCCTGTCCATTTACCGCCATAGAAGCCGACAATTTTTCAAAAGGCGGCCGCGTCATCAGCGCTTCCGTTCGCAATTGGTCTGATACGACGACATTTTTGCTGGAAGCGGACGTTTTCCGCAGACAAACTGGAGATATTATTCGTCAGGGCTATCCCGTAATAATCGATCAAGCCATGAACTTCACTTTGCCGCCTTCTGCTGAAGGTCCCAGCATTGAAGCAAAGCTCGATGGATCGGCCATTGTGTTCCCGCTCGGTCCAACTCCCATCTTAAGTTGGGCGAATTGCAGCGTTAGAACCACTCAGGATCAGGCACGGCTCTTCTGGTGTGAACTGAAACCTGGCTATCGGTTTCCCTGATTTTGCGGCCGTTATCTGAAATTATCCCCGAAAAGTAAATTTCGTCCTGAAATAAAAGGAGGCGGCCCAGGTCAAGCCGCCTCCTCATTGTCCCCGGTGAGGGACTGTCCTTGCCCGTCGGAGGAGGGCAGGACACGTGTGTGCTAGCCTAGAACTTAGAACCCCGTGGCGGTCGAAAAGTTTCGCAAATTTTCGTTAATTTGCCGAAATTCAACTAGTCTTCAGTTAAGTCCCGCTCTTAGAGTATTCTGCACATATGCTGCGAGATGAGGCTCTGAGCGAAGACGATGTGCTCGATTTTCTCGGACGTGCGAGCGGCCCGGCGTCGGTGCGTGAAATCGCCTCGAGCTTAAGCCTGCGTCATGCTGGTCGGCGTGCGCTGGGTAGTATTCTCTCCCGACTAAAACGCCAGCGCCTGGTCGAAGAGGTCCGCGGTGGCCGATATAGGCTGGCGCGCAAGACTTCCGAGCTTCGTCACGCCGAACCAGACCGCGCCAATCGATTGACGCGACACGCAGCGGCTGTACGGGGCGCACGGGATCCAGATCTGCTCACGGGCCACTTGGTGGCACATCGTGATGGCTATGGTTTTGTCGTCCCTGATTCGGCGCGACGCGATCTGGATGGTGACCTCTTTATTCCTCCCGACCAACTCGGCGACGCGATGCACGGAGACCAAGTCGTCGCGCGAATTGAACGCCGCGACACGCGCGGTGCTAGGCTACCATTGAACTCTCCTGTACGCGCAGAGGGACGCATCGTGCGCGTTCTGGGGCGTGCCCATCCAACCGTAGTTGGCGTTTTCCATTACGGTCACCATAGCAACTTCGTCACTCCGTTCGAATCCCGCATTCGGAACGACATCATTATTCCGCCGGGAGAAGAGCTAACTCCTGAGCTCCTCGCCCGGCATAAGGCGGAAAAGCTTCCTTCGCCCGGATCTCTGCGGTTGCCAGAACTCGAAGGGGCTGTAGTCAACGTCGAGCTCACGCGATTCCCTGGTAGCGGCGTGCCAGCCGCCGCCCGCGTCATCGAAATCCTGGGACGGCGGGGCGAATTTGGTGTTGATGTGGAGATTTTGATCCGCAAACACCATTTGCCACACCGATTTTCGCAAGAAGTTCTCGACGATGCTCGCCGCGTGGCGCGGGCAGTGGGAAATGCTGAACGAGAAGCCCGCCGCGACTTTCGCCATTTGCCCATCATCACGATAGATGGCGAAACGGCCCGCGACTTCGATGACGCGGTTTATGTCGAAAAACGTCGAGACGGATGGCACCTGCAGGTGCATATCGCGGACGTGGACTATTACGTCGGCCGGAACTCCGCCCTCGATCGCGAAGCTCGCGTGCGAGGCACTTCCGTTTATTTCCCCGATCGCGCCGTGCCGATGCTTCCCGATCAGCTTTCGAACGGGATTTGCTCGTTGAACCCGCGCGAGGATCGCCTGGTCATGAGCGTCCTGCTGGAAATCGATAATCACGGCGAAGTTACCGATGCGGAGTTCACCCCTGGGGTAATTCGTTCTGCCGAACGCATGACATATACCGCTGTGAATCAGGTAATCGAGGGTGATCCTGTGGCCACCTCGCGATATGCGGCGCTGGCCGGATGTTTTCGCGAGATGCGTGATCTGGCTCTCATTCTGAATGCCCGCCGTACTCGGCGCGGGTCCATGGATTTTGATCTTCCCGAACGCGTACTGACCTTCGATGCCGAAGGACAGATGACCGGAATCGTTCGCAGCGAACGAAATATCGCGCATCGGTTAATTGAAGAATTCATGCTCGCTGCTAATCAGGCAGTTGCAACGTACCTTGAGTCCCGCGGGATCGCTTCATTACACCGCGTCCACGAAAAGCCAGACCCCAAGAAAGTGTTGGAATTCGAAGAAGTAGCGCATGCGTTCGGCTATTCGTTAGGTGTTCCGGGGCTCTCCGAACATAGAATTACCGTCCGGCATGGGCGAGTTGCCGCGCCCGGAAGAACGCGGCGCGGTGTTGGCGCACGTGAGCGGCCGATGGTCATCTCGCTTCCGAGTTCGAAGGATTTTCAAATTCAACCGCTACATTACCAACGACTCACGAAGAAAATCGCCGGAAAACCGGAAGAGCGAATTCTGTCTTACCTGATGTTGAGATCTCTTAAGCAGGCGCGTTATGCCGACGAGCCGCTCGGACATTTTGCGCTGGCTTTTGATCAGTACACTCATTTCACCTCCCCGATCCGACGCTATCCTGATCTAATCGTTCACCGTGTACTCAAGTGGGCTCTCGCTCATCCCGATGTCCGTCCGGAACGGATACGATCGGACGGTGAGCCGGAGCAGACATCGCCCTACAGCGCCGCAGCGCTTGCTGCGATTGCCCTGGAGTCGTCGGAAGCCGAACGGCGCGCTGACGCTGTTGAACGTGAGTTGATGGATTGGAAGACGGCGCAGTTCATGGAGCAGCATTTGGGAGATGAATACGAGGCCTTGGTCATTTCTGTTCAAAAGTTCGGTTTTTTTGTGGAACTGATGGAGATTTTTGTCGAGGGTCTCGTGCCTATGAATCACCTGGAAGAAGAAACAGGCGCGCATTGCTTTTATCGTGAACGCGACCATGCCATTGTTTCTGGCCGCGGCAGCCGCACGCGGATCTGGAAGCTCGGCGATCGCGTGCGGGTAAGGGCCGATCGCATCGATCCTATGCGGCACCGCATCGAATTCGCCCTCGCCACCTGATTCCGTACTTTCCCTCGGCGGTCGCTTGCGATATCGTTGTCTGCTTTTAACGAGGTGAAAATTTGGCGATTCGAATGTGTCCGCACTGCGGGAAGACAGTTCCAGCTACACGCGTTATGGCGCTATCTGATGGTATGGAGTGCCCGCATTGTCAAACCCGTCTGGAGGTTGCTAACGGAACCCGCATGATCGCCACGACAGCGGGTTTAATCGCCGGTGGCATCGTTTGGTGGGCAACGGTTAGCACCCCCAACATTCTTGGGTTCGCATTGCCGGTTTTGCTTTCGTTTCTCACTCTCGGCATCGTTTCGCCGCTGGTGCTGATGTTCACGGCCGCGTTGCGAACCGCGCCGGCCACGCCCGTTTCCGAGCCGGGTGCGGCGCCCGGCGGCCATGGACAAGCCGCACATGGCCATGCCGGTGGCGGGCACCACTAGCATCCCGATTGCCTTATATTTGCAGGAGTATGGAGCGCATTCAAGACCACATAGCCACAGGAGGACCGGTGAAACCTTCCGTAGGACTGATCGGATTGGGCCTTATGGGCCATCCCATGGCGGTGAATTTTCTGAAAAAAGGCTTCGCGTTAACGGTATGGAACCGCACAGCATCCCGTGCCAGCGATCTGGTGCCCCTGGGAGCAAAAGTCGCTGCTAGTCCGCAGGAGGTCGCCGCCGTATCAGACGTGGTTCTGATGATCGTGAGCGATCCGCCTGCTGTTGAGCAGGTGCTCTGGGACGAAAAGGGTGCATTCAAGGGATTACGCCGTGGCAGCGTGCTCGTCGATTGCAGCACTGTCTCGCCAGATCTGGCTCGTCACTCAGGCGCGGCCTGCTCCGAGCGCGGCATTGAATATCTGGATGCCCCGGTGACCGGTGGAACCTGGGGAGCCGAAAAAGGTGAGCTGGTCATGATGGTCGGCGGCTCGGCAGAAACATTGAAGCGCGTGGAACCTGTTTTCGGCGCAATCGCCAAGCGCTGGTTCCATCTCGGCCCTGTCGGTGCCGGTCAAACCGTAAAGCTTGCGATGAATCTTCTGCTGGCACTCGAAGTCCAGGCCTTTGCCGAGGCTTTGGCTCTGACTGAGGCAGGAGGCGTTGCCGGCGAGCGTCTCGTCGAAGTGATGCAGGCGAGCATGGGACGCGCTCCCGTTCTGGACGTCAAAGCCCCGCTGCTGTTGCAGCACAATTACCCGCCGAGCTTCCCCTTGCGGTTGATGCATAAAGACATCGCTCTCGCTTTGGACCTGGCGAAAAAACTCGGCGTCTCGTTGCCAGCAGGCAGCGCCGCGCGTGAGGTCTATGCGAAAACGTTGACATCCGCCCGCGAGGACGTGGACTATGCGGCTATCGGGCGATATTGGGATAAAGCAGCAGGAGCCTAAGTTCTGAAGTCTACGGGTTCGCTGCCGCCGGAAAGAAGCACAGTGGCAAGTCGCGTGACGTTTTCAAGCCCGCTGGGGCGGCTAGTATAGTTGGTATAGCGTTTACGACCAGGGCCGAAGTAGCGAGGTCTCCGTGTGTTCCGCCGGGAATTGTCAACGTGAGGTTCGGTTCGCCGCGTAATTCGATTGTATCGCTGGACCCTGGCGCGCCGACATACATTTGAAGCTCCATAGAAATCTTTTCTTTGCCTTTGGAATGCCCGCAGGCAATCTGGTGCACTCCAGCGGCTCGCCCGGCGCTCACCTCAAGAAATTCCGTGCGGACAGCTTCAGGCGCAATGACGGGCTCGATACGTTCCGTGATTTCGTCGATTTCAAATCCGAACCCGTCAGCGACCATGGCTATCGACTCTGGCAGTCCGTGATGCTTAATCGTGCCGGCAGCAACTTGCTCCTTGAACTCATCTGGTGTCAGGCCTGCGCCGACTTTCTTTTGCAAGGGCAGCCGCCGTTTCGATGCATCAACGATCCGTGTGACGTACACTGAATCTACGCGCTGCGCGGCGGCTCCCAGCGTCAACACGAGCTTATCCATCACAAATCCAGGATTCACACCTGTCCCCACCAATGCCACGCCCCACGACTTCGCTTCCTCATCCAGTTTCTTTGCCAAATCCGGATATTTGCGATACGGGTAAGCCAATTCCTCGCATGTAGAGATTACGCACGATTCCGCCGCCAGGCATGCCGAGAGCTGATCCATTACGGCGGGCAAGTGCGATGAAGTCGAATGAACGACGACGTCCGCGGCTTGCGTCAGAATGTCGGTGTCGGCTGTGATTTGAATGCCCCAAGGCGCATCGCTTGCTCCTGCGATTTCTCCTAAATCGCGGCCCGCTTTCGCTGGATCAGTATCGATGGCGCCGATTACTTCAATCGCTTGCTTTTGTCTCATCAACCGGACCAGGGATGCACCGATAGGACCGACACCATATTGGATGGCACGAATTTTTTTCCTCACATCAGCTCCTAGACCTTTTCTGAATCAGGCAAGCCCGAGGCAAGCCGCGGACCAGAGGCCCACTTAAGGTAAAGGAATCGGCGGCAGCGTTCAACATCTCAAGTCGTTGCTCGACGCGAGAGACGGCAGCATAATCGAAGGTAGCGTCAATTGAGCAAGAGCAGATCGCAACCGTTTGCAGGAAGCTGAATTTGAGGCGAGGTGATTATTGATGCGGGCAACCAAGTTAAATGAGCCGGAAATTACTGCCGAGCTGAAAAAATTGAAGGGATGGTCGCTCGAGCAGGGGAAGCTCCACCGTGTATTCGAATTTCGTGATTTCTCGCAGGCATTTGGATTTATGACTCAGGTCGCTCTGGCCGCCGAAGCCATGGGCCATCACCCCGATTGGTCGAATGCTTGGAACAAGGTCACCATCGATCTAAGCACCCATAGTGCCGGAGGGCTTACGCAAAGCGATTTCCAATTGGCGGCTAAAATCCAGGAACTTTCGGCAGCATAGCTTAACTGCGGCAGCGCATCTGTCACCCTAAGCATGGCATCAGATAACTTACATGCTGCAGAGCGCTAGCTCGGTAAGGTAAGTGCTATGGCCGAAGTAGCTCACAAACCCTCTGCCGCTGTTTCCGCCGATGCTGGAGAGCAGCGCGAGCGAGTATTCGATAGTTTTAGACGCTGGGGCTATTTAGCTGCGCATCTCGACCCGCTCGGATTCCTCCCTCGAGTTTCTCCCCCCGAACTCGACAACACGCCTTCAGGATCGTCTGACGCACGAAGAATCTATTGCGGCGCAATTGGCGCCGAATTCATGCACCTAGTCGACGTGCAGCAGCGCGAGTGGATCGCGGGCCGCATGGAGCGTCCTGACGACGCGCAGCTTGATTCACGACGCATTCTTGAACGATTGGTTCGCGCCGAACTGTTCGAACTAGCTCTGCAAACGCGTTTTGTGGGTACGAAGCGCTACTCGCTAGAGGGTCTTGCTGTTCTGATCCCTTTGCTTGACAACGTGCTTGAACGAGCAGCGGACTCAGCGGTCGAGCAGATGGTTTTAGCCATGAGCCATCGCGGGCGGCTGAACGTGATGGTCCACATCGTTGGCCGTCCGCCATCCGAGATCTTTACCGATTTCGAAGATGTGGACCCTCGCAGCGTGCTCGGCGGCGGTGACGTCAAATACCACGTCGGTGCGACCGGAGAATACCGTTCGACGAATGGGCGCATCGTGGATATCCACCTGGTCTCCAATCCGAGCCATTTGGAGGCGGTAGACCCAGTTGCCATGGGGCGCGCGCGGGCCAAGCAAGCCCGCATCGGTCCGCAGGGTTCGCGGATGGTCTTACCGGTCACACTCCACGGCGATGGCGCTTTCGCGGGGCAAGGGGTGTGGGCAGAAACGCTGAATATGGATGGCCTTTCCGCCTACAACGTAGGAGGCACGATCCATATCATCGTCAACAATCTGCTCGGATTCACAACGCCGTCAGCGGAACTCCATTCGTCGCTCTTTGCTTCCGGTTTAGCCAAGCGGCAATCGGTCCCGATTTTTCACGTCAACGGCGAAGATCCGGACGCTGTTGTCCGCGTGGCCCGAATTGCCGCTGATTATCGCGCGCAATTCGCAAGCGACGTAGTTATCGATCTGGTCGGATTCCGCCGCCATGGCCACAGCGAAGTGGACGATCCGACCATTACGCAGCCGCGTCTGTATGCGCGGATCAAAGATCATCCGCCGCTCTGGCAAATTTACGCGCAACAGAAAAACCTGGATGCTGCCCCGATTGTCGCGCAGTTGCGACAGGAATTCGATGCTGCGTTTGCGATCGCCAGCGAAGCGACAGAGAAGCCAGTGCATCGACAACTGCCGCATTACTGGGAACGTTACGAGCGTGGCTGTTATAGATCCGAATACGAGGTAAATACAGGTGTCGACGCCAGCCGGCTCGCTGAGGTCGCGTCTGCTCTCACGCGCTATCCGGCCGGCTTCTCGATTCATCCGAAGGTGAAAAGGCTTCTCGAACAGCGCCTCGAGATGGGCCGAGGCCTGCGCCCGGTGGATTTCGGGATGGCTGAGGCGCTTGCGTTCGGCACGTTGCTCCTGGAGGGCACACCGATTCGTCTGACCGGCCAGGATACGCGGCGCGGTACATTCAATCAGCGACATGCCGCCTTAATCGATACACAAACAGAAGCCGAGTACGTGCCACTCGCAAACCTCGTAGCTGGACAGCCACGGTGCGAAATCTATAATTCACCATTGTCCGAAGCTGCGGTTTTGGGATTTGAATACGGCTACAGCCGCGATTATCCGGAGACGCTGGTTGCGTGGGAGGCCCAGTTCGGCGATTTCGCCAATGGGGCACAAATGATCATCGATCAATTTATTTCGGCGGCTGAGGACAAATGGGATTTGCCATCAGGTGTTGTGCTGTTGCTTCCGCATGGCTATGAAGGCCAAGGTCCCGAGCACTCCAGCGCGCGCATCGAGCGGTTTTTGCAACTCGCTGCCGAAGATAACCTCCAAATCTGCCAGCCGTCGACGGCGGCGCAGTATTTTCACCTGTTACGCCGCCAGGCGCTCCGCCGCTGGCGCAAGCCTCTGATCGTCTTCACGCCAAAAAGTATGTTGCGACGGCCCGAATCCGCATCACCACTCCCGGATTTCACGCGCGAGAGGTTCCTTAATGTTGTTCCGGACCCCGAAATCAAGAGTGCACGCCGGATCCTGATTTGCACCGGAAAGATCGGCCATGAACTTCGTTCAGAACGCAAACGTCACGGCAACCTCGAAACTGCAATCATTTTCCTGGAGCAGCTTTATCCTTTTCCCGAAAGCGAACTCTCTGCGGAATTCGCGCGAAACCCGCAGGTTCGTGAAATCGTTTGGGTTCAGGAAGAGCCGGCGAATATGGGCGCATTGCTCTACGTTTTGCCGCGCATCCGCGAACTTGCAGGTGATGTGCCGGTACGCTCAATCAAGCGCTCCGCGAGCGCCAGCCCCGCAACCGGTTCAGCCAAAGCGCACGAAGTGGAACAGCGAACCCTACTCACGCTCGCCTTCACCACGTCCGAGGGGTAATACATTTGTACGTCAGGCGATTGCCCGCGTGCTCTGGACAACCGTGCTTTCTCGCTGTAGCGTATCGGTTCCATTTTTATGTCGCGACAGGTAATCAAACGCCGCTCGCGCGGCTTTATCTGTGTAAATGCTCATCCCGAGGGTTGTCGGATTAACGTCGAGCGGCAGATTGCCGTGGCCGAAAAAGCGCCTCCGCCACGCGAGCATGCTCCCCGAAATGTGCTGGTGATTGGAGCCTCAACAGGTTATGGGCTCGCCTCGCGCATTACTGCCGCGTGGGGGTACGAAGCGCGGACGCTTGGCATATTTTTCGAACGTCCGCCCGATGACGATAAAACAGCGACGGCGGGTTATTACAACACGGTTGCGTTGGATGAACGTGCCAGACACGATGGTCTCTTTGCGGCTCATATCAATGGCGACGCTTTTTCCGATGAATGCAAACGGGAAGCCATCGAAATCGTCCGACGGGAATTGGCGCCCCTCGATTTGGTCATCTACAGCCTGGCATCTCCGAAGCGCATGCATCCCCGCACCGGCGTCATCCACAATTCGGTCCTCAAGCCTATTGGGCAATCCTATTCCAATCGCACGATTGAACTTGATTCTGAAAAGGTAGTGAACGTAACTCTCGCTCCCGCCAACGAAAAGGAAATTGCGGACACCGTCGCCGTGATGGGGGGTGATGACTGGCGTCTATGGATTAGCTTGCTCGCCGACGAAGGCCTCCTCGCGCCCGGTATCCGCACGCTTGCCTACTCCTACATTGGTCCGGAAATGACGTGGCCGATTTATCGCGATGGGACGATCGGCCGCGCCAAGAATGATCTGGAGCAAACGGCTCGTTTGCTTAATGCTCTTCTCGCGCCGAAGCTGGGCGGCGGTGCGCTCATCTGCGTGAATAAGGCCGTTGTGACGCAAGCCTCGGCAGCAATTCCCGTAGTGCCCCTGTACTTGAGTTTGTTGTTGAAAGTTATGCGCCAAAAGAACCTCGAAGAGGGGCCGATCGATCAGATGCGCCGCTTATTCGCAGGTTTCGCTTCGGCGACCAGCGAGGTGGTTATAGACGAAGCTGGGCGGCTGCGCCTCGATGATCGCGAGATGCGCGGGGATGTACAGGAGGAAATCGCGCGTTTGTGGCCGCAAGTGAACACGGAAAATCTACGCGTGTTGACAGATTTTGCTGAATTTCAACGCCAGTTTCGGAACCTCTTCGGTTTCGAAGTGGAAGGTGTCGACTACGAAAGGCCTGTAGAAGTCCAAGCCGAATTGGCGTCTTGAATCTGGCTGTCTTGCGATTCCGGGTGGCCCACACGGCGTTAACCCAACCGTTCAGTTTATGGGCGCCGATATCGGTGCAAGACCTTCGTTGCAAGCTCTTCTTTCAGTTCAGCCAGACCTTTGGCTCCACAGACATTCCCAGGCGCAGCAGGTGATCTTTATTTTGTCCCGGATCGAGGACAATTTTTACTGGCACGCGTTGCACCACTTTGACGTAATTGCCTGTGGCGTTTTCAGGCGGCAGGAGGCTGAATTGCGCGCCCGTCGCGCCCGCGATGCTATCGACCCTGCCCCGATACTCGCGGCCATAGGCGTCGACCGAAATCGTGACGGGCTGGCCGACCTTCATACGGCGAAGTTGCGTTTCTTTGAAATTCGCGGTGACCCACACATCCTCAATCTGTACGATGGCAAGAAGTGTCTGCCCCGGCTGGACGTTCATCCCCACTTCCACCCTCTTGTTCACCACGCCAGCAACGGGAGCGGTGACCGTACAGTAATCGAGATCCAGTTGTGCCTTGTCCAGAGCCGCGCGTTTCTGTTGGACTGCGGCGATCGCCGCGCGCGCTCGTGCCTGTGTCGCTGCAACCTGCTGGGGGCCTGTATGGGAATACTGCAGCGCCGCCTGCGCTGTATTGACGTGGCTCTTCGCCTGCGCGACCTGCTGCTCCGCTGCGGAAACCGCGGCACGCCCCGCTTGGACTGCGGCGGCACTTGCTTTCGCGCTTGCCGTTGCTTGATCATAAAGCTGCCGTGACACCTCGTCCTTAGCCACAAGTGCGGCGTAGCGCGTGGCATCTGCCTGAGCGCGAGCGTTGTTCGCTTCGGCTTGCTGCAGTTGCGCTCGCGCTGAATCGAGTTGTTGTTGTGCCGCAGCGACGCCGGCCTGCGCCGCTTCTAGTTCTGCCTCTGAGGTTGATACCTGCGTCGTGGCACCGATAGTCTCGACGGGGATGTTGAGATTCATGGCTCGGGCGGTAGCCTCAGCGTCGGCTAACTCGGCTTTCGCTCGCTCCAGTGCCACCTGATAATCCCGCGGGTCGATTTGGGCCAGCACAGAGCCCTTATCAACATATTGGTTATCGTCGACATTTACCTTCTGGATGTAACCGGAAACGCGCGCGCTAACATTGTTGATGTGGCCGTCGATCTGTGCATCATCAGTGCTCTCGTAGCTGTTCAGATAGCGCCAGACAAAAAATGCCGCTACGGCCATTATGATCACGGCGCCGAGGATGATGCGCTGTAACAGAGAGCGTTTCTTTATGGCTTGTTCCCGGTCTCGCGAGAGCTTCGGACTGGGCATGTCGCCGGTCGCCGTCGTGTTTTCGACCGGCGCATCTACTCGGTCTAATTGTGTCTGTTCAGCCATAATCTACTTTTCCTTCCAATATTGCCGAAAATTCTTCTCCGCTGTTCCCGCTGCGCGCGCGAGCTCGAGCCGGGCTAAATTGTAGGCGTAGAGGCTCGAAATATATGATTCATTCGCCCCGGCGACTGCTTCTTGTGCCTGAATTACTTCAATATTGTCCGTGGCCCCACTGGCGAATCTATCCCGTGCTTGTGCCAGCGTGCGTTGGGCCAGGTCCACATTGCTCATAGCGACAGACACCTGATCGGCATCTGCTTGCAGATCCAGGATGCTACTGCGAACGTCCTGTTCGATCTGAGCTCTAAGATTTTCTACCTGCTGTCGGGTCCGGTTTACTTCTGCCTTGGCGATCTGCGCGTCCCCGCGTGCCCGCCCGCCCACAAATATCGGTATATTCAGTGCGGCATAAGTGGTAAAAGTGCCGAGCGAGCTGCCCGGGGTTGCTCCGATTAATCCGTAATCTGCGTAAATTGAAAGTGAGGGAAGATGCTCGGCAGTGGCTGCCCGCGTCATAAGTTCCGCCGCGTGCATCTGCGACAGAGCGGCCTGAAAGTCAGGCCTGGTTTTTAAGGCTTCCTGAAAAATTTCTTCAACTGTGATCGGTTCGGGAGCTTCGTATGGAATTTTCTCTGTCAGCGTGAAATCTTGGCCGAGAGGCAGCCCAATCGTGCGCGCAAGTGCCAACTTGAGCTTGGCGAAATCGTTTCGCGCTGCAATAAGCTGTTGTCGGCGCGCTTGGAGCTCCACCTGCGCTCGCAGAACGTCGATACCCGCCGAGACGCCCACGTCTCTCATGTCAACAGCTTGATTGTAGAGCGCCTGCGCACTTTGAACCTGAGCGTCTGCAGTGTCGACCCGTGCTGAAGCTGCAATTGTCTGGAGATATGCGGCGCCGACAACGAGCACCACGGCTTCGCGAATATCCTGGTAATTGAATCGGACGGCGGCGACATTCTGCCGCGACGAACGTTCGCTCGCAAGCGCACTCAAGTTAAGTAGCGATTGCGAAAACACCAAACGTGCATCAAAGTATCCGAATGGGCCGACGACCAGAGGAAACCCGGGGAACCGCCCGGCAATCTTCCCAAACCCCTCCGCAGCCAGGTTAATCTTCTGCGCCGTTTCGGAAACTCTAGCGCTGAGATCCGGCATCAACGGACTGCGCGATTGGATGAGCTCGCCATGTGCTGTGAGTTGCTCATCCTGTGACAGCAGTGCGCCGAGATTTTGGCGCAAGCCGCGCTCGATTGCGTCCGCCAAGGACAGCGGAATTGGCTGCGTGGTCACTTCCCCGGTGGGAACGCTGCCAGCAGTTGGGTTCTGACTTGAGCTTTGCAACAGGGCGACAGGGGCAACTGCAGGCGAACTCGGCGGCGTTAGTATTTGAGCGCTTGCGCCCGCTCCTAAGAGCATTGTGCATAGCACTGCTGTAACCGTTCTACATTCTAGGTTCATAAAACTCTCGTCGCTGAAATTCTTGAGCGGTTCGGTTGGTTCGGTGCCGCTCAAAGCGTGTCAGGCTTAGATTACAGAAGGCCACCCTAAGGTACAAACACACTCGGGTGAAGCTTGGGATATCTCCATGTTCGATGAGAGGTTACATGCAATCGCCTCCCCGATTGTTCCTCCGCCCTTACCGTTTCAATGGTATGGCCGGCCTGAGCACAAACGAGTAAATAAACGGCAGGTTGCTCCCTCAGTCGAGCTTGATCGGCTCGTAATCAGTGCTTATCTCAGTGGTCTTCGGCGCAAATGCAACCCGAGCATAGGAGGCTTTCAAATGAAACGCATTTTCGTTGTGGTGTTCGGCCTCATGTTATTCGTCTCTTTGGGTGGTTGGGCTAAGACAACTTCGAAGCAAGAGAAGAGTTCGACCACAACGGCTTCAAAGGCCATGAACATTACGGGGACCGTAAGTGCTGATGGCAAGATGTTTACCGCAGACAAGACCAACAAGAGCTGGAAAATTGATAACCCTGATGAAATCAAAGCTCACGAAGGGCACCACGTGATGTTGAATGCCAATGAGGATGCCGCAACGGACACGCTGCACGTGAACTCCGTGAAGATGCTGAGCAAGAGTAAAGGTGCTACTAAGTCAAACACCAGTCCGAGTACGAAATACTGACTGTTTTTTGCTACGAGCCGGTGTTCGGTTCCGAATACCGGCTCACGTCCTTAATCGCTTCTGTAATTGTTGTACCACCAGCAGATATGATGGCCGCGGTATAGATATGCCTCTTTATTGCGATTGCCCTACGCCTGAGTAGCTACAGGAAATCCCTCATTTTCGGCTTCCCAATTCCCGCAAAAACGGGCATCATAGACACTACTTTTTGTCTTCTCTAATAGAAAACTGCAGGGAGGCCGAGTTGAATAGTCAGTGGTGGAATGTGTGGAAGAGTTGGCTCAGTTTCATTCTTCCATTAACTGGTGGTTTGATTGCAGCAGGCGTTGGATTCAGGATGCTGATCCTCACGGACTTCTCCAATTCCGGATGGGAATTCATGGGACGATGCGGCGCGGATGCGCTCGGTTTTTTTCTTGTGGCAGGAATCTGCTGGTTGAAAACGCACCCTGAACTCGACAGCGAGGATTGACGCGCGCTCGTTCGTCACTGATGTGGGCTGCCGACCTCCTCTTGCGGTGCCTGTGGCCTGACGTTCAATACGCTGCAGCGGGGCTCTTCTTGAGTTTTGAACCGTTCGCTTTTGATCGTTCTGATAACGCAGGTCGTTTCTTACCGGTCAATTCATCCGCTAGCGAATTCGCTCCATAGATATCGCGCAGAGCTTCGAGTATGCCACGCGCGTCCACTTGGATCGAACGCCCGATCACATCATCGTAGACGAAATCCCACGGCAACGATTGAATATTGCCGTCGAAAATGATGCCCACCAATTCGCCGGCCTTGTTCAGCACAGGACTGCCTGAATTGCCGCCGATGATGTCGGCTGTTTCCACTGCGTTCAGCGGAGTATTGAGCTTGATTTTTGATTTTGCCTTTGTCCAGCTCTCCGGCAGTTTGTAGGGGTCTTTATTCGCGTGATCGGCCGCATGCTGAAAAGCGCCGGAAAACGTAGTGAAATATGGCAGCTTCGTTCCCTTTGGCGTCGTACCTCCGCCGTTCTCCGTGTAGCCTCGCATAATTCCGTAGCTAAGGCGGAGCGTGAACGTCGCATCGGGATATGTAGAAGTGCCCTCTTTGGCAAATCGAATCTTGGCGATTGCCGCACCATCTCTCCTCACGACGGCATCAATTTCGTCATCGTATTGCTTGCGTACCGCGCGGGATTCGGGTTCGATCTCCAGCATGACTTTGACCAAGGGATCGGCGCTTGCGTCGACCGCTGCTTTGCCGCCCTCATAGAGCCGCTTGCGCACAGAGACGTCTTCAAGTGTGGTATTGTCGAGCAAATACTGGGCGAGTTCGGCAGGTGTTTTTCCATTTAAGACGCGATTCACGAGCGGGTCGTCCGGCATCCTGTCCTTCATTTCGCCCAATGAATCAGTGAGTTCCACACGCTCCAACGATTTGTAAATCGGCGCCGTCGAAAATAGGTCTTGCTCGAGAGAAGGCAAGGCGGAATCTCGATACTCCCTCAGGCGTTCGCCGTTAGGTTTCGGCCTCTCTTCGGCGGCGCGCACAAGAATACGCGCATAAGCTGCAAGCTCGCCGCTAAACCCGCCTCGGCGCTCGAAGAACGTCAGTGGCAGATAGATTCGCTTCTCGATGTCCATCGCTTTGGCGATCTCGGGCCAAGGATCGCCCACCTCATTTTTTTCGGCTGCGTTTGAAGCGAGTGCTCCGCGCAAACTGTTTTCTTCCGCCGCCTTTTTATCCATGAGAGTTTTGTCCTGCAGGCCAAACTCATACCCGTGAATGGCCTTGAGTGAGTTTTCGGCACTAAAGAGATCTTCGTGCGCAATCTTGTCGTTCTCGGCGGATTCAGCGCTAAATTTCTTCAGTACTTCGTCTCGACGCGCGAGGCGCTCAAGAACCAAGGGATAGCCCGTGTCTCGCAGAAATTCTAGTTGAGCCATGGTGTCCAACCTGCTTGTTGAACCTGGATTGCCGGAAACAAAAATCAATTCGCCGTTTTTAACGCCGGCGGTTGACCATTTAAGGTAATTGTCGAGATGCGCAGGTTTGTCGTTTTCGTAAACGCGGAAGAAACAGACATCGAGATCATATCGTGGGTACTCGAAGTTATCAGGATCACCGCCGAAAAATGCTGCATCGAATTCGGGAGCGAAGACGAGACGCACATCGGTATACTTTTTATACCGGTACAGGTTATACATGGCGCCGGAGTAGAGGGTGATAACGTCGCAGCGGAGCTTTGTTTCCGTGGCGCACTGTTGTTCGATGGCAGACATAGTTGCCCGCTGTGCCTGGCCCTGATCCGCTACTGACATTCCCGGCTTTGCGTTGGCATTTACCTTCGCCGTAACATCTTCGATGCTCTCAAGCACATCCAGTTCCAGATTCGGGCACTTCGCCTCCTCCGACTGACTCTTGGCATAAAAACCAGTCTTGAAGTAGTCCTTAGAGCCGGTCGAAAGTTGCTGAATGCATTCGGACCCGACGTGATGGTTCGTAAAGGTCAGCCCGTCGGCTGATACGAATGATCCGGAGCCACCATTATTGAATCTCACCGACGACAGTTGCGTGTGCTGTAGCCAGGACTCGGTCAGATCGAATCCATATTGGGCTTTGAGCTGCGCCGTTGGAGGAATATTGAAAAGCCACATGCCTTCGTCAGCAACCGCGAGCCCGGCAGCAAAAACGAATACGAGCGCAAATACGATCAGGACCGTGCGTTTCATCAGGTGCGCCTCCGGGTCGGATTTCCAAAAAGCATACCGCTGTCGCTTTTTCGATGAAAGTGGGTGTTGCGCGGAGCCACAGAAAACCAACTTACCTCCTATTTTATCTGAGTATGGTGCGTTCTTGTAGCATTGAAACGTCCCGTCGGTAGCGCACGTCAAAAACTGGTAATATACGCAGTCAAAGGCCCCGGGAAGCGGGGTCTTTTTCAGGTGCCGAATGAAAAGTAAGACTCTAGTGGCATTGGTGTTGTTTGTCTGTCTGCTAGGTGTTTGCGGTGCGGCATTGGCCCACCACGGGAATGTGGCGTATGCAGACAAGATCGTTGAATTCAAGCAGGCTACAGTGACCAAATTTCTTTGGTCCAATCCGCACAGTCTGATTGACTTCGATTACAAGAATGACAAAGGCGCGGTCGAGCATTGGGTGGTCGAGACGGCGAGCCCTGAAGCGCTGAAACTGATCGGCTGGAGCAAGAGTTCGCTTACCCCGGGCGATATGATCACGGTTTACATGTACGTGGCCAAGAACGGTAACCCCGCCGGACGGCTCAACAAGATTGTTTTTGCCGATGGCACCGTTTTGCATGACACCCAACTCGGCGGGGATGCCGGTGGCAAGAGCGATTATCGTCAGGACGACTACACGAAGCAAAAGAACCCGAAGTAATACAACACCGCCGAAGCTTTTTGTGGCCACAGCAAGATCGGCCGCGAGCGTTCTTGACTGAACAAAATCGAGAGGAGTGGATATGCGAAATCGCCTAACCCAAGTTATCTTAGGGTCGCTGGCCGTTTTTGCAATTGCGTCCTTTGCGTTTGGCCAGGAGCAACAGGCACGGCCCCGGCCGCGGCGGCAGCTTCAACCTGGCTATGTCGCTGAAGGTGTACCGGAGATGCCGAATCCACCAGGCCCCGCTCCCAAGCACGATATCAGTGGCGCCTGGGTCGGGCCGCAGAACGTGTCTCGCGACGCCATGCCTCCGATGACCGCAGCCGGCGAAGCGAAATTCAAGCAGAATCATCCGTACGTGCAAGGTGGCACGAGGGATGGCGATCCCAAAGAGTACGCCTCGAATGATCCCTTTATCGTTTGCGATCCCCTGGGTTTTCCTCGTGACCTGCTGAATCACGCCGTCAGCAGTCGTGGCGGCATGATCTTTCTGCCTGGACTGAACCGCATGTTCATCATGTTTGAGCAACAGCGGGTGTGGCGCGAAGTGTGGATGGATGGCCGCGAACTGCCTAAGGATGTGGACGCGAAGGGCGCTCCGGATTCCCGCTACTACGGCTATTCGGTTGGCCACTGGGATGGCGACAATACGTTCGTGATCGACACAACCGGGTTCGACCAACGCGCCTGGCTCGACGAGAACGGCCACCCGAAGAGCAAGAATGCGCATATCGAGGAGCGCTACACCCGAGCCGATCAGTACAATCTCCAACTCGTCGCCACGCTCGACGATCCCAAGTTCTATACAAAACCCTGGGTCTTCCTCAAAGCGAACTACTACTGGATGAAGGACCAGGATTTCGAAGAAACGCTTTGCATCCCGTCGGAAGGGATCGAGTATCGCGACACGCTGGCTCGGCCCTCTGGCATCAGCGCGGATACCTCGTCGAAGTAGGGAGCATTAGCCGGACCGTGGAGGACCATGGAATGCGAAATTTGTTGGCCGGAGTGATCGTGAGTGTAGCTGCAGTGCTGGCGCTTTCGTCTGCTGCCATTGCGCAGACCGGGGAATCTCAATCCAATCAGACTTCGAAAGCGAAATCTCCGTGGAAGTATTACCCGATGGATCGTGCGGTCGGCCCGGGCGGACCGGCTCCCAAGCGCGATTTGAGCGGCACCTGGGCCGGTCCCGGGTCAGGTGCGGCCGTGCCTAGAGGCACGAATGCGCAAGACCCCACGGCGCCACCGATGACCCCTCTGGGGCAGCGACTCTTCGACATGCACAAGCCGATCGGCAAATATAGTCCCGCGGGAACGAACGATCCCCACACACGCTATTGCGATCCGTTTGGGTTTCCGCAAAACATGACCGACGAGATTCGCGGGATAACCATCACCACTCTGGCCGACCGAACGTTCATCCTGATTCAATACATGAACATATGGCGCGAAATCTGGACCGATGGACGGGCGCTGCCCACCGACGTGGAATCGGGCAAAGACGGACTCGATCCCAGATACAACGGGTACTCGGTTGGCCACTGGGAGGATGACTACACGTTTGTGGTGGATACGACGGGCCTCGACCCGAATACCTGGGCTACCAAGAACGGCTATCCTCACACCATCAATGCGCATGTGCAGGAGCGCTTTCATCGCGATTCGAAAAACGATATGACGCTGACCATGACGATGGACGACCCGAAGCTATACACGAAGCAGTTCTTTCTTGGAGAACAGCACTTCCGCTGGATTCCCAACCAGATGTTTGACGAGTTTAACTGTATTCCCTCGCAGGTGCAGGAATATTTGAAAGAGATGGGTGATCCTGCGGGCTATGACCTTCATGCTGCGCCGCAGCGGCGGTAATTAACTCTGCTGCCTGTCTGGGGTTTTAATTCACCAGCATCGAATTTGATAACGGAGACAAAAGATGAAAACAAAAGCAATGGTGATCGTCGCTTTTATGGCAGGGGTTCTGGCAATTTCGCTTCCGATGTTTGCTCATCACGGGGCGGCGGCCTACGACATGAGTAAGCCCATCGTCTTGAAAGATGCCGTGATTACCGAGTTTCTTTGGATCAATCCGCATCCGCTAATCAAGGCGGACTATAAAGACGAAAAGGGTAACGTCCAGCATTGGACGATGGAAATGGGCAGCACACCCGCGTCGCAGTTGATCGGCTGGACGAGAACTTCACTGAAGCCCGGCGATGTTGTCACACTTTATGTGTGGCAAGCAAAGACGGGACTCACCGTGGGCCGCTTCAACAAAGTCGTGCTTGCCGATGGTAAAACCATGAGAGATACGCAGACCGGCGCTGATAACGGTGGCCGAGCCGACACGGGAGTTGGAAGGTCAAGGTAAGCTCTGGCGCTTCCAGGGGGCAGACGGCGAGTCACTCAATCCGATTTCCGCTCGCAGTTAAGCCACGACCAGTTTTGGAGTTAGGGAGCGCGAAATTTCCATCAGACAGACGCGCCAGCATCGGCTGTCTATCTCGCCAGAGAATCTCCCCACAGTTTAGAGCATGTGGCGAATGCCAAAATGCATTCACCATTGAATGGAACGCTGACGCATTAGAGCCGTTTTTGGGATACGCAATGACGCGCAAAACGCCTATACTCGCGGAACAGCGCACGCGTGTATCGTACTGGAATTAGAGAATACAGGATGCAAGAACGCACGATGTCAGTGAGGCTTATTGCAGCTTTACTGGTCGTGATATGCCTGGGGTTCGTGCCGGTTCTTGCTCAGACGCCGCCGTATAAAGCGCCTCGTACTCCGGATGGCAAACCGGACCTGAACGGAATCTGGCAGGCTCTCAATACTGCAAATTGGGATCTTTTGGATCATCCAGCAAGAATGGGGCCGATGGTGGAATTGGGTGCGGCTTTCAGCATCCCTGCCGGCCGTGGGGTCGTAGAGGGGAACGAGATTCCTTATTTGCCGGAAGCCGCGGCGAAAAAGAAAGAGAATGGCGAAAAATGGCTGTCGTCCGATCCGGAGATCAAATGCTACCTTCCAGGCATCCCGCGTGCGAACTACATGCCGTATCCATTTCAGATCGTTCAGACGCCAGGGTACGTTTTGATCGCATATGAATTCGCGGGCGCTACGCGGACGATCTACATGAATAGCAAGCTGAAGAGTCCGAGCGATACGTGGATGGGGTGGTCAGTTGGTCATTGGGAGGGCGAGACGCTCGTTGTCGACGTATCCAGTTTCAATGACCAGACGTGGTTTGACCGTGCCGGCGACTTTCATAGCGACGCCCTGCATGTGACCGAGCGCTATACGCCCTTGACTGCCAACGCCCTGGATTACGAAGTCACGATTGATGACCCGAAGGTCTTTTCGCGACCCTGGAAGATGAGAATGCCCCTGTATCGCCGCCTGGAAAAGAATGCGCAAATTTTGGAATACAACTGTGTTGAGTTTACGGAAGAACTGCTTTACGGGCCATTGCGTAAGAAGCCGAGCAAATGAGATGGAGGGGCACATGAGGCATCTATTTTTCGGTTCCGTCAGTGCTCTCGCGGCGACGGTGATGGCGGTTGCTTTGCTTGCGCCTTTAAGCGAGACATTACGGGGGCAATCTGATGCGAAGGGCCCGGCACATCCCGCCAGTTCAAAGAATAAGGCGACAGGTACAACGTCAATCTCGGCTGTGCCGCGCACCGCAACGGGTCATCCGGACTTACAGGGCGTCTGGGATTACCGCACAATCACGCCACTTGAGCGGCCGAAGGAATTAGGAAACAAGGCGTTCTTTACGGCGCAAGAAGCAGCGCAATATGAAAAACAAGAGAACCAGCGCCAGAATCGTGATCTGATCGATCCGGAGCAGGGTGGGCTGCAGTATCCGCCCGGCGGGGTAGTGCCCTATAACGAATTTTGGTATGACCGGGGCAATAAAGTGGCGGGGACAAAGCGCACGTCACTTATCATCGATCCACCCGATGGACGGCTGCCTCCTTGGACGGCTCAAGGGCAAAACCTTGCGGATGAACGTGCGGCCCAGGCGCGGAATGATCAGCTTGGCCATCCGAAAGCGGATTCATGGGAGGATCGCCCACTGCAAGAGCGCTGCCTTATGGGGCTGAATGCCGGCCCTCCCATGACTCCAGAAGCCTACAATAACGACTTCCAATTCTTCCAGACTCCGGAATATGCGGTGATCCTCAACGAAATGGTCCACAGCGCTCGCGTCATTCCGTTGGACGGCCGCCCACATGGGGACATTCGCCAGTGGAAGGGCGATTCGGTGGGGCACTGGGAGGGCGATACGCTTGTCGTCGATACGATTCACTTTAAGCGTGAGACCAGTCTCCCTGGGTCCAGCGCGAATACGCATTTGATCGAACGCTTCACGCCAGTCGATTCAAACACGCTGCTCTACGAATTCACGGTGGATGATCCGACCATGTGGACCAGACCCTGGACGGCGCTAGTTCCCATGACCAGGAGCGATCAGCCAATCTACGAATACGCATGCCACGAAGGGAATTATGCAATGTCGGGAATTCTTGCCGGCGCCCGTGCGGCAGAAAAGCTGGCGCAGGAGCCAGAGTCGAAGCAAGCAAACTAATTCGGCTCTATTCTGTTCCGGGCGTGTCACGAAATTTTCGATGGATCCTGCTGCTTATGTTTCGGCGTAATCCTACGGAGTAAGAATTCCTGAAAAATATCGTAGATCGCGGTTTCGCCAACTCCAATTGCTGTGCTTTCGAAAACGAACCCAACCCGATTTCGATCATTTTTCGGATAGTAAAGATTGGCAATGCCGCCTGCTGCAAGGCTTCCCGCGACATACGAGTAATTCGGCTCCCAATGCCCATTATCGCCTTTACAGATGACGGAATTGGCGAGCGCGTACAGAAGCCGGGAGCGCTTTGTTCCCGTCCCTTTGTAGAAATAGCGAGGATCCTGCTTAAGTACTGAAGGCAGCACAGCGCCGCCGATCAGCGTACTGGAAACGAGGTCACCGTAGGAGGCACCGAAGCGTTTTCCAAATCCTGCCGCTCCCTGCCCATATCCCTTGAACTCATCGTTCGCCTGTTCGATCCCGGCTACAACGCCGTTCAAAGTGAAGGTGAAGGGATCGATGAGAGTCCTCCAGGCAAGCTCGAATTTTTGCCTCGAGTTGAGCGGGGCTGCATCGGGGACGTAGCTCACGTAGAAATTCGGCATTAGAGCAAAAACGCGTTGCTTTTCTTCTGTCTTTACTTGCTTCTGGGCCACTTCGGCCCGTGGCGGCTCAACGCGAACAGAGGTAATTGCCGGAGCGACATGCAACGTGATTTGCGGCGCGACGTAATACTCACCTGGTAGCAGGACGTCTGAAATTGTCTGGGGCGCGAGGTCCGTGGCCGCGACAGTCAGTTCGAATGGCCCTGCCTCGACATTCAAGAAAGAGAATTGACCGTCCTCTCCGACGACCTGTTGTATGGCCTGGTGATTGCGAACGACCAACGTGACCTGCGCTCCGGCCACGATCGCTCCCGACTGATCGACTACCCTCCCGCTGACGGTCCCCGGGGCCGCCGGTTCAACAGGCTGTTTACTTTCTTGTTTAGCACCGTCGCCGATCTGCTGATCAACCCCTGGTGCTGAGTTAACAGCAGCAGGGGGTTGTTTAACCTGGGCTGCGGGGACTTCAGACTGGGCGGTCGCAGGGTAGTTGCCTAGGAGTGCGTAGCAACCCAAACAGGCGAGGATGACGAACAATTTTCGGCATTGCCGCTTCCAGAGGTGTTTATGCGATCTCTTTGGAGAATTCACGTGACCCATCAAGAGCTCAACGCACGCACGAATATGGTCGTGGAAACTACCATCGTGCGGAGAGGGCAAGAAAATGATTGTGGCGAACCTCGGTATAACCAGTCCAGAGCCCGTTTTCGGAAAGCCTGAGGCTGATCCATTCCTCTGTGGTCGGCACGATGTAGGCCCTTTCATCCGACCCAGCGACCGGAAGGCAAAAATGCTTAAATGTTTAAGAGCGGCGGGTAGACTTGCGACTGCGGCGTTTAGTGCGCACCGGATTGATCGGGGCTTCGCCAATCAGTTCGGCCGTCATAAGGCTTGTGACGAAGAGTTTGCGGCCATGATCGTGGAACTCAACGGCTGTGCGTTCGGCGTCCGATTCCGTTACGACTCCGAGTCCGTATTGCTGGTGCTTGATTTGCTGTCCAGTGGAAAGAATTTGCACGTTGCCTCCTTGAGCCGCTTGCCTCTCCCAGGGCATTCGGTGCTGCGAAAGGCCCGAGCCGGCAGGACTAATCGAAAAACCGATTTGGGCGACCCTTGCTTTCCCTCTCCTACTTTCGTTGTGAAGGGGTCGGGGCCCGTACCCAAACGGGCCCCTAAATGGGTTAGAGGCCTACAACATTCTCCGCCTGCAATCCCTTTGGGCCCTTGCGGACTTCGAACTCGACCGCCTGGCCCTCGTTTAAACTACGGTATCCATCGGCCTGGATGGCTGAGTAGTGCACAAAGACATCCTCACCGGTCTGACGCTGGATGAAGCCATAGCCTTTGCTGGCGTTGAACCACTTCACAGTTCCTTGTTCCTTCACTTCTTTTTTCTTCCTTTGCGTTCTGCAATGAGCTGTTTGCCGCCGCTTGCCTTTCCAATCTAAATGCGGTTGGTGCCTCTAACCCGCACAAAAATGGGCTGCAAGTTTGTTCCTGCAGCCCTCTGAACGAGTCAAAAGGAATGTCAAGAGCAACAAACGCAGGGGTAGACTATCATAATTTGGGTTGTTTGTCGATGGTCGGGGCGGGCTTAGAATGGAAAGGTCAAGGTCCAACTTACTCATTTCAGGGTGCTTAAAGCGAGACTGGGTGCGGTCGCCTAGCCGGCCTAAGTCAAGCGTGTGCCCGCTGGTTGAGTGGAGATTTTATCTGCTGTCATATCCCTCTGTTAGAATCGAAAACCTCACGCAGTTTGAGCCATTCACTGATTCAGGCACTATTTTCGGAAGAATCGAATGAGAATGCATCGGTTGCTTTCCTTTGTTTTGGTCGGAGGGATAATAGCAGGCAGCGCGGCGTTTCAATCCGAAGCGCGGAGTCTGCCGGATGATGACGATGCATCTGGTGCAGAGGGCGTGGACTTGCCCACAGGCATGCGTATTACGCCCACTGCAGCTCCTGGCGCTCGCTTTTACGCTTTGAATCCCGAGTTGCCTGATGCGCCCGCGTTTACAGCGGGGCAGGCCGTCGCCACCGCGATCAGTCCCGACGGCAAGACACTGCTGATCCTAACAAGTGGGTACAACGTTCGTTATGACGCGAGCGGAAGTCTCGTTCAGTCAGATTCGAACGAGTATGTGTTCGTCTATGACATAAGCGCGCCGACTCCCAAGAAGACACAGGTTCTGCGAGTGCCCACCGCTTTTAATGGATTGGTCTGGAATCCCAATGGCCGGGAATTTTACGTCTCGGGTGGGGAGTCTGATTCCGTGCATGTGTTCGTGCGAAATGAGGACAGGTGGGCGGAGAATGGGTCGGCAGTGAGCCTGGGCCACCCGGCGGGCCTAGGTCTCGCGACGCGGCCTGAAATTGCGGGCCTCGGAGTGAACGCGACAGGAACCCACGTGATTTCGGCCAACTACGAGAATGACTCAATCAGCGTAATTGACATCGCGTCGCGGATGAAAGTGGCAGAACTGGATCTGAGGCCGGGGAAGAGTGATCCGGCGAAAAGAGGCGTCCCGGGAGGAGAATATCCTTTTTGGGTAGTCATAAAGGGAGATGAGAAAGCCTACGTTTCGAGCGTCCGCGACCGGGAGATCGTAGTCGTTTCGCTCAAGCGAGGCGTGGATGATTCCCCTCGAGTGGCCGCGAGAATACCCGTGCGCGGTACTCCGAGCAAAATGTTGCTCGACAGAAGCGGCGCACGACTGTATGTGGCGTGTGATAACAGCGATTCGGTAGCGATAGTGGATACCCAAACCGATAGGGTGATTTCGCAATTCGGCGTGACTGCGCCGAAAGATGTTTTCCTCAACCCGCGTGGGTTCAAAGGCAGCAATCCCAATAGTTTGGCCCTTTCTCCGGATGAGCGCACGCTTTATGTGACTGATGGTGGAACGAACGCGGTTGCTGTAATCAAATTGGATGGCGACACTGGCGTGGTGACCGGCCTGATACCAACGGGGTGGTATCCAAATTCAGTGAGCGTCAGCGCAGATGGAAGCCAATTATACATCGTAAATGGCAAGGGTCCCGAAGGGCCGAACGCAAGAGGCTGCGGCTATACGCCATCACCCGCAACTTGTCATGCGAACAATGCGTTCATTTTTCAGCGCAATCGAGCGGGTTTTGTAACCTTGCCTGTGCCGTCGGAAAAGCAATTGTCTGCATTGACTGAGCGGGTGGCGCAAAACGATCGTTTCCGCGCTGTGGGCGTCAAGGACCGACAAATGATTCAGTTCCTCCGGGGCAAAATTCACCATGTCGTTTACATAATCAAGGAAAACCGCAGCTATGATCAGGTGCTGGGTGACCTCGAGCGGGGCAATGGCGACCCTTCTCTGACCCTGTTTCCCGAGCCGATCTCGCGAAACCATCACGAACTGGCGCGCCGGTTCGTCACCCTCGACAATTTTTACACGAGCGGTGAAGTGAGCGGCGACGGCTGGAACTGGAGCACAGCGGGAAGAGCAACGGATTCAGTTGAAAAAACGGTACCCGTGGAATATTCGGGACACGGGTTGGACTATACGTATGAAGGTGGTGGGCGGAACGTAAATACGGGAATCGGCACGCAAGAGGATCGAATTCGTGCCAATCCGCTGACGCCGCGTGACCCCGATCTGCTGCCCGGGACGGCCAGCATTAGCGCCCCGGACGCGCCTGATACGGACGATAACTCCGCTGGAGCCGGATATTTGTGGGACAGCGCACTTCGGGCCAAGCTGACGTTGCGCAACTATGGTTTTTTTGTCGATTTATTGCGGTATCGGCTGCCGGCAGTTGCGCCTGGAGCTTTAGCGCCTATACATGACGCTAGGGCGGAGGGAATTCCGATCGCATTTGCTGCGAATGCGGACCTGGTTCCGTTCACTGATCCTTATTATCGCGGCTTTGACGAACGGCTCCCCGATTATTGGCGATTCAAGGAATGGGAGCACGAATTCGATGATTACGTCCGCAATGGAAATCTACCCGCTCTCGAACTTATCAGGCTGGGAGGAGATCATTTTGGCGACTTTGCCGCTTCCATTGACGGAGTAAATACCGTCGATACGCAAATGGCCGCCAATGATTATGCATTGGGATTGGTCGTGGAAAAGATCGCGCACAGCCGGTACATGGACGACACGTTGGTCTTTGCAGTCGAAGATGATGCCCAAGACGGTCCCGATCACATGGATGCGCATCGCAGCCTCGCGTTTGTGGTCGGACCCTATGTCCGCCAGCAGGCTCTCGTCTCTGAACGGTATACGACTGTGAATGTGCTCAGGACAATTGAAGACGTCCTCGGAATCGAGCCTTTGGGCTTGAACGACAGCTCTGCTGAACCAATGACCTCGGTATTTGATCGCGACACAGAGTCGTGGGATTACCAGGCTATAGTACCGGCGGTGCTGCGGACGACGAAATTGCCTCTGCCGCCTATGAGTGTAGGGCAAGCTATTACAGGAGAGACCCTTCCGTATGGGCAGCCGCGTCAGAACGCGCGCTATTGGGCGGCGATGACCGAAGGCATGGATTTCTCGGCGGAAGATCGCGTCGATACTCCACGGTTCAATCGCATACTTTGGTTTGGATTGATGGGGGGCGACGTGCCGTTTCCCGAAAACCCGAAGCCTCGGGATCTGCGCCATCATCGTGTTCAGCTGCTGCGTCATGTTCGAAGCGGACAACTACAGTAAGCGGGCCCTCGCGCAGATTGAAATCGCAAACGTTTCCTTACACCAGTTCGCGCACTCGACTGAATCGCTCTCGCCGAAGCTGTTTGGCACGCTTGTGTTCATACATAAGCGCGTCGGCACGATTGATCTGTTGTTCGAGTTCATGCGGTCCAGCGACCTCGGTGATGCCAATGCTGACGGAAAGCGCATATGGGCGGCGTAAATTCTCATTGTTCTTTGAAACCAATTGCATGAGTCGCTTTCGAGCCAAAAACTCTCCGCTGTCGCCCGTGTGCGACAGTAATACGGAGAACTCGTCACCACCGAGCCGACCGATGATGTCTGATTCCCGAAAGCACTCTCGTAGCAATGCCGCGACCTGCTGAAGAGCAGAATCGCCTTCGGCGTGGCCAAAATTATCATTAACGTATTTCAAGTTATCCACATCGATAAAAATCAAGGTAGAACGGAGTCCTTGGCGAAAAGTCAGCTTCAAACGCTGATTGGCGAGACTGATGAAGCCGCGACGATTGTGCAGCCCGGTAAGTTCGTCCATGAGCGACAGGCTACGGAGATGTAGCTGTGTTTGCTGGCGGACAATGGCGAACGAAAGCGCGCGAGCGAGGTGCGCGGCATTAATTTCTGATTTCACAAGAAAGTCCTGGGCGCCAAGCTGAAGTGCTTGGGTCGCGAGAGCGTCATCGGCCGTTCCGTTGAGCGCAATCAAAGGCACGGTTGGGGCTATCTGTTGCGCCTGCCTCAGAACGTCAATTCCCTGAGCGTCGGGAAGAGATAACGCCAGCAAGGCTACATCGGCACGACCATTCTGCAAATACTGTTTGGCTTGATGCAGCTTGTGCGCGTGCCGCAGCCGGAATTTGGCGATACCTCCGGCCCGCAGCATGTGTGCGACGCGGCGCGCTTCTCCTGAGTCGGCTTCCACCAGGAGTATTTGAATCGGTAGATTAGGCATGGACCCTCACATTGCGATAGTCCGCATGTTTCATTAAAGAACGCGTTTCAATTCTGACGTTGGCTAGCGGAAGGAGGGGTGGTTCCTGCAGGCCAGGTAAGCAGCGACTAAAAACGATTGTAATAGGGGGACGCCAAGGGTCAAGCGCGATTATGGACGATGCATTGGATATATAACAACGTTTTCAACTCTTTTTCAGAAGGTTTTTCACTGATTATCCACAGCGCATAACCGTTCAGGGCATTTCCGATCTGAACCGCGGAAATAAATAGGCCACGGCCGAGGATCTGGATCCAAACCTATGTTCGCTGGTCCATCGAGATGTAGGGTCGCTTATCGTAGCCGATGTAAATCTGCCGGGGGCGGGCGATTTTCTGCTCAGGATCGAGCAACATCTCTTCCCACTGCGCGATCCACCCGCTCGTTCGCGGAATGGCGAAGAGCACCGGAAACATGGTGACGGGAAAGCCCATCGACTGGTAAATCAAACCGGTATAGAAATCCACGTTGGGGTAGAGCTTGCGGCTGACGAAATATTCGTCCTGGAGCGCGATGCGCTCGACCTCGAGGGCGATATCGAGCAATGGATTGCGGCCCATCACTTCGAATACTTCGTCCGCTATGCGTTTGATAATTCGCGCACGCGGATCGTAGTTTTTGTAGATCCGGTGACCGAAACCCATCAGGCGCTTTTCGCCAGATTTAACGCGCTTGATGTATGACGGAACGTTGGCGATGGACCCGATGTCCATCAGCATGCGCAGAACTTCCTCGTTAGCACCGCCGTGCAAGGGGCCATAGAGGGCAGCCGTAGCAGCGGCGCAGGCGGAGTAAGGGTCCACATGCGAGCTGCCGACATTGCGCATAGCGTTCGCGGAGCAATTCTGTTCATGATCGGCATGGAGGATAAACAGCACGTCCAAAGCGCGCTCAAGCGTCGAGTTTGCCCTATACTTCAATTCGGTGGTCTTGAACAACATGTTCAGGAAATTCGCAGGGTAGCTCAGTTCGTTATCAGGGTAGGCATACGGCATGCCAAGGCTGTGGCGGTACGCAAACGCGGCAAGTGTTGGCATTTTGCCGATGAGGCGGTAGGTTTGCTTGCGGCGGGACTCGGCATCAAAGATATGACGAGCATCGGGATAAAAAGTCGAGAGCGCGGCGATCGTGGAAATCAGCATACCCATGGGGTGGGCGTCATAATGAAAGCCGTCGAGGAATTTCTTGATACTCTCGTGAATAAAAGTGTGATGTGTAACGTGGTAGGTCCAATCCTCTAATTGTTTGCGGGATGGCAGTTCTCCGAAAATCAGCAGGTATGCAGTCTCAAGATAAGTGCTTCGCTCGGCTAGTTCCTCGATCGGATAGCCACGGTAACGCAGGATACCCTTGTCGCCATCAATGAAGGAAACCTTGCTCTTGCAAAGGGCGGTGTTATTGAACGCCGGATCATAGCTCATCATCCCAAAATCATCTTGATTGACCTTAATTTGTCGCAGGTCAAGAGCACGGATCGTGTCATTTGTAACAGGTACTTCGTAAGTCTTGCCATTGCGATTGTCGGTGATGGTGAGCGAGTCCCGGCTCATTCGATTGGCCTCTCGGGCGGTCGATTGGGTTGCAGATTCGACTGGATTCATGTCCTCTGCCTCAGTTTAAGCGATCAGGGCAGTCCGTCAATTTACACCAACTCGCGGCAGTTCGGAATACATTGGTAACAGCGGGCGTCGTCTTTATTGTGTCGCGCTCCGCAGACGGAGGGCATGCTGAAGCGAGCGTCAGCGGCGGTCGGCGGCGGCGTGGCGAACGTCGTGACCTTCAACCATATAGATAACATCTTCGGCAATATTGGTGGCGTGGTCGGCGACGCGTTCGAGGTTTTTCGCTACGAGGATTAGCTCGAAAGCCTGAAACACTACAGCGGAATCCCCCATCATATAGCTCAATAATTCGCGGAAGATTTGATCGCGCAGGTTATCCACCTGATCGTCACGCACGAGCACCGAACGGGCAATTGTAAGGTCGCGTCGCACGACGGCGTTCAAGCTGTCCCGCACCATTCCTTCGGCAAGTTCGCTCATTCTCGGCAGATCAACGTAAGGCTTAACGCGAGGATGGCGCAGGATGCGTTGTGAAGACTGCGCAATATTTACGGCCTGATCGCCGATCCGCTCGAGATCATTATTAATGCGTGAGATCGCCAGCACGAAGCGCAGATCGGCAGCCATTAGCTGGTGCAGCGCGAGAATCTGAGTAACACGGTCGTCGATTTCCATTTGCAACTCATTGATGGCCGGCTCTTCCTCGAGCACCGCTTGCGCGAGCGAGGCGTCGCTGTCGAGCACGGAATGGATGGCTTGATGGACCGCACGTTCGGCCAAACTGCCCATCCATAGGAGCCGCTCCTTCAGGGCATTCAGCTCAATCTCGAAATGTCGTTCCATTTTATTTGCGCCTCATCTCATATTGCTGACCGCGTATTTCCATCATCCGAAGCGGCCGGTGATGTAAGCCTCAGTGCGAGGATCTGACGGTGTCGTGAATAGCTGCGCTGTTGGCCGAAATTCTATAAGATCGCCATTCAGCATGAATGCGGTGGCGTCACTGACCCTCGCCGCCTGTTGCATGTTGTGCGTCACGATGACCAAGGTGCAGTTCTGCTTGAGGTGGAAGAGCAGTTCCTCAATTTTTGCAGTATTTACGGGATCGAGCGCTGAGCAGGGTTCGTCCAGGAGAAGCAGTTCGGGACCCACCGCCAAGGCACGCGCGATACAGAGGCGTTGCTGCTGTCCACCCGAGAGCGCATATGCCGATTTGTGCAGCTGATCTTTAACTTCGTCCCACAATGCGGCCCGACGCAGGCTCTGTTCTACCGCCTCGGCGATGCGGCCATGTCGGGCATTGGGGAACCCATTGATGCGCAAACCATAAGCAACATTTTCGAAGATTGATTTCGGAAATGGATTAGGCCTCTGGAAGACCATTCCGACGCGGCGCCGGAGACGGGTAACGTCCTGTGCGAAGATGCTTTCGTTATCGAGAAGGATATCGCCCTCCAAACGGGTGCCGCGTACCGTCTCATGCATCCGATTGAACGTGCGGATCAGGGTCGATTTGCCGCAGCCCGAAGGGCCAATGAGAGCGGTGATCCGGTTGGCGGCGATCTGCAGGTTAATCGAGTGCAGGGCTTGTAACTTGCCGTAATAAAAATCGAGATCACGGACCTGCATTCGCAGCGGCATCTCGAGCGTCGTCTGCGAGGCACTGGGGATCGGAGGTTTAAGAACCGTTTCCATCGGTTGTGTCGCCGTAGTTTCCGAAGAACTCCTATTGTAAACAGCTTTGGCCGATGTTTGTGCCATAGCTATGGCCTTTGCGGTGAACTTCTCCGCGATAGTACCGTCCTGACCACCACGTTCGTAACGAGGACAAGGCCCAACAGGACAAGGCCAGCAGCCCAGGCCTGTTGGTGCCAATCCTCATATGGCCCTACAGCGTAGGTAAAAATCATCACCGGCAGAGAAGCGATCGGCTGGCTCCAGCCGGGGCTCCAGAATCGGTTACCAAATGCCGTGAAGAGCAAAGGCGCGGTTTCGCCGGCTACGCGGGCAAGCGCCAGCAATGCTGCCGTTAAGATGCCCCGAGAAGCGGCAGGCAAAACGACGCTCGTGATCGTGCGCCACTTGCTCGCACCCAGGGCCATGGCGCCTTCCCGCATGGAAGGAGGAACAGAATGAAGGAACTCTTCCGTGCTGCGGAGCACAATGGGAATCATCATCACTCCCAGAGCGAAACCGCCGGCTACTGTCGAGAAGTGGTGCACGGGCATTACGACAACCGCGTATGCAAAAATGCCGATGACGATCGAGGGCACGCCGTTCAGCAGGTCGGCTGTGTATCGGACGACAAAAGGCACCGCCTGGCCACCAAACTCGGATAAGTACACTCCTCCCAATATCCCCACCGGAATGCCAAAAATAGCGGCCAGCAGCAAAAGCTTACCTGAGCCGACTATGGCATTCGCCATTCCACCGCCAGCTTCACCCACAGGTTTCGGCAGCTTGGTGAAAAAATCCCAATTCACGTCAGAACCGCCGTGGTAGACAAGATATCCAAGAATGAAAAACAGCACCGAGACTGCTATCAGCGCGCATAAACCGGTCAAGCTAAGCATGACGATATTCACGGTCTTGCGCCAAAGCAGCCTCATGCGATGGACACTCCGGTTCCACGACCGGTGGTCAAAATAATCAGTAGCCGGGCCAAGCCGTTGAGAATAAATGTCAGCAAAAAGAGTACCAACCCGAGCTCGATAAGCGCGCTGAGGTAGAGATTTCCCGTCGCTTCGCTGAACTCGTTGGCCAGCACAGCAGCGATGGAGTAGCCGGGGGAGAAAAGGGATGATGAGATTGTCGGGTTGTTTCCGATCACCATGGTTACGGCCATGGTTTCCCCCAAAGCCCTCGCAAGCGCCAGGAAGATCGAACCCATAATGCCGGTGCGCGCATAGGGCACCACCGCCTTCCAGGTCGCCTCCCAGCGCGTGGCGCCCAGAGCGAGAGCAGCTTCGCGCTGATCATTTGGGACTGCCAGCAAAACCTCGCGGGAAACAGAGATGATGAAGGGCACGATCATTACTGCCAGCACAAAGCCGGCAGTCAAAAAGCCGATACCATACGCCGGACCTCGGAAGAACGGCGTGAATCCAAAAGCACGCTTCAATGTTGGCTGAATCTCTGTCCGCATGAGTGGCACGAGGATAAAAACGCCTAATAACCCATAAATTACGCTCGGCACGGCAGCGAGCAGGTCGATCAAGAAGGTGAGATTATCGGAGAGGCGACGCGGCGCCAACTCGGCCAGAAAGATCGCCGCACCGAGACCCAAAGGGACGGCAATGAGCAGGCCCAGCGCGGACGTCACAAGCGTCCCGTAAACGAAGGTAAGAGCTCCGAACTGATTGGCGACGGGATCCCAGGTCGTGCTCCAGAAGAAACTAAATCCAAACCGATGCCTTGATTGGGCTGAATTGATCCACAACTGATAGACGAGGAGGGCCGTCAACAAGACGACGACCAGCGCAAAAATCAACGTGACGATCCGGGCGATTTCGTCGCCGCTCCGCAGCTTTTGGATGAGCGCTCGCGGGCCCCATGAGAGGCCCGCGGCGTTTGCTGTTGTGGGAGCAGTTGCCATGTATGCTTGTTTTTACTGGATCATGGCGATGGCTTTTTCTTCTTTAGCTACAACTTCCTTAGGAAGTTTGGCATAGGCCAGCCCTTCGCAATATTGCTGTCCGGTTGTCAGCATCCAATGCAGGAAGTCTTTGATCGCATTTCTTTTTGCAGCATCTTGAATTTGAGCGGGGATCAACAACCAGGTAAAGCTGGAGATTGGGTAAGCGGCTTTCCCGGGAGCGTCCGTAATAGAGACTCGAAAATCAGCAGGCATGGCATTCGCCGCACCTGCCGCTGCTGCGGAGACGCCCGCCAGACTTGCCTTGACGAATTCGTCCGCTGAATTCTTCACGGAACCGTACGAAAGAGTGTTCTGAATGGCATAGATGAGCTCCACGTACCCGATCGAATCCGGCGTTTGCTTGAGCAGGCCCGCAACGCCTTCGTTGCCCTTTCCGCCTAATCCCACAGGCCAGTTTACTGAGGTGTTCCTGCCGACTTTGCTCGCCCATTCGCTGCTGATTTTGGACAGATAGTCAGTCCAGATGTAAGTAGTACCGCTGCCGTCGGAGCGGTGAATGACGACGATGTCCTCTGCGGGCAGTTTAATGCCCGGATTCGCACCAGCAATGGCCGGATCATTCCATTTGGTTATTTTACCAAGATAAATTCCGGCGAGTGCTTCGGGCGTAAACCTCAACTCGACCGTAACACCTGGAATATTGTAGCTCGGGACGGCCGCGCCCAGGACGGTCGGGAAGTGAAGGATCTTGAAACCGGCCTGCTTGAGCTGCTCGTCCGTCATTGGCCCATCGGAGGCGCCGAAATCGACCGTCTTGTCCATGAGTTGGCGAATGCCGCCGCCTGATCCAATGGATTGGTAATTAATTTGAACATTCGGATGCGCCTTGTGATATTCGTCAAACCATTTCGAATAAATCGGATAAGGAAATGTCGCACCAGCAGCATTAATGTTCTGGGACCAGGCTGGAGCACCAACCAGCATCAACAGCAGCGCGAAACCAATAAGCTTACGCATGCTCATAAGCAATCCTTTCTGAACGTTTGTCTCTCACTCTGTGTTACTGCTCTGTTACAGATCTGTTGCAGATGCGTGAATTCGACTTTTGCCCAATCAGCGCATGGACCTGGGAGATATCGGACTGCCATTAATCCACGTTGAAGCTCGTGTGAATTCTGCACGACAAAACTTGGCCGCCGCTGCCGCAAGCCACAACAAGGAACGAGCTTTCGGCAGCGGCAGTCATTTCTGTCGGGTGTTTACCGTTCCAGGTTCGGAGCTCCGCCGGGCAAGGTATAACGAAGGTTGAGAAAGACCATATTCGTAAGAGCTTGGCGTGGTGATCCAATCGCGACTGACCACGGAGCGCGTGTGACGTAGGAATATTGGCCCATCAAGTTCAGTGCGCCGTACCGCGCATCTTTCCACATCGTTTGATTAAAGCCTAAAGTACCTTCCTGAACGGTACGGTTTTGCGAGTTAGACGAACCGACATAACCATAGCCTACCGGCTTTCCACTTGTGTCAATGACAACATTCGGCTGAACGTAAATGCCGCCATAGTAGGCATAGAAGAATGAGTTTCCATGAGTGTATTCAAAGCCGCCTACGGTCGAAGCAGCGTGTATCAAAGAGGGGCCGCCATCGGTTCGCACGACCAAGTCTGGCACCTGGCCGAAGATGTAGCGCCCGCCTCCGTTGCTGTAGTAGGTGTTGCCAATGAGCCGAAAACCTTTGAATAACCCGACATTAAAGTTGGCAAAAGCACCCCCCCCGGTTGTGGAGTACGTTAAGAAAGTTGTGGGATTCCAGAGTTTGAACTGGCGCTCTAATCCGCCAACTTCGAAGTGAACTCGAGCTGAAGGATCGAAACCGGCTTTGACGATAACATCAGGGGCGACGCTCGGTACAGCCACCTGAGTTTGACCGTTATTGAATTCTGCGCTCCCAGCACTTAGGGAGTAGCCGGGTGCTGATGCGAACGCTGCAGGCAAGGTAATCTGCGGGCCGCCTGCGGAGCCTCCGACATACTGTTCCGAAGTATCGAGGGCAACAGCAAAAGCGACCTTAGGCGAGGCGTGATAGACAAGGCGCAGTTCAGGAATACGCCCCCAAACTAAGCCAGCCTGATAGTTTACGTCTATATCCTGCGAATAGAAAATGTCACCAGGGAGGGGCGAAATGCCCGTTCGACCCGGAGTAATCAAGCTCCAGGTTTGACCGCCAAGCACTTCCCATGCGCCCTTGCGTACGTCGACCCAATACAATCGCGAACGAAGGGTGTTGCTATTGCTGCTGACAGCCACATTCCCGGGGTTATTCCCCAGAAAGTCCGACTCCATGTAACCAATGACGTGAGCGCCTTTGACCATAGCGTCCACGCGGAAGCCTATTCGGGAGTTCTGCATGCTGAAGCGCGCCTCGCTCAGGTTATTCTGAAAGACGTTCCCGTATTGGAGGCCCGCGAAGTTTGTACCAATTCCGGTTCCTTCGCCGTGGTTTCGGTAAACGCCAGTGAAATCCATAAATCCTACCGGGGTGACGTAAGCGGTGCCGATGAGGAATTGGAGAGGCGACTCAGGCGGGACGTTAGTCCCCTGAGGAGCTGCAGGTGCAGCGGCAGGCGACGCAGCAGCTACGGTCGCGGACGCAGGTGCTGCGCTGGCTGGCGCAACTGCCGCGGGATTGGCCGTGGCTGCCGGAGAAGAGAATAGAGCTTCGCGTCCGACGCTGGATGCTTTCAGCTGCTCTTCCAAAGCCTTGACCCTTTCCTGTTGCTGTTTGATCAGTTCGCTCTGGCTTTGGAGTTGATCGCGCAGTTCCTCTATCTCCAAATCCAAGGTTGTTTTCGCCGGCTGTGCGGCGGGTTGTGGATCGGCAGCGACCGCCGGCGTGGCAGTGCTATCTGCTGACGCTTTTGTATCCGAAGAATTGTTATTTGCTCCACCCGGCGCTGCCGCTGCCGGCAAGACGCTAAGGGCGAGCGCTAAACTACACCCCAAGAATAATCGCATTCATTCCTCCGTTAAATTTTGAGCGCGAGGACGGCCTGGAAACTAACGTGAAGGCTCCGAGTGCGCAGATCGCCCAACATGCGCCTGGCAAAGCTATTCGGAGCAAGTAACCTATCTGTAACAGAAGTGTTAATTCTAGGTTACAAGCTGCCGAAGTGCGCACCCTGTGGAAAACAAAGGGCCAGCACCAGGGGAGTGCTGGCCCGAGGCGTACTGTTGAGGGTAGGGCCCTGCGGGACTAAATCAGGGCCGTGTGTCGCTGCGTCAAGCAGCCTAGCAAACGCGAGTCACAATTACATCACGACACTATGAATTCTGCGTTAACTGAGGCGATTCCGTGTTCAAAACACCGGGGCGCCCATGGCGCACGTCGAGCCGCGCACCCAAAAAATAATGTCTTCGGCAATATTGGTGGGATGATCGGCGAGCCTCTCCAGATAACGAGTGGCGAGAATCATCTGAACGTTCTGCTCGATTTCGCCAGCAGACTGATGCATGTCTTGGACGAGTTCCTCAAAAATCTGGTCGCGATAACGGTCCACCAGGTCATCGCTTTCGAGCACTTCGCCAGCTAGCACCACATTCCTGAAGATGAGTGCGCCCAGCGCGTTTTTCAGCATGGCCCTCACCGCCGTGACCATCGGCTCGAGTTCCGGAGGCGCGCTTACAGGCTGCATCGCCACGAGCGAGAGGATTCGTTCGCCAAGGTTAGCCGCCAAATCGCCTATGCGTTCAAGATCATTTGTGATTTTTAGCGTCGCCACGATCTGGCGAATATCTTCCGATGAGAGGCTCGGTCCACGCAGCAAGCGGGCGGCATGATTGTCAATGACGATTTCCATTTCATTTATGCGAGGCTCCGATAGGAATATTTCGGCAGGCGATTGGCGGCGGTCAGAGGAGTTCGTTTTCAGCAGGGCCGTAAACGCGCGGTCGACATTCATGTCCACGCTGCGCGCCATGGAAACAAGGTAATTGGTAAGGATTTCCAGATGCACCGCATTTGCCGGTACTCCGGGCGTAGTCACCGTGACCTTCTGCTGGCATATCGGCGTTGCGGCCGACTCTGCTTCGATCTGCTTCTGGTCTGCAAATCTAGAGCGATCAATATTGCAGGTGCGCGAGGATAAATGTTGTAGAAAGGTGCTCAGGATGCCACGGGTATGCTGAAGTGAAAACGAGAGCCTTGTCCAACCGCGCTCTCCACCCAGAGTCGACCTCCATGGGCATCCATGATGTGGCGGGCAATAGAAAGTCCCAAGCCTGTCCCGCCTGCTTCACGTGAACGAGCGGCGTCCACGCGATAGAACCGTTCAAAAATTCGTTCTTGTTCTGCTTGCGGGATGCCGATGCCGGTGTCGGCTACCGTGACGGTGACATGATCATCGGAGGACAACGCAGATACCTCAATCTTTCCTCCGGCAGGGGTGTATTGAAGAGCGTTGTCGAGCAAGTTCTGCAGCACTTCCTGCAGGCTGTTCGCGTCCCCGCGCACCGGGGCCAATCGCTCGGGCACTTCAACCGTAAGGCTGAGCTGTCTCGGCGCGGCTTTTAGCCGTGCCGTCTCCACGCAGGAATCGATCAACTGGGCGACAGAGACTGAACGAAACTCCAGTTTCAATTGCCCGGCTTCGATGCGCGAGAGTTTCAGCAGGTCTTCGGTCAACCGTGCAAGCCGAGCGGCGTGTTCGCGGATAATCTCCACGAAGCGGCGGCGATTGGCGGAATCATCGAGCGCGCCAGACAAAAGTGTCTCGGCAAAACCCTGAATGGCCGTCAAGGGCGTACGGAATTCGTGCGAAACATTTGCCACGAAATCTTGACGCACACGTTCCAATCGACGCAGGTCGGTTATTTCGTGCAACACAAGAACGGCGCCCTTGTGGCTCGGTGGCTGGACGGGGGCTGCTGTCACAGCGAAACTTCTCGGACGCACCGTTCCGATCACGATCTCGCTGGTAACCTGGTCTTGGCCGTTGAGCGCCATTTTAATAGCGGCCAGAAGGTCCGATTGCCTGGCAACTTCGAGGAGGGGCCGGCCTTCGATCTCACCTACATCCTCCAGGCCAAGAATTTTCGAGAACGCGCGATTGGCGAAGAGTATGCGTTCATCACTGCTGATCACCGCCACTCCTTCGATCATGCTTCCCAGGATGGCTGAAGCGCGGTTCCTTTCATCAGACAAGCCGCTAATGTTCGCATTCAAGCGGTGTGCGGCGTCGTTAAGTGCACGGGTTAGTCCCTCGAGACCGTCGCCGCCGGGTTCGGCGCTCACAGGTCTGAAATCGCCGAGCGCCATGCGGCCTGCAAACTCGTTCAGGTTCTTGAGTCGCTGGGAAGTGCTGTGAAGATTCCAAAGCGAAAGTGCCAGGGCGCAGGCGAATAGGACGAGAAATGCGGTCCAAACCGGCCTTCGCATGGCGGCGAACTGCTGCTCGAAATCCGCCTGCGGCAAAGCCAATACGAGGACGTGCACTGACGTAGGCCTCAGCGAGCCCGAAGCGGCAGGGTATGAAACCGCATAATAAAGAATATCGCGATTAAGGGCGCTGTCGCGACGCAGCGATCGGCCTTCGCCGGTTTTCAGTGCTTGCTGCACTTCTGGGTCGTTGCTGCTAACGTTCCAAGTCGGCGCCGCATCGGCCAAGACCTCGCCATTATTTTGAATAATGGTCACTTGAATTCCGGTCGCGGCGATTTGTTTGATCCAATGATGCACTGCGGGGAGATCACCGAGATCGAGTTCATCCACGCGAGTAAGCCGAGCCACGGAAGCAAGCGTTTCAAATCCGGTATCCTGTGCTTGTTTTCGGACCGCACGCCAGGAGTAGAGGTCGCCGGCGGCAAGAACAACAAAGGCCGCCACAAGGATGGCGAGATTCGATCGCCAGAACAGATTCAAGAGTCGCAACTCCTCAATGGCGACGCAACGATTCAGCTTGGCCGTGCCACCGCAGATTCAAAAAGATATCCGGCCCCGCGCACCGTTTTCAAATGAACAGGATTTTCGGGATCACTTTCTATTTTTTCACGCAACCGGCGAATGTACACGTCCACGCTGCGCGGGGTAACAAAGCGGTCCGTGCCCCACACCGCATCGAGCAATTGATCACGAGTAAAAACGCGGTTCGGTCGGGCAGCGAGATAGTAAATCAGCCGAAATTCCAGCGTGCTGAGCGTAAGCGGCTTGCCCGCTCTCATGACGCGATAGGACGAGGGATCGATCGAGAGCCGGCCGACTTCGATTGGGCGCTCGATTTCGCCGGCGGGTTCAGTACGCCGGAGCAGCGCTTTCACCCGTGCAGCCAATTCACGGGGGCTGAAAGGTTTCGTGACGTAATCGTCGGCGCCCATTTCGAGGCCAATCACGCGATCCGCCTCTTCTCCGCGCGCCGTGAGCATCAGAATTGGCAAGCGATTCATGGCGGGCTCACGGCGGATCTCTTTGCAGATCTCCAGCCCGGGCATTTTCGGCAGCATGAGGTCAAGGATCACAAGATCCGGTGCGGACTTCCGCAGAGCTGCCAAGCCTGCCGAACCGTCTGAAACGGCGGTAAGCTCGAACCCTTCATTTGCGAGGTTGTAACGCACCAACTCCACGATATCCCGGTCATCTTCGATGATAAGGATACGTTTCAAGTGTTTACCTCCAGTTTGCCTCAGGAATTATTTCACATGCTAGCCCAGGTTGCTCAATAGCGGAGCTTCGGGCAGAAGCCCGTTGTCACTCTAAGCATATTGAAGGCGTGTTACAGAGCTGTGAATGCGATGTGAGGCATCTGCTAAGCAACGCCAGCCGACCGCTGAGAAAATGCATTGACTAGGATGCTTGAATGGAGACACTATCGGCTTACCACGGGCCATCCAGCTTTCTCTCGCTTTAGCTTGCCTACGAAGGCAACATGGGATGGCAATCCGCCGGCCGGAGAGTCATGATGTCTGAAATCTCAGCCGCGCAGCCCGGCTATTCACAACCCGACAGCAATCCGGGCACAGCGTTAAACTCCCGGGGATTTCGTTCTAATCCATGGGTGCAGCTCGTCTTTGGGATCATCTGCATGGCCATGGTGGCCAACCTTCAGTATGGCTGGACCATCTTTGTCAACCCCATACACGCGCAACATCAGTGGGCAACGAGCGCAATCCAATGGGCGTTTACGCTGTTTGTCCTATTTGAGACTTGGCTTGTGCCGTTCGAGGCATATTTGGCCGACCGTTTCGGCCCTCGGCCTCTAGTAATGATTGGAGCCTTTCTCATTGCGCTTTGCTGGATCATTTATTCGCGTGCGACGACGCTGAACGTCTTCTACGTAGGGGCGGCAATCGGCGGCATTGGAACCGGGTTGGTTTATGGGACATGTATCGGCAACGCGGTGAAGTGGTTCGAGAAGCGGCGTGGGCTTGCCGCGGGGCTGACCGCGGCGGGCTTTGGCGCTGGGGCGGCTTTGACGGTAGTGCCGCTCACGCGATCGCTGAACGCGAGCGGATACCAGGCGACATTTTTCAAATTCGCGCTGATTCAGGGAATTGTGGTTCTGTTTGCGGCGATCGCGCTCAAAAAACCTCCCAAAACTAGCGTCGCAAGACAATCCAATCCAAATCTGGTGCAAACCCAGGTGGATAAGACCCCCTTGCAAACATTGAGCAGCAGCCTTTTTTGGATTATGTATGCCGCATTCGTGCTGGTTGCGGCGAGCGGCCTAATGGTTACGGCGCAACTTGCGCCCATCGCCGCGAGTTTCAAAATTGCTAAGGTTCCCGTGACGCTGGTTGGCTTTACGATTCCGGCGCTGACCTTTGCGCTTTCGATGAATAACCTCATGAACGGCATTGGCCGGCCGCTCTTCGGCTGGATCTCCGATTTGATTGGTCGCGAATCGACGCTGTTTCTGACATTTCTGGCCGAAGGATTCGCGGTGCTGGCACTGGCGGAGTACGGACGAAATCCAGCGAGCTTTGTACTGATAGCGGCGTTAACATTTTTGGTGTGGGGCGATATCTACAGCATCTTTCCGGCCCTTACCTCGGACCACTTCGGCAAAAAATACGCCACGACAAACTATGCGCTTCTGTATACGGCCAAAGGTTGCGCGGCGCTATTTGTGCCGCTCGGCAGCGTGATGGCGTCGATGACGGGTACCTGGTTCACCACCCTTTTGGTGGCAGCGATCGCTGATGTTGCAGCGGCCTTGCTGATGATTGGAATTGTAAGGCCCATGCGTTTGCGGCAGGTTCGCCAGCAGCAGGCAACGGCGTTTTCGGCAGCAGACTGAATTCCCGGCTCTAACGTCAGATTCAAAAACAAAGGCCACTCGGCAATCGGTAGTGTCTTAATTTGATTTGCCCGTTACGCGGTTATGCATTTTCGTGGCAATATCCTTGCATGCCCAAGAAACAGAAAACCAGAAGAAAGCCGAAGCGCCGTCGCAAAAAGCCTGAGCTAGACACAAACCAACTGGCTTATAAGGCTGTCTCTGATCTGACCCGCGATAAATAGACTACAAAGTGGCTAAGTTGGTTGGTAACTCGGCAGGCCGCTCCATTTTAGCGGCCTCAATCATCCGCTTCACTTCGGAATTCTGCTTAATTGGCACTATGCTTATTTCTGGATGTGAGTTAGCGAAAACGCGAAATATCTCATCGGCAAACGCTTGACCTATTGTCGGGACTCCCTCGAAATTGAGAACCACGGTTTTGAAGAGGTCTACTCGGGCCATCACGCGCTTTGCTTGGGAACGGGAAATAAGATTCTCGTTTCCGTATTGCGCCAATTTAACGGGAACCACTGTTTTAACAAAGCCAAAGTCATCTTGGTCGGAGTAGTGATCGAAGATTGCCTTGCAAGTTCTGGAAGTGTGATTGTTCAGTTTCATAAAGATTGTAGTCCCGGCTCTAAAGTTTGGTCGTTCCAGTATCCAATCTTCCTCCTCGCCTAGTTCATGGCTGAAATAGACGCTCCCAGACAATATGTCGAATGAATCGAGCAGGCGCGAAGTAAAAAACACGCCTTGCCCCGTATGCTTCGCCGGATCTGTAGTCAGCTTACCCTTGCAAAGCTCCAAAATCGCATGACGTTCATCGGCAAGATGCATCGCATTTTGGATTTTCTTGAATAGACCTATTCCGTTATCGAGTAAAAGCATTTGGGTATTCGCGGCGGTCTTCGTAATCTTTAGAAAAACCGTAGGTGAGCCGGAGTGATCAACGGCATTATTAAACATTTCGGTAAAGCAGTAGTGCCAGATGTCCACGACGTTTTCAGGAAAGCTACCCACTATCGGCTGTACGTCTTTGGTCCAAGCGAAGTCTTCATCTACTCCAGGACCGAACGTAAATAGTTGCTGGTGCTCCAAAACTGGACATAGGTGGTACGCGCGATACCTTGTCTTTCCACTGGGCGCAAGCGCCCCTTCGTGAACAAGATTACTCAAGTGACGGTGAACGGCTTGGCGGCTTATGGAGAACTTGTGCGCCGTAAGTCCTACAATACCAGTCGGATTCTTCTCTACGTTTTCGAGTATGAATCGCCGTGCGACTTCTCCTCTGGCCCTAACAATCCTAGTCATTGTCAATTACCCTCGAATGCATTGTAAACATATGTGGACAGTTTTGTCAACATTTTCTTCTTGACAATGTAAACATATCTCCATATCGTTGTCAACATACCAATGGTTCAATGTAAACATATGGGACGGAGACAATGAATCGCCTGAGCTGCGAGAAGAGAGTGCGCATTATTGCGGCACTCGTCGAAGGAAACTCTATGAGGGCCACCGCAAGATTGTGCGGAGCAAACATTAACACGGTCATGTCTTTGCTGGTTGATATTGGTGTTGCGTGCGCCAATTTTCAGAACCGCCACATTCGCAACATCAGAAGCAAGAGAATCCAATGCGATGAAGTTTGGTCGTTCTGCTATGCCAAGCAAAAGAACGTGCCCCTCGATAAGAGGGGCCAATTTGGTTTCGGAGACGTATGGACGTGGGTGGCAATTGACCCCGAAACAAAGCTCGTAATTAGCTGGTGTGTTGGAACGCGCAGTGCGAGCAGCGCCCATGAGTTTATGCGCGACCTATCGGGCCGTCTTGCTAATCGTGTGCAGCTAACGACAGACGGGTATCGTGTGTACCTAGATGCCGTCGAAAATGCTTTCGGTTCTGAGATTGATTACTCAATGCTCGTGAAAATCTATGGGGCCGATGCCGAGCCTGATACACGCTACAGTCCTCCCGAATGTATCGGCACTCAGGTTGTTGGCATCTCTGGACGACCGAACCCGCGTTACGTTTCGACGAGCCATGTCGAACGGCAGAATCTCACAATGCGCATGGGCATGCGGCGGTTCACTCGGCTGACCAATGCATTTTCAAAGAAGATTGAGAATCACGTCGCGGCTGTGGCACTTCACTACATGCATTATAACTTTTGCCATTCATAAGACGCTTCGCGTGACGCCAGCGATGGAAGCTGGAATTGCCGACCATGTGTTGGAGTGTCGAAGAGATCGCGATCTTGCTTGAAAAAGCGAATTAAGACACTACCCGGCAATCCGAGTGGCCTTTGTTGCTTCTGCTTTGAAGAGCGTTATTCCTTCTCGATCTCCGCTCGGAACGGAATGATGCCGGGATATAGCCACTTCTCCCACATTTCGTCGACTTTGTGCTGGAAGTAGTCGAAATCCTCATCCTTGAAATGGGCAAAGCGGCCCTGCCGGAGGAGGTAGTCGCGCACAGGGAGCCGCTTGTACCGGCCTTCAGCTATTTCCTTTGTTTTTCCGTAGAGCCGGAGCGTGCCATTTTCGATTTCGTAAAGCGGCCAGACGCCCGTAGTAACGGCGAGTTCGCCCAGTTCGTGCGAAATCATGGGGTCGTAATCCCAGCCCTTCGGGCAGGGATCGAGCGAATGGATGAACGTGGGGCCGCCGATAGAAAGCGCCTTGCGGACGCAGTTCATAGCTTGCAGCCCGTAAGACATATCGACGGTCGCGACGTACTTGCACTCCGGGTGACCAGCGGCGAGCATTCCGGCCATATTCTTCTTCCAGCGGTGGTGCAGGATCCTCTTCACTTTACCTGGCGGACTGAAAGTGGTGTTTGCACCGTAAGGAGTGCTGCCTGAAAGCTGAATATCCGTGTTGGCGTAGGTTTCATTGTCATACATCAGGATCAGTAGGTTGTAATCCGGATGCGTGAGGGTAGCGGAAATGGCGGCGAGCCCCATGTCCGCGCCGCCGCCGTCACCACAGAATGCGATGACGTTAATGGGTTCCTTCTTCATTTTGCCTTTACGCATCAGCGCCTTCAGGCCGGCTGCAGTGCCAAGTGCGGCCGAGCCGCTGCTGCCGAGCTGCGTATGCATCCACGGTACAACCCATGACGTGCTGTAGTACGTCGTGTTGGCGACATACATGCAGCCAGTGCTGCCGAGCACAATCGTGCGCGGGCCGGCAGCCTTGGCCATCATCTTCATCACTAGGGCGGACTCGCAACCCTGGCAGGTGCGATGTCCTGAGGTGAAGAACTCCTCGAGCGGGATTTTTTTCTGTCCCTTGATCGGCTCCAGCTTTGGGAGCGGATAATCTATCGTTGCCATCGCTTTCAACCTCCTCGTCGGCCTTCTGTTTGTGCTCGGCAATACAAAGAAATTTTGTTACTCGCGGACCCCAATCCATTGCGTAAGCGGTTCTGCCTTGCCGGCCCCAGCGGCGAAGGTTATATCGGACATTTTTTCTACGTCCGGAACAGTAACTTCACGCCCGCCGAGACCGCAGATGAAGCCGATCACGGGTGGGCGCTTGGTTGCGTGATACATGGCCGTGCGAACTTCGGTGGCCAGCACGCCGCTGGAATACGGTGAACCGAGCGAGAAATCGCGATCAATCACGCCAATAGCCTTGAACCGCGACAGCGATTTGGCCAGTTCTTCCGCAGCAAACGGTCGGAACCAGCGGACGCGCACCAGCCCAACTTTCTTGCCTTCTTGACGCATCTTGCGGATGGCCACTTTCACCGGTGTTGACAGTGTACCCATGCCGACGAGCACGATATCCGCATCTTCGGTCATGTATTCTTCGAAGAATGGATTGCCATAGCTCCGGCCGATGATCTTCTCGTATTCCTTATAGGCCTCCCGGATCACTCCCATGGACCGATCCATAGCGGCGGCAGTTTGACGGCGAATTTCCATCAGCCAGTCTTCGTTCGCTTGCGGTGCAACCGAGATGGGGTTGTCGGGATGCAGCAGCAAATCGCCGCGATCATAACGCGGAAGGAACTCGTTTACCTTTGCCTGCGGCGGGATTTTGACCAGAGCTTGTGAATGTGTGAGAAACGCGCCATCGCAACTGATGGCGCACGGCAGAAAGATGCGGCGGTCTTCGGCGACTCTGTAGGCGATGAGTGCCGTGTCGAGGGCCTCTTGCGCGCTATCAACCCAGACGAGTTGCCAACCGAGATCACGGACGGCAAGTGCGTCGTTGTGCTCTACGCCAAACGCTCCGGGATCGTCGAGGGCGCGGTTGCCCACCATCACGACCATAGGTACCCGCAGCGCGGGCGTGACCGTAAGGCATTCGAACGCATACATCCAGCCCACACCGCTCGACCCACAAAAGACGCGCGCCCCTACAGTGGAAGCGTGCTTTACGATTTCGAACTGGGAGTGCTCGCCCTCGGCCACAATGTATTCACAATCCATCTCGCCGTCGGCGATCAGTTGAGCAATATACTGGATGACCGTGTCGTACGGACGGATCGGATAGCCCGTAATCACGTCAACATCAGCCAACTTACACGCAACGGCGATGGCCTCACTGCCGGTGATCAGCGCAGTGTTTTCAGTTCCCTTGGTTGCTTCCGCAACGGCTGTCGGTGTCATAGGAATTCTCCTGGCGAAGCTCAGTCTCCCTCGGCGGCTGCAAGCGCCTCGGGGACCTGCTCCTCATATTGACCGCGATATCGGAAACCGTGTGAACGAATCGGGTGGCTTTCGATCTTATCTTTCAGCCATGAGTTATAACCATCTTTGTCCTTACGCCACATTTCCCATTGACTGGCATTATCACTGAAACCGATTTCGTTGACCATCGTGATGCAATTCGGGACCGGGCAGACAGCTTCGCAAACGCCGCAACCGCAGCAAGAGACCATATTGGCGTCGTAGAGACCTTCAGGAGTCACATCGAAACAGGAATCAGGGCATTGCAGCCAACACAGTGTGCACTTGATGCACGTATCGAAATTGACGACCGGCCGCATGGTGCGCGTAGAGAACTTCTTGAACGTGGCGTTGCGCTCCGGCTGGTATCCACCTGTTTTGCCAGTGACCGGATCCTTCATGGCATGGCCTTGAGCAATGCCGGGGATGCTGATGCCGTCCCGCATCTCGGTCCATTTCAGTAACTCGAATTCGTATGGCTTTTCGGGATTGCCCTGGTTCGGCTTGACGGTGACGGTTGTGAGTCGATCGTGCGCGCGCTGAGCCGAGGTCGCCTTGACCGGATTCTCCCCATCATCCAGGATCATTTCCTTCAATGTCTCGATCGAAAACAGCTCAGGCAATACGCGAGCGATCGCTCCTAGCACCCGCACATCGGTGTGATCATCCTTGAAGACCCACAGGCCTGAGAAGCTTGGAATGCCTTTTACGATCGCGAGTTTGTACGGAGTTTCTTTGCGGTGGCACATGGCGATCAAGGTTTCGGGTTCTTCGCGTGAAGTGAGGATCAGGGTGCCGTTTGGCTTGAGCAGCTTGTTGACGGGTTGCAGGCCATACCAAGCCCAGGACTCGACACCCTTACACATCGTGTCGTCCAGATTGACCGTAATATCGACTTCCTTGGGCTCGTACTTGGCCATTCCCTCTTCAAGCGTGATGTCGTCGGTCGCGACAATGGCAAAAGCCTTTGCCGGAATGCCGTTTCGTTCCGGGCTATCTCCGTAACGCCCGAACGAAATGCCCGGTTTGCCCTCTCGGTGAGCCGCCAAAACGATGCCTCGGCTGATGTGCTTGGCTAGAGTTTTCTGAAAGATTCCGCGATAAATGATTTCAACTGCGAATAACCGTCCCATAGGGGACCTCCCTCGCGACTACATTTGATCTAAGACAATGCCTTCAACTTCATCGATATGCCGTCGCATGGCCTTCTCGGCGGCGTGCGCGTCATGCTTGCGAATTGCATCCAGGATCCTACAATGGCCCACGAAAGATTTTTGGAGACGACCTTCCAACTGCAGCGACCGTTCACGCGTTTCGCGCAGCAGGTCCATGAACGCGTCCAAGACCTTCAGAACGACGCCGTTTCTGGCCGCTTGGGCGATCGCGTAATGAAATTCCGAATCTTCTTCGATCGCCAATTTGCCTTGAGAAACCTTTTCTTTTTGCCGGTGCAGGATCTCTTCCATATATGCGAGTTCTTCATCCGTGGCATTCCGCGCAGCACGGCCGGCCAGCGTTGGTTCGATCATGTGGCGGAATTCGAGAAGATCGCCGATCAATTCGCGCTGGCGGAAAAGGACCGTCGCTAGGGGATTAATCAAGGATTTCGCCGACGGGTCGCATACAACAGTACCCTCGCCTTGCCGTGGCTCGACCAGACCCATCAGTTCAAGAGTGCGGATGGCATCGCGTAGCGAACCCCGACTGACTTGCAGCATTGCCGCTAGTTCGCGCTCTGCAGGCAACTTCTCTCCGGGTTTGATCAAGCCATCACGAATCATGCGCTGCAGCTGCTGAGCGGCCTGCTCGTAGACTTTCGTTTTGCGGACGGCTTCGAATTCGGATTTCGCGAGCGCCACGTGTTTATGCTTAGGTATAGATTCTGGTCCAATGATCGGACCATTGGACACCTTCGAATCAATTTTTGTCAAGAGCTTTTTGGTCCTAGTCGTGAACACCGGTGAGCTAGCCCGCTCACCAGTTCGCGGATTCTTATAGAAACACTGACCTTCTAAAAGAACCTGATCTACCGTACCTGTTCCTCCTTTGTCCATCTGGCCAGTCGCCCCGACGGGCATGTGGACTGTAGCCTTTGAGTTGCCTTATCAGCGTCCCTTTGTCAGGAGGCACCATGCTCGACCTCTTCGCCTTTAACGAATTTCGAGAAGGATTGGCCAAGATGCGAGACGGCGAAGCAGATAAGGCGATGGCGCTTCTTCGTCATGCCTCAGAGCGTGACCCTGAGAATCCCTATTATCTTTCCTACTATGGGCTGAGCCTCGCGTACGCTGAGGGCAAATGGGCCGATGCCGAACGCTTGTGCCATACGGCCGTCTGCCGCGCGCGACGCCAGGCGCAGCTTTACCTCAATCTGGCGGAAGTCTATGCCGCTTCCGGACGGAAAATTGCGGCGGCGGACACGCTGGCTCGCGGGCTGCACTATATGCCCGAGGACATCCGCCTGCAGAGCGAGATTGGCAAACTCGCTACGCGACGACCCCCAGTTATCAGATTCCTGCCTCGCGCTCATGTTTTGAATCGTATGTTTGGTTTCCTGCGACACAGAGTCTTGAGTTACGTTCCTCGCAGACGCTGGCTTCAGGTCAGAGAATCGGAAGCCTAGCCTCCGAACGTTCAAGCGCAATCCTTCGTTCCCCGTTAGTGGCCGAATCTGTCCTGTGTGTGACGCTGTGCTGGATATAATGGCGGCAGCATGCCGGGTTCTCCCGCAGCCTTGGTCCGCTGGCCTTTTGCTTCCGATCTAGAGCACCCGCTGCACCGGTTGGCTGCGCGTTGGATTTTCCTGCGAGCTCTCGGACTGATCTTCTTCTCTGCGTTTTATTCTCTACTGCGGCAAGTACCGGGATTGATTGGTCCCGACGGGCTGCTGCCCGCGCAGGGATACCTCGAAGCCGTGAGGCGGGCGATACCTGGAGTGTCGCGATTCTGGAGGGTGCCGGCTGTTTTCTGGCTAAGAAGCGATTCGTATGCCCTCGAGGCGGTTGTCTGGATCGGCCTGATCGCGTCGCTGCTGCTGATCCTGAATTTCTGGCCGCGTTTGACGATTTTCATCTGCCTCGTAGCGTACGTCTCTTTCATTAGCACCTTGCAGGCCTTTTCCTCATATCAGTCGGACGGGATGTTGCTGAGCGCAGGATTCATCAGTTTATTTTTTACTCCCTCCGGAATCTGGCCCGGCTGGGGAGAAGGGCGCCCGCCGTCGCGCGCTAGTTGGTTTCTGCTGCTGACGGTATGGTTCACGATCTATTTCGAATCTGGCATTGCGAAGATCGCGAGCGGTGATCCCGAATGGCGCCACCTCACTGCGATGGACGAGTACTACCAAAACGGCCCGCTTCCGACGTGGATCGGATGGTATGCGCAACATCTGCCGCATTGGTTCCATGTAGGGACGGCAGCGTTTACGTTGGCAGCGGAGCTCGTTCTGATCTGGATGGCGGTTCTGCCGCGAATGTTTCGAATCGTTTTGTTTTGGCTACTCACGCCACTACAAGTCGGAATCATTCTGACAAGCAACTATTGTTTCCTGAACTACCTTGTCCTCGTATTGGGAATCCTCTTACTCGACGACAGGCACCTGGCGCTTTTTCTACCACGACGCCTACGCAGGCCGGAGATGCTCGACGGAGCCGGTGCGGTGCCTACACTTGCCGCAAAAACGAGCAGAATTGCCAGAAATCCTTGGGAATCAATCCGAAATGCAATGTCGCCACTTGGTTTTTGGGCAGGAGCGTTTTTCCAGGCTTGGGTTTTTTACGCTATTGCGGCGCAGCTCCTATGGATGCTTCTTCCACAAGCCCCCTTGCCGACGTCACCAGTCATTGGACTCGAGCCTTTTCGGATTGCGAATCAATATGGCCTATTTGCCGTGATGACCAGAGGGCGTTACGAAATCGAGTTTCAAGGCTCAAGGGACGGCAAGACTTGGACGCCTTATCCCTTTCGATATAAGCCTCAGGATCCGCGAGTTGCGCCAGGGATTTATGCGCCTTATCAGCCGAGATTTGATTGGAATCTGTGGTTCGCTTCCCTGGAAGGCTGGCAGCAAAATCGATTCGTAATCTTCACCGAAGAGCGCTTGCTAACAGGCTCGCCGGCAGTCCTCGATCTCTTCGCTGATAATCCCTTTGCGAATGCCCCGCCGACACAGGTGCGCGCGGTCGTCTGGCAATACTGGTTCAGTGACTGGGCGGAAAAAAAACAAGGATTCTGGTGGAGGCGGGAACTGATCGGCTTATACGCGCCCTCGCTCGAACGTGAGCCGGACGGCAAATTCATGATCTCGCAGTACCCCGAACCCGGCCAGAAAATCAGGGAATAGATCGTTCTGTTCTGGTTTGGAACTGCGGACTCTAGTATTTGTCCAAACGATTACCCCCAATCCGGCGTATCTCGTCTTTCGCACTTCCGAATCGGTTATATACTCCCCCGCGAAATTTTGATGGCCAGCGGATTAGGACCGTATGGCACCAAGGTTCTAGGACCGTTGGCAGTCACAACTAAAACCGAGCGCCCATTGGAGCTAGCGGACCCAGCCACTACTCTCCTCTCGCGCAGTGCTTCCACGGTCTTCGCGGAACGCTCCGGCGTACTGAGGGAGGGTAGGTAAATGTTACTCGCGGTAACGGCACTTTTACTGCAGTTCCCAGTCTTCTCACCGATCACAATTCGAGCTGCTGAAAAAGTCACAATAACAGATGTGAAGAAAGCCACCGATGTGGTTGTAATTTCGAATAGGCCGGAGAGTGCCAAAACTTCGCGCGTGGGTGTTCTGATCACGGATGCATTCCCAGCGGGTTCTGAGGCATCGGCTGCTTTTGAACCCGGACGGCTCGTTCCGAAACCGGTCGCCTCGTCTCCGGCGGAACCTGCTAATGCGGCACCAGTGGTGGCAACGTCGCTTGCGGCCGCGCCGGTTTATGGCCCCGCTTATATCCGGCCAGTAAAAGCTGTTTCAGACCGGCGGCAACGAATGGAATGGCTTGGGCTCAGCATTGCGGCGCATAGCGCGGCCGGCTTCGATGCTTGGTCCACGCGTCGCGTGCTTTCTTCGGTTCCGCAAGCCCAGGAGATGAATCCGTTTTTGCGGCCTTTCGCCGGAAACGCATCAATGTATGCTGCCGTTCAGGTAGCCCCAACAATCTTCGACTTCTTGAGCCGTCGGATGATGAATAGCCGGCATGAATTTCTGCGGCACACCTGGTGGCTGCCGCAAGCGGTCAGTGCTGCAGTGTCAGTTGCCAGTGGCGTGCACAACGTGGGTGTATATAATTCGCGGTAAGAAGTTAGGGCAAGGAAGCGTTCAGGATATTAGTGGAAATCGTGCGAAGTGGTTTCCGCTTGGGTGATATCTAGCGGACGCACGGATTCGGCCTTTACCGAAATAACATTCTCCTGATTTTGCAATTTCCCTTCAATAACCAGAAACTGGTGGTGTACGACGACAGTATGGTCTCGCTCGAAAAGCTGTGGCGTAATGATAGCGTTAGCGATTCCGGTTTCGTCTTCGAGGCTTAAAAATACAAAGCCTTTCGCAGTCCCGGGACGCTGGCGGGCAATGACGCTGCCGGCAATGCGCACAGGCGTGCCATCCGCAAGACTGTGAAGCTCCGTCGCTGACCGAATACCTTGTTTTTGCAGTTCGTGGCGATGATAAGCTATCGGGTGCGGACCAACAGTCATTCCTGTTCCACGGAAATCTGCAACAAGCCTTTCCTCGGCAGTCATAGGCGCCAGGGGCGAGTTTCCACTCGCTGCAAGAGCATCCGATACCGATTCTGGATTGAATCCGACAACCGCGTAATCAAGTAACGGGCCGGCATTGCGCGCGGCGCGTTCCACTTGCCACAGCGCGTCGCGGCGATGAAAACGCTTAGGTGACGATTCCACGAAATTCAAGGCTCCGATTTCGGCGAGCGCCGTCAATTCTAGTTTCTGCAAATCAGATACGCGGAGTTTTAGATCCTCAATCGTACGAAAGGACCGCCGCGCGCGTTCCCGAATGATTTCATCCGCAATTGTTTCACGTAATCCTTTGACGTAACGCAGTCCCAGCCGGAGCGCGAATCCTTCACCATTTCTTTCAAGTTTGCAGAGCCAATCCGACCGGGTCACGTCAATGGGTCGGACTTTGAGGCCGTGCCGTTGGGCATCTTTGACAATTGTTGCCGGATGATAAAAGCCCATGGGCTGGTTATTTAAAAGAGCGGCGGTGAAAGCTGGCAAATAACGACATTTCAGGTAAGCGCTGGCATAGGCGAGCAAAGCGAAGCTGGCCGCGTGCGATTCGGGAAATCCATAGAGAGCAAACGAGACAATCGATTGCACTATTTTTTCCTGCGTTTCGGGATCAATGTGGTTTCGTTCCATGCCGCGCCTGAGTTTTACCTCCACATCTTTCATGCGCGCTTCCGAGCGCTTGAATCCAAACGCGCGGCGCAACTCTTCCGCTTCACCACCAGAGAAGCCCGCGGCAATCATGGCCATGCGCAATAGTTGCTCTTGAAAAAGGGGCACACCCAGAGTGCGTTCGAGAACTGGCTCGAGCGACGGGTGAAGGCAGTTGGGCGCCTCGCGCCCTTGGCGCCGTTTTAGATATGGATGAACCATTTTGCCGACGATGGGACCTGGCCGGATGATCGCGACTTGCACGACGATGTCATAAAAGCATTTGGGTTTCAGACGCGGCAAACAGGCCATTTGTGCACGACTTTCGATTTGAAACATGCCGATCGTGTCAGCCTTTTGCAGGGCTGTGTAAACAGCTTCGTCGTTCGCGGGCAGCCGGCCAAGGTCGATCTCCTGGCCGTAATCCCTGTTAATAATTTTCAGCGAATCTTCCAAGACAGCCATCATGCCCAAACCGAGCAAATCGACCTTCACGATGCCCATATCCGTGCAATCTTCTTTATCCCATTGCACGACGACACGGCCGGGCATGGTGGCCGGTTCGAGCGGGACAATGGAATCTAGCTGCCCCTGGCAAACCACCATGCCGCCGGAATGCTGCCCTAAATGGCGCGGCAAATCCTGAACCATCACGCAGAGATCAAAAAATTTGCGAATCAGCGGATGGCGGGCGTCAAGGCCCGCATCATGGAATTGACGTGCGAGCGTGTCGTTAGCATCTTTATATTCCCAGGCACCCACTAGCCCGGTCAGACGATTCAGCGTTTCCTCCTCAATGCATAAGGCTTTCCCGATTTCCCGAGCAGCAGAACGGCCACGGTAAGTAATCACGTTTGCCGTCATCGCGGCGCCCAATTTTCCATAGCGCTCATAAACATATTGAATTGCTCGTTCGCGCTGATCGCCGCTGGGAAGATCGAGATCAATATCGGGCCATTCGCCGCGCTCCTCGGAAAGAAATCGTTCGAAGAGTAGGTCCATTCCGATGGGGTCGACAGCAGTGATGCATAGCGCGTAACACACGGCGCTATTTGCGGCAGAACCGCGGCCTTGCACGAGGATATTGTGCTCGCGGCAAAACCGAACGATGTCCCACACAATCAGGAAATAGCCCGCAAGATCGAGTTTCTCGATCAGGTCCAATTCGCGCTCAATCTGTTTCCGAATGCGCTTATTGTTGTCAGCGATGCGAGATCCGTATCGCGCAATCATGCCTTCATAGGTCCGCTCACGCAGAAATTGCATAGCGGATTTGCCATCGGGCACCGGATATTTCGGGAATTCGTAACCCAAATCTTCCAACGTAAATTGCAGGCGAGACGAAAGCGTTTGGGTATTGGCGATCGCTTCTGGAACGTCGGAAAACAAGCGCTCCATTTCGGCAGGCGATTTCAGATGGCGTTCGGAATTGCGCGCGAGCAGGCGTCCGGCGCTATTCAAATTGCGATGATTGCGGATGCAGGTAAAAACGTCGAGAACTTCGCGTTGGTGCGGAATTGCATGGCACACGCCATTTGTGGCCAGCAGAGGCAATGATAATTTGCGCGCAATTTCAATCGCGGCTTGATTACGCGTCTCTTCTTCACGGCAGAAATGCCGTTGCAATTCGATGTAAACATTCTCATGGCCAAACAGATCACAAAGCTGCCGGACCATTTGTGTTCCCAGATCAATTCCACCTTGTCGGAGCGCGTGCGTCAGAGGGCCTTCTTCACCGCCGGTGAGGCAAATCAGGCCCATGGTGCGTCCAGCGACATTTTCGGTTGCAATGCTGCCTTTGCCTTTTGGCGCATTCAATTTCATGTGCGTAAGCAGGCGGCAAAGGTTTTGATAGCCCGCGCGAGTTTCAGCGAGCAAGGCATAGCGCCAGCCGGCGCATGAGGTAACCTCAACTCCAATGTGCGCCTTCATTGATACTTTCTTTGCCGCGAGATAAAAACGTGGAGCGCCATATACGCCGTCGCGATCGAGCAGGGCCATTGCGCCCATTCCTTGTTCGGCGCAGGCGGAGGCCAATTCTTCCGGAATTGAGGCGCCTTCGAGAAAACTGAAAGCGGAGCGTGCGTGTAGTTCAGTATACATCAGTCGTACATCCCCGCAACGAACCACGCTTGCTGCAGCGTGTCAAAGAAAATCCTGTAAACAGTTTTTTGCGGCTCGGCTGATGCATTCTCGATTGCATTTGCGTTTGCAGCAGGCGATCTCTGAATTTCAATATCCCATTCCTGTCGATCCCAAGCGTCTTCACGCCACCATTCCCCGGAAGTTCGCCATGGCCCGGAGGCGACTGTGACTTTGCCATGCATATTGGCAAACGAAATGTGCACGGGGCGGCCCCCACGCAAACTCACCTTTGCGCGAGCAGCGGGACGGAAAACACGGAAAGCGGCTACTGGTTCGCGACCTGCCGGAAATCCAATATTGTTTTCGATACCCCGCGTACTTCGTGCCGGGGCGAACCGGCTGATTTCGAAAGCGTCCGGTCGGTGGCTATCGATTAACCGAGGCGAACCGATATTCGACTTACCTACTAAATTGGCAAGCCGCGCAATCGTGAGTTCCAGCTTTGCCGAATCGGGAGCAGAAGGCAGGAATAATCCTTCCTGCCGCATTCGAGGCGGCGCAGCATCGGCGGCAATCAAAATATGTACGATTGAGGCAGCCGGAGGATCAGATTGCAGATAGAGGCGCAGCAGCTTCAAAAGCATTTTGGCATCGTGCATGGCTACAGGCAGGGTAAAAGTCTTCTCGTATGTTTTCTTTGCATCGGTGTTGGAGTCTTGCGGAGCATGCATCGATTCACCTTGGGAATAAGTATCTAATGTGAACCGCAGTCGGATTGCAGATGCAGCCATGGATCTTGCTGATAAACGTGCGCACAATTGATCGAGCAGTCGTGCGAGCAGAAACGTGAGCGGTTCAAGTTCTTCGATCGCATATTCGAGCGCCATCTCTTCTTCGAACCGAAGTTGTGGCTCGGCCAAGATCATGGAACGCACGCTTGCGCCACGAGCCCATTGATGGAATCGAACGCCTTGCTGCCCCAGCCGTTCAGAGAGTTCGAGCAGAGGAAGTTTCGCCAAATCTGCGCAGGCGCGTACACCCCAGCGGTCGAGTGTTTCGATAACTTCGACGGGCGGTGAAAATATTTGAATTGGGAGCGGGCCGAGTCGGGCGGATTCTTTGCCCGCTGGGATCACCGCGATGCCGGGAAAGCCGCGCGCTGCGTGTAGTGCTACTTCCAGATTGGAAGAGACCGCCACATGAACGAACAGTCCTAAGTCACAAGCACGCTGCAACAGAAGGCGAGCAATGACTTCTTCCGAGCCAAAAAGGGCAGCAAGCCCGGTGAGATCTATCACAATCGAATCCGGAGCAGTGTCTTCAACGCGCGGAGAAACTGACCACCCCAGGTCGAGCAAAGCGGCATGCGCGATCTGTTCTTGTGCATACGAACGCAAGCGGATAGCTGTGGAAGGGAATTGCTTGGCTTGAGATTTGGTCATGCCCAGAGCGATTCCTGCTTGGGCAGCGGCTTGGTTCATTGTTACAACTTTTTCAAGCGGTGGATGTCCTTCGATCAGGGCAATAGCTTGTTGGCGGAGCACAGGCTCCGAGGTTCCCAACGCGCGCCGCACTTGCGCGTATTGGAGTGGAGGTTCGGCACGCACCACCGCCTGAATCGAAAAATCGGGAACGTAGATGGAAGCAAAAGCCATTCGAAGCTAACTTCCAAAAGGGAACGAAATCCCAGCGTCATGTTTGGGTCATTTCGTTGACGTGATGACGTTTGTAAAGTCACTCCACTTTCTTTTACTTCTGAAATTTACAATGTGATTTGCATCAGTTATGCGCGTGAAGCTTGAGAATTGATGCGCTCCTGATTTCAGTCGAGAACGGACGAGTTCGACATAAACTTGCGAACCGTTGAGCAAACACGCGCAGGCGTTTAGCAATCTCGACCGTTGCTGACCCGGAGTTTCCGCCCAGTAGGACGGTTCTGCGAGTAGATGCAAAACCAGAGAGGCACATGTGCCGGCGTTTGACTCCTGATCCAGCAGAAGGAAAATCGTGGACGTATTTTCCACGGCGCGGCGAAAGCGAAACCAGACGTTCAGCGGAACGTACCGAACCGTTTTCGGAGGCAGAAGGCTTAGGTCGACAGCGATCAGACCAAAGCCGCCTCCTTGCAAAAGCAGGTCTGTGGCTCGAAGACACTGATCGATATTGCGGCAACGCACCCACAGTAAACGTTTCAGATTAACCCCGGCCGCTTCTGCTGAATGTGGGTCGAAACTATCGCGTCCATCCACAAGCGCGCATGCTTGGGACTGAGCCGTCCGCGCTGCCAAAGCCGAAAGTAACAGAGTGGCACGACCAGACGAAGGAGGACCGGCGATTTCGGTCACTCCGCCGTGCGGCATGCCACCCGTAAGTTGATCTAGTTCAGGAATATTAAACGGCGTAGTTTCAGTCTGAATGGGACGGTGGGTAAAAGGCGCAGGGATGCGTCCGGCGAGAGCCGTTTCGATTTGGGAGCGCAAAACTGTAACGCTTACAGCCATGATGAAACCAGAGGCGAGCAGAGGGTGAGCGTATTCGCTTTTTATTCGCCATCACTAGTTTTGCAGGATCAGCGGGAATTGTCAAGTTAGCAGCATCATAAAGACATGGTAAAACGCAAGCCAACAGAATCAGCCGAGCTTCTCATCCCTACACATCCGACTCTTACTGCTCTGCAGAAAGCCGCGAAGAACTGCCACGCCTGTGACCTATGGCAGCGCGGAACACAAACCGTGTTTGGAGAAGGCGAAGTAAACTCCAAAGTTATCTTTGTAGGAGAACAGCCCGGGGACAAAGAAGATGTCGAAGGCAAACCGTTTGTAGGTCCTGCCGGTGGCCTGTTGGATAAAGCTCTGGTCGAAGCGGGAATTGACCGAACGAAGGTTTACGTAACGAATGCGGTGAAACACTTCAAGTGGGAGCCTCGGGGCAAGCGCCGCATTCACAAAAAGCCGAACGCTACTGAGATTGCCGCCTGTCGCCCGTGGCTGGACGCGGAGATTGCGCTTCTAAAGCCCAGGGTCGTCGTCTGCTTGGGTGCGACCGCCGCGCAATCTCTCCTCGGCCGGGACTTCCGCGTAACGCAGCATCGCGGCGAATTTGTTAAGTCTCCGTTGGCCCCATATGTCATGGCCACCGTTCATCCGTCTTCCATCTTGCGAGCGCCGGATGACGAAACCCGGCACGAGGAGATGAGGCGTTTCGTTGCCGATCTAAAGAAGCTCGCAGTGGTTCTCTCTTAACGACGATTTTGCCGGAGCACAAATGCTTGCTCATGGCAACTACTCATGCACTGTGACCCGCAGCACTACCTGATCTGAGGGTGTCTTTGTGGTTGGGTCGGTTTCCGCGGTAACAAAAATATCGAAATTCCGGAGGGGAGTCGTGGTCTTAAGCTGGCCTCTAAGATCATTGCCAACCTGCAACTGCCCCTCATTCTCTGGATCCGATCCCGGCTCCTGAAACCATACGACATAAAGATTCGCCGCAGGGGTTAGCAGCGTCGGCTTGGCTAAGTGTTCCACACGAAGGCTGACATTTGTGTTGCCGTTCTTATCCTTGCTCATGTCAACGTCACCAGCGGCTGACGGATCTATTTTGGTCGAAGCGAAATGGTATGTCTTGCCAAATCCCAATCCAGCGAAAAGCAATATCCCCGCGCACACCAGGGCCATCCGGTGGATTCCACTTATCCTCATGGTCTTCTCCCTCCGCGCTCATGGGTGAGTTCTAGTGAGCGCGCGTTTACCGGAGTATTGGAAACAGAGGTTTTGGAGGGAATAGACAATCCCTAGTAAGCCCATGAGCAACGCACATTAAACCTCGGGTATTTAGGCTCGTGGTTCGGTCTGGTTTACGTGAATATACGTATGCTCGTTACCGCAGCAACTTAAAAAGGCTGCTGTAATCGTCCGTCCAAGGTTGGACCTTGATGTCGTGGCGGCTCCAGATTGGCATGGCATTGGTCCGCTGTTCGAGCGGCACGTTTTCTCCCGGCCTGAAGAGCAAAACCCAGGTTGCGGTATAGATGTAATGCTGGGTATCGGCGTCGTTGGTGATCGTAATGGATCGCAGATTCAGCTCTTCAGCGGCCGCCTGAACAACTGGTTTTAGATCGAGATATTTGTTGGAGACATGAACGGCGAGGATCCCATCGGCTTTCAGGTGGTGAAGGTATGTCTCGAAGGCTTGGCGTGTCAGCAGATGGACCGGGATTACGTCGCCCGAAAAAGCATCGACTACGAGTATGTCGAAATTCTGGATCCCCTGGCGTTCGAGCGAAATGCGTGCGTCTCCGGGTATGACGTCGATACGGGCTCGCGAATCGCGCAAGAAATCGAATCGAGACCTTGCCACGTGCGTGACCAGCGGATTGATCTCGTAAAAGGTGAAGTGGTCGCCACGCTCGCCGAACGATGCTATGGTTCCGGTACCCAAACCGACGATGCCTGCGTTGATATTGCCGCGTTTGTGGACCGCATTGAACGCAATGGCCGCACCCGAATCAGGCCCGTAATAGCTAATGGGTTCATCCCGCCGTTCAGCGGCAAGAATCTCGATGCCGTGCACAATGGTTCCGTTGAGGAGCAGCCTGCGAGCGGGCTCAGCGGCGGTCCCAGTGAAGTCTTCAACTCGCAGCACGCCATAGAAATTCCGCTGCGTGCTCTCCGCGCGATGAATACCTGTGAAATAGGGCAAGAATGCGAATAACAGAGCGAGCGCCGCAGCGCAGCCAAAGACTGTGCTCCGTCGTTGGAAGGTTGCGAGGAGTTTCGACTGGGATGGTATTACGCAGATCAATGTGACCGTTGCGCATCCGGCCATGGCGATTGGTAATTCATAGAAGTCCCGAAAAAGCCAAGGTGCAATGAGTCCCACCAAAATGCCGCCGACAGCCCCGCCTGCCGCGATCGTCAGGTAAAACGTGGTGAGGTGTTCAGGCGCGGGCTTCCGGCGCACGAGCTCTCCATGGCATACCATGCAGCATGTGAACAGACCGATGCAGAAGAGCGGAATTTGTAACAGAGGCCCAGCATTAGCGAATTCCGGGGCGAGTGAATAGATCATCCCTGCGAGCGCGACGGCAAGAAGCCGCAGAAAAAGAGAGCGAGGATACCATCGTATGCCGTCAAAGCAGAGGATGAGAGTAAGAAGATAGATCGAAAGCGGCACAACCCAAAGCAGCGGGACTGCGGCAATATCCTGCAAAATGTGATTCGTGATCGCCAGCAGCAGAGCGGAGCCATCTGCGGCTAAGGCTCCCCACAAGAGTACAGTTCTCCAACTGGGCTGCGAATGCGCTTCAGAATGGCCTAATCCGGCCAGAGTGCCGCGCATCCGGAATGCCAGCCACGCGCAAACAAAAACGAAGAAAGCATAGGTCCATGACCAGGCGAGCGTCTGATGGTGCGTAGTCGAATAAGGCTCAATCAACGCCGGATAACTTATCAACCCCAAGAGCGATCCGGCATTTGAAAGTGCGTAAAACCGGTATGGCCAATGGCCGCGGCGTGCCTGAACGTACCAGGTTTGCAGAACTGGGCTGGTCGCAGATAAGAGCAGGAAAGGCAGCCCAACCGTCACGGCAAGCAGAATGAAGATTCGAACAGCCGGATTCTCGTTTCCGGCAGGCTTCCACGTTGCGGAAGGTACGATCGGCAAAAGGACAAGGCTCAGTACAAGCAAGCCGATGTGGATCTGCCCCGGCCATCGTGATCCCCGGCACCTGGTCAGGACGTGAGCGTACAAATTCCCCAGCAGGTACATGACTTGAAAAAAGACAAGCGCCGTTACCCACACTCCCGCGCTTCCTCCGAACCACGGGAGAATAATCTTGGCGAGCACGGGCTGAACTTGGAAAAGCAGGAATGCGCTCACAAAGATCGCGAGTACCCATAGAGTTCTATCCACGAGCCCTTGCGATAGGACGCTTGGAGCCTCGGCAGCGGAAACAGAATGTTCTGTAGCTGAGTTCATGGGCACCTGAGCGGAAACGCGTCTTGCGCACGCGACCTCTACATGTTACAAGCGGCAAAGCAAAAACGGGAGTTGCTGAAGTGAGGATCAGTCGAAAAGAGTTTGCCATATGTGGGCTGCGACGCCCGCTTTGCTTGTACTCTGCGTTGTTCGCACTGGCAACTGCACTGACTTTTTCATCCGCCGGCCATTGCGTGGAACTCACCACCAGCGGTGAAGTTGCCGGCCTGGCAGCACAATTCGCGGATATAAACGGAATACGCACTCGCTATTACGAGATGGGGCAAGGCGAACCTATGGTTTTGGTGCACGGTGGCGGATGGTCCGGACATGCAAGTGCCAATGTCTGGTCAAAAGACCTTCCCTTGTTCGCGAAGCGCTTCCATGTTTTTGCGCCCGACAAAATCGCATCGGGAATGACGGGCAATCCTGCCGATGATAACGACTTCAACATTCAAGGTGAGGTGGACCACATCTACGACTTCATCCGAGCAATGAAAACTGGCATGGTCCATCTGATTGGTGAAGGGCGCGGCGGCGATTGCGTTTTATTTCTCGCGCTGCAGCATCCGGAAGTTGTCCGCGATTTGATTCTCGTGGACACAAATATTATGGATCCTCAGGAGCCGGCATCGAACCTCGGAATTACCGCTAATTGTCCCAAGGAACTCGATGATGACGTGTGGAAATGCCGTACGCGCGCGCTCAGTTCAGCCCCCGACGAGGCATTCGATGACGAGTATTTCATCGCGGGCAAATACATGTCCTTGCTTCCTAAATCCCTGGAAACTGCGGTGAAATTGAAAGCTGGCGCAGGCGGCGAACTCGCGACGCTCGACGGATTCAATCACTGGAAGGTCGAGTGGTTTGAACGCATTAAGAAACAAGCGGTGCTGACAGCCCCGGTGCTCCTTTATTGGGGACAGGATGATATCGCGGCACCTCTGACGAGCGGTCAGGCTCTCCGCGAACTAATCTCGATCAACAACCCACATGTACAAATGATCGTCGCCGATAAGGCAGGGCATTTCCCTTTTCGCGAATATCCGGAGAAGTTCGTTTCCGATGTCACGAACTTCGTTGACTGGGCCGCCCATGCGGACAGTATGCAATCGACCGCTGGTGTACCCGTTGAAGATCATTAGCGCTCTAATGTCTGGCTGAACGTCTTTCGCCGATCAGAATCCAGTTGCCTCGAGCTTTATCGCGTTCCCGAGGAAATGTCCTTCTGGGCGGCATTTGAGTCAAAGAGGTATAGGGATCGGGAAAGGGCAAAATGAAGAATTTGTTTGTGGGAAACATGAGCTTTCAAAGTACAGAAGCTGACCTCCGGGCGCTGTTTGAGCCCTACGGCCAGGTCACACGTATTCACATTGTCAATGATCGTGAAACTGGCCAGCCGCGTGGGTTCGCTTTCGTTGAAATGGCAAATGACGAGCAAGCTGCCAAGGCTATGGCCGAACTGAACGGGAGGGAACTCGGTGGCCGCGCGTTGCGCGTGAATGAAGCTAGTCCGAGACCAGAGCGCGGAGGGCCTGGCAGCGGCCCGGGCCCGCGCGGTGGCGGCGGTAGGGGATCAGGCGGGAGAGGCCGCGGCGGCTTTTCGCGCGACGATTATCGCGATTCGGCTCGCCAACCGAAAGAACCTCGCTGGTAAGTTCGCGAGAGACGCTCATACATGCCTTGAACGTCGCCGGCGCGATTCGAAATCCGCTTTCCACGCGCGCACTCGTCAAGTGCTCCTTACGTTGTATAACGTTGCGCGCTCGCCTTGCGTGCGAGGGTTCTCCGTCTGCAGGAGAAACTTCTTGGACGATCTCCTTCTCGACCACGGCACCAGCACGCGATTCCACCACATCAAGACGCCCGTAATCAATAAAGCTATTGGCATCAGCCCAAAGAAAGTCCAGACGAGTTTGAGCGTGAGTGACGGAAATCTGCCGAAATGTAGTCTCGCAAGCCAAGATAAAAATTGGTCGCCGAGGCGGAGATCTCGCGAGTGCGACGGCTCCAAGTAGTCGATCAAACCATTGAATGGCGCCGGCCAGGCCAGATAAACGCCGGAGATTCCCCACATCAGGATAAACAACAGAGACCAGAAACCCAGCGAGCTATGTAATGACCAATTCAGTCGATTCGCGCCAGCGTGCCAATCGATCACTAAACTCCGGCGCCATCGGTCTATTCCTGGCCACCAGATAACGATCCCCGAGAGAGATAGAAGAGTAACGAAAGCTCCTCCAACGCCATTCACCAGGTGGCCGGTTCTGCCGGAAAGCAAGTTATCGTGCACGTCAACAAGCCAAAGCACAGCTCGAAATCCAAATTCAAGCGAATTGCCCAGGTCAGCGCCGGTATAAGGATTGAAGAGCCGCTGCATTTTCTTCTGACCACGCTCCATCCAAAGTTCGACGGGCTGATCGGACCTTCGCGGCTGGAAGACGCGCGTCACGTTGTATCCAGGATGAACGTGTATTGCACAGCGCGTGAGTTCTTCTGCGCTCAACCGCGGGCCCGGCCCAATGGCAATCCGCGGTTGAGCGGAAAAGCTTTTCGAAAGTTCCCGCCGATAGATCAGAACCGTTCCCGTCGCACTCATCACAAAGATGTAGATGGCCAGGATCAGTCCAGACCACAGGTGGATCTGAAAGAAGAGTTTCCGCACCCAAACGCTTTGCGGATGCCGCATCCAGCGCCCCGCTGTCTTCATTTGCTCTCCGCAATTGAGAAAACACGCTGAAATCAGCCGAGCCGCGAAGCTATTTTTTGCCGTAAGTGACGGTGAGCGTCGCCTTGCCGAGCCCATTCATATTACACATGAAACCAACCATCGCCGGGCTTGCCTGATCATCGAGATCCAACCTGGGGATCTTTAGAGCGTGCACCGTGAAAATGTAATGGTGGTCGGGACCTGGCGGCGGTGCCGCGCCGCCGTAGCCCGGCTTGCCGAAATCGGTTCGCGTTTGTAACGCTCCAGCGGGCAAATTCTTGCCATTACCGGCGCTGGCTGGGAGTTCCTTCACGGATGCAGGAATGTTGATCACCACCCAATGCCACCATCCCGAACCGGTAGGAGCATCGGGATCATAGCAAGTAACGACGAAGCTCTGTGTCCCTGCAGGAGCACCCTCCCAGGCGAGTTGCGGAGAGCGATTGCCGCCGGAGTACCCCATTCCGTTGAATACCTGTGCTTCGGGCATCCTCTGCCCTTCTTTCAGATCATTGCTCGAAAGCCGAAAGCTCATTCGCTATCCTCCGGAAATATCAGTCGAGTTTGCGTGCCTGCCACACGAGTCTACAGCACCCGCGTGTGAGGACGGAACGGCTTTTACACGTATGCGGAAACAGCACGGCTTTACATGCAAGTTACACAAGGGTATGGGCCAGGACTCTATTGGAATGCACGCCAAATCCGTTTTCCGTTAGAATCCCTTAAGACGACATTGAAGGCTTCAGGGTGAATGCAAGCAACAATCGCAATCCCACAACGGCATCATGAGGACAACACGATGGATCTTTTCGATTGGGAAGCGTTTCGCGATACTCCACTGAGCCGCGAGCCGTATGAGCACGTTGTGGTGAATGGATTCGTCAAGGCAGGCGCCTTGAAAGCCATCAACGCCGATTACCCTGTGATCGAAGATACAGGCAGCTTTCCATTGGAAACCGTTCAGTTTGGTTCCGGCTTCAAATCGCTGGTCGATGCGCTGGAATCAGCCGAATTCCGCAAAGCGTTTGAAGAAAAATTTCAGATCGATTTATCGGGCCGGCCGACCACGATCACTGTGCGTGGCCGTTGCGCAGGAAGTGACGGCCAAATTCACACGGACTCGGCGGGAAAAATAATTACGGTTTTGATTTACCTGAACCCGGCTTGGGATGAATCCGGCGGCCGGCTGCGTCTTTTGCGAGAGAAGAGCATTGATGCTGTTGCCGCCGAGGTCATCCCATCGCAAGGCAACTTGGTGGCGTTTCTGCGATCCGATCACTCCTGGCATGGGCACTTGCCCTTTACTGGCGAGCGACGTGTTGTGCAGTTTAATTGGGTCGTGAACAAACGTAACCAGACAATTGTTCGCCTGCGACATAGGCTATCGGCTTCAGTCAAACATTTCCTGCGCCATGGCAAGTCCTCAGAAGCGAATCGCCAGGGCTAGTGTGCCGATCGCGAACCACAATCGTATCCTCGCGGTGCGGCTTAGCTCGCTTGGCGACCTGGTGCATACGATTCCTGTCGTTCCCGCCTTGCGTTCCTCATTTGCAGAGGCAGAAATCCACTGGGTAGTCGATGAGAGATGGTCGCCGTTGATGCAACTCGTACGCGGCATCGATCACGTTGTCCCGCTCCGAGGTTCAATTTCGGGCTATCTGCACTGCATGAAACAGATCCGTGACGCCGAGTATTCGTGCGCAATCGACTTTCAGGGGATTTACAGATCGGCGATGTTGGTGTGGGCTTCTGGAGCGAGCCTGCGGATTGGACGCGACGTTGATTCCGCGCGTGAGCGCGGGGCCGCCCGATTCTACTCGGAGCGTATTTCACCTTCAGGAAAGCACGTTGCTGAAATGAGCATGAGTTTGGCCGAACACGCGGGAGCGCGCCCGAAAATCCCAATGCAATTTCCTATAGACGTGCCTGTCGCCGAGGCCGGTCGGGTTCGCGAAGAACTAAAAGCCAAAGGCATTACAAATTACATCGTGGTCAGTCCGGGGGGCGGTTGGAAATCGAAGTGCTGGCCGCCGGAGCGCTTCGGAGCATTATGCGCGGAGGTTTGGAATCGTTACGGAATACCCACGGTAATCAATATAGCGCCCGGCGAAGTAGAATTCGGCAACGTGGCAAGGGCACATTCACATCCGGCAAAGCCAATCGTCTACTGCCCCAAGTTGCGAGAATTGGTGGCGCTATTGTCAGGCGCTCTCCTAGTCGTGGGCGGAGATACCGGCCCGGTTCACTTGGCCGCGGCGCTCGGCACGCCTGTCGTGGCGCTTTTTGGCGCTACGAACGCCGCGCGAAATGGGCCCCTCCCCTCGGGAGTAGTTGTGCAGAATTCGTGTTCGTCAGATTTGTTGAATTATCGCCGCGGCGATTATCTTAGAGGACGCTCGTACTCGCCGGAAATGCTCTCGATAACAGTCGGCCAACTCTTAAACGCCATTGAGCAGCAGTTCAATAATCCATCACTAATTCAGCAGAGAAGTTATGGTTTGTAACTGCGCGCACGAGCAAATTCGCACTCGAGTGCGAGTTACGCGCCTTGAGGTACGGCCAGCAAATCGTCAGCCAAACGGCTTTGCGTCTCCTGTAATTCTATTGTTCTACCGGTCAAATAACCTGAGGGCACGAGTTCGAAACTGAATGGAAATACGAAGTGAAATCCATCCCAGAACCGGATCTTTTTTTCTACCTTCTTCGAAAAGTAAAGCTTTATGTACTGGCCATCCATCAGAATTTTAGCTTCGTCGTAGCCAACGCTGGCATACGAGACTCCAAGTTCACGCTTGAGCGCGAGCGCAACCATGCACTCGGTTGGTTTGCCTGGTTTGCCGCTTGTGATGTCTTCTCGGGTCACGTTGATTTTCATTTGTCCTCCTCTGACTGACACTAACGTCAGGATAACGCCGCTGGTTTTTCGAGAAAAGAGGCTGAATAAAATCACTTTCGCATCTCGGGGGAATCAGTCATCCAGCTTCGTATAGTTTTCGGAGGAACTTCGGTAATCTACATTATTGTCAGATATCCAAAGAGCATGTGCAGGACCCAATAAGCAAATGAAGCGATATGAGCAAATCTCCGCATTTATTCTTTGTGGCGGCGCCAGTTCTCGCATGGGGCAGCCGAAAGGGCTTCTCGACTTCGGCGGAGAGCCATTGCTCATTCGAATAGCTCGGCTTGTTGAGCCGCTTGTGTCGGCCATTATGGCAGTCGGCACACATGGCCAGTATGCGGATCTCGGATTGCCGCTGATCGAAGACGCCGAATTCGCGGGTTCACAGGAAAGACACGGGAAAGCAGGACCTCTCGCGGGAATTGCCACGGCTTTGACGGCGAGCCGGAGCGAGTGGAATCTCATTGTAGGGTGTGATTTGCCCTACCTCACGCGCGAGTGGCTGAATTGGCTTTTGGGTTACGTGATGGGAATAGATGCGCAAATTCTGATTCCTAAAACAGCGGGCGGGCTCGAGCCGCTAGCCGCCGTGTACCGGAAGGAATGCGCAGACCCTCTTATCGAGGCGCTGCGCCGCGGCACGCGCAAAGTAACCGATGCTATAGCGCCTTTGCGCCTCCAAGTCATCAGGGAAATGCAATGGCAACACATCGATTGTGATCGGCGCGTGCTGCGGAACATGAATACTCCTCAGGATTACGAGGAAGCTCGAATGTGGCTACAACGTCCGCGTTCGTAGCCGCTATTCAATTCATTTCGAGGGGGCTTGCATCGGGCATGCGCGGCGACGTAGAATCCCGGCCACTATGGGAATCATTCTGACGATAGCAGACGTGCTTGTGCTTTTGAGCTTGGTGATCAGCGTTTCGCGTGCGGTTCGCAAGGGACAGCCGCAAGGCTCGGGTCCGCTCGCGTTAACTATCGTCATAGTCATTGCCTTGCTAATCTTTGCGACCGTGTCGTTTTGCGCGGCTTCTGGTTTGGCCCAAGACTCGGCTTTTAATCAGATCGCGCTGCTCATTTTTCTTATCTTGATTGCTATTGCGGCCCGCGGTTCTTGGGCTAGGGCGTAACCTGTTCGGGTTGCAATTGTGCAATCTGGCAAGCGCTTCTTTCCTGTCAATCGTTCCTCTAGGTCCATGCCACAGGAGGGCGCCATGAGGGCGTGTCGAATTCTACTGGGCATTGCGCTCGTTGTTACCGCAGGCATTTTGGCGGTTGCGCAGAGTATTCCGGCGCAAGCGCCCCCGCTCCACGTGCTCGCTTCCAATGGTGTCCAGGGCGCTGTAACCCAGATCATTCCAGAATGCGAACGGGCGGTCGGCCATCGGCTGGATGTGGAATGGGGCACCACCGCGTCGCTGAAGCAGAAAATAGAGAGTGGCGAGCCATTCGATTTCACGATTCTGACCTCTGAAGCGATCGATGCGCTTATCAAAGAAGGGAAGCTCGCGCCAGATTCGCGCGCCAGTGGCCCGCGCGTGGGAATCGGAATCGGCGTTCGCGCAGGCGCTGTGAAACCGCAGATCGGGACAGCGGAAGCTTTGAAGAACACGTTGCTGCATGCCAACTCTGTTACTTATGCCGCGGCAGGCGCCAGCAGAGCTGCCATCGACACGATGCTGAACCGCATGGGAATTGCCGATGCGCTCAAGTCCAAGACCTTGCTCTTGGGTGGCGCCGACGAAACGGCCGCGGCCGTCAGAGAAGGAAAGGCCGAATTCCTGATCACGTTGATCAGCGAGATCAAATCCGCAAAAGGATTGGAACTTGCTGGCCCTCTGCCTCAGCAGTTCCAGTCGTACACTTCGTTTGCCGCCGCGGTCGGCTCCGCTGCTAAAGAAGCTGAAGCCGCAACAAAAGCAGTGAAATTCTTGACAGGGCCTAAAGCGGCGGTCGCCTTCAAAAGTAAAGGAATGCAGCCTGTCAGCTGATGGTTCGGGCGCTTCCTACTGAACAACGGTAAAAGGAATCGACGCCTCGGTCCGTTCCCATAGCAGGGCCAGTGCTCCTTTATTCCCTCCCTCAGACCTTAATTCGATTTTGAACGTTTCGACCGGCTCCGCCAATGTCTTGACATTCATCTTCGTGCGGCCGAAATCGCGCGAAGAATCGTAGTTTAGATGAAATTGCCCCGTTTGTTTGTTGATGATAAGGGTCCACTGATTTGCGTTAGGAATGGTCCAGATGCTGTAACTGCCTGCTGGCATTCTTAGCCCGCCCATCTCCAGATTGCCCTCGGTCGTAATCTTGGTTGCCCAATTGGCGCCTGTACACCAAACTTCTCCAAAGGGCACCAGGCCGCCCATGATCTTTCGTCCATGCGCTGATGGCGCGTAATAGTCAATCGTGATCTGTTTGCCTGCAATCGTCGACGAGGCGTTTGCAGGTGGGCTCGTGTATCGTGAGCCAAATTGCAGGCGGGCTGCTTTGGTCACGATCGCCACGATTGCTAATGCTGCCAGAGCTCCAATAATGAGCGTGACCGGTTTAATTCTCATGGCGGACCTCCCTAGAGACGATCCTACACCAAGCGATTCGAAATGCGTGCATGCGTTAGCTCGCTACCAGAGCAGCTTCAGACCGAACTGAACTTGGCGCGACGAAGTTGATGTCCCTGTGATTAAGCCGCCCACGCCCGAAGAGGTAGGCGTTGTCGAGCCGGGTTGCAGCACGGCGACAATAAGGGTCGGCGTATTGAAGTTAGCACGGTTCAGCAGATTAAAGATTTCGGCGCGAAACTCTAGGCTCATCCGCTCGTGGATTTGCGTGTCCTTCATCACGGAAAAATCCCAAGTGCCGAGCCCAGGGCCGATGAGGGTGTTGCGCCCGAGATTCCCGAAGAAGCCGCCGTTATTGGGAATTGCAGCAAACGCCGCCGGATTGAACCACTCATCGGGGCTGCCGATAATTGCCCGGCCGCTGAAGCTTGGATTGACAAAAGGCCGCACCGGATTGCGCGTGTCTCCGTTGTTTGACGGGTTGTAACTAAGCTGCGGCGTAAACGGGAAGCCATTTTGGAACGTTAGGATGCTATTCAGCGCCCAAGCATTCGCTAGCGCGCCAGCAAAGCCATGTGCACTGCGGAGCCAATGCCGCCCCCGACCCACGGGAAGCTCATAGTAGGCACTAATGACTGCGGCGTTCCGCACATCGAAAGTTCCCAGTCCCCAGTCTGCACGGATGTCATAGGGATTCGATACCAAGCCAGGGGCATTCCCGGCGGCGGTCCCATTGTAAGAATCGCCGTCATCCAGAACTTTGGAGAAGGTGTAGACGCCGCGCAGCGACAATCCTTTGCTGAAGCGGTGGTTGATATCGACTTGCAAGGAGTTGTAGGAGCTGTCTCCTTCTGACATCCAGGTCCACGTGTTCGCTAATGCCGGATTCGGCTTCGGTGGCGATCCTCCACCAGGCGTGGGAGCAATGTAGAACGTGCCCGCAGGCACAGGCAATCCCGCTAGGACGCCATAAGCCGCAGCATTTGGAAAATTGGCCGGGCACGGAGCTGCGGGACACACCACCGGCTGAGGAGCGTTCTCGTCCACGCCTATCAATTCGTGGTAACCATGATTGCCAATGTACCCCACGCTCATTGATGTGTTCGGCGACACCTGTTGCTGAACGCGAAGCGACCAAGCCACGACAGTGGGCGTATACATGTCGGGCTGGACGCCACCGGGCACCAACAAACCGGCAAACGTCGGGGTGGTAGGCGAGATTGGAAGCTTGAGATCAGCGATGCACCCAACTGTTGTACACGCGGCCACTGTGTACGTCGGATTGAATGGCGCGTTCTGGTCGGCGCGATAACCAAGCGCATCCTGCAGATCGTTGTACATTCCAAATCCAGCGCGAATTACCATCTTTTTTGTTGCAACCGGACTCCACGCTAATCCTAAACGCGGCTCTGGCAACAACTTGGCTCGGTTCACACTGAAAAATGATGAGCCCACGCGTGGAAGGCACGCCGACGTGGACTGGCACTGCGCAACCCCGTTCAGCAGTTGATAGTTTGCTGCGCGACCGTGCACTTCGTTCCAGCCTATAGAAGATTCCCCACGGAAGCCTAGCGAGAGCGTCAGCCGCGAACTCATCCGTATCACGTCTTCGGCAAAAAAAGCGCCGAACAGCGAGCGCCATCCCAGCGGCGTGGGCGTGGGACTATACAGGAAGCTCGCCTCGCCGTTGATAAGTGCTCCAAGACCCGCGAAGGTCATTTGGCCGTACTGGCTGAGCAGGATATTTTCGTTGGATTGAAAGCGCTGCAGCCAGATTCCCGCGGTCCATTGATGCCGCCCGTGAGTTAAGGAGACTTGATCTGCAAACGTAAAGAGATTTCGCGCGATATGTAGATTGCTGCCGTTATTGCTCCCTGCGAGTCCTATCTGCGTCTGCGGATTGGAAGCCTGACTGCCTCCAACCACGACGGCTCCAACGGGCAGTCCATTAATGAAGCCTGTAACGCTTGCGGCCGGTGTGTCCGGCGTCGGCTCACCGGTAAAAAAGTACCGGGCTCGGGAGAATCCGAAACGTGCATTGTTCGTACGATTCGGCGAGATGACATGATCTTCCTGCACGCTGAGAACCTGCTCGCGAAGCCTAATGAGGTCCGTGCTGAAAGGATCGAAAACGGTGGCAGTGCTGCTATAGCTGTTGTCAATGGTGTAGACGATGCTCGCTGTATCGCTATTAGAAAAGATATGATCCAGCCGGGAATTGCCGAAATCCTCCCGGATCGTTTGCAGGGGGCTGCTGAAATATTGCTGGATACCGTCCAGACCCGAAATCTTGATATCTGGTGAGTTGGCGGGCGCCAGCGGCCATAAATTCATCAGCCCGAGTTGCTGCACGATGGGCACCGCATCCACGCGCGATTGCGCGTCGGGTACCAACGCAACGGAAGTCTGGTCGAGGGCTTCGCGAAATCCTTCGTAGTTGGAAAAAAGAAACGTTTTGTCTTTTCGAATCGGACCGCCGACCGAAGCACCGAATTGATTTCTCTTGAAGGGCGGTGCCGATGAACCCGCATCAAAAAAATTGCGGGCGTCGAGTGCGTTATTTCGCAAAAACTCGTAGACCGAACCATGCCACTGATTCGATCCGGATTGCGTGACGATTGAGATCTGACCACCAGGCTTCTGGCCGTACTCGGCGCCGTAGGAGTCGCGCTGAATGTTGAATTCGCGTATAGCATCTACGCCTAACAATTGTCCGCTCGCTCCTCCGGGAGTCATGTTGTTTTCCGCTGCCCCCGTGTACTCGACGCCGTTGAGCAAGAACAAGTTCTGCTGTGGTCGGTTACCCGAAACCGAAAACATATTTGCAGTTGTGGAATTCGAGATACCGATCAAGCCGCCGGTTTTCTCCCAGGTGAAGTTAACAACCCCTGGAGTCAGCGTCATCAATAGATCGAAGCTACGGCCATTCAGCGGCAGATCTTTAACTTGCTTTTCTCCAATGAGCCCCGAAATATCCGCAGTCGTCGTGCTGACCACCGGCGCGTCTTCATTTACCTTGACTTTGGTACTGGCCTCTCCCAGTCGCAAGACCACGTTAACTTCGGCATCTTGGCCCAAAGCGAGGTTAATTCCCGTACGAATTGCCTCCCGAAAGCCTGATTGGTTGACATGAATTTCGTAAATTCCTACGGGCAGGGAGAACAATTCGTATCGTCCTGTGTTGTCAGTTACGGCAGTCCGTGCTAAGCCCGTATCCGTATTCTTGCCCGTAACGATTGCCCCAGCGACCAGTGCACCTGATAGATCTGCGACCGTCCCGGAGATCGTTGCCGAATCCTGAGCCGTAACTTCTGGCACAATCAGACCGAGGAAAAACAAAGAGAAGATGCTTATGAGTCGCCAACCATGAGATTGAGGGCGCCAGCGGATGATGCGTTGGCGTTCTTGATGTAGCGAGACAACGAAAGCTGTGGCGAAATTCCCCTTCATTGCCAACCCTTTTCCGTTCGGCCTAAAGCCACTGGGTCGTAACGTTTTAATACGGGTGCATACGATAGGTCAAGTCGTTTCACGGTGATCTTAAAGCTGGCCCGCTCGCATCGCGTAACCATTTCTGGATGGATCGATATATAATATCGGATTACTTCAATACGTATTTTCCGTTTGTGACGATCTTGGGCCAGGAATTGGGGAGGCGCCAGTTCAGCGTGGGAAACCGATGAAAGCCTTTCGTCTGGTCTGTTGCTTTTTGCTGGTGCCTGTGATTTCCGCAACTGCGGCGGAGCAGCAATTACAGATTGCTGCTGCCGCCGATCTCCAGTTTGTTTTTCTCGACCTCTCAGCGCGATTTCAGAAGGAAACGGGACACGCGATTGAACTTACTTTCGGCTCTTCGGGTAATTTCTTTTCACAGATTCAGAATGGCGCTCCGTTCGATATGTTTTTCTCGGCTGATGTCGACTATCCAGGAAAACTGGAGGCTGCGGGACTAGTTGAACCAGGGACCCTTTCTCGCTACGCAACCGGCACGGTCGTTCTTTGGAGTCGAAAGGACTCCCTGATCGATGTACGGCGAGGCTTGCAAACACTGGTCGACAATAGGGTACGTAGGATCTCGATCGCGAACCCTGACTATGCTCCCTATGGACGCGCAGCCGTGGCTGCGTTACGGCGTGAGGAAATCTACGATAAGATCCGCAATAAGTTAGTGTTAGGGGAAAATATTTCCCAAGCTGCACAGTTTGTTGAGTCTGGAAATGCCGATATTGGGATTCTCGCTCTTTCTCTGGCTGTGGCGCCTCCTTTGAAAAGCAAAGGAATTTACTATGAGATTCCCACCAACTTATATCCACCGATCGATCAAGCTGTTGTGATCCTTAAGTCCTCAAAGCACAAGGACATCGCTCGGCAATTCCTGACTTTCCTAAAGCGTCCGGATATCGCGGAAGTCATGCGCACAAATGGGCTGAACGTCCCAGAATCACAGCCCCAGCAGCGAAAAGCGCGGCCGTGAACTAAATGGACTGGCCGGCAATTGTCCTCAGCTTGAAACTCTCGTCCGTGGTATGTGGGTTGTTATTGCTGATCGGCATGCCCATCGCATATTGGGTAACCTATTCACGATGGCGGTGGAAGTTTCTGGTCGAAGCGGTTGTGGCGTTGCCGATAGTGTTACCACCGACCGTGCTTGGCTTCTATGTCCTGGTGGCAATTGGCTTGCGAAGTCCTATCGGACGAGCTTGGGCTTCATGGACCGGCCATGGGCTCGCGTTTACGTTCGAAGGTTTGGTCATCGCCTCTCTTCTTTATAGTTTGCCTTTCGCGGTCCAGCCGATCATCGTGGCATTCTCGCAAGTCGACCATGAACTCATCGAGGCATCCTCGGTCTTGGGGGCATCCAGGGTGAGAACCTTCCTTCGCATTATTCTCCCGCTTTCAATCGACGGCGTGATCACAGGCGCAGTCTTGAGTTTCGCTCATACTATGGGCGAATTTGGTGTCGTGCTGATGGTAGGCGGTGATATTCCAGGGATCACCCGGACCATTTCTATCACGATCTACGACCAGGTCCAACGCTTGGATTATGCTGCTGCCAATAAGACAGCCCTACTTCTCCTGCTGTTCTCGTTTGCGGTCCTTTCGGTCATCTATGCTCTCAACCGGAATTCGTTAGCGACTTCGCTTCTACGCCAGCAAGCGCGCGAATAAATATGGAGCTTTCAGTCAATCTGCAAAAGCGCCTTTCGGCAAAGTTCACACTCGACCTGAGATTTTCAATTCCGCCAGGGGTTACGATCTTGTTTGGGGAATCAGGCTCGGGCAAGAGCACGCTCCTGCGCTGCATTGCGGGATTGCTTACTCCAGACGTGGGCCAAATCAGAGTCGGCGACCAGATACTATTTGATTCACAATCCCGGGTAAATCTTCCTGCACGTGAGCGCAGAGTTGGGTTCTTGTTCCAGAACCTGGCGCTGTTCCCCCATCTCAGCGTGCTGAGAAATATCGAGTACGGCTTGGATGGCCTTAACAAGACCGAGGCGCAGCAACGCACCGAGAATATTCTAAGCTCGTTTCGCATTTCAGGATTACGCCATCATAAGCCTGGTGAGATTTCGGGAGGCGAACGCCAGCGCGTGGCATTAGCACGGGCGCTTGTCACCGATCCCTCTGTGCTCATGCTCGATGAGCCCCTCTCTGCCTTGGATTATCCAACTCAGTCTCAGATCATTGAAGATCTGCGTGCTTGGAATATTCGCCACCGCATTCCGATTCTCTATGTAACGCATGCTCAAAGAGAAGTTTTCGCTCTCGGTCAGCGTGTGATAGTTCTCCAGCGGGGAAAAATCTTGACTGAGGGGACGCCGCTGGAGGTACTCGAAACTCCCACTTACGAATCGCTCGCCCAATTGGCTGGATTCGAGAACTTTTTTGACGCCACCGTGATTTCCCTAAACCCTGCTTCGGGGACGATGCTCTGCCGGCTGACCGAGGCTGAGACCGAGGTGGAACTGCCGCTGTCGAAAGTCCAGGTCGGCTCCGATATCCGCATCGCAATTCGTGCAGGCGACATCTTAATTGCGGGCGAGTTCCCGCGACTCTTAAGCGCCAGAAATGTCATACCCGCGATAATCCTGTCGCTGAGACGAGAAGGGGCGATGATGATAGCTAAAACGGATGCGGGCAGGGTGTTCGAAGTTCATTTGACGCCCGGAGCTTGTGAATCGCTGGGCCTCAAACCGGGACGACACGTTTGGCTGGTAATTAAGACCCACTCGTGGCGTTTTGTTGGGGGAAAATAGCCTGTTAGCCTGAAATCGAGAGCAATAGAGCCGGTTGCAGGTATCTACCAGTTTGGCTCATATCGTACGACGCGTAAAAGGAGGCAATGCTGATGATCTTGTCTGCACGGAATAGGCTCGTCGGAAAAGTTACAGAAGTTGAATTCGATAATGTAGTCGCGCATGTCGTCGTGAGCGTTGGTGACAACATGATCGAAAGCGTGATTACGAAACGCAGTGCCGAAGAGATGAAGCTCAAAATCGGAGACACGGTCTCCGCCGTCATCAAATCCACTGAGGTAATGTTAGAAAAGGCGTGAATTATCGAGCCAACCGATTCACGAGTTTGGTTCACAGTTGATCGCTTAAATTCTGGGAGGGGCGCCGAGGCGTGAGACCTATTGGTGAGCCGAACGGTCCTAATGCCGCTTGTGATGAGCGACTTGGATAACTCAAGTAAAGGCTTTTCTGCCATATACCAAAGCTGCGACAGCGAGTTTTCGCGCCCGAAAGGTGGGGTTTACACTCTGTGGCACGACGCGGACGCTCTCAAAGTACGCACAAGCGGAAACCCCCAAAAGAATGGCTCCCCGGGCAGGACTCGAACCTGCAACATTTCGGTTAACAGCCGAATGCTCTACCGTTGAGCTACCGGGGAACGGCCCATCGTAGGAACTTGATTATAAAGGATTAGGCGGCCTTTGCGCCAACCTCCTTTCCTTGCAAAATGGTTCCAACTGGTTCCAACAGGGCAACTTCATTGCCATCGCTTACGCCTTTTTGAACGCGAACGACAGGTTGTAGCTTGGCCATTTCCGTTGCGTTGTTGGACTGCCATTTTGCCATGTAGTGCTTAATCATGGCGTCGGAACCATGCCCTACCCATTCACGGATCACTGCGAACGTCACGCCGGAGTACGCGAGATAGCTGATGCGTCCATGTCGAAATGCGTGCATCCCGTTTCTGCCGGGGAACTTGATCTTCAGCTTTTTCAGGATGGGTTTCAGTTGCCATTTCAACACGCTATTCAAGCGCAGCGGCGTACAACGATTGGAATGCCACACCAAGCCGGATTTGCGTCCGTTCAGGTGCTCTTTGATCTCGGTCACTACCGAGGAATCAATGGGCACATGACGAATCTCGCCGTTCTTGGGTGTGCCTTCCATTCCCTCAACAATGGAGCGGCGAACCGTAATGACTCCATCCTTGAGGTTCACATCTTCAACGCGCAACGCAAACAGTTCACCGGCTCGCAGACCTCCGCCGGCAGCAACCGCGAATAGTGACCGATACTGCCCTTGGCCCATTTCCACGATTGCGGCCATTTGATCTGGCGTAAAGCAGGGTGCGTCTGCTTCCACGCCAGCGGCAGGCTCTACCTTGCTCCATTTGATGAGCCACGGCAGCATGGTCGTCTTTCCGTGCTGCAGCGTTTCATCCAAATAGAAGTTGTAGACAGCCCGAACGATGCCAAACAGGTTGCGCATGGATTTGTTGCCCAACCCTTCTTTCTTCCACGCGCGAACCAGTCCCCGGATCACTGGATACGTGATGTCCTGAATTGGAGTGTCCTTCAGGTGAGGAAGGACATGCTTATTCAGTTCACAACCCATTGTCCGTTTCGATGAATGCTTGCCGTTCGCCTGTAGCTGCTGAGACTTCCATAATTCAGCGGCCATATCGAACGTGACAACGGGCCCGCGCGACGCTTCAAGATGTGCGGCGGTATTCACGCCTTCAGCGTCAATGATCCGCTGCGCTTCTTGTTTTGCGGCTACCATCGTCGTTGCTTTTAGAGTGCGGCGCACTCGCTGCCGTTTCGTCGTGCCAGGAACGTCCTGGTAGAAGAGAAACGAAAACGAATCCCCGCGCTTTTCGATACGTCCATTCTGTCCCGGTCTACGTGACATTGATCTCCTATCACGTTGAACCGGCACCGCTGCCACAAGAGTACCGGCGTCGGGCACATCTAGCAATGGAGTCCATGTCTCCGAGAGTTCAATTTGGGAGGCGCCGATGGACTTCGCCCGTGTACAATCATCATCCTGATCTAACAGCGGCGTTCGTGCACGTCCATTTGGCCCAATGGCAACAGTGAATCTCGGTTCGTCTCGCGAAAAGTCCTGCATCTGCTGTGACGGAATTCGTTTTGCTGAGGAACAGGACTTGCTGCAATCTTCGCAATGCTTCTGTGCTTTCGGCATTCCGCCTTCCCCTCACAAAAATCAAGTTCTCTGTGTGTGGGTTTGAAAGCGAATGGGTAAGGGGAATGGATAATAGGAATGGGCTAAGGGGAATGGAGTCCGCCCTGTGGATGAGCAAGGGCGCTGATGGCTCTCGTCTTTGTGGGCGTAGTTTAGTTTTTGCGAAGTGCACTGCGCCTGCGGCGGGCTGCCGCCCGCCGCAGGCGGAAGAGGTGTTTTTTGTGTTCGCTGCCCCTCGCTTTACAGCTTCATTTCAGTCTCGACGTATTTCGTCGATGCCATAACCTTGGTCGATTCTTGTCAGTCCTTTAAGAACTTCTCTTCACCCCGCATGAAAACATCCCACTCTCAGGTAATTGCTGCCATAGCGTTCATCGCAGACGGGGCTTTACCTACCGGCTTTTCGTTCGGTGCCTTCTGATTCTTGCGGCAAGCTTTCCTTGACGTGCCGCGAGCTGCTTCTGTCTTTCCTCAATGCGTTTGACCTTCTTCTTGAGATTTCGCAGCCATCGCTCGGTAAAGGCATTCTCGAAGCGCTCTCTACACTGCTTGCAGAAGTAAGTCCAACGATCGTTTCCGGGAGCGAATGCGTTCTTCCGCCAGCCTCCACCTTCCCGATATTGACCTTTAGGAATGTCGTAGAGGCTGGAGAAATTGCCGCAGATTGCACACTGCGCTACTGACGCCCTTAAACGAAGGAATGCTCTGATAAGTGCCCCATCTGGTTGGAATCGTCTTGACTCAGATTCGAGGAGCACTTTCTTGCCGTTGCCGATAGTGAGCAGGCCTATACCTAATTCGGCAGCGGCACTCCGCTCTCTGTCCGTGAATTGGTGCGGCATCGCAAGATAACAATAGTGAGCTAGCCTGCAGTTGTTGAGTGCTTGATGCATTGCTCGCAGGGAAGCGAGCCGACGGCTTCGCTTCACTTCTACGGCGGCAATGATCACATCTGTGCTGTACCGCGACGGGGCTGCTTTGACACCGAATACGTCGATGATGATTTGACCGATGCCTTTGCAAATGAAATCTATGCGACGCCGCGTGTGATCAATCGATTCGCAAACATAGCCCCGCTTCTTCAAGAATTGCTGGACTGCAGGGTAGTAGCTTGCTTCTTTAACGCGATTTGCCATCTATAGAACACCGCATGCAGGCTTGCCACAGCGTAATGATCGGTCGGATTGTATTCCCGTCAAAACAGCTGTTGCACCTGATTTTCCTCCTGCGGCGGGCTTTCGCCCGCCGCAGGATGGAGGGCCCAAATGACCTATGGCCTAGCAATTGAGTCTTGTGGATGGGTCTCGGTCGCGGTTTCGGTCCCTGGTTCTTCCACCACCGACGGCTTTATGCTGTTGCTCGCTTTTACGTCCAGCTTCTTCGGTTCTTCCAGCACGACCTCAAACGCGACGGTGGGTAGCGTCGGCAGAATAGCCTGTGGGATGATTGTGTTCGTCGCGAAGATCAAGGCGTAGAGTTCGACCGGCCCACGCTTCCCCCGTACCCTGATCCTCTTTACGCATTGCCGGTTTTCATCCGCTTCTACAACTTCTGCTTGCGCCAGGAGATCATAGAGGTGGTGATTGGAAGGCAGCCTGATTTTATCCTCTTGCTTCAGGAAATAGCGGGCTGTGGAGATCGAGCGCGGGACGACTACAGCGGCTTTGTCGCCCGTGACATACACGGGTGCGCCGAGGGCATTGACGCTCAGCCGGCCGTCGGAGATCAGGTGTCTAAGGGCACGGATCAATTGATTGACCTTGCTGTCGAGTTGCTTGATCATCCAGTCGGGCGCCGCTTGCTCGACGCTCTGCTGATCGAGCGTGCTCACGAGACGCGCCAGAGGGGTTGATTGGTCTGCGGCATGAGTGCCCGTAAGCGCGGCTGCCAGTTCCGGCAACCGTTCCAAACCGATGAATCGGACATCGGCCGGGCTCAAGAGATGGTGCATAAGCCAGGGTGAGAACTGGGCGTGACCGCCGCGTACGCGCTTCTCATTCCATTCCAGCACCGGCTCCCGTTTGACTTGCCTTAGAAACTCGGCGTAGGTCTGGTTCAGGGGAGACCAACGCTGCTCTCCTGCCACCATCTCAATGTCAAACAGCTTACCGAGGTCGTGGCCAAGACCCGCGAGAAAGCAGAGGTACTGTGTTTGCAGAGGGTCTGCCTCGGTATTGAAAAGGGCCACGTCGGGAGGGGCATCGGGGAGAAGCGTCTTTTCAAACTCCTCCAGCATCTTCAGGGCGACTTCCAGCGAGTGCTGCAGGAGCCCGAAGCGGCTGCTGTGGTGGTGGTCGGCGCTGGCCGGCAGGTCGCCGACCAGGTCGCGTAACTTTGCTATGACACGCGTACCGCGTGCGTGGCAATCCATCTCTTCCGGCAGCCGAGACAGGATGTTTTCGGTCAGCTCATCGAGCAATATTCGCTGCGATTCTGGGGGCGGTTCGAAGGTCCCCCCAACCGCCCCCGACTTTTGCCCCCGGGGGTGTGCCGACACAGGAAGGGTAAGGGTTCTATTTTTGCGGAAAATCTGCCGGTAAATCTGAAGCTGGATTTTCCGCAACAAAGCGACTGCGGCTTTCACCATGACGTGCCTCCTTTTTCGTTCGAAATGGCGGTATTCGTATGGGTGCCGTTGTTGTGGATGACATGTCTGGTCTGCTGCTGTGGGTCACTCAGCCCTCGGCTGGTGAGTCTCGGGGCCCTCAGCCCGCGAAGCTGTTGCCTGTTCGTGATGAGCGGGCGGACGACGGGCACCGGCCGTCGGACGCGATAGATCGTCACCACGTCCCTCAATGGGAGATCTAGGCCTTGCTGCTCCAAGAGCCGTTGCAACCTCGTGTGGTTGAGCTGACGGCGAAATAGCTGTTCACGGCGCTCAGAGCTGACCACGATCATCAACCTCAGATCATCCGGGCCGAGGACCGGCGCAAATCGTTTCAAGTGCCGGTACAGCTGGCGAGAGGGGTGCCGACCGAAGTGGTCAACCATCGCGAGGACGACTTCTCCGGACGGACGCTGGAGGACGAGGTCCTGCCAGAGATACGGCTTGCAGCCGCGGTACGGCAGCAAGGCAGGTTCAGAACAGACTTGGCAAAGTTTGGAGATTTTCTGCTTGTGGTCGAGCACGAATTCAACCGGCCAGCGGATCGCTTCGAGATAGAAGTTCACGGTTAGCAGGCGGGTTCGGATTGTCTCAAGCGTATGCTCGCGCCGAGCAGACAAGTCAGCGCCCATCAGCCGAGTGACTGACTTCGTGACCTGGTAGATCGCCGGGTACGCACTGACGGGTTTGATAAAGCCCCAGGACTCCAAATCCTTCAACTGGACATGGACCCTGGTTACTGAGTTCCTGATTCCAAGCTCTTGCGCCTGTTCCGGGGTGACGTAGCCACCGAGCCAAGCCACAGTCTTCAGGAAATGGTGCGACCGCTCGTCGAGAATTCCGACACGGTCGCGAAAGCGAAACATGTTCACAGACTCACCTCAAACGGAAGATTTGGAGTGGATTCTGCGAAGTGGAAGGAACGGTTGTGCAATCCCGAAGCTTTGGGGGCTAAATAGTGTGGCTAAAACACGTGCTTCGTCGTGGGGTTGTGGGAGCAGGCTACTGACCGTCCCGATCCTCTACACTCCCTAATGCACATCGACTCGGGGAAATTCACTGCTTGGAGGCCAAAAATCCCAAGAATTCTTGCCTCCAGGCCGGTTTGCTCCGTTGGTTTTCCGAGTTGCGTTTTGGTTCGACAAGGGGCTTGGTTCTGACTCCTGTGAACACGAGTCGGTCAAAATAGTTGCCCCTGGGCAAGAAATATTCGCCGTTTTGGCTGCGAGCCGTCCGCCTTTGTGCCGGTCGTTGGGCTTTGGCTAGACCCCTCCCTATATCTAATGGGCATCGAGTCCTGAAAATGGTCTCTTGCCGCTCTCTAAACCTGCCATTCGCGAGTCAGTCTGCCCGTTTTCCACCCGGCTGACCGACAGGTACACGTTCCCCTGTATCTCCTAATGGCCATCAACTCGGCAAAAACGAGCGCCTTGCCCACAAAAAAATGGCCGGCAGGTCGCCGCTGTCAGCGGTGGTTCCTCACGCGGCAAGGCAACTGGCCTCCTATCTCTCTAAATGCCCATTGAGTCGGCAAAAACGACCGCGCAACCTAAAAAATTTGCCTAAGAAAAATTTACATACTCGGAGCTCCGGCTCGGGGCCAACAGGCTGGCTTCCGAGAGGGGAGTCCCACCTACCAGCACCGGGCGGGCGTTCAAGAGGATGAGCGGAACAAAGTACCGATGGGCAATAAGGTAGATTTAGGGGTTGCTAGACGACCGCGATAGGCTTTTTCCTGCGGCGAGGCTTTTTCTGCTCTGCCGCCAGGGCGACAAGCGGCGAGACAAGCCTTTCATAAAGCGTGAAGAGATGTTCGACGCGGTCGCGGTCTCCCGTGAACGGTGCGGCGCGATAAAGCTTGTCAACCGCAATGTCCAATGACAGATGTGCCTTTCGTAGCGCAGGCTTCATGAGGTCAGCATCGTATAGGTCCGCAAGCGAGGCTCCGGAGAATTGCGCTCGTGCTTTTAGCACCGCCCCAGCCAGAGTTCGAATTTTGTTCTTTTGAGCTTCTGTCGCATCTGGCCATGGAAATGGGTTGTAGGCGATGCCGACCGAATAGCGATAGCGGCTCTCTAGCCTTCCGCCAATCACTCGAAGCCATGCCATGTGCATGTGAGAAGTCAGAATGCCGAAGTGCCACGTGTCCGCGCCCGCGAGAACCCGAACCAGATTGCTCGGAATGATGGGCGGTTCAAGCCAGCCAATCGGTACATATTCTCGCCGCTCCGAACTGACTTCGGGAATCACCAAGAAAGGCTCCCTCGGAACCACGGTGACGTGATACTTGGTTGGTGTTGCCGCCAACTGCCGCGTGCCAGCACTCCTACTGCTTAACCGGAAAGCCCTTACCGCCTCGATGCGTTCCTTAACTTTTGGCATTCCTCGTAGCTCTTGTGGCGAGGCATCGTCGAGATACAGGATTGAACGGTCACCACCGTTGATGAATTCCTCTGAGCCAACGAAAGGATGCAGGTATTTCTCGGCCTGTGGTTCGACCCGCAGAAACTCTTGGCGCTGGTCACTATCGAAAATAAATTGGCCATCGTCAATAGGCTTAGACCCGATAATGAGTTCTGGCTGGCCGCAGAGTGGCCGTGCGGTTTCCGCGACTACAAGATGACGATTAGCTAGTGCGGACGCGTCGAACAAGTACGCCGTCAGCGACGAGTGATGGCTTTCTGTAGGGTCTCCATCGTAATCGTCATAGGAGAACAGACGTTTGACCGGAGGCTCGTCATCACTTCGGGTGAGACCAACGATGACGACATGAACATGCGCTTTGCCTCGCGCGTCACTTCCCCATGCAAATGTGCGATGGGCGAACGAGATTTCCAGATTATAGCGACTGAACAGGACAGGCCAAAGTTGTGCCACCTGTTCGCCTTGAGTAATCGAGTTCGTCGCAACGAACCCAACGCGTGCTTTGCTTCGCTGAAGGTACTCACCCGCTTTTACGAACCATGCCGCTACGTAATCGAGAGTTCCCCCAGCCCCGCCGAGTCTAGCAATCCGTCGTACCTGCTCGCGCTGTGCATCTGACTGATACTTTGCACCGCCGAAGGGCGGATTGCCGTACAGATAGGAACAATCGCCAGCCGAAAGAAGAGTCTCCCATTCTGTTTCGAGTGCGTCGGCATTCAGAACATGAGGTGATTTCTTAAGCGGGATGCGAACGTAGGAATCGCCAAATTCCAATGAAAGCCTGTTGTTCATGATGTGGTCCATCATCCACATGGCTACTTCGGCGATGCGGACCGGGAATTCGCTCAATTCCATGCCGAAAAACTGGTCCACGTCGATTTTTGAAAGTCGCGAAACGTCCAGTTCCAGCTGCCCGTTACTGCGAAGGAATTTAAGAATTTCGATTTCAAGAAGGCGCAGTTCACGGTAAGCAATGATAAGAAAGTTGCCGCATCCGCAGGCTGGGTCAAAGAACTTGAGTGTGCCAAGTCTGTCGTGGAACTTCTTTATCGCGGCATTGCGACCAGTGTCGCGACGCTTCTTAAGCTGTTCGAAATCAGCATGAAGGTCGTCGAGGAAGAGTGGCTGAATCACCTTCATTATGTTCTTTTCGGTGGTGTAATGTGCGCCCTGAGCCCGCCGATGCTGCTTGTCCATGACCGACTGGAATAAGGAGCCGAAAATGGCTGGCGAAATTCGGTCCCACGAGAAATCGCACACTTCCAGAAGCGCGGCGCGCATCGCCGAGTCGAAGGACGGGATGGCGAGCCGCTCCTTGAAGAGGTCGCCGTTGACGTACGGAAATTGTGCTAAATCCTCATCGAGATTGCGGTGGCGGCGGTCCTCGGGAGTGTTGAGCACCTCGAACAGTTGAGACAACAACCCGCCCAGATCGCTGCCATCTTCTCTCGTGCGCTCGCGGATGAAGTCGCCGAAGATGCCGGGTGGTTCAAATATGCCCGTACTGTCTGCGAAGAGGCAGAACAAAATCCTGACTAGAAAACGCTCAAGGTCGTGCCCCTCGTACCCTGTTTCCTTCAACTTGTCGTGGAGTCGCCCCATCAACTCCGACGCTTCGATATTTACCGGGTCTTGGTCGTGGAATTTCCGTTTCTGTACGCCGAGGACGAAACTGAATTGCTGGACGTGCTTTGGTAGGTCAGCGAGTTTGAACTTGACCGGCTTTCCGTTCCCGTCCTCCAAATCGTACAGCTCGAAGTTTTGGAAATCGCTAACAAGGACGTATCGGGGTAATTCGAACTCTTTCAGGTCGGGGAAGTAATCGAACGCCTGCTCCTTAGCGCGGACGAGGTTGCCACCCTCGCTTTTTTGTTCGACTAGGAGAACGCCTTTCCAAAAGAGATCGATAAAACCGCGCTTGTTCCCGAGCCGCTTTACCGGCTCTTCAAAAGTCGCGACGCGACGGCGGGTGACACCGAAGACTTCGAAGAACTCATTGTAGAAGGTTTGACTCTCGCCGCGTTCATAGTGCGCGTCTTTCCATTCCAAGGCGAACCGAGCCGCTCGCGCTCTGATTTCATTCCAATTTAGGTGCATTGATGAGAATAGTTAGCATGAGCGGCACGCTGACGCAACCAGCGCTCGCGCCGCCTTGCCATACAGGTCAATGGTCTTTCAAAATTGGACTCCCCATGCCCGATTTTGCGGCATAGTTAGGCACAGTATGGCGAAGAACCCATTCACAATAAGGATTTTCGTCCCGGATGGCGACCCAGAAGGCGTGCGGGTAATAGACCGGATGAATTGGACCGGTCTCGGAATTGTTTTCCCGCGTGACAAATGGCCCACGACAAAACAGCGACCAGAGTTTTCGCGCACGGGCCTTTATGTGCTATCTGGCTATGAGAAAGCAGAAGATGAACTTCCAACCATCTACGTTGGCGAGGGAGACGTAATTCGTAACCGGCTTGATTCGCACTTCCAAAACAAAGACTTCTGGGACCGCGCAATCGTGTTTACTGCCTCGAACAACAGCCTGAATAAGGCACATGTGAAGTGGCTGGAGTACGCGCTGGTAAATCGGGCTGTCCAAGCGAAACGGTGCATTCTCGAAAACGGAACGGAACCGCAAGAGCCTGCCCTGAGCGAAGCCGAACGTGCCGATACGCAGGCGTTTTTGAACGAGGTTTTGCAGATACTGCCGCTGGTTGGACTTCGGGCGTTTGAGATTCCAAAGGCAGTTTCTACGCCGCAATTGTCTTCCCCGGCCGAAGTAACTTCGCCAGCGGTGGTTAAGGGACAGCTCGACACGATTGTAGTTCCCGCGCAAAAAGATGGCTTCGACGAAACGTTTATTGGCGAAAATTCCTGGTATGCGATACGAATATCTGGAGGGATGCTTTCGAAGATTAAGTTTATCGCAGCGTATCAGACGCAACCGGAATCAGCGGTAACGCACTATGCTCCCGTCGCGCGAATTGAACCATAACGGCGAAGAAGGAAAATACAAGCTGATTTTCGCTGAACCTGCCAAACCTATTGGTCCAATTCCGTTTGCCGATTCTCCGCAAGGCAGCATGCAGAGTCCACGATACACGACCTTCGACAAGCTGATGAAGGCCAAGAAGCTAACAGACCTATTCTGACCTAAGCCATGGGATACCAACTCTGGACCTCACCGGTAACGGGATATAGACGAAAGGGCACGCGCCTTTCCGAGCTTAGGTCTATGCTGGCCGCGAGAATTGGCGCTCAGGCAATACTTGAGCCACTTCAATGTTGTCCTGCCAACGCGCCGGCTACTGAGATGAGAGAGCTGCTTGGAGAGCGAGGATTCGATGTTGCGGGCGTCATGCAAGAGGCAGGAGGATCCGTTATCGGATTTGTTATCGCCAATGAGCTTTCGCAAGGAACCGTCCAGGACCACAAAAAACCATTGAACGCAGAGCATCTGATCTCTGATGCAACGCCGGTTGCGGACCTCTTGAAGGTTCTACGAGAGAAAGAGCGAGCCTTCGTTCTCGTTGGCCCCGAAGTCAAAGGCATCGTGACGCTTGCTGACCTGAACAAGCCTCCAATTCGCATCTATCTTTTTGGATTGGTATCGCTCTTGGAGATGCATGTCCGCTTTTGGGTCAGAAACGCTTATCCCAATGATGCATGGAAAGAACGTCTCGCGGATAAGCGGTTGGAGTACGCAAATAAGATTCAAACGGAGCGAAAGAAGCGAAATCAGCAAATCGATTTGCTCGATTGTGTGCAGTTTTGTGACCTAAGTGACTTGGTCGTCGGAAAAGACGAGCTTCCTGGCAGGCTCGGCTTCGAAAACAAGAAGCAGGCAGCTGAACTCCTGGGAAAGGCAGAGAAACTCAGAGACATACTTGCTCACAGTCAACATGACCTTGTTGAAGGTACATCGTGGCAGGAGCTAATTGGTTTGGTCGACCAGATGGAAGCTTTTGTCCATCGGTCAGATGACGCTGTTGAGCATGAAGCCAGGTCTTCAAAGAAGGATGGGCCTTCGTTGTGGACCGTCGCCTGAGGGAAAAGGCAGCGACCACTTGCAGTCTCTGTCCGAGTAGGAGCGGTCGCAACGCCGTTGTTTAGGCCTCGGTGGTCACCTCAAAGCAGGCCAGCCCCTATCAGGCCCTTCAAATTACACGGTGCGCATGCAACCTGCCAAGCCTTTTAAACCTAAAATCTGTGAGGACCAGGTTGTCTATACGGATTCTACTTTCATAATGCCTTCCGCTCAGACTTTCGTAGATCAGGACCACTTCGTATTGAAGATTCGGAAGAGCATTGTGCGCAACCGGTGTGATGAAGGTCTCTTTGGCCAAGATGATTGGGAGAAAGTTGGATGGCCGGATAACATTGGCACCCTGAGGCGGATTTATCGGCGTGAACTGGTAGCGAGCGTTTATTGCGGGGCCATTCCCTATATTCAATAGCACGACGTTACCGTTGCGTGGCGAAACGACCATCGCGCCCACCCTGCCCTCCAATTCCCCTAGCACTGCTTCCTCTTGCTGGCGCGGAGCCGTTGCCAGCGTTAAGCATGGCAAAACCCCAGCCTCCGCCTGATCCTGAGAGGCCACGCTTATGTTACGCGTTAAGGAGGCATACCAGATAAGCACCAGCAAGGCGACGAGTTGAAGAAAGAAATTCATTATTGGGAGCCAGTCCCCAAATAAGATGGCGAGGATGAATCGAATTAGCCCAGACAGAAGCGAAGGAAGGTTACACATGCTTTAAACATCTGATACTGAACTAAAAATCTCAGCGAGGCCGAAATTGCAGCGTTCCCGCACGGCCTCCGCTGAAAGTTTTCTGCTACCGGTCATTTGAGCCGCCTCTCGAATCGCATCGTTCACTTCGCCAAAGAGGTGAGTCGCTGCGCGTTGGACTTTTCTAGCAGCATTCGGGTGAATTCGCGGCTTGACCTCACTTGTCCATTGGTGGTTCAACTCCTCAAGACGTGCTCCAAATACTTCAATAGTGTCGTGGATGTAGAGAATATCCTTGGCGAATGTTTCCCGTTTACGTTTGTCGTGAATCAATATTTTGTGAGCAAGAAAGCTCGCCGGATTGGCAATTCGTATTTGCATCGGCTTGTGAAATGGGAATCCTTTGGCGCGCGTTAGACTCACCGGCCAAGGAGCGAGGAGTAAGATTTCGAGATAGCGAAGCTGCTGAGAGACCACGCCAGCGATACGCCGTGTTGCCTTTAGCTTTCCGTCCCTGCCATGTTCGGGGCCAAACAAAGGTGTTAGAAACTCGGCGTAGAAGCCGGTCTTTGTATCCCCTAAGCGGTAGTGTGTTGCAGGAGGTCGGTCCTCGCCCAGGCGTTCCTCTTTGAATCCGTGGGCGATCAAACGCTCCCGCACATCTGGATCGACAACTTTCAACGGAGCAGGGATGGCGATGTCAGTGTCTAGAGTCGCAGGGATGGCGATGTCGGTGTCTAAAGTCGTTAGAGGCAAATGATCGATACGTTGTGCGCTCGGATGCAGCCAATATAACCTATGAGCCCACCCACCTATGATCACCATTTGGTCCAGCCAAGGTTCGAGGGCAACAATCAGGCGAGCGAATTGCTCATTGTCGGACTGCTCATTCATTGGTGCCCTTTCAGAATCGAAGGGGCTAACAGACGTTTCCAGACTTGCTCTGCTTGCTCTCTCCCTCTCGCGGGATGATTTGAGACATCGAGCCAAACTTGGAGAATGTCCGACACGGGAACACCCTCGTGTCGAACCACAGGGCGAAAGATAGCTTCCTTGTTTTCAGGGACTCGAACATACACGTCGGGACGCTGTGCCGAGCTCTCGATAGATAGTCCGAGTTGCTTCAGAGCATCGGCGTGCAGTCTTTCTAAGTAAACATGGGATGCGACTCCATGAACGAATTTGAACCCGAGCTGCTCTGCTGCGGCAAATAGACCAAGGCAGATTCGAGGAGCGGACTGCAAAACTCGGCCTGCGTTTGGCCTTTGAACTCGGGACACCTTTGCATCCATTGAGGAGCTGTAAGAGCGAACGGCAGACAGAAGCTGGTCCTTGCCACTGGGGATAATCCAGCGTGCCGGAATTTCACGCGCATTTCCGAAGTTTGCGGCTCGCCATCGTCGCATAAGTTCTTCGATTCGAACGACACGTAAGGAATGCTTCCTATCATCAAGGAAACCGTCGCTCGCTAGCTGTCGGATCAGGCGGGCAGCGCTCATTACGGAAACGCCTGAGGCCTGAGCAAGCTGCCTTCCGCTTCGATACTCGCTGCGGGGAACGAATAATAGAGATTCGGGAATGTTTGCCCCGAGGAGAATCTTGAGCATCCATTGATTTAGGTCAGAGAATAGGTACGAAGACAATTCGCTCTTGGCGGGCAATCCGAGCCGCGGATGGGCGGGCCGTTCAGAATTGAATTTTTCCAACCCGAATCCTTGGAAGAGGCGAAATCCTTCGGAGTCGATAACGCCGATACCGACATTCGGGGCATGGCTCACAGCGAACTGTTTGACTTGCTCGGCCACGGATTCGGGAATGTGGCGAGAAGCGACAACTGCTACGGGAACGGCAGATTCTGAGAATTGCTGAGCGGCGGCTTGCGCCTGCAGAATGGCTTGTGAAAGAAGGGGAACGAG
>Ga0070741_10000190_pt1 | contig 230567 bp, 190 predicted proteins | sample Coa_R1_4_FD_66440 | JGI IMG/M metagenome (GOLD analysis project Ga0070741, IMG submission 66440) | Surface soil microbial communities from Centralia Pennsylvania, which are recovering from an underground coalmine fire - Coalmine... | ecosystem: Environmental > Terrestrial > Soil >...
GGGACCGCGAGCGCCCCACTCATTCAGGGCGTGCTTGGTGATGATGTTGGTATGCGAGTCGCTCTCTTCCAGCCAGAACTCGCGATCCTTGGTTAACACGAAACTTGCGAATTTGCACATGTCGTCTCTCTCCCTTGACTTCTCAACTATGCGCCTGACTAAATGGTGTGTCAATCAAAAAAGTGAGCCTGACTCAAAATGGATGCACTGAAGTAATGCGCCGGGTTACGTACCGGCCCCGAGTACCACCTCGGACGCACCGCTTGCCGTAGGATCGGCCGCGGCGGAGCTTAGTAAACTCGCGTCCATCGTGCATCGCGGTGATATTGGGCGAGAAGTGCATCAAAGGCGGCGCGTGTCGTGACCTTGATTGCCGGATCGCTCTTTTCGCCGTCCCAAGACACCTCGAACAACTCAGAGCGGTAGCTCATCAGCGCGAAGTTCCTCTGAATCGTGCTGCCATTGGAGTAACGCGCCGATTCCACAGGAACGCAGCGAAAGGCGATATTGATTGCATCGCGGCTGGAAAGGAACCCAATCCCTTTTCCATCTACAGAAGCGATTGGGGTGGTGCGCTGCTTCTCGGTCGAATAATTCTTGAATATCTTCACCATTTTCAATCTCCTACGAGGCTGGTTACCGCCGCGCTCCCGAAGCCCCACAACGGCAACCTTGCCAACGGAACCCCGACCAGCGTTCAGCTTTTTGGACTCGTGCTTATTGGCTTCCTTGCCGCCGAAGAATGCCTCATCGACTTCGACAACGCCTTGAAGCTTAGCCAGTTCCCCACCGCAAGCCTCACGCAAGCGGTGGAGCATGAACCATGCCGACTTCTGCTGTACGCCAATCTCTTTGGCGATCTGCATGGACGAGATACCCTTGCGGGCAGTCACAAGCAAGTACATAGCATAGAGCCATTTATGGAGCGGTATGTGCGACCGCTCGAAGATGGTCCCGGTACGGATTGTAAAGTCAATCTGGCACTTATTGCAGCGGTGGAATCCGGCTTTACGCGGCGTGATGCGATCCTGACCGGCGCACGTAGGGCAGGTAACACCCTTGGGCCAGAGACGGCTTTCAAGATACACACGGGCCGTCTCTTCGTCGGGAAACATCTCGAACAACTTGAAGGTGCTGATTGTCGAACGGCTCATGCTGCTGTCCTGTCAACTATCCGGCCAATTTCAGAAGCCTCCCATTCGACCCGTTTTCCGCTATCGGACTCCAGCACCTCTACCTCAAAAGCAAAAGGGTTCCCGTTAATCAGCCGCGCCGCTTCGACGCACGGTTCAACTTGAGCACTATGAAGAGTGCGCCGTACAGTTCGATCTCCTTCGCGGTAGCACCAAACTACGCAATACTTGCTTGCGGTCATCATGGGCATTTCCTCCATGCGTTTAAGGTATTTTAGTCCCTCACGGAAGTCAACAGTTATTTTAGGAAATCTTGTGGACAAGGGAGTCAAAGACATAATTCCCGAAAAATACTGCACCTGATAAAAAGTACAGTACCAAGGTAATACTGCACCTGATTTGCTATGATGATCTCAAGCAGTTCCGCCGGCTCCGCGAATCAAGTTGGTCGGCTCTTGAGCGCATCCAGGCCGTAAGGCAAATGCAGCGAAAACGCGCACATGCGGTGAAAAACGCATGCGGATCAGCGCCAGAAAGCGCGGAAGCAGACGGAACGAACACGCGCGCGTAGTCAAAAGCCGGCAGTGTCTCCAAACCATAAAACTGCGCCTGACTGGTATGATAGAGACATGTTGCGCGGACGCCCAAAAATACCTTACGACGCAGAGCTTGCGGAGATGATCTGCGAGCGCATTGCAACGTCTGACGACGGCCTTGAGCAAGTGATTGACGAGATGAGGCTTACGCTCGGCGATCGCGTGCCTGGATTGACCACGATCTACCGGTGGCTTGAGGAAAGCGCTGACTTCGCGGAGAAATCCGCGCGCGCTCGGACCTTACAAGCGCAATTGCTGCATGATCGGGCGCAAGTGCAGGCCAAAACTCCGCTGATTGGCGTTGTGCGCAAGATTGAGCGCAATGGCGAGAAAGAGACGGTCACGGAGACCACGACAGATAACGTCGAGCGCTCCAAGCTGCTAGTGCAGACGACTCTGCGGCGGGCCGGGCAACTCAACCCGAAGAAGTACGGGGAAAAGGTCGGCATTGCCGGCGCAGACGGAGACGGCCCACTCGAGGTTGTGGTACGGCATATCGGAGGCGGACAGTGAGCGATGAGTTAAAGATTGTGCTGATGAAAATCCTCGTACTGCAGCAATCAGCCTTTTTGCGCATAGCCAATCTGCATGTACAGCAGAGCATAGAGGCCAAGCAGGCTGAGCTCGAGGGCCTTGCTCGCGAGTCGAAAGAGGCCCAGGCGCTTATCCAACAGATCATGGGGTGGTGATAATTATGGCGAGTCCCTCTTTCGGACCACTGGGCGGCCTTATTGACTTCTTCGGAGGCGGTCGCGGCAACGTGCAGCGGCTCCTGCAGGCGACCGATCCAACGCGCGGGCCTGTGTTTCCGTTTGTAGCGCCGCTTGAGCATATGCTTGGCATCGGCGGCCAGGCGCAGCCGGACACAAGCTGGCACGATGGCATGGTGCAAAAGGCGACGCAGAGCTTTGCCAAGCCGAGCGGCAGCGCGGAGGCATCCCAGCCCAAGAGCGTGCTGGCTCTCAAAAAGAGCAAGTGAGTCGGCTACTCGACATCTCGATGCAGCCGAAGCAATCGGCGCTGTATCGGCTGATAAAAGATAGCCCCGTCCCTGTCATCGGCGCGGGCGGCGGCCGTGGATCAGCCAAGTCCTCAGCGGTTGACCGTTGCGCTATCACTCTGATGTACGAACGGCCCGGTATTACGGTATGCCTGGTAATGCGCACGTGGGTTAAGCAGATGGTACCCTTCCATCTCAAGGCCATCCGGCGCGATTTCCCCGAGCTGAGCAAATACCTCAAAGAGTCGCCGCCGGCCGAATTGACTATTGGCCGCTCGCGGATGGAATTCAAATATGCCGAAAACTACAACGCCGTGGAAGAGGCGTTTCGCTCGGGCAATTACGACCTGATCGTGGTGGATCAGGCTGAGCAGTTCACCTGGCGCGAGCTGGTGGAGATGCGCAAGGCGGCTCGATCGCGCGGCGGCAAGACGGCCAAGTTTGTGCTCGTCTTCAATATGCGCGGGGCGAGCATTCAGGAGTTACGTAAAGTCTTTTACCTTAAAGAGATAAGCGACCCGCAAGATTACACATTCATCAAGTTCAACCCCTGGGATAACGTCGAGTGGGTACGGGCCTCGCTCGAAGAGGACGGCTACACCGAGGTCGATTATTACCGCTGGACCGATGAGCAGCGCAAGAGCTATGCGGCGCAGCGCGGTCCCTACACGCGCCAGCTTGCCAACGACGATCCGGTCATCTCCAAGGCTGACTGGGAAGGCGACTGGGATTCGCTGGAGGGTACGTACTTTGCCAGCAGCTTTGACCTGGAGTCAACGCGGATCGATGCGGAGTTGGTTACCAAGCTGCACAAGCCGTGGGCGACACATTGGACCTCGCAGGATTGGGGCAAAGCGCACTGGTGCGTCACATTCTGGTGGTCGCGGACAACGCTGTCGCCTGCAGAGGCAAAAGAGTTGCTGGGCTGGGATCTGGTTAAGCCGATCAACGTGACGGCACTCTACCGCGAGCTGATCGTCAACGAGACGGACGCGCCGGCTGTGGCGCAGACCATCGTCGAGTGCACGCCGACTGATGAGCGCAAGAAGCTGAAGGCGTATTTCCTGTCACCGGAAGAGGTCACGGACGATCCAAACTCGATTGGTTCGCAACAGACTAAAATCCTGCGGCCTGCGGGTTTGCCGGGCGCAATCAAGGCGGACAATGACCGCAAGGGCGGTTACGGGCTACTAGCGAATATGTTCCGGGCGTCGAAGGGTAAAGGCTGGGGCCTGGACAAAGAGGGCAATCGGTTTCAGTATGACGATGCGCTGCTGATCTCGGTCGAGTGCGTCGAGGCGCTTAACTCAATTCCGCTGCTGTTGCGCGATCCAAAGAACCTGGACGATGTGCTAAAGACTGATTTGAGCACCGCCAAGCTCGAGCAGGACTGCGGCGATACGATGCGGTATGGCGTTAAGTCAATGCTCGCGCCACGCAAGCAGACCGCCGAAGAGCAATACCAGCAGAAGATGGCGGTTGCGACGCCAAAAGACAGACTTCTGTTAACATGGCAACATGAGGTCAAGAAGCAGAAGGGCGGGCGCGCGAGTATGCCGCCGAGCTGGAAAGGTAATCTGACTCGATGAACTGGCTCGAAGCCTTCTTTCCCTACCGCTCGCACCTCGAACGCGAAATCGAATATCTGCGCGCGCAGCTTGCCCAGCAGCAGAGGCGGCGCGATGAGCTTGAGGCTGTTCTGGCCGAAATCGCCAAGCCTCGCCCTACGGTGAAATTCAAGCCTGAGCCGGATGGCAAATGGACCAAGGTAGAGCGTCGCCCGCTTGGCTGGGACGACTACCGGGCCAATCAGCGTGCGCAAACTAGTCAGGTGCAGTCTGAGGAAAAGGGAGAACAGAATGCAAGATCCAATGGTTGACATGATCCGCAAGGCTGGCACAGACGCGCAGGCCGCGCGCGATAAGCAGGCGAGCGCCGGCAGTAAGCCGCCGATTGAGCAGAACCCGCAAGCTATGCGCTGCATCGACGAACTGAAGCAGATGGGCTACACCGCTGAGGATGTTGAGCGGGCGATGGGCGGTGGCGAGGAAGACGACGAGCAGCAGGACTCTGGCGCGCAGGCAACACAGGCGGCGCCGTTGAACATACCCGGAACATAACCAAAGGAGAGAGACCGATGAGTTACGACGAAAAGATGAATCTAGGTGCGGGATTGCGCGGAGCAATCACGCTCTATTAACCCCCATCTCTGCCGCGGAAAACCTCGCCTTGGGCGCGGGCGAGCGGACGCCGGAAATCATGCCGGCATGGAGGCTGACCTTCCATTTTCCTACGCTCTCGGCAGCGAGATGCAGACGGCACGCGGCAGGGAGCGCCCAAACTTGAGGCAGGCATGACCGATCCTACTGGCACAACCGACGAATTGCGCAGCGTAGACCAGCGCATTGCAGACCTGGAGCATGACAATAATCTTCTGCGCGCGGCGTTTGCCGAGGTCATCACCTCTAATTTCCTTTTGCGCAAGTCGTTCGAAGAGATGACTGAGCGCAACATCAAGCTGGTTAAGCGCGTGAATGAATTTCTAGATCGATGGACGGTTGCCTGATGGCCGAAGAGATGATAGGCACACAAACCGAGACGATCGAGGCTGAGCAATACAAGCCCGGCGAGTTGGCTCCCGCCATCATTACACCTCGAGAGATGTTCAAGCCAGACGACCTGAAAAAGCTGGCAGTAGGCCTCGAAGGCACCATCCTTGATCTCGTTAAAAGCACCTCACTTACCGATGAGGCCGCGCGACGCTTTAGCGTGCTGCAGACGTGGCAGAACCGGCACATGGACCGCGGTTATCAGTATCTTGAGACGGATCGCAGTGGCGGCTGGACGATTGCTGGAGCGCAAGGCAATGACAAGAACCCTATTGCGGCACAGGATGACGCTAACCTCTACCCCACCAACATCTTTTCCGCGCAAGGCGACATTGCGACAGGAGCGCTTAACCGTGGCGAAATCAAAGTTAATTTCTTTCCCTCGCGATCTAAAGTCCCACTCGAAGTTGCTTGCGCTTCCGAATCGAACCGGTATAAGCATGTCTGGCGGAAGTACAATCCTGAACTGCAAAGGGATATCACCAGTCTCGCCTGGACAGACTGTCGGGCGCTTGTCTGGACGCGATCTGTCGCAGATTGTGCCCGATTCGGATACGGCGATGATTCCGTTACGCCTCGCGTCGTAGAGATTAGCACGCCCTTTGGCGTCATGGAATCGCGCGGGCCGATGATGAACGATAAGCTGTGCGACTGGAGTTATGCGCAGCTATTCGAGGAGCAGGATTACGCCATCGCGCGGGCTGCCTACCCCTGGATGGGCGACAAGATCAAGCCATCGTGGGGAACGGCGGGCGAGCTTGAGTTTGAGCGGGTTGCGCGCATCAATACGCGCATCGGCATGATGGGGCGCACGCTGCTTGGTTCGAGCGGGCTGCGCGAAACTACCATGGCCTACACGTGGCTCAGGCCGGGCATGTTCTGGGATGACAAGGTTCGCGCCGAGATGCGCGAGGTACTGCTGAAAAACTTCGAGAAGGGTCTGTTCGTCATCACGGCCGGCGAAAACATCTGCTGCTGCTGGGAAGAGTCGATGGATGATCACCTGGCGCTGGCGATGTTCACGCGCGGCTTTGGGCAGAATAGGCGCGCTCTGGGTGAGAGCGATGTGCCGATTCAGAAGCGCATCAACATATGGTCTGACCTGTGGGATAAGACTGTGCGCGGGGCAATCCCAACCAATGTGCTGGACTCGGACGCCTTCAACGCTGAGGCCGTAGCGGGCCTCGAATCATCGCCGACGCGCTTTATCGCTGCGGCTGTGCCGGAAGGCCGAACCATGGCTGACCTGTACGGGCAACTCCCTGCTGCGCAACTGCACCCCGGCTTTGCTGAGATGCTGCAGTGGTATCTCGGTCCACTGATTCAATCGATCGATGGCGCGACGCCCGCATTGTTCGGCGGCGGCGAGGGTGAAGACAATACGGTTGGCGCCACGCAGATACGCTTACAGCAATCGCTTGAGCGTTATGGGCCGCCATGGATGGCGACGAACCGCGTGATTGCCAGGGCCGCTCAGCAGGCCGCGAAATGCTGCGGCGAGAATGGCAACAGCCTGATTTCGGACAATGTGCCCGGCGAGGGCGATGTGACGGTCGATCCTACGCGCATGGCGGGCAATCCGTACTGCGAACCGGAAACGCTGAACCAGATCCCCGAGAGCGGTGCGCAGCGGCAGGCCAAAGTAATCCAGATTCTTGACATGGCGCAACAGAGCCCGCAGGCGGCAGCGCTGATCGCAACTCCATCAAATGCGCGCGAGATCGTGAAGGCGTTGGGTGTTGACGAAATAATTACGGTGGACGAGGCGGAATCAGAAGACTTGGCGCTCGAAAATATCGAGACATTGTTGGATGGCGAGCCGCTGATTAATCCGGCCTATGCGGAAATTCAGCAGCAGCTCGAGCAAATGAGTCAGGTGCACTCTGCGGCTAAAGAGATGGCCGCTGGCGTGGTGCAGTCAGGCCAACCGCTTGATCCGGAAGAGATTGAGCAGGGTCAGGGGCTTGAGGATCAAGAGGCGCAACTCCAGAAACAGCTTGCACAGACGCCGCAATATCTGCCGTCGATTCCGGTACCCGATGATGAGTCGCTCGATTATTCAACCATCGCGGCCACTGTGTTTGCGTGGATGCAACAGCCGACCGGGCGCGGACTGCGGCGCAAGGCCGCACAAGAGCAAGAGGGCGGCGAGAACTGGAAGAAATGGACGAACGTTTTCCTCTACTGGAAGGCAAACAAGGATCTGGCTGCGAAGTTTACGCAGGCCAGCGCGCCACCTCCGAAGGTGAACATTACCGGAAAGCTGACGCCCGAGCAGCAATCGCAGATTCTTCTCCAGGCGGCCGGCATCCAGACCGATCCGTCTACGCTCGGGCAGCCGAATGAGGTTGAATCGGAGACGATTCAGAGGGCCGATGGCTTCTCGGAGGTAAAGCAGCGCGCGCGGAGGCGGTTGTGAAAGAACAATTGGTTGGCCTGGTGGCGCGTCATGGCGAAACAGACCTCAATGACCAGAACTGTTTTCGGTCTTGGCTGGATGTGCCGCTGAATGCCACCGGCTTGGAGCAGGCGCGAGCTGCAGCAAAGTTCCTGAAGAAGTACGACATTGCCACCGTCATCAGTTCCCCGCTGTTGAGGGCTTTCGTCACCGCAGACTTTGCCGCCGGCCAGCACAATCTCATGGTCTACCAGCACCGCGGGTTGTTTCCGTGGCGACTCGGCGTATTTTCTGGCCTGCCGCGCAAGCAGAACAATGATGCGCTGCGGCTGTTTGTGAAGAATCCCGACGTGACAGTGCCGGGCGGCGAAAGCTTACGCGATTTCGAGGACCGCCAGTTTGCTTTCTGGCGTGCGGCGCTCAATAAGGCGCGCAACGAAGGCTTGACGCTATTTGTGGCGCACACGTCGAACGTGGTGGCCCTGGAAAACATGACCAGCGAGGGCGACGCGGCTGAGCCAGAGCAATCGGACACGGTAAAGCCGGGCGGCGTCGCGGCGATCTACTGGAACGGCAAGAATCATCGCATTGAGCCGGTATTCGGACAGCCCGAACCGGCGAAATTTGGCGGAAGTTAATCAACAACAGGCTTGTCAAGAGGAGACATTATGGACGGGACCGATTTGGAACTGCCTGTCACAGAAATTGAGTCAGGCGCACTTTCGGACGATACATCGCAAGGTGGCGAACAGACGATCGATACCGGCGCTGACACTGGCGATGGTCAAAGTATCGAGGGCACCGGCGCAGAGGGTGAGAGGGGTGGCAGCGGTCAGGGTGGCCAGCAACAGCCTGTCATCACCGGAAAATCGGTGCGCGATGCGGTTCGATCGTTGTCGGAGGCGCATCCGGAGCATGCCAAGCTGCTCAAGACGCTGGCCGATACGCATTTCACGGTTGCGACAGCTTACAAGGCATCCTTCGCTACGCCGCGCGATGCGCAGGCTGCAAAATCGCTGATCGATGGCCTTGGCGGTGTGGATGGAGCCACGGAGCTGCAGCAACGCATTGCTGGCTACGACGCGCAGGAGAGTGGCCTTGAATCAGGCGATCCGGCCGTCCTGGATAGCTTCTTCAAGGACTACCCTGACGGCGCGGCTGCTCTGGCTCCGCATTACCTCGAACGGCTGGCCTCAACCAACCCGCAGGCATTTCAGGCGACAGTGGCTCCGTATGCCCTGGGGCTCTTGCAGCAGGCTGGCGTCGATCAGCATTTGGCGGCATTGCTGAATGAAACAGATGCCGGACGGATCAAGGCGGGCATTCAGCAGCTCGCCGATTGGTTTGCCCGGCAGAATCAGGGCCTTGCGCAGATCAGGCAGCAGGCGACAACCAAAGTTCCGGGTGCCGATAAGATTGAGCAGGAACGAAAAAAGCTGTCTGAGGAGCGCGAGACGCTATTCAAGTCGAACGTCAACCAAAGCGCGGCCTCGCAAATCATCCCACACTTGAATCAGACCCTTGACAAACTGGCGAAAGAGCGCGGGCTTAATAATAGCCAAAAGCAGCAGATGTACAAAGCGATCTGGCAGTCTGTGGTTGCCGATATCGATGCCGATAAGGCCCACATGCAGCAGGTTGACTTGCGGTACGCCAACAAGGCGCGACAGGCCGCCGATATCGCCAAGTACATTGCCGACGATTTCAAGCGGCGCATTACCGATAAGGCGGAAAGTGTCATCAACTCTTACTATCCCAGCAAGCGCGGCGGTGGTGGCCAGCAAAATCAGGGTAACGGTGTAGTCAAGGCCGGGACGCCGAAGACGGCGCCGGGCGGTGGTCCCATCAAGGTAGCGGCCAAGCCTGCCGACAGCGAACTTGACCTTAACCGAGCCGATGCCTTTGAACTGATGTTCAAGCAGGAAGCCTGGACGAAGGCCGGACGGCATATTACTTGGCGCAAATAGTGCACCTGACTAAATGTGCTACACTGATTTCAGTAGGGGGCCTCTCGGCATTCCTTTAAAAGAGAAGGTACGTGCCTTGAGGTTCCCCTACCCAATCGTCTCGCCGGACGGTAAACGGCGCTTCGCCCAGCATCGGCGTTAAAAGATGCCTCCACTCAGCCGAGTCCCGCTGTGAACAATTCTCTGAGACTGAACCAGATTAAACGGATGCGCAAACTCGCGCGTCCAGGAGAATTCTCATGGCAATCGGCACAGAATCCGCAGTATCTTCGGTTGAACTCGAAGATTTTGCACCTCTTATTCCCTCTCTTATCCCGATGAGCGACTCGCTGTATTCGCTCGCCAAGGACCGCTTTGAATCCGTACCGGTGTCGGTGACGACTACCGCCGGATCGACCGTGCGGCCCTCTTTCCGTGTGCCTTTCCGGGCGCAGGGCGGCGCAGCGATTGCACAGGGCACTGGCAATGGCGACGCGCTTGGCCGCGGCAATGCTTCTGTGTGGCAGGACTTTGTTCTGTCGCCTGTGTGGCACTATGCCGTGAACGAGATCACGCATCTTGCGCAGTTGGCAACTCGCGGCAAGGGCCGCGCGAAGATCAGCTTGCGCGCAGAAGAGATGAAGAATGCCTACGACTCGGCCATCGCCGGTATCGAAGGCATCATGTACGGCGACTCCTCGGGTGCTATCACGCAGATCCCCGCGACCGCAACTGTCTCTTCTAACAGCGGTACCGGGAACAACACCAGCTTCATCACCGGCATTCGGGCCATGGCCTTCACCGATAACCAGGTGATTCAGGTGTTTCCGTCTGAAGGCGGGGCATCGCGCGGGACTGCAACCATTTCGGTTAACGACCCGGCGAGCTCGACCCTGTTCTTTTCGACGGTGCTGCCGTCGACCGGCGGCGCTACGCAGGTTGGCGATTTTCTGATGATCGCCGGATCGAGCGGCGCACTGGGCCAGGGCGTATACGGCACAACGTCGTGGATTAACAACGCCACGGCCGGAACACAGGCCGGCATCGATCGCGCCAAGTTTCCGAACCGCATTACCTCGCCTTCGGTCAATTTGGCGGGCGGATCGGTGACAGCATCGCTTTCAGGTCGCATTCTGGCGCTACTTGGTCGTGCTATGGGCGCGGACAATCAGAGCAAGGATTCGGCCATCTTCCTGATTGGCGAAGATCAGCGGTTCGCTATCGACACCACGACCTACTACAACAAGCAGATCGTGATTCAGGGCTCAACCAGCGATGGCAACACAGGCAAGACGCCGGATGTTTCCAAGAAGTATTTCTCGGGAACTTATGGCGGCCGTGAAACCCACGTGAGCTATGTTCAGCCCCTGGGCCGCATCGACCTGATGCTGACCAAGGAATGGACTATTGGTGAACTGGTTCCGCTGCAACTCTACGACTTCGGCAACGGCGTCACCTCGATGCCGGTGCCGGACCCGAGCGGCAACGGATGGCTGACCTCGAATCAGTTTGCGTTCGAGTCATCCTTCAATATCGCCTGCTCTGCTCCGAAGCACCAACTGTATGTGTACGGAGCGTCCGAACCAACCATTTAACTGAACCCCAAAGCGGGGCTGCGGTAAACGCCGCGCCCCGCACTTATCAGGAGAGAGACCGATGGCAACCGATGTGATGGAAATTTCAGATCGTCGCGCGATGACGATCAAGGCTGATGCAGAGGCGCTGACGGGAACCGAACCCGAAGCCACCGAACCGCAACCTGCGATTCAGACCGTGGCCGAAGTGGATCGCGTGTACGGCGACCCGCTGCCGATCTTTGACCGCATCTTGATCAAACAGGGTGCGCCGGAAACTACGTGGGGAGAGAGCCGCATCGTGATTCCGGACTATGTGCAGAAGGCGCCGAACATGGGCGCTGTGGTGGCGTGCGCCAAGCATTACATCGTGGATGGCAAAGCGTTCCCGATGGATGAGCTGGTAAAGCCGGGCGACCTGGTGACCTTCTCCAAGTTCAATGCCGAGGAGATCGAGCGCGACGGAGAAACCTACGTTCTGTGCTCTGTCTTCGATGTGAAGCTGATTGAGTCTGTATCGTTCGCCCTCGGGGTGAGCCATGCAAGCGGCCTCTAATGCGCGGCCCGAACGACTGCGTTGCCCTGAGCGGTTTCAGCGTCGCCTTACCGAAGTGGGCGGCCTGAATCGCTACCGGCAACCCAACTACCGCCTTGCGTGGGCTCAGACAGAAACAACCCGGCAGGGCGGCGAGTGGGAGGCGGAAGGCGAAACGTTCCGCGGCTACAAAGACGTGCTCCTGGGCGACGGCCTACCGCATTGGATGCTTCTGCAATGGTGCGACGCGGGCAAGAGCATCGATATGCCGCATCTGCCGCCGCAAGGTCCGGTGTCGTGGCAGGAAGAGAACCGATGCCCGAAAACCAGCCTCCAGATTCTTGGCGAATATCCATACCACGGCAGCTATCAGATTGCATTGAACCTGATAGCCAAGACGTTTATCAGGGGCCAGCTTTTCATCGAAGCCTTTCCTCTGTCTTCGGAAATTGTCGAGATGATGGTGCCGATCATCAGGGCGTCGATGGAACTTTCCATTGAGGCGAAGCGGCGCTGGCTCGATGAGCAGAAGGAGAAAGAAGAAGACTCCCGCGCCCGAACGTTCGAAGATGCATGGCGCAGTTGTGAACGCAAATCCACGCTGGCTTCTACGGCGTGGCTGGAAGATAAGCAGCGCCAGATTGAGCGCATGGCAAATGCAGCCTTTCTGGCGAGACTCCACCGCAACAAGCGCTTTCAAGCGCCAGGAAGGATCTAAACATGCCAGTTATCGAGAGACCCGATTTAGCGGAAACACGGGCCGAGAGCCTGAACGACAGCATCACGCCGAATACTCTGACATCGAGCAACGACACCTTTGGTGCGCCGAAGGTGGAGATTTACGTATATAACGTAGCGAAGTTCGGCTGGGATTCGCGCGACGGTATTTCGCGACCACCGAATCATCCGCATCTGACCATCGCGCCCTGCCCTGAAGATCAGGATTACGTGCTGGTGGGACGCTTGCAGCACCCTTACCCGGAAATCTGGTACGACCAGAACAATGAGCGGCAGGTGCGCCACGTGGACGGATACCGCGAGGCCACCAAGATGCTATCACCGCGCAATCCGGGGATCGATCAGAACTGGGATGCGGAAGACGGAATCAATCGCTTCGACAACTTGAATGCGCTGGGCGTCTTTTGGTCCAAGCACAATCCTCCGCTCGATTCCGAAGTGAAAGCAGCCACGGCTCGCCTGGAGAAAACATTCCGCGCCGAGCTGGTGAGCATGAACAAGATTGAGCGCGAGAATCCACAGGAGGCGCCAGCGCGGGCCAACAAAATCTCACGCGCTGCGGCCGAATATTTCGGCACGCCGCGGTCATGGCACCAGTTCGACTTGTCGGCGCGCCAAGCAACGGGTGGCCGAGTTCCCTGCCCCAATTGCGCGGAACCGATCGTAACCGGAGCGGCTGTGTGCCGGCATTGCGATGCGGTGCTGGATGAGGAGAAAGCGCGACAGTTTTATCCCGACCGGTTCAAGAATCCGGTGGGCAGGCCGCGCAACACAGAAGCGGCGGTGTAACAACCTTCCACGGGCTGAGTAGCGCAGCAATTGGCGGGCTATGCAAACGGTCTCGGCTATGCCCGGCGCGAGCAAGGCCCGTGGATGACACGAGGTGATAGGTGGCGGTAGGCGGCCAAGGAAGTTATCCCAGTCTCGAAGTGATCGCGAATCTGGCGCGCACGATCGTCAATGACGACAAGGCGGGTGCTACGGGTACGCCGGGCGAGGGACAAATTCTTACCGACTCAAGCGCTACGCTGCAAAACCTCATGAACTCAGCTATCCGTGATACGTATCGGGATTGCAGCATCAGCGGCCAGCCTACGCTCATCAAAGACAACTACCTTCTGCTTGGATTGCCGCCGGTCAATAGCGCCCTCGGCCAGGGCGTGCAGAATCCTGCGGTGCAGGTAGCCATCCAGTTCGCTGGCTACTTCGACGGGCTGCAGATGTGGCCGAATCTCACGCTGCCTTCGGACCTGATTTATCCGCTGGAGATGTGGGAACGGCAAGCGGGAACAGCTAACCTTCCATTTGTGCCGATGCGCCAAGCGACCGGCGCGCTACGCTCACGCAATCAGGTGCAATGGCTGGGCGAGTGGGAATGGCGCTCCGATGGAATCTGGATGCCAGGCGCGACACTCGCGCGCGATGTGCGGCTGCGCTATATCTGCACGTTCGCCGATCTGGCTGCGCCGAATATCGATTGGAAACAGACATACGTGCCGATTCTCGATTCGCAGGATGCCATCGCGGACAAAATTGCCGTGATCTATGCAAGGCGACTCGGAGGGTCGGCGCTCGCGGACGCGATGATGGCGGCCAAGGCGTCCATCTTCAAGCTCAAGCAGCGCATCACGAGAGACCGTCAAAAAATCGACTACCAGCGGCAGCCTTACGGAGGCTCGAACAACACGCAATCCGGCGGCGCGCTCTCACAATGGCTTTTCTAGGAGAACAAACATGGCAATCGCGGCAACTTTGACGGTCTACAACGCACCTTACGGCATCGACCAAACGGCGGTGCGCAGCATTCTGCGCGGCAAGCTGGTTTGGGCGGCCGGAACTTACGCGGCTGGCGGCGTCACGCCCAATGCGCCACCGTACGCTGACGTTTCCGGCGCGAATGTGCTCTTGGCGACGCAGAATGTACAGCCTGATTCGATCGATATCAAATCAGTTGCGGGCAGCGGCTTCATCTATCAGCGCAATAACTCGACGGGCAAGATTCAGATCTTCACAACCGGGTCGGCAGCGGGCAGCGCGCTTGAGGAACTGCCGAACGGGGCATTGCCGGCGGGTGTGACCGGCGATGTTATCGAATTCGAGGCGAGCTGGGTGCGCGCGTAGCTGTCAAGCGAAGTTCTCACCTGTTTGTTCGGATTCGGTAAATATTGAATGGCCCACAACGTCAAAGGTCGCGGCACGGCGGTCCTCGATACCATGTCGGGGACCGTTTCTTTGGCTCAACCGGAAAGCATCCCGGAGGGCGGCAGCCCGCGCAACCAAAATTGCACCTTCGCGGTCGGCACGGTCGCGACGCGGCGGTCTCTGCAGAATCAGTATTCGTTTCAGGGCAGCAGTGTCACCAAATTGCCGGCCCATGCAGTCTCTACACCTAACGGCGCATCGGAGCCGTGGACGAACCCCGCCGGCGTTGAAGGGGCATCCAGTTTTGCCACTGTGTCATTCGGCCCCGGCACTCAAACGCGCAACCCGGCTACGGTGGTTTCGAGCGGCGCGGGTATCCCTTGGAATAATGCGCAGGATGCCGCCTCGGGTGGGGTGGGCAGCGACGAAACCGCTGTCATTATCGGCTTTTCGATCACCGCCAATGTGGTGAGCTTCACGCTGGCCCCGATGACGACGCCCTTTGTCGCCGGACAGCCGGTGACAATCTTCAATCTCCAAAATGGGACTTATCTCAACACGCACGTCTTGACAGTCCTTTCCTCGGGGCTAAGTGATACCACTTTTGAGGCGAGCTTTACGCATGCCGATGTGGCGGCAACCACTGACGCAGGCGTAGCAATACCCAGCACAGCATTTGCCTCTGCCATCAATGAGGGGTTGGTGCCGCCGGTTGGTCAGTATGTCGCCTTTGCGTCGCCGGCAGGATCGGATAGTGGACCTGTTTCTACCGGCGGCGGCTGTTTCGGCGACATCTTTTTCTTTCATGTATGGATGAATGGCGTAACCGGCGTAAACGGTTGCCCCTTCGGCGGCGGAACGATCGGCACCACCAGCTCCACTTTCGTAGCGCCGCAGTTGCCGCCCGGAGCTGTCGTGCAGGCCATCATCCCGGTAGTGAAAGGCACGACTTACGACAATAGCGCGTTTGCCTTTCAGGAGTTCTCTTACACGACGCCATCAGGCACATCGGCTATGACGCTGGATGGGACTCTTCAACAAGGCTCTAGTCTCGGAACGGACCTATCGATACTGAGCAGCCTCACCTTTAGGATGAGCGCGGAGAGCACCCAAAACGAACTCCCTGGAGTATCGCGGACTTTTGGGTCAAACATCCAATTCTTCGGCGTAGCGATTCTTTACACTGCACCATCCCCTACGCCGGCGACGCAGCTACAAAACCTGGATGCTTCTGATTTTGGCTTTACCGTTGGGTCAGGTGCACTTTCCGGCGTACAGGTTAATTTCGATGCCGGCATGCAGTTCGGAACCGCTGCCACGCTCATAGCGCAGCTCACATTGGGCGGCGTGCCAGTGGGAACGCCCAAACTCATCAGCGCGGGGCCGTGGGCTACGAGTTACACCCTTGGCGGACCTACCGATCTATGGGGCCTGTCGTCGCTGACAGGAGCCCAGGTAAATGATCCCAGTGGTATCGGCATCATCATCAGCGGCACATTGCTCGATGGATCTCAGGTTGATCTCAACAATCTGAGCATGACGATTGATTTCCCTTCTCCGACGACTGCGGATTTCCTCGACGCCACACAGTACGGATTTAATCTGACGACGCCGGTTACAGGCCTCGCCGGATCGTTTGCCGGTTCGGGCTCTGGGCAAATCTCTGTGCAGTTGCTTATGAACGGAGCGCCGGTCGGGACCGCCAAGCAATTCACGTTGCCTGGCAGCACTGCTATCGTCACTTTTGGCGCGCCCACCGATACTTGGGGCCTTGGCGGCTTCACGGATGCACAATTGAATGCCACCACATTCGGATTGCGCTTTGCTCTGGTGTCAGGCACAAGCGCCAGCATCCAAGATGCGCAACTTGTCGCATGGATCGCGCCCGCCGCAGCCAACTTCGATTACGTAACCACGTTCGAGGATAGCTTTGGCAATATCTTCACGCTTGCGCTCGACTCGAAGGGCGATTTCTGGATTGAGGATGTGCTCAACAATCCGAACGTGCTTACGCCCTTGTTTGAGGGCATGCCGAATAACAGCTTTGCCTCATCGTTCACGGCAGACTCGCGCCAGTTTATCGCAATCTCGAATCTGCTTGCAGGCAACTATCCGCCACAGAGCTATGGTCAGTATCGCGACCGTGTTTCACAGGTGGGTCCGGGCGCAGCGCCCGCCTTTGCCGGCACACTGACCAGCGGCGCAACGGCTAACATCACCGCCTACTCTGCCTCGGGAAGCACGCTGACACTTACAGCCGCCAATACATTCTCTGCCGCCGAAGTGGTGACCATTCAGGCAAGCAGCGGCGATCCACTTTTCCCGCTCAACGGACTCAGCTTCAATGTGCTAGGAGCGGGGCTTTCCCCTACGCAGTTTGAAATCTCAACTTCCGCCATTACGGGTAGCGGCAGCTCGACCGCAACCGCTATCGGCACGTACACCTATCCCATTGCGGCATCTCCAAACGGCATCACACAGTTTCCTTTCTGGAATCAGGCGCAAGGATATCAGTCGCAGTTCGATGACATTCTGTGGAGCGCGGGGCCGGGCTCAACCTCATCAGGCAACGTCATCACGATCTATTACCTGCAGGGCAGCCATGGATTGCCAGATGCCAATCTGGTGGCCGCCGTGCAGGCGCAAAAGTTCCCGGTCTATGTCTACGTCTCGGGTTGCACCAATCAGCCGCGGGCGAATGGCACATGGCTGGTAACGAGCGTGGGTGTGGGAACGCCGCCCGGCGGCGCCGCGACGCGCTGGTACTTCACTTTCAACATCAACGAAACCGGCTATCAGAACGAGGGCAGCGGCGCTAACTCTGCACCGGGCCAGTATCAAATGACGGTGGCGACACTGACCACCACGCTACCGCTGCCGGGCGTGGCAACCGGCGATTCCATCACAGTTTCCGGCGTTCCGGTGACCTCGTGGAATAACACTTGGCCGATCGTGGATTCGCTAAACTCGGGATCATACTCGATTTCGCAGACCTCGATGGATTCCTCGGGCACGGCTACCTATAACTGGGCTCTGGCGGGCAGCACATCGGCCGCGCCGCAGCCGGGCCAGCTTGTGACGGTTACGGGAACGCTGAACGGGAATGGTGTCTTCAATGTCACAGACGCCGTGATTGCCACCGTAACGGGATCTTCGTCGGGAACTTTCACCATCACCGGATTTGCGCCGCAGGTGATCACGTCGCAGGTGGAGTCCGGACAGGCTACAACTTCGGGCACGCAATTCCAGATCGACCCCGGCGCGTTGACGCTGAACAGTTCAGATAATCCGATCTACGGCAACTCGGGCGGCGGCTATGTGACGCTGGTTGGATCAACTTCAGTGGTCATCGCACCCGGCACGCGCAAGGGCACAGTTTTCTTTATCACCCGCAATGGCTATTGGACAGCGCCCGCGCCTCCGGTGCAATTTACCGTAGCGCGCAACTCAAATTACATCAAAGTCTCGAACATCCCAATCGGGCCGCCCAACGTGATTGCGCGCGGCATTGCGCTTACCGAGGCGGGGCAGAATGGGCAGCCGGGAGCCAGCTTCTACACGATCCCTGAGCCGGTGCAGTATGTCTTCAACGGAATCACGTATCTTTCGTCTTCGCTCATCATCAATGACAATTCGACTACGAATGCCCAGTTCACTTTTCCCGATTCTGTACTTTTAAATGCAGAAGAGATTGACATCCAGGGTAACGATCTTTTCAACCTGACAGAACTGGGTGATTCGGCCTGGTGCACCCAGTATCACGGCCGCAGCGTATGGGGCAGGGTCAGCAACAAAGTCCCGAACTTCCTCAATATGAGCTTCGACGGGGGATATAACCCCAACCCAGCCGGAAATCTGTTGCCGCTTGGCTGGGGCGCTGACCTTACCACGATGCCGTTCAACTCGCAGCCGACGTTGCTGGTGTCACCGATCTTTGGCAACTCATGGTACATCCTGAACCAGACAGGCAGCCCGGCGGCAGCGCTGGGGCGCATCACGCAAAGCGCTTACCGCGACTACAACAACGTTGCTATCCTGCAGCCCGAGATTGCTTACTCTGTGCGTGTGACATGCCGCACGCCCGGTGGCGCAACCGTGGGCGCGCTGGTGGTGGACCTGACCGGAGCGAATACCGGGAACGGCTACGGAAACACTTATGGCACCTTCACGCTGAATACGAGCGCCATGACTACGGCCATGGCGACTTATAGCGGCACGCTGCTGACAACACCGTTTGCGAGCGTACCCACGGACCTGGTACTGCGCGTGTGGGCAGCGAATCTGGCTGCAGGCGGCGACATTGAAATTGATCGCATTGAGATTTTTCCCACCATTGCGCCGGTTAACCTGACCGGGCTCACGATGAGCTACAAGAACGACTGGGAATCGTTCGACCTGGTGACAGGCGGTACCGATACCAACACAGTGAATGCGCAGCCAGCCAACGGCGCTTTTGTGATTCACGATCAGCTTTACGTGGTGAAGGAAAGTTCGCTGGGCTACCTGAGCGATACGCCTAATCAAGAGCCGGCCAACTGGAACCCTTTCCGCGAAGTCTCAAACGTGGCGGGAGCCGCCGGAATCAACGCCTTCGACGTGGGCGAGGAATGGGCCATCATGGCCTGCCAGAACGGCCTCTATGCGTTCAACGGCGGCGCTCCGGTGCCGATGCATCAGGAAATCCTTGAGATTTGGCGATCGATCAACTGGAATTATGGGCACACCATCTGCGTGCGCAACGATGTGGCGAATCGACATATTCTGATTTCGGTGCCGATGGCTACGCCGAATCAATGGTGTCCGGATTTCCCGGTGAACGCGAATCCGACCGCGCCCAATGTGGTACTGTGCCTGGACTACAAGGGCATCGAGACTATCGAAGAACTGATAGGGGCCGCGCCAATCCACATCACCATGATGGGTCAGATGGCGGTTCACGATCTGCGCCGCAAGTGGTCTCTGTGGTCAATTACTTCGCCGTACATGGCGGTGTGTAAGCGCAGCGAATTGCTCAGCGAGATGCTCGTCTGCTCCGGTTTGGGCGATGCAGCGCTGTCGTCCTTTGCGAATCTTATCCCCGGCGCCGACAACGGCGTACCGTTCACGCACAGCTATTGCACGTATGGGTTTGTGGATGAGAAGAAAGCAGAGCAGAACCCGATGCTCGGGCAGTGGAATAAGCGGTATGCGTGGTGGGATGCGATTCTGCGCGGACAGGGCAAAGGCACGCTGACTTTCTTCCAGAACATTCTCGCAGCGCCATTCCCGTGGACGGTGCCGGGTGGTGTTACGCTGACCGACCCCGCCCCGAATGACCTCTCCGGGCCGCTGAACGAATATGCGATGCGGCTCTTTGTTGAATTCAAAATGAACGGTCTGAATACGCGCTTTAGCTGGCAATGCATGCGGCTGGCTGCGAATCCAGACCCATGGCAACCAATCAGGTAAGGTATGGCGACACCGGCAGGAAGTCTCGACGGCGGCAGGCTGCTCAACGAGGTGGCGTTGAAAGATCCTCGCCTTGGGCAACTTCTACAAAACGTGATCGACGGAATCAACCGGCTGGGGCTGAATGTGGGTGCGTCTCCGGTGGGCGATGTGACGCCGCCAAAGCCGCCCGATTCGGTCTCGGTGAAGGTGTCGGGCGAGATGATGCACATCTCCATCAATCACGCGGGGGAACTAAACCGCGGCGTGCGGTACTTCTCGGAAATATCGACTTCGCCGTCTTTCGGGCAGCCTATCGTGATCGACCACGGCACCAGCCGCACGTCACATCCGATCCCGCTACCAACACAGGATGACAGTAGCAGTCCGGTTACATACTACGTGCGATCGTATGCGCAGAATCCGGGAGGCCCGCCGTCCGCGCCGACCGTGGTGGGCGGCATTGGCTCGCCTACAGGATTCACCATGACCGGCGGCACCAAAATGACGTTGCTGCCATCGACCGGCAGCGGCACGGCACCCAGTACCGGCCAGAGCGCTGGACAAGGCATGGGACGGTTTCAAAAGAGGCAATCATGATTGTGCGCGATGCGACATTTGAGGACAGCAGTACCATTTCGGAAATTCACGCCGCAATGGGGCTTGACTACCGCTTACCCGATCTGAACTCGCCCCTATTCTTCGTGCGCAAGGTGGCCGAGCGGGATGGAATCGTGCGCGGGGCATGCTTTTTGCGGATTTGTGCCGAATGCTATCTGTGGCTTGCGCCCGAGCAAACTGCACCTGATAAAATGAGAACCATGGAAGCCTTGCAGCCTGAAATTCTGCGCGCTGCTTGGGCGAAAGGCCTTGACGATATCGAGGCCCGCATTCCTGAGACCCTAGAACGCCGCTTTCATAAGCGCCTGACGCAGCTTGGATGGACGGCTAACCGCAATGGTTGGCACCCATGGTCTAGGGAAACATATGCGTGACGCAGCCAATGCGGCGTTGAATGCCGCCAAAACAGCCTCTACAACCGCTGGACAGTACGGCTCGACAGCCGCCGGCATCGGCGCGAACCTGGTGCCCTTTCTGACGCGCCAGATGACCAATCCGCAGGGCATGAGCCAGCAGGATATCGGTGCGCAGTTGACGAGCGAGCTTGCGGGCACGGGCGGCGCAACCTCTGGCCTGACCGGTGCGGCCAATAAAATGGCTACCGTCACGCGCAACCCGATGGGCTTCTCGGCGGCGCTCGATGCGGCGGCACGCACGGCTGACAAGGCGAATGCGGGCGCGGGTGAAAGAATTGCCGCCAACAATGCCAACATCAAACTCCAGCAGCAGAACGAGGCCGCGCAGCAGCTTGGCGGCCTGTATGGAACCGCGGGCAGGCTTGGCGTGGAATCGCAGGGGCAGGTTGCGCCGGATGTGAACGCGGCGGCTGATGCGAATAAGACCGGATGGCTGCAGAACATGACGGATATTATCGGTTCGCTGTCGGGTGCTTCAAAGGGACCGATGAAATACGTCTGAGGCTACGATGGCGCTGACTGATCTCCTGCCTAACTCGAATGATCCGCTGAATCTGAACGCTCCGCGTGTGTCCGCATTGCGTCCGGTTGGCCCAGAGCCTACGGCACCGGTGAATATGGGCGATGCGCCTATGCCGCAGTTGCCCACGCTTCGGCCCTTAGTGACTAGCCCGCGCGAGCAACAGATTCAATCATTGACGCAGAAGATTAACGCATTCGAGAATCCTGGACCGTCGAAGCCTGGATTCTGGCACCGGCTCGGGCAGATTTCAGCCAGGATCGGCAACATTGCGGGCGATGTGGTTGCCCCGCACACGATGGAACTTATCCCCGGAACGCAATTGAATCGCGAGATGCAGCACCAGCAGAATTTGGCTGAGCGCGCCGGTTTGCAAAAGCAGGATTTGGACGAACAGAACGCAGCGAGCGAGAATGCTTTGCGCGGCGCACAGACGGCGGAAATTCCAGCGCGGGCCAACCTGGAGAATGCCGAGGCCGACAAAGACCGGGCGGCGGTGGCGAACGGCCCGGACCTCGCCACGGCCTATGCGCACCGGGTCAATCAGGTGCTTAGGGAAAACGGCGATCCCTCCACAGATCCGACAGTGATGTATTTACAGCACGCGATCACAGATATTCAGCGGAAACCTTTGCCGAAGGGGCTTGAGAAAGTTGACCTCGTTGGTCCGGATGGCAAGCCGATGGCGGCTAACTATGACCCCGCAAAGGGCGTTTATACCGATGCGTCCGGCAAGGTTATCCCGAATCCGAGGCCATACGAAAAGCCGAACCAAGCTGGCATGGTTACCGTGGTTGCCCCAGATCCCAATAACCCCGGCGGCGGTATTGTCGAGCGAGTAGGAGCAGGCGCGCATTTAGCGCCGGGCTCCATGACGGCATCGCAGTACGGCGTCGGCGCTGCGGCGGATGTGAAGCAGGACAAGGCGCGCAAGCAGGCGGCAGAAGAGGCGCAGAAAGACTACAAGCTGATGCAGACTCTTGCCGCCAATCCGTCGCCTACAAACGATCTTGCCATGGTGATGCACTACATCGGCGCGACCAAGCCGGACTCCATCGGCAAACTACGACTCAACCAGAACGAAATCGCTCTCGTGATGGGAACGCGCAGCAGCTTTGGCGATCTTGAGGCGATGGAAGAGAAAGTGCGCAACGGGCAAAAGTTGACGCCCGAGCAGCGCAACAACATGCTGGAGACCATGCGCATTCTTTCCGCGTCGTCAGGCGATACGGGCGGTGGACCGCAGATGATTCGGGCGCGCGATCCGCAGGGTGTGTTGCACGAAGCCCCGGCGGGCACGCCGCTGCCGGCGGGATGGAAGGCTGAATAATGGCGGGCTGGGTTGTAGTTCCGAATGGCGACACCTCCGCATGGAAGCCTGTGCGGGAGGCGAGCGCACCCGTGTCCACGCAGCCAGAGGATACGCGCAATGATGCCCAGCGCACATTCGACAGCGCCACCAAATCAGTTCCCATCGACCTGACGCATGGATTGGGGAATGCGCTCAACTCCACACTCGGCAATCTGGGGGGCGGCGCTCTGAGCTTGGCGGCCCCGCTCTTTCATCCGATTGCCACAGCGCATGGCCTACGCGATTTGGTGACGCCGCAGAGCGCAACCGAGCAGGGCGCTTCGTTCCTCGGGCCGGGAATAGTCCCGATGCTGCATATGGCTTCTTCGGCGGTTAATGCGGTGAAGCCGAAACAAGGTGAAACGTTCGGCCAGAATGCAGCCCGCGCTGGCGGTGAAGCTATCTCGGCAATTCCGGCTGCGACGGCCGCGGCATTTGGAGACGAGGCTGCCGGTCTACGTGATCTGATACCCACCAAGGCGGGCGCTGGCCGTTTGTTTGAGTCGGTCATGAATGATGCCGCCACGCAACCGGTAAAGCTGACGCGCTCTATGGAACCCCTGGAGCGCGCACAGCAGATTTCTGCGCGCGGTGGCAACACTGTATCAGCGGTCGACAATCTCTACAAACGCATCAACACGATCAACCCACTGGATTACCGGGAGGCTCGTGATTGGGCTTCTAACCTTTCCCGACTTTCAGGTCAAGATGCTATGAACGCCTCGCCGGCCCTGAGGGCTCAGATTGGCAAACTATCGCATGCGTTCAATGAGGATGTAGGGGACGCGGCAGCGGCGGTTGGACGCGGTGAGGATTACGCCAAAGCTATGCGCGACTATGCGCGCGCCGCCAAACTGAGCGATCTTTTCGATACTGTGAAGAAACATGCAATTCCGGCGGTAGCGGGTGGTGGTCTTGTGGCTGCAGGCCTGAAGGAGCTGCTGAAATGATCAGAGGTAGCGATCAAACGGATCGCTCTCGGAATCGCCGCGGCGACGGCGCGCCTTCTGTGACTTCAAATCAAACCAGACAAGCCACACCAAAATCACAACGGAGCAGACTAGAAACAGCAGCATTCGGCCTCCGCTAAAATGTAAGTATAGCGCGGCCTAAGACAAGGAGCAACGGCAATGCCACCTTATTTGAACTCGACTTTCGGACCACCGTACAAGAAGACGCTGCGCATGCAGTACGGCGTTGTGCCGATCTACCTGTTCGGCCGCAAGGATTCGCAGACTAACCCCTTTGTTTTCAAGGTGACTCAGGTTGCGCTCACCTCGAATGTGGCGACGCTAACAGTGCAGCTTGTCTCGGGCGGCGGCGGGGCTCCCAACGACTTTCCGGCATCGCCGCAGGTGGGCCAGAACCTCAGCGTTCTCGGCACGCAGACAGCCAGCGGCGCGTTCAACGTGGGCTTTACACAGGTCACGGCATCCACGGTTGACCCGACGACCGGCGCGGGCACGATCAGCTTTGCGCTGATGCACGCCAACGTGGGCGCAACCGCCGACTCGGGGCAGCTTGTGCTGGAACCGCTCGAAATCCCCGATCTGGTTGACAGCGTGACGGCATCCATCCCGGTAGCGCAGATCTTCACGCCCGATGACAGCGACAACTCACGCTGCATCTTCGCTGAGGCCAAATGGACCGGAACCTTGCCGACTAGCGCAACGATCAAGCTGCAGGTTGCCAACGTAGACGAAGACTCGCGCTATCAAGTGGTGCAGAACTCCTACGGGACAGCCCCGGGTGCGATCGTGGCCCAGAGCGATTCACTAGCAACCGTGGCGGCAGGCGCTGTCACTCAGTCAGGCGCACAATACCAATACATCATGGGCAAGTTCATCCGCGCGAAGATAACGGCCATCACGGGTGGCGACAATACGACCGGGCTCATCTTAACTTTGTTCGGCTGATGAGTCAGATGCACTCTTGGAGTAACGATGCGTGGATTGGCATTACTTTCGTGTTTTCTGGCGCTGCCATTAGCGGTATCAGCCCAGTACGGCCGCATGGACTTCTCGCTGCAGAGCGCACAGGGCCAGGCGATTGCCGGGGCTACGGTGAACGTGTACACGCAGCCATCTTGCGGGGCCGCGGCGGGCGGGTTGGCAACACTCTACCCGGCGGCGACGGGGGGCACACCGCTTACGCAGCCGCTCTCTACGGATGGCTTTGGATCAGCCTTTGCCTATGCCGCACCGGGATGCTACACGGTTGTCTACTTCAGTCAGTTTACCGGCACACGGACATTTGCCGATCAGGTGCCGGCGACGAATGGCGCGAGCATCTCATTGAGCACGCTTGGAACTGGCGGCGCGTCGACGCTGATCGGGTCGCTTCTCAACATCCCGCAGTATCAGAGCCAAATCTCGCTAACAACCACAGGCACGAGCGGAGCGGCAACTTTGACCGGGGCCGTCATCAACATCCCTCAGTATCAGTGTGCGCTTACGCTGACCACAACGGGAACAAGCGGCGCAGCCACATTGAGCGGATGCACGCTGAATATCCCGCAGTACACGGGCGGCGGTGGCGTTAGTGGGCAGGCAAGCGGCGTCATCGGCCTCGCCACAAACGCGACTACAACCGGGGCCCAATCGCATATCGATGAAAACACGGCTGGTCAGGACACGGTCAATCAAAGACTGGCGGTCAATGATCCTTCGGACCCCACCGAATGGATCCTTACGCCTACTTCTCATGCGTGTGCGCTCATAACCGGAGCCTTTTCGATTTGCCCGTCCGATAGCCTGTCATCTGGCAGCGCTCTGCAGGGCCCCGATGCTCCCGGTTCTGGCGATCAGATTATCTACGTGACCAATACTGCCGGCGTGATGAAGATCAAGTTTGTTACGCCAGGCCCGGGATTGTCATTTTCCGGTGGCACGCTGTCGGCCCCGTTCTCCTGTCAACCTGGTTTAGGGGATGGATTGAATGCGATCGCTGCGGGAACCTATCTTCAGTCCACATGCAAGAACACCAGCGGTGTGACCATCACGATCCACGGCATCCAGTGCTTCACGGACAACAATGGGTCGAGCACAATGAATGTAACGAACGGGGCCGGAACCGGATTGCTCACTGGCGCGGTCACCTGCTCAAACAGTTTTGCGGCTGGTACGCAGAGCGGAACAACGACTATCGCTAGCGGTGATTATTTCAAGTTCACTTTTGTGGCTGATGGCACCAGTAAGCAAACGACATGGGTGATATTTTGATGCGCACTCTCATTGCGATGATGTTGATTTCCTCGTGCCTGTCTGCGTCGGCGCAAATTGTAAACACCGGGCGGCATCGCGGGTTATTTACACCTACCGGTACTACAAATCACGCGCGGCAATTCAATGGCACGAGCGACTCACTACAGTCCGCATCCCCTCTTTCTTCCTTGAGTGGCGTTGGGACCGTGAGCCTCGCATTCTGGATGTACTGGGATGCCTTCGCGAATAACGATGAACTAGCTTTTGAATCTTCGGCGAACTATAACTCGAACAATGGAGCTTTTCTCGTTGACCCTAATACTTCGGGAGGTGGCGGCGTAAGCGCAGGAGTCTTCCAATATTCGGTCAACCTTGCCGGTGCTGGAGTGCATCTTGATTGCGCTTTTACGCGACCATCCGCTGCGGCGTGGCATCAGTATGTGCTCATCCTCGACGCGACGTCAGGATCCTGCGGAGCTTATGTAGACGGCGCGGTTCCATCCGGACTGACTACGGTCAACTCGCACACGGGAACTTTTTCAAGTCAGACGCTCAACGTGATGAGCCGTAATAATGCGTCTCTGTTTGGGGCTGGGCGTATGTCTGAGATATCGGTCTTTAGTGGAACCATCAATTCTTCTGACGCATCGCTACTTGCCGCCTGCGGTCGTCCCACCTCTGTATCCAGCGCTTCGCTTCTCTACTACTGGCCTATCAATCAGACCTCTCCCGAAACGCCGACGACAGGAGGCATCAACCTTACTGTTAACGGCACAACCAACGTGGCAAGCCTATGCTCATTTTAAGGAACATGATGAAGAGACTTATCGCTTTGATTCTCCTCGCCACAATGCCGATCCTAGCGCAAAGCGGGCGCGGTTCTATCAGGGGAGAGGGAAGAATATCTTCCGGAGTGAGCGCGATCAATTCGGGCAGCGGAATCATCGGGTTGATCGACGGGAGCTACAATTTGGCATTCAACGACTCGAATAACGTAATCGAGGGAATGCGCTTCGTCAATTCTCAGTTCCAGCAGAAGTCGCCTCTCCCGAATGCCGCAGCGGATTCGTGTACGTCTGTCTATAACAACAAAATCTACATTATAGGCGGCTATGGAACTTCGAGTTCCACCCAACTCGACTTCGTGCAGATCTACGATCCTACGACTGATATATGGACCCAGGGGTCGGTTCTCCCTGTGGCGGAATGGGGCGCTGCTTGCGCGGTCTATAACGGCAAAATTTACCTGTTCGGCGGAGTCGTAAGCGGAGGCGGCGGAGGGGGCGGCGGAACCGCGAACGCTTACCTCTATGACATTGCCGGTGATTCGTGGTCGTCTCTCACATCGCTGCCTTCTGCCATCCCCGACGGCATGATGGGGGTCACAGTGGGCAGTGATATTTATCTGCTCTTCGAATCGAATTTTTGGCGGTTTGACCCATCTGCAGCAGGAGGCATGGGCTCCTACACTGCGCTTACGGCGGCGCCAACGGCAGCGCAGGTCCAGTGGGCAGCGACGGGCTATGTAAACGTGAGCGGCGATGATCGCATTTACTTCATCGGCGGCAGCACGAGCGCAGGCAGCGGATATGGCAACGGTAACTACTATTACAGCGTGACGAATTCGGCCTGGAGCGGTGCGCAAGCGGCTGCTCCGTTCAGCGCCCATGGTCAACTGCAGGGAGCCGTACTGAGCGGCCAAATTTATTACATCGCCGGCTACGATGGCACCGTGTTTTGGTCTGATCTGTACGCTTATAATCCATCCACGAACTCGTGGTCTTCAAAGTTGGCCACAATGAGTCAATGGCGCGATGGAGTCGCGGGCGGATTCTACGGCAACACGATCTATGTCATTGGTGGTAGAAACGCGAATGCGCCGAATGCTTTCGGGATCTCCGCAAACGAGGCTTACCAAGTCGGATCAACCGTGATTCCGCAAACCTTCACAAAGATCCAATTGCATTACAGTAGTCCTTCCGGCGGGAACGTCCATCTCGGCATCTATTCCGATTCGGGAGGAGCTCCAGGCTCGCTCATTCTTGACGCTGGTGCTGTGTCGATTGTGAACGGATGGACGGCGATCACGGGATTGAGTTTGTCGTCATTGACTCTGGGCACTAACTATTGGCTGGTTTTTTTGCAGGACTCATTCAACAATATTTCGTACACATCAGGAGCTCCGTCAGGTTCTGTGGCCGGCGCACACTGCTCAACTACCGGTACTTCCTACGGGTCGTTACCGTCTACGTTTCCGGCTGTTGGAATGACGTGTCAGGTGGGATCGATGTATGCCGAAAAGTTGTCGGTCAACTGAATTTGTCATCCCATGCTCGCTTTGGCGGAATCCCACGGCAAACATCGAACAAGAACCAGACGAACCCGATAGGCCAGAGAATCAGGCGACTTAGAAATTTCCAGAGGCGGATGCGGGTTTCAAACTGCATGGCGCAAGGGTAGCAGAAATTTTAAGGAGGAAAGATGAAACGATTGATCTTGTTAGCTGCAACTTTAGTGTTAAGTGTGGGGTGCCAAGCTCAACTTCCGCCGACAACCTGGCAGGTGGCTGTGACTTGGCAGGCGCCGCAGGCGAATACAAATTGGGCGGGTTGCACGGCGCAGAACCCGTGCACTTATGCGGTAAGCCGGATTGCGGTGGCCTCGGGAACCATCTGCCCCACGCCTTCAGGCGGAAACTACGCGCTGGCCGGCAACTCGGCTTCACAGGCATTGAACTTTCTCGACACCGCAGTTACTCCCGGCACGAGTTACTGCTATCTCGTACAAACGCAGCAGGTGATTCCGCCAGCGACTCAGCCAGCGACGTCGAGTCCCTCGAATACCGCTTTCATCGCGGTGCCCGCAAACCCCGGACCTCCGACCGCACCATCTTTGACACCTTCAACTCAAAGCACGCAGACGGGATCGGTTGAAAAGCCGATGCCTGAGCCGACGTCGGCAGTCGCTGGTAAGCCGAGTTCCGCCCCGGTCGGCCTGGTAGCAGTCGTTGTGAAACAAAAGCGCTAATATCCATGGCAATTTTTGACAATCCGAGAGACCTGCTGGAGCGGCTGGATGAGATTGCCGCGCAGGGCCGTCAGAATGCTTCCAATCTGGAACTAATCAGCACGAAGCTGTTCGGCTCCGAAGAAGACCATTTTGCGGCTGGCAGGCTACCTGTGCTTGAGCGCGGCTTAGAGTCTCTTACCGCTCGACTTGGAGCCATGGAACACAACGACGCGCGGCTACAGGGGCAGCGTAAAGCCTGGAGCGGCGCGCTCTCGTTTGTCGGTAAGGCAATTCTCGCAGCGGGCAGCGCGCTTATGGGCGCCGTCTTCGGAGCACATTTTCACAAATAGTGGTGTAGAATTCAGTCAGGCGCACTTTTACGGAGAGACCCCATGCTAGGTGAGAATTGGCCCAAATGGTTGTGCTGGTTGCTGTGGGTGATCGGCGTTCCCCTTGTATGTCCTGACTGCAAGAATCGCGGCGGCGTGTATCAGCGCGTCTGTGATGAATCGCAGCACCACCTTTGGACCCGGTGCGGGCGCTGCGAACCTTACCAAAACATCTGAGGAGAGATCACATGAAAAAGTTCTATCTGTTTTCTGGCCTAGCCCTGCTCGGCTTGGCTGCAACCGTATGCATGACTGGCTGCGCAGGATTGCCCCAATGGCTGGCGGACGCCAATAACCTACTGCCGTTGTTTGTGGCGAGCGCCGGATCAATTCTGACAGCCATAGGCGTTCTGAGCGGCAATCCAGCCCTGGCGACTGGGGCCTCTACGATTGCTGGCATCGCCACAGAGGTGGAGGACAGTATAAAGGACGTGCAGGCTATGGTAGCTGCATATCAAGCCAATCCGGGGACCACAACCTTGGAAAAAGTTGAGAGTGCGGCACAGGCAGTCATTACCAGCCTGCAAAAGCTGTTGGGCGATTTTGGCATGCCTGCGGATAGCGTAGCCCCGTTTCAGTCGCTGGCTCAATTATTGCTGACGCAGTTCGAGGCGTGGGTTTCCACTATCCAAAGCATCAAGACTGCTACAGAAAATTCAACCGGCCTACATGCGGCTCTTTTGGCTCATGCCGCAGTCGCCAAGCTGCCGCAGGTTCCGATGGATGCCGCGCATTACAAGCAAGCGGTCAATGGCCTAGTGTCCCAGTATCCCGACTCGGGACTGAAATCCATCTGAAACACTCCATTCGCGAGGGCTCGCGCAGAAATGTGCGGGCTCTTGCTTCGTTACCTGCGTGACATATCAGATTAACTATTTGTCGGGAGGGTGGATGTCAAAACTCAAGCTCAACGGTAAGCCATTCAACCTGAAACCAGCATCACCCACGGAAACGAAGCTGCTGCACTTTCTTTCCAGAGCTCCTGTGGACGAGATCTATACGATCCCCGAATTGTCCAAAAAAACTGGCTGCGCTCGATGCTCTATCGAGAGGTGCGAGGCTTTAGCGGAGTTTACAACGCTGCTCGGCCCACGGCGCTATTGGGGAAACCCTAAGGCTATCGCAGAGCTTAGACGGCAGGCGGGCGCATGAAAATTGCCGATGCCGTAACAGTTAAGGTCCAATCGAATAAGAAGAAGGCGGACTTCCAATGGCGCGAATGGTGCGACCACGCCGAGAAGACGCAGGAGCTCTACAAGCGCGCCAGCGTCTCGCAGAAGTTCGCCAAGATCACGCTGGGCGATGGTAAGACGCCAGTCTGCCTGCTCCCCTTCTCAGACCAGCACATCGGTGCGCGCGGGATGAATTACAAGATTTTCCGCGCCATGACGGAAGAGATTCTCTCCGACCCGCACATCTATCTGGGAATCATCGGCGATCTGGCCGAGTTTGCCATCAAGCTGCGCAGCGTGGCCGAGATATGCGCGCAGATCTTCAGTCCTGAAAAGCAGATGCAGTTTGTGGAGAACTGGTTTGAGGAGATAGCACCCAAAGTGGCGTTCTGCTCATGGGGTAACCACGAAGACGAGCGCACCGAGAAGCAGGCCGGTTTCGGCGTGATGAAGTGGCTGATGGGCAAGCGCGCCGTTTACTTCGACGGCATTGGTCATGCTGATGTGATGGTGGGCAAGCAAACCTACAATTTGGCGGTGTCGCACAAGTTCCGCGGCTACTCATACATGAATCCGTGCCACGCCGGCCAGCGTTACATGCGCTTTCAGGGCGTTGACCGGGAGATTGCCGTGATGGGCGATATCCACACGCCAGCCTTCATGCACTACTACGATGGACCGCGAGAGCGCCTGTCCCTGGTGGCCGGAACGCTCAACATTGGCTCACTCTATGCCGAGCGGTACTTTTCGATTTTCACGCAGCCGCAGTACCCCTGCATTGTTCTCGACAACAAGGTACACAGCTTTCAGCCATACAAGAATCTGGCGGCGTGGAAGCTGACCACGCAAGGTTGAGCCCATGGCCCTATCGCATGCGCAGCTTCGCCGCTGGTATGTCGCTTACAACAAGCGGTGGTTTGGCGGAAAATTGCCGGACGACATGGACCTGTTTTATGCGCCGGACGACAAAGCGCATGGTCTGGCTATCTGCCATGAGAACGGCGAACGGATGATCAAGATCGACACGGCGATTGCGGGTTCGCGATGGGCCAAGATGACCCTGCTGCACGAGTGCAATCACCATTACACGGGCGACTTTACGCATGGCGTAAGGTTTCAGGCCGGCATGGCACGGCTGGCTACGCTGGGGGCATTTAGGGGGATCTGGTAGATGCTGAGCGGAAGTATAGAGAAGGACTCACTGGAACTGTTCTTTGAGGGCATCCGGTCATCTTGTAATGAGCATGCCAGGCGCAAGGGCTATACGGAGCGAGGGGCTGGTGATGGCGATGTGCTCGGCCCGGTGCTTAATACGATCGGAATTACCCAGGCTCATGCGCTCGGGGAAATCATCACCAAGGTTGTGGAGTTTAGGAGATCACCCCGTCGAGTGCTTGCCGAGAAGATGGCGGGCTGGGCGTGGCGCCTGTGGCTTAGCTGCGAGGAGTGAGTTGCGCGCTACGATCCTCCACTTTTGGTAAGTCTTCCAGCGGTATCCGATCCACGCGAACTCTGCGCACCTGGATCACCGATGGGCTGTGTGTCTCGGGACCGCCGTAACCGCCGCGCCTCAGCCTGGCTACCTCTGCTGCTGCCTGCTCCAACGTCGAGACCAGCGTAGGACAGCCATAAGAGCCTTCTCGCGGCCAGTAGATATCTACGCGAAGCTGATCGATTTCGGAGATCATTCAGAAGACTCCTTCAGGCCCGACGCCTTGGGAGTGGGCGGCAACAGTTTTCTCTATCAGGATCGCCGTGGAGTAATCCGGTTGCCAGACAGATATCGATTCATTTGCTATGTTGAATGCCGCGACAGCTGCTTCAAGTTCATCTACGCCGTTCAAGTCGTTAACATCGGCGTCTTCCCACATATGTTCGAGCATATTCTCGTAGAGGCTTTCCGTGGTTGCTTTCACAACCCCGACATCTTTGCAGGCCCAGATGTACTCTGGCTCTTGTCCTTCCAGATAATCATCAATGGCGCTCTCGACATCTTCGTAATACCTGTCGTCGCGACCATAGACCATTCCGCCTTTGTATTCGCTGGGAAGAATCTTGGTCGCCTTCTCGAACCGCTCGGCTTCTTTGATCCGCTCTCTTTCGCGCCACTCGGCATCTCGACAGTCGAGGCATTTTGTATCGTAAGTGCGCTCTACCTTTTTGCCACACTCGCAGATAAGCTCGCCATGGCATTTCTGCGCCTGCGCTTCGTTGCCGAACACGGCACGGCATTCGGAGCAATAGAAAACTCCCGCCGCTGATCCATCTTTCTTGTAAAGCTCAATCGCCTCGCTCATCCCCTACTCCTTCCCGCCGCCCGGTTGGGGCGCTAGCGCTTGATCGATGAGAATAAGCAGCGCAAGTGCTCCCTGCTGCGGTACGACCATGTTGCCAAGTCCTCGGAGTTGATCTTGTCGGCTGAAATCCATCCCTCGGGAAGTCCCATCATCCACGCTACGAACTTCGGATTCAGCATCTTCTTCTTTGGCGACCGCTGGCGCGAGCTCTGGGCGCTCTCTGAGGATTCGAGTCCATGCGTCTCTGTCGGATGGGCCGGGAGGAAAGAGTGCTCGATCATGGCTGGCAATGTCGGCCCTGCTGGGCGGTTGAAGTGTTCCACTGTCGCTGCCCCCCCCGATTCGCTCTTGTAATCCCGTGCCGCAGGAGTAGGGAATTGCGTCAACCTCGCCTGTTGATCCAACCCCATCTCGTCTTTCCGGTCCCCGCCTCTGGATCGAAACGAGTCCGTCGCTGGTGGCTGCCATAGTTCCACTGCTCCTTCCAGATCAATTCCGCCAGTATGCTTAGGGGTGCTCACAAGGTTGCCCCCCCCCCCGAAGGCGTGTTCGGTGTGGGCCATAGCTTCCGAGACAAGATCGCGATGCCTGCCGCCACGTTCTCTATGGCCTGCGCCTGGCTGTCCGTGCGAGTTGTGCGCATGTGGCGTGCTCCAGTTATTCATCGAACTCCACGGCTCTTATTGCTAGCGGTACGCCGGCACCATTGCCGTTGTTTGCGGTCTGCTTCAACTTCGATTGCCTCGTGCGCCAACTCTCTGCCGATTCGCCGTCATTCATCGCATTCGCGTCAGGCGTAGGCCAATTAGCAGCCTGCTCTCGGATATTTACAAACCCATTGTGACCGTTGCCCCTCCCAAAGAATCCTGCGCGTTCCGATGATTCCCACAGCATTCGGAGTCCTCGGCACGAGCGGTAGGCCAAGCAGAACCATCTAGCCCGTTTGTGCGGAGCCCCAACTTCGGCTGCTGATAGACGTATCCATTCCGCATGGAACCCCAAAGCGGCCAAGTCTCCAAGAACAAACCAGAGTCCGGCAGGCAGGATATAAGTCTGCCATCTTCGCTCGTCACGATTCCATCGCCAGCGTCGAACCTTGTGCCCCACAGCGATTCCCGGCACATTTTCCAAATACAGCCATTCTGGCTGAATCTCGCCAATGCAACGGCGGAAGTCGTTCCAGAGTTGGCCGTGCTTTCCAACGATTCCTTTGCGCCGTCCGGCGACGGAATAATCCGGGCACGGGAATCCGCCAATGATGCCATCCACAAGGCCGCGCCACGGCTTGCCGTCGAAGGTTCGCACATCAGACCAGATAGGCGCATCATCAAGGGATTTCTCTTCAATACGAGTCGCCAAGATTGCGGCTGCAGGAACTTCTGCCTCCACATAGCAGACACAGCGAGCATCTGGCACAGCGAGTCTGACGGTAAGGTCGATTCCCCCAATTCCTGAGAAGAAGGAGGCATATGTGATTTCGGAATATGTAGCCACATTATTCAGATCTACTCCCCCTCCTCGCCCTTCTCGGTCGCGGCGAGGGCGGCGAGAGAGGCGCTAGCCAGCGTCGCCTCCACGTCTTCAATGCAGCGGGCCACGATGTAGGTGTGGCCCCGGTCTGTGACCATGGTCTGAAAGTATTTCTGTAGCTCAGACTGCTTGCCCTTCTGCGTCTTGCATTCAATCCACAGAGGATGCGGCCTGCCATCCACTTCGGGAAACGCGAGCAGATCAGCCATGCCAGGCGTACCGTAGGGGATAGCCCTCTGGCGGCCCTTGTATTCTGCGAAGGAGACCCCGCTCTGCATGCGGAAGGCGAGAATATGCCGCGCCGTCAGGTAGTCTAAGATTGCGCGCTTGACTGCGGATTCTGGCGTCATGCCACCCTCCGCGCCAACTGCATCATGCGCTCAATGCGTTCCGACTTGATGCGCTCGCGCTCCGGATTTTTGTTGACGACCGTTTTCTTTGCCGGCACTGCGCGGGGTCTATAGGTTCGGTTCGGGCCGCGATAAATGCCCTCTGGACACTTGGGCCAGCGGAAACCCATCTTCCGGCTGATATAGAGACAGGTGGAATGGTGGACGCCGAGAATCCGCGATGCCTCTCCCAGCCAGATGCCGCTCTCGGCTAATTCCTTAGCTCTGCCCCAATCCACACTTCGCGGTTTGCCGTTTTTGAACCGAATGCCCAACACGGCCTGGTATTTCCTCAGGGATTCATAAGAACGCCCAAGCCTCCGCGCCGCTTCAGTCTTCGCGCATCCCGTAGTCGCAAGCTCTCGCAGAAGAGTCGTATCATCGGAGGTCCAGCGCCGCCTTGGACGCGCCCACTGCAGTCCTAAATGTTGCGTTATATACCAGCAGCTCGACGGATGTATGCCTAACCTACGCGCGGCTTCATTCATCGAGATGCTACCTCCCGACAACGCGCTCACCTCGTCCCAATTGATTCGACGCGTTCTCATATCCGAGATCTCCGCGTGCGCTGATCGTTGCGGCCATCTGACCGGCGCAGCTCGCGCCAGCATTTGCGACAAACCGGAAGGCCATCATCGGTGATGACAATCTGCGTTTCAGGGAAGGGCTCGCAGCACTGCTCACAGACAATATCGTCGTCTTGGGGTTGTGTTCCGCGCATCACGCCGCCTCCGCAAACCCACGCAGCCGGTCAATGAGCATCAGTGCTATTTTGCGGCTAATCCCAAGTTGGGACCAACGCCGCTTGCCGCAGTCTTGACAGTGCGCCACTGTCATAAGGTTTTCGTCGTTGCCGCACGTGCAGCGCCAGAGAGAATCGCTACCGGGATCTTTTGCCATAACACCTCGTTACGCCGTGGCTGACCGCATCTGTGCTTCGCAGTCATCGCGATGGTTTAACCAGCAGGACGCGCAGAAGAGGAACAGCACCTTGCGCAGGACGCGCGCCGTTCCCTGCACGCACGCGTGATTGCAATGGCTGCACTTGACTTTTCTGCCGATGAGTCGCTTGCGTTGCATGGTCGCCATAACTATTCGAAAGTGTGCCTGACTAGGTGCGCAAAGTCAACAGTACTTTGGTGCTCATTTTGGTGCTCATCGGAAATGGAATTTGGTGCGCGGCGGTGCGTTGGCTGGAAAGGCGCTCTATCTGATTTTCTGCGTAAACATTGGGGTTTGAACTGGTATGCGCGGTGGGGATATCTGGTGCGATTCAGAGTGTTAATGATTTCGAGTCAGGTGCATTCAACCGGGCTCTGCCACCTCTCCGCTGGATCACTCGTGGGCACAAGTGATGTGGAACTGAACAGTCGCCTTGCGGCGTCCTATTGAGCCGGTCCTTCTAAGTTTAATGGCAGACGCTGCTTGGCCGCAATGCCGATAACCTTTGCACTCACTTTCTTCAGGAAAGCATGCTTGGGCAAAGGCTGCCAGGCGTCGTTGTTCCACGCGAGGCGGCACACCTCAGCCATAAACCGGATCATTGCAACTGCCCAAAAAGCAGATCGGAGCGCATTGCGCGCCCCGATCTCAGCTTGAATTTGCCTTTGGGCAACGATCGCGCTGGGCTTACCAGCGGTAGATCGTCATGTTATCCACGTACAGAGTCGACGAGCCGCCGCCTGCCCCCTTGCCATCGACCTGGAAGTTCGTTAGAAGGATCCCCGTGTCCCAGCCGAGCGTGAAAGCTGAAAGCACAGTCGCGTTGATGGGCGCTTCCACGCCGTCAAGCCACACGGATTTGTAGGTAACGTTGCCCACGCTGTCCCGCGAGTAGCTGATCTGCACATGATGCCAGGCGTTCGGCGTCCACTGCTCCGGATCACACGGCTGGTTCGATTGCACCCACTGGATGTTAGGCGACTGCGGAGTACCCGCATTTTGCGTGTAGTCCCAGCTATTTGTATCGCCGGCGCACTGGAATCCGTAGATCACCGTGTCACCGTTGGCCAGCACCTGGTTGTTATCCAGCTCAAGGTTGCCGATCACGCTTCCTTCCTGCACCCAGACCTGCGCATCGTAGACAAAGTTCATCGCGTTTGTGTCGTTGTCATAGCCTTCCGAGTAGCGCTCGCCGCCCCAGTACGAAAACGTAGTTGTGAACTGCGCAGCCTCGCCGCTCAACGATGGATCGCCGACCAGCAGCATCGACCCATTCGAAGTACCGGGCGTGCCGGCATCATGAACAATCGTCCAGTTTGGCTTGACCTGGAGTTGTTTCGAACTGATGGCGTTGGAAGGAATCGATGGGCCAGCGGGCGGCGGCGTAATGACATAGTCCGCGCGCGCCATGCCGCTGTTCAAATAGCCTGGAGCCGCAGCGATCGCCTGAATCGTTGCTGATTTCGACACTGCGATCGGACCGGCATAGGGCAATGCTGCGGCCGAGGGGGCAGAGCCATCGGTCGTGTAGTAGATCGTGGCGCCCGGCGTCGCCGTCGACAACGTCACGGTCTGTGCTGCCTGATATGTGCCCGCGGCAGGAAAGGCCAACGGGGTGGCTGCGGGCGGCTGAATCACTGTAATGTTCAAAAGCGTTTCCGCGCCGGTGTTCTGTCCCCAGCATTTCACGTGGAGAGTGTGAAGTCCAACGCTGGCCGTTGCCAGGGCACTGAACGAAGTGGGTTCGATCGTAACCGCCTGGCTGTCGATGGAGTAGCCCATCGAGACCGCGGGAACTCCGCCGCACGTTGTCACGTTGGCGGCGACATTGAAGGGCGAAGTCACCTGCGCTCCATTAGCAGGCGTCTGCACGGCGATATTCGAAACCGGAGGCGGTTGAACAACAGTAATGCTCACAAGTGTTTCTGCGCCGGTGTTCTGTCCCCAGCATTTCACGTGGAGAGTGTGGGGTCCAACACTGGCCGTTGCCGTTGCGTTGAACGAGGTGGGCTCAATCATCGCCGCCTGGCTATCGATCGAGTAACCCATCGAAACCGCTGGAACTCCACCGCACGTTGTCACGTTGGCGGCCACATTGAACGGTGAAGTCACCTGCGCTCCATTGGCGGGCGTCTGCACGGCGATATTCGAAACCGGTGGCGGTTGAACCGTAATGTTCAAAAGCGTTTCTGCGCCGGTGTTCTGTCCCCAGCACTTCACGTGCAGAGTATGGTTTCCCACGCTGGCCGTTGCGGTTGCATTGAAGGAGGTGGGCTCAATCGTGGCCACCTGACTATCGATCGAGTAGCCCATCGAGACCGCCGGGACTCCACCGCACATCGTCACATTCGCGGCCACGTTGAAGGGCGAAGTCACCTGCGCTCCATTGGCAGGCGTCTGCACGGCGATATTCGTCGGCGGAACAACCGTGATATTCAGAAGGGTTTCTGCGCTCGTATTTTGCCCCCAGCACTTGACATGAAGGATATGGCTTCCAAGACTGGCCGTTGCCACAGCGCTGAAGGAGGTGGGTTCAATCGTTGCCACTTGATCGTCGATCGAGTAGCCCATCGAAACCGCGGAAACTCCACCGCAGGTTGCTGTATTGGCAACCACGTTGAAGGGTGAAGAGACTTGAGCCCCATTCGCGGGAGCCACAACTGTAATGGCGGATGCTGGCACAGCAGCAGCTGCAAATGCCAAAACCAAAGAGAAAAAAACTTTCATGAGATCTACCTCGAGTGATGCGTCCTAAATCGCCATACTTGGCGTAAGCAATAAGGACCCCCCACCCGCGGGGCGCAGGACGCCCAAAGGTAGCTGTGCTCGGTGTTAATTAAGGGATTCTTTAGTAACGAGTATATGGGTACCTAACGCGCATCGAAATCACACTTTCGCACCAGCACCGTGCCTCGATTGCACTAACGAACGCATCGATCAAGCGCGCCTCCACATTCAAGGCAGCCAATACCACATCGACAGCGCAGGCATGCCTTTTTCATTCTTCTGCGTCCATTCTTTAAAGCATTTGCACGACTTAGCTTTGGCGGAAGCCCTCGCTGTGTCAAAACGCAGGAACGGAGTAACCGTTTCGGAAAGGTACACTTATTCCTGGATTCGGATCGCGATGCGTATCGTGGATTTGAATCTCGACTCGCGCCGCAATGCACCCCGCGAGATTCGGAAACGCTTCAAATCATGGAGAGATCAATGCGCCTGTTTGCGCCCGCCGCTCTTTTGCTCGGCCTTTCTGCCTTTTGCTCTGCCCAGAACTCGGCTCATTGGGGCTATCAGGGCAAGACCGGTCCCCTTGTCTGGGGCAAGCTCGATCCTGCGTACCAGGCCTGCTCCAAAGGACATGAGCAATCTCCTGTCGACATGCGCGGAGCGCATCTGAACCGCTCGCTGCCGCCCATCGAATTTCATTACATCGGCGGGCCGGTCACGCTCGAAAACACAGGCCGTGCCATCGTGGCTCACGTCGATCCGGTCAGCTCTATCGTGGTCGACGGCGTTCACTACAAGCTCATCGAATACGAGTTTCATCGCCCCAGCGAGCACGCAATCAAAGGCAAACTCGCCGACATGGAAGTGGACCTGATCCACAAAAGCGATGACGGCAAAGAAGTGGTCATAGCGGTGCTGCTTAATGAGGACATCGGCAATCCCAACGCGATCGTCGCCACGCTCTGGCAACATCTGCCCAACACCGCGGGCGCGAAAGAAACAATTGCCGACATGGTGAACCCCGGTGGCCTGTTGCCGCGGGATCGCGGCTACTGGACCTATACCGGCTCCGAGCTCACGCCTCCCTGCACCGAGGGCGTGCGCTGGTTCGTCTTCGAGAACCCGATCACCGCCAGCCGCAGCCAGTTGCGCGCGTTTGCCGATCTCTTCCGCATGAACACGCGCCCGCTCCAGGACCTGCATGGCCGCAAGATCGAAGCTAACGAATAGAGCGTTTCTCGCAAACCTGTTTGTGAAAGGGCACGACTTCAGTCATGCCGAAAAGACGCTTTAAAAACAAGGGACTTTAGCCCCTGAGGATAAGGGCCAATCTTCTAGATTCTTTATGAAGCACGCTTAAGGCAAACGTGTCAGGTTCATCGTTCCGTCAGCGCGTTGAGCTTGAGAACCATCTCTTCGCGATCCTGCTCCACGCTGATGCCGGTCAAGTCGGTGACCAGATAGTGCGCCGCAGCAAGCGTCTCGATCGCGTGCGAAAACGTCGTGGCTACCACCGTGCAGCCCGCTGCCCGGCCTGCTTGCGCACCTGACGACGAATCCTCGAACACGACGCACTCAGCCGGCGCAAAGCCCAGCAGCGCGGCCCCGGCGAGAAAGGGCTCAGGATGCGGCTTGCCGCGTGTAACCTGATTCGCCGTCACCAGCCGCGCCGGAACAGGAATGCCGCCAACGGCCATGCGTGCACGGGCCAGGCGCTCGGTTGCGCTGGTGACTACAGTCCAGCGATGCTTTGGCAGAGCAGCGAGCAACTCCAGCACGCCGGGCAATACCGTGAGACCCTCGTTGTCTTCTACTTCAAGGTCCTCGATGATCTTGAGCTCCGCTTCACTGTCCAGATCGGGCCGCAGCAGAGCGAGCGTCTCGATCGCCCTTCGCCCATGCGCAATTCCTATGGCGTGTTCGGGATCGATGACGCGCATCCTCGCCCATTGTGTCCAACTGCGCTCCACCGAGCCCAGCGAGGAGATCAGGATGCCGTCCATGTCAAAGAGAACGCCCTTGCAGCGGATCGAGACAGTTGAAGCCGCAGAAATCACCATCTCTTCATTGTATCGGCATCATCGGAGGAAAAAATCGTCACTGCTCTAAGCGATAACACTGAGATCAGTGCGCTTCGCTCGGCGTCTCTGCCGCACGCGTGTCCTCGGGCGTCGTAAAGGTGATCTCTGGCGAGTCGGCAAACGTCAACACGCCTTCTACAGAAAGCTTGCGTCTTCCCTGCCGCACCTGGTTCTCACCGAGCTTGATCGTGTTGTCTCCGATTGTTGCGTCCGCACTCCACAGATCAAAGTGGGCCAGTGCGGCCGGCGGATTCGCCCCGCTCGCAGCATCGCTCGATGCATCCTCCGTTGTGTTCGCTTGCGCAGAGCCATGACGCCACTCAAAATGCAGCGTGCCCTTTGCAGAATGGGCGAGATCTCTATCTGTATAGCCAGAGAGATCGATCTTGCCATTGCCGTTCAGTTCGCTGCCCGACCAGCGCTGCCCAACAATCTTCCCAACCGCCTTGGCGTCGAGGTTTTCGAAGCTGCACTCCAGTGTGTACGCTGGTTTGTCAGTGTCATTCGCAGGGCGTGTAAACGAGCCACTGCCAAGCACGCGGCCGCCGAGCAGCTTCGCACGCAAATCCGTGATTTCCGCGCCGGTATCGCGAATGTGCAGCGTCGCCGAAGGGGCGGCAAGCGCCACCGGTCCCAGAACAAGCGAATCGGCCTGCACATCGCCTTCAAACTGCGGCCACGGCGGCGCTGAGGAGGGGTGCAGCCGATCAATCAATGCAGAAATAAGCGTGCTCTTTTGTTGGGCGCCTAGAATCGAACTCTGAAGTGTAGCTGCGTCCACATTGCCGAAGTGCATATGAAAATGCGGAACACAGGCATCGGCTCCAGCGCAGTGCACCGGCAGCGTCAGGCTCGCTGTTCCCTTCACCGGTCCATAGACAAACACGATCGGATCCCAGCGAATCTCTCCGCTGCCCAAATGCAGCGTCGCCTGCGAAACCTGCACATGATTCGCGAGAAAATCAGCGCGCCAGTTCGCGTTGCGCACCGTCACGGTTCCGCTCAAGGTGTCGGCGCTACGCGTCGCGGGCGGTCCGAGCACCGCGTCTGGATTGGCGTCAGCAACCAGGTTGTCCGGCGGCATCTCCTCTGTCTGCAACCATGGCCCCCGCGCGGTGAGATCGACTGAGATCGGATCGCCGGCCAGAGAGTCGAGTCCCACCGGCCCGGCGAGGCCTGCCGCGTCAAAAAACACCTTCGCTCGTGCGAGACTTGCCGGCCCATGCATCACCACCTGATAACCCGATCGCGTCAGTTGAAGATTGAACGCGAGAGGAGCCGAGCCGCCCGCCGGCAAAGCCACTGTTCCCGCCAATGCCTCCGAAGCATTCGCGTCTCCAGAATCTTCAGAAACAGGCTGTAAGACGATCTTCGGAATCTGCACCGGCGAGTTCAGACCACCACCGCTTAACGCCAAACCTTCGATGTTGAGCGCACCGCTCAGCGAGTCCGGAACTGCCGACTGCATCGACTTTGCATTGCGCGTCCGCGGAAGCTCTGCAATTGTTTCCGCATCCGGCGGAGCGTATGCGATTTTGCCGCTGATCGTTCCCTTGGCTCCAAGGTCTGCAGGCACATCGCTACGCAAGGTTCGCAGCGCGTCGAGACCCGCAGCAATCGGAATGCGATCCATCTCTAAGGTGAGGTGTGGTGCGCGGTCTTCATTCGGCATGTTGCCGGTCAGGCGCACGCGGCCATCACCAAGCGGCGAATTGCAATCCAGATTCTCGAGTGCGCGCTGTGCATAGTGATACACAAGGTTGCAATTGGCATCAAAGTCCATCGGCTCAGCCGGAGCAAACTCCGCGCGATGCACACCCGTTGCGCGAAGCCGTGTGCTGATGCGCGCTGCATCCGCCGTGCCTTCCAGGTGCAGGTTGCCGGTAAGATCGCCGCGCCAGCCGGGATCGGAGCCCGTTATCAGGCGTGCGAGTTGACCTAGCTGCGCCTCGCGCCAGTCAAGATCGAGTTGCATCGGCATCTCGCTCAGCACAGGCGCCCGATGGACCGTCGCTTCCAGCCGCATCACGCCTGTGTCCTCCTGATAGAGGCTCACGTCCGTTCTCGCAGGCTGGCCGCGCAAGCGGATGCGCCACTCGTCGGGGTTCTCCTGCCAGAACTCGATGTCCGTGTTGATGAGCGAAAACGGCAGCTTCTCTGCGCCGTTTTTCACGTTGATGCGGGAGTTAGTAGCCTCCAGGCTCGGACGAGGCACAGCACGGCGCGACGCATTGCCGCGGGCCGCTCCCGCCTGCGCTGCAGTGCGAAACAGCGGGTCCAGGTTCCATCGCCCCGGCGCGCTGCGCACCAGGTTCAGGCTAGCCTCGTCCATACTGATGTCGCCAATGTCGAGCCGCCCTCTCCAAAGAGAAAGCAGACGAATAGAGGCTTTCACAGTATTCGCATGCAGCACCGGCTCTGCGCCATACGCCGGGTCCTCCGCCACACTCAGATCTGTCAGTACGAATCCCGGCCACGGCAACAAACGCAGCTCAACCGAAGACAGCCTCACCGGCCTGCCTAGCGAAGCAGAGATAAGCTCCGTGATCCGGCTTTTGTACCGGCTGATGCTCACCATCGGTGGCACAACCAGCACCGCAATCAGCAGGACCAAAACCACCGCCAGAACCAGAGGCAATCGTCTGCGGAGCGGCCTGCGATGCCTGCTCATTGCCGGGGATTGCGAGGCTTCTACGTCGTCGGTCATGCTCTCTTGATTGTAATTTCTAACGAACGATATGGAAGGTACGGCTCCAACGTGTATCGCTGAAGAAATGCAATACCACGTGCGCCATCCAGGCCAGCCGATGGCCAAGACCGGGTGTTTCCAAATCGCTTTCCGTGGACTTGAACGACCAGTAGTTGAATAACGGCCGGCCAATGATGTTGGCGCGCGGCACAAATCCCCAGAAGCGCGAGTCCAGGCTGTTGTGCCGGTTGTCGCCCATCATGAAGTATTGTCCGGGAGGAACGACCAGGTCTCCATCGACAACGTGATTTGGAAAATCCACCGTCCAGCTTTCCGTTGCGCCGCCGGGCTGCGGCCAGGGAGGTACAGACGGAAACTCATCGAGAAAGTCCTGGTGATTTTCCGGTGTGGTAGGCTGCGCGTGAGGCTGCGCCTGGGCAATGCCGTTGACAATTACAACGCCGTCGCGCAGATGAATATGATCGCCCGGCACGCCAATCAATCTCTTCACCAGGGGGGTGTACTGGGGAGTTCCATCGGCATCAGTCGTATCGATACCGGGCTGATAAACGGGCTTGTAGAAGACCACCACATCGCCGCGCTGTGGTTCGCGGTAATGGATCAACGGCATCCAGCGCGCCGGCGGAGCAAGCGTGACTCGATCGACCACTACGTGATCGCCGATCAGCAACGTCTTTTCCATCGATCCCGATGGAATGACGAAGTTCTGGGCGAGAAAGGTGAGAATGAAAATACCCACCACGAGCACTCCGCAGATGCTCGCGACCGCTTCAAACGGCGTTTCTTCGATCTGCTTGTCCATAGAATGTGTAGGCATTCAAACGGATTGACTAGCTCACTGAATCACGTGGAACGTCCGCTTCCAGCGCGTGCCCGTGAAGAAATGCAATACTACATGGCTCATCCACGCCACGTGATTGCCGATGCCGGTCTGCTCGTACTCGGCCTCGGGCGTCTCAAACGACCAGTAGTTGAACAGCGGCCGTCCCACAATATTCGCTCGCGGCACAAAACCCCAAAAGCGCGAGTCCAGACTGTCGTGCCGGTTGTCGCCCATCATGAAGTACTGGCCGGGAGGAACAACCAGGTCGCCGTCGACAACGTGATTGGGAAAATCCACGGCCCAGCTTTCCGTCGCGCCGCCCGGCTGCGGGAACGGCGGAATCGACGGAAATTCGTCAAGAAAATCCTGGTGGTTTTCCTCGGTCGTTGGCTGTGCGTGAGGCTGCGCCTGCGCGACACCGTTGATAATCACCACGCCATTGCGCAAATGAATATGATCGCCCGGCACGCCGATCAGCCGTTTCACCAGGAACAGATACTGCGGCTTGCCTTCAGCATCCGGCTCAGGCTCCGCCACCGGCTTGATGAAGACCACTACATCGCCGCGCCGCGGTTCACGATAACGCACAAGCGGCATCCATTTTGCGGGCGGAGCCAGCGTCTCCCGGTCGACAACCAGGTGATCGCCGACGAGCAGTGTCTTTTCCATCGAACCGGAGGGAATAACGAAATTCTGAGCAAGGAACGTGAGGATAAACAGGCCCACTACAAGCACGCCGCAGATGCTGGCGACCGCCTCGAACGGAGTCTCTTCTACCTTCTCCTCAGTGACGTCCGTTTTCTTGTCCAAGACGCTTCGGCCGGTAGACGCTTCAGGCAGTTCTTGCACGGCCAGAGTTTTCTTTGTTGTCATCCTGTCGCTCTTTGTGCGGGAATCCCCAACGATCGCTCGGGTGAACTATCCGGCCGAATCAACGCACCACCTGGAAGATGCGCTTCCACCGCGCAAATGCCAGCCATTCCGTAAGTTCCCTGTCGTGTCCGAGTCTATCATTCGATGCCTGCTGGACATCGGTCGACGAGGGTCGCCGCACTGAAAAGTAAATCACCAGCGGACGCGCCACAATCGCCTGGCGCGTCACAAATCCCCAGTAGCGCGAATCGCTGCTGTGATTCCGGTTGTCGCCCAGCACGAAGTATTCGCCGGCCGGCACTTCCAGCTCGCCATTGTGTGTGAGGCTCTGCATCTGCCGCCACCAATCAGGATCGACCTGCGGATCGGTGTAGATCTTCGCCGGAAAGTTATCACGAAAATCGCTCGGCGGTGCGGGCTCGAAGGCGGCGTACGGCTCGTCCAGCGGCGAGCCGTTCACAAACACGCGGCCGTCTTCAATGCGTACGCGATCACCCGGAACCCCGATCACACGCTTCACAAGCAGCGGCGGCTTGGGGTGATGAAAAACGATAATGTCGCCGCGTTGAATCGGACGGTACGGCATGAGCCAGTGCGTCATCCGCCCCGAAGGTGCGTAGACCTGCTTGTTGAAGAGCAGAAAATCGCCCACCAGCAAGGTTCGCTCCATGCTCTCGGAAGGAATGAGCAGTGGCTGCATCACAAACGTGAGCACAAACAGCGCCACTACGACAGTGCACAACAGCGAGGCGAGCGCCTCCGGCAACGTCGGCATGTGCAGGCGTAGCAGCGCAGTCCGTGAAACAGGGAGAGCCGGCACTTCAGCGGGGGAACTCATTGCGCGGCGTGCTCCTCCTTACTGATATCCGGGCTCGGACTCGCGTCTGCTGGGGACGAAGAAGGCAATTCGATTGCTCCGGCAGCCAGCCGATCCAGCGCCCGCCGTGCAGCGTCTTGCTCGGCACGTTTCTTGGTGCTGCCCAAGCCGCGTGCGAGTGGCTCGCTCTGCTCGCCATCCGCCGTCCGGATGCGAACCTCTACCAGGAAGCGCTTGCGATGATCCGGCCCGCTCTCACTTTTGATGCGGTAAACCGGCGTTCCAGCACGTGCCGCCTGCAGCCGCTCCTGAAGAGCCGACTTATAGTTGCCAAGCGCCGCGCCCGAGCGCAGTTCTTCGGCCAGTTGTTCGGCGGCCTGGCCTATCACGTGCGTACGGACAAACGCGCGCACCGGTTCCAATCCACCATCGAGAAACAACGCGCCCACCACGGCCTCCATCGTATTTGAAAGCACGGTGCTTTTGTTGCGCAGGCCGCTCCGTTCCTCGCCCCGGCTCAGCAGCAGATGCTTCCCCAGATCGATCTCGGCCGCCACACCCGCCATGTACTGCCGGCTCACCAGTTGCGCGCGCACGCGCGTCAACTCGCCTTCGTGCCACTCCGGATGCGATGCGAAAAGCGCCTCGGCTACCACCAGGTTCAGCACGGCATCACCCAGAAACTCGAGGCGTTCATTGTCGCCAGCGTCGGCGGTCTCCTCGCGTCCGGCCTCATGCGCAAGTTGGTTGGCCAGCGACCGGTGGGTGAGCGCGCGCACCAGCAGTTCGGAGCTGGCAAACGAATATCCTAGTGCGGCTTCAAGTTCCTTGAGAGCTGCTTCCATGTGTGCCTCGCCAGGCCCCGGATCTCTCACCAACGGAGAGGAAAATTGCAACCAGCCCTCCTACACAACTCCATCGGCCAGGCTCACAACTTGGAGCAAACTTCCACCCCAAAAGTTACTGCTACCCGCCTTGTGTCCTGCTCTATCCCCTATTTTTTCACTCCCGCATTAGCCTGCACCGCAGTGGAAGAAGCATTACCGGCGGCTCCGCTTTCGCCCGGTGCATCGTCATCGCAATCATGTTCATGCCCCCGGGTTGCATACGCCGTCTTGACGCCGCGTTCCGCCGCCAGCCGTGTATCCTGCTGTCCATCGCGAACGGTCAGCGCCTCTTTGTACTCAGCCAATGCCTCATCCCGCTTGCATTCGAGGTCGAGCACGCGGCCCAGGTAGATATGCGACCAGGCCAGCAAGCGCTGGTCTTTGCTCGTAGCCAGCGTCTTCTGGAACTCGCTCACGGCTTGGCCGATCGTCTTCTCCGCGTCATCTTCTGATTCGTTGGGATGCACAGACATCAGGTCCACGCGCGCCATGATGAAGTGCGCCCGCGCGGCGTCGGCCGCCGATTGCACAGTATCCGACCGAGCGGCGAGCACCTTCTGCGCAATCGAGTCCGCAGTCGCTATATCGCCGGCGGCCAGCTTGGCCTCGGCCAGATCGAGCCCGGCGAGCTTGCGCGGCTGCGCCCGCTGCAACACGTCTTCGTCCGCCTCTTTGTCGAAAGTGGTGTTGCGGGCGCGATGCACCTGCTGATCCACGTCCATGCTGTAGACCATCTCGCCAATCGTGTCGCGCAGGCTGGCCGGATCCTTCTCGAACTGGATCATCTGCTCATAAAAATATTGCGTGAGCACAAATCCCTGGCTCATGTCGTGCTGCACCGTCGCCACGCGCACCGCATCTGACTTCTCGATCGAAACCTGCCGCTCGTGCTCGTAGCGCGGGAGCTCCGAACGATCAATATTGGACGGAATCTTGTAGATCGGAACGCCTGTGTCCATCGTCCGCGCTTCGATGGCCTTGATCAGGCATTCGATCGTGAGCGGAACCGTGTCCGAGCGGAAGCGAAAGTCAAGCGGCGCTTCGCGGATCTCCTTGAGAATTGGCTGCGTGCGATCGATAGCATTGGCCCGCGAGAGCAGCAGCGGATCGATCACGTAGTGCAGATACGTGTGGCGCACATCGGACAAGCGGATCTTGCCATCCACCGGCGAAACCACCACGATGTAATCCGTCCCGTAGATGCGGGCATTCACCACGCTTGGCGAGAGCATCGGCTCAATCACCACGATGAACCGCCGGCCGTCGTACGTCGATGCGGGCATCTTGAGATACGTATTCGTCGCCACGATCATCTGCGAGAGCGCGTCATGCACCTTGTCGGCTTCGTCGTCATAAATGTGATGCACGGTAAGCCAGATGCCATGAAGATCCGTCGCTGTCGCAAAATCCTTCAGGAGCGGCACAATCTCCGCCACCTGTGTCGCATCAGGCGGCATTTCGGTCAGCTCCGTGGTGATTTCGAGTTGTGGCGGAGGCGCCAGGTACAGCGCCAGCGAGATGTACTGCGCGGTATCCTTTTCCGTTCCCGTCATCCGGTGCTGCGCAATGTACAGGCACAGCGCATCGCGCTTCGAACGGGCCTCTTCACTCTTGGCCAGCGCCTGATTCACCTCATCGCGAACGCGCTTGCGCACCGCCGCGCTCTCCTGCAGGCCCTCATCGTATCCGCAGGCATTCAGCGCTGCCGCCATGACGAATACTGGTTCCGAACTGATCAACGAAATCGTCGGTCCGGCCGGGTCGATCAGCGAAGGCGCCTTTTCCTGGACATACGCCGGACCGGAGGAGGAGCTCTGACTGCTGGAAGAGTTGTTCTTTGCCTGGGCCCAGGCCAGAGGCGACGCCAAGGTGGAAGTGAGTCCGGCTAAGCTCAAGAAAACAGCCGGAATCAGCGCAAACCGATGAAATGGACTACCAGTCATGAGAGAGAACCCTGCTGTAAGTCTAGTTAGACGTTCCGGCAGGGTCAAACAGGTTGAAATTTAGGGCCAATGATCCGAAAGGAAGTGTGATCCCCCTCTTCCCCTTGACTGCCGATCAAGCGTCAATGTCGCCGGGATCATCGTCAGTTGAGTTGTTGCTATCGCGTTCCGATGCAAAGATTCTCTGGACCGCAAAAATCAAGGTAAACGCAATTGGAAAGGTCCAAAAGGCCGCCACGAATCCGGCTGCAAAAGCTCCTAGCGAGTTCCACCCCGTCGTGCCGTACTGTGGGCTGGTTCGGATGTTGTAAGTGAGAGCAGATCTTTCACCCAAATAGCCAGCCATCGCAGAAAGTATTAATGCCGATGCAAAGGCGATCCCAGCATGAGCCCATCCAGACGTTGGCCATTTCCTCATTAGGGTTTAACCGATTCTGCCAGCAATGCTAACGCACAAGTCTGGCACCAGCTTGGGATCATTATCAAAATTGGAGCGGAAGATGCGTTCCAACCCACGCTGTGAGCCGGATCACACGCGGAGCGCCTATCATGGATGGAGAATACCCTCGTCCCCCAGTTGAGGCGTATCAGGTGCGAAAATCGTTGGGGATCATTTGAGCGGTTCTCCAGTTGAAGCCAGCGCTAACGTGCGCAGTTTCACCCATCTGGAGCAACCTGGCTCAAATCATCTGGGAGAACCGCCGTATGGCAGCATTTGGCAGCTTTGCTCTTCTGATTGCACTGGCTCTGGCCGCTTACAACCTGCTGGCCGGAACCTTTGCTCTGCGGCTCATCGCCACCGGGCAGCCGGCGCGCATCTCGCCCGAGCGGCTGGCCGATACGGCACGGCGCGCCGGCATCGCCGGCTTTTATGCCGTCACGGCAGCGGCCTTCGCACTGGTCTGGTCGGTCTTTACGAACGACTTTTCCATCACGTACATCGTGGAGCACTCGAACCGCGCGCTTCCCGTTCCTTATAAGTTCGCGGCTCTGTGGAGCGGCCAGGAGGGTTCGCTTCTTCTCTGGGCCTGGCTGCTGGGCACCTACGGTTTCGTCCTCCGCCTGCGCCACAAAACGGACGTCAAGCTCTACGCCTATGCGGGAACTATCCTCGCCGGCGCGCAGGTCTTCTTTCTGGCGATTCTCAACTTCGCTGCGCCGCCCTTTGCGTTACTCAAGGGCGTCATTCCCGACGATGGCAACGGCCTCAATCCCCTGCTTCAATATCCGGAGATGGTGATCCACCCGCCGATGCTCTATCTCGGCTATGTAGGCTTCTCGGTTCCCTTCGCCTTCGCACTCGGCGCGCTGATGATGCGCTACCCCGGCGAAAAATGGATCCACATCACGCGCTCCTGGACCATGGTTACCTGGCTCTTTCTCACCTGCGGCATCTTCCTCGGCATGCACTGGGCCTACGCCGTGCTGGGCTGGGGCGGTTACTGGGGCTGGGATCCGGTCGAGAACGCGAGCTTCATGCCCTGGCTCACCGGCACGGCCTTTCTGCACTCCGTGATGATGCAGGAACGCAGAGGCATGATGAAGAGCTGGAACGTGTGGCTCATCTTCTCAACCTTCCTGCTCACCATGCTCGGTACGCTGCTTACACGCGCCGGCCTGGTGAGTTCGGTGCATGCCTTTGCGCAATCCTCGATCGGCACCTGGTTCTATGTCTTCATAGGAATCGTGCTGGCCATCTGCATCTTCACTTTCATCTACCAGCGCGATCATCTGAAAACCGAGCATCATCTCGAATCGCTGGTCAGCCGCGAGTCAAGCTTCCTCTTCAACAACCTGGTGCTGCTCACCGCCTGCTTCGTGATTCTCTGGGGAACGCTCTTCCCCATCCTCTCCGAGTACGTGCAGGGCACCAAGGTCACGGTCGGCGCTCCGTTCTATAACCGCGTCGCCGTGCCCATCGGACTCTTCCTGCTGTTCTTGACGGGTGTCGGACCGCTGCTGCCCTGGCGCGCCACCTCCTTCAAGAGCATCCGCCGCAACTTTGTTCTGCCGGTCATTGCGCTCTGGGCCACCGTCATCGTCTGCCTCGCCGTCGGCGTGAACCCCTGGGTCAACGGCGCGTTTTCCTCCGGCAACTTCTATGCGCTGGTGTCCTTCGGCGTCGGAGTGGGCGTGCTCGTCGCGGTGTTGAGCGAATTTGTGCGCGGCGCGCAGGTCATCGCACGCCAGACGGGCCGTAACCTGCTCGAAGCCACATGGCTGCTCACCCGCCGCAACACTCGCCGCTACGGCGGCTATATCGTGCACATCGGCGTGGTGGTCGTGGTGCTCGGCTTGGCCGGCGCGGCCTTCAATCGCAATATCGAAAGCGAGATGGGCGTGCACGACACCATGCACATCGGTCCCTACACGCTCGAGTGCACCGGCTTCACACAGGATTCGAACGCGAACTACGACTCCGAGTACGCCGTGCTGAACGTATCGAAAGACGGCAAGGCGCAGTTCCAGATGACGCCGGAGAAGCGCGCCTATCATCTCGGCGGAGGCGACCAGCCGCAGACCATGGTCGCCATTCACTCCGTGCCTACGTGGGACCTGTACGTCGTCTATGAGGGCACCAATCCGGATTCAGGCCGGCCGATCATAAAGGCCTTCCTGAATCCGCTCGTCGGCTGGATCTGGGCAGGACTCGTCATCATGGTGATCGGCACGTTTGTTGCGCTCGTGCCCAGCCTCAGCCCAGCTACCGCCGCGCTACGCGTGCCGGCCGTACGGCCCATCGCACCGGAAGCGGCGCTCAAGGGGGGCGACTAATGCGCGCGCCTCGATTCGGTTCCGCTTGCATCAAGGCGGCGCAAGCGTGTCTGCTGGCCATCGCTGTCTGCTTCTCGCTCGGTGCTTCCGACTCCGGCCCACGCCTCGACTCTCTCGGCCACCGGCTGATGTGTACCTGCGGCTGCGCGCAGTTGCTGGGCGAGTGTGACCACTACGGTTGTCCCTCGCGCGGTGAAGAGCTCGCCTTGTTAACCACCAATATCGCGTCGGGTCAGAGCGATCAGCAGATTCTGAACGCCTTCGCCGCGAAATATGGCGTCACGGTGCTCGCTGCGCCACGCACTCACGGCTTCGATCTCGTCGCCTGGATCGCACCCTTCGCCGTCTTTGCCGCCGCGCTACTGGGTACGATTCTGCTGGTGCGGCGCTGGTCGGGGATCTCGGGCATGCGCTCAGCAACGGCAGCCAGCAGTGAACCCACCGCGCTCAATCCGGAAGAGAAGGAGCGTCTCGAACGCGTCCGCCGCGAGACCGGCGCCGAGGAAGGATTTTAGTCATGACCGAAACCCAAGGGCTGATCGCCGGACTCTTTCTTCTCTTCGCGCTCGTGGTTTACACCTTCTGGCCTGAGAATGCCTTCGCCAGCCAGAAGGAAAAGACGCGCCTCGACTTTCTACTCGAGCGCAAGGAGCAGCTTTACGAAAACCTGCGTGACTTGAACTTCGAGCACCGCGCCGGCAAGTATCCTGAAGAAGACTTTCAAGCACAGCGTGCACTGCTCGAAAAAGAAACCGCCGATCTGCTGGCCGAGATTGACCGCCTGCAGCACGCCTGAACTCTCATGGAGCTTTGCGATAGTCCGGCACCGGCCTCTCTAACTAGGAGCGTGTTTCACAAACCTGTTTTGTACAGGGCATGGCTTCAGCCGTGCTGAAAAGGGCACTCCGGCCCTGTAAGGGCCGATGGACAATAGCCCAGGGTGGAATCTTCGTTCGCCTGGCGAACGAAGGGAAACCCTGGGATCAGGGCATCAAGTTGATCCGCCGCCCCGTAGGGGCAGCACCAATAATCAAGTTTTGTTCGATTCACGACCAAGGAATTTCGACACCCAATGAGATCGATGCGATTCTTCTTTGCTATGGCGCTGCTCTCAGCAGCCGCCTTCGCCCACGCCGTGCAGGTAACCGGCACCGTAACCGACAAGACGACCAACAAGCCCGCCGCGGGCGACCCCGTCGTGATCCTCGATGTGCAAGCCGGCATGGCCGAGGCCGCTCACGCCACCACCGACGCTAAAGGGCACTACACCTTGAGTGCGCCCGGCAACGGGCCGTATCTCGTCCGCGTAACGCATCAGGGCGCAGGCTATTTTATTGCCGCTCCGCAGGGCGGAGGCCCGGGCGACATTCCTGTCTACGACGTCGCCGCCAAGGTACAGGGCGTCTTTATCGAGGCCGACGTGATCGAGGCCGAAACCGACCCCAGCGGCCAGCTCAAAGTGAACGAGCGCTACTTCGTCCACAACACCAGCTCGCCGCCCACCACCCAGTGGAGTCCGAAATCGTTCGAGATCATCCTGCCCTCGGACGCCATCGTCATGGACACAGGCGCACAGCGGCCGAGTGGCCTGCCGACCTCCGTCAAGATGGACCCCGACGGCCCCAAAGGTCATTACTCCTTCAACTTTCCCATCCAGCCGGATGAAGGCGAAAAAGACACGATCTTCCAGATCAGCTACTCGCTCCCCTACTCGGGACAGAAGTACACCTTCAAGCCTTCCGTCACGCTGCCCGCCGACAACGTCGCCATTCTGCTACCGAAGAGCATGACCTTCACGCCCGGCGCGGGCATTAATTTCAAGACCGTCAACGAAGATCCAAGTATTCAGACGTTCCTGCTGAAGAACGCGCTTCCCGGCAGTGCCATCACCTTCACCATCTCTGGAGAGGGACAGATTCCGCGCGAAGCACAGGGCGGCCAGCAAGCGGACAATGGCCAAAGCGGCGCAGCCGGTCCCGGCACGCAACCGGGCGGCGGCATCGGCGAACCAATCAACACGCCCGACCCACTGAGCAAGTACAAGTGGTGGATTCTCGGCGGTCTCGCGCTCCTTCTCGCCGCAGCCGCCGCGTTTCTGCTGCGCCGGCCTCCGGGCGCGCCTGTGTCGACCGCCGCCGGATCGGCTCCGCAGCCTGCCATCGCCCCGACAGCAGCACCAGCTTATGCATCGAGCGCGACGAGCTCTGTGACTCCGAGCCCAGCAAGCCATGCAGCCACTCTGCTCGCCGTGCTCAAAGAAGAGCTCTTCGCCGTCGAAAGCGAGAAGATCGCCGGCACGCTCTCCGCCGCCGACTACGCCGAGCAGAAATCCGCACTCGAAGTGGTGTTGAAACGCGCTCTGAAGAAGCAGTAAACAGAGAACAGTTGTCAGTGATCAGGGTCAGAGATCAGGGAACAGCAATTTGTGAACAGCCATAAGTAATGCTTCTAAGCTGTTCCCTGTTCCCTATTCTCTGTTCCCTATTCTCTATAAACCCTACTCCCTCATTTATCCTTCCCCCATGAAGACTTTACTGCGCACGCTGCTTTATCTTGCGCTGGTTGTGTGGCTCGGTGCCGAAATCTTCTTCCCCATCGTCGCAGCGGTCACATTCACCACTCTTCAACCGGATACACACACTGCGGGCACAATCGTTGGGCATCTTCTCGGCATACTGCACAGGATGGGGATGGTCTCGGCCATCGTCGCTCTTGCCCTGCTGGCGCTCGCTCCCGCGTGGAACATCTACAAGCCGCGCGCCGTTCTTGTGCCGATGGCTCTTCTCGTGCTCATGCTCGGCTGTACCGTCTACTCTCACTACGGCATTGTCCCGGCGATGGATCGTGACCGCGCCGCGGCCGGAGGCGCCATCGATACCGCCGATCCCAATAACCCCACAACCGCTCACTTCAACAAGCTGCACAATCGCAGTGAAGACGTGGAAATGGCGATCCTGCTGATGGGCCTCGCAACCGTGGCGCTGGTCGCCTACGCTGAAACGGCGCGCGTCTGAACTAGACATGCCCTTCAAAACTGGGCGCGCCCTTCAATAACACTTGGGCCAATCGAAACACTCTTGAGCCGGAGACGCCATGGGACGGGAAGCACGCTGCCTCTGCGAACGCAACGGAGTCGCCGCTCCGGCGCAGGCGATTCTGGAGTCGCGCGAGCTTCTCATACGCGGCGGCACGAAGGGCAGAATTCCCTTCGCGGAAATGACGCAGGTCAAAGCCAAGGGAGATCGGCTTTCCTTCAAGTTCAAGAACGAGCCCTGGTCGCTCACTCTCAGCAGCGAAGTAGCAGCAAAATGGGCCGCGATCATTCTCGCGCCGCCTCCATCGCTGGCCAAAAAGATGGGCATCACAGCAGAGGTCATCGTGGAAGTCGTCGGCGAAGTAGACGATGACGCGCTACAGGATGCGCTCTCGCAGGTCAAAAGCATCACCAAACGAAACGGCGAGCTGATCATCGCGCGCGTCGATACTCCGGAAGAGCTGACCCGCGCGCTCAAAAGCAAAGCGGAAGCATTGGCGAACAGCGTTCCGATGTGGGTTGTCTATCGCAAAGGACGTGGCCATGCTCTTAGTGAATCGGACGTACGCTCGATGTGTCTTGTGGCCGGCCTGGTCGATTCAAAAGTAACCGCGGTTTCCGCCGCTCTGACCGCTCTGCGCTTCGTCAAGCGCCGCGCAGCGGCAAAGGGCCGCGCCTGAGCGCTCCTGTAAAATCGAAAAGGCCCTCAGACGCAGATCACGCACACCGGGCCGCACGGGAATCCTATGAAAACTGGCATCATTGGCCTGCCGCAGGTGGGCAAGACATCGCTGTTCAAAATCCTCACCAAGGCCAAGCTTGAAGATCATGGCTACTCGAATCCGCGCGAAGCGCATATCGGCGTCGCACGCGTTCCCGATGAGCGCCTCGACAAACTGTCCGCTCTCTACTCCCCGAAAAAAACCACCTACGCCACAGTGGACTACGTCGACGTCGCGGCCATCGGGCAGGAAGCCCTGAAAGAGACTTCGTTTCTCACTAACCTGCGCAATGTGGATGCACTGATTCACGTATTGCGCGCCTTCGACAACGATTCAGTTCCTCACGTCGGCCCCATCGACCCGTTGCGCGATGTAAAGAACGTTGAGTTTGACCTGATGGTGAGCGACCTGACGCAGATTGAAAAGCGCATCGAGCGCGTCGAGAAGGATCTCAAGAAGAGCCGCACCGGAGACCTCGAACGCGAACATGCGCTGCTGCTTCGCTCCAAGGAATCGCTCGAAAAAGAGCAGCCGCTGCGCGAGCTGGAGATGACCGCAGACGAGAAAAAGCTCATCAAGGGCTTTATGTTTCTCTCGCAAAAGCCGATTTTGTACGCGCTTAACATCAGCGAGAGCACCTCACTCGGCGCCAATCTCGACGCCGCTGTCAGCAAGTTCAGGCTCGACGAAATCGCGCGCCGCCCCAACGCCGGAGCCACCGCCATCTGCGGCAAGGTGGAAGCCGAGCTGGCCGAGATGGATGATGCCGAAGCGGCAGACTTTCTGGATAGCTACGGCCTGCACGAGAGCGGCCTGGTGCGCTTGATTCGCAAAAGCTACGAGCTGCTCGGCCTGATCAGCTTTTTTACCGCAGGCGAAGACGAGTGCCGCGCTTGGACGATCCCGGTCGGCTCGAAGGCTCCGCAGGCCGCCGGCGCAATCCACTCCGACCTCGAGCATCACTTCATCCGCGCTGAAACCATTCGCTGGGATGCGCTGCTCGACGCGGGCTCCGAAGCCGCTGCGCGCTCCCGCGGCACGCTGCGCCTGGAAGGCAAGGAATACGTAGTGCAGGACGGCGACGTGATGCACATCCGGCACAGCGGCTGAAAGGCAGGCAGCAGGCAATAGGCAGTAGGCAATAGAAATCAACCCTCATCATCTGGGAATGGAACCTATTGGAATGAGCGCTGGTTTTCTATTCCCTATTGCCTATTCCCTATTGCATTTTCGATCATGCTGAAACTCTCACTCCTTCTCGGCACAATCGCCGCGCTGGCCGACGTGGCCGGCGGGCTTGTGCTGGTGCGCGCGCGCCGCATCGAACGCTATCTGCGCTACTTCGTCGCGCTCGGCGCGGGCTTCCTGATGGCAACCGCCGTCATCGAGATGGCTCCTGAAAGTCTGCGCGTGAATCCCAAGCTTGGACCGGTGCTCATCATGATCGGCTACTGCGCCGTGCACCTGCTCGAGCACACCATCAACGCGCACTTTCACTTTGGCGAAGAGACCCATGCCGGCGAATTCATCTCCGGCCACAAGAGCTACTCCGTGCTGGGCGGCCTGAGCGTGCATGCGCTCTTTGACGGCGTGGCCATCGGCTCCGGATTCGCTGTCTCAAGCTGGCTGGGCTGGCTGATCTTTCTGGCGATCCTGCTGCACAAAGCGCCCGAAGGGTTCACGATGGCTTCCGTCATGCTGGCCAGCGGCAGCAGTCGCACCACGGCGTTCTATTCGGCGGTCGCGCTCGCCGCAGCAACACTCGGCGGCGTGCTGGTCATCGAGCTGGTGCCAAGCTGGCTTTCTTATGGATTGCCCGTCTCCGCAGGCGTCGCCATCTATGTCGCCGCCACGGACCTCGTCCCTGAGGTCAACCGTGAACCCGGCATTCGCATGGCGCTGGTGTTTTTTGCGGGGGTAGCCGCGTTTCTGCTGCTGCGAATGATATTGCCCGCTCTCTAGCCGGCATCGCCAGCCTCAGCGTCATCATTCAGTTCAACCCTAAACAATCGTGTTTCATACGGCGGGTCTGAGGGGCCTTTCTGAACCAGAAAGACAGAGCGTATCTCGTCGAAATGAAGAGTTTTGACATCCTCCTTTCGAAGCGGCAAGCACACAACCTTGTTGGCATACCCCGAACTAAAACGGACAAATGCATCATCGGCCATCAAAGTCCCCTCTGCAGCATGCGGCTCCAGCCGGGCACTCGTCCGCAGTGCTAGTCCGAGAGGCAAGACCAATCGATGCGGCTCCCCTTTTACTCGTCTCTTTACTTCTTGGAACTCGATCGGACCTGCCGATGCCCCAAATCGAAATGTTACTGGATGGTCTTTATACGATTTTGCCTTTTTAAGGATCTTCATTGTACTTGTAACAATCCGCTCTGCGCTCTTATCGATCATCACAATGGAATCACCACCACTGACTTCAAAAAATTCCAAGTCTCCGCAAGACACCTCTGCCCATTCGTGGATTTTGTGCGCAACAGCTTTATAGAGTTCGCTACTCATAATCCGGCTGAAACCACATAGATCACCTTTTATGACAAAATGAGATGTTGCCGGCTCATTCCAAACCAAATCACATCCGACAATATTCGCACGATGAAATTCGGTAAGATACTGTCCTCCCACTCGTTCGAGAATCATACGGTCGAGAGCGGGGTGAATAAGATAGTATTTTTCTGTCGCGGGTAATCCGATGCGTCTCCTTACCGAGATTTCCCGAGGCATGATAAATCTTTGCCTATCTTCTGCCCCGCGCCCCTGCCCTGCCTGAATCCAACCCAACATACCGGTTTTATATAAGTTGCAGAATGGATGCCGATCTTCATCGTCTTTTTCTTCAGGTACAGATCTAGCCTCGGCTACTTTATCAAGATACTTCGACGTAATTTCCTCGAGATCAAAGTGCGTGAGAACGTTGCGGCGGACAAATGGAAACAACGTATCTGGTTCCGGCAATGAGAAAAATGGCCGCATTTGACCATATAAACCGTTAACAATTTCTTCGCTGACTCTCTCCACTGCCTTTTTAATATTCTCATGTGTTCGTTCCGAAACTGGGATCTTCGCTATTGCGCCGCCAATCACCATCAAATCTCTCGGTCTATAAAAGGTATGTCGCATAATGTAGTTGAATGCCGACTCCTTTTGATCGACGACCCTATGCATAAAACCATTTGAATTCGGACCGAAGAATTGATTCATTGGATTCGATCCCTGATCCGGGAACAGGTTATCCGAATCCATCAATCTAATGTTCTTCTTAAATATTTCTTCGAAATCTCTGCGGTCATATTCAATCTCTACAGTTCTGCCGAGAATTTGCGTGTGCTCTGGAGTATATTCGTGAAGTTTGAGAAAAGCTTCACGTCTGATCGTGCAGAAAATTTTTATGTGGCTATTCGCCTTGTAAAAGGTATAGGCTGCTCCAGCCAACCCCAATTGAGCAACAACCCAAATATCATTGCTGCGATTGCGGTGATGGGAGTTTTCCGAGTCGTCCACTTCCAGGCCCCGTCTCTCCATAACCGGCTCGAAATATTCGTCGACGTTATCTATATAGAAAGCGATTTGTGATCTGATTGAATTCGAGAGCGCGTCGAGATGGTGCGCCCCGTCGAGCGCCCGCTGGCGCATCATGTATTCCTGTTTTAGAAGGTGTGTAAAGATCGAGCACGGTGAATTAAACCGCTCAGGATCAAGTATTATGGTGCGAGTCCACTCGTCCAAATTAGAGGCGACTGATTTTAGATCTCGTTTTGTTGAGCGAGTGTCGAGTTTAATGGCTGCAATGAGAATGCACAGCGACCAGATATCTCTCCAAAGAAAAAAATCGGTCTTGAATTCTCTCATCCTAGCTTTGTTTAGAGCTGGAAAAGTCCCCCAAGGTCGGTCTACTATCTCTCCATCACCGGTAGAACTTTCAACAAGAGTATCTACTTTGTCTAGGTCTGAAGTAATTGGAGTGCGGTATCCTCGCTGATCGTCTAGTTGCTTGCGCTTGGCGATCAACAGGAGAGTTTTCCCAAATCCCTTTGGCGCGGAGATGATGAACCTCTCACCTCTCGATTCGGAAAGGAAATCCTTGATCGCGGCTGTCTCATAAACCAAGGCATCTCTGTATTGGGTAAATGTCATGCCTTGATGCGTGTCTGCTTCAACTCTCCACGCGACGGATCGAGTTTCCGGATGCGACATGGTCCCTCAAGTAGACGAAAAGATAACGAATTATAAATAAGAGCTAGCCTATTTCCAGAAGAATTTTCGTGATAATAAAATTCGCGGCGGGGGACGCGAGCGAGATTGTGCTCTATTTTGGGTCAGAAAGGTTCAAGCGGAACTCATACAGCCGCGCGAGCAGCTTTCCGTAGTCCCAGGCCACCTTGAAGTTCGCCTTGCTGGCTCCGCGATAACGGGCACCGAAGGTAAAGGGGACCTCCTGCACTGACTTCAGGCGGGCGCGCACCAGAATTTCTAACAGCAGCTTGAAACCTGTGCGCTGAAAATCGATCTGCTGCACGCTGGTGCGGCGCACCATGAAGTATCCCGACATCGGATCTTTCGCTCGCACGCGCCGCCGTTGCAGAGGCCAGGTCGCCCAGACGGCCGCAGCCGAAAGCAGCTTGCGCATCGGATTCCATCCGCCGAGTTCCCCGCCCGGGGTGTACCGGCTGCCGATTGCCAGATCGCTGCCTTCCGCAATCGCCGCAAAAAGCTTGGGCAACAGCTCCGGCGGATGCTGCAGATCGGCATCCATCACGCCTAGCACGTCAGCATCGACATGTCGCCAGCCATCAAGAACCGCTCCGGCCAAACCTCGTTCGCCCTTGCGCACAAGCAGGCGAACGCGCGGATCTTTCTGCGCTATGGCCGACACCACATCGCCCGTGCCGTCGCAACTGTCGTCGTCGACTACCAGAACTTCGTAATGGATCTGCGGCTCGTCGAGAACGGTTCTTACCTGGGCAAGCAGGCGGCCGATATTACCGGCCTCGCAGAGCGTGGGAATCACCAAAGCCAGCTTGAGCGGCACATGCTCGTCTGGACCGCCACTCTCCGCGCTTTCGAGCGTGCGCGGCGGCTCTGTTGTCCACTTGGCCATCGAAATATACCATTGATTTTAATGCCAACGCTGGCCGCTGAATACGTTTAATTTGGGTTAGACATTTGAGTCGCTTTTCTTTGCCACCCAGATTGCTTCTACTGCTGCTCTTCACGCTGCTTGGTTTCGCCGTCATGGGCTACCATCCCGGTCTTGAAGATGACGGAATCTATCTTGCAGCCGTAAAGGCCAATCTCAATCCGGCTCTCTTCCCGCACAGTGCAGAGTTCTTCCGGCTTCAAACGCAAGCTACTGTCTTTGACGGCGCGATGGCCTTCTTTGTCACATCGACGCACATGCCGGTGGCCTGGGCTGAACTTTTCTGGCAGTTTGTTTCCCTGCTCGCAATTCTTTGGGCCTGCCACAGTATTGCCCGTCAACTCTTTCCAGAAGCGCGTGCGCAGTGGGCCGGCGTTGCCATGGTGGCCGCCATGTTCACGCTGCCCGTTTCAGGAACCGCTCTTTTTCTGGCCGATCAGCATCTGCATCCGCGCAACATCGCAACCGCGCTGATCCTGCTCGCGGTGGCGCGCCTTCTCGCTCGAAAACTCGGACATGCCCTTCTCCTACTGGCCGCTGCGTTCTTCATGCATCCGCTCATGGCTGCTATGGGAATCTCGTTCTGCTTCTTTCTCAAGCTGGCGCAGTGGGATTCCCTCCGCGCCTGGGTTCGTCAGCGAGGCACGCGATCGATCGCCGCGTGGGGCGACGAAACCGCTGCCCTCATTCCCATCGGATGGGTTCTCGAACCGGCCAGTCCCACGTGGCTGCAGGCGCTGAATACCCGCACCTACTATTACCTCTATCAATGGAAGTGGTACGAGTGGCTCGGCGCGCTGGCCCCGCTGTTCCTCTTCTGGCTTCTCTGGCGGCTCGCAGCAAAACGCAACGAAAGGCCGTTGGCCCGGTTCGCTCTGGCAGTTTTTATCTACGGTGTGTTCCAACAGTGCGTCGCCATGATCGTGCTCGCTCCCCCCGCGTGGGTGCGGCTTACGCCCCTGCAGCCGATGCGCTATCTGCAACTGGTCTACGTGTGCATGACGCTGATGGCCGGCTGCCTGCTCGGCAAATATCTGCTCAAATCGGGCGTCTGGCGCTGGACTGTTTATCTGCTCGTCCTCAATGGCGGCATGCTCGCGTATCAGTTGGCCGCGTTCAGCGGTAGCCCGCATCTAGAGTTACCCTGGCAGAGGCCATCGAATCCCTGGCTTCAGGCCTTCGCCTGGATTCGCACCCACACCCCGGCCAATGCGTACTTCGCCCTCGATCCGTACTATCTGCGAGCGCCCGGCGAAGACTACCACGGCTTTCGCGCCCTCGCTGAACGCGATCAAGTGGCCGACATGGTCAAAGACGCCTCAGTCGTCACACAGATTCCTGAGCTGGGGCCCGCGTGGGCGCGCCAGGTGGCGGCCGAACAGGACTGGCCGCATTTTCAGCTTGCGGACTTCGAACGCCTGAAGTCGCAATTCGGAGTGAGCTGGGTGCTGGTCGCCTATCCTCAGCCCACGGGCTTGTCCTGCGCCTGGCATAACCAGTCGTTGGCCGTCTGTCCAATTCCCTAGTTTCACCTTACGAGATTACCTGTCTTCCACAGCTCAATCGCGCTGAATCGTTTTGCAGGTTGAACCAGAATCCGCGAGAATGAAACAGTTACCCATACCGGTGCGGAGACCGGGTGATGCTCAATCTTTCCCAGCGACTCATTCTCGGCTGTGTGCTACTGGCCTGCCTCATGGCCGGTCTCGTGGTCGCCACGCACCGCGCCCTGGAAGCGGCAGGGCAGCTCGGACTCGCCTACGGCCTTCTCGCCGCGGCTCTGCTGGTCGAGATCTTGACGGCATTCCTGATTCTCCGGCCCATCCACAACGTGGCGCGTGACGCGCGCCGAATCGCCCAGGGCAACCTGGAGCATCGCGTTGAGTGGACCAGCCGTGACGACTTCGGTGTGATTGCCAGCGAGCTGAATCGCATCGCCGTCCGTTTGCGTGAACTGCGCGATACCGAAGCCGGCCGCAAGCAGATGGAGTTCCAGCTTTCGGACGCCGTGCTGCAATCGATCTTTGAGCCGGTGATCGTCACCGACAGTAAAGGCCACGTGCTCAAGGTGAACCAGGCTGCAGCCGAACTGCTCGGTGAAAGCGCCACGGACCGAATGGCGTTGGTTAACGCCCCCGGCGGGGACAAGATCCTGAGCGCGATTCGCGATGCCGTCTCGATGCAAAAGGCCGTGGCGGCCGAAGACGAAGCTTCGATGCTGCCCACCCGCATCGGCAAGCAGGAACGCAGCTATCGCCTGCGGACGACGCCGATGCGCGACTCCGATGGCCGGCTTCTCGGCGCCGTCACCACGCTCGAAGACATCACCACCCTGCAGGACACGGACCGCTTCAAGACGCAGTTCCTTGCCGTGGCCAGCCGCAAGCTGCGCGATCCGCTGCTCCAGTTGCGGCGCGGGCTTTATGCGTTAGGTCAGGGATACGGTGGCGAACTGTTGCCCCTGCAGGCTGAGCTCGTGGCAAAAGCAAACAATGAGGCCGAGCAGCTCAATGATCTGATGACCGATCTCATCGAGGTCGCCGAGCTCGATACCGGCAAGCGCGAAATGAAGCTCGAACGCCTGCTGCCCGCGCAGGCCCTCACCGAGGCGCGCAACCGCTTCTGCGAAGAAGCGGCCGAAAAGCGCATCCGCCTCGACGTCGATGCGTATGTTGATCTCGCTCCCGTCAAGGCCGACCGGCGCGCGTTACGATCGATCCTGGACAATCTCCTCTCGAATGCGCTGCGTTACACCCCTGAAGGCGGTGAGATCCTTCTCTCCGCCGAAGAGGTGAAAGACTACGTGCAGTTCACCGTGCGCGATACAGGCCGCGGCATCGAGGCCGACCGCCTTGGCCGTATCTTCGACCGCTTTAATGCGTTCTCTGAGAAGAGCACCGGCCTGGGTCTGGCCCTGGTGCGGCGTCTGGTTGAATCTCTCGGCGGCCAGATCGCCGTCGAGAGCCGGCTGGGCCATGGAACAACCTTCCGTTTCACGCTTCCGGTGGCCGTAGTTGAGGACGTCCGCCATCCTGTCGAGGTGGGCTGACCTCTATGGCCGAGATCGTCTTGGAACAAAAGCAGGAACCCGCCAAGCTCCGCGTCTACATCGGAGCCGCGCCGGGCGTGGGCAAAACTTATCACATGCTGGAGGACGCCTACCTGATGCGCCACCAGCAGAACGTCGATATCGTCATCGGACTCGTCGAGTCCCACGGCCGCAAAGACACCGAAGAGCGCATCCGCGATCTCGAGATCATTCCGCAAAAGGTCATTCCCTACCGCGGAGTGGAACTCAAAGAGATGGATGTGGACGCCATCCTCACGCGGCATCCCAACACCGTAATCGTCGACGAGCTGGCGCACACTAATGTGCCGGGCAGCAAAAACCGCAAGCGCTACGAAGATGTGCTCGAGCTGCTCGACGCGGGCATCAACGTAATGACCGCGGTCAACATTCAGCATTTGGAAACGCTCAACGACGCGGTAAGCCGCTCGGCCAACACGGTGATCCGCGAGACGGTGCCGGACAGCTTTCTCAAGCGCGCAGACGAGGTAGTCAACGTTGACGTTACGGTGGATGAGCTGCGCAATCGCCTGCGCCAGGGCAAGATCTATGCGCCGGAAAAAGTGGAGCAGTCCCTCGCCAACTTCTTCCGCAAGGGCAACCTCAACATGTTGCGCGAGCTCGCGCTGCGCACGACTGCTGAGCAGGTAAGCAACCGCGCCTCCGAGTATCGGCGCACGCAGGGCCTTGAGCAGGCGCCCATTCCCGAGAAGGTGATGGTCTGCCTCAGCACGCGGCCTGGCACCGAGCGCCTTTTGCGCGTAGGCGCGCGCATCGCCGGCCGCCTCGCCACCAACTGGTATGCCGTCCACGTGACTCCACCCGACGACAAGGGCCACAACGATCCAGAAGCTTTTCAGCGGATCGAAGAGTACAAGCGCATGGCGCGCGACCTTGGCGCCAAAGTCGTCACGCTCACGGATCGCAACGTGTCCGACGCGCTCATTCGGTTTGCACAGCAGGAGAACATCTCCCACGTGGTTTTTGGCCAGCCGGTGCGTTCACGCTGGGACATCTTGATCCGCGGCTCTGTGCTCAACCGCTTTCTGGCCGAAGTGCGCGACGTGACGGTCCAGGTCGTCCCGATGCAGAAGCCTCTGCGCCGCGCTTAATCTCGTCGGGAAGTAAGTATCCTTCGGAATGGCCGGGAGCTTTGTGGTTTGTGGCCCTCATAGGGGCCTGTTGCTACCGCCAGCAGCCGTGTTCGGGGCTCTGTAACAGGGCATGGGTTTACTCATGCCGAGGGCGGGCAGTCAAAATCTTCCTGGCTTTAGCCCCTGTGCGAAGCTCGATACAACCCTCAACTAAAGCGATTATTCTTTCTCTCCAGCAGTTGCAATCGTGATAGCCTGTCTGCGATCAGCGTGCCGCCCATCTCCAAGCACGAACCGGCAGAAGGCAGCACAATTGCGACCCCGCCGGAGCGGTATCTTGCCATGAAGAAAATTTGCTTCCTTCTGCTGAATGTTCTGTTGCTTTCCGCAGTATCCTCGCATGCGCAGCCTTCGAAATATCCCTTCAACGATCCATCGCTGCCCCTGGAAAAGCGCATCGACAATCTCCTCTCGTTGATGAGCGTCGACGAGAAGATCGGCTGCCTGGGCACCAACACCGGTGTGCCGCGCCTCGGTGTTCCGAACTACGGCGCATCGGAAGGCATTCACGGTGTAGTCCAGCGTGAGCAGCGCGGGACGCACATGCCCATCACGACCACGCAGTTTCCGCAGCCGCCCGGCATGGGCGAATCGTGGGACCCGGACCTGGTGCGCCAAGCCGGCGGCGTCCAGGGCTACGAAGCTCGCTTCATTACGCAGACAGCAAAATACGACCGGCAGATTCTCATGCTCTGGGGACCGCAGTCTGACCTGGCCCGTGATCCGCGTTGGGGCCGCAGCGAGGAAGTCTACGGCGAAGACCCATTCATCAATGGCACAATGGCCACGGCCTTCATCAAGGGCCTGCAGGGCGACGATCCGAAATACTGGCAGGCCGCCGCGCTTCTCAAGCATTTCCTCGCCAACAGCAACGAGGATCACCGCGACAGCTCCTCGTCCGATTTCGATCAGCGCCTGTTTTGGGAATACTACTCCGTCCCTTTCCGCATGGGCTTTGAAGAAGGCGGCGCGCGCGCCGTCATGGCCTCTTACAACGCCTGGAACGGCACGACCATGGCGGTGAATCCAATCCTGCGCAGCATTGTCCGCGACAAGTGGGGCGTCGACGTGATTTCGAGCGATGGGGGCGCCGTGCACCTGCTCGTCGATCCGCGCCACCTCTATCCCAACCAGAAAGAAGCTGTAGTCGCCTGCCTCAAAGCGGGCATCAATCAATTTCTCGACCGCTATCAGGATGAAACCAAAGAAGCCTTGAAAGACGGCGAGATCACGGAAACGGAGATCGATGCCCTGCTCCGGCCCAAGTTCCGCATCACCATTCATCTCGGGCTGCTTGATCCACCGGAGATGGTGCCGTACTCCAGGATCAAAGACTCGCCCGAGCCCTGGAACACCGATCGCGATCGCGCGGTCTCTAAAAAGATGGCGCTTGAATCCGTGGTGCTGCTGAAAGATGAAAACCATCTTCTGCCGCTCGACAAAAACACAATCAAATCCATCGCCGTCGTCGGCCCGCTCGCCGACTCCGTCCACTGGGACTGGTACGGCGGCACGCCTCCGTATACCGTCACGCCGTTGCAAGGCATCAAAGACGAGCTAGGCCCGAATGTAAAGGTGAACTATGCCGCCGACGAGTTGGGCAATGCAGCGATCAAGGCGGCAAAGGAATCCGAAGTTGCGGTGGTGGTGATCGGCAACGATCCCACCTGCGGCCCCGACATGGCACACGACTGGCATTCCACCATAGATGGCGGCGGCACACTCGCCTGCACGGTACCGAGTGACGGACGCGAGGGCCGCGATCGCGAAAGCATCGACCTCGCACAGGAACAGCTCGTCAAGCAGGTCTTCGCTGTGAATCCGAAGACGATCGTCGTCCTGGTTTCGAGTTTTCCCTTCGCCATCAACTGGTCGCAGGCACATGCACCGGCCATTCTGCACATGGCCCACAGTTCGCAGGATGAAGGCACCGCGCTGGCCCAAGTTCTCTTCGGCGACTACAATCCGGGCGGCCATCTCGTCGTCACCTGGCCCAAGTCGCTCGATCAGTTGCCGCCCATGATGGATTACAACATCAGCGACGGCCGCACCTACATGTACTTCAAGGGCGAGCCGCTCTATCCCTTCGGATTCGGGTTGAGCTACACGACCTTCCAGTATTCGAATCTGCGAACAAGCTCTGCAAAACTTGCGAAAGACGGTACGATCACCGTCAGCGTCGATGTAACCAACACCGGCAGCCGCGCAGGGGACGCTGTCGTGCAAATGTATGTACAACACCTGGGAACCAAAGTCGACGAGCCGCACGAAGCACTCAAAGGATTCCAGCGCGTCACGCTCGACCCAAATCAAACTAAAACTGTCGCGATTCCGCTGAAGGCCTCTACGCTCGCGTGGTGGGATGAGAAGCTTCCCGGCTTCCGCGTCGAGACAGAGCCGGTCCGCGTGATGATCGGCGATTCATCCGCTGACATCAAACTCAACACCACTGTGCAGGTCGAGTAGCCGCGTGTCATCGCCGACAGCCTCCGTACTCGGCCAGATCGGCCTGCCTGCTCCTGTTAGCGAACTCGCCGCCAGAACCTGGGATGCGATCATCGTCGGCGCAGGTCACAACGGCCTCGCCTGCGCTGCGTATCTTGCGCGCGCCGGCAGGCGCGTGCTGGTGCTCGAAAGCCGCAGCCGCGTGGGTGGCGCTTGCACTATCGAGGATCCATTTCCCGGCGTGCGCATGTCGCCCTGCGCCTATCTCGCCGGCCTCCTGCATCCGATGGTGATCGAGGAGCTCGAGCTGCCTCGGCGTGGCTTCACGTGGACGCCCGCGATCAACGGCCTCTTCGTACCTTTCCTCGACGGATCGAGCATTCAGCTCTGGGATGATGACGCCCGCTGCGAAGCCGAGATCCGCAAACTCGCACCGGCCGAGATTCCCGGCTGGCGGGCGATGAACGATGTATTGCGCCGCCTGCGCGATGCTCTGCGGCCTGCAGGTGATGGAGATGTCTGGATTGGCGAAGCTCCGACGCGAGAGCAAATCGATGAGCGCATCGGCCATGATGACGAAGCGAGAGCATTGCTCTTCGACTGGTCGATGGCCGAGTTCGTCGAGCGCTATCTCACAGACGAGCGGCTGCAGATCGCCTATCTCGGCCAGGGTGTGATCGGCACGAACGCCAGTCCTTTCGATCCAGGCACCGCGTCAATCCGTTTTCATCATGCCTCCGGCCGCTTGGGCGACATGCCGGGCATGTGGGGCTATGTGCGCGGCGGCATGGGCATGGTCAGCTTCTACTTCTGTGATGCCGCCCGCGAAGCCGGTGCAACCGTGGCTACAGGCGTGCCTGTGAGCCGGATCGTTCCTGGCGAAGGCGTAGAGTTGGAAGGCGGTGAGCGCATCGCCGCGCCCATCGTCATCTCCAACGCCGATCCGCACCGCACTCTGCAGATGCTTGGTAACAACGCCGACGCAAACTGGCGCGCACAGGTCGAGCGCGTACCTGTCGAAGGCTGCACCGTCAAGCTCAACGTTCTCCTGCGCGAGCTGCCGAACTTTACGGCGCGTCCTGGAATCGACGAGCCACACCACTACGGCCAGATCAACACTCCATTGACCAAAGCAGAATGGCGCGCCGGCTATGCCGCATCCCGAGGCGGCGAGCTGCCTCAACACCTCTGGTGCGAACTCTACTTCCAGAGCGTGCATGATCGCTCCATCGTTCCCGCAGGCCAGCACACGATGAGCGTCTTCGCGCAATATGTGCCTTACAAGTTTGCGCACGGCAGTTGGGATGATCGCCGCGAAGAGGTCCGCCGGCTCGCGCTCTATTCACTGGCGCGCTTCTGCTCGAATATCGACACTGCTGTCATCGACGCGCAGGTACTCGGCCCTCCCGACATCGAGCAAAAGGTCGGCCTCACCGGCGGCCACATCTTTCAGGGCGAATGCCTGCCGCCCTATATGTGGGCCAATCGGCTATCACCGCGCACGCCCATGCAGGGTATTTACCTTTGCGGCGCATGCACGCATCCAGGCGGCAGCGTCATCGGCATCAATGGTCGCAATGCAGCCATGGCCGTTCTGAAAGATCGGCGCGCTCTCTAGCTCTCTACGACAGCGGCTCACTCCCCGAATATTCATGCCGCAAAAACCCTTGCCATCGCAGCATTCCGCATGCTCTCCGCACATCTTGCCGGCGGCAACCATCTCTTTTGCTCTCTCCTCTAACCCGAAAGCACGGCATGGATATCCACTCTCCATCCGTTGATTCTCCGGGACCCACAAACAGGAGCTGTAATGAATATGGCCTTTCTGACGATCGCGCGCGCCGCGTTCGGGTACTTATTCCTGGTGCTGATGGTGCGAGTCGTCGGTCGCAGGCCGGGAAAGCAACTCACGCCTTTTGAATTTGTCCTTGTCTTCTATCTCGGTGGACTCACGCTTACCGGCATGGTTGGCCTCGAGATGTCATTGACCAATGCGGTTTGTCAGATCTTCACCATTGCGCTCTGCCATTACGTGCTCTCATGGCTGCGGCACCGCTATCCGACAGCAGCGCTCATCCTCTGTGGATCGCCCCTGATCCTGTTGAAAGATGGCAAGTGGCGCACCCGAACGATGAGCCGGATGCGTATTCAGGACGATGACGTCATGGACGTGGCTCGCGGACAAGGTGTGCGCGACCTGTCCGAAGTCGACACCGTAATCCTCGAGCCGGCGGGCATGCTATCCATCGTGCCTCGCAAATCAGGCCAACCTGAACCAACCGAAACCGCAATGTGAGCTCATCATGTCTTCGTTGCCCTTTACCAGCAAGGTAGAAGATTCCGTTCCCAAAGTAGACGGCGCGGTCGCAGTTGGCGAGAACCTTGAATTTCAGCGCAAGTGGTGGAGCTTCGAAAACGGTGTTTGGTGTGTCTTCCTGGCGATCTTAGTCTGCGACGTTCTCGGCCTCTTTGGCCGCGGATGGCTCGCCAAAGCACAGCGCACTTCAACAGACGGAGCGTTGACTTTGCACTATGAACGCATCGAACGCGCCAGCACGCCCTCCATCATGACCCTCGACTTCGGCGAAGAGGCCATTCACCGCGGACATGTGCAGGTGTTTGTCAGCGATTCGGTCGTCAAGCCGCTCGGCGCGCAGCGCATCTCACCGCAGCCAGAGAGCTCCGCAATCGGCAACGGCGGAATTCTCTATTCCTTCCCGGCTCTTCATGCTCCCATGTCCGCACAGATCCAGCTCGAACCGTCCTTTCCTGGTGTACATCCCTTCCGTATCCAGGTGACGGGCAGCTCCGCAATCGACGCGCGGGTACTCGTGGTCCCTTAATCGCATGCCAACCATCGTCCATGCCGTGATCGGGTACTTTGTCCTTCTGCTGACCGTACGCGTTCTCAGACGCCGCGCCGGATCGCAGATTACTCTTTTCGAGTTCGTCCTCATCTTTCTTATCGGCGGCGTCATCATCCTTTCTACGGTCGGCAACGATCGCTCCGTCACCAACTGCACCTGTGCCGTGATCGCCGTCGGCATGATGCACCACGTCCTCGCGTGGGCCAAGAGCAAGAGCCCACGGTTCGGCGCGATCATCGACGGTGCGCCACTGGTTATTATTCGGCACGGTGAATGGCAGACGGAAGTGATGCAGGGCATGAAGCTGAACCGGGAAGACATCGAAATCGCCACACGCGAGGCCGGCCTTACAAACCTGAGCAAGATCGACTATGCGATCCTCGAGCGCAACGGACGCATCAGCATCCTACGCAAACAAGACTGAGTTATGCCTCCACAATCCAGCAAAAATGTTGTTGAAAGCGATATCCCGGCCCGTTTGGACCGCCTGCCCTGGTCAACATGGCACGTTCGCATTCTCATCGCACTGGGAACATCGTGGCTCCTCGATGGGCTTGAGGTCACGCTCGTCGCCTCGCTTTCAGGCATTCTCGAGAGCGGCTCCGGCCTGCATCTGCGCGACACGCAGGTCACCGGCGCAGCGACAACGTATCTTGCGGGAGCGGTCCTCGGGGCGCTCTTCTTCGGCTATCTCTCTCTTTCCGATCCCGTTTAAAGAGAGTCGGATCCGGTGGCCGGTCAAAGTAGGCATTTACGAAAATTGCGCTTTCTGGTAACTTACTAACCAGTTAGTTAATTTCGTGAAACCTCCGATCTCAACCCGCACCCAAGCCGATCGCGCTGACCAGACTCGCGCTCGCATTCTCGAGGCCGCGCTCCAGGCATTCAGCGAAAATGGCCTCGCCGGCGCACGGACCGAGCAGATCGCCGCCGCGGCCGGCGTCAACAAGGCCCTACTCTACTACTACTTCCAGAGCAAGCAGGCGCTCTATGACGCGGCCCTTGAAGCGGTGGCAGAGCGCGTCGTCGCCAGCAGTCTGGCCTCCATGCGCGAGGGCCGGTCAGCCGGTGAGCGGATCGTGCAGTTTGTCCTGAATCACTTTGACCGTATCCACTCGCAACGCGCCTTCCAGAGCCTCATGCAGCAGGAACTGATGCGCCTCCGCGAAGGCGAAAAGAGTGCGCTTCGCCCGTTGGTCGAAAGAATTTTTCGGCCCACCATGCGCCCGGTGGAGGAACTGCTCGCCGAAGGCATGCGCACCAAAGAACTGATTCCAGTGGACGCCTGGCAGATGATGTATGCCGCGTTGGGCGCCAATGTCTTCTACTTTCTCTCGGGCCCAGTGATGGGCCTGCTCCTGGGCAAAGACCTCTTCGAGCACAAGGCGTTGAAGGCACGGCGCAAGGCGGCGATCGAGTATCTCGGCCAAACCATTTTCGTCGATCGTCAACACGGAGCGCGCGTCGCCGCGCGTGTGCTTAAAGCAACCCCCATGCCGAAGAGCGGAAACCTAAAACATTTTGAGGTGAAGTTCAAGTGAGTGCACGTAATCGCGTTTTTATGATTCTCGGCATCCTCACCGTCGGGTCGCTGATCTGGTATCTCGTGTCCACGCCGCGTTCGGGCGACTTGCAGCTCATCGGCACGGTGGACGCAAATGAGGTCATCGTCAGTTCCAAAATTCCAGGCCGCATCCAGTCATTGACCGTGCAGGAAGGCGAGCCGGTCAAAGCTGGACAACTCATCGCCACCATTGAAAGCGAAGATCTGCAAGCCGCGCTCGATGCAGCGAAAGCCGCCGCAATAAGCCAGCGATGGAAGCTCCGCCAAACCGAAGAGACGGAGCGGCAGAACGCCGGCGAAACCCAGAGCGCAACCATCAGCGCCGAGGCACAGGTGAAGGCTGCGCAGGCCACGCTCGATCAGGCCCAGGCGCAGTACGAGCATCAACAGGCCGATACCAGCCGCACCGTCGCACTGGCCAATCAGGGCATCATGAGCACGCAGGCACGTGATGAGCAGCAGACCGCTCTCAGCGCTGCCAAGGCTGCCGTCGACACAGCCCGGCACAATCTCGCCGCCGCACAGGCCGCGCTCAAGCAGGCGCAGGCGCACGAGTTACTTACGCAAGTCACGGCACGCGGCGTAGACGCCTCACGTGCCGACGTATCCAATGCCAAAGCGCTCGCCGAACAAGCGGCCATCGAGCAGAGCTACGCGCAGGTCGTCGCACCCATCAACGGGCGCATCGATGTGTGGGCAGCGCGGCAGGGTGAAGTGGTCGCAGCCTCAACGCCCATCGTCACCATCATGGATCTCACGCAGACCTGGGTCTATGCCCCGCTGCCGGAGACGCAGGCCGACAGCGTGCGGCTCGGCGACAGCCTGCGCGTCGTGATGCCCAGCGGTGAAACCGTCCAGGGCAAGGTGATCGCCAAGCTCGCCCAGGGCGACTTCGCTACGCAGCGCGATGTGAACCGCATGAAGCGCGACATCAAAACCATCCAGATCAAGCTGTTGATTCCGAATCCCGGCGAGCGCTTTGTTCCCGGGATGACTGCCCAGGTGTACATCCCGAAAGACCGGCTGGTGAAGCAATGAGTGCCGCGAACGGAACCGCAGCGACACGGCCAGACGCTATTGCTGTCGAAAAAATCGTCAAGCGCTATGGCGATTTTGAAGCGGTCAAAGGCATCAGCTTCAACGTCGCTGAAGGTGAGATCTTCGGTCTCCTCGGCCCCAATGGCGCCGGCAAAAGCACGCTCATCCGCATGATGACCACGCTCATTCCGGTCACAGCGGGCAAAGCAGTCGTCGGTGGCCACAATGTGGCCAAGGAACCCGATGAGGTTCGCGGGCTCATCGGCGTCATTCCGCAGGCGCTCACCAGCGATCCCGATCTCACCGTCGAAGAAAACCTAGTCATCTACGCCAAGCTCTACGGCGTTCCGCGCGGCCAGCGTGAAAAGAACATCGCCGAAGTGCTCGAGGCGGTGGATCTCATGAAGTGGCGCGGCGCGCAAACCAAGACTCTTTCCGGCGGCATGCGGCGGCGGCTTGAGATTGCGCGTGGCCTCGTCCACAACCCGCGCATCTTTTTTCTCGACGAACCCACTACCGGCCTCGATCCCGTCTCGCGCATTGCCGTGTGGGAGATGCTCAACAACCTGAAGAACACGCGCAACCTCACCATGCTGCTCACCACGCACTACATGGAAGAGGCCGACAAGCTCTGCGACCGCATCGCCATCGTCGATCATGGCAACCTCGTCGCTCTCGGCACACCGGTTGAGCTCAAGAACAGTGTTGCCGGAGCCAACGTCGTCGAAGTGCAGTTCGATCGCGAAGCCGAAGAGTGGCGCGCGCGGCTAGAAAAGCTCGATGGCGTCACCAGCGTGCAGCCCGAGAGCGCCGGCTTCTATCGTGTCATCACCACATCCGGCTCCAGGACCACAATGCAGCTGGTCGAGATGGCCTCAGAGCTGGGAGAAACCCTGACCTCGCTGAGCGTGCAGAACACCACGCTCGATGACGTATTTGTTCACTACACAGGCCGCCAACTGCGCGATGAACAGGTGAAGTCGGTCTTCATGATGCCGCCGCGGCCGGGAGCACAGCCATGAACAGAATGATGGCGATCGTAGAACGTGAGATGCGGAAGTTCTTCCGCTCGCCCATGCTCATGATCATGTCGATGATGCTGCCGCTGGTGCAGCTCGTCATCCTCGGCAACGCCTTCGGCGGCAAGATCACCGGAGCGCGCGTCGGCGTGGTTGATCACGACCATGGCCCTGAATCGATCAAGGTGCGCGAAGACTTTGCCGCGATTGCCTCGAATATCAAGACCTTCACCACTACCGACTATGACAATGAAGTTCAGGCGCGTGAAGACGTGCGCACGGGCCGTATCGATGCCGCTGTCATCATTCCTCCGCAGTTTTCGCGCCGCTTCTACTCGAAAGATGCACCCAAGATCGGCCTGGTCGTCGACAACTCTGACCAGTTCACCTCGGCCAGCCTCGAAAGCGAGATGCAGTCTCTTGTCGACGCACTCAATGCGCCCGTCGTGCAACCGCGCCTCATCACCAACATCGCGCTCGAGATCGTAGAGCTCTATCCCTACGTGGCCTACATGAAATATCTGCTCTCGGGCTCGGTAGCGCTCGCCATGTATGTCTCGGTGATGATCGGCGGCGGCATGCTGTACATCGACGACAAGGCGCGCGGTGTGCACGAGGGCTATCTCGTCACACCCATCACCGGCCTCGAACTGGTCATGGGCCTCAATCTCGCTGGAGCCATCAAGGCCGTGCTGGCCGGCATCTCGCTCACCGTCATTGGATCGCTGATGGCGGGCCTGGGCACCATCTTTAATCCTATGCAGGATCTCGAACTGCTCTGCGTCATTACCGTCACGTCGATCGCTTTCAATGGAATGATGTTTCTGATGATGGTGCGCGTTGACGATCCACTGGTACCGCGCGCCATGTTCGGCGTGCTCAATACCCTGCTCTTCTTCCCCTCGGGAGCCATCTATCCCATTTCGGCTTTTCCCCCGTGGTTGCGCGCCATCGCCATCGTGGACCCGTTCACCTACGCGATCCACGGGCTCAAAGCCGTGCTGCTCAAAGACGGCGGCTTCGCCGCTATTCAGTACGACCTGCTCTTTCTCTCCGTCTTCGGAATCGGAACGCTGCTGATCGCCACACCGCTCTTCAAGCGAACGCTTTAGTTTGCATCTGATGTATGGGAATTCTGAGGCTTTGTAACAGGGCACGAGTTTACTCGTGCCGCAAAAGCCACTTATCACGCAAAAAAGCTGATATGCGGCTGCAACGGATCTTCCGGAATCTCAGGCGCTTCTGCAGAGACCGCCTGCTCCTCTGTATCCAGCTCTTCTTCTGCTCCCGCCGCTTTCTTGCGAGCGGCCGACTTGGCGCTGTGATCCGTCCGCACCACGGCCTCCAGGTTCACCACCGCGGAGAGCTGAAAATCCGCGACGGGTGCCTTCGCGGCTGTGTAGTCGCGAATTCCGGGGATGGGAGCGATCTCCATGAAGCACCTCGTGCTTGCTTATCGGCAGGAAAATGAGGAACTTTAATCTTCTTTGTAATTTTTTTGCGCTAGCGCACCACCCAACGGACCAGAACTGGTTGCATAAATAGTCTGGTGAAAGGGCACGACTTCAGTCGTGCCGAAGAAGGCCAATAGAATTGCGGGCTTTAGCCCCTGAGAAGGTCCGGAGCCCAACCTGAAGGGATTTATGCAACCAGTTCTAAACACTTAGCGATTGAAGGCGAAAGCAGTCACGCCTCCGCCCCCATTCGTAGATACAACCGGCTGCTCGCCCTGTTCAAGCAGCGACACTCCCTGCGCCATGCTCATGCCCGCCGGAACCGGCGTAAATCCGCCACGTACCTCGCTTGTCTCGCGCGCGAAGGACGTAACCAGCAGCGCGCGGACATTCATGTGTACCTCCAGCCGCTCGGTCTTCCAGTCCGTCGCGCTCACCGGCACACGCTCCAGCCGGAACCAGCCGCCCTTGTAGAGCCGCCCTAGAATCCCGAAGCCGAAATCGACATTCTCCTCAACGCAACCTTCCAACCCCGCCAACCGCTTGAAGCGCGCATCGATCCACAGTGTGCCGCTCATCGCATGAAAGACGCGGGCCTCGACTGAGTGAGCCGGATACGATGGATTGGGGCGAAATCCCAACCGGTAACGGCCGTTCTCCTCGCCCTCGAAGGTGAACAGAAACGCATCCGGCAGCAGCGCCACGATGCGGCCGATGCGCTCTTCATCCTGCGCGTACTGCCGCATATGTCGCGCCTGTTCCTGGGGAGACGCCACCAGCCGGCTCAGTCGTGCCTGCTCAGTCTGTCCTGCCGACGAGCTCAGTGGACGCCCATCGACGAGTTCCAGCCGCGCAATCGGACCGTCCGCCGTCTCCACCTGCTCTTCCGTCATAGTCTCGCCATGCAGGCGGCGCGCAATCCAGTAGCGCCAGTACCCGTGCTGCCGATGATCGTGCAGTTCGTTGTAGACCACCTCGCGGACAAGCTGCTCCGGCGCCGGTGTCGCGGCAGAAAGCTCAACCGCGTATCCGCGACACGCCGGGATCAGGAAAACGAGCAGTGCGGCCGTACGACGTAAATCCAGCATGGAGCCACCCTCCCTCTGCGTGCAGTATGCGCAAGGCGTAGTAAAGAGGAGACGAGGCTCCGGTAAAAAGACGGGAAATACCAGCAATACCCGAGAAAACTCGAACCAAAGTTATAAACATTGCACATGGGGCAAAGAAAAAGGGCCCGGCTCGCGCCGGACCCCTCTCGCGCTGAATACGCGCTCTTTTTACGGTAGAGAGTAGACAGTGCTGAGCACCTTTTCCGCCAGCGCCTGGGGCAGCGGTGCATACGAAAGCCCTGATGCCTCGCCCTCGCCGGACTTGACGATCCAGCTCAGCATGTCCTTCAGCACCTTCTCATTGTTCGCATCCTTCGGCTGTTTGGGGATCAGCAGATAGGTGAAGCTCGAGATCGGATAGGCATTCGCACCAGGCGCATTCGTGATCGAAATCCGGTAGTCCGCGGGCATGTTCTTCACGCTGGCGGCCGCCTCGGTGACGCCATCGATCGAGCCCTTCACCCAGTTACCGGACGCGTTCTTGATTGCGCCGAAGTTGATGTGATTCTGCAGCGAATAGATCAGTTCCACATAGCCAATTGCGCCGGGCAGCTGCCGCACAAGGCCCGCCACGCCCTCGTTGCCCTTGCCGCCTACGCCGGTCGGCCAGTTAGGCGAGGTGCCACGGCCCGGTCCCGACTCCCAATCCTTGCTCACCTTGCTCAGGTAATCGGTAAAGATGAAGCTGGTGCCGCTGCCGTCGGAACGGTGAACCACGATGATCTTCTGGTCGGGCAGATGCACGCCCGGATTGTCCTTCGCAATGCGCGGATCGTTCCAGTTCGTAATCTTGTTCAGATAGATGTCCGCCAGCACGTCGGGGCTGAAGTTCAGATCGTTCACGCCCGGAACGTTGAAGATCGGCACCACCGCGCCCAGCACCGTGGGAATGTGCACGAGCTTCACGGGCGAGCTCGAAAGCATCTGGTCGGTCATCGGCATGTCCGACGCGCCAAAATCCACCAACCCCTTGGTCACCTGGGCGATGCCGCCACCCGAACCGATGGACTGATAGTTGATCTCCACGCCCGGATGGGCCGCACTGTACTCCGAGAACCACTTCGAATAGATCGGGTACGGGAAGGTCGCGCCCGCTCCCGTCAATTTCTGAGCCTGAGCCGCACTTAGAGCAAAGGCAAACAACGCACCGGCAACTAACGCTTTCTTCATCCTCAACACTCCCTTTCAGAATTCCCTGCCGCGTCCCATTCTCTACAGCGATTGTTACGGAGAGGTGAATTCACAAGGTTTTCAAGGAGTTGGGGTAAACCGCGCCGCACCTGTTCTTTTCATGGAAATTTTCCTGCCCCGGCGCTTGACAGTCCTCAAAACCCGGCAGTACGATTCCGTGTTTGAAATAGTTCCCCATTTCACAGCAGCAACTCCGCACGACCAACCCAGGCCCCATCCGCTCAGCCAGCCGGGCGGCCAGTCAGTCCAGCAAGAAAAAACACGGAAAGAGCCCTCGCTCTTCCCGCCGCGCCACGCCAACACTCTCCGAAGCACGAACACGGAGCAGACGAGATCCGCAAATCAATCCGCAGATCAATTGGGAGGAACGCATGTACAAATCGCTCGTACAACTCGTCTCCGGGATGCTCGGGATGCTCATGATCGCCTCGTTCTCTGTCGCAGCCCATGCGCAGAACACGTCGAATCCCCTCACCATCAACACCACCACGGCCACCTGCGGCGGTCAGGCAGCAGGCGCGGTCTGGGAGATCACCAACGGCGCGCTCGATATCTGCTTCTACCCGAAGCACGCCAGCATCATCGACATGAATTTCCTCGGAACGACTGACAACCTTGTCGATCAGCCCAAAGGCTTTTATATGGACAATGCCGGCTTCGGCTCGGCGACTGGTGTGCCGGGCTATGACCTGACCAACGGCTATCTCGACTGGTGGGTCACCTATCCCTCGAACAGCGCCAACGCCTACACCTACACCGAGCATTGGATCGTCACGCCGAACGATCCCGGCCTTCATGTGTATTTCGTCGCAAATCACGCCGCCACCGATATCGCCGGATCAATCGGCCAGGTGCAATGGGTCTTCCGCGATGATCTCGACAAGTTCAACAACCTTTTTCTGTCCAATGAAGACCTCAGCAATCCTGGCCCGGTCCAGATCGGCCCCATGCCCACCTACGCCGAATACTTCGGCACCGTCAGCACCAGCGGTACCGGCCCTGCCGATCCCGGGCGCGCGGTGCAGGATGCGACCGTCGACATGCACGGCTATGGCGAAGGTCCATGGGCTGACTTTCCGCCCATCTCACCCGGCTTCGGCCGGCAGTTCGGCGACAAGTACGACTACTCCGGCTACAACTACCTGAACCTGACCCACGGCGTCTACGGCTCACAGTACGGAGCCTGGGTAGTCTTTCCCAGCAACGAGTCGCTTGTCGGTGGTCCCACCAAGCAGATGCTGCTCTTCACGGGTAATCTCAATATGATCGAGGCCTACTCCAACCACCTCGATAACGCCATCTCGCTCACTACCCCCAGCGGCACGGCCTCGCAGCGCCTCTTCGGCCCCTTCTACGTGCGGTTTAACAAACTTGGCGGCGATATCCATTCTCAGCAGGACATGTTCCGCGATGCCATAACTGCCGGAACGCCCTTCCCCAGCTTCTACTACGATCCCGTCCGTCAGAACTTCTACCGCATCGGCAATCCCATCGTCGACGATATCGCTGCGATTCTCGAAGACACCAACAGTCCCGCATTCCCCATCCATCGCTTCATGCATCTCTACGACAACGAAACGGATCTGCTCGCCTCCGGCTACGTTCCCTCAACCGCACGCGGCGATGTGCAGGTCCAGATTCGCGGCGTCTTCGGCTTTCCCAAAACCACGTGGGCTGTTCTGAGCGATCCGGCGAAAAACTTCCAGTACACCTCGCAGGGCGCGCAGTACTGGGCGGACATCAGCCTTGGCGGAGAGGCGACATTCCACGGCGTAATCCCCGGCACCTACAGGCTCTCCGTGTATCAACTCGGCCGCTGGGGCGAACTCCGGCAGGAGAACGTCGTCGTCAACGCCAACCAGACCACCGTCGTGCCGACCGTGAACTTCGTGTCCGAAAACTTCGGCACAACGCCGCCGGTCTTCGCCATCGGCATTCCCGATCGCTCCTCGCACGAGTTTCTCCACGGTCACGACGACCATGGCCACGACGATCGCGAATACTGGGGCAACTGGAACTACTGGGCTGATTTCGCAGCCAACCAGGGCGCCGTGGTTTACAACGCGACCGACGGTCCTGCCGGTCCGGCGACACGCGATCTCTCCAAGTGGAACTACAACCACTGGCAGACCTTCAATCCCGGCCTCTTCGGTGGCGTTTATAACAATGCCGACGACACCAAGGACGGCTACACCTACATCATCCCCAGTTATGTGGCCTCGCTGCCGGGAGCGACCGGCACCAACGGCGTAGGCACCAAGACCCCGCCTTGGACCATCAACTTTGCAACGCCGTCGAACGTCTCTGATTACACCAACGGCTATGCAGTGCTTTCGGTCTCGCTGGCCGCCACCGAGGCCAGCTACATTGTGACGCTCAACGGCCGGCAGCTCATCTGGTCGAGTCTGAATAAGAGCGATGCCGCCGTGCGCAGCGGCTTCTCCGGCTACACGCAGTGGATCGCCTTCCAATGGCCGGCAACCGCACTCAACCCTGCTGGACAAAATAACGTGCTCACCATCTCCGTGAGCCAGACACAAGGCGATGAAGACGACGCGCTTCGCCTCGAACTCACCAACACCTCAGCCGCCCCGAGCGTGCGCGGCTGGAACGACTACTCCTTCGTCACGACCGGCACAACCCTGCCGCCCAACGACGCAGTTCCGAATCCGTAAATTGCTGGGTAACCCCAGCCACAACTTTGCCGTACCCATCCTTTCGACTTCCTTCTGTCGAAAGGGTGGGCTATAGCAAAACGGCTCGCTTCACTTCCGCCACTTCTCAGCGATCTTCGGATCGGCGAGCATCTTGATGTACACGCCGCCCACCACCGACCGCGCCTGGAACCCGCTCTGCTTGCCCGTCTTCGTGTCGTACCAATCCGTCAGTGGCACGCGCGAAGGTCCTTCGTTGATCCACGCGCCGATTGGCTTGAGCAGCGTGGCAAAATCATTCGGATTGTCGGCCAACGTCGCCGTCCAGATCTCCCAGTCGAGCTTCGTGTAGTCCTTGCGATTATCGAGCGGCAGACCGAATTGATTGAGGTGCTGCAGATAGAACGCCATCTCCGTCTGCCGCACCTTTGCAGGAAAGAGATGCAGCCCGAGAATCTGATCCCACACCAGGTTGTACTTCTGGCTCCAGGTGCCGGGCTTGTCGAAGGCGAGCCTGTAGTGATCGCCGTCCTCCGCCAGCGTCTGCCACTTCCCTGCCATCTCCGCCGCCAGCTTTGCGTACTCCTTCGCGACGTCGCCCTTGCCCACTCCCTGCGCCATCTGCGCATATGCGGCCAGGCCCTCGATCGCCTTAATCGAAAGATTCGCATTGTGCGCCAGGTGCCCTGCAAAGTCATCCGTCGAAAGCTGGTTCTCCGGGTCGAGCCCCTTGTCGCGCAGATACTGTGCCCACAACGTGAACTGCGGCCAATACTCACGCACGAAATCCCAGTTACCCGTCTCGCGGCTCATCGCAGCAACAAGGATGAGCAGATTGCCGCTCTCTTCCACGGGCATCTGATTCTCTTCTCCCGTCTCGCCGCCGCCATACACCTGCCCATCCGCCAGCGGATACGTGCCCAGATCATGTGGCGCAAATGGAAACTTCCAGCGCGGCAGCGCTGCATATTCGAGCACCGGCTTCAGCTGCGCCTCAAGCAGCGCAGGATTGAAGAAGAGAAAAAACGGCGCCGAGGGATAGAGCACATCAACCGTCGAGATGCAGCCGTTCGAAAAATTCTCTTTCGGAAACAGCATCGGCGTGCCGTCCACATCCGCCGCGAATCCATGCGCCGCCAGCGTCTGCCGGTAAGCAAGAATCGCAACCTGCGCATACTCCGGCCCACCCACCTGATTCAGATCTGCCGTCAGATCGTGATCAAACTGCTCGCCGCGCTTTTCAAGATCGCCGTACTGCGCCTCTGCATCGGCGAGCATCTGCTGCACGGTTGCGCCATTGCGCTGCCAATAAGGCCGCAGCTTGCGGCCCAGATATTCGATCGCGTACTCCTCTGTGTACGCCAGCAGAACATGCCGCGTCACCGGTGCGCTTCCCGGCTTGCCGAGCGGCAGTTCGACCGCGAGATGCGCCGCGTGTGCTCGTGGCATGCGCGGCATATCCAGATCGTCCACCTCGGACACTGCACCGTTGGCAGCAAAATCCCGCATTGCCTCGGACGAGAGCGCGGTCTGCGCATTCTCTTCATCCGGCACTGCGAGATGAAAGTAACCCCAGTCAATGCGTAGATCGTCGCCGGGCCGATTGAGCACCCGCTGATCGCGCGATCCAACATTCAACACAGTGAGCCCATGCGCACGCATCCGGCTCCACGTCACCGGCTCGTCAGTTGTATTTACCGCTATCACCGGATCCACATCGAGCAAAAGCGTGACATCATTTGCGCCCGCGCCTGTCGCCGCAAAACTCACGTACGTCACTGGCCGCGAAAGCACGTCGAGATCTTTTGGAAAAGCGGGCGTGAAGAACGTCACCGTCAGCGTGACCTGATTCTGCTGAAAGGTGTAGATCGTCCGCGTCGGCGTGATCTCGAGATTCGTCTGCTGTATCGCCGGCACGCCGCGCGGCTGCGCACCCATAAAACGAAAAACCTGCCCGTCGATCCGCGCCAACCCGGCGATCGGTTGCCGCGTGCCGGTCCAGTGCTTCGTGTCCTCATCCGTCAGGTGATCGGCCATCGACCACACGCTGAAATACGGATCATGCGCGATCAGCGGCACCGCTGGAGGGCGTTGCTGCGCGACAACTGTTGAGGCAACCAACAGGCATGCAGCCGCAAATGCGCCGCGCCGAAGGCGAAAGATTGAAATCGTTTCCAGACCCATGAACAATCGTTCCTAACGTAGGCTCGAACCTGAAACCAACCGAGCACACAACATCGAGCCCGAATTTCCAAGGAGATCAGTCTATCGCATCGGCTGCGCGCTTCTCTTCTTCCCGTGCATCGCGCGTCGACGAGTCCGCTTGCCGCTCGAACCATTAAACTGATCCCGCTCGACCAACGGAGGAAAAACAGCAGCATGAACAAAATAAAAATCTCGCGGCGGAATCTAATTCTTGGCGCAACCCAACTTGCCGCAGCCGCCGCACTGCCTCGCGGCCTCTCCGCACAGGCACAAACTTCGTCGCAGCAGTCCAATGCCGGCGCAGGCCGCGCCGCCTGGATGCAGAACCCGCATTATGCCTGGGGCGTGATGACGCACTATCTTGCCGACTGGCAGGCGCGCGTCCACGAGCTCGATATCTCCGCCAGCACGTTTCTAGATCAATGGAATAAGATGGTCGACGGCTTCGACGTCGAGGGCATGGCTAAGCGCCTCGAACAAGTGGGTGCAGGCCATTATCAGATCAGCATCGGCCAAAACTCCGGTTACTATCTCTCACCCAATGCCGTCTACGACAAGATCGTCGGCATCATGCCGAGCAAATGTTCGCATCGCGATCTCGTTGCCGATCTTTACGAGCCGCTGCACAAGCGCGACATCAAGCTGATGGTGTATCTGCCCTCCGGCGCGCCGGGACAGGACAAGCAGGCCTGCGCGGCGCTCGAATGGCTCAACGGCCCTTACCCGAACAAAAACTTTCAGCGCAAGTGGGAGCAGATCATCGCCGAGTGGTCCCGGCGCTGGGGTAAGAATGTCGTGGGCTGGTGGTTTGATGGCTGCTACTTCCCTAACACGATGTATCGCTCGCCCGAGGCGCCGAACTTCGCCAGCTTTGCCGCGGCTGCGCGCGCCGGCAATCCCGACTCGGCCGTCGCCTTCAACCCTGGCGTCATCTACCGGCTCATCTCCGTCAGCCCCGACGAAGATTTCACCGCCGGTGAAATCGACAAGCCCGATCTCGCCACAGTGCGCCGCAGCGCCGACGGCCGCATCGACGGAACCCAGATTCACATGCTCAGTTTTCTCGGCAAAACCTGGGGCATGGGCGCACCGCGCTTCTCGACCGACCAGGTCGTCGAATACACCAAGAAGATTCGCGACGCCGGCGGCTCCGTCACGTGGGATGTTCCCGTCGAACTCGATGGCGCCATCACTGACCCATTCATGGAGCAGCTCACCGCGCTCGGCAAAGCCTTCCCGCGAACCGCTGCATAAAAGCCTAACGAGCACAGACACGAACCCGTGCCCCATCCTGTCGACTTTTTTCTGTCGACAGGGTGGGAAACTGCGATCTCATCCAGGCATTACTGTCCAGTCTTAAGAAGCTGCTCCCGCCGGAGTCTGTTGCGCAGGTGCAGGCGCGGGCTGCTGCACCTGCATCATTGGCAGCGTGAAATGAAACGAGGCCCCGCTGCCCAATTCGCTCTCGGCCCACACGCGCCCGCCGTGCGCCTGCACGATGTGTTTTACGATCGCGAGCCCCAGCCCTGTGCCGCCGGATTCACGCGAGCGCGCCTTGTCTACCCGATAAAAGCGTTCGAAGATGCGCTCCAGATGTTCAGAGGCGATGCCCGGTCCAAAATCCTGCACCGTGAACTGGATCTCCGCCCCCTCCTCGCGTGCGCCCACGCGAATCCGCTTGCCGCTCTTCGCGTATTTGAGCGAATTCTCAATCAGGTTGCCGAAGACCTGCGTCATCGCATCCGGATCGGCCATCACCAGCGAGTCCGGCGCGCCGGCAGCCTGCAGCTTAATGCCGGAGTCCACAACAATACCGCCCAGCGACTCGATCGCATCCTTCACCAAAGCGCTTGCCTTTGTCGGCTGCAGACTCAGCTTGTAGTCCGGGCTCTCGACACTGGCCAAGGCCAGCAGGTCTTCGGTCAGCCGGTTCATCCGCGATGCATTCTTAAGAATGATGCCGAGAAACTCGCGCGTCGACTTTGGATCCGGCGGCGGCTCTTCCATCAATGTCTCAACGTAGCCCTGAATCGACGTCAGCGGCGTGCGCAGCTCGTGGCTCACGTTGGCCACAAACTCGCGGCGCGACTTCTGCGCCGCCTCGATGCCGGTCACATCGTGAAGCACTGCAAGAGCGCCGCCCGACGGCAGCGGCGCAACATTCACCTCGAAGACGCGTCCAGGAGCCAATGAGCTCGCTCGGCCAAAGCTCAGTTCGCGTTTGTCCAGCGCATTGCGGATGCAGGCCAGCAGCTCCGGATCGCGCACCGCATGCACCAACGACCGGCCCGGCCGGATCTGCATGCCGGCTATGCGCTGCATCACCGCATTCGACCAGCGCACCGACCCCTCGGCCGTTATGGCCACCACGGCCTCCTGCATGGAGTCGAGCATCACCGCCAGCTCGTGCCGTCCGCTCTCGAGCTCCGCGAAGTCTTGTCCAAGCCGCTCGGCGGTCTGGTTCAGTGCCGCTTCGAGCGGCGTGAGCTCATCGCGGCCCGCATTTTCGAGACGCGCGGCAAAGTCACCGTCTGCGATACGCCGGGCAAAGTTCATGATGCCCAGCAGTCTGGACGAGACGCGGGCCGCAACCCATGCGGCCAACGTCAGCGCGATCGCGAGAGCAATCAGTCCGGACCAGAAAGCTTCGCGTCCGACAGCATGCAGCATGCCTCCTGCGGTATGCACCACAAACCGGTGAAAGAGAATCTCCATCACCAGCGTGTGGAAAACCAGCAGAAGAATGAAGAGACCGAGCAGCTTGAGAAAAACTTTGGAGGTCATGGCTCCCCGACGCTCAATCGGTCCTTAATCGGCTTTCAATCGGTCTTCGGCAGCTCGAACCGGTACCCAGCCCCGCGCACTGTCTTTAAATAACGCGGATTCTCCGGATCGATTTCGATTTTCTCACGGATGCGTCGTACATACACGTCGACGGAACGTGGGGTCACAAACCGCGCATCGCCCCATACGGCGTCGAGCAGGTGATCGCGGCTGAAGACGCGGCCCGGATGGCGGGCCAGATAATCCAGCAGCCGGAACTCGGTGGCCGTGGTGGTGGTCAGCTCACCGCGCACTTTCAACTGCATCGCGCCCTGGTCAATAATCACTTCTTCAAAGCTGATGATCGAGGGCGAAGTTGGCCGCTCGAACCGCCGCAGAACCGCTTTGACGCGGGCCACCAGCTCGCGGGTCGAAAATGGCTTGGTAATGTAGTCGTCCGCGCCTAGCTCCAGGCCGAGCACTCGGTCATTTTCGCCGGCTCGTGCGGTCAAAAAGATGATCGGAATGGTCGAAAGCCCGTTGTGGTTCCGCAACCGCCGGCAAACGTCCAAGCCGTCGCCGCCGGGAACCATAATGTCGAGGAGAAACAGCGCCGGAGCCTTACGCTCGGCGTCGGGAATCAGGTTGGTTGGCGTGTGAAAAAGGCGTGCCTCAAAGCCTGCTGCTTCAAGGTGATGCTGCACCAGCCGGGAGATATCGGCGTCGTCTTCCAGGACTAATACGGATTGGCTCAAACGGTCAATTCCTCGCCCCGGCGGAAGTTGAAATTCCGATGCTCCAGGCCGCCGGAAACATTAACAGAGTAATGCACCCAGGCAAACAGATTGCAAACGTTTGATGAATTTGACCGATTTCGGCCACTTGTCTTCAGGGCAGGTTTTCGGTCACCGGGGCTTGCAGCCGCAACTCTTCCGCGCAGCGAATCGGCTCGGCCGCGGCCACTCCCACGCAGCTCCGCGTCTCGAAGTGCGAGTTCTCACGAACCGGCGCCGGTCCTGCACTGGTCTTTTTCCCTTCCCGCGCCAGCCGCTCTTCACGGCGCTTCTGCACCTGCCGGGCCGCCACCAGTATCAGCACGATAAACGTGACAGTGATCAGCAGAACCGCCGTAATCCCATGCAGCTGTTCGAGGGGCGCGCCCACATCGTCGTTCACATCCCGCACCAGTAGCGCCAGGCCCACAAAGACGAAAAAAAGGTGCGTGCAGAAGACGCGCAACGAAGCTTTGCCCAGCGTCAGGAAAGGTTCGATGGCCACAACCCGCACCAGATGGCGCCGCAGCCAGTAGACAACGATCGAAAACGTGATCAGATTGATCACCCGCAGCGGGCCGATCTGCCACTTGTCGAGCTCGATGCCGAGGGCCTGCTGGGTCAGGTGCGGTCCCAGCCAGCCCCAGCGGATTCCGATAAAGCACAGACACAGAAAACACGCGATCGCCGCGAGCCAGCCAGGCGGATCTTCGAAGGTCTGCTCACGCATGGCCGAGCGCGCCCCGATCCAGCAGCCCACCGCCCAGATCGCCTGCCACGCAAAAAGATTGAAGGCCCCCGTCTCCTGCAGCGGAATGTTCAGGTGTGTCACGTGGACCACCCAGTTATGCACAACGTCGCGCAACCCAAACTGCGCCAGCAACCAGATGCATCCGCTCGCAAGTAGGATCTTCTTCCACCCGAAACGCACTGCCATTGAGAGCAGCATCGGCGTGAAGAAAAGAAACGTCACGTACATGGGCAGAATGTCGAGCAGCGGCGGGCAATAGAGCAGCAGCACTGACCCGATGATGGCGACAAACGGATGTGCCAAATAGAAGTCCAGCAGATGATTGATCGCGGCCTTGTGCGTGTGCACAGCGAACGCCGCGGCGACCGTGAACACCAGCGCCAGTATGATCAGGTGATACGCGTAAATCTGCAGCGAGCGCTTCCACAACCGCGCGCGCACCACGGAGGAGTCCCGCACCAGCTCCCGAATATACAACCGGCCCACCAGCAGCGCCGAAATAAACACAAAACCTTCTGCCGACGACACAAACCCAATCGGCGAATTGACAAAGTCGCTGAACCGCGTCGGCAGATGCGTCAGCGTCATCCAGACAAGAAAAAGTCCGCGCAGTGCGTCGAGTTCCGGACGGCGTTCGAGTCGGGGAAGTTGCATAAAAAAACAGCGCCAGACAAAACGTGCGCTGTTAAAAATGGTTAGACGCCAACACCAAATACCGGTTGCATGCGCTTCCGTCTCGTGAAAATCCCCTCTTTGTTCTCAAATTCTCTTGACTCTGCCACTTGCCGTCTGCAAAACTCCGCGCGCATCTACCCGCATCCGGATCTCTGCCTCCACGCTGAGGAAAAAGCTCGTTATGCCTTCTTCTGCGTAAAGCCTTCTCACGGCGTTGCGATCCGGACGGGCGCATTGGCAACACCGGAGGGAACCATGAAGAAATATCTCGCAGAGTTGGTGGGCACCTTCATTCTGGTGCTCTTTGGTTGTGGAACAGCGGTTGTCGCCGGCGACAAAGTAGGAATCGTAGGCATCGCTCTCGCCTTCGGTCTTGCCCTGGTCGGCGCCGCTTACGGCATCGGGCCGATCTCCGGCTGTCATATCAACCCGGCCGTCAGCCTGGGCGTATGGACCGCAGGACGCATGAAGACCGGCGAAATGATCGGCTACTGGATCGGCCAGTTCGCCGGCGCATTGCTGGCTGCGTGGATCTTGTCGGTCATCGTCGCCGGAGTAGGCGGCGGTTACGACCTCGCCGCAAACGGCCTGGGGCAGGACGGATGGGGTCCCGGTTACCAGGGTGGCTACAACATGACCTCCGCAATCGTCTTCGAGTTCGTGGCCACACTAATCTTTGTCATCGTGATTCTGGGCTCAACGCAAAAGAGCGCGCCCACCGGTTTAGCCGGACTCGCCATCGGTATCACGCTGGTGGTGATTCACATCTTCGGCATCCACATTACCGGTGTGAGCGTAAACCCGGCTCGCAGCCTGGGACCGGCGCTGATCGTTGGCGGAAAAGCTCTCGCACAAGTATGGCTCTTCCTGCTCATCCCAAGTCTCGGCGGAATCGTAGCCGGCCTTCTCTTTCGCACCAAAGTCCTGGAAGCAGCCTGATACTACTCCTTCTCGCCGCGCTAAGCACGACACGGGTGCCCCACCTTCGCCGATGCGCGTTCTTCTGCGCGTCGGTTAAGGTGGGAAACCACAACGAGTGATCCGATCTATCTCAGCCAGCTACAAATTTTCCGTGCCCCATCCTTGCGCCTTTTTTCTGGCGAAAGGGTGGGAAAACCCGTTACTCACCATTCGCACTGTCCGACTCGAGCTCGGCGATGTACTCCACCACCGCCTCGCTCCAGCCGTCGATGTGCGTCCACTCACCGTAGCCCACGCCGTTGCGATACGAGGCCACGTTGATCACGTACCCCGTCGCCCGCGGCGCAGTCACTACATCGTGCGACTGCTCGTCCGTAATCACTACGATGCGGTCGTAACCGGCGCACTCGTCCTCCACACACTGCAGAGCCGCGCCCAGTTGCGTGCCAGCATGCGGTTGGCTCTGTTCGAGCGCGTCGCGCAACGCCATGCCGCGCCGTGCAGGCACACGCCTTGTTCCATCGGAGAATGTATAGACCGTTACCTGCTCCGCAATCTCGCGCAACAGAATCGCGAGACCATACGCGGCATCGGTGCGGCGCATCTCAGAACGCTGCGAGAGCGGCGACTCCATCGAACCGGAGACGTCCACCAGCAGAACGGTATGCCCCGGCAAGCGAGATGCTCGCCCCTTGAGCGCCCGGAACATCGCGGCCTCAAGCGGCTCTTCCCACTGTGGAGCGTGGCGCGCTGCGGCCAGAAAACGGAACGGCAACACGCGCTCCGCATGCAAAGATGCAAGCGCATCCACCACCAGCTTCTCGTCAACACCTGCCTCGTGCAGATTGCGCAGGTTCCGCAACAGCGCCAGCACGCCCAGCTTGCGCTCGACAAGCAGACGCTCCCACACCTCACGCTTCTGCGCCTCGTCAGCGCGCCCCGCAGTCGAGAACGCTACCTCCCACGTGTCCGGCGTGGCGAGCTCATTCGCAGCCAGACGCTTCCACAACCCGGCCTGCGCGTCATCCACAGGCCGTGCATGCGAAAGAAAGAGCACGTCGCGCAGCCGCACCATACCGGCACGATCATACTTTGCCAGCGCATACTCGTCGAACTTGCCGAAAGCTGCGGCCAGTCCCTTCTTCACCTGCGCCGAAAGCGGTTGACGGCCCTCGGCCCAGTAGATGGCGAGAAACTCACTCAGCTCATCGGCGCGCTGAATCACGCGCTCCAGCGTCTCCGCCACAAGACCGCGATGCGTCGCATGACGCGCCATCTCGCGCACCATCAAAAGCGGCGCGTGCCGCAGCTTCATCCGCTCACGTGCCTCGACTGCCAGCGCAGCCACACCTTCAGCAGCCACCTGCGGAACCAGATCCTGAATACGACTGGCGATCCCTGCGCCATCCTCGTAGAACTCGCCCTCCCACAACATGCACGAGAGAACGGCGCGGCGCAGCGCCTGCTCCGCAGAAATCATGCGCACCGGGGCGCCCTCATGCGTGCGCGGTCCAGCCTCCACTCGAAACTTCAAACTGTTCAAACGCATCGTTCGCCTCCTCTCGAAAAAGAAAAAAGCCGGGGAACAACCGGCCGCGGACGAGCTACGTCAGCCAGACCTGACGGCAGGACTCGAACCTGCTCCTCCGCTTATGCGGTGCTCTACCAGATGTATCCGCGTCCTCCGCCACCGGCCGGACCTTTCTCTGCCAGGTTTGCGATAATCCACCGCACAAAGGCAGCTTCGTCTTCCGCATCAACGTCACCTTCCCGCGGCGCTGCCATCGGAGCCGCTTCTCTCGCGGCGCCGAATCCCGCAGTGCGCGTCGAGATGCGGACCGGCTGAATGTCGATCGCCAGCTTCTCCATCTGTTCCCAATCCGGACGGTGCTTGTCATGGAAGCCGCTGCACTCCATCACTGGAAAAGGAACCGTCACGTTCGGTTGGCAATTGGTGCAGATCACCATGCAGTCTGATTCGCGGTAACCCATGATGCACTGGCCCCAGCTGCATCGCATGCACAGGTGCTCGCCGGCAACTGGCGTATTGTTTTTGTGACTCACATTGCGCATGGCACTCCCATTTCTCCGGATGCACCGGAAGGTTTATGGCCGGGGAACAAGCGGCAGCAGAGAAAAGCGGATGTCCTGCCTCTGAACGACGCAATCGCATGCGGGCCATCGCGGCGGGATTCGAACCCGCGTCATCCGCTCCTGAAGTATCCGTTGCCTTCGCCACCGGCCAGGGTGGACTTGCCAACACAGTGCATCAAGAGGTGCGCTGGGGATTCGGTGTTACATGAGAAGTAATTCGGTCCTCACGACCGGCGCGCACCTATCGCTTGCAAAGAGACACAACTTTCCTCATAGCTCCGCATAACATCTCTGCGGCGCCAATAACTGCAGCACTGCTAACTCAAACTGAAGTTATCCCGAGGGAACAACCATAGACAGAAGCCCAAACGGGCGTCGAGTGTCAATCGATGCACCTGTCTACTTCACCACTCGGAGGGTTAATGAATTTGTGTGCCTGATGCGCAGGAGAGGGACACCGGCAGGCTTAAAAAGGGACGACGAAGTACGCCCGGCGGCTAGTAAGGTTCTTATCGAACCAATCCAGCCTACGCATCGAGATTTGCGTTCCGGTAATCATCGGGCGTTTCTCCTACGCACTTAGTACTGTGCCATAACTCGATCAACAAAAGCAAGAGACTTCCCACAAATATTGGTGGAGAACTTATTGCCTTGTTATTTACATTTCTATGACAATCCACGGCAACTGCACACATCTCTGCAAATTCACGCCATGATGTACGCTGACACTAGCGAATTCCAACAAAGGCTGCGCAGGAGACAGCATGACCTGGACCTATCTGCTTGTTGGACTTTTCATCGGAGCCTTCTCCGGTGTCGTCGGCATCGGCGGCGGCATTCTTTTTGTTCCGGCATTGATCTGGCTCGGCGGCATGAATCAATACAAAGCCCAGGGAACCTCTCTCGGCGCGCTGCTCGGGCCCGTCGGTCTCTTCGCATTTCTCGAATACTATCGCAAGGGCAACGCCGATCTGCGCATTGCGCTGCTCCTCGCCGCGGGCTTCCTCGTCGGTGGCTACTTCGGCGCAGCAGGTGCACAGATGGTTCCCGAAATCTGGCTGCGCCGCATCTTTGCCGTCGCGCTCGTCGCGATCGGCATCCGCATGTTCTTCCCCCGCTGACTCTGCTACAGCGGATTTCCAAGATTGTTTTGTGTCAGGGCACGACTTGCCAGACCGCGACTCTCTCGAAATGTCATCCTGAGCGGAGGTCGCCCGCAGCGACCGGAGTCGAAGGATCCGCGGTTGTTCTTCAAACGAACATCTAGCCGGCTACGCTATCGCCACAAACCGCAGCCGCACATAATCGGCCACCCAGTTTCCATCCTCATCGCGTAGAGCCGTCGTAAGCAGTTCGCAGGTCTCGTCGACAATCGTCTGCTGCATCGCGCGCGGCAACGTGTCCAGCACGCCTTTCCGGAAAGTCCGCAACCATCCGGCCATGCCGTCCTCGCCCAGCGGCGTCGGTCGCGGAATCAGCGTCATGCGCTCCACGCGAAAGCCGTGCCGCTCCATGCGCCGCGTGTAACCCTCCACCGTCGGATAGTAGTTCACGCCATCCTCGCGGCCCGCGAGACCGTTGCGCGCGAGCGCCGCCATCAACGCCACGCGAATCGCAGCGATATTGCCGTGTCCGCCCATCTCGGCCACAAACCGGCCGCCGGGCTTCAGCACGCGATGCACTTCGGCCAGCATCGCATCCTGGTTACGCACCCAATGCAGGGCCGCATTCGAAAACACCGCATCGAAACTTGCATCGGGATAAGGTAACGCCTCGGCGTTGCCGACCTCGGCAGCCAATCCGCGCGCACGCGCCGCGGCCGCCATCTCCGCCGAGGCATCCACGCCGGTCACCTGCGCACCGGCCTGCGCAAGCCGCTGCGTCAGTTGTCCATCGCCGCAGCCAAGATCGAGAATCCGCTCGCCCGGCTGCGCCGCCAGCCACTCCACCACACCGCCTGCCAACTGATGCACAAAGGCGCCGTTGCGCCCGTACGCCTCCGGATCCCACGTCTGCGCCATGACCAAAACCTCGCTTCAGCTTCAGTCTTGCGCAATTTTATATATAAGGCAAAGTTATTATATTTTTATTTCTAATAAGTAATTGTAATGACATTGTATTCACAGCCTTGGACAAGCAACTAAATCCACTGTTTGGACTAACATATTGGTATTAAATCCTTCTCGTCGCCGCACTAGATGCTTCGCCGGACTGGAGTTTAAGGTAGTGGCCGTTCTACATTTCAAATTCGATGAAAGCTATGACAATCGAATCATGTCCGTGGGAGGATGGATAGCCACTGATACCGAATGGGACAAACTAGAAGCATCTTGGCAGCGCCGAATTGATTTTGAAAATGCCCGAGCCCTTTCCAACCAAAAAATCACCCGTTTTCACGCAACCGATATGAATTGCAAAGGGAAAGAATATAAGAATTGGAATAAACAGATGTGCCGTCGATTTTCCAAAGCACTCATAGATCTGATTGCCCGTCGAAAAATGGGCGCAATCGCAATCGCTTGCGATATGGATGCAATTCGGAGCGTTTTTCCAAAGGGCGATGCTGCTGGCATGATGCGGAGAACCTATGTTCTCTGTATGAAGCAAGTGATGGTGGACGTGGCTATTGTCATGGAAAAATATTTTTCGGGTGATACTGTGCTCTTAGTTCATGACCATGGAAGTTGGGATCAGTATGCACTGGAGGCATATAACCTGATGGTTGATGAGCCTGGGTGGTCGCGGCGTGGTGTCTTCGAAGGACTAGTTGCGAAAACCAACCAAGACGCCATAGGGTTACAAGCCGCGGACATGATTGCTTATGAGGTATTCAAAGGAGTAAAGGCTAAGACAATCTCGAGCGATGCAGAGATGCGAGCGGTGATGAAGGAGTTTGGAAAACGCGACGTACCCATAACGGCTCGATGGATAAATCTTCCGGCGGCCGAAGCCCTCTATAAAATCATGAAAGATTCAGGGAAATATCCCAATCTAGACGAAATGGGTATAGCATAGTCGGCTACGACGCGAGTGCTAACTGCATACATTCAGATCGACTGCACCGGCAGCAGCGTCAGATCGTCCACCAGCCCCACTTCCTTTTGCACAAAGGGCTCGCCATACTTCACGCCCGCCAGCAGGCCATAGTGCCGTGCCTCGGCAAAGGTGCGCTCACGAATCTCCTCTTCCGGCACAAACAATGCGCTGCCGGCAGCCTGATTCGCATACTGCGACCGGTAGGCCATCAGCGCCAGATGCCGCTGTTCGATAAAGGGTGTGATATCGACGATGAAGCTCGGCCGCACGTCGGCGTAGAGGCTGGCATAAACAATCTTGAACGGCCGAAAGGGCTCAGTCTCCGGCTCGATCTTTTTCAGCCCGGAGAGAAAGCAGGCTTCGTAGCCCAGCGTGCCCACGATGGCATGGTCCGGATGCCGCGCCTGCCAGTAAGGAAGAATCACCACCCGCGGCCGCAGCCGGCGCAGCACGCGCACAATCTCCAGCCGGTTCGCGAGTGTGTTCTCAATGGCGCCGTCCGGAAAACGGAGCGCCTCCCGCCAGCCTACACCCAGGATGCGCGCCGCCTCCTGCGCTTCTTGCGCGCGCTCTTCCGCAGTGCCGCGCGTTCCAGATTCTCCCTGTGTTAGGTCGAGGATGGCCGTGCGCAGACCGCGCGCCGCCATGCGCAGCAAGGTGCCGCCGCAGGTCTGCTCAACATCATCTCTGTGCGCCGCGATGGCCAGCACGTCGGCCCGGAATGCATGGGCTCCGAACTCAGCGGCCTCGGCGAGCATAGCAGGCATTGTGATCAATACACGGTGTTGTTCGTGTCTGTAACGGAATCCATGTACGCCACGTCGTAGGCCGTGCCGGTCACCGTCACGTATTGATTGTCGATCGACGAGCCATCCTTGGTGGAGTAGATGTACACCTGCCCCCCTTCCGCGGCATAGATCTTGTGCAGACCGGCCACGGCGGCGATGCCGGTGGCGTTGCCGATATACGGCTCCAGCAACACCACTTTGTTCGTCGAAGTGTTGTACATCGTCAGGCAGCCGTAGCCGCTGGCTGGGTTCGTCGCATAGCGCACACCCACCGTACAGCCTGTCATGGCGATCCAGAGCGTGTTGTCGTCGGCTTCGATCATCCGGCTCATCGCGCCCGGCTGCCCATCGCTGATCGCCACCGGACTGCCGGCTGTGTTGTTGCTCAGATTCACCTGGGTCAGATTGCCGCCAAAGAGCGTCTGTCCATTGATTGTCTGGGCCGACTGTCCCACCACGAACATGCGATTCGACGAGCTGGTATCAATCAGCGCATTACTCGCTCCACCGGGAATGGGAATGTTCACCATCGGCTTCGCGTTGGCGTTCGGACAAGCCGCAACCGCCGGCAGATTACAGGGCAGCAGACCCGAATTCTTGTTCACCAGAAAGATCAGCGGCGAAACCGGCAGCAGAGAGACGGAAGAAGCCGTGCCGCCGCACTCCGGTCCGCAACTCAACACGTAGGCCGTGCTGCCATCTTGAGAGAAAAGCGCCTTCACCGGCCGATCAAAAGTGAGCGGCGCACCGTAGTAGTTGCCCGTCGAGTCAAGATGATCAGGACTCTGCGCTTGGAAGAGGCACCAGATCGGCCCGTTCTGCGGCTCGCAATCCACCGCCGCCTTCGGCCACGTTGTGGGCCCGCCGGAGTAGGCGAGCGACTGCGCCGTCGTCAGCTGGATCGGAAAGTACGCGTAGTTCGAGTTCTGCACAAATGCCAGCGCCATCGATCCACCCGGATTCACGCTCACGCGGTAAATACCCGGAAGGCTCAACGCAACGGCCGTGCTGTTGGCCTGGTTCACGATGGTGAGCACATGCGCCGCCTGGCTGGCTGCAACGACATACTGCAGATTACGTGTGACGAAGATGCTGGATGACGGGCCACTCAGCCCACTCACCGTGCCGGTAGTCTTCTCGCTCTGATAGTTGGTCAGGGTAAAGCTGCCGTCGCCCGCGCCATAGACTGCGCCGGTCTGCTCTTCGGGCATGTTCTGGATCGTGACAGGCAGTGCGCCGCCAAATCCCGAAACCGAAAACGAGGCAGGTGAGCCGTTGTAGCCCTGGCGGATGTCGTAATAGGCATCCACTATCTCGAGAGCGCCCTTGCTCAACGCGCCGGGGTTTTGGACGGCAATGAGAACGCGATTGACGAGCCCGCTGGGCGGAAGCACGCGGCCGTCAAAATAAGAGGTTTTGCCACAGCCTGCCAGCGCACCGGCCACCGCAACGGCCGCGGCGGCGCTTATCCAAAGACTTCTCTTCTTCAAAATTCTTTACCCCGAAAATCCCTTATCTCGACCGAAAGCGCGGAGCGAGTCCGAGTGAGTGTGCGAATTGATGCGGTTCGGCGAGGCGGGCGCGAGCAGAAACCCGCAGCCTTTTGCCCTATTCTGCCGAAGTTATAACTCCCGAAGTATAACAAAGCGGGCCTCTCTTCCGAGACCTGAACCGGCCGCGCGCGCGGACTCCACCGACAACTCCGCAGGCGATGCGATAGCATTTGAAAAGCATGACCCGATTTGCTGAAATCTTCGCCGATCGCCCTTTGCTTGCCGACGGTGCCATGGGTACCGTGCTCTATACGCGCGGCATTTTGATCAATCGGTGTTATGAAGAATTGAATCTCTCCGATCCGAACCTGATCCTCGGCGTGCACGAGGAATATCTGCAGGCCGGCGCGGAGATTCTTGAAACCAATACCTTCGGCGGCAATCGCTTCCGGCTCGCGCGCCATGGCTTGGGCGAAAAGGTAAAAGAGATCAACGCAGCCGGCGTGCGGCTGGCCCGCCAGGCCGTGGAACGCCTCAAAGAAAAGCAGACCGGCCAGGCCTGGGTTGCCGGTTCCATCGGTCCCCTGGGCGTGCGCCTCGAGCCGCTCGGCAAAACCGGCCTCGACGAAGCCCGCGCAGCTTTCGCTGAACAGATCACGGCTCTGACCAGCGACAGTTCCGAAAACGATGCGAAATCCGGTCCGAAGACCGGCCCGCGATCCGGTGTCGATCTGCTCATTATCGAGACCATGCCGGCCCTCAACGAAGCGCACCAGGCTCTCGAAGCGGCTCGCGCCGTGGCTCCGCATCTGCCCGTACTGGTCATGGTCACGGTCGACGATGAAAGCAACTGCCTTGACGGCGCCTCGGCCGCGCAGGCTGCGGCACTGCTCACCGAGTGGGGCGCCGACGCCATCGGCGTCAACTGCTCCACCGGCCCGACGACTGTGCTGACGGCAGCCGAAGCCATGCGCAGCGCCACGACGCTGCCGCTCGCCGCCATGCCCAACGCCGGTCTGCCCCGCGCCGTGGAGGGCCGCAATATCTATCTCTGCTCGCCTGAATACATGGCCAGCTTTGCCCGCAAGGCCATCAACTCCGGCGTGCAACTGGTCGGCGGGTGCTGCGGCACCACGCCCAATCACATCCGCGCCATGCGTTCGGCGATTCGTGCGCTCGATGAGCAAGCCCGCGTCACCGGCCATGAGGTCACGCCGGTGCTGAATGCCGAGACGCCGCCGGCGCCGCTCCGCGAGCGGTCGCGCATCGGTGCGCTCCTTGGCGAAAAGCAGTTCATCACGCTGGTCGAAATCGAGCCGCCCAAAGGCATCGACTGCTCCAGCGAAATTCGCGCGGCGGAGATGTTCGCCGGCATGGGCGTCCACGGCATCAATGTCAACGGCGAGCCGCACTCCTCGGCTCGCATGAGCGCGCAGAGCCTTTCCATTCAGATTCAACAGCACACCGGAATTGAAACGATCCTCCATTACACCTGCCGCGACCGCAACATCCTTTCCATACAGTCCGATCTGCTGGGCGCGTCGTCCATAGGGATTAAAAACATCCTCTGCGTAACCGGCGACCCGGCCAAAACCGGCAATGTGCCTGATGCCACTGCTGTCTTTGACGTTGACTCCATCGGCCTCGTCAACATGGTGAGCCGGCTGAATCGCGGTCTCGACGCCGGTTCTAACGCAATCGGCGCCAGCACCAACTTCACCATCGCCGTCACGGCCAATCCTGGCGCACCGGATATGGAAAACGAGTTGCGCCGCTTCGCCTTTAAGGTCGAGGCCGGCGCCGAGTACGCCATCACCCAGTCAGTTTTCGACCTGCGCCTGCTCGAAAACTTCCTGGAGCGGATTCGCGAGCATCGTATTCCCGTCATCGCCTGCATCTGGCCGCTCACCAGTCTGCGGAACGCCGAGTATCTCAAGAACGATCTGCGCGTCTCCATGCCCGAGGAGATCATGCTGCGCATGGCCCAGGCCGACACGCCCGAGGCCGCGCGCCGGGAAGGCATCCTCATTGCGCAGGAGATGATCAGCGCCGTGCGCCCTTACGTCGACGGCGTGCAGGTCAGCGCTCCTTTCGGACGCTACAACATCGCCGCAGAAGTTGTGGCCTGCGTTCTGCCCAAGAGCGCCGCACGAACGGAGTCCTAATCCATGCCATCCTTCGAAGAATCCCTCAAAAAACTCGAAACCATCGTGGAAAAGCTTGAGCGGGGTGATCTCGCGCTCGAAGATTCGCTCAAGCTCTTCGAAGAGGGTGTAGCGCTCTCAGCAGCCTGCAAGCAGGAACTCGATGCCGCCGAAGGCAAGGTGCAGGTACTCATCAAGCAGCGCGACGGCTCCTTAAAGGCCGAACCCTTCCTCACCGAGAAACAATAACCCCGCCCGACCAGCGGATGCTCGTTATGGATCCGTCCCTGTTATCTCTGAAAACGACGCAATCGCGCCTGCACCAATCCGCAGAGGTCGCTCCCGCAAAGATCTGCCGATCTTCGAGAATTGCTCCCGTAGGGAGCGAAGGAAAATAGCCCAGGGTGAAACCCTGGGAACACAAGCACAATGAGAACCGCGCCCCGTAGGGGCAGCGCGAATCAACTCACCCCAGCATCTCCGGCTTATGCGCCGTGCCGTCAAAATGCGCCGTCGTCTTGTAGAGCTCAAATTTGCCCTCAACCGCCACCGTGCGCGTGCGTTCCAGTAAGGCATCCACCTGTGCGACGCTCATCGGCTTGAAGGTGCGCGTCGCCTCAAAAGCCTGGTCGAGAATCTGCGGACTGTCGATACCCGTGATCTGCACCGCGACCGGCAGATTCAGGCAATAGTGCAACCCTTCGATCGGCTTGATCGTGTTGCTGTCGAGAATGAAATGATCGCCAAAGCACTTCATGCCTAGCGGAGCAATCCCCTCGCGCATAAGCACCGGCAGCACCTCATGCCCGAAGCTGCGGAAATGCGCGTCCATCACATTCAGCGGCATCTGCACCGCATCGAAGTGAAACCCATGCGCCTTCGCTGTCTCCAGCATCCGCAGATGCACGTAGGGATCTTTGTGTCCGGTGAAGCCGATATACCGCACCTTGCCGGCCTTTTTCGCTTCAAGCATCGCTTCCATCGCGCCGCCCTCGCTAAAGATGCGGTCCGGATCTTCCAGCCGGATCACCTCGTGAAACTGCATCAGGTCCACGTGATCGGTCTGTAGCCGGTGCAACGATTCGTCAATCTGCTGCGCACAGGCCTTCTTCGTCCGCCCATCGATCTTCGTCATCAAAAAGACCTTGCTGCGATAGCCGCCGCTCGCGAGCGCCTTGCCCATTCGCACTTCGCTCTCGCCGCTGTTGTAGTCCCAGCAGTTGTCGAAGAACGTAATGCCGCGATCGGCGGCCTGATGCATTAGCTGAATCGCGTCCTGCTCCGCAAGCTGCGCCCTGCCGATGTGGTAGCCGCCCAGCCCAATGGCGGAGACGCGCTCGCCCGTGCGTCCCAGCGTGCGATAGATCATGCCATTCGAAGCCGGCTTCGCCTCCTCCGCTGAAACCAGCGCCGCCAGCATGTGGATGGTTGCTGCCGCGCTCGCCGTCGCCGTCGCGGCCTTGAGAAACTCTCGTCTCTGCATGACTTCCTCCTGCAGTGTGCGCTCTCTCAGAAATGAATGCTAAAACGTTTCATAAACCTGTTTTGTGTCAGGGCACGACTTTAGCCATGGCCGCAGACGGCGCATAAAACGCGGGGCTTTCGCCCCTGAGGGATTACGCGAATCTTCGAAATGATTTATGAGACATGCTCATGCATCCACTCACCGAGCCCGATGCTCTTCATTATGCGCCCGCGCGGTCAAAAGCTTCTCACGCAGCCACAACCGCATCTCAGGTGAGATGCGCTCAAACGAAGCAACGTGAAAGATCGGTCCTGATCCCTTCTTATCTTCGAATGCGCCTTCGAGCATCTGATCAAACTCCGCGTGTTCGATCAATGCATCCGCAAATGGAACGGCCTGTTGAAAAGACGATTTGTCGTCCGCACTATCGGGCCCTCGACAAACAAGAAGACAGAGATCAGGCCGCAGATGATGCACAATCCGATTGGATTCGAAGATGACATGTGAGTCCCGTCCGATCGCCGACCAAAGCCCGTCAAGAACTAACGGAAAATTCGCCTCATCCAGCGCCGTCAGCAGAAAGGCCCGTTTCGCGCCTGCAGCAAGATACCGAGCTGTATCGCTTCCCTGCCCAGGCGTCTCTTCTTCCCACACAGGTTCAGAAGTACTGTGTTCATGAGCAGTGATCTTCACCGCTGTCCACGAAAGCTCGGGCAGTACAGCAATCAACCCGCAGACCAGCGCCGTCTTCCCAACCCCACGCCCGCTGCCGCCAACAACGATGATGGCCACTGTTCTCTGTTCTCTGTTCTCTGTTCTCTGTTCTCTGTTCTCTGTTCTCTGTTCTCTGTTCTCTGTTCTCTGTTCTCTAGTCCCTAGTCCCTAGTCCCTGCCTTTTAGCCAAGCGCACCAACACTGCCTGCTCGCGCAGCACCTGCTTCAGCGGCCGCGCTGGCGTGCCGTACAGCACGGTTCCCGGCCTCAGTCCTTCGTTGGTCACTGTCTTGCCATTGAACACGCCCGACTGTCCGCCGAGAATCACGCCCGGACCCACATGCGCATGATCGCCAATACCTACCTGGCCCGCAAGAATTGCGCCCTTGCCCACGCTCGATGAACCACTGATCCCCGTCAGAGCTACCAGAATCACGTCCTCGCCAATCTCGCAGTTGTGCCCCACATGCACAAGATTGTCGATCTTCGTTCCACGCCCGATGCGCGTCTCTTCGAGCGCACCGCGATCGATCGTCGAGTTCGCGCCGATCTCTACGTCATCCTCGATCACCAGCGTACCCTGCTGCGGAAACTGCGCATACGCGCCCGTCTTTGGATCGCGCACGTAGCCGAATCCATCCGCGCCCAGCACTGCACCTGCGTGCACCACCACACGATCGCCAAGAGTCGTTCCCGGATAGAGAACAGCACGCGGATAGATGTGGCAATGAGCACCCACGCGCACGCCCGCACCGATCACCGCTCCCGCTTCGACCTGGGTGCCATCTCCGATGCTCACGCCCTGCTCGATGACGGCGTGCGCACCGATTGAGACACTCGCGCCCAACTCCACATGCGCACCAATCGCCGCGCACGGATGAACGCCGGTCGCAGGAAGCTCCGGCGCAAGCAGCTTCGCGGCTTTCGCAAACCAGAGGCGCGGCTGCTCTGCCTCCACAACGCACTTGCCATGCGGATACGTTTCCGCCGCCCCAAGCGGCAATACCACAATCCCCGCATCGCTCGCCAGCACCGCCGTAATCGCAGCCCGGGAATCCGCGAATGCCACCTCGAAGGCCTTCGCCCGCTCGCACGAGTTGACGCCATCGACCAGCCGCTCGGCGTCACCCCGCACCAATATCCCACCGAGCTTTTCGATCAGTTCGCCAAGCGTCATGTTCGTCTGCTCCACTCGCGATTTGAACTCAATAGATCGGTGACTCGCCAGCAGGCCGCGTCTTCCACCGCCGGTGAATCCACAACCACTGGTCAGGATAGCGCCGTATCCAGCTTTCGATCACGCTGGTGCACAACTGCGTGCCGGCAAGAATATCGGCAGTCACATCCTCGGTCCGCGGAATCGCGATCTCCGGCCCAAAGTGCAGCACGTAGCACTGTTCTCGCGGCTCCCACAGCATGAAGCCTGGTAGCACGGCTGCGCCCGTCTTGCGCGCCACGTGAGCCAACCCCGTCGCCGTGCACGCCTGCATCCCAAAGAACTCCACAAACGCGCCTTGCGGCGGCGTCATGTTTGTATCCATCAGGATGCCCACGGTGCCGCCCGCGTGCATAGCCGTCAGCAGCCCGCGCCCGAAGTCATCCTTGTGCAGCACATAATTCCCATGCAGGCAGCGGATGCCGTTGACGAATGCATCGAGCCGCCGATTATCCAGCCGGCGAATCACCATCCCCATCGGGTGGCCCATCAGGGAGTGATAGAAGCTCGAAAGCTCCCACGCGCCCAAATGACCCGTAACCACCAGAACGCCCTTGCCGCGATCCCGTGCCGCCAGGTAGTGCTCCAGGCCCTCGGTACGCAGCCACGCGCGCGTATTCTCTGGCGTGTAGCGCGGCATCCGGCAAAACTCCACCAACTGCCAGCCAAGATACCGGTACACGCAGCGGAGAATTTTTTCTCGCGCGTCGGATGAGAGCTCCGGCAGAGCCATCTCCAGATTGCGGCGGCCCACCCTGCGCAATCGGCCGAAGGCCCGATAAACAAAAAAAGCGAGAAGCTCCCCTATCAGGCGCGCCACTCGACGCGGCAGAACGCCCAGCGTGCGCGCGATCGCGACAACTAGCCAGTACTCCAGCGTTTCCCGCATTGATGAAAACAAAGTACAGTGTACGCGTTTGCCCTCGCGCCTCTCGCTTATAGAGGTGATCCGCAGGCAATACCACGAATGAATCTGGTTATTGAAGTTGGCTGCAATCCGCCATACTCCCGGCAAACCGAGGTCATTTGTCCCGGAGGGGTGAGCCGAAGATAACCCAGGGCGAGCGCAGCGAGCCCACGAACAGGTCTTTGTTCGTGGGGTGCTTCGCAGCCCTGGGAAGACGACCAAAGATTCCGCCCCGTAGGGGCGGTGCGAACTCTCAGGAACCTGATTTCTATCTGCAATGGCCCTGACTCAAGGCGCGAGGACAAGCAATCCTCGATTGAGCCAAGCAAAAAGGTCTGCCCGTCACTGACACGAGCAGGCCTCCGCTACACAAAGCTCGCTCTTCGCTCAACCTCTGTCGATCAGTGGTTCTTAGCCTGCACAAAGTAGTGCGCCACATCCTTCACGAACGGCACCGCCCCGGCTGGCACCGCGACATGGCCCTGCAGCACGTTCTTGAACTCCTGCGGAGCGCCGTAGTACGTTTGCGTATCGTCGAGGTTCTGGCTCACGCTCGTGCCATCGAGATCGATTCCGGCAAATAGCCCTTTATTCCGCGAGTAGCTGAGCAGCTCGGCGTTCATCTTCCAATCTGTCGCAGCCTGGCCCGACCGGCCGACGGGTCCCGCAGCAGCCGAGGCATCGCCACCGATTTTGAACTTATTCTTGAGCAGATCCTGGAATCCTTGATCGTTCACCGCCACGAGCACCAGGTCTGTCGACTGCCCGCCAATCTGAAATCCAAATGACCCGCCCGCCATGCGGATAAACACCGGAGCGCTCCAGCCCTGGCCGGTGCGGCAGGTTACAACGCCCTGGCCGTACTGGGCGCCAAACACAAAGGCGCCTTTGATCATGCCCGGCACCACGGCCACACAGGTCGCCGAGTGCAGAATATTCATCGGGATGGTATTGTCCTGGGCGCTCATGATCTGGTCCAGAACCACCTTGGCCGAATCGATTCGATCTTGCAGATCCTGCCGTGACGACGCCGCGAAGGCGGTGGACGAAAGCAACACGCAAAGGGAGAACGCGATCAGGGTCTTTTTCATTGAAATCGGGGTCCTTTCTCTTTGAGGGGACGTTTGCAGTCCGAATGCGTAAGCATCTAGATGGGATGCCTAGAGCGTGTTTCATAAATTTGCCTTGTGAAAGGGCACGACTTCAGTCGTGCCGAAACGCGGTAGAGATCTCGGGCTTTAGCCCCTGATGGACAACGATTCAGTTCTTTGAGACCGCTGCTGAAACACGCTCTAGTCATTTCGTATCAGAGCCTCGAAACCTTGCCAATTGTAGAAGACTTCTGAATCAGCCTACAGCATTGCCAGCGGCCCGCCGCCTCTCAACCGACGAGGAGGCCTCATAGACGCCACGGGCATTCAAATCTTTACTGTCCAGGCACGGACCGCACAAGAGCTTCAAATCACCTTAGCTGGACAGATTTCGTGGCGAGATTTTGATGCAATGGGTAAGATGCGTAGGTTTAACTATTTGAATATATTGTGAATAGTAAGAAGCAAAAAAGAGGAGTTCACAGGCGACATGGAGACATGCTGCCTGGGAACTCCTTTCCCCAGATCTGCGTTGTTTCTGTCAATAAGATTGTGGAAAAGGGGGTGTCGGCACAAGAGTACTTAGGGTCAATGCCTGTAAGTAACCAATCTGTTTACTATTGAGTAATATCCTTCGGAGGGGCATCTGAATCCCGTTTTGCCCCCTCCCGCAGAGACCGGCCCAGCGGCGACATTGACAGCTTGATGCGGTTGTCTGCGCCTGTCTTCCGCATAAGCCGGCCCACATACGCCTTTACCGTGCGTTCTTCGATGCCAAGCTGTTTTGCGATCTCGCGATTCGAGCGGGCCATCAGGATCAGTTCCAGAACCTGCTGCTCGCGCGAGGTGAGTTGCACGTTGGCCGCCATGGACGTAGTCTCTGGAACCTTCAGCAGCCGGTCGATCAACTTCGAGAGCAGCCGCCGCGGCGCCCAGATCGATCCGGAGGTGACGACCTCGACCGCCTGGCGCACCACGTCTGGTCCAGCGGTCAGATCGAGATAGGCGCGCGCACCGGCCACAATCGAGCTCAGCACCAGCTCGTCGTCGCGTTCAGGCCCAATGACAATCTGGCGAATATCCGGCCGGATCTGGCGAATGGATTCCAGCGTCTCCAACCCGCCTGAGGACGCCTGCAGATCGACTACGAGATATTCCAGGCCCGGATCACCCAGCAACTCCGCCATGCTGCCTACGACTGGCATAAGGCGCGGCTGGCCCGCCTGTGCCGGCAGGTCAAAGACTGTGGCCAGACCCGCAAGCCGGATCGGTTCCCCGGCGACTACTCCAATGCGGATCGGGTCTGGACTTGCGTTTGCCATAGCGAGGCTCCCATCAGCAGTTTGAGCGGTTTCTGTTGCGCCCTCGCCATCTCGTCTAACGCCCCGCTTCCGTAGGTCGCGTCGAGATCAGCTTCAGTATCGCAACAGGAGAGCGAATATTCCGGCGGCTCAATCTTGTACGTGCTGAGCTCAGCACGATTGTCTAATGAAAGGCAGCTCTCAACGTGCGTGGCTGCCAGCCCTCACAGCTTGGGCAAAACAATGCCCTGCTGCTTCTGATACTTGCCCTTGCGATCGGCATAGCTCGTCTCGCAGGGCTGATCTCCCTGGAAAAACAAAATCTGGCACAAGCCTTCGTTCGCGTAGATCTTGGCCGGCAATGGCGTGGTGTTTGAAATCTCGAGGGTCACAAACCCCTCCCACTCCGGCTCAAACGGCGTCACGTTCACGATGATGCCGCAACGCGCATACGTCGACTTGCCGACGCAGATCGTCAAAATATCCCTGGGAATCCGAAAGTATTCAACCGACCGGGCCAGCGCAAAGGAATTCGGCGGAACAATCACCGACTGTGCCTGCACCGAGACAAACGAACGCTCATCGAAGGCCTTGGGGTCGATGATGGCGCTGTTCACGTTGGTAAAGATCTTGAACTCGTCCGAGACCCTCAGATCGTATCCGTACGACGAAAGACCGTACGAGATCACGCCGGCGGCCACCTGCTTCTCGCTAAAGGGCTCGATCATGCGGTGGTGGATTGCCTGGTCCCTGATCCAACGGTCGCTCTGAATTGACATGGGTCTCCTGGACGGCGGCGCTTTTTCTCCACCGGAAAATTGCCACGGTTGCTCCAACTGGCTGATTCATCTTACGAAAGGCTTCCGCCAATTGACAACGCTTACGCTCTGTGGATTCCCCGGCCTCCCACAGGAAATCACGGAACGCGAGTTCTGTGACCGCCTTGATCTACGCACCTGAATCGATTTGATTCTGGATTTCTAGCGCCGGAGGCGCAGAGAGATGTTAGCCCCGCGCTTCAGCGTAGGGAATAGATACCCCTAGACGATATAGGAACCCCGGAGTGGGCGGCGCAGGCTCATGCAAGTCGCTCCGCAAAGACCCTCTCCCCCGCGTTTTGCTGTAAAATTCCCCGAGCGATGCGGTAGCTGTTTGCTAATCGCCGCAAAATCTGTAGTATGAGCGATGTAGCATCCCAATTCGCGCCAGCGAGGAGACTCCATTGATCAAACAGGACATCGTTCATCAAGTGATCGAGCGTACCGGTCTGCCGCGTACCAAGGCCGAGGCGGCCGTCGATACAGTCTTCGAGGGCCTCAAGCAGGCCTTGGCGGCCGGCGAGCGCATTGAACTGCGAGGATTCGGCGTCTTCAGCGTCCGCGCGCGCAAAACCGGAATCGGCCGCAATCCCCGCACCGGCACGGAGGTCAGCATCGCTCCGGGCAAAGCCGTTCGCTTTAAGCCGGGCAAAGAACTGCACTCCCTCGAGACGGGCAGCTAGCGATTGCGCTCTCTGCTGCGCGAATACGGCCTACCGGCCGTGCTGTTGGCTGCAAGTGTGGTCACCACCACCGCCAACGGCGCCCGGTTCATGCAGAATTTTCTCGAGGGCCTGCCGGCCGGCGTTCGCGATGGCGACCTCTGGCCGTGGGCCTGGCTCGCTGCCCATCCTCACCTCTTTGCCTCGGGCTTCGCCTTCTCGCTCACGCTGCTCGGCATTCTGCTCGTGCATGAGTTTGGCCATTACCTGGCCTGCCGCGCTCATCGCATCCGCGCCACGCTGCCCTGGGTGCTGCCCGCGCCCACGCTCAGCGGCACTGCCGGCGCAGTCATTCAGATTCGCTCCAGCATTCCCAGCCGCGATGCGCTCATGGACGTCGGCATTTACGGCCCGCTTGCCGGCTATCTCGCCTCACTTATCGCCGTAACCAGCGGCTTCCTTCTCAGCCGTCCTCAAAGCATCAGCCCGCCCGCAGGCCTCGCCCGCTTTGGTCATGAACCGCTGACGCTTCGCCTGCTGCATCGCCTGCTCGTCCACTGGGATCCGTCGATCCCCTCCTTCAGTTGGAGCTCGCCCCATCCCGTTCTGCTCGCCGGATGGATCGGCCTCTTCATCACCTCGCTAAACCTCATCCCCACCGGCCAGCTCGACGGCGGCCACATCCTCTACGCGTTTTCACCGCGCCTGCACAAAGCCTTCACGTGGCTCCTGCCCGCCGTGCTCCTCATCGCAGGTCTCTGCTATTGGGCCGGATGGATTCTCTGGGGACTGCTTCTCCTGCTGCCCGCCATGCGCCATCCGCGCGTTCTTCTCGCATCGCGCCTGAGCCGCGGACGCATCGCACTCGGCCTCGCCGGCGTCGCCATCTTTTTGCTCACCTTCACACCGACGCCCTTCCACAACGCCTCGCTGCTGCAGTTGCTGCGATGACGATCGCGTTTACGCATAGCGACGATGCGCGCCAAATCAAAGAACCTGTAACAACAGGGAAATCTGCGATAGTCGGAATTCCTTCAAGGATGTTTACCCAAGTTGAAGATTATATTCAGGAGTATCTGAGCTTCAATTGGCTGTCCATTCAGCAAACATGGCTTATACTCCCACTTCTTCACAGCCTCCGCAGCGGATTCGGCGAGCAGAGACGATGGAGATGCCAGCACCTCAAGATCGTGAATCCTACCGTCAGTTCCGATCGTGGCCGCGAGCACTACAACGCCCTGTTCGTGATTCATTTTCGAAATTTGAGGGTAGACGGGCTCCGTCGTCTTCACCAGAGATCCCATCACTGTATTGCTCTGATCCTTACTCTCCGAGATTCTTGCGGACCGTTCTAAGGTGGCATCCGCAGGCGGACTGAATACCGTGTCGGCGGGTTTGAGTTCTTCGATAGCGTTCACAGCGACGGAAAAGACAGTCTCCTCGCCGTATTTCACCATAACTTGTCGCGCCAAGTAGTGGCCCTGCGTCACTACCAACTGGTCATATTGCCTCATGAGCTGGTGGGAATAAGCAACTCGCAACGCCATCGTGGCTGGCTCGAAACAGTATTTGTCCGCTAAAGGCATGAAGCCCGGAGTTCCCAACTTAGACCATTGCTGCGTCGCGAAAACGCAGGCAAACTCCGGTTTGTCAGACGGTAACATCCTTAAATCAAGCTTTATCTTGCCGGATTCCAGAAATCCGCGTTGTGGTAGTGGTGAAAGAAGAATCTCTTCGATGGTTCTCTCGAAATATCGCAATGGCTTCCCGGTTTCTTTGCTATACACCGCTCCATCGGCGGTGACCCACTTCGTGGTCTCTGCTCCGGCTCTTGTCCAATCGCTTCGATGCACTTTTGGTGAGGCCCACCAATACTCCCACGCTCCCTGTTCTGTCGGATTTCCTTTCACGTCATAGAGCTGATAAGTAGCTTTCAGATGCCATGGCTTCAGCGCCGGCGAATTGAAGTCATAGAGAGGCTTCGCCGCATCAAGGATCGCGCTCGGCTCTTTCGGAACGTTAGACTCTGGGTTGGCAGCGGGTTGACTCAAGCCTCGCACGAGGGCCGTGAGAAATAGGACAGACAAGATAAGCGAGCGCATTGTGCTGAAAGGCTAACAGGTCAAGTGTGTAGCGCCTAGGCCAAATGTATAACGCCTAATGTGTCGTTCGCCTGAGCCTGGAGACTTGCAAAACTTTGCACAGCGCAAAGCTACTTCGCCAAGCAGCCAACTTTCCAACCCGCTGCTTTCATCACAATCAACCGCGTCCACATCCATCACTAGATTTCCCCGCGCCATCTTGGTCGCGACAAGCGCATTCAAGCATGCAGCCGAGTAAGAGTCCTCGGCTATCCGCGCTTACGGTGTGCCCATTCCGTGTGGTGGTCGGCTATCCGGACAGAATCCAGAACCTAGGAAGAACCCGGGCGAGCCAAATATTGCCGTTATTGGGACAGAAAAAGCAGAGCAGGCTGCATCTCACTATGCACATCGGGCTGTGCGTCGGACTGCACATGCGGAAGTGCCGCATGTTTGGGAGCGCTGCATGTATCGGCTTTTCCTTTCCCCTCTTTGTTTGTTTGCATTCGCATTCCAGATCTTAGTCATCGCCGGATGCGGCGGTCCAACTTTAACGACCACCACGGGCAGCGGAGGTGGCAACCCCCCAGGCTCCGGCGGCGGATCGGGGACTCCCAACAGTGCGGTATGCGGCGGTATGGGATCTGGATATAACAACCAAAATGGCTCAGTAAACGGCATTTGGTTGCAAACCCCCGCACCAGGTGAGAACCCGAGCAGTGTTCAGGTGAATGCAACCGCATACGCCACCGCCGCTATCAGCCGGTGGACAGTTTGCCTCGACGGTCAAGCCGTGTATCAGGCAAATAACGCTGCGACTTCCATCTCCCAACCGATCAATATCCCCACTGGCCAGCATCTTCTCTGGGCAACGGTGTCGGACGTCAAAGGAGATTCCAACAGATCGGAAGTCAGGCTGATCCAGGTTGGGCCGCCACCGCCGAGCAGTACTGTGCTGCCGACCCCACCGGCAAACGCGCAGGTGCTCACGGGGATGCAGAATGACACCGCCAACTGGAGCATCTGCAGCCTCTGCGCGGCGGGCACCAACACGGCAGGGACCTACTGGATGGCACCTTCCCAAAGCCAGCCCTCGTTGAGCGGCAGTAGCCTCGAGATGTATGCCGACGGACCGTCCTGGAGCAATGTGCTGTTTATGGACACGATGTTGGGCACCAGTTCCAATACCCATTTTTTATGGGACTTCTGGGTCTACCACGACCCCGCGGCCGAAAACCAGTTCTGGGCCTCGGAGTTCGATCTCTGGGTGGTTCTCAGCGGCAAGGAATTCATGATCGGCAGCCAGTGCGATTTTGGCGACGGCTACTGGTCCACCTGGGATAGCCAGGGCGATCGTTGGGTTCTGAATGGAATCTCTTGTCCGCACTGGACGCCGGGCTGGCACCACGTTCAGTGGTATCTTGAGCGCATCAGTCCCACGCAGTATCGCTACGACACGCTGGTCTTCGATGGTCAAGGCTACGGATTCAATCAGACCTGGAACACCAACGACACCACTTGGCCGGATATGGTCGGCGTCCAATTCCAACTGGACCAGGATCCCACCGGCACTCCACTTCACGAATGGGTCGATAACGTGACACTGACGATGTGGTAAAGCAAGCGGCTTGCGGTCGTAGCTGATCGATGTTGCACCGGGCCTACGATGTTGCACCGGGCCTCGGAGCGGCTGGGGTCTCTAAATCACGCACGCGATCGCGACGAGACAAACTTATTCGTAGCGCAGGGCAATCACCGGATTGACTCGGATTGCCTTGAGCGCCGGTCCCAGGCTCGCCATCAGCGAAACCACGGTGAGGAAAACGGTGATGCCCAGGAAAGTCAACGGGTCGTAGAAACTCACTCCGTAGAGAAAATCGATAGAGCCTGGGAAGGCGAGCGTGCGGTGCAACAGCAGAGATAACCCCGCGCCGCCGGCAAGACCGATGATTAATCCAATCAGCACGGGTCGTAGTCCTTCCATCGCGATGCGCTGCAGCACGCGGCCGGCAGTTGCGCCAAGGGCGATGCGCACCCCGATCTCGCGCGTCCTCTGGCTCACCACGTAAGCCATCACGCCGTAGATTCCGATCCCTGCCAGCGAGAGCGCCAGCAGCGCAAGGATTGCCGCGAGCATTGCCAGTGCACGGGCCAGCGTTCGTTGCGGCGCAAGCAGCATCGTCTCCACATTCCACATGGAAACGCTGGCGGCGATGTCGTTATTGAAACCTCGCAAGCGTGTCCACAATCCGGCAATCGAAGTCTGCTGGTCCCCGCGAAGATTGAAGAACACCGGATAGAGCTGCGTCGGATCGGCCGCGAGATAAACGCGCGCCGGATCCACACGGGTGAGATTTGCAAACCGCACATCCTTGACGATGCCGATGATTTCAAAGTCAGTCCGCTTGCCATCGAAGTGCAGGTCGAGTTGGAAGTGCTTTCCCAGCGGGTCTTCATTCGGCCAGTAGAGCCGCGCCGTCGACGCACATACAACGGCTACATGGGCTCCTGTTGATGTTTCGTGAGCCGTAAAGTTCCTGCCGCGCAAAAGCGTGATTCCCATTGTGTTCAGAAAATTATCGGAGGCATAACCGGCCAGCGTCCGGCCCTCGATCGAGCCCTCCACAGCACCCGGCCGCTTGACAAAGATTGGCGGCGTCCATGTGCCCATCATTGGCGCTGTGCCGTACGAAACATTCGCCACTTCCGGCGCAGTTTTGAGCCAATCGGTCAAACGATGAAACTCTGCTGCCGCCCTCACCGGCTCATCGCCAAAGTTTGCTCGCAGCAGGTAGATGCCCTGGGTGTCAAATCCAGGATCTGCGGCCTGCGAGCGCGCCAGTCCGCGAATCAGCAGACCAGCGCTGCTCAGCAACAGCATCGATACCGCGACCTGTCCGCAGATGAGCAACCCGCGCAGCCGCGAGCGATCCATGCCGCGCCCGAATGACGTGCTCTCATCCTTAAGCGACGTGTTGAGGTCGGGCTTTGTGAATTGAAGCGCGGGCGACAGTCCGAAGATGAGTCCCGTCGCGACTGACAGGCCGAGCGCATAAGTCAGAACGCGTGTATCAGGATTCAGGTTGAGGCTCAGAACGAAATCGCTGCCCAGCTGGCGCACAAGGATCTGATCCAGCGCGATCCAAAGCAACTTGCCGGCCGCTGCCGCGAGCGCCAGTCCAGCCACGCCGCCAGCCAGCGCCAACAGCATGCTTTCAGTCAGCAGATGGCGAATCACCCGGGCGCGGCTCGCGCCCAGCGCCAGCCGGACACTGATTTCTTTTTGCCGCGCTGCTCCTCGCGCCACCAGCATATTGGTCACGTTGGCGCACGCCACCAGCAGCACGAGAATAAAGATCACCATCACAGCTCCGACTCCAGCGCGAAAGCGAGGATCGTTTGTGTTGCCGAAGAACGCCGTGCGCTCCAAGGCAACAGCAAGTGTGCGGTCTTTTGTCACGTAAGTTGTGGTGAACTGCCGCACCAGCGAATCCGTTTGTGCCTGCGCCTGCTTCAAGCCAATCCCCGGATCGAGATGCGCCAGGATCTGCAGTTCAAAATCAGTGGGCTTATGCAACCAGTCCTGCCCCGGAACCAGTTGCCCCTGCATCGAAACCGGAGCCCACAAATCAGGCACCTGAGGATTAAGGCTCGTGCCGGTGAACTCCTGCGGCGTGACGCCGATAATCGTGAACGAAGTGTTCCTGATTCTCACAATGCTGCCCAGCACTTGCGGATCGCCGCGGAACTGACGTTGCCAATAGGCATAGCTAAGCACCACCACCGGATTCCCGACCCGATCCTCGTCTGAACCAAACACGCGGCCCAGGCTTGCATTAATCCCCAGCGCACCAAAGTAGTTGCCCGAGACAAGCTGTGCCTGCGCAGGTATGAGCTGATTGCTGCTACTCTCGCCCGGTGCTGCGACAAGCACCTTCACCGGCCAGCTCGCGGCAACGACGCTTTGAAACGCATGTTGCTGATCGCGAAGATTCGCATACTCCGGGTACGAAAAAGCGTACTGATTCTCGCCGATAAACCCGCTCGTGAGCGTTCGTCTCAGGCGCACCACCTTATCGGCGTCGGCAATCGGCAGTGGCTTGAGAGCAACCGCGTTATATGCGGTAAACAGAGTGGTATTCACGCCTACGCCCAGCGCAATAGTAGCGATAGCAACCAGCGTGAAGCCAGGACTGTGAGCCAGTGCGCGTCCGGCGTGGCGAAGGTCCTGCAGAGAGTGTTCCATCCATAACAGCGAGCGCTCATCGCGATGAGCCTGCTTCGCCTGTTCCACTCCGCCATACGCGCGCTTCGCGGCCACTCGCGCCTCCTCCGGCGACATGCCACGGCGTTCGAAATCGTCCGCGATTAAAACCAGATGCGCTTCCACTTCGCGTGCAAGCTCCGCTTCGGCGCGGTCTTTGCGGAACAGATTGCCAAACCTGATGAGAATTCTTCGCAGAAGCGCCATCGTTATTTCTCCTCCGTCAGCAGCTTTTCAACCACTGCCGACATCTGACGCCAGCGCGCGGTCTCTTCCTCGAGTGCCTTCAATCCTGCTTTGGTGATGGTGTAGTACTTCGCTTCGCGATTGTTCTCCGTCCTGCTCCATGCTCCGCGGGTCCATCCGTACTGCTCCAGCCGGATCAGTGCCGGATAGATCGTGCCCTGGTTCAGGTTTAGGGAGTCGTCCGAAATCTGCTGGAGCCGGTTGGCGATGCCATACGCGTGCTGCGGACCCATCGTGGAGAGGGTGCGGAGAATCATGAGATCGAGGGTGCCTTGTAAAATCTGTGCGGGCATTTTCTTCACTTGGAATTCTAGTGAACACGTGTTTCACTAGAATGTCAAGTGGACGCGGCAATCTTTATCTATCGAATAACCGGAAATCCGGCAACTGCCGACTCCGGCCCACTACATCAGCCGCATCGCATCCACGTCCACCACCAGATCCCGTCGGGGAATCTGGGCCTGTTCGGCGTGCGCCAGCATCCCGCGCAGCACCGCATTCAACGCCTTGCGCGTCGCGCCTTTGAGGATCAGATGGAACCGGTAGACACCCTTGATGCGCGCGATCGGCGCAGTGCACGGCCCCAGCACGCGCACAGCTCCGCCGTTCTGGTTTTGCATAAGATATTTGCCCAGCTCCGCCGACCAACCCGCCGCCTCTTCCAGCTTCGGCGACTGCACCAGCACGTTGGCCAGCGCTCCAAACGGTGGATAGTGCATCCAGCGTCGATACTTCAGTTCTCGTTCTGCAAAGGCCGTGTAGTCATGCGCCGTCGCCGTCAGAATCGCGTAGTGATCGGGATAATACGTCTGCACCACAACGCGCCCGGGCAATTCCCCGCGCCCAGCGCGCCCCGACACTTGCGAGATGAGCTGAAATACCCGCTCGGCTGCACGAAAATCGGGCATCGAGAGCGCATGATCGCAGCCCACCACACCCACCAGCGTGACACCGTGAATGTCGTGCCCCTTCGCGATCATCTGCGTGCCCACCAGCAGGTTGATCTCGCCCGAGTGCAGCCGCGCCAGCAATTTCTCTAGGTCGTGTCGCCCGCGCACCGTATCGCGATCCATCCGCCCGATCCGCGCGCCGGGAAAGATCTCCGCCAGCCGCTCCTCGCCCTGCTGCGATCCCGCGCCGAGATAGTAGAGATATTCGCTCTCGCACTTCGGGCACTTCGCCGGAACCGTGCGCTTGTAGCCGCAATAATGGCACTCCAGCCGCTGCCCCGCATGTGCGTGCTGATCGTCACCTGCAGGCTTGTGATGCGTCAGCGCGATCGCGCAGTTCTGGCACTCCAGCTTCTGCCCGCAGGCCCGGCAGATCACGGCAAACGAGTAGCCCCGCCGGTTGAGCAGAATCAGCGCCTGCTCGCCGCGCTCCAGCGCAGCCTTCGTCTGCTCGATCAGCGAACGCGAAAAAAGCTGCTCCTGCGCCGTCTCTTGAAACTCGCGCCGCATGTCGATGAGTTCCACCTCGGGCAGCGGCCGGTTCATCACCCGCTCGCGTAACTCGATCCGCGTGTATTTGGCGTGCATATCCTTCCCGGCGCTGGCGTTCTGCCAGCTTTCAAGCGAGGGCGTCGCCGAGCCCAGCACCACCGTCGCGCCCGCCAGCTTCGCCCGCATCACCGCAACATCGCGCGCGTTGTAGCGCGGCGTCTCCTCCTGCTTGTAGCTCTGGTCGTGCTCCTCATCCACCAGAATCAGCCCCAGCTTCGGCGCAGGCGCAAAGATCGCCGAACGCGTGCCCACCACGATCGGCGCCTCGCCGGAACGAATGCGCCGCCACTGCTCGCTGCGTTCCTCCGGCGTGAGCGCCGAGTGCAGCAGCGCCACGCGCTGCCCAAAGGCGCGGTCGAGCAGCCCCGCTGTCTGCGGCGTCAGCCCGATCTCGGGCACCAGCAAAATCGACGCCAGCCCGCGATCAAGCGCCTGCTGCATCGCCGCCAGATACACCGCCGTCTTTCCGGAACCGGTCACGCCAAAAAGCAAAAAGGGATGAAATCCTCCGAGCGCGGCGGTGATTGTGCCGAGCGCCTCCGCCTGCGCAGCGTTCAGATGGATCGGCGCGTCGGACGGCGTCAGGCCGCCCAGCCGAAACGCCGCCGGCCGCTCTTCGATGCGCACCAGTTCGCGCTTCACCAGCGTCTGCAACGTCGAGGACGACAACCCGCGCCGCCGCAACTCGTCGAGCGGCAATTCGCCATCGCACGCAGCCAGCTCCGCTAGGATCGCCTGCTGCTTCTCCGTCAGTTTCGGCAATCGGGTCTCCGGAACCAGCACTGCAAAGCGTTCCATGCGCCGCGCGTCCCGCTCCGATGCCGCCGTCTCCCGCGCAATCCACTTCTTGCGCAGCATGCTCGCAATCAGCGCCTGCGAAGTCCCGGTCGCGCTACGCAGCGTGGCCGCTCTAACCGACTCGCCCGCGGCAAGCCGCTCCAGCACACTGATCTCTTGTTCCCGCGTTTCGGATGAAACGTTTCGCGGATAACTTCGTTTGTCATCCTGAGCGAAGCTTGGCGCGTTTTTTGCGCTAAGCGGATTCGAAGGATCTGCGGTTGTTTTTTGTTCAAGCCGCGCACCTCTAAATCCACCATCTCCATCCAGCGCCTTCGCCAGCACATCGCGCCCTAGATCCGTGATGCGATAAGAAATCGTCCGCTTCACCTCCGCCATCAGCGGCAGCATCGCGCGCAGCACCTCGCCCAAGGGAGCGAGATAATACTGCGCTACCCACTCGGCCAGCGTCAGCAACTGCTCGCTCAGCAGCGGCTCTTCGTCCAGAACCGCCTCCAGCGACCGCAGCTCAAACTCCGGCTGGGCCTCCACACCCACAGCCGTCACCACCCCGATCAGCTTTTCATTGCGAAAGGGCGCAATCACACGAGCGCCTCGTTGCGGATGCTGCCCTTCCCGCACCGCATAGGTAAATGTGCGGTCGAGCGGCACCGGCAATGCGACTTCGCAGCACAGAGGCATGAGAGGCAAATTTCAGTGTAACGGGACCAGCCGTGATGGCCGGAGATGAGGACTGGCCATAACAACTCTCGCGAATCACCCCCGCACCAATACCCCTCCGTCACAAAATTGCCGGGCCGTGTAGAAATTCTCCTTTCCCCCTCCGCGCCAGCAGTGCCATACTCACGCAATGAGTAAGCTTCGCAAAACAACGCCCTTTCTCGCCGCGCTGACGTTATCGGCCGCGTCTCTCGCCGCCCAGCCGCCTGCTTCTGACCAGCCCAATGATCCGCTCCATGCCTGGATCGTCGCCAAAGACCCTGCCGCGCTCGAAGCCTGGATCAACCAGCGCCTCGCCGCCGAACAGGCCGACATTGCCAAGCTCGTCGCCGTCACCGGCCCGCGCACCATCGAGAACACGCTGCGCCCCTTTGACGATGCGCAGAACGAGCTCAGCATCGCGGGCAATAATGCCTACCTGTTCTTTTCGCTGGCCGATGCTGCCCCGCTGCGCGACAAGGGCCAGGCGATGACCCAGAAGATCTCCACGGCTGCAACGGACCTGAGCCTCGATCCACGAGTCTACGCCGCTCTCGCAGCTGTTCCATTGCCTACGTCCGATCCCGCAGCGCGCCACTATCTCGAACGCTCGTTGCTTGAGTACCACCTCGCCGGCGTAGACAAAGACGAGGCCACCCGCAAAAAGATTCGCACGTTGCAGGATCGCGTCACCGAGCTATCGCTGACCTTCACGCGCAACATCTCCGATGGCGTGTTATCCGTAAAAGCCACCCGCGCGGAGCTCGACGGCCTGCCCGACGACTACATCGCACGCCACAAACCCGACGCCGATGGCAGCTACACGCTCACTACCGACGAGCCCGACGTAGGCCCGGTGTTGAATTTCTCCAAAAGCGCTGCGTTGCGCCGCAGAATGCTCGAAGCCTACGACAATCGCGCCTATCCCAAAAACGAATCCGTCCTTCGCGATCTGATGCAGGCCCGGCAGGATCTCGCCACAACCCTTGGCTACGCGCGTTTTGCCGACCTCGCCACGGCCGACCAGATGATGGTTACGCCGGCCAACGTCAATCAACTCATCGACCAGGTCGACACCGCATCCAGGCCCGCCGCCAAGCGCGAATACGCCACCTTGCTCGCCTTCGCACAGAAGCAGCAACCCGATCTTCAAAACATCAGCGAAGCCGACGCACGTTACTGGATCGAACAGTATCGCCGCGCCAACTTCAGCTTCGACGCAGAAAGCGTGCGGCCCTACTTCCCTTACGCGCAGGTGCAAACGGGCATCCTCAACACTGCTTCACGGCTCTTCCACGTCTCTTTCAAACCGGTGAAAGATGCGGTCGTCTGGGACGCGTCCGTCGACACCTTCGATGTGTACGACGCGGCATCGCAAGGCCAAGGCAAACTGCTCGGCCGCATCTATCTCGACATGCATCCGCGCACCGGCAAAGACAAGTGGTTCTCCTCAGCTCCTGTCATTCCGGGCATCCGCGGCCGTCAGCTTCCCGAGGGCATGCTGGTCTGCAACTTTACCGGTGGTACGGACGGCGACCCCGGCCTCATGGACTATGACGATGTTGTCACCTTCTTCCACGAGTTCGGGCACCTGATGCATCACATCCTTGGCAGCCAGGGCGACTGGTCCAGCGCCGGAGGATTCAACGTGGAAGGCGATTTTGTCGAGTCGCCCTCGCAGATGCTTGAAGAGATGTTCCACTCCACCGCAATCCTGCAATCCTTCGGCAAGGACTACAAGACCGGTGAAGTCATTCCCGCCGCTCTCATCGCGAAGATGAACGCTGCCGACGCCTACGGCCGCGGACGCTGGTTGCAGAGGCAGCTCGGGTACGCATGGCTGTCTTTGCAAATCTACGATCAGGACCCCGCCAAGGCCGATCTCGACGCGCTCATGCGCGAGAGCAGTACGCGCTTCAGCCTCTTCACGCCGCTCCCCAACCTCCACATGTACGCTTCGTTCACGCACCTCACCGGTTACGCCTCCAACTACTACACCTACGTGCTCGACAAGGTCATCGCCATCGACTTCTTCGCGCAGTTCGACAAGCACGACCTGCTCGATGGCCCTACGGCGATGCGTTATCGGCGTACTGTCCTCGAGCCGGGAGCCACCAAACCCGCCGCAGAGCTGGTGAAAGATTTTCTCGGTCGTCCGCAGAACATGGACGCCTTGAAGACCTGGATGAACGAGGAGTTCGAGTCGCCGGCCACGGGAACAATGTGATCGATCCTGCGTCCGACGAAGCTCGTATCGCCCGGCGGCAAAGCTTCGACGCCGTAGCCTGTCTCTATGACGAGATGCGCCCCGGCTATCCGCCGGCGGTCTTTGATGAAATCATCGCGACCTCCGGCATTGGCTCTCGCTCCCGTCTGCTTGAGATCGGCTGCGGCACCGGCCACGCCACGCTCGTCTTTGCCCGCCATGGCTTCCGCGTCGACGGTGTGGAGCTTGGCGAGAACATGGCTGCGGTGGCGCGCGCAAACCTGGCAGATCTCGATCGCGTCGCCATCATCTGCGCCGACTTCGACCATTGGCGCAGCGCGGAGCGGTATGATCTCATCTACTCGGCCAGCGCCTATCACTGGCTCAATCCCGCCACGCGCATCGAGCACATCGCACATCATCTCGCGCCCGGCGGATGGGTCGCCGTTTGGCGCAATCACTTCATCCGCGGCTCCGGCCCAAGTGACGAATTCTTTCACGCCGCGCAGGCAGTCTACGCCCGTGAAGCGCCCGCACTCGCCGCCAAATTCTCCGGCATGCTCGATCCCACACAGGTCGCGTCCATCGAACGGGAGGAGTGGCTCGCTTCCGGTCTTTTCCGCGATCCTGAAACTCGCGTCTACACGTGGAGCAAACAGTACACCGTCGACGAATACATCCGCATGCTCGACACGCACTCCGACCATCGGCTCCTGCCCGAGGCCAACCGCACTCGCCTCTTTGCCGATCTGGCGCGTCTTGCCGATGATTTCGGCGGCGCCGTTATCCGCGATCACGCCACCATTCTGCACATCGCGCAAAAAGCTTCGTAGATAACAGCGGACGGAGTCACGGGTTCAACCCACAGAATACGCGCGGAATTAAATGCGGGCTTCAGCCCCGGAATACTCGCCCTCAATCCTCTTTGCCCCAATGCAATCGTTCTCCCGTAGGGAGAATCGAGAATAGCCCAGAGTGGAGTGCGCCGCGACCCATCCCGGCAAACGCAATTCTGGGATTGCCGTCGATCCTCATCGTCGCGTCCCGCAAGGCCGCACGAGGATAAACGGATGCACCCTCCCACCGCGCCCGATTACAATTCATTGCTGATGAGTCCTAACGCCGGCACCACCCCTTCGCCTGCATCCGCCGCCTCCGCCAAATCACCCATCACGCTTGCCATCGATATCGGCGGCTCGGGCCTCAAGGCCATGCTGCTCGACCCCGCGGGCAAGCCACTCAGCGAGCGGCAGCGCGTCGAGACGCCCTCGGTGCCCACGCCCAAGGCTGTGCTCGCAGCGCTCGACGAGCTCATCAAGCCCTTCGCCAAATTCGATCGCGTCTCGGTCGGATTTCCCGGCGTCACCAAGAAAGGCATCACCTACACCGCCGTCAACCTGCATCCCGACTGGATGGACTTTCACTTTCAGGAAGAGCTCGAAAAGCGCTGGAAGAAGCCGGCCCGCGTCGCCAATGACGCCTCCGTGCAGGGCTACGGCGCCGTCAAGGGCGAAGGCGTGGAGATGATTCTCACCCTCGGCACCGGCATGGGCTCGGCGCTCTTTACCGACGGCAAGCTCTGCCCCGGCCTCGAGCTCGGCCACCACCCCTGGAAGAAAAAAACCTACGAGGACTACCTCGGCCGCCGCGGCCTCGACAAGCACGGCAAGAAGCAGTGGAACAAGCTCCTCCAGGAAGCCATCGAGCAGACCGGGAAGACCTTCAACTGGGACCACCTCTACCTCGGCGGCGGCAACACCAAGAAGATCGACTTCAAGCCACCCAAGAACGTCGAGATCGTCTCCAACGAAACCGGCCTCCTCGGCGGAGTAGCCCTCTGGCGCGACGCCGCGACGACAACGAATAAATAGATCGAAGCAATCTCTGGCTTCCACAAAAATTGCAAAATAAGTCGACTGCATTGAGGAGCGTGGAATCACGGTGCCGCATTGCCCCACAAAATTCCGATATCTCCGTCACAGGTTGATGACGCCTGCGCCGCGGATTCTAGACATCGGATGCGGTAACGGCTCGCCATCGCTTACCAAGAAATGGTTCCCCGGATGCCACTATTCAGGGGCGGACATTCAGCACTACAATCTCGGCGACGCCGATATCGCAGCGATGGACAAGTTCTATTTGATCGGCGCGGATGGGTCGGGATACGACGCTATTCCCGAAGCGAGCTATGATCTGGTCATCCTGAACCATGTCTTGGAGCACATGGCGACACCCATGCCTGTCCTAGCGCAGCTTTGCAGCAAGCTGAATCCAGCGGGCTATATGTGGATCGCGTTTCCATCGCTGCGCAGTCTCTCATTGCCGCATTCAGTCGACGAGACGCTGAATTTCTGTGATGATCCAACGCACGTGTATGTGCCGGACATTCGGGAGATCGCCAACGTGCTGCTCAAGAACGGCTTAAGGATAGTGCATGCCGGCCGTTCACGCGAAGGCTTCCTTGTCTCCCTTGCGGATTGCTTCAAGCTCGCCAAGAGATCTCTGATCCGCGTATTTACGGGCAGGTTTTCCGGCCGCGGCTTATGGTATGTGCTTGGATTCGAAGATCACGTGCTCGGCCAAAGAAGGTAGGCCCACACTCATCGGCGAACCCTTTTCCTGCCGAACGAAACCACTATGCGAGTTTGGAGAGACCGGCTCTCGGAGAATCTCTCGATCACCGGTTCTTCAGGAATTTAGGGAGAGAAGATTCAGGCTCACATAAACTGTGAATCTCGTGAGGATTCAACCCTTGCCCGGCACCTTCAGCCCCAGTTCGCGCATGGCAATCTGCAGATCGGCCCATGCTTCTTTCTTCTGCCGCGGATCGCGCAGCAGATACGCCGGATGATACGTCACGATGAGCTGGCTTCCGCGCACTGCGTGCACGCGCCCGCGCAGCCCGGCCAGAGGCTGCCGTTGGCCGAGCAGATACGTCGCCGCCGTGGCGCCCAGCGCGACGATCACCTGCGGCCGCACTACATCGATCTGCCGGAATAAAAACGGCGAGCACGTATTCGCCTCTTCCGGCTCCGGCGTGCGGTTGCCCGGCGGACGGCACTTGACCACATTGGCGATGTAGACCTCTTCGCGCTTGAGCCCCATTGCGGCAATCATGTTGTTGAGCAACTGGCCCGCGCGGCCCACAAAGGGCAGCCCCTGCGCGTCCTCGTCCGCCCCCGGCCCTTCGCCCACAAACATCAGACGCGCTGTCGGCGAGCCGTCGGCAAACACGATTTTGTTGCGGCCCTTATGCAGCCCGCAGCGCGTGCACTCGCCAATATCATCGCGAATCAATTGCAGCGCGGCTGGCCGCTCGGCCGGAGGAATCACGTTCAACGCTTGCGGCGGGGCAGAAAACGACTTGCGTGCAGGAATGGCGGCTTCCTCTCCAAAGAAATTCGTTTGCGGCATGGGTGGCGCTGCTGGTTGAGAGTTGTGCTCTCCCGCCTTGGTCGATTCGCCAAAAGCGCGAATCGCCGAAGGTGGGGCGCCCGGCATCTCGGGTTCTCTCAACTTCGCAGAGTCATCCAAATCAGAAACCAGCGCCGCGGTGGAATCTGGAGTCGCCGCCGGATCCACCGGTCGGCGATAGAACTCCGTCAGCCCCAGATCGCGATAGAAGCGCACACGCTCCTGAAGGGCATCACGAAAAGTTGGATCGAGAGGGAGCGGCACCGGAACTTACTCCACAATCAGACGCCGGCGCGAAGAGGCGGCCACGATCTCTTCTTCCAGGACACGATCCTGTTCCGCTTGCCGACTCAACTCAGCACCGAGTTCCAGGACCACCGGCCGCGGACGGCGTAGCGTAAGAATCTCATCGAAGACGCGATCCGCCAGTTCCCGCTTGGGCATCTGCGGCAGATCAACAGCGGTCGTCGGAGTAAGGAACGTTGCAGCATTCCGGTCCGCGTCGATACCGATGCCGTTGCCAGAGACATCATTGACGACGATGGCGTCTGCACCCTTTTTCAGCAACTTGGCGCGGCCGTTTTCCATCTGGTTCTGCGTCTCGGCGGCAAAGCCCACAATCAGCTGTCCCGTCCGCCGGTTCCGCACCACCTCGGCCAGAATGTCCTCTGTCGGCGCGAGTTCGAGCGTCAGCGGTCCGCTGCGCTTGAGCTTCTGCTCCGACACGATGACCGGCCTGTAGTCGGCTACCGCCGCAGCCTTGATCACCAACGTAGCCTCATTCATGCGCGACAGAACCGCTGCCCGCATCTCTTCGGCTGTGGTGATCTTCATCAGCTCGCAGCGTGCCGGCGGATGCAGCGCCGTCGGCCCACTGACCAGAATCACCTTCGCACCCCGGCTCTGCGCGGCCTCGGCCAACGCATAGCCCATCTTGCCGCTCGAGCGGTTGCCCACAAAGCGCACCGGGTCGATAGCCTCGCGCGTGCCGCCTGCCGTCACCAGCACCACTTCGCCGGCCAGATCATGTCGGCGATTCAGCGCAGACAGCACTGCTGCTGCAATCGCCTCCGGTTCAGCCATGCGTCCCGCGCCCACCATGCCGCACGCCAGGTCGCCTGTGCCGGGTTCAATCACGCGCACGCCGCGCTGGCGCAGCGCATCGAGATTCGCCTGCGTCGCCGGATGATTCCACATGTTCACGTTCATCGCAGGCGCCACCAGCACCTGTGCTGTGGTGGCCAGGTACATCGTCGAAAGAAAATCGTCGGCAATTCCGTGAGCAAATTTGGCAAGAATGTTCGCTGTCGCAGGAGCAACCACCAGTGCATCGGCCCACTGCGCTTCGGCAATGTGATCAATGCCATTCTGCTCCGGCGACGGGTCCTGCAATCCCGCCTCACCCCAGAGACTGGTTAAAACGCGATAACCGGTAAGCGCCGAGAAGGTGAGCGGCTGCACAAACCTCTGCGCCGCGGCCGTCATCGCCACACGCACTTCGACGGACTGCCGCTGCAGCGCGCGCACCAGCTCAGCCGCCTTGTAAGCCGCAATTCCGCCGGAGACGCCTACCGTAACGCGCATGACTCAATTGTAGACCAGTGGATGACGCGCCATGCGCCGGTGCCCGCGCACACGTATCGCACGCTCGCACACGCGAGCGGAAAAGAGAAGAGGATCTCTAGCTAAGAAGGATAGGAACGGCCGGCCCTTCGACGAGCGGTTTCGTAACCGCAACATCTGCCTTCACGTAAGCAATCTTGCCGGCTTCGATCTCTTCCTGAGCGATGCGGCAGGCCTTCGTGGACTGGCTGGCGACGAGAGCGTGAGAACCGCTCTGCAGCTGGCGGGCGCGGCGAGCGGCTACTAAGACCTTACGATAGTTGGAGTCGAAACTGGTCTCAATCGTCATCGGATTCATCTCCAAAGGGGAGTTGTTGCTGGCTGGAGTTGCCCATGATGCCGAAAGCCTCCAGCACAGGTTTGAGCCGCTCCTGCGAGTTCGATTGCAGGCAGGCTGCGGCGACCTCCAACACTCGGCGCGAGCGGTAAGCGATGGTTTCGCCATTGCGATAAAACCGTTCCGCCAAGACAATGGCTTCCAACTGTGCTACTGCTCGGTCGAGGATGTCGTTGATCAGAATATAGCTGTATTGCCGGAAATTCTCAATCTCCCGGCTTGCCTCGCTGAGCCGGCGATAGAGCTCGGCCTCGTTCACCACGCCTTCCGCGCGGCTGCGATTGCGCAACCGGGTACGCAGAACCTTCGGATTGGGAGGCAGAACAAAGATGCTCACCGCCTCCGGCATCTTGGCCCTCACCTGCGCCGCGCCTTGAACGTCGATGTCGAGAAGAAGATCGTTTCCCTGCGCGCGCGCTTCATCGAGAGACTGGCGGGATGTGCCGTACATGTTTCCAAACACCTCCGCGTACTCCAGAAACATGCCCGCATCAATCATGCGCATGAACTCTTCACGCGTCGTAAAGTGATATTCGCGTCCGCTCTGCTCAGAGCCACGCGGAGCTCGCGTCGTCCATGAGACCGCGAAGTCCACTCCGCTTACCTGTTTCCGCAGCTCGCTTACCAGCGTGCTTTTACCTGAGCCCGAAGGCGCCGAGATGATAAAAAGAATGCCCGCCAACGTTGATCGTCCTTTTCTCTTTTTCTGATTCTGGTCCCTGGTCCTAGAACTGATTGCATAATCTTTTCAGGTTGGTCTCCGCCCCCTCAGGGGCTAAAGTCCGCAATTTTATTGGCCTTCTTCGGCACGACTGAAGTCGTGCCCTTTCACAAGATCATTCATACAACCAGTTCTCTTCCCTCTTCCCTCTTCCCTAGTCCCTCTTCCCTAGTCCCTAGTCCCTCAAAACTACTCCACGTTCTGCACCTGCTCACGAGCTTTCTCGATCTCAGCCTTCATCGCCAGCCCAAGTTCGGTAATACGCGTTCCCTTCCCGCTCACGCTGCCGGTCTTCGAAAGCAGCGTATTCGCCTCGCGGTTCATCTCCTGGAGCAGAAAGTCCAGCTTCTTGCCGGCCTCTCCGCCACTGTTCAGCAGCTCGCGAAAATGCCCGATATGCGCTGCCATACGCGCCAGCTCTTCGGACACATCGCTGCGCTCCACCAGCACCGCAACCTCTTCAAGCAAACGCTGCTGGTTGAACTCGGGCCCGACCGCCGCCGAAAGCCGCTGCACCAGCCTCTCCTGGTAGCGCTGTTCGATCTCGGGCCGCAGCGTGGCCACGCCATTCGTGGCTTCGGCCAGCCGGTCCAATGTGCCGTGCAAGATGGCGGCCAATGACTCTCCCTCTCGGGCGCGCATCACCTTTAGCTGATCGATAAGCGGGCCAATCTGTTCACGTACGCTGGCTGCCAATGTCGGCAGGTCGTCCTCGCCGCGATTGTCGGATTGCAGGGCGTCGGGCAGGCGCAGCGCAGCATTCAAGTCCGGTTGGCCCTCATAGCCATGCTCGCTCTGCGCATCGCGAAACGCGGCAAGATACGTTGCCACCAGTTCGCGATTGTAGCCAGTCCGCTGTTGCGTCCCTCGCTCGATGGAAAGTGTGAGTTCCACGTGGCCACGCAGCAGCGCTTCTTTCAGCGTCTTGCGCAGTTCCATCTCCAGCGCATCGAGGCCCGAAGGCAATCTGAACTGCAGATCGAGAAAACGATGATTCACGCTCTTCAGGCTGAGCGTACAGCCGGGCTGGCCCTGCACGCGAACTTGCACCTGCGCGAACCCAGTCATGGAGTACAACGGCATAATCGGCTATTCTCCCGCGGCCAGCGCCGGTGTCAGCGGATCAGAGCTTTGCGGCTCAGGCATGTCAATGAACTGCAGTTGATAGAGCTTCTGATAGGTTGGCGACGTCACCAGTAACTCCTCATGCGAGCCGATCGCCGTGATGCGTCCGTTTTCGAGAACGGCGATCCGGTTGGCGCGGCGAATCGTAGAAAGCCGATGCGCAATCACCAGCACTGTGCGGTCGCGCATCAGATTCGACAACGCCGCCTGCACCAGTGACTCACTCTCTGCGTCCAGCGCAGATGTCGCTTCGTCGAGAATCAGAATCGGCGCATTCTTGAGAATCGCACGCGCAATCGCGATGCGTTGCCGCTCGCCGCCTGAAAGACGAAAGCCTTTTTCGCCGATGATCGTCTCGTATCCCTGCGGCATGCGCAGAATAAAATCGTGCGCCAGCGCATTGCGCGCCGCGTCTTCAACCAGAGAAAGCTTTACCTCCGGCTGGCCATACGCAATGTTGTTGCGCACCGTGTCATTAAAGAGAATCGTTTCCTGCGTCACTTGCGCCACCTGACGGCGGAGCGAGGCCAGCGTCAGCTCGCGGATATCGCGGCCATCGATGAGAATCCGTCCCGAAGTCACATCAAAGAAACGCGGAATAAGGTTCACGAGCGTCGATTTGCCCGCACCGCTCGGCCCCACCAGGGCCAGCACTTCGCCTGCACGCACCTCGAGATCTACGTTGTGAAGAATCTGGTGCTCGCCTTCTTCATTTGAATAGGAGAACCCGACATCTTGAAATCGAACGGATTCACGGAAACGTGAAAGCGCAGCAGCGCGGCTTTTCTCCTTCACGTCATCCTCGGCGTCAAAGAAGATGAACATCGACGCCGAGGCGCCAAGCGCCTGCTGGAAGCTATTGTAGAAATACGCGAATTTGCGTACCGGATCGTAGAGTTTGAACAGCAGAACGATGAACGCGCCGAAGAGCCCCGTGGTCATGCGCCCATGGAGGATCTCATTGCGCCCGATAAAGAGGAACATCGCAATAGCGATGGCGCCAATGGTATCCATCAGCGGTGAACTGATGGACTGAATGCGCACGCTGCGCAGATTCGCGCGGAACAGGCGGCGGGCCGCCGACTTGAAGCGCAGAATCTCCCAGAGTTCGGTGTTGAAGGCCTTTACGATACGATTACCCGTGACTGTCTCGTGAAGAATGTTCTGAATCTCGGCAAGCTTGTCCTGGCCAGTTCTGGTGCGGGTCCGGACTTCCCTGCCGATCTTGCGCGCCGATGTGACCACCACCGGGATAAACAGGAGCAGCGCCCAGCTGAGGTTTCCGCCGAGGCGGATTACAAGAGCCAGGCCGGCGACGAAGGTGAAGAACTGCTGAAGAAATTCACCGATCACCGAGCTTACCGCTCCTTGTACCTTGTCCACGTCGTTGATAAGCGTCGACAGGATAGTGCCGGTCGGATGCTTGTGGAAGAAGCTCGATGAACGGCGCAGCGTGGCTTCGTAGAGATGGTTGCGCAGATCGGTGATGAGACCGAAGCCTGCATAGTTCACCAGGTATGTGCCGAGATAATCACAAAGCCCCTTGGCCAACGTGGACAACACCAGTGCAGCTGCTACCACATCCCAGGCATTGTGCATGTGCACGAAGTGGGGAATGAGCTGTCTGAGATCAAAGTGCCAGCGGCTGTTGCGGAGGCCCAGAACGATCGGCCCCTCAGGAGCATCGGGCCGCAGCACCTGGTCAAAGATCGGTTGCAGAAGGAGCACTCGAAACGTGTCCAGCACGCCTACCGCGGCCAGCAGCAACACGCCTGGCACCCACTGCAGCGTATACGGCAGCCCATAGCGCAACAGGCGCAGGAAGTTCCTCATGCGGAAGGACCTGCCGGGCAAATGCAGCGCCCGGGACACGGCTCCGGATCAGTGCGGAAGTCCATCCCAGTATTGTAGCCGGGTTGCCTGCAACTGGCTCGGCCGCGGCATAGTCAACGATTTCAGCGCCAGAAGCTCTGGGAATCAAGCCGGTCCGCAAGAGAGCGATTGTTATGATAGCCCCTGATGAGCCAGTGGAACGATGTGCAGACGGTCTTTCTCGACCGCGACGGTGTGTTGAACGAAAAAGCCCCGGAGGGGCAATACGTTTTCCAATGGCAGGACTTCCGCGTCCTCGACGGCGTGCCTGAGGCTATCGCCCTGTTGAATCGTGCAGGCAAGCGGGTGATCGTCGTAACGAATCAGCGCGGCGTCGCTCTGGGCCTCTACACGGTCGCAGATATCGAAGCGCTCTATGCAAAATTTGCGCAGTTTCTTGAACAAAACGGTGCGCGAATCGACGCCTTCTACATCTGCCCCCATGACCGCGGCGAATGTACCTGCCGCAAACCGCTGCCGGGACTCTTCGAACAAGCCAAGGCCGACTTCCCGGAAATCTCTGCGACGGAAAGCATTATGATCGGCGACTCGCTGGTCGACATGGAGTTCGGACGTCAGCTGGGAATGAAGACCATCTTTGTCGCCGGCGCGGCGGAACACCAGGCGCCCGGCGCAGAGAAAGCTGCAGGCTTGGCAGACTTGCAATGTCCTTCGTTGCTTGAAGCCGTGAAGATTCTCATCGGCTCTACATAGAAAAAAAGAAGAGCGAGAATCACCGGGTTGATCCCCGCTCTTGGCTATGAAACCTGTCGAATAATGAATGGCTTTTAAGGCCCTAACCGAGCGTGACTTTATGCAACGCAAAACTCGAATGCAAGTGAAATTTTCTGAATTTCCCCGCCATCGAATGTGTGCGCGGAATTTTGCCTGGCGGTAAATGCGCACGTGCATCCTCGGCCGGAATGACATTTCAATGACATTCGTGATCGAGAGCGTTAGCGCCCGCATATAGCAAGAATTTGCCTGTTAAAAGAAGGTCTCTATCACGTCAATCACACGATACGCAGCATCGAGGATGGGGATCACCCGCCACTTATCGAAGGTGAGGCACGGATGCGCGATATCGAATCCGATCATGTCGCCCGGCTGGAGACGGTCTTCGCCTGAGATGGCAAGATAGGCATGCTGATCCATCATCTTGGTCAGGGACCAGTGTGCCGGAACCGGAACAGGGGCTGAAGTGCCCGGCCGGAGATAGAGTGCCGGCACCGGCAGACCGGAATCGAAGGCCGCATCCCGCCGGCCTAAACCAACAATCGCCCTGTCCCGCTCCGGGATGGAGTGCACATAGGCCCAGACGTGCAGCGCCGGAACCAGCCCCTCATGCATTCGCTGTGCGATAGGGTTCTGCGCAAGAATCCGCGCCTGCGCCTCGCGATAAGCGCCCACATCATGCGTGACATAACAGCCGGGACGGAGCACGATTTCCACGCGATCGCCAAACCCTGCAGCGGAAAAGACCTCGGCCACCACGTCGTACCAGAGCGACCCGGCGCCCGAAAGCAGAATCGGCTGCTGCTGGAATCGGTTCTCGCTTGCCAGACGTCGCGTCACCTCCACGGCCCGGTCGAGAAAGGCGCGGACAGCAGCTTCCTCGTGAAGAATCCCCTCGTAAACCTCCACGCCGCAGAGGACGACGCTTCCGCGCCACCGCGCAAGCGCAGCAAGCACAGATTCGAGCTGTTCGTCGTCGCGCACTCCCGTCCGGCCGCTTGGCACTCCCAGTTCGAGCAGCACCTTCAGCTTCTGCCCACGCGCCGCAAAGAATGCGCCCAAATGATCGACCAGCTCCGCTGAATCGACCAGGCAATAGTAAGAAAATCCAGGATCTTCAAGAAGCTGCGCGATCACAGCCATGTTCTGCCTGCCGACAAGCTGATTCGCCATCAGCACACGCCGCACGCCATGCCGGTACGCCACAAGCGTCTGATGCGCCGTGGCCAGCGTGATTCCCCAGGCGCCGGCTTCCATTTGCCGCGTAAAAAGCCGCGGCGCCATGGTGGTTTTGCCATGAGGCGCCAGCCGCGCGCCGTAAGCCTCGGCAAACTCCTGCATCCACCGCAGATTGTGCTGCAACTTCTCTTCGTAGAGCACGGCCGCAGGCAGACTGAGATCTTCGTTGAGCAGGTTCCAGCCCAGCGCTGCAATCTTTTTGACCTCCTTCGCTCGCTCTATCGGTCCCAGACCTTTGTTGAGCGGAGAGATCAGTGAGGCATTTGTCCCTTGCGCAGGATCGGCGTGGACCGTACTCTGATTCATTGAACGCTCCGTAAGCGAATAAACGCGATGGCTCCAGCTTATATCCTGATGGCTCCTGCATGTTGAAGCCCGATCTTCTCATCCGCAACGCAAGCATCGTAGACGGCTCCGGCGCATCGCCGGTAACGGGCGACGTATCCGTTTACGAAGGCCGCATCCATGCCATCTGGCCATCGCTCCCGCCCGAAGCGCAAGAGACAGCCCGAGAGACAATTGACGCGCGCGGACTCACGCTGGCGCCCGGTTTCATCGACGCGCACACACACGATGATCTTGCCGTGATCCGCACGCCCACCATGCTGCCCAAGCTCTCGCAAGGCGTGACCACTGTGATCGCAGGCAACTGCGGCATCAGCGCCGCGCCGGTCACGTTGCGCAGCGAACCGCCCGATCCTATGAACCTGCTCGGCCCTGCCGAGGCCTTCCGCTATCCAGAGTTCCATGCATATCAAGAAGCGGTAAACAACGCGCAACCCGCCGTCAACGTAGCTGCTCTCGTGGGTCATACCGCGCTGCGCAGCAACCACATGGATCGCCTCGATCGCCCAGCAACGCCCGCCGAAATAATGAAAATGCGTGCGCAGCTCGAAAAAGCGCTTGCAGCGGGCGCGCTGGGACTGAGCACCGGGCTCGCTTATCTTTCCGCCAACGCAGCCACAACCAACGAAGTGCTCGCCCTCGCCGAGCCGCTCGCGTCGGCAGGCGCCATCTACACTACGCACATGCGCACGGAGACCGAAAAAATTCTCGATGCGATGCAGGAGGCCTTCACCATCGGCCAGCAGAGCCGTGTGCCCGTCGTCATCTCGCATCTCAAGTGTGCAGGCATCGCCAACTGGGGCCGCAGTGAGGAAGTGCTCAACGCGCTGGACTCCGCGCGCCACACACAGTCGGCCGGATGCGACTGCTATCCCTACGCTGCGGGATCGAGCACCCTCGATCTGCGCCAGGTCGACGAGCGCGTGAAGATCACCATCACCTGGAGCACGCCACACGAAGAGATGGCTGGCCGCACGCTGGCGCAGATTGCCGAAGCATGGAGTGTGACTCAACTCGAAGCGGCGCGCCGTCTGCAGCCTGCCGGCGCCATCTATCACAGCATCGATGACGAGGACATGCGCAGAATCCTGCGCCATCCGGCTACCATGATCGGCTCCGATGGCCTGCCGAACGATCCACGCCCGCATCCGCGGCTCTGGGGAACGTTCCCGCGCGTGCTTGGCCGCTATTGCCGCGAAGGAAAGCTCTTTTCTCTTCCCGCGGCGATTCACAAGATGACCCAGATGCCGGCGCGGCGTTTCCGGCTCGCCGATCGCGGTCTCATCCGCGAAGGTTACGCCGCCGATCTGGTGCTCTTCGATCCCGAAGCCATCCTCGACACCGCCACGTACGAAGATCCGATCCGACCGGCGCAGGGCATTTTCTCCGTGTGGGTCAATGGCGTTCTCTCCTATACTGCCGAAGGACCTACCGAGCGGCGCGCCGGGCGCTATCTTCCACGCGGTAACACAGCCTGGATGCAATAACCACGATCTTCTTCAGTAGCTTTTCACTTTTCTCTCCGGAGTAGCTTGTTTTGATGGCGGCGATCGATCCTCACAGCATGTTCTTGCTCATCGCGGCGCTTGTTTCTGTCCTTGCACTCATCTTTCTCGTCGCCGTCGTCAAGCTGAACCCAGTCATCACACTGCTTGTCACCGCATTGTCCCTCGCCGTGGTAGCGGGCATGCCGATGCCCACCGTGATTCACTCCTTCGAAGTCGGCGTGGGCAATGTGCTGGGCCACGTCGCCATCATCGTGGCGCTGGGCACCATGCTCGGCAAGATGATGGCCGAGTCCGGCGCGTCTGATCGCATTGCCTACACGCTCATCCGCATCTTCGGCGAAAAAAACGTGCCCTGGGCCATGGTCACGATTGCGCTGATCGTAGGCCTGCCCGCCTTCTTTGAAGTTGGCTTCGTGCTGCTCGTGCCCATTCTGTTCACGGTGGCCCGCCGCACCAACACATCGCTTGTTCTCGCTGGAATCCCCATGGTCGGCGGCCTCTCTGTCGTGCACGGACTCGTGCCTCCGCATCCGGCGGCGATGTTGGCGGTGACAATCTTCAAGGCCGACGTGGGCCGCACCATCTTTTACGCACTGCTCGTCGGCATTCCGACCGCCATCATCGCCGGCCCCCTCTACGCAAAGCTGATCGCTCCGCACATCAAGTTGCCCGAGGAGAACCCGATGGCCGAGCAGCTCGCCGGTCACGAGGAGCGTGCGAATCTTCCCGGATTCTGGCTAAGCGTGCTCACCATCGTGCTGCCGGTGCTACTCATGCTCATCGGAAGTTGGGCTGACATCTTTGCAGCGCCCGGCAGCACAGCCAATAGCGTGCTGCGCCTTGTGGGCAATGACGATATGGCGCTGCTCATCGGCGCGGTGTTCAGCTTTATCACACTCGGCGTAATGCGTGGCTTTTCGCGCGAAACCATCCTGCGCTACAGCAATGAGTGCCTGGCGCCCACCGCCGCCATCACGCTGCTGATTGGCGCGGGCGGAGGCTTCGGCCGCGTGCTGCAGGACTGCGGCGTCTCCAACGCCATCATGACGATCGCACTGCGCCAACACGTGCCGCTGCTGATCCTCGCGTGGCTGCTCGCCGCGCTCATTCGCCTGGCAACCGGATCATCCACCGTCGCCATGACCACCGCCGCAGGCATCGTCGCGCCGATCGCGCTGCAAGCTGCCCATGTGCATCCGGAACTGCTGGCTATCGCCACCGGTTCCGGCGCACTCGTCTTCTCGCATGTGAACGACGGCGGCTTCTGGCTCGTCAAGGAGTACTACAACATGAGCGTCGTGCAGACCATGAAGACCTGGTCCGTCTGCGAAACCATCATCGCCGTGATGGGACTATTCTTCACTGCAATTCTCTGGCATTTCGCGTAGAGAACAAAACAGAGTTGGGGCTTAGCCCTGGAATGCGCACTAAAAAGGGGAACACATGCACTCGAGAAGAAGCTTTCTGAAAACTGCAGGAACCGCCGCCCTTGCGCACTCCACGCTCAGCGCAGCACGGCTCCGCGCCGCCAGCACGGACAAACTCCGGGCCTACGTCGGCACTTACACCACAGCCGTCGACGGCAGCGGTCACGGCGAAGGCATTTATTTGTTTGACGTCGACCCAGGCACCGGCGAACTCTCCAATCGCAGGCTCGTCGCCAAAACCCCAAACCCCTCGTGGATTGCGATCCATCCTTCGAAGAAATTCCTCTACGCCATCAATGAGGTCGCGGATTTTGCCGGCGGCAACGGCTCGGTGAGCGCCTTCGCGATCGATGCCGCCAGCGGCGATCTCACGCTTCTCAACGCCGTCAGCTCGGCCGGTGCCGGCCCGGCGCACATGAGTCTCGATGCCACCGGCAAATTCGCTTTCGTCGCCAACTATGTCGGCGGAAGCATCGCGGTGCTCCCCATCGATGCTACCGGCCACCTCGGCGACGCCGTGGATGTTCATCACGATGTCGGCTCCCTCGGCAGCGCGCATGCCGCGGATGCACCCCCCGGCAGCTTTGCCATCAGCGGCCACGACGCGCCGCACGCGCACATGATCGCCGCCGATCCCACGAATCGATGGGTGCTGGCCACCGACCTCGGTCAGGACAGGCTTTATGTCTATCGCTTCGACGCAGCCGCGGGAAAGCTCACGCCTAACGGCGATCCCGTTTCCCTGCCCTCGGGCGACGGGCCGCGCCACTTCGCCTTTCATCCCAATGGTCACTGGCTCTATCTGCTCTGCGAAGAGTCTTCAACCGTCGTCTTCTTCCACTTCGATGCCGAGCGCGGAACGCTGACGGCACAGCAGACCGTGTCCGCGCTGCCTGCAGGATTTGCCGGAACCAACTTCGGCTCAGAGATTCAGGTCTCGCCCGATGGAAAATTCCTGTTCAGCGCCAACCGACTGCACGACTCGATCGCCATCTACGCCATCGGCAGCGACGGCAAGCTTACGCGAACAGGCGAAGCCTCAACTCTGGGCGACTATCCGCGCCACTTCGCCTTCGGTCCCAGCGGAGATTTTCTCTACGTATGCGATCAGCGCAGCGACTGCATCACGTCCTACAAGGTCAACCACGCAGACGGCCAGCTTGCCTCAACAGGAAACTACGCCGCCGTGGGCAGTCCGGCCATGATTGCTTTCCTCAGCTAGATCCACCTCAAAGAGGTGTCATCCTGAGCGAAGTTGGGAGCGATGAAGCTCCCAACGCAGTCGAAGGACCTGCGGTTGCTTTTAGGGCGCTGAGGCCGGTGCCCAGATCCGGATTTTCGGACCTGGGAAAGCACAACGCTCAGGATATGGACGAGTCAAGTCGCAGACCTAGCAGCGCGCGCACAGGCACTTGGCCCAATACCGGATCGCCTCTGGCGTAACAGGCTTGCCGCCTGCCTCGCTCGCCGCCAGTTGAATCGCGAAACTGCCCGTCGTCGCGCTCTCGCATTCGCCGATCTCTACAGGTAGACCTGTTCGTTCCTCGGTCAGCCGGACGAGCAGTTTGTTGCGCGTCGCGCCGCCGATCATGTGGATGCGCTCCAGCTTGCGGCCCAGCATCTTCTCGAGATTCGCAAGCGCCGACGCATAGCGCATTGCCAGGCTCTCAAAGATCAACCGTGCAAACACCGGCTCATTGCCCGCAACATCAGGAATCGGATCGAAGCCAAGCCGCGCGAGCTCACTGTTCACGCGCTGCGGCATCTCGGTGTCGAGCATCAGCGCCTCGGCATCCATATCCAGCACGCCCGTCCCGGCAGCGCTGCGCGCCGCAGCTCTTTGGACCAGATCTTCGATATCCCAACTGCGCCCCTGCTCCGCCCACGCATCCATGCACTTCTTCAGCACCCACATGCTGTTGATGAGCGAGTGGAAGAGCAGTCCACCGCCTGCTGAGCCAATATTTGTATAACCCGCATCGAGCGCCATCTGCGAGGTCACCGGCACGTTGGTCGTAGTGCCCACCAGTGACCATGTGCCCGTGCTGATGTAAGCCGCTGCATCCAGTGCCGCGGGAATGCCCGCAATCGCCGAAGCCGTGTCGTGCGTAGCCGGCGCAATGATCTGCGTGTTCTTGAATGTATCGAGCGAGGCGAGCGGACCTTTGAGCGGTCCGAGAATCGTCCCGGTCGGCACAAGCGGCGGCGCGGCTTCAATGGACAGCCCGAGTTGGCGAAACAGATCGGCATCCCAATCGCCCGTCTGCAGATTCACCAGCCCGGTGTGCGTGGCATTGGTGTACTCGGCAACGCGCTTGCCGCTCAGCCAGTACAGCACGTACTCCGGCAGCATCATCCACGGCGAGTTCGAGTCGATCCCGGTACCAGGATCGGCGAGCAACTGATAGATCGTATTGATGCGGTGCGGAAGGGTGCCCGTGCGCTGAAAGAGCGCGTGCGGCGCGATGGCGGCATCCGCCTTTTCCTTGGTGGCGATGGTACGCTCGTCGCGATAGCAGAACGGCTCGCGCAACAGGCTGCCATCCGGCGTCAGCCGTGCGTAATCAACGGACCAGCTATCGACGGCGATCGACGCAATGCCTTCCGGAGCAGCAGCCGCCGCCTTGCGCAATCCCTCTTCGAGTCCGGCGAGAATCGTTGCCATCGGCCAGTGCAATGAATCGCCGCGATGGACAGGACCGTTGGGAATGCGGTGGATCAGAGTGATGGAAGGCCTCTCGCCATCCCATCGCAGGAGGGAAACGCGGCAGCTCTCAGCGCCTAAATCGATGGCAACGCGCGCGGGTTGTTGCATGGTAAAGGTTGGACTCCGTATCGATCTCTATCGCCCTCTATCGTCGCAGCGCTCTCCGGATTTCGCTTGCGCCCGCTCCTCGTGCTCTCCCACGCTTCCGCCAGAAAACGGCGAAAGCATGGGGCACGGAGTTCATCGGACTGACGCGCTTATCGCAGGAACGCATCGGTCAGGCCACCATCCACTGGAATGACATGGCCTGTAGTGCAGCGCGCGCGGGGACTGGCGAGAAAGAGAATCGCCTCAGCGCAATCGGCCGGATCGATGGTCTTCAGCGTAAGCGTGCGCTCCGCGTAAAACGCGGCAAGGCGGCTGCGCAACTCCTCGTCGCTGAACGATTCCTGGAAAGGAATGTTGTACTTCTTCAGCGAGGCGCGCACGCGATCGCGCGGAAACATCGTCGACCCTTTCACCACGGTAGCCGGACTGATCGCATTCACCCGCACATTCGGCGCCAGTGAAACGGCCAGTTCACGCACGAGATGCGAAAGCGCCGCCTTGCTCACGTCATACGCCTCGCTGCCGCGCTTGGACACAACCGCATTCGCCGAGCTGGTAAACACGATATTGCCATGCAGACCCTGATCCTCGAAAACCTTGGCAACCTCGGTGGCCAGTAGATAGTTGGCCGTCACGTTCACATCCAGGGTCAGCGCCCAGGCGCTATCGGAAATCGTGCCATCCGGCGACGACGGAAACAGAGCCGCGGTGTTGACGAGGATGTCCACGCCGCCAAAGGCCGCAACTGCCGTATTGAGCGCCTCGCGAATCGCATCGCGGCTGCGAATGTCTACAGCCGCGCTCGCCGTAAACTCGGCTGAGGTGACGGCAGCCAGTTCATCGCGCACGCGAGCCGCTCCATCCGCATCGCGGTCAGCAACCACCACATGCGCGCCGCGTGCAGCAGCAAGACGCGCTACTTCCCTGCCGATGCCACTGGCGCCGCCGATGACCACCGCAACGCGGCGGCTGAGTTCCTTCTCCGGAGGCTGGCGGCGAATCTTCGCCTCTTCCAAGGCCCAATATTCGATCTTGAAGGCCTCGAGAGCAGGCAGCGCGACATAATTCGTATGGACCTTGAAGCTGGCTGGATCTACGCCCGGCTGGCATTGCGGAACTGCGCCTGAGACCTCGCCCTCCGAAAGAACGCTTGCGCCTTCCATCACATGAATCGCGTTCGTGTAGAACTCGCCTGTGATGCGAGCCTCAGTCTTGTTCTTGCCGAAGCTGAACATGCCCATGCCGGGAATCAGCACCACCGTCGGGCTTGCGTCGCGGATCGCCGGCGAGCTCGGCGTCGCGAATGCGCGATAGTAGGCCCGGTACTGCTTGCGGTACTCAGCCAGCGAGCGGTCAATCTGCTGCCGCAGCGCTTCCATTCCCTCGTCTGCAGCCCACGGAATAAACAGCGGCCGAATCTTGGTGCGGATAAAGTGATCCGGACAGCTCGTTCCCAGAAAAGCCAGATCCTTCGCATGCACCGAATTCACAAATTGCAGCACGTCGGGCGCGTCGGTAAAGCTGGCAATCCAGCGATGCTGCGCGCTGATGCGGCCGCGCAGGTACGGCGCAATCTTGACTGCAAGCTGCTTGCGGTCTTCGCGAGCCGGAACCTCCTGGCCGCCGAACCGCGTCTTGTTCTGCCCGTGGCGCTCAATGAACTGGCCCAGGCTGTCGATCACAGTAATGGTGTTCAGGTAGCACTCACGCTGCGTCTGCCCCCACGTGAAGAGGCCGTGGCCGCCCAGCACAATGCCGTCGCAGCCAGGATTCTCCTCCACAGCGCGCTTCAGCATCATGGCCAACTCAAAGCCAGGCCGCTGCCAGGGAATCCACACCAGATGATGCCCGAACTCGCGGTTGAACTCCTCCATCTTCGCCTTGCCATTGGCCGACGCAGCCAGCGCAATGCCCCAGTCAGGATGCAGGTGATCGACGTGCGGAAACGGCAGAAACCCGTGCAGCGGCGTATCGATAGAAGCCGCAACAGGATTGTTGCGGAAGGCGCACAGAGGGTACATGGCGACCATCTCGTCCTCGGTCTCCACCCCTTTGTAGCTGCGCTCCAGAGCCAGCAGCTTCTCCTGATACAACGTAGCAAAGCCGGACCGTTTGATGCTGCCCAGGTCGCCGCCCGAGCCCTTCACCCAAAGCACCGTCACAGGCTCGCCGGTCAGCGGATCGGTCTCTGTAATCTTCGAGCTTGTATTGCCGCCCGCAAAGTTTGTGATGCGCAGATCCGAACCGAGCAGGTTCGAACGATAGCGCAGCAGCTCGGGCTCATCGAGCGTCGCCGCAACGTTCTCGTCCCAGCGGTCTTCAAGAAATTTCAAGGAAGGCGAAACAACTGTTGCCGTCGTCATAAAAACCAGTCTTCGAAAGGGAATTTGTGCGAACTCACTACCATCATACAGCCGCAAACGAACGGAAATCCCACGATTCAGGCCGATTCCGGAGCGGCTGCGGCATTCGAAATTGAGGTGGGCCGTGCGGCTTCGGCCAATTCTTCCGAACTCATCGTCTCTGCTGTCACTGCGCGATGGTGCACGTAGTTATACGGAGGCACCGTATAGCCGCGCAGCAGCGCAATCCCCAGCTGAATCAGCCGCGGACCGTAGCTCTCTGCCTCGTGCGAGATGGACCCGATCAAAGCGCTGGAGCTATTGCGCATCTCCGCAAGGGCTTCCGGAATACAATCCTGCCCAACGATGGCAAAATTCGATTCCTGGCCGGCCTCCCGGATTGCATCGAGAACGCCCAGCGCGCTGGAATCCGTCGCTGCCGCCACCAGTACGTGCTCGCCCTGTTTGTAGCTGCGAAGAAACTCACCCGTCGCGCGGCGGCTGGCCTCGCGCATCCCGCGGCCTTCAATCTGATAGAACTGGTCCGGAGTCAGGTCGGCGAGCCGCTCACGAATTCCGTCGAACGCGCCCGTGATCCGGCTCTGGACAAAGCTGCCCGCCTCGCTGAAGCCCACACCGACGACCTTGTCGACTTTTCCCTTCCAGCGCCGCATCGCGTGCTGCGCCAGCAGCGATCCGGCCTCATAACCAACCTCAAAGTTGTCCACGCCAAAGTAGGTCGCGTTGGGGTGAGGCACATCAATGGCGACCAGCGGAATGTCCGCTTTCTTCAAAATATGCGCCACGCGCGGAGCAATGGCCTCCTCCACCTGGAACTCGAGCACCAGGTCGACGCGTTGGGCGACAAACTCCTCCGCATTGCGAACGGCCACATCCGGATCAAAGCGATTGTCGAGAACAACCAGCTCCACTCCTGAGGCAGCGGCCGCAGCCGACACACTCTGCGCAACAGCCACCGAAAACGGCATCTCTGCGCTCTGCACTGCAAATCCAAAATGCAAACGCCTTGGACGCGAAACCAGCCGGTACTGGCCATTCTGCGTCTGCGCCAGGTAGCCGCGGTGCACCAGCGTTTTCAAGATGCGATAGACGCTGGTCTTCGAAATGTTGGTCTTCTGGTAGACGTCTTCAAGTGTCAGAGGCGCGTGATCCCGTTCGAGCAGCTCGATCACGTCGAGCGCCTTGGAAAGAATCGGAATCAGATACAGCCGCTTGATCTTCGTCTTCGGCAACTTTCGTCACGACTCCTCGCCGCTTAGAGCGGACGCAAACATCATAAACGCCTCTAGGCGTAGCTGCTTACCGCCGAACTCCGGCTTCCGCGTTCCCGCGCAATACGCTCCACATAGCCGTTCTTGCGCAGCGCCTCAAGCGGATCAGCCGGCAGACCACGCGACTCACGCCAGGCGCGTGTGAGTGGGCGCACATCTCGCCAGAAAGCCCCTCGGTACAGCTCCTCAGCCGCCACCAGATCGCACGACTGCTGCAGCTCGGCCAGTCGTTCCCGGTCCACCAGCGCCGCCTTCAGATACAGCTCCTGCGCCGTCACTACCGTCTGCACCATCGCCTCGATCTTGCCCTTCAGGTTGTGGCTCTGGTCGATCATGTAAGCAACATCCAGCCCCAGCCCTTCGGTCGCAGCCGAATGGATTTCATGGAAGATGCGGAAGATCTGGTATGGATCGATCGAACCGAGCGTCAGATCGTCGTCGGCATAACGGCGATCGTTAAAATGGAAACCGCCCAGCATGCCGGTGTGCAGCAGCCAAGCCACAATCTGCTCGATATTCTGGGAAGAATAATGATGGCCGGTGTCGACCAGCACGCAGGCCTGCGGTCCCGCCTGTCGCGCGAAATGTGAAGACATGCCCCAGTCGGCAATATCCGTGTGATAGAAGGCCGGCTCAAAAGGCTTGTACTCCACCAGCAGCCGCTGATTTGGCCCCAGCCGGTCATGCGACGCGCGCAATGCGTCTTCAAGCCAGCCAATGCGCTTGCGGATGCTCTGCGTCCCCGGATAGTTTGAGCCGTCTGCCATCCACAGCGAGACATCCCGCGAGCCCAGCGCCTTGCCAATCTCGATTGAGTCGAACATGTGCTCCAGCGCCCGTTCCCGGATCTTTGCGGAGGGGTTGCACAGCGAGCCGTACTTGTACTCCTGATCTTGAAAGAGATTGGGATTGATTGAGCCTGCGCGGATGCTGAAGCGCCGTTCGAGCGAGCGCACCTCCGGAACATCTTTCACGCCGTTCGGCAGGTCCCACAGCACATGGAGCGCCATCGTGGGTGTCGCGCCGGTCAGCCGGTTCACCTCGGCAGCATCGGCAAACTTCTCCTCGATCGTGCTGGCCGCAGCAGCCTGCACAAACTTGCCGAAGCGCGTGCCGGTGTTCGCAAATCCCCAGGAAGGAATTTCGATCTGAAACGAATCCAGCGTTTTGAACGCCAGTTCACGAATTGCTGAATCAGAAGACGTCATCTCGTGTTTCCCCTTGCCCGGCCCGTCTTACTTCCCATCGAGCTGGCTAGTGCAAAATCTCTTCGGCTCCGTCATCGCGGACCAGGATTACATGCAGGAACCGCGGTCCGTGCACGCCCTTGATGCGCGTCATCTCAATATCAGCCGTGGCGCTCGGTCCGGAGATCCACGTGACCAGCGCCGGAGCTTGATTGCATCGGCTGAAATACTCCGGCAGCGTCTCCACAACCTGGCTTGCGCGCAAAATACATAAATGCCAATCCGGCAAAAGCGACAACACGCGCCTTCCTTCGGCTGCTGAGTGATGCAACACGATTGTGCCCGAGTCAGCGATGCCGCAGAAGCATGTTGTCACCACACCGTCTGCCTGTTCGATCTCCGCGGTCGTTAAGCCTTGACCGATCTGATCGACTCTCCACTCAAATCCCTCGGCAAGCCACTCCTTCGGCAATCCCGCAGGCGCGACAAAGACGCGTTTTTTGCTCTTCTCAAGCTGTGCGGCAATCGTGGCTACCAGCGCCTCCGGCGCGCATTGCGCAACCTCGGCGTCATATTCATGCAGCCGATGGATCATTAGTTCCAGCCGCGCCTCCGTCGACAAGGAACCATGCCGCACATAGTCGCGCGGCAATGCAGACCCGTTGCTGTGCTTCTCTCCCGCCGCGCCTGTTTGATTCCGCGTTGCGGCACGAATGCGGTCCAGAACTTGCTGCCGGATTGCAGGGGAAGCCCCACTCATCTCGCCTCCCCATCGCCGATTTTGCTGCTCGCGCTTTCACGCGCCGCCCACCACGTATGAAAGGTCTGCTTCGGCAGTCCGCGCAGATCGCGAGTCTGCGTCCACTTTGCGCCCACGCTGGGCAGCGCATGAATCCAGCCATCTTTCCTGGTGAAAAATCCCAGAGCCAATCGCCCCATCCGCTGCGCCGCATGAAAGAGCCACGCGCGCGAAAAGAGCAGATTCGCCATCCGCAGGCCCAGATACATCGGATCGAAGATGCGCCGCACTTGCTTGCGCTCCTGGTCTGTCACCTGCGAGCGCAATTCAATCAGCACCTCTGGGATATTGATCTTGACCGGGCACACCTCATAACACGCGCCGCAGAGAGACGACGCATAGGGCAGCGACTGCGCATGATGCATCTGCGTCAGTTGCGGCGTGAGAATCGCCCCGATCGGCCCCGGATACACCGATCCATACGCATGGCCGCCCGTCTGCCGATACACCGGACAGGCATTCATGCACGCTGCACAGCGGATGCAGCGCAGCGTCTGCCGTTCCGTCCTGCGCGCCAGTATCTGCGACCGGCCATTGTCGAGCAGAATCACGTGAAACCGCTGCGGCCCATCGCCCGGCGTCACACCCGTCCATAGCGAGGTATACGGATTCATCCGCTCGCCCGTCGCTGATCGCGCCAGCACCTGCAGCATCACTTCAAGATCCTGGTAGCGCGGCAGAACCTTCTCGATGCCTGCAATCGTGATCATCGTCTTCGGCAGCGTCAAACACATGCGCCCGTTGCCCTCGGACTCGACGACAGCCACGGCGCCGGTCTCGGCGATCAGAAAATTTGCGCCGCCAATCGCCGTAGGCACGCTCAGAAACTTCCGCCGCAGATAGCTGCGCGCCGCCGCTGTCAACGCCTGGGGGTCATCCGAAAGGTTCTCAATGCCCATCCGCCGTGCAAAGATCTCGCGCACCTGACTGCGATTCACGTGCAGCGCCGGCACAACGATATGCGAGGGCTCGTCCTCGCCGAGTTGCAGGATGATCTCCGCCAGATCTGTCTCGAAGACCTTGACGCCTGCGCCCTCGAGGTGCGGATTCAGCTGAATTTCCGCCGAGGTCATCGTCTTTATTTTGATCACTTCAGAGGCATTTTCTTCGCGCAGCAGTTCAAGAATGATGTGCCTCGCATCGGCTGCATCCGAAGCCCAATGCACCACGCCGCCAGCCGCCGTGCAACGTTCTTCGAACTGTTCAAGATACGTGCCGAGATTTTCGAGCGCATGCGTGCGAATGGCCGCCGCCGCCGTGCGCAACGCCTGCCAGTCCTGCTTCTCCTCCACGAGCCGGCCGCGCTTGTTCTGGATCACGTCGATGGCGTGCGCCACATTCTTGCGCAGCTGCGGATTCCGTAGCACCGGTAGCGCCGCGTCCGGAAACGGCGGCGCAATCGCCGGGTCAAGCACCGGACGGTAGCCGGTATGACTCATGCGCCCGCCCCCGTCGAAGAAGCTTCAGTGCTGGCCAGAATCTCGGCCATGTGAATCGTTCTCATTCCCAGAAACTGCCGGTGCAGCGCTCCACCCAGGTGCATCAGGCAGCTGTTGTCGAGCGCAGTGCAGAACTCGGCGCGCGTGGCCGTCACATCCTGCAGCTTGGCCGCGAGCATAGCCGACGACACCTCGCCGTTCTTCACCGCGAAGGTGCCGCCAAATCCGCAGCAACGGTCGAGATTCGCCAGTGGAACCAAGTCAAGCCCACGCACCTTGGCCAGCAGCCGCGCTGGCCGGTCACTGAGATGCAAAGCCCGCAGTCCATGGCAACTGGCGTGGTAGGTCACACGATGCGGAAAGTATGCGCCCACATCCTCCACGCCAAGCCGGTCGATCAGGAACTCGCTCAACTCGTAGACTCGCGGCAGCAATGCTCTCAACTCATTGCTCAATGCGGAGTCGCCCAGCTCCTCCACCAGCCCAGGATACTGATCGCGGATCATCGCCACGCACGACGACGATGGAATCACCACCGCCTCCGTGTCCCGATACAGCCGGATGAACCGCTTGGCTAGCGAGAACGCTTCTGCGCGAAACCCGGTGTTCGCGTGCATCTGTCCGCAGCAGGTCTGTTGCGGATTAAAATCAATGCCGACGCCCAGCCTCTCCAACACGGTCACGACCGCCCGGCCGGTCTCTGGAAAGAGCGTGTCGTTATAACAAGTGATGAAAAGTGAAACGCGCATGGCTTTAACTCCGGTAAAATGAACTCTACCGGGAAGTGGAATAATATATGATAGGAAATCAATTGTCTATTGCAATTGGCTGCTCTACCCTCAATTGCTGATCCACCTAGACAGCTATTTCATTCCCTGTTGGAGGCCCGCGAGAAAGGCGAGCTAAAGCACTAGAATCTGCATCGCTTATCGCAAAGAGTCAACCTTCTTTGTAATCGTCCGTCTAAACGGCCGAGGCAAGACCGTTCGCTCCTTCTCATTCTCCTTTTCCCCGTTCTTCTGTTTTTTGGATTGCGTGCAACACGGAGCTGGAGTTCTCTCTTCCTCCGCGCAGGACGGCTCGAAAGCCCGTCGCCGACTAGGTTTGTTCTTTAGGATTCACTGCTTTTGGGGCGGTTCTCTGCGAACGCACCTCAGCTCTCGGTGTTGTTCGCACGCGTTCTGCTTAACCATCAGATCGTTTCGTACGGAGACAACTTTTTCACCCTTCGGGGGTTTTCTCCGAAGGTAGAGGTCCAGGACAACTCAATGGCAAATCTGCGCCCGCTCCCCCTGTGTGTGCTTGCCGGCACACTTGTTGCTTCCCTCGCCTCCTTTGCCCAGCAGCCCGCCCCGCAAATCCGGATCGCGGGCCCGATCGACGAAAACCAGCTGGTGACTCTCAAGGGCAACACCCACCCCGCGGCCATTGCCAAAAATGATCGCGGCCCGGTAAGCGCCAGGCTGCCCATGTCAGACCTGGTGCTGGTGCTCAGCCGCAGCGCCGAACAGCAGGCGGCCTTCGACGCCTATATTGAGAGCGAGTACGACTCCGGCTCGCCGAATTTTCACCAGTGGCTCACGCCCGACCAGATTGGCCAGCGCTTCGGCCCCGCGCAGACTGACCTCGATACGCTTTCGAGCTGGCTCACCGGCCACGGCTTCCAGATCAGCGAGATCGGCAAAGACCACATGACCATCCGCTTCAGCGGAACCGCAGGCCAGGTCGAGAACGCCTTCCATACGCAGATCCACAACCTGCAGGTCAACGGCGCCGCGCACATCGGCAACATGACCGACCCGCAGATTCCCGCCGCCCTGGGCTCGGTCGTCGTCGGCATCAAACAGCTGCACGACTTTCACCCCCACCCGCTGCATAAGCTCGGCAGCAAGGTGACGTTCAATCAGGAAGCGGGCAAATGGCAGCGGACGGCGAACACCCAGTTGAATACTTCCACCACAGCTAATGCCGCATCCTCCGAAGCCGCCACGCTCAAGCCGCAGTTCGGAATCAATTTTCCGAGCACGAACGGCAGCTTCGCGTACCTCGAAGAGGATGTCTCGCCCTACGACTTCGCCACGATCTACAACGTTCTACCTCTGTGGCAGGCCAGCACTCCGATTACCGGCTCCGGCCAGACCATCGCTATCGTCGGCACAAGCGATATCAACACGGCTGACGTAGCGACCTTTAAAAGCACCTTTGGACTTCCTGCTGGCTTGACGCCAATCATTAAAGCGGGCGTGAATGGAATCGACCCCGGCCAGTGCACCAGCTCAACCAACGCGTGCAATAGCGGCGACCTGATCGAAAACTCTCTCGATGTGGAGTGGTCCGGTGCAGTAGCGCCCGGCGCGCAGGTCGTGCTGGTCACCTCCGGCTACAACAGCCAGACCTACCCCACCAACGATCCCGTCTACGAATCGGCTCAATATATCCTGGAGAACGTCGGCGTCTCAGGCTCACCCCTCGCCAATGCCCACGTGATGAGCGTGAGTTACGGCCTTTGCGAACTGGCCGAAGGCACTGCGGGCAACGTCTCGTATTACAACCTCTGGGGAGATGCGGCGGCCGAAGGCGTCGCAGTCTTCGTAGCGACGGGCGATTCAGGGGCGCCGAGCTGCGATCAAGGTCAGGATGGCTACGGATATCCTTATTCGGCGCAATACGGGCCTTCCGTCAGCGGCATTGCTTCCACTCCCTATAACACCGCAGTAGGCGGAACCGATTTCAGCTGGTGCAAGCCCGTCTACAACTCCACCGGTTCAGCAATCACCGGCTGTCCGAGTTCAAGCACCAACCAGGGCTCGCCCGCTTACTGGAATACCTCCAACAACACAACTACCGGCGCAAGCGCCGCTGGATATGTGCCCGAAGTGCCTTGGAACGACACATGTGAGAATCCCATTCTCGCAAGCTTCTTAGATAGCATCGCGCCACTCGTGGTCCAAGCTACCAACGGCGCGAGCACGCCGGCAAACCCCGATGCCACCTGCAACTACGTCGAGAAATATTGGCCATCGATCTATAACACTTACTCCGCCATGCTCGCCACTTACGTCGATGCCGTAGGCGGCAGCGGCGGCGCCAGCAACTGCGTAGCGAACGACGGCAATAACACTTCGAGTTGCTACACCGCAGCGACGACCGGCGCGGCCAACGGATCGATTGCTCTCACGAATGACGGATGGCAAAAACCAAGCTGGCAAACGGGCGTCCAAGGCATTCCGACTGACGGTGTCCGCGACATTCCTGACGTAAGCTTCTTCGCTGCCGACGGCGCACTGAACAGCGCTTACCTTATCTGTGTCTCCGCACTCGGCACATGCACACCCAGCACATCTTCTGCGCAGGAAGTGGGCGGCACCTCAGTCAGCACACCCGCCATGGCCGGCGTCATGGCGCTCATCAATCAAAAAATCGGCGTAGCCCAGGGCAGCCCGAACAAAGAGCTGTATGTCCTGGGATCGAAACAAACCTACTCCGCCTGCAGCGCAGAGACGGTTAAAAATACCAGCGCCTCCTGCTACTTCAATGATGTCGACCAGGGCACCATCGCGATGCCCTGCAGCCTCGGCACTGCGAACGCTGAGGGCGGCGTCAGCTTCGACAGTAACAACAATCCTGTAGCGAGCTCAACCTACACAGGCCTCGTTTCGCCCGACTGCACCGGGCTCAACTCCGGCGACACAATCGGCACCCTCACCGTGCCTAGCTCAGCGACAACGCAGGCTTACAACGCGGGCGTCGGTTTCGATCTTGCCAGTGGGCTTGGATCACTCAACGTGGCCAATGTCGTGAATGGATGGACTTCCAACGCGGCGACGGCAACGGCAACGGTTGCAGCCACGCTCTCCGCCACAACCATCGCGCCCAACACGCCGCTGACAGTGACGATAACCGTGACAGGGTCCAGCGGAACCCCCGCCGGTTCGGTCGCAGTGAATGGGGGAGGCGCAACTCTTGTAGGAACGCTCTCAAGCGGCAGCGCAACCATCACGATTCCAGCCAACAGTATGGCCGTTGGCAGCGATACGCTCACGATCACTTACAGCGGCGACGGCACCTATGCTTCGGCAAGCACCACGGCCACCGTCACCGTCACGAAGATTACTCCAACGGTCACCGTGATTCCTGCAGCTTCCGCGATGAACGCCTCCAGCTCGTTGGGGGTTCTGGTTACTCTCGGCGTACCCGTGGGATCGGCCATTCCTACCGGCACCGTGACCTTGACCGGAGGTGGTTACACTTCCTCGGCGGTCACGCTTTCCAACACCGGCACAGCCTCCGTCACGATTCCCGCCAACACATTCACCACCGGCGGCAATGTGACGCTCACGGCCAACTACAGTGGCGATACGAACTACGCGACCGCTACAGGCACCGCAACTGTCGCAGTCACCATCACGGGCGGAGCAGCCTTCACAGTCGCTGTACCGACAGCACCCACCGCAATCTCGAGCCCGGGTGGCACCACAACGGCAACCGTGAACATAGCTGCATCGAACGGCTACGCCGGAACCGCAACGTTGAGCTGCGCGCTCACATCCGCACCGAGCGGAGCTATTGATACCCCAACCTGCGCCGCCTCCGGCAGTTCGTCCGTAACCCTGAGCTCAACTACAACGACCGGCACTGTTAAATTCACTGTGAGCACAACAGCTGCATCCGCAGAGCTGATTCGTCCGAATCCGCTGGGTAAGGGTAGAGGCTGGATGGGTGCGGGCGGTGGTGCGGTGTTGGCCTTTCTGGTCTTCCTGGGAGTTCCGGCGCGCAGGCGCAGCTGGCGAGCGATGCTTGGCGTCTTCTTTTTGACCATCGCGCTCGGCAGCCTCACGGCATGCGGCGGAGGCGGCAGCAGCGGCGGCGGCAATAACGGAAACCCGGGAACCACCACCGGACCCTATACCTTCACAGTCACGGCCACCGGAAGCCCTGCTGTGACCCCGGCGCCCACAACCACATTCACCGTTACGGTGAACTAAGAACCTGAGTCGATCATCTGCGCCCTTCCTTCGGGAAGGGCGCTGCACTTTTCGGCGCTCTCTGTCGAGCAGCCGCAGATTTCAGCTGGCGAGGTCGCGGCCGCGATGTTCAGGACCAAAGCCGCAAAGAAAGAAGAGCGCAACAATGACGCCTAGTTCGAAGGCAGTCAGCGCCCACGCGTATCCCAGATTGTTACGCAGCGCGTACTCGATGCTCACCGCCGGCGCGCCCAGCAACATCCCGCACTGATACACGACTCCCGGAAACAGCCCGCGCACGCTGGTGGGCGAAAGTTCATTGAGGTGCGCCGGAATCACACCGAAAACTCCCTGCACGCCGAACTGCAGGAGAAATGCGCCCGCGGCGAGCCACGTGAGCGATGTGCCGAAGGCCCACGCCGGCATCGAGACCAGCGCAATCGCAAGCGCCAGCAAAATCGCATAGCGCCGTCCCATGCGCTCCGATGCGTGTCCAATCACTAACGCTCCGGCAATTGCCCCCACGTTATAAAGAATCGCCACATTCGAGACCACAGCGCCCGAAAAACGGTGAACCGTTTTCAAAAAGTCGGGATAAAGATCCTGCGTGCCGTGCGAAAGGCAGGTCATCACCGTCATGAGCAGCACGAGGTACACAAAGATTTTCTTGTGGCGCAGAACGATGCGCGCCAGCTCTCCTGCTCCCGCCGGCCGCGTCTTCTTCCACGCCTGCGACTCCGGCGCAAGCATCGTAAGCCATGCGATCAGCGCAGCCACAATGAGCCCGCTGAGAAAGACCCACGACCAGCCCCAACGCGGCTCGATGATCGGTATCACCACGGCAGCCAGCAGATAACCCACCGAATAACCCGACTGCAGAATGCCAGAGAACAAACCGCGCCAACGCGACGGAGAGCTCTCCATCACCAGCGATGCGCCGATACCCCAGTAGCCGCCCATCCCGATGCCATAGAGCGCACGCAACACGAGAAACAACGTGTAGGTCGGCGCAAAAGGCGTGAGCGCAGAGATGATGGAGAAGAAGAGCACGCACGCCATCAGCGGACCGCGGCGTCCGTAGCGATCCGCCAGATAGCCAAGAACCAGTGCGCCCAGCGGCCGCGTAGCCAGCGTTATCGTGATCGACCACACGATGGCTGCCTTGGTCACGTGAAAATTGGCGGCGAGTACATCGACGAGAAAGATCAGGATGAAGAAGTAGTACGCATCGAGCACCCATCCCAGAATTCCCGATACAACAGCAAACTGCCATCCGCGCGGCATGCCGAGCGGAGCGGCCGCAATACCGGCGGGGGCGTTCGGCAACTCGTCCGTCACACGCGTCACGCTAGAGCCGCTCCAGCGTCAAACCGCCGTCCACCACCAGCACGGCTCCGGTCGCATACGGCAGCTCGCCTGTCGCCAGCACGCGCACCGCACGGCCTACATCTTCCGGCGTGCCCCAGCGCTTTTCCAGCAGCAGCCCATCTTCAATGAGCGCGTCATACTTCTCGCGCACACCGGCCGTCATATCGCTCGCAATAATGCCGGGACGCACCTCGTACACGCCGATGCCGTGCTCAGCCAGCCGTGCAGCCCACAGCTTGGTCGCCATCGCAATGCCGGCTTTTGAGATGCAGTAGTCACCGCGATTCACGCTGGCCACCGTGGCCGAAATGGAACTGACGTTGATGACGGCGCGATGCGCCGCCGGATCGCTCGCACGCTGGCGGATCATCCACGCGGCTACAGATTGCGTAAGGAAATATGGTCCTTTGAGATTGGTGGCGATCAGCTCGTCGAAGCTCTCCTCGCGCGCATCCAGAATGTCGGCGCGCACGCGCGGCGCAATGCCTGCGTTGTTCACCAGCACATCGAGGCGGCCAAACTGCTCTTCGACAGTGAGCAAAAGCTCGGCCCGGTCCGCGCCGCGTGCTACGTCCGCCTGCACGTAGATGGATTCGGCACTGCGCGCTCGAAGCGTATCGAGCGCGGGCTGTGCCTGCTCCGCCGTGCGCTTGCCGCAGATCGCCAGCGTAAATCCTGCATCGGCGAGCGCCTGCGCGATGCCGAAGCCGATGCCGCGGGCGCCGCCGGTCACCAGCGCAACTTTGTTTTCATTCGGCATCGTACGTCCTCTGGGGTATCAGAAAAATGTGTAAGATTGCGCATCCGCCATCCGGGCCACCAGCAATGATACTTCCAGCAGGTGATAATCGCCCCACATACTCGACTCACCGCAGGGAATCTTCGTGCCCGGCGGAATAAAATCCCATCCGTTGGGCCGGTGATAGACGCTGTGCAGTAACAGTCCTTCATGATCCGCACTTGTTGTGAGATACGGCTCTTCAAGCAACCGCTCAACGACCGTCAAACCCGCCTGCAGATAATCGTGGCCGGTCTCGCCAAGTGCATGCCCCAGCCGGATGAGCCCTTGCGCCGCGATCGCGCTGGCCGATGCATCCACCGGCTCGTAGTCATTGAACGGCTCAGCCGGCTTGGCGCGCCAGTCACCTAAACGATCCAGAAGCGGCGCTCCCGTATCCCAATAGCAGACGCCATCTTTCGCGCTCGCCTGGTTTATGTAGAAGTCGCATGTGGCCCGCGCCGTGCGTTCCAGCATCGCGCAGGCAGCCGATTTTTTCGGAATGCCGTTGCCGCCAAACTCGCTCTCCGGCAGTGAGCGAACAAACTCAAGCTGCTCGGCAAAACCCAGCATCGCCCACGCCAACCCGCGCGTCCACGTGGTAAATGCAGAGTAGCCCTGCTGCGACGACGGGCAGCGAAACGCTCCGCTCGCCGGATTAAAGATCGCCTCATGCGCTGTGCGACCGCGCAGTGCGGGCAGATCGTAGTGATCGCGGCCCTCGCCATAGTAGACATTGAATTGCGCCGTTGTCTGCGCGTGCGCCAGCAACCGGGCCAGCAAGCTGATGCGCCGGTCCTGCTCGCCCACCAGCGCATGACCAAGCCGATGCGCGATGGCGCAGATACGCAATGTACGCATGGTGTCGATGAAAAGCGAGTGGCTGCCATGAAAAGAGTGAATATAACCGAGGCCGTCCGGCAGGCTCGTCCACCGCGCGGCCTGCACCGCGCCGCTTACCTTGAGCGCGAGCTCATAAAAGTGCAGCTCCCCTTCATTTCGCTCGATGCGGCCTTCCAGCATCAACCGCCGCAGCTGTCCGTACGTCGAAACGTTGTTAAAGCCGTGATCGTGCACGCCGGTGTGCGTCAGATGCTCGGCCATATCGTTCACAACATGCCGCCGCGCCATGTCGAGCAACGCTCGTTCGCCGGTAAGGTCGAAGCCAAGCAGCGCAATGCCGTACTGGAACCCTTGTGTCCACTGCGTCCAGCTGCGCGCCGTGTATGCGCCGGCCGCCGTAAACACCGGCGCGCCGTCCGCGGGCCTCCAGCGCCGCTCCAGCTTCTGCGCTTTTTCTGCCGCCAGTTCCGCACAGCGCCGAATTTTCGGTATCAGCCTTTGCGGCGTGATTTCTTGATTGACTTGCACCCGAACTCACTCCTGCCTAGACAAACTTCTCAAACCGTTCGATCACCTGCGCCAGCACCGTATCCGGATCGGCATCCCACAGCGTTCGGTTGAAAATTTCGACCTCAATCGGCCCATCGTAGCCGGCCTTCTCCACCAGCGCGCGCAGTTTGCGGTTGTCGATCACGCCATCGCCCATCAACCCGCGCCCTAGCAGCACATCCGGCAGCGGAACCAACCAATCCGAAACATGAAAGCCGAAAATGCGCCCTGCGGCTTGCGCAATCAGCGCGGCAACCTGCGGGTCCCACCAGATGTGAAACGTATCGAGAATCACGCCCACTTCATTCGGCTCGTACGTCGATGCAATCTCCAGCGACTGACCAATCGTGTTCAAGACTGAACGATCCGCCGCATACATCGGATGCAGCGGCTCAAGCCCGATGCGCACTCCACGCTCATGAGCATACGGGACAAGCGCCGCAACACCGTCAGCCACCATCTTCCGCGCGTCTTCGATGTGGACCCCAGCGCAGCCACCGACAACCAACACCAGCGAATCAGCCGCAAACGCGGCAGCCTCATCCGCCGCTCGAAAGTTGTCCTCGATGTTTTTTCTGCGCTCTTGCTCAGTCGGCGCGGGAAACATCCCCCCGCGACACACACTCGAAACATGCAAGCCGGCGTCCCGCACGTGCTGCACACAGGCATCGAGGCCCGCTTCCGCGATCTTATGCCGCCACAGCGCGATCGAACCGATGCCATGGCGCACACAGCCCTCGGTCGCTTCTGCCACGCTCCAGTTCGCGACAGTCATCTGGTTCAGCGAGAGTCTTGCTTTCTCTGCCATATCCTCTCGCTGCGTCAGGCTTTGATGACCGGTACGTCCATCCAGCGGCGCTCATGCCACGACTGCGTCGCCAACTCGGCCAGCTGCACGCCACGTGCGCCATCGAAAAAATCATGTGGAAACGGCGCATCCTCGGCCACGTGGCGCAGAAACATCTCCCACTGCACCTTGAATGCGTTGTCGAATTCTGCATTGTCGGGAACAACGGCCCACTGATCGCGAAACTGAAATGAATTTGGCAGATCGGGATTCCACACCGGCCGCGGCGTATTCACGCGATGCTGCACCTTGCAGTCGCGCAGCCCGGCCACGGCGCTGCCTTCCGTGCCGTCCACCTGCAGAACAAACAGCTCATCGCGATACACGCGCGTCACCCATGATGAGTTGATCTGTGCAAAGATGCCGCCCTCCAGCTCGAACATGCCGTAAGCCGCGTCGTCCGCTGTGCACGCATAGCGCTTGCCTGCCTCGTCCACACGCTCGGGAATATGCGTCGCGCCTGTGCAGGATACCGCCCGCACCGATCCAAACGTATGATCGAGCACATAGCGCCAGTGGCAGAACATATCGAGAATGATGCCGCCGTCCTGTTCCTTCTTGTAGTTCCACGAGGGCCGCTGCGCCGGCTGCCAGTCGCCTTCAAAGACCCAGTAGCCAAATTCGCCGCGCACAGACAGGATGCGCCCGAAAAAGCCCGCCTCAATCAGCCGCCGCAACTTGCGTATTCCTGGCAGAAACAGCTTATCCTGCACGATGCCCTGCTTCACGCCTGCCTCCTTCGCGGCGCGCGCCAGGGCCATCGCGCTCTCGAATGTCGTTGAAAGCGGCTTCTCGCAGTAGACGTGCTTCCCTGCGCCGATCGCCCGCAGCACATTCTCTTCACGCAAGCCCGTTGAGCCGGAATCGAAATAAATCGTATCTTCGGGATTCGCGAGACACTGCGCGAAGTCGGTGCTCCAGCGTTCGAGACCGTGCTTCGCAGCAATGCTCCTCAACTTGTGTTCATTTCTGCCCACGAGGATCGGGTCGGGCATCAGCATGCTGCCATCTTTAAGGAGCACGCCGCCCTGTTTGCGAATCGCCAGAATCGACCGGATCAGATGTTGATTCAGTCCCATCCGCCCTGTCACGCCGTTCATAATGATGCCGACTCTGCGCTCACGCATGCATTCTCACCTTTTGTATCGACGGAATCCTATCACACCACTCGCACATCAATATGCGAGCAGCCAACCCGCTCACAATGCGGACAATCTTCTAAACCGGAGTCACCCACAACAGCGGTTGCCGCACAGGAAAATTGCGGATGATCTCGGCCGTCGTTGGATCGGGCCGCAGCGTGCGCCACAGCGCAATGTACTTCGGCTCGCGATACGCGAGCCCCGCAAACAGCAGGCTCGGCTGCCGATTCGGCAAATCGTCAAAGTACTCCACATCGTGCGCATACGGCCACTTACTTTTGTCCTGGATGAACGGAAACATGAACTCCACAGCCTTTTCGTACGTGTTGCCATTCGCCAGCTTGAACTGCCATAGATCGTCCGGCGAATCTCCTGGCGCCGACGCAATCTCGCACACGATCGCCAGCACGTCGAGATCGAAGAGCGAGTAGCTGTACGGTTTCGTGCGCGCCAACTCCATTGGAAAGCTGCCGTTGGCTGCAAGCTGATTGGGCATCAAATCGTTCTTGAACCGCTCGCGGCACAGCGCCATAGCATCTTCGTTATGCGTAAGCGCCGCAAAGGCCGCGGCCTGCGCCACCCAGCACGTGCCGTGATTGTTCTTGGCGGCCTCTTCTTCTTTGCCGTTCTTCGAGGTCTGCATCCAATCCAGATACTGCGCAAACCAGTCGCGCACGCCGGCAAACTCGGCGGCCGTCAAGACTTGCGCTTTCTCCAAATGCCGCGCCGCGCGGCTCACTTCCACCAGGTGCAGCGTATCGATTACGCCCGTGCCGCGGCCGGGCGTCACGCCCCAGATCGCCTGCGCATAGTCGAGCGAGGGATTCATCTTGGTCGCTGGATCGAGAAACCATGCGCGCAGATGCAGCGCCGCGTGCTGCGCATAGCGCTTGTCGCGCGTCACCAGCCATGCCGCCGTAAGCGCCGGCACGTGCAGGCTCAGCCGGATCAACGCCTCGCGATGGTCATTGAAGTTCGCAGGATTCGAATAGCCGTCGCGGCGAATGTACGCCCCATTGGGATTCTTCGGATCGGGCCACCAGTAGTCGCCCTCGGAAAAATAATCGTGCTTGTCGCCTTTGCTCCGCGGCGAGGAAGAAGCCGTGATAGTGATCGGCGGCTGCGGAAGATACGCATCGGCTGCGTGGAGAATACGCGCGCGATCAATGCGCGCAACCTCCTGCGCGGTGATCAAAGGCTTGGCTGTATTGGAAGCGAACACTGAAAAAGCGCGCCCGCGAGCCGCAGCTGCAAAAGTGGCCGCGGAAAAGCAAAAATGACGCCGATTCATTCGAAAAGGAAAGCCCTCCATCCGTCGAGCCAACTTTACATGGTCGAACAGATGGAGGGCAAACCGTTCTCACGCTGCAGCCATGCTTAACTGCAGCCGCTCGTGCTGCCGCAGCTCATGCAGCGATAGCAGCTACCGTTGCGCACCATGATGGCTCCGCACGTCGAGCAGCTCGGCGCATCGCCCATCTCATACATGCCGCGCATCGCATCGGCCGCGTGGTAGATGCCGCGGTCCTTCAGCTCCGGTATCTGCGGCGCGCTCGGCGAAGCAGCCTGCCAGGCAGGCGTCTCCGACGCAATACCGCCGCCGCTCACCGGCCCGCCAATCGCACCACCCGCCTGGCCACCAGCCTGGCCACTCACCTGATTCAGCCGTTTGGCTACTTCCTCGGCCAGCTTTGCCAGTTGCCCTTGTGGAACCGCCGGCTCATCTTCCTCCAGCTCGACCTCCGCCATCAGGCTCGGCGCAGCAGGCAGCTGCGGTGCTTGTGGTGCGAGGCCCGCGAACAGCGTCAACTGCGTGCCCGAAAGGAAGCGCAGGCTCAGCCAGCGGAAGATGTAGTCCATCAGGCTCTTCGCGTAGCCGATCTGCTCGTTCTGCGTCCAGCCTGACGGCTCAAAGCGCGTGTGCGCAAACTTCTCGCACAGCACCTTGAGCGGCACGCCATGCTGCAGCGCCAGCGAGATCGAGGTGGCAAAGGCATCCATCAAGCCCGAAACCGTCGAACCCTCCTTCGCCATCTTGATGAAGATCTCGCCCGGCTGCTGATTCGGGTAGAGGCCCACCGTGATGTAACCCTCGTGACCCGCAATCGAGAATTTGTGCGTAATCGACGCGCGCTCTTCCTGCAGCCGGTGACGCACAGCGCGCGGCGGGCCGCTCAGATCCTGCGCGGGCTCGGCCAGAGCCGGCGGCGCCACCTGCGGCGTAGCCTTCAGCACCGGCACAGCAGCAGCCTTCTGAATCGCGTCCAACGCATTCTGGAAGGACGCAGCCGCAGCGATCATCTGGATCGCGCCCACTTCCAACTTTTCGGTCGCGTGCGTTTCCAGCGCCTTCAGATCGGCCTCGGCAACACGCTGCGAAGCGGCAAGGCTGGCCAGCACGCGGTTGCCTACGGCATCGAGAGCGGAGGGCTGCTTTTTCTCTTCGATGCTCGTGTTCAGTGGCTGTGTACCCTTCGATCCGTCACGATAGATAGCAACAGCCTTGATGCCCTGCCGCCAGCTCTCTGCATACGCCTCGGCCACATCGTCGATCGTGGCCTCGTGCGGCAGGTTCACCGTCTTCGAAATCGCGCCCGAGAGGAACGGCTGCGTCGCCGCCATCATCTTGATGTGGCCCATATAGTGGATCGACCGCGTACCTTTCGCTGGCTTAAAGCTGCAATCAAACACGGCCAGGTGCTCCGGCTTGATGCCTGGTGCACCCTCGATAGTGCCGGTCGCGTCAATGTAGCTCACGATCGCATTCACATCGTTGTCTTTGTAGCCCAGCTTGAACAGCGCCGCCGGCACGGTGTTGTTCACAATCTTGATCATGCCGCCGCCCACCAGCTTCTTGTACTTCACTAGCGCCAGATCGGGTTCAATGCCGGTCGTGTCGCAATCCATCATGAAGCCGATCGTTCCCGTCGGCGCCAGCACCGTGGTCTGCGAGTTGCGATAGCCGTAGCGCTCGCCATAGACCAGCGCCATGTCCCAGCACTCGCGGCTCGCATCGATCAGCGCATCGAGCTGCGGCACCGTGAACGGCTCGCTGGCAGTCCGAGACTTGCCGATGTTGTTCACTTCGGCGCGATGCATGCGGATCACGTCGAGGAAAGGCTCGCGATTTACGTAGAAGCCGGGGCATGCGCCGCCCTGCCGCTCGACAGAGGCTGTCAGCGGCGTCGCCGAAGCCAGCGGCGGGCAGCTCGCCGCGATGATTGCCGACTGCAGATAGGCCTGCCCGCACATGATCGCCGTCATGCTCGCTGCCAGGTCGCGGCCCGCAGCCGAGTCATACGGCAGGCCAAACGCCATCAGCAGCGCGCCCAGGTTCGCATAGCCCAGGCCCAGCGGACGGTAATCATGCGAGTTGCGCGAAATCGCCTCCGTCGGATAACCCGAGTTATCGACGAGAATCTCCATTGCCGTGATCATTACCGAGATGGCATGACGGTAAGCCGGAATGTCGAACGTTCCCGCCGGCGAAACAAACTTGAGCAGATTGAAGCTCGCCAGGTTGCAGGCCGAGTTGTCGAGGAACATGTACTCCGAGCACGGATTCGACGCATTGATCCGCGCCGTGTTCTTGCTCGTGTGCCAGCGGTTGATTGTCGTATCGAACTGCATGCCCGGATCGCCGCACAGCCAAGTGGCTTCGGCAATCTTGTGCATGATCTCGCGCGCCTTGTAGGTCTTCACCGGCTCGTGGCCCTTCACTGTGTACGTGGTGAAGTCGCCATCCTGCTCATAGGCGCGCATAAACTCGTCGCTCACGCGCACAGAGTTGTTCGCGTTCTGGAAGAAGATCGACGAGTACGCCTCAGAGTCGGGACCGCTGCCATCGTATCCCTCGCGGATCAGCGCAAAGGCCTTCTTCTCTTCCTTGGCCTTGCACTCAATGAACTCCATGATGTCCGGATGGTCCACATTCAGAATCACCATCTTGGCCGCACGCCGCGTCTTGCCGCCGCTCTTGATCACGCCCGCAAACGCGTCGAACCCGCGCATAAAGCTCAGCGGTCCACTCGCCTCACCGCCGCCCGAAAGCAGTTCCATCGATCCGCGAATCGCCGACAAATTCGTGCCAGTGCCCGAGCCCCACTTGAAGAGCATACCTTCGGTCTTGGCCAGCGTCAGGATCGAGTCGAGCGAGTCATCCACAGCATTGATGAAGCACGCCGAGCACTGCGGATTCTTATAGCCCGTCGCCGAGTACTTCACGCCGCCGGTCGCTGCATCCCAATGCCAGTTCTGGCCGTCTGAATCCGGCTCCAGCCGGTCGCAGCCCACGTTGAACCATACCGGCGAGTTGAACGCCACCTTCTGCGTCAGCAACATGTGCGCCAGCTCATCATGGAAGATCGCCGCATCCTCTGCCGAGGCAAAGTAACCGCCCTTGATGCCCCACCTGCTGATGGTCTCCACTACCCTGGCCACCAGTTGCCGCACGCCCGTCTCCCGCTCCGGCGTGTCCATCTGCCCATGCAGGTACTTTGAGGCGACGATATTGGTGGCCGTCATCGACCAGTCCACCGGCACCTCAACGTCCTTCTGCTCGAAGATCGTGTTGCCCTTCGTGTCGGTGATGGAGGCCGTCCGGCGCTCCCATTGCAGCTCGTCGTAAGGCGAGACGCCGTGCTTCGAAAACCGGCGGACAAAGACCAGCCCTTTTCCGGAATAGGGGGTCTGCGGAACCTTGGCAGGAGTCTGAAGGTGGGTTTCGTTCATGGCATCCTCTCGATCTGCAAATAAAGTGGTGAAATTACCCCCGGCCTTGCCTCGCATCGCCTGGCGTAACGCCGCTAAAAACGACGGTTTACGTCGATGATCTGACAGGAAACGGGAATGGAAACCGGCCGCGATTGTGTTGCTCCCAGCACGACCATGCGGAGGGTTCTAACGGGCCTTTTCGTTACACTCCGATTACAGCCGCAGATGAAAAAATACCGCTGTCTATGGTGCATGTCAACAGCAAACCACAACATCTAGTATTTAGGTCACATTCTTGAGCATCCAGTTGCTAAACAGCTGCATTTGGCTGTGGAAAGCTCCAAATCGCCCCATCCGGAGCGGCTTTCCTCGGTTAAAAACCCGAGAAAACCCGAAAAATACGGCATTTTTCGACCAGCCGCATCACCTAACCTCAAGGCTAGTCCTCCTTCCGCACCTCAACAAGCGCAGAAATACGGCATTTTGACTGTGCAAATGTGCGAACTGTGGACATTGAGGGGTTTAAATTAGCGAGGTCGGCTCTGCCACGGGGATTTCGATATGGACCTTGAGGCCTGAGGGCTGCACATTCTCGGCCCGGATCGTCCCTCCATGGATGCGGATGACGCGATCGGCGATCGCCAGACCTAACCCGACCCCGCCTGATTCACGATCCCGCGCCTCGGCCACACGATGGAATGGCTGGAAAATCCTTCCCAGATCGTTCTCCGGAACGCCTTTTCCATAATCGCGAATCGCGAGCAGAAGCCGCGATTTGTCCTCGAGCTTGAGTGAGATTTCAACTGAAGTCCCAACGGTCGTGTAACGAACTGCATTGCGCACTACATTCTCGATCGCGCTATGCAGCAACTCTGCGTTGCCGCGTACAGGATGACGCTCCTGGGCTGTGAACCTCACAGTCACATCCCGTTTCTGCGCTTCGAATCCAGCATCGTTAACGATCCGCTCTACAATCTCCGTTACATCTACACTGCCCATCTCCACCTGCATCGGCGCTGTATCGAGCTTGGCAATGGTCAACAATCGCCCGATCATTTCATTGAGCTTCGCCAGATCGCTCTCCATGTGATCGAACGGGAGATCGCCGGCTTTGCCCCCTTTTGCCAGATCGAGCGCAACGTTGAGCCTTGCCAGCGGGGATCGCAGTTCGTGAGAAATATCGAAGATCAGTTGACGTTGTCTTGAGACGAGTTCCTCGATACGATCCGCCATCGTGTTGAAATCCGTGGCCAAGGCGCCAAGCTCGTCACCTCGGCGTTCGAGAGCGGTGGCTGCACGCGCGCTCAGTCTTCCTCGCGCCAACTGCTGGGCTGCCTCGCGCAATCGAAGAACGGGCCCGGTGAGATAAATCGTGAGCAGGTAGCAGATGAAACCCGAAACCGAAAAGGCGACCACAAACCGCAATGCAGCCGCAGCCGCATCCATCCCGAATGCAGCGCGCGGTCCTGCGGGAAGTTCGGTCGCAAAGATGTAATCGTGCCCGCCGCTTCCAGGAAGAATCAGCGCGACGCGAACCAAGCCGTACTGCACTCGAAATTGGGACGACCGCGAATTGGCGGCGCGGAAGCGCATGCTCGCAAAGGTTTCGCAGCCTTCGCCCGCGATGGGATTTCCATTTAATTCGAAGAGACAAGCACGCAGATGGGTGTCGTGTTCGAATCTTTCGATGTAGGAAGAAGCAGCGGGCACTCCTCCCCGTTCAAGTTCCTCCAAAACAATCATTCCCGAGGATCGCGCTGTATCGGTCAGAGTTGAATGCCAGCGCATAGGCACTCGCCCCGGACCAAAGATGAATGTAACTACCAATGCAATTCCAGTGACAAGCGCGGTTGCCCAGAACCAGAAGAATATCTTGAGGAACAGGCTTTGTAGCGTGAACTTCATTTCGCCTCGACCCTCATCACAAAGAGATATCCGCTGCCGCGAATCGCTTTGATTCGCTCCGCTTCCTGGTTCGTCCCCAGCTTTTTGCGGATATTGCTTACGTGCACATCGATCACGCGATCGAATGGACCAAGCTTGCGGCCAAGTACCGCTTCGGTGAGCTCTTCGCGCGTGACGATATGGCCAGCACGCTTCAGCATCATCTCAAGCAGGGCGAATTCCACGCTGGTAAGTGAGATCAGCCGGCCTTGGACCCGCGCCTCACGTGAGGCAGGATCGAGACGTACGTCCCCGACAATAAGAGGATTCGTTCCCGCCGTGACGCGGACAGTACGCCGCAAAATAGCGCGAATCCTGGCAATCAGCTCGCGGGGGTTGAACGGCTTGGGAAGATAATCGTCCGCGCCAATCTCGAGTCCGAGGATGCGATCGACATCTTCACCGCGAGCAGTCAAGACCAACACCGGAATCGGCGACTGCTCCCGCACGCGGCGCAGTACATCCAGTCCTCCCATGCCGGGAAGCATCAGATCCAGCACTACCAACGAGTGTTCGCGAGAAAGGGCGCGCTCCAGACCGCGATTGCCCTCGTGGACCGCTTCGATCTCAAAACCCTCGCCGTTCATGCGCGCCGCAAGAAGCTCACAGAGCTCGATATCGTCGTCGATGATCAGCACTCGATCCATGGGATTTCACTGCACACTCCGATCCTATTCCATCACCGAATCGCGCCTCGGGCATTTACAAAACTTTACGCTACTTAACCAATCTTGATCGCGCGCTCGCCGATTCGATGTTGCAATCAAAACGTAGCGAGGTGCCCCATGATTCGAAAGATTCTCTGGACAAGTATCGGCGCGGCGTTGATTGTTGCTGGCATTACCGCCGCATGGACGCAAACTCAACAGTGGCATGCCGGCCGCGGGCCAATCTGGTTCCATCACGGGCCTATGGGCTACATCGCGCATGAACTGGACCTGAGCGATACACAGAAGGAGCAAATCAAGTCCATCTGGGAAGGCGAGCGCCCGAACGTCGCCGAACTCATCCACGAGCTCGCCTCCGAGCAGAATGAGATGGAGGCGCTCACGTCGCAGAGCGCACCCGACGAGGGAAGGATACAAGACGTCGGAACCCGCCAAGGCGCGACGCTGGCGAAGCTGATCATCGAAAAGGAAAAGCTCACCGGCAGAATCTACTCCCAAGTTTTGAATCCTGCTCAACGCACAAAGGCGGATGAGTTGCGGAGACGCTGGAGCTCGCACCTGGATCAGGTAGCAAACCGGATCGGCAACGCGACTGGAACAAAGTGAAGTAACTCCCAGCGTTGGTCTGAAAGCACTCGATGGCTTTTGCTGAGTCATTGTTCATCAGCCGCGGAGTGAAGAGGAGGATCTATGAAAACAAGTCTATCGAGTCTAACGTTCCCAACTAAGTTGACGATCGCGGGTCTGGTTGCGTGCGCGGTTGCCATCTGGACGCAGTGGTTATCCGGCGATCCCGCATATCCCAAGTTTCCTCCGGGACCCGTCTTCTTCATCGCAGTGGCTGCGATTGTTGCGTTCGCAGCACGCTGGTGGTGGACTCCGCTGATCGGTTCCCTGATTGCACTCCTCGTCACGTCGGGTTGGTTCGCGCGGCTCCCCAGACATGTGCAACTTCTCACCCACCCGGGCAGCATAGGGCACTTCGCTCCGGGTATCTTCCTGGGCACGCTGGGCCTGATTATCTCCCTGCTCCTTACCGATGCAGCAGGCCTGTGGCCACGTCCTGAATTACCGGAGCAAAAACCATGGAACGGAAGGCTCAAAGATAGTGCTGCGTTTCTTCGGCGCCATTTTCGTCCTGATGGGCGTAGTGGTCATTGCTAGCCGCCTCCATGCAGACCTCTATCACAACTTAATGCACATGGTATGGGGTGCACTTGCGTTCGGAGTGAGTTTCTGCGCGGTGAGAGTGGCGAAGCTCTTCTTCATCGGCTCAGGTCTCTTCTATCTGATGCTGGCGATTCTCGGACTGACAATGGGCGACTCCGCTATGGGGAGGGCCTGGCAAGCTGGACCGATGCTATTGCACACGGGAGACCATGTCTTTCACCTCGTGCTGGGCTCTCTTTTTCTTGGTCTCGGGTTAACGTCTGGGCGAGTACACCGTTATCAAGAAAAGCATGCATGACTCACAACTACCAGCTATTTCTGCGCTCGCGATCAATCAAAGCCGGAGGAATTAAATGAACAGACTCGCGAAGATTCGTTCAAGTTTTGGAATAAAACGCCGCAAAGAATCTCACGTGACCGGATGGAGACTACCTTTGATCGCTGGTGTCGCTTTCTTATCGATATGTGTGGCTTCCCCGCTCTTCGGCCAGACTACTCCTCAGCAAAAACTCACTGAAGCTTACAGGCTGGAAAGAGAAGGCAAGCCTGGGCCGGCAATCACGCAGTTAGAGTCGCTTCTTGATTCCAAATCTCTCGATCCTGCGGGTATCGGGAAAGCGTGGAATGTTCTGGGCCTGGCCTTTGAAGATCAAGGAGATTTCTCCGCGTCTCGCCATGCATTTGAACAATCAGTCCAGGCATACGAAGGCGTGCCCAACGACACAACCGATTTTGCGATGGCGCTGGATGATTTTGGAGAACTCTACGTAGCCGCTGGCCAGCCGGATCTAGCCATAAGAATGATGGAAAGGGCTCTGCAGCTGTACGAAGCCGCTCAAAATCATGCAGGAATAGCGCGCGCCTCCGGCGATCTTGCCGGAACATTGTTCACCCAGAAGAAGATCCGCGAGGGCAGAAAAGACCTGGATCGCGCCGTAAAGGAATCGCGACTGACGAGCGATCTTGATGACGACGATCTGGCGACCCTCGCATCTCTGCAAGGTTGGCTCGCGCAGTGTGATGGAGACCTGTCGGCTTCCATTTCGAAGTATCAGCAGTCGCTTGATCTTTTGAGGAGGTATCACGGGGAAGAGCACTCATCGGCAGGATGGGGCTATGTACTTCTTGGGCAGGTTCACGCCGAAGCCGGCGATCTGAACGAATCGCTTACGGAGATGGCTAAGGGGCTCGCAATCCTCGGCCGCACGTTAAACAGCCATGACCCACGTTTTCTCTCCGCGGAGATTGCGTACTCACACGTACTTGATAAAGCTGGGAAACACTCCGAAGCCGCGTCGATAAAAGCCAACGCCGAGGGGCAGTTGAAGACGTTTCGCGATACTCACTGCCTCGGTTGCACCGTCAGTGCAGAGACATTCCGGTGAAACGCTCCGTCCGCAAATCAGCAAACTTCGGCATTTCCATCACCTGCCTGCAATCTCCCTCGACCGCCTCGTAACGCACTCGTCCGTTTCGCCACCTTTCGCTCGTCAAAGTTGGCGTGGTCCATACACTGGGGCCATGAAGACGATCATCAGCAAAATTGCAATAAAGAGTCTGGCAGTGTGCATATGCCTCCCGCCGGCGCTGTCGATTGCTCATGCCGCAGAACCGATCACGATTCCCATGACAGCCGACCATTGGCAGACGAAGGAGAACGCGGAGTTCCTGCGGCAGCTGGGCTTTTATCACGGTTTGATGCGGCTGAACAGCGGCGAAGCGGCGCTCAAAGACATAACGTTCAGCGATGGAACAATCGAATTCGACGTCGATACCATCGGGCGGGGAGCACCCGGAATCGCCTTTCGTCAGCAGGACGCAGGTAATTTCGAACTGTTATACCTCAGGCCAGATCCAGCCTGTCCAGCCTTCAACGCCTGCATGCAGTACGCGCCGCAGACACATGGTGTCCTGCTGTGGGACCTCTTTCCGCAGTATCAAACGCGGGCTCCCCTCCGCGAAAACGGGTGGAACCACATCAAGCTGGTCATCTCCGGCCGGCGCATGAAGGTTTTTGTGAACGATGCCCCATCGCCCACGCTTGAAGTCGACAGATTGGAAGGAGATGCGCTCGCAGGAGGCCTGCACTTGGAAGGCCCGGCCACTTTTGCGAACATGGTGATCACTCCGGGTGCGGTCGATGGCCTTTCTCCCGATCCGTCGAGAGATCCGAAGAATGAGGATAGCGGGCTCGTTCGCAATTGGCGCCTCTCTGCAGTTTCTACGTTGCCAAGTGGCAAGACTCCCGCATACAGCGAAATGCCCGGTAATTCGCAGGAATGGAAGGCGATCAGCACGGAGCGGCGCGGGCTGGTAAATCTCACTCGCGAGTACGGACTGCCCGTACACCAACCGGACCAGGGCCTGGCGTGGCTGAAGACGATCCTCACTTCAGACAAGAAGCAGACAAAGAAAGTAGACATCGGCTGGACGCGCGAAATTTGGGTCTTCGTGAACGGCAAGCTGGTGTATTCGGGCAAGAACCTGTGGGACCAGGAAGCTGAGCGAAAGGCTCCTGACGGGCGGTGTTCGCTGGAAAATGGCTCCTTCCCATTGCCTCTGGAACCGGGCGATAATGAGGTCGCAGTCGCAATCGCCAACAACTTCTACGGATGGGGACTGATGCTGCGCCTTGCCGATCCGGAAGGGGTCTCTCTGGCAGCAAAGTGACAACCCATGGTTGACAAACAATGGATGAAGAGTCGTCCAGGCCAGGTTGTTCTTGCGGCGCTGGGCTGGACGATTCTCGGTTGTGTGTTTGCCCTGCCGGATCTCTCCGCCGGCGCCGGGGCGCGGCATGCTCTGCTTTCATCTCTTTCGATTTGGTGGTCCTGGGGCATCATCACACCGCTTATTGTTTGGGTAGACCGGCTGATTCCCGTTTCCAGAAGGCAACTCGCTCGACGGGTGCTGGCGCATTTTCTTCCCAGTCTGCTGTTGACCTCTGTGTACGCCTATCTCTTGGGCACGATTCGCGCCACGTTCGGGCTCATTGGATGGAATGGCTTGGCGAGCCTCTCGTTTCTGCTGAACGCGTTCAAGGGCATGTTTCTCTGGAACTGGCTTAACTATTGGCTGATTTTGGGAGCCTGGCAGGCATACCGCTACTATGATCACTACCTTGCTGGTGAGTTGCGTCTGGAGCGTCTGGAAAGAAACTTCTCCGAGGCTCGTCTGAATGCCCTCCGAATGCAGTTGAATCCGCATTTTCTTTTCAACGCGCTGAACACGATCTCCTCTCAGGTGGAGCGCGACCCCAAGCTTGCGCGAGGGATGATTGAGCACCTTGGCGATCTTCTTCGTCTCTCGCTGGAGTCGAAAGACCGCCAAGAGGTTCCGCTGACGGAAGAGATCGCTTTTTTGGAACACTATCTGGCAATCCAGAAGATTCGCTTCGGAGACCACCTGCGGATCGAGACGCAAATCGCACCAGAGGTAAAATATGCCTCTGTGCCCTGCCTTTTCGTTCAGCCACTGGTGGAGAACGCAATCCAGCACGGGATTTCACGACGAGCCTCGGGTGGCACAGTCATCGTGTCGGCGCAACGTGTGGGAGACCGGCTGGACGTTCGCGTCCTCGACGATGGCGTGGGACTCCCGCCGGACTGGACCCTTGAAAACTCCGGCGGCGTAGGACTCTCCGTGACGCGGCAGCGTTTGGCAGGGCTCTATCCTGACGAGGAAACCTGCTTTGCTGTGAATCGCCGCGCCGGTGGTGGAACCGAAGTAGCGATATCGCTGCCTCTGCGATGGGCGGGAAAGGACGACCATGCCGCTGTCCCCGCCTGAAGGCCTCTGCGTGATGGTAGCCGACGACGAAGCGCCCGCGCGGCAACGGGTCATCGATGTGTTGCGCCGCAATTCTCAGGTGGCGGCGATTCTTGAGGTGTCCAACGGGCTCTCCGCCGTAGAGATGATTCAGAATCGAAAGCCTGATCTGGTGTTTCTCGACGTGCAGATGCCGGAACTCACTGGACTCGAGGTCATCGCGGAGGTCGGAGCCGAACATATGCCGCTCACCGTTTTTGTGACAGCCTACGACGAGCATGCAATCCGCGCCTTCGAAGCCAATGCGCTGGATTATCTTCTGAAGCCGTTCAGCGACGAGCGGCTTGAGATGACCATGGCGCGTGTTAGCAAGCGGATGGATGAATCCAGCGTGCGGGAGTTTGGACGGCGCATTCTCAGCATGATTTCTGCGACGCCCAAAGGGGCTTTTCCGCTGGACCGGCTGGTGGTGAAATCCGGAGGCTCAACCCGCTTCGTACGGGTAGTCGACATCGACTGGATCGAAGCTGCAGGTGTTTATGCGAACCTGCACATCGGTGGAAAGGAGCTGCTGTACCGAACCGCGTTGAGCGAGCTTGCCGAGAGACTCGATCCCGTTCGATTTGTCCGCGTCCATCGTTCGGCAATCGTCAATATCGAAAGTATTCTGCGCCTGGAGCCGATCTCCCATGGCGAATTCGAAGTAATTCTCAAAGACGGCTCGCGATCGAAAATCAGCAGAACCTACCGCAGCCAGTTGGAAAAGAGATTGGGGCAATCGCTGTAATCTCCCCGGCAATTCGGGGCTGGTGAGGAGCCAGTCTCGCAGAAAGTATCCCTCGCTAACGGCATAATTTGAACAGGCCCTCCCGCTCGAATTTTCGCGCTTCAAAATGTCAGATCTATTTCGAGACTCGGCCTATACCTTCCCGGAATCTCGATTGTCCCAAACAGAAGAAGAACATAAAGAAAACGCAAGTAATCAAATGAAAATAAGGGCCTTAGATGGATGCGCTTATAGAGGCTGGGGCTCTGCTCCGACTCTCCGCTGTTACTCTGTCCTCGTGCCCGAATCTACACAGAACTTATTCAACTGGAAGTCGCCCGCGCGACCTTCTCCGGTGGTCCTGCGCGGCCGTTACGTCGCGCTCGAACCACTGAATCCCTCGCACGCCGAGGCGCTCTGGCAGGCGATTCAGGGCCAGGATCAGCTCTGGACCTGGCTTGCCGCGGGACCGTATGCCAGCACAACAGAGATCATCGAATCTCTCGATCGTTGGCGCGAGGCGGAAAAGGCTGTGCTCTTCGCCATCATTCCTGCCGACACAAAGCGAGCCTCGGGCTGGGCTAGCCTCATGCGCATTGAGCCGAAACACGGCGTCATCGAAGTTGGTAATGTGCTCTTTTCGCCTGTGCTGCAACGCAGCCGCGCCGCTACTGAAGCCATGTACCTGATGGCTAGCCATGTCTTCGATACGCTCGGTTATCGCCGCTATGAATGGAAGTGCAACGCTCTGAACGCGGCCAGCCAGCGCGCCGCGGAACGGTTCGGCTTCACCTATGAAGGCATCTTTCGCCAGCACATGGTCGTTCGCGGTCGCAGCCGCGACACGGCGTGGTTCTCTATGCTCGACCACGAATGGCCTGATCGCAAACGCGCCTTCGAAGCGTGGCTCGATCCAGACAACTTTGATGCGGCGGGAAAACAAAGGCGCAGCCTCACACAGATCCGCGAGGCCGGGGCTTAACAACTAACACTGTCATCTTGAGCGTCGTTGGAAGTGCCTTTCACTTCCAACGAAGTCGAAAGATCTGCGGTTTGCTCCGGGCCGCACAATCATTGCATAGCGCTCTTTGCCAGTCCGCCCGGCCCCAATCATTCGCCCTCACTATTGCGGTTCGTGCGCACCTTCTTTGCCGCCGTTGACCGCGCCCTTGGTTGTGTTCTTGGTCTTGTGCCACGCTTTTTTCGAGCCGTTCTTCGTGGCGTCGTAACCCTTCTCGGTTCCCTTCTTCGTACCCCGACCAGCATCTTTGGCCGCGTCCTTTGTTTCGTGGCCTGCGTGCTTCATATCTTGTTTCGCGCTGTGATCTCTGCTGGAATCGGCGCTTGAATCGATGCGGTCTGGATCATTCCGTTGAGCCCAGCCGAAGGCTGGCCCACATGCGAGAGCGGCTGTCAGTAGCAATATGGGTAGTGAATGCTTCGTCTTCATACCACCAGAGGATTCTTCTTTCCTCGGGCGAGTTGGCTACGGGTACACGAATGCTCAAAGTGACATTACCGCAGCAAACCGGCTTTTCATGCCGCGGAAAGGGTACAGCGCGTTCCGCAGATGGAACGCGCTGGTTAGAAATGTACGCTTGTGGAAAGAAGCGCCGCCTGCTGCAAAATCAGCAGAGGCGGCGTTTTCAGCAATTATTTTCCTGTTTTTTCAATCTTCATGCCATAGAACGACTTCCACACGAAGAACATCGATACCAGGAAGAACGCCACGGCCAGCCCGATGGCGAGGCCCGCATTCTGCTTGCTCAGTGTCACCGCCAGTTCGACAGCAAGCAATCCAAATAGCGTGGTGAACTTGATCACCGGGTTCATGGCTACCGAAGAGGTATCCTTGAACGGATCGCCCACCGTATCGCCCACTACGGTTGCGTCGTGCAGAGGGGTGCCCTTCTGTTTCAGGTCAACCTCGACAACCTTCTTCGCGTTGTCCCACGCACCGCCGGCATTCGCCATAAAGATCGCCTGGTACAGTCCGAAGATTGCAATCGAGATCAGGTAGCCGATAAAGAAGAACGGCTCAAAGAACGCAAACGCCAGCGTCGCGAAAAAGACGGCGAGGAAGATGTTGAACATTCCCTTTTGCGCGTACTGCGTGCATATCTCCACCACTCTCTTCGAGTCGCTGACGGACGCCTTTTCCACGCCTTCCAGCTTGATGTTCGCCTTGATGAATTCCACCGCGCGATAAGCGCCCGTAGTCACCGCCTGCGTTGATGCTCCGGTAAACCAGTAGATCATCGCGCCGCCGGTAATCAGGCCCAACATGAAGGGAGCGTGCAGCAGCGAGAGGCTCTGCACATCGTGGCTTAGTCCGCCGGTGAGGGCCATGATGATCGAAAAGATCATCGTGGTTGCGCCCACCACAGCCGTGCCGATCAGCACCGGCTTTGCTGAAGCTTTGAAGGTGTTGCCGGCTCCGTCGTTCGCTTCGAGCAGATGTTTGGCCCGTTCGAACTTCACGTCGATGTTGAACTCCTTCTTCAACTCGGCTTCAATGCCCGGCACGTTTTCAATCAGCGATAGCTCGTAAACTGACTGCGCGTTGTCGGTCACCGGCCCATACGAATCTACCGCGATCGTCACCGGGCCCATACCCAGGAAGCCGAATGCGACCAAGCCGAATGCGAAGACAGCTGGAGCAAGCATCAAGCCGCCCCTGCTCGCGTCCATAGCCACGCCCGTACTGAAGTAGTAACCGGTTCCCATCAGCGCCACCATACACAACCCCAGCCAGTAGCCCGAGAAGTTGCCGGCCACAAATCCCGACAGGATTCCCAGTGACGCGCCACCTTCCTGCGCTGACTTCACCACTTCTTTTACGTGACTCGAGTTAGTCGAGGTAAACACCTTCACCAGTTCGGGAATGATCGCCCCGGCCAGCGTTCCGCACGAGATGATCGAAGCCAGCTTCCACCACAGCGTCCCATCGCCTAGCGTTGGGATCATCAGGTCGGACACGATGTAGGTCAGAACAATCGAAATGATCGACGTGATCCATACCAGCGAAGTCAACGGCGTCTCAAAATCCATCTCGTCCGAGTTTCCATACTTCGCGTGCGCGATCGCGCCGTTCAGAAAGTAAGCACCCGCGCTCGAAACCAGCATTGCTACGCGCATCACAAAGATCCACACCAGCAGCTGTACCTGCGTTGTGGGATTTGGAACCGCCAGCAGGATGAAGGTGATCAGCGCGACGCCGGTAACGCCGTAGGTCTCAAAGCCATCCGCGCTGGGCCCGACGGAATCGCCCGCGTTGTCGCCTGTGCAATCGGCAATTACGCCCGGGTTGCGGGCATCGTCTTCCTTGATCTTGAATACGATCTTCATCAGGTCGGCGCCGATGTCGGCGATCTTGGTAAAGATGCCGCCGGCAATGCGCAACGCCGCCGCGCCCAGCGATTCGCCGATTGCGAATCCGATAAAGCAAGGGCCCGCGTAGTCGCGCGGAACAAACAGAAGGATGAACAGCATGATCAGCAGCTCGACCGAGATCAGCAGCATGCCGATGCTCATGCCTGCCTTCAGCGGAATGGCGTACACCGGATACGGCTTGCCGCGCAATCCCGCAAATGCCGTCCGCGAGTTCGCAAAAGTGTTCACGCGAATGCCAAACCACGCCACGCCATAACTGCCCGCAATACCCACCAGTGAGAATGCCAGAATGATCGGCAGTGTAAGACCAATCGGCTTGTCCGGAACAGGCGCCAGATAGCCGAAGTACAGCGCGATGATCACCGCGATGAATGCCCACAGCAGCAAGATGAACTTGCCCTGCGTCGCCAGGTACGTCTTGCACGTCTCGTAGATCATCTCCGAGATTTCGCGCATCGTGCGATGAACCGGCAGGTTCTTCAACTGAACGTAGATCGCCAGGCCGAACAACAGGCCGCCGGCGCAGAACAGCAGTCCGATCATCAACAGCGAGTGCCCATTCATGCCAAGAAAACTTACCGATGAGAGATCGGGAAGCTTCAGGCTGGCTTCTCCCCCGCCGCCTTGTTCGGTCTGGGCAAAAGCGAACGTTGGGGCGAATATGCCGAGAAGAGCCGCCATGACCTTGTATGAGCGCTTCAAAAAAGTCTGTGCTGCCGCGCGGATGGCCGCGAAGATATTCCGCATCTCGGCCATGCCCGCTTCTGCTCTGATCGTCCGTCGCATGAACAAAACCGCGACAATGGGCGAGAGAATGCTCACGCCCAGAAAAAAGTAGACCCAGTCCTGTACAGTCACGTCTCCTCCTGACGCAAGTTTTTTAAAGCCACGTGCGCGAAACCGTTGGAACCGACCTCCGGATACCCGGAAATTTGCCACGGGGAAGCCTATCATCCGCATGGGCCCCTGTCGAGTGACGGCTCTCACAGGCATCTAAGGTGCTACTGCCAGAGTTGGATGCGTTTGATTTTGGGAATGCGAAGAAAAAGGGGGAAATCGCCAGACGCGCCTGGGCGAAGGCTTTAAACGGTCTATAGACTGCCTTCCGGCACGCGATCGCCTTCACCCGGAGCAAGGAAGAGATTCGCTTCCAGGCCGTGCTGGCGCGTGTAGAGATCGTAATAGCGGCCGCCGAGCGCGAAGAGTTGGGCATGGTCGCCGCGTTCGACAATCCGGCCGCCTTCGACCACGAGAATCTGGTCCGCGCGGCGGATCGTGGAAAGGCGGTGGGCAATGACGAAGGTCGTACGGCCCTGCATGAGCTGCGCCAGACCGGCCTGGATCATGGCCTCGGATTCGGAGTCGAGCGAACTGGTCGCCTCGTCGAGAATAAGAATGCGCGGATCGGCCAGCAGCGCGCGCGCAATCGAGAGGCGCTGGCGCTGGCCACCCGACAGCTTCACGCCACGTTCGCCGACCACAGTGTCATACGCCTCAGCAAAACGCTCGGCAAATTCGTCCACGCGCGCGATGCGGCAGGCGGAGAGGAACTGCTCCTCAGTAGCATCCGGCCGCGAAAACATGATGTTTTCGCGAATCGTGCCGTCGAAGAGGAATGAATCCTGGAGCACGACGCCGAGCTGCGAGCGGAAGGTGTTCAAGTCGACCGCAGCTAGGTCGATGCCGTCGACAAGAACCCGTCCCTGAGAAGGCGTATGGAAGGCACAGAGCAGGCTGATGATGGTGGATTTGCCTGAACCGGAAGAGCCAACCAGCGCCGTCACGGTTCCCGGCTCGGCCTCGAAGCTGATCCCGTGCAGAACTGGTTTTCCGGGCGTATAGGCAAACTCAACATCTTCAAAGCGGACCTTACCCTCGATGGGCGGCATCTTGATCGTGCGACCGGGGACCTGGTTTTCTTCGATCTCCGACATGATCTCGTGCGTGCGATCGAGGCCGGCGAAGGCTTCCGTCAGCTGCGTGCCGATGTTCACGATCTGGAAGACCGGCGCGATCATGAAGGCGAGAAACATGTTGTATTGAAAATAGGTGCCGACCGTCCAGGTGCTGTGCAGAACGTTGTGACCACCAAGCCACATCACCAGTGACGAGACGAGGCCGAGAACCGTGGTTGAAGCCGAGGAGAGAGTGCTCGTCATGGTGAGCGACTTCATCACGTTGGCGAGCAGGCGCTCGACACCGGCAGAAAAGACTGTGGCCTCGCGGTCCTCCGCGTGATACCCCTTGATAACGCGCACGCCGCCGAGGGATTCCGTCAGCCTGCCGGTTACTTCGGCATTGATCTTGCCGCGCTCGCGGAAGATAGGGCGAATGGTCTTGAAGCCGTATTGCAGAACGAAGACGAAAGAGCCGAGCACAACGAAGACCGTCAGCGTGACCTTGGGGCTCAGGTACATCAGATAGATGAACGTGAGCGCGGCCGTAAGCGAACTGCCGAGAAACTCGACCAGACCCGTGCCGACGAGGTTCCGCACGCCTTCAACGTCCGTCATGATGCGCGCAACCAGCGTGCCGGTGCGGTTCTCGTCATAATAGGCGACGGAAAGCAGGCCCACGTGACGCTGTACCTGGCGGCGCATCTCGGCGATGAGCCGCTGGCCGGCCTTCGAGAGCAGTTGCGTGAGCGAAAACGAGGTAATGGCCTGCACAACCATGGCACCGAAGACGACGGCAATGATGCGGGGCAGCAGTTCAGGATGGGGATGTAGGGGCGAAAGCACGCGGTCGAGCAATGGCTTGGACGTAATCGGCAAGACCAGCCCGGCCACGCGATTGATGGCCATCAGGGCGAATCCCGCGGCGATCAGGCCTTTGCGCGGCTTGACCAGGGCCCAGATCTCCGGCCCCATCTTCTTCAGGCTGGGTTTTGGCTTGGGCAGGTCAGCCTGCGCCGCGCGCGTACCGCGGCTGTGCGGCGCGCGTTCGGCGCGCATGCCCATTCCGAGTCCCCCACCTCGCATGGTGGCCATGGATTATTCCTGGCGCGCTCTCCGCGCAGCGATAAACGACCGGATACACATATTCACATAAATGAGCAGTAATCCAGCCATTGTCAATTTCGATGCGAGAGCAATGTGATCGGGTTCAATTCCTGCAGCTCGCGCCGCCGCATAGCCGCGCAGGGCTTCGACCGCGGCGCCGATCAACCCCAACAGGCCAATGGTGACGTTGATATGCATGAACAGCTTGCGCCGGCCCTCGCTAGGACTGATGGCCAGAAAACCGAACAGACCCAGCGCCAGGCCAAACCACATGGGGATCAGCGCGGTGGAATGTGCGCTGCCCGTGCCGAGATACCCCACAAGGCCCAAAATCACCAAAAGAACCGCAAAGACCAGCGTTACCTTCGCCATGCGCACCTCTGTTACACCAGTTTACAGTTCGCAGCTCACAGTTTTCAGTTGCGATTCGCGACTGGACACCGCGGCCAGCAAACTGAGAACTGTGAACTGCAGACTATGAACTGAACAAATCTACCGCTGGATGCGGGCGGAGCCTCCCTCGGCGAAGGCTCGGACCTGGTCGAGCGTTGCCATCGTCGTATCACCGGGGAAGGTGGTCAGCAATGCGCCATGCGCCCATCCAATTTTGAGCGACTCTTCGGGAGAGAGCCCGCTCAGAAGTCCATAGATGAAGCCGGCGGCAAAGCCGTCTCCGCCACCGACGCGATCGTAGACGTCGAGTTCCGCAGTCGGAGCCGTATAGCTCTTTCCGCCGACCCAGGCCACGGCGCTCCAGCTATGGCGATTGGTCGAGTGCACTTCGCGCAAAGTCGTCGCTACGACCTTGGCCTGCGGATGCTTCTTCACGACCTGATCGATCATAGCGAAAAAGACGCTTGGATCGAGCTTCGATTTCGCATGGACGTCGGGACCGGGAATGCCGAGGCCTTTCTGCAGGTCTTCCTCGTTGCCGATCAGGACATCGACGTTTGCGACGATCTTGCCAATCGTTTCGACAGCGTGGTCAATACCGCCGAAGATCTTCCATAGCTTTTCGCGGAAGTTGAGATCGAATGAGGTCACCGCGCCGGCGGCCTTGGCCTCTTTCATCATTTCAGCGGCCAGTGCGGCGGTAGTGGGCGAGAGCGCGGCAAACAGTCCGCCGCAGTGCACCCAGCGCACACCCTGGGCGAAGATGGCCTTCCAGTCGAAATCGCCGGGCTTGAGCATCGCTCCTGCTTCGTTGGCCCGGTTGTAAAACACCACGGGAGGCCGTACACCGAGGCCACGATCGCTATACACGGTGGCCATATTGGGGCCCGTGGCGCCGTTGTGCTCGAAGTATTTGTAGATCGGCTTCACGCCCATCGCACGGACCCGCTCGGCGATCAGGTCGCCGATGGGGTAGTTGACCATCGCGGAAGCAATGGCAGTCTTCATGCGGAAACAGTCGGAAAGATTCGCAGCCACATTGAACTCGCCGCCGCTGACGTGAATTTTGCACTCAGTTGCCTTGCGGAACGGGACAATTCCTGGATCAAGCCGGTGGATCAAAGCTCCCAGCGCCAGAAAATCAAGTTCTCCGTCCTTACGAATGTTCAGTCCATCACTCATCGTTTGCTCCTTGCCTCACATGGTTCGACAAAATGGTTGAGATCAAAATAAAGCGTGCGCCTAGCCAGCGTTTGGCATCAAATGCTTCACGTCAGCCATTACCTGGTTCGGAGTCCAGTCATTTCCCGGATAGAACTGCGCTACTTTGCCTTGCGGATCGATCAGGGTGGTTGAAAGGGTATGGGTTATGGTGCCGCCTCCACCGGGCGTGATGCCGACATCAAAATACTTCGCCATTTCCTGTAACTCAGACTTCGTGGGCACCGCAAAATCCCAGTGCGCGAACGCGCTTTTCTGATCGCTGCCCATATACGCGGCACCATAGGCGCGAAGCCGTGCCGGGGTGTCGTGATCCGGATCGAAGCTCACACAAAGCAGATGAGTCCCGGCGTAGAGCTTAGGGTCGCCGGCCAGTTGACTGTTGATTGCGGCGAAATTACGCGTAACCAACGGGCAAAAGTTCGGCAGCGGGCAGCGCGTATAGATGAAGGTGAGCAGCAGTGCTTTGCCACGAAATTGATTGAGATGGATCTCACGCCCATCCTGGTTGCGCAGTTTGAAATCGGGAACCTGGTCGCCGGGAGCAGGCACGTGATAGAGAACTGGGGGCCGGTAATCCGGCTTGGCCTGCGCGATCACATCGATGTGATCGATGAAGACATCGGCATCGGAGTTCTGCGAGACGAACAGATCGGCTGTGAGGATGTCGCCGGGATGTAGTTCGTTCATGATCCCAGGATCCTTCAGCTTGTACGGCATCGTCATCGCATCCATGAAGCCGGGGATCGCATCGTGATCCAGTGTGACCTCGCCGGTCGTGGGACTGGCCGAAACCACCTTGCCGCGCAGCTTGTAGATCTTGTAATTCGGACTCGAAGGTTGCTGCTGATTAGCATTCGTCGCTGAGTGGCAACCGCTCAAGACAACGAGACTCAAGGCGACGAGGCCAAGCAAGGCACCTGCAAGCAGATTCCGCATCACGATCTCTAGTGTAAACCGGTGGACTGACCACTGCCTGCTGATGCCCGGCCAGCGCTTTGGCGTGCACAGGTCTGGCAGCGTATAACGCTGGCATGGGGTCTGAAACTGCGGGTCAGCCATCAAATCAGATCGATGCATGGTTGCACGAAGGCGGGCTTGTGGTGGCGGCCAGCGAACGCGCGGCACGGGCTATTGCAACCGACTACCACCGTGCCCGGCGTTCCGAAGGACTCACCGCCTGGACGGCGCCGAATGTCTTGAACTGGGAGGAATTTGTCCGCCGCGCCTGGGAGACGCATGCGGCTGAGAGCCGCCTGGTGTTAGACCGGCAGCAGGAGCAGGCGCTATGGGCAGAGATCATCGCAGCGGACCGAGGAAGCGGCGCGCTGCTCGAAGGGCCGCTCTATCGCGTAGCCAATCTGGCTATGGAGGCGCACCGGTTGCTGTGCCTCTACGCACCCCAGTTCTTACAGCGCGCTGCGCGGAACTCCTGGCAGCAGGATGCGGGCGCATTCAGCGGTTGGCTGACCGCCTTTGACGATACCTGCCGTGCCGGAGGCTTGATGAGCCCGGCACGTTTGCCGCTCGAATTGAAGCCCGCGCTGAAGACGGATGAGGGCAAACGCGCTTCCCTGCTGCTGGCCGGCTTCGACCGCATACTGCCCAGCCAGCGCGGCGTTTTGGACGCGTGGGGCCCATGGCACGAAATGCTGCGCGGACCGCGAGCTGAACGAACCTTGTTCTATCGAGCTGCCGACGAAAACGCCGAGTTGGCCGCCTGCGCCTTGTGGTGCAAGGAACAATTAACGACTGCTCCGCATGCGCGGCTACTCGTGATAACGCAGGATGTGGCAAGACGCCGCGGCGAGATTGAGCGGGCGTTTTTGGAATTTGTCGGCAGCTCTACGGGCGATGGTTCACGGATCTTCGAATTTTCGCTCGGCGTTCCGCTCTGTCGCGTTCCGTTGGCACGCGCGGCCTTACTGCTGCTTTGCTGGCTGCAAGAGCCGCTCGCAGAGCATGAACTGGACTGGCTCTTCTCGACTGGCCAGATTGCAGGTAGTGGCGACGAGTCGCGCGCTCTTACCGCATTTATGCGGGCGCTGCGGCGGCGTGGTTGGCAGCGAACACAGTGGAAGTTTGACGATTTCACGCGGCAAAGGCCGGGAGAGACTCTGCCCGAAGCTTGGATCGTGCGCATTGCGCAAACCAAGCGACGGCTTGAAGAGTTTGTCCGCGCATCCTCAACATTAGGACGAGCGGCCGGTGGCGCGTCGCCGATCGCGTGGGCCGAGCTGGTTCCCGAATTGCTGCAGCTTGCCGGCTGGCCTGGTGGACACGCTCTCACCAGCGCGGAGTTCCAGGCGATGCGTCGTTGGGAACAGGTGCTGGACGCATGCGCCTCGCTCGGATTTGACGGGAGGCGCGTGGAATGGAAGACCTTTCTGCGTGCAGTCTATCGAAATCTGCACGAGACGCTCTTCGCACCAGAATCGTTGGATGCGCCGATCCTGATTGCCGGTCCAGCAGAGTCGGCGGGCCTCTCGGCGGATGCGGTCTGGTTTCTTGGCGTGACGGAGGACGCATGGCCCGGTCGCGGCTCGGTTCATCCCTTGCTGCCGCTTGACGTGCAGCGTAGCGTGGGCATGCCACACGCCTCTGCGCAACTGGACTGGGATTTGGCTTCGGCCGTCACGGATCGATTGCTGGCCTCTGCACCGGCGGTTCGTTTCAGCTACGCGCGCCAACTGGATGCCGTGGAGACACGGCCATCGCGGCTGATCATGCAGGCAACTGGTGCACCACAAGATGTACCACGCGAGCTGGCGGTGCCGCGCATTGCCGATGCGCTCACCGTTGCTTACGAAGATCGAAGCCGGATTCCCTTCCCGGGTGGCGAAGTTCGCGGCGGATCACAGGTGCTGACGGCACAGTCGCAATGCGGCTTCCAGGCGTTCGCCCGATCACGGCTCGGCGCGGAGAGTTGGCAATCTGCGGAAGCTGGCTTGACCGCTGCGCAGCGTGGACAATTGCTCCACGGGGTGCTGCATTCGGTGTGGAGCGGGCCGCCGGATGGGATTCGCAGCCAGGCCGAGTTGGTGGCGATTGGCGACCTGCGCGCATTTGTCGAAAGGCACGTGAACGCCGCATTGCAAACGAAGATACCGGCAGGCACGCGGGAACAGATGCCGGAGCGCTATCTGGAGCTTGAAGCTTTGCGACTGACCGGTCTCATCGCGGAATGGCTTCGATTTGAAGCGACGCGTATGCCGTTTGTGGTGGAGCACACAGAGATGGAGCGAGACAAGACCATCGAAGACCTGACACTCAGGCTGCGATTGGATCGGTTGGATCGGCTCAGCGACGGCAAGGTCTTGGTCGTCGACTACAAGACCGGAGATGTCTCGCAAAAATCCTGGGAGTTGCCGCGCCCGGAAGATGTGCAGTTGCCGCTCTATGCAGGTTTCGCGCTTGATCGCGAGACTGAACCCGTGGGTGGCCTCGTTTTTGCGAAAATCCGCGCCGCAGAGCGCTGTTTTGCGGGAAAGGCTGAAGATGCGCGCGGCCAGCTTCTGCCTGGCTTGAACGGCCAGCAGGCTCTAGTCAAAACCAGGCTCACGCACGAAGAACTTATTGCATGGCGCAAGTATATCGAGAGGATGGCACGCGATTTTGTGGAGGGCCACGCAGAAGTTAATCCACGCGAGTATCCGAAGACCTGTGATCGCTGCGGCCTGTACACACTCTGCCGTTTTCTCGAAGGCCAGACTGAATCAATAGACGACACCGTGACGGATGCGGAGACCGATGATGCATAGCGCAGCGCCCGTCCGTGTGCCTCCACCTGACCAGAAAGAACGGGAGCGGGCTCTCGATGCACGGCGGTGTGTGCTGGTGCGCGCGCCTGCAGGATCCGGCAAAACCGATCTGCTGACGCGGCGCTTTCTGCGCCTGCTTGCGGAGGTTGACGATCCAGAACAGATTGTGGCCATCACATTTACGAAGGCCGCCGCCGCTGAAATGCGACACAGAATTCTGGAGAGTTTAGAGAAGTCTGCGGCCAATGAAACGCCGAACTCTGTGGACGACGAGTTTTCGATGGAAGCGTTAGCTGCGCGTGCGCTCACCCGGTCGCGGGAGCGCGGCTGGAATCTGATCGAGTTGCCAGCCCAATTGCGCATCTCCACGATCGACTCCTTTTGCCGCGAGCTTGCAGTGCGTCAGCCATTGCTCTCGGGGCTTGGCGGCGGATTGGAGATCGACGAACAGCCGCGTGAGCTGTACCGGCGTGCTGCACGTCGCACATTGGAAGCGATTGAGCGCGGCGACTCCGGATTGCGCGAGGCCATTGAAGCCCTCCTGCTGTGGCGCGACAACGGTTGGCAAGAGATTGAGAACCTAGTGGTCGAGATGCTCGAGACGCGCGATCGCTGGATGCATGAATTTGTGGTGACGCGTAGTCCAGATTGGAATGCATTGCGCGAGCGGCTGGAGCGTCCGTTTCGCGCTCACGTTGCAACGGCGTTGACGGAGTTGAACCGGCTTCTCGATGCTGTACCGCATGCACGCCGGGAGATCCTGGATCTGGCGCGGTTTGCGTGTGCGCAGAGCGAAGGCACGCTGCATCGAGAGTTGGCGGAACTGGCCGAGTTGCCGAATGCACCATTTGAGACCGCGGAAGAACTCGCAGATGAACTCGAAGATGCGCGGCAGGCATGTGAGTGCCTGGCGGCTCTCTTATTGACGAATGACGGCGCGCTGCGAAAGCAAGTCGACAGGCGGCTCGGATTTCCCGCGGATCGCAAAGGAGAGAAAGATCGCCTTCTCGACCTGATCGCCGATCTCAAGAAGATTCCCGGCCTCGAAGCTGCGTTAGCTGCAATACGCACGCTGCCGCCCGCGCGTTATACGGAAGACGATTGGCGTATTCTGCGTGCATGTTTCGTCCTGCTGCGGCGCGCAGCGGCCGAACTGAAGGTAGTCTTCGCCGAGACTGGCACGGCCGACTACATCGAGGTGGCGCAGATTGCCGAAACTGTGCTGCGCGGCGAGAATGGAATTCCGTCCGAAACCGCGCTGGCCGTCGCCGATGGGGTGCGCCACCTGCTCGTGGACGAGTTCCAGGATACGAGCCGCCGACAGCACCGGCTGCTTGGGCATCTGATCGCCGCTTGGACCGAACGCGAGGGGCGGACATGCTTCGTGGTCGGTGACCCGATGCAGTCGATCTATTTCTTTCGTGATGCAGATGCAGAGCTGTTTCCGCGCGTAGAGCGTGTAGGGCTTGAAGTTCCGCACGATCAGCCATTACGCTTTGACTCCGTCCAGCTCTCTGCGAACTTTCGCAGTGCGCGAGAGCTCGTGGTCCAGCTCAACAAGAGTTTTTCAACGATCTTTGCACGCGAAGATGGAAGCGGCGTCCCGTTCGCTCCGGCTGAACCAGTGCGGCCTGAGCTCTCGATTACGGCCGAGCCAGAAACACGCGTATACGTGCACGCTGAGTTCATGCCAGTCGTGCAGTTGGGCCGCTCAGGCGATCCTAATGCTGCGCAGGAGAGGGACAGGAGTATTACAGAGCGAAGGGCTGCGTCTGAAAAACAGGCGGCGGAGATTGTGCGGGTGATTCGCGAGCATCACGATCGCATAGAACGGGGGCGTACGCAGGGATCCAAGTATCGCATTGCAGTGCTGGGGCGAACGCGCAAAGCTCTCATGCCGATTGCACAGGCATTGCGCGAAGCAGCCATTCCCTTTCGCGCTGTGGAGTTGGAACAGCTCAAGCAGCGGCCGGAAGTGCTGGACGCGCTCGCGCTGGCTCAAGCGTTGCTGAATCCGCAGGACCGTGTAGCCTGGCTGAGCGTGTTGCGCGCGCCATGGTGCGGACTGTCGCTCGCAGATTTACATGCTGCAGTGAGCGCGGACGATCCGGAGCTGCTCCGGCGGGCAGTTCCCGATCTGCTGGCCGAACGTAAAGAGCTCTTGAGCGAAGAAGGCCAGGCTGCTGTCGAACGCGTGTTGCGTGCGGTTGAAGCGACACAGCGCATGCGATTCGCGCAGCCAGGGCAATCATTAGGAACGTGGATTGAGCAGGCGTGGCTGCGCCTCGGCGGAGCGCATTGCGTTGACGCGGCGGGACGAGCCAATCTCGAGACGCTCTGGCGCGCACTGGATGGGTTGCCGGAAGATGAGCAGGATCTGCTTGGCTCCGCTCTGGACACAGCTCTCGCAAAGCTGACGGCGTTACCTGATCCCAGCGCGGACGGCGACTATGGCGTTCAGTTGATGACAATTCATAAGTCGAAAGGGTTGGAATTCGAGGTTGTGCTCGTGCCCGAGCTGCAGGCAAGCGCAGCGCGCGGAAAGATGAAGCTGCTTTCATGGTTGGAGCGCGGTCTGGAAGAAACCGGCACGGCCGAAGAGCCCACGGAGTTTCTGGTGGCTCCGTTGCAGTCCAAGGGCTCCGATCGAGGAACGGCCAAGGCATGGGTCGATAACGTTTATCGCATGCGCGAGCGGCAGGAGATGCGGCGGCTTTTCTACGTTGCAGCAACACGCGCGCGCGAGGAGCTGCATTTGTTCGCGCGTCCGGAATACAAAACGGAAAGCGATGGCTCCTGCAACCTTGCAGAGCCGCGAGAGAGCCTGCTCGCCACGGCCTGGTCAGCCCTGGAATCGGAAATTCGTGAGAGGTTCGAGGCATGGCGGACTCAAACTGCAGAGCCGATGAATGTCCCGGCCATCGCCGCTGTGGGCGATGATGCGCCGTCCTCCGAACTGGCACTATCTCGGAATGCGTTGTTGCGACGATTGCCAGCCAATTTCCGCATCGAGCAAGATGCGAGCGCCGCGACAATAGAGAACATTGCGATTGTGGGCGATGGACGATTATACGAACGCCATGAAGGCGGGATTCTCTCGCGCGCATTGGGAATCGCGGTCCACGCGCTGCTCGAAGAGCTTGCGATGCACATTACTTCTCAATCGTGGGATGAAGCACGCGCAACGCTCGCCGCGATGGCAGCACGCATCGCTGCACAGGTACGTACCGCGGGAGTCGACCGCGCGCAGGCAAGCCGCATTGCGACGCAGGCGGTGGAGATTGCACTCAAAACGTCGCGCGATCCGGTCGGGCAGTGGATCCTTTCTCCCCACGCCGATGCGGCCAGTGAAGTACGTTGGGCGGGTGTGGTTGCCGGGAGCCTGCGCACGGTGCAGGTCGATCGCGTCTTTCGCGCCGGAGCCGAGCCACTTACAAGTGGCGGCAATGTCTGGTGGGTGATCGATTACAAGACTGCGCACGCGGAGAGCCTAGACCTGAAAGATGCTCTTCCAAAACTAAGAGAGACTTTTGCGCCGCAGATTGAGCTGTACGCGCAGGTTCTGCGCAACCTGCATGGGACAGACGCGATCATCCGCGGCGGGCTCTACTATCCGCGGATGCTGCAGTTCGATTGGTGGGAGATCTAAGACGCTGCTTTGTTCTCGCCCTTTGCTTTGCGTGAAAACAGCCGCAAGATGCGCGGCAAACTTCGCTCAGGATGACGAATTGGTGTGAGCTTGGGTGTGGACGGTAATGACGCCCACCCTTTCCGCAAAATACGCGGAAAGGATGGGGCACGGAAGGAATTAAGGTCGAACAGCAGATCGAATTACTGCAGGTTGGTCATCAGAGAATCGAGCGCGCTCTTCGGAGGGCGCGTGAGCGATTCCGGCAGCGTGGCGAGCGGCTCATCGACTACGTTCAGCAGGTCGATGAAGCTGGGCTTCTTGGTGTCGATATAGAAGACGCCGGTCAGAATCTCGCCCTTCTCTTGCGCCTCCATCAACGTGCGCACGGCCTTCGCCTTGTCGGTGGGATCGTAGTCTTCGAGCAGTTTGCGTAGCCGCAGGCTGGAGCCGTCGTGCATCTGCACATCGAAAACCTCGCCGGAGCTGTAATCGACCTCGATGTCTTCGAAGCTCGGCACGAAGCCGATCTCGTTGATAGCCTCGTCGTGCTCCTGTAGGAACTTGTAGCTCTTGGTCGAACCCTCGTGATCGTTGAAGGTCACGCAGGGGCTGATCACGTCGAGCATCACGGTTCCCTTGTGCGCGATCGCCGCCTTCAGCATCGCCAGCAACTGCTTCTTGTCACCAGAGAAGGAGCGGCCCACAAACGTGGCGCCCAACTGGATGGCCAGCGCGCAGGTGTCGATCGCGGGCAGATCGTTGATCACGCCGGTCTTGAGCTTAGAACCGATATCCGCCGTGGCCGAGAACTGGCCCTTGGTCAATCCATAGACGCCGTTGTTCTCGATGATGTAGATCATCGGCAGATTGCGGCGCAGCAGGTGCACAAACTGGCCCATGCCAATCGAAGCCGTGTCGCCGTCGCCCGAGACGCCTAGCGCCATCACGGTATGGTTGCCCAGCAGCGCGCCGGTGGTGACCGACGGCATGCGACCATGCACACTGTTGAAGCTGTGCGAGCGGGTCATGAAATAGGCCGGGCTCTTCGACGAGCAGCCGATGCCGCTCATCTTGATGACGCGCTCCGGCTCCACGCCCATCTCAAACATGGCATCGATGATGCGTTCGGAGATGGCGTTATGGCCGCAGCCGGCGCAGAGCGTCGACTTGCCACCACGGTACTCAACGACCGGAAGACCGATATGGTTGACTTTGGGGCTGGGTGTTGCGGTTGCCATTAGAGGCCCTCCTTGGTCGCAAACTCTTCTGTGATGGTGCGGGCATCTACCGGCAGACCGTTGTAATGCAGAATGCTGCGCAGTTTGACCACCTGGTCCGCAGGAAGATCGAGCTTCAGCAGGCTGGCGAGCTGTGCATCGCGGTTCTGTTCCACCACATAGAGGCGCTCGTGCGATGCCACAAAGTCGTGAATCTCATGCGCAAATGGATAGGCGCGGATGCGCATGTAATCCACGCTCGTTCCGTATTCGTTCTTGATCTGATCGAGGCTCTCGCGCAAAGCGAAGTCGGTTGTGCCGAAGGCAAGGAAGCCGACCTTCGACGTTCCATCTTTCACCACGACCGGCGCAGGAACCAGCTTGCGCGCGTTCTCAAACTTGCGCGACAGCCGGTCCATGATGCCCTGGTATTCATCGGGCTTCTCGGTGTAGCCGGCAGCGTCATTGTGACCGGAACCGCGTGTGAAGTACGCCGCTTTGGGATGCTTGGTGCCCGGCAACGTGCGCCAGCCGATAGCGTCGCCATCCACATCGCGATAACGCGCGAACCCGCCCAGGCGATTGAGATCTTCGGCGGTGAGCACCTTGCCACGGTCGAGCGGCTTCTCTGGATACGTGAAGGGATCAGACATCCAGTTGTTCATGCCCAGGTCGAGATCGGTGAGCACAAAGACAGGAGTCTGCATACGCTCAGCAACATCAAACGCCGCATAAGCAAATTCGAAGCACTCCTTCACATTGGCAGGCAGCAGCACAGGGTTCTTGGTGTCGCCGTGCGAGAGAAACGCGACGGAGAGAAGGTCTGCTTGCTGCGTACGTGTCGGCATGCCAGTCGCAGGACCTGTACGCTGCACGTCGAAGATCACTCCGGGAATCTCGGCGAAGTACCCCAGTCCGGCAAACTCCGCCATCAGCGAGATGCCGGGGCCCGAGGTCGACGTCATAGAACGCGCGCCCGACCAGCCTGCGCCGAGCACCATGCCGATCGCCGCCAGCTCGTCTTCAGCCTGCACAACGGCAAAGGTCGCTTTGCCTTCAGGAGTGACGCGGAACTTCTTGAGCAGATCGGTCGTGGCTTCAATCAGCGAGGTCGAAGGCGTAATGGGATACCATGCCACCACCGTGACGCCGGCGAATACTGCGCCCATGCCGCAGGCAGCATTGCCGTCGATGATGATCTTGCCCGCAGTCGAGTTCATCCGCTCGACATAGAATGGGTCCTGCTTGGTAAACGTCGACTGCGCGTAGTCGTAGCCGGCTTTGACCGCTCCGAAGTTGAGGTCGAAGACCTTCTGCTTCTTGGCAAACTGCCGTTGCACACTCTTCTCGACTACTGCGAGGTCCATGTCCAGCAGCTGCGTGACGACGCCCACATAGACCATGTTCTTGACGAGCTTGCGCAGCTTGGCCTCTGGGCAAACCGAAGCGGTGAGCTTATCGAAGGGAACCGGATAGCAGACCACGTCTTCGCGATACTGCTTCAAGTTGAGGTTCGACTCGTAGATCGCCACGCCACCGGCAGGCAGCGCCAGGATATCTTCACGCGCAGTCTCAGGATTCAGCGCCACCAGCACTTCCGAGTCTCGCTTGCGGGCCACATATCCATTCTTGCTGGCGCGAATCGTGTACCAGGTGGGTAATCCGGCGATATTCGAGGGAAAGAGGTTCTTACCGCTGACGGGAACCCCCATTCCGAAGATGCTTTTCAGCAGCACGCTATTGGCGGATTGGGAGCCGGAGCCATTTACCGTTGCTACGATGATGCTGAAGTCGTTAACGACGCGCTGGCGCGCGTTGAGTGCGCCCTGCTCTTGACCCAGGGCCAGGTCTCCTGTCGCCATTTGGCGGGATTCCCTTCAGGTAGGATTTCTGAGGGAACGCGTATAATCCACGTTCCAGAAGTGATTATAGTCACCTGGCGGTACCAGCGTCCCGCTTCCTGACCCAAAAGTACCACTTTGATACTGGGCCTCCAGCCTTGCTCGCGACATGGGAAAACCGCGGTTTCCTATAACGGCGGCTGCCCATCCTGCGACTCTCAGTCAATCTACTCCAAAAGCCTAATTATCAATAGGATGGCAGCCTTTCTCTCGTGCGCTACGCAAACATGCCGCAATGGCGAATTCCGGTGCACAATTGAACCCATTTATCGCCCGGATAGAGAGGGGTGTTCTTCTGAGAAGTTGCATTGGTTCTGCGGACACTCCCATGTCTCTAGCTTCTGTGAACGATCCACTTCGGCGAGATAGAGAAAGGCACCGCATCGGGGACATGTCTGGCGGTAACTCCGTGATTCATCGAACCCACCTTCGATCCAATCCGAATAGCCACCGGAGTCGCGAAAAACTCGCGTGCAATCGCGCCGCTCACACGCATGGTAGGATCGAACTTCTTCCGAATCTTCCTCCAGCATGACCCGGCGCATGGACGTATGGTGCAGGTCACATAGCGGAGAGAATTGTTGTCTAGACGTCATGGCAAGACGTTTGTCGCCTCAATCGAGGACGAATTCATCGAGGATGAATTCGAAGACCGCCGCCTACGGATTCGGAATTCCGCAGGAGAGCAGGGGGCACTTGGTTAAGCGAGATTCGAATTGCCGTCCTTATGCTCCAGATTCACAGCACGGAAGGATCTTGGAAGGTCTTTCTCCTCGTATTCCACGCCTGCTGCCACGAGTTCAGCGGCAGTCTTCTTGAGGGAAGCCCTCTTCGTCAGTAGTCCCTTTGCGGTCTCTTCACGGTCTTCAGGCGAGGCGAACTGCTCATATTTGTCGAGGTAAGCCAGTTTGCGATCGTAAAGGTCGATCTCCTGATGAAGATCCCGCAGGAAGTATTTGTCACGTCGGGAAACCTTATTCATGAAACATCCTTTGAAAATGAAAAGGGCGATCCGAATGGCCGCCCCGTTCAATCTGCTGTTTATCTCTTAAGCGATCCGCACGTTCTCAGCCTGGAAGCCTTTGGCGCCTTTCACTACGCTGAATGTGACGGCTTGGCCCTCCTGCAAGCTCTTGAAGCCCTCACTCTGGATTGCCGAGAAATGCACGAAGACATCCTCGCCGTTGGGACGGCTCAAAAAACCGAATCCCTTCGCGTCGTTAAACCACTTCACTGTACCTTGTTCCATTGAACTTGTTCCTTTTGCATAGATGTACCGCCGAACTCAATTTGGAGTTTATTGCGAGTCAGGCGGGTAAGCGGAACAAGCAAAGAAGACCAGATCGGATTCTTCGATCTCTCTCAGTATAACGCCTCCAGCAACAGCAAACTCCGGCGTCGAAAATATTTGTGGTCGATCTCGATCGCACTTTGCAGAAAATAGCGACCAGGCGAATTAAATCATGAGCTTGCAGAAGTTGAAATGCAGATTACGCAAAGCACAGGAAAGCCAGACGGCGACTCTCCTGTGAGAGCCGCCTACCTGATTCCTCGGGCGGCAATTATGATAGATTCAAACAGTTGACGCATCCCGGAGAGGTGGCCGAGTGGTTGAAGGCGCACGCTTGGAAAGCGTGTTTAGGGGAAACTCTAACGTGGGTTCGAATCCCACCCTCTCCGCCATATTTGAGATATGAGGGTACGAAGACTACCCTTTCTCCTTGCGGCTAAGGTATCCGAAGAACAGGAAGCCAACCACGCCGAGCGTAAGCAGTGACCACGGATTGAGCAGAATGTTCATGGCGGTCATTGTCGCACAATGCTAGCCACTTAAAGCGGTTCAATTGCTGAAGCTGGAAGCGCCCGGTTCAACTCCCAGCTCCGTTTGCGTCAGTTCTTCACGTCTCTCTATTTGCGATATTTTCACTGACAATCTGCTGACAATTGGATGACATTCGCAGCGCTCGCTTGCGCAATAAAGAGCAGAATCGGTTCGTGATCGATACGCGCTGAGCTTCTCAAAATGTCTTGCGCTCATCGGGACTATTTCGTATACTCCGGAAAACTTTCCAGTTTGGCGCACGCTCCCCTTCGCGCCAGCGTTCCCGAGTCTAGGCGTTTTCGACCAAGCAAATTCTCAGAGATCACCGTTCTTCAGGCGACGATCGAACGAGGTTAGCTTTTTCCGCACCCCCCCATGATCTGGAAGTAGGGTTCTTCCGCACCACCAGCACGAACGGTCATCGATTTTGCAACCATCAGACGCATAGTTTTGTCTGGGTTCAGAATCGGCAGACTCGTCGCATTTGGATCCAGCGCCTTCGGGCAAAAGGCAGTTCAATCGCTTCGGACCAATCATTTTGATTCTTTTGGAGGCACAATGAAAATCACTCGGTATTTCGCATTTGCGTGCGCAGTGGGAGTTTGCGCTCTCGCAGCGTGGAGCCAGTCCACAGCAACTTTGTCTGGAACCGTCACCGATCCCAGCGGCGCGGTGGTTGCCAACGCGCACGTGATCGTGCACAGCCTGGCCACCGGCGCAGACCGCGCAGTGAATACTGATTCAGCAGGTCTCTATGTCGTGCCCTCTCTGCAGCCGGGCGACTACAAGATTCAAGCGAACGCAGGCGGCTTCAGCGCGTATACGGTCCCCAAAGTGACGCTCGAAGTCGATCGAGCGGTGACCGTCAACATACATCTCACCGTCTCTTCCACGGGCGAAACCGTCGAGGTCAGCAGCGCCAGCACACAGATCGAGGCGCAGACCATCACGGTAGGACAAGTCATCGATCGCGCCAGTGTGCAGAGCCTTCCGCTCAACGGGCGGCACTTCCTCGATCTCACGGTGCTCACGCCGGGCGGCGTAGTCGCCGATACTGCGGGCAGCCTTACTTCGCCTAGCCGCGGTTTGGGCGCCAACTCGTTCTTGACCGCTGGCAATCGCGAAGACTCAGTCAACTTCCAGATCAACGGCATCAACCTGAACGACATCAGCCAAAACCAGATCACCTTCCAGCCGTCGATCAGCACCACCTCGGAATTCAAGATCGACAACTCGACGTTCAGCGCGGAGTACGGCCGTAGCGATGGCTCGATCGTCACCGTCGCCACACGCTCCGGAACTGACCAATACCACGGCGAGGCATTCGACTACTTCCGCAACGAAGCCCTTGATGCCCGCAACTACTTCAATCGCAACTTCAACCCATCCACAGGACTACCGTTTACCATCGCGCAGCAAAACGCCAAGGCTCCTCTGAAACGCGACAACTTTGGCGGTTCCGCCGGTGGGCCAATCTGGCGGCACCACACATTTGTCTACGGCAGCTACGAGGGCCTCCGGCAACACCAGGGGATCCTGCAAAACAGCACGGTGTTCACGCAGGCTCAACAGGCGCAACTCGCCGCCAACGCCACGGCCCAACCCATCGCTGCCAAGATTGCCGCACTCATCCCCCTTCCCAACAGCGGCACGTCAAACTATGTCTCCTTTACTCCCGGCCCCGTGCAGATCGACCAGTTCACCGTCGACGGACTTCACCAGATCGGCGCCAACGATTCGATCCATGGCTTCTATGCCTTCCAAACTGACACACGCACGGAGCCGGCCTTGCAACTCAATACGCTCCCCGGCTGGGGCGACCATCGCCACGCGCATCGCCAGATCGGCACCCTCAGTGAGACCCACATCTTCAATCCGAATCTGGTCAACGAAGCGCGGATGGGATTCAACCGCATCAGCATCGTATTCAATCCGGCCAACCTCATTGACCCAACCAGCCTCGGTCTCGGCGACGGTCTGAACGGGAAGGTCGGCCTGCCGCAGATTACATTTACCGATATCTCGAACTTCAACTTCGGAGGCCCTTCGGGATTTCCGCAAGGCCGCAACGACACCACCGGAGTTGTCGCCGATACGCTCTCCATTCTTAAGGGCAAGAGCGATCTGAAGATCGGGGGCGAAGCGCGTCGTTATCTGGTAGCCAACTTTTCTGCGAACATCGGGACAATGTCCGCCTCATTCGCGAATTTCTCGAATGATCTCGCGAACACGTTCTCCATTCAGCCGAACACAGTATCGAACAGAATTTATGACAATGCCGTCGGCTTGTTCGCCCAGGACAACTATAAGGTTGTGCCCACACTGACTCTCGAAGCTGGGTTGCGCTGGGAGTGGAATGGAACCCCGGTTGAAGGACAGAATCGGTTGACCATCTTCAATCCGGCGAATGTAACCCTGACGCGAGTGGGCAGCAACGGCCTTTCGCGCACAGGCGCGTACAACCAGGACTTCAGCTTGGAGCCGCGTCTCGGATTCGCGTGGGATATCAGCGGCAAGTCAACGTCGGTCCTGCGCGGCGGCTACGGTTACCTTGTTGACCAACCGGTGTCTGGCGTCGTGTCCGGCATGGCATCGAACCCACCTTTCAGCACTGCGGTTTCGTATACCAGCGGCCCCGCCATTCCGATGTCCTCGCTGTATAACTCTGCCACGACGGCATCGGGAGTCGCACTGATCTGGGTCAATCCCAAGTTCAAGAACGCCTACATCCAGAGCTTCAATCTTAATCTCCAGCAAGCTCTGCCCTTCGGCCTGGTTTCCATGGTCGGCTACTATGGCTCGGTCGGCCGTCATCTGCTCGTCATCACAAACCCCAACCAGCCGACGGGCGCATCCACTACGCGTCCTTATACTGTGCTTGCGGCCAACAGCCCGGTCCGCCCCGGTCTTTCGATCAACTCCAATATCACGGAACGCAACAGCATTGGCTATTCAAACTACAACGGCCTGTGGGCCTCCGTTGCCAAGACCATGACCAATGGACTCGAGTTCAACATGAACGTCGAGTGGACCAAGTCGATGGACATCAACTCGCTTGGCTCGCAAGGTGTGGCTGTGCTGCCGGACAGCACTCAGCCGTCGCTCAATTACGGTCCCTCCGACTTCGACGTGCGGGTGCATTATGCCGGCACCGCCATCTACAACTTGCCTTTCAAACGCAATCGCTTCGTTGAAGGTTTCCAACTCTCCGCCATCATGCAGTTCCAGACAGGCAACCCAGTCAACATCGTCGCCGGCAGTCAAGGCTGGAATGGGCTTACCGGCCTTGCACGACCTACTCTGGTAGGAAAGATGGTTCGCCAAAAACAGCAGCTGGCAGGTCTGACCAACATCACCCTGTTCCAGAATCCCGGCGGCACCAGCTATGCCGAGTCCGTCTGCGACATCACCAACATCACCCCCTCATGCATCTTCGAGATCCAGGGAACCCAAGCCTCTGCAACCGCAGCCGCCTCTCCAACTGCATACACCGGCATGGGCACCTTGGAACGCAACCACTACACAGGTCCGGGCTACACCGATCTCGATATGTCGGGTGAGAAGGATACGAAGCTGATCGGCGAGCGTCTTCGTTTCAACCTGCGCGTCGACGCCTTCGACATCCTCAACCATCCCAATTTCGGCCAGCCCTCAGGCAACGTGCAATCGGCGACGTTTGGCCAGATCGCTGCAACCCGCTTCGCAACAAGCGATGGTGGATCGTCGCGGCAGCTTCAGATCAGCGGTAAATTCGTGTTCTAGGCATTCTTGGTTGTTACACTTCTGGGCATAGGTTCCTTGGCTGAGCCTATGCCCACTTGCTTTTGGAATACCCCATCTTTTCTCAGGGAGATTTCATGCGCCGCCGCACATTTTTGCAGACGCTTCCTCTGGCCGCGGCCGGATCGGCCATCGCCGCAAAGAGCCACTCAGCCGAGCCTGTCGCGCATGCTGCCGACGGCGGCCAACCCGCTCTGCTGAAGTTCCAGCCCGCCGGCGCCGAGCGTTTTCTTCGGCCTGACGTGCACGCGGGCGATCGGCCTTCGGGTGCGAGCTTCGCCACGCGCTCACCGGCGCTGGGCTGCTCCGGAGCGGCCGGCACCGCGCATCCGCTGGCCACGCAAACCGCAATCGAGATGCTCAAGCGTGGCGGCTCTGCGGTGGATGCTGCAGTGGCTGCCAATGCAGTGCTCGGATTTGTCGAACCGGTCAGCTCCGGTCTTGGCGGCGACTGTTTCGCCTTTGTCTGGGATCCAAAACTCGGCAAGCTCATGGGCATGGCCAGCTCTGGCAAATCACCACAATCGCTCTCACTGGCCACTGTGCGCTCACGTGCGATCAATGGCGTGATTCCGAAGTTCGGTGCAATCAGCGTCTCCACACCGGGTGCCCTCGATGGATGGTGGACGCTGCATCAACGTTATGGAAAGCTTAAGTGGGCTGAACTCTTCGAGCCCGCGATTCACGCCTGCGAAAATGGCGATCCTACGCCGCAGATCATCGGCTACTATCTCAAGCGCAACATGGCTGCCTTTCTTAAGTCCGGCTCAGGCGTGGAGGAAACGGCCAATGCGGTGGCCACCTACACACCGGGCGGCGTAGCGCCCAATGAATACGATGTGCGCCGCAATCCAGATCTCGCCCGCACCTACCGGATGATCGCCGAAGGTGGCCGCGACGTGTTCTATGATGGCCCCATTGCTCAGACAATCGACGCGTACTTCAAACGCATTGGTGGCTGGCTCTCGGCTGAAGATCTGCGCGAGCATCACGCCGAATGGGTTGAGCCGCTGGTCACGCCATATCGCGGAGTCAGCGTCTACGGAATGCCCGCCAACACGCAAGGCCTGGCGACACTGCAGATGCTCAACATCATCGAGCAGTTTGATATGCGTGAATTTGGTTTCCAGTCGCCGCAATCGATTCATATTCAGACTGAAGCGAAGCGGCTGGCCTACGAGGACCGCGCTCGTTACTATGCCGATCCGCACTTCACCAAGATTCCGATTGAATGGCTCAAGTCAAAGGAGTATGCAAAGGAGCGCGCGAAGCTCATCCGTCTTGATCGCATTCTCGATCCGGTCTATCCGGGTCAGGCGCCGAGCCATGGCGACACGACATATTTCACTACAGCTGACAAAGACGGCATGATGGTCTCGATCATTCAGTCGAACTTCCGCGGCATGGGCTCGGGCCTAGTGGCCGACGGACTCGGTTTTATGTTTCAGGATCGCGGCGAGCTCTTCTCGCTGCAGGATGGACATCCGAATCTCTACGCGCCGGGCAAGCGGCCCTTCCAGACCATCATTCCCGGATTCGCTTCGAGAGACGGTGTGCCCTGGCTGTCTTTTGGCGTAATGGGCGGCGATATGCAGCCGCAGGGACAAACGCAGATCATCGTCAATCGCATCGACTATGGTCTCGACGTGCAGGCAGCAGCCGACAGTCCGCGTTGGCATCATGAAGGCTCGTCGCAAACCATGGGCGAAGATCTGCCCAACCTGGGCCCGCGCGGAGTGCTTCGCCTCGAAGCCGGCGTGCCTGCAGATACGCGCAAAGCCCTCATCGACCTGGGCTGGACGATGGGCATCAGCGAGGGCGGCTTCGGACGCTACGAATGCATTGAGTACCGGAGACAAGGCAACGAACGCGTCTATGCGGCAGGCAGCGAGATGCGCGCCGACGCCGTAGCGCTCGCGTATTGAATTCAGTGGAAATCTTTCCATCGAAACGCGGATGTCGGAGCAGGACGGAAGCCAATGCACTCTCGAAGGCATGATCTCTCGTCGGCTCGACGATTGCGTGTCGCGCAACTTACATCGAGGGCAACTGAACCGCAGGACCTGATACAGAGGTAAGTAGAACCTGCTGTCGAGTCGTGCATGCATGTCCGCGGTTCGAGCGCGCATGCTGAGTTGTGCCATTCACAATTTCAGCAATCTTCTTCATTGCGTTGACACGAATGTGTGCGCAAGATCAACCAATCTATCGCAATGATTGAAATCGAGCCGCGCTTGACCCATGCAATGCGATAGACAGTGCGCGGTCACACTAGGAAAATTCCTAGGATCGTCTTCGCGATGAACCGAGCGGTGTGCAACCTAGATTGTTCTAAGTTCCTCTAAGTGGTTTGAACGTACAGGTATTTAGTTCGCAGTATTACGCGCACACGACCGAGGGCCCGCACTTCTGTAGCGTGCCAGAGTTGAACCGTTGATTTCGATCGCGCCGACACACTCTGAAACCGGAAGCAGACATGGTTGAAGCATTCGTAGTCTGGAACGAACCGAACAATCTTTCCCACTGGAATTTTCATCTCGACTCAGATTGGACTCTTTTCGCAGAGATGACAAAACGCGCCTCCGCTGCAATCCGGTCGGTGAATCCGAATGTCACGATCGTACTCGGCGGAGTTTCCGCCTGTGACTGTGATTTTCTGCGTCTCATGGCCTCATATGAAGTGATGAGCCACGTTGACGCGGTAGGCGTCCATGGCTTTCCGCTGGATTGGAATCATTGGCAGATCAACGACTGGCCAGATCGCCTTCGCGAAGCCCGAGCCGTTAGTGACAAGCCTGTATGGGCCACGGAAATAGGTGCGTCTTCGTTTGGAGCCGAAGAGGTCCAGCGCTTCGGGTTGGAACGCTCTCTTCAATTGGTGCAGGGTCTGGCGGAACGAGTCCACTGGTACAGCCTCTTCGATCTTCCGCCCTCCTGGCCGGCAGAAACTCGCCATAAAGAAGCGGAAGGTTCTGCCTATTACCGGCACTACTATCTAGGTTTGCTCTCGCATGATGGCCGCCCCAAGATGGCTGCTGCGCATTTCCCGACGGACGGCAGCGCAGGGCTCTGCCAATGGTTCCACTTTGAAGATCCCCGGCTCGATGATGCAGTGCAATGGATGTTGGACCACGGTGTGCGCTATCTGCGCACTGGGCTGAGCTGGGCAGACTCGTTCCGGCCGAACGCCGTGGCCTGGTTTGACCGGCAGATGGAGGCGCTCGAACCCTTCCAGGTCGCGCTTACGCTGTGTTTCACGCCTGCGCATCTTGGTATCGAGCAGCATCATACGAGCCCTCCACGGGATATTCAGCAGTTTGCAGATTTCGCTGCCTGGGCCGCTGAGCGCTATGGCCCAAAGCTCGTTTGCACTGAACCAACCTACAAAAAGGAAACCGCGCTGCTATGAGCAAACAAATCTTGATCACCGGAGGAGCTGGCTTTGTTGGCTCGCATCTTGCAGATGGACTGCTGGAGGCCGGTCACTCCGTTCGGGTTTTGGATAGTCTCACGCCGCAGGTCCACGGCGAACAGTTTCCCGAATATCTTTCGCCGGATGTCGAGTTGATCGTTGCCGACATTCGCGACTCGGCTCTGCTGCGCAAGGCGCTCGAAGGCGTCGACGTCATCTTTCATTTTGCGGCAGCGGTGGGTGTCGGCCAATCCATGTATGAGATCAGCCGGTACATGAATGTGAATACGCAAGGAACCGCCGAGCTTTTGCAGGCGATGCTCGATATGCGGCTGACTCCCGAAAAGCTGGTCGTTGCGTCGTCCATGTCGATCTATGGCGAAGGCCGGTACCGATGCTCGGAGTGCTCAAGGGAAGCTGCGCCTCCAGTGCGTTCGATTGAGCAGCTGAGATCCGGTCAATGGGATCTGCTCTGTTCGTACTGTCAGGGTGTTCTCGAACCTCTGCCCACCGATGAGACCAAGCCGTCCGAGATCAATTCGGTCTATGCGCTTTCCAAGCGAGACCAGGAGGATCTCTGTCTTATCTTCGGCAGGACCTACGGAATTCCGGTGACCGCTCTGCGCTTCTTCAATATATACGGAACGCGCCAGGCTCTCTCGAATCCATACACCGGCGTCGCTGCCATCTTTGCTTCGCGCCTCATCAACGGACAACCGCCGCTTGTCTTTGAAGATGGCTTACAGATGCGTGACTTCGTCAGCGTATGCGACATCGTGCAAGCCAATATGCTCGCCATGACAAAACCGGAATCGCATGGAGAGGTAATCAACATCGGGAGCGGAGCCCCTATCAGCATTCTGGAAGTTGCGGAAATTCTTGCACGCTCCCTGGGCAAGGATCTTCGACCAGTCATCACCCGCAAATATCGCGCTGGAGACATCCGGCACTGTTTCGCTGATCTCACCAAGGCTCGCGCTCTGCTCGGCTATGAACCGCGCGTCACTCATGATGAAGGCTTTACCGAACTTGCCGATTGGCTTGCCATGCAGAAGGCCGAAGACAAAGCCGAAACCATGCTGAGCGAGCTAAGTGCTTTTGGTTTGACAGCGTGACGCGAGAAGCGGAGCAATGCCTTGTGTGCAACACATGACGGAAAGGGGTGTAGGGTTCATGAAAGCGGAAAAAAGCCGCACGATTCTCATCACAGGAGGGGCCGGCTTCATCGGATCGAATCTGGCAGAACGTCTGCTTGCGATGCGAGGAACGCGCGTACGGATTTTTGACAATCTCTCACGCGCCGGCGTCGCGCGCAATCTTGAATGGCTCCAGAAAAAGGCGGCGCACAACAATCTGGAGATCGTGCAGGCAGATGTTCGCGATGCCGATGCGGTAAAGCGCGCAGCCGCAGATGCCTCCGACATTTTTCACTTTGCCGCGCAGGTTGCAGTAACCACTTCAGTTGACGACCCGCGAACTGACTTTCAGGTCAATGCATTGGGAACTTTGAATGTTCTTGAAGCAGCAAGGAAATCGGGGCGTCAACCCTTCGTGCTCTTCACTTCAACCAACAAAGTCTATGGGGCATTGAATTCAGTGCCCGTAGTTGCTGACGGCACACGCTATCGAGCAAAAAAGGCCGGTTTCTGCGGGGTTACTGAATCTGAGCATCTTGATTTTCATTCGCCGTACGGCTGTTCCAAAGGAACGGCAGATCAATATGTCCACGATTATGCACGCATTTATAAGCTTCCTACGGTAGTGTTCCGCATGTCCTGCATTGCTGGTCCGCGGCAGATGGGCAACGAGGATCAGGGTTGGGTAGCCCACTTTCTCTATTCGGTGCTGGCCAACAGGCCGATCACAATTTACGGCGATGGGTTGCAGGTGCGCGATGTGCTGCACGTCCACGATCTTGTGGATGCAATGTTGGCGGTCCATGACAATCTCGAAACCACGCGAGGAAATGTCTATAACCTGGGCGGCGGAATGGCTCGCGCCATCTCCATCAGTGAAATGCTGCAAACGATTGCGCGAGAAACCGGCAAGAAGGCGAGACTCAACCACGCCAAAGTGCGGCCGGGCGATCAGCCGCTTTACATCTCAGACACGTCGAAGCTTCGTCGCGATACAGGATGGGCTCCGCGGCGTCGTATTGAGGACATCCTCGCCGATATTCATGCTTTCTGGCGCGAAACCAGCAGTGACGATGCCGTACCGCAGATCAAAACCGTGCACGCCGTGGAGGCGCTCGGAGAAGTTGCATGAAGTATGCTCTCGTAAATCCGCGCTGGAGCTTTGAAGGCTCTACGTACTTCGGTTGCCAGGATCCGCACTTTCCGCTGGAACTGCTGTCAGCGCGCGAAGCGCTACGCGCGGCCGGCCACGAAGTCATGCTGATCGACTCTTTCATGGAATCTCTTTCGCCTGAAGATGTGCGCGCGCGCCTCGACAGTTTCGAAGAAGATTTCCTTGTCATTCCAACAGCTCCTTCGTATCTGTTCTGGCGCTGCCCCCAGCCCGAGCTGCGCGTTCCGCGGCAGTGGATCGACGCTCTCCATCGCCCTTCGACAGTGATTGTGATCGGACCTCACGGCTCGGCGACACCCGGCGCAGCAGCGGTGAAAACCAACGCCGAAGTGATCCTGCGTGGCGAGCCGGATCAAACATTGCCGCTGCTCGCCTCCGCACCGTGGGAAACAATCCCGGGCTGCTTCTGGCGCGATGCGGTGGGCACGTTTCACATGGGCCAAGGTCTCGGTGTTTCGGACATGCGTGCCTTAGGCCCAATCGACTATTCCGACTATCCGGTAGAGTTGCATCGCCATAAGCACCATGTCTTCCCTGGCCATGGTGCAGATGATATCCAGCTTGGCGCGGAGGTTGAATTCGCGCGCGGCTGTCCGTACTCCTGCACGTTTTGCAATAAAACTCTCTTTCGCAACAAGTTTCGCGAGCGCGACCTGAGTGCCGTGCTCGAAGAGATTCAGCAACTGATCGCGCGTGGCGTCGGCTATATCTACTTCATCGATGAGATCTTCGGCGTCGGCAAACAAGTAGTGCCCCTCCTCGAAGAGATCGCGCGCTTACCCGTCGCGATCGGATTCCAAACGCGCATTGATCTCTGGAACGAAGATACTCTCGCTCTGCTCGAACGCGCTCACTGCGTCTCTTTTGAATGTGGCATCGAGTCAGTGACAGAAGAAGGCCGCGACGAGATGAACAAGAACTGCCGAATCGGCACGGACCGGATCACCGAGTTGCTGATCTGCGCGCGCCATCATATACCGTGGGTCCAGGCAAATCTCATCAAGACTGCCAAAGACGATGCTGCACTCGTAAAGCGGTGGCAAATGCGGCTGAAATCAGAGGGCGTTTGGGTAAGCGAGCCGGTCCCGATGTTTCCCTTCCCTGGCAGCCCGCAGTATGTTGAAACATTTGGTGCGTCACCTGACGAAAACGCCTGGGAGCGCGCCCATGCATTCTATCTGCAGTTATTCGCCGGCCGCGGTTACAGCGACATTCAGGAGCAATGCCCATTGCCGCTCGCCGAGCTGGAGAGCGGGACACACCCATGCGCATCCTGATGACGACCGATACGATCGGCGGTGTGTGGACATTCACAAAGGATCTGTCATCTCAGCTGCTCGCCGTGGGCTGCAGAGTTGCTCTTGTAAGCTTTGGCCGCGCCGCATCTGTTGCTCAGCAGGCATGGGCGGCACAACAGGTTCGGCGTTGGGGCGATCAATTCCGTTTTATCTCTTCTGAGCTGCCTCTTGAATGGATGCAGAATAACGAACAAGTCTTCGAAGAAGGGGAATCTCTACTGCAAGATGTAGAACGCGAGTTTGGCGCCGATTTGTTCTTGAGCAGCCAATTTTGTTTCGGTGCTCTCCCGTCGAATATGCCGCGTATCGTGATAGCCCACAGCGATGTGTTGAGCTGGGCACGTGCCTGCCGGCCCGCAGGTCTGGTGCCCTCCGCCTGGCTCGATCGATATTGTGCCTTAGTTGCACAAGGATTGTTGCACGCGGATGCAGTGATTGCACCCACGCAGTGGATGCTCGATGCGGTAAGGCGGAATTTCCGGCTGCCTGAAAATGCCATCATCATTCCGAATGGGCGTAAGCTGCCGCCTGCACGCGAACGTGTGCCTCGTAGATTGCAAGCGGTAACCGCAGGACGAGTTTGGGATGAAGGCAAAAATGTGTCTATGCTGGCTGATGTCACGCCGGCAATGCCTCTCCTGGTCGCGGGCGAAGTGCAACATGAATCGTCGCAATGCTCGGCTCGTCTCGGCAACGCGACTTTGCTCGGACCGCTTGAGGAAGCTGAGCTGCTCGCTCTTTTTCGCCGCAGCAGCATTTATATCTGCACATCCCAATACGAACCGTTTGGCCTCGCGCCGCTTGAGGCCGCACTCTGTGGTTGCGCTGTGGTTGCGCATGACCTTTCATCGCTTCGCGAAGTCTGGGGCGAGGCGGCACTCTACTTCGATGACGCACTATCCCTCAGCGGCATACTCGCCGCGCTCCGAAACGATCGCCAGCTATTGGCGCGGACACGCGCGAGATCACGCATGCGAGCGCTGAAGTTCAGCGTCCGGCGTATGGCGGAATGCTACCTGGCGCTCTTCCATAAGCTACTCATAACACCCGCGATTCCAGAGTATGCAGCATAACTTTCGTATTGCTTACTTTGCGCACTCTGTCCGCTCGGACTGGAACAATGGGAACGCCCATTTTCTGCGTGGGCTCCTGCGCAGCATGTCGGCGTGTGGGCATGATCTGACCATCTTTGAGCCCGCTGAAGGATGGTCAATGCAAAACCTGCGCACCGAAAAATCCGGCGAGAGCTCATTGCATGATTTTGCGCAGCACTACCCCGATCTTCGCATTGTGCCGTATGACTCGATTGGGACCGACAGTTTACAAACGAGGCGCGATTGGCGCGAGAGACTTCGCGAATATGAGATCGTAATTCTGCACGAATGGAATCCGCCGGAGCTGGCGCATCTTCTTCTTGACCTCCGCGATGAGCTCAGATTTCGCTTGCTCTTTCACGATACGCATCATCGCGCCTCTTCTTCTCCTGAACAGATTCGCCTCTTTGGCATCGATCGCTTTGACGGCGTACTCGCGTTCGGCGAAGCTCTGCGCGATATTTACCGCCGGCATTTCAACATCGCACGCGCTTGGACGCTGCACGAAGCTGCCGACACGACGATCTTTCACCCGTTACCCCGCAACGGCAGCACAACCGATGTAGTGTGGATCGGCAATTGGGGCGATAACGAGCGTTCGGCTGAGATTCGCCAATTTCTTTTGGAGCCGGCTGCCGAACTGCCCGCATACAAATTCACTATTTATGGAGTGCGGTATCCGCAAGAGGCTCTCTGTGCTCTGCAAAATGCGAGCGTCGGTTACGGGGGCTACCTTCCCAATCTTGCCGGACCGGGTACCTATGCCTCGTCGCGACTCACAGTTCACATACCGCGTCAGCAGTATACGGTGGCGATGTCGGGCATTCCGACGATTCGCGTATTCGAAGCGCTCGCTTGCGGCATCCCGCTCATCTCCGCACCATGGAAAGATGCAGAACATCTTTTTAATGACGGCGATTTTCGCATGGTCCGCAATGCACACGAGATGAAAGCAGCGATGCAGACTCTGCTTTCTGATTCCAAAGCTGCGGAACAGCAAGCCGCACAAGGACTGGCGACCGTCCTTGCGCGCCATACCTGCCGGCATCGCGCCGAACAGTTGACATCTATTTTCGAGGAGCTATACCGGTGAATATCCTTGTTTTCGGTTCGAGCATTACGTCTTCTTACTGGAATGGAGCCGCAACCTACTATCGCGGTATCTACAAGTACCTCGCGCGGCTTGGAAACCGGATCGTCTTTGCGGAGCCCGATGCTTATGGACGCCAGCAGCATCGAGACGTTGATGATTTTTCTTATGTCGAGTCCGTCGTTTATCAACCAGAGGGAGAACTGGAATCTGCACTGCGGCGCGGTCTGTCTGCGGACGTCATAATCAAGCACAGCGGCCTGGGTGTCGGCGATGAATTGTTGGAACAACGCGTGCTCGAGTTCGCACCGCACAGCCTGATCATTTATTGGGACGTAGACGCTCCGGCCACAATTGCGCGTCTGACGGAGAATCCCAGCGATCCATTGCTCCGCGCGATTCCTCAATACGATGCTGTCTTCACCTACGGAGGCGGCCCGGCAATTCGTGACGCCTTTATGGGCTTTGGTGCGCGCGCCTACTACAGCATCTACAACGGTCTCGATGTAGAAACGCACCATCCGGTTCCACCGAGCCCGTCACTCGCCTGCGACGTGGCATTTCTCGGTAATCGGCTGCCAGATCGCGAAGCTCGCGTAGAAGAGCTTTTTCTCAAAGCCGCCGAGTTGGCGCAGAACAAAACATTTTTGCTTGGAGGTGAAGGCTGGGGCGACAAGCATCTTCCCTCCAACGTTCGCTGGATCGGGCACGTTCCCACGGCGCAGCACAATCGTGTGAATTGTTCCGCCGATATGGTCATGAACATCAATCGCTCGTCGATGGCGTCGTATGGTTACGCGCCCCCTACGCGAATCTTCGAAGTGGCGGGCGCCGGGGGCTGCCTCTTGTGCGACGAATGGCCGGGTATCGAAGATTGCTTTGAGCCGGGCCGTGAGATTCTCGTCATTCGTTCTGCACAGGATGTAGTCGATGCGCTTGCGCAATACGACACTCAGGCACGGCACCGCGTGGGAGAAGCAGCTCTTGCACGCGCCCTCCGTTGCCACACGTATGCACAAAGGGCTGAACAGGCAAAGGCGGCATTCCTCGAATGTCGAAGCCGGCGAAGCTTCGCCTCCGCTCCGCCGCAACCGATCGCAACTGCACTGATGGGAGAAGTCGCATGAAGATCGTCATCTATGGACTTGCCATTACTTCGTCCTGGGGAAATGGCCACGCGACTACATACCGCTCATTGAGCAAAGCACTCGCGCGGCGCGGGCACCATATCCATTTTGTAGAAAAGGATCTGGAATGGTATCGCCACAATCGCGACCTGCCTCAGCCAGAGTTTTGCTCCGTCCATCTTTACGATGATTGGAGCCACGACGCACGCAAACTCGTGCGTCTCAGCAAAGATGCGGATGCAATTGTCATCGGATCGTATTTTCCTGATGCAATTGTGGCTACTGATGCGCTGCTCCACGCAGGATATGGACCATTGATCTTCTACGATATCGATACGCCCATTACAATGACACAGCTTCGAGCCAACGGCGGTACAAGCTACCTCCGCACCGCCCACATACCTTTCTATGCCGCCTACCTCAGCTTCACAGGAGGACCTGTCTTACGGGAACTCGAAGATCGCTTTGGTTCGCCGTGCGCTGTGCCTTTTTACTGTTCGGTCGATCCAGAACTGTATCGGCCCACTGCGGCTCGCACTGAATTCCGCTGTGAACTCAGCTATTTGGGCACGTATGCCGCCGATCGTCAGCCGAAACTCATGCGGCTCCTGAATGACACTGCCGCCCTGATGCCGAATGCTAGGTTTCTCGTGGCCGGCGCGCAATATCCCAAGGACATATTCTGGCAGAAGAGTGTTGAGTGTACGACGCACCTCTCTCCGCCTCAGCACCCTGCCTTCTATTGCTCTTCGCGGTTCACGCTCAATCTGACGCGTGATGATATGATTGCCGCCGGCTACTCGCCGTCAGTACGCCTTTTCGAGGCGTCGGCATGTGGCGCTGCCATTCTCTCCGATGAGTGGAACGGACTGGATGAGTTTCTCACTCCTGGCCGAGAGGTACTGCTTCCCAAAGACGCGTACGAGGTGAAAGAGATATTGACCTCTCTTCCCGAGAAGGAGCGCGTCCGCATCGGGTTGAATGCACGCGAGCGCGTGCTTTCACAGCATAGCTCTGCTCATCGCGCATTGGAGTTCGAGCGGATTCTCAATCGATGCGGCGCGCATCGCGCACAGGCGAAGCGAGCAGCCGCTGCAACGACTCCGTACACAGTTCCGGTTGTTCCGCAGAAAGAGCTGCAAGCGAATGGACTCCCGTCGCAACCGCAATGACCTCGACTCCGTTTTCATGGGCTGCTCTGATGTCGGCCGGCGTATCACCGACCACGCAGACTGCGGCTTCATTAGGCAATATGCGCCGCGCTTGTTCGAGCGCGTGTCTGAAGACGTTGGCCCGGCATTCGAAGGCATCGCTGAAGCCATAGAAGTCAAACTGATCCAGCAGGCCGCAACGAGCTAGTTTTATCCTGCCGATGCGTTCGAGGTTTCCTGTGGCCACCCCCAACAATGCCTTGCGCTGGCGCAGATGGCGCAGTACTTCGCTGACGCCGAGCAACGTCTGCGCACAGATTGAATTCTGCCTCTCTTCGATGAAAGAGCACATGCCTTCACACGCTGCGGTTAACTGCGGGCGCCACAACTCTTCAGGTACTCCTGCTAGTTGAAGCGCATCCCGCAAGATACCTCTATCTGTATTGCCGTGCGTCGTAACTCCTTCGAGCGTCAGGTGCCTTCCTGTCATGGATTCCAGTGCAGCACAAAAGGCGAAGTAGTGGGTCGCGTCGCTGCAGCAGAGCAGTGTGCCATCAATGTCGAGCAGATAGGCGTCATAGGCATCCCATGCGCGGCTGAGCGTTCCACAAACCGCCTCGGTCACGCTACCTGCTGTTCCTGACGTATCTCTTCCCAAAGCCGCAACTCCTCAGTAATACGTACGATCACACTTTCCCAATCCCCCGGTAAAGGCTGCCGAAAAAGCCGCAGTGATGGATACCACGGGCTGTCTTCGCGCTTTGTCATCCATCTCCAGTCTGCGGCATAACCAAGCAGCACCCACGCGGGCCGCCCCATTGCACCCGCGAGATGAGCAGCGAGCGTGTCCACCGTGATGACGAGATCGAGTTCCGCGATAGTCTTCGCCAGATTCATTACCCCCGTTCTGCAATCGGCGGCATCTTGCAAGCGGGGAGATCGCGAGAGGCAATGCCACTCATCGCTAGCCGGAGTACCCTGCAGATTCCAAAATTCGCAGCCGCAGTTTTCGATGAGCAACTGCACCAGAGAGAATGGTATCGATCGCGCCGTATTCCATTCTCCTGCAGCCCATACAAGGCCGACCCTCGGATATGCCGATGACGTTAAATCTCCACGACTCGGCTTGCACGAAGAAACCCTCAGATAGTTCTCAGCAATGGGCAGATCATCCAGCGTCGTTCGAAACAAATATGGCAATTCCATCACTTCGAGTTGCACGTCCCATGCTGGCGGCTCAAGCGGAGCCCGATCGCCCCAGGTCACCACGTGCCTTACGCCATCTATGAATGGCGCTAATTCAAGTAATGCAGGCGGCACTTCCACCACAACGCTGGCCGCACGCGCTTCAAGCCTCGGGAGATAGCGCAGAAACTGAACAGCATCTCCGAGCCCATGCAGACAACGTACGATGACGCGTTTGCCATCAACCGGTTGCCCATTCCAGAAACGATGTGGATCTAGAGTGCCGCGACGCCAGATCGCGTCCGACTCGCACCACGCATCGGCAAAATTGCCGGCAAGCATCTGCGCCATCCAGCGTCCGGCTGCGCACGTATCGACGTTGGCGCCTGCAACCTCGGCTTGATAGAAAACCCTTAGCGCTTTCTCACTCCGCTGCGCAAGCAGCGCCTCCGCTTCAGCCAGTAACTCCGCACCTACGTCCGGAATCACGCAGCCTCCGTGCCCCGTGCGGGATACACGCAATGCGGTCCATCAGGAGGAATCTCAACTTCGCTCCAACGGCAAAGATAAACCTCGTCCTCAAGCTGCGATTCGATCGTAAACCCCGAAGATCGCAACATTGCTTCCGCACACGCGCGATTCGGCACCCACCAGTTGGTCTCATCGTGCGAATAGCGATGTTCAATGAAGTGAAGCTTGGGATAGTCAGGCTCGTCGAAGTGAAGTCTTTGATGAAAATCATAGTCAGGTTCAATGGTTGCGACTTCATCGCTTCCGCGAAGCATGCTTTGAAAGAGCAGCAGATCACGCGCGACATGCTCGTGGATCAGATCCAGCGCGAGCAACGGATGTCGGAGGTGATAGAGCACTCCCATGAAGATGACCAAATCAAATCTTTCGCGCAGAGATGCAATCTGCCAGACCGACATGGGTTCGAATTGAACATCCAGTCCAAGCACATCGGCCGCAAATCGCGCCTGCGCCAGATAGTGTTCGTCTGAATCGATCCCCAGAACGCGGTCGGCGCCGCGCCGCTTCATCTCAAGAGAATAAAAGCCGGCGTTGCAGCCGATGTCGAGCACGCTCTTTCCGGTAAGGTCTTCAGGAAGCGCGTGGCTGAAGTGTTCATATTTGATCTGCGGGTAGTCGCCGAGAAAATGCGCAGGGGCCGTTTGGATTCCACGTAGATGCAGATTGTGAAACCACGGACCGAGAGCCGCAATCTGCCCTTCCAGCGACGTGCCGGTCTGTGCTGCTTCAGCGACGGGCGAGATCGACTGCATGGGTCGCATCCTCCGCATAATTGATGTAACGATCCAGGCCGGTATCGGTGCTTCCCTTCCCATCGAGCAGCTTGATCGCTGCTCGATAACCGTGGAGCGTGCCCACATCCACATAGGCTCGCCCCGCGCGCACAGCAACGGCGGAGCCGCCCTCTCGAAACCATGCATTGAAGAGCGATCCGAAGTATTCATCGCGGCGCTCCGACCGAAGCCAGAGTTGATGAAGCTGATGAAAGATGTGTCCCGGCATCTTGATTGCACCCCATACCCAGTGGGATTGCGCATTTTTCTGCTTCACCTGGACCTCGCGCACAATGCCATGCTCGTCCGTAATTACGGCATCAAAGAGTTCGGGCTGCTGCACGGGGAACAGCAAAAGAGAGAGCCGGTCGTCCGGCAGATGAGTGAGCGCATCTTCAGGAAACCAGATCGTGTCGGGCAGGCCAATCACAACGGGCTCTGCCTCGCGGATGCACGATATGGCGCGAAACACCGCATCGCACAGTCCGCCTGGCTGCTGCTGAACCGCATAGACAATGTCCGCACCCCACAAGCGCGAGCCGTAGTACTGCAAGATATCGGCTTTGCCGGGCGAGATGATGAAGCATAGCTTGTCGGCGCCTCCGCAGATCATCCGCTCGACGAGATATTCGCTGACCGCTCGCGGCCGTTCGCTTCCATTTTCAATTCGGCTGCCAACGGGAAGCAGCTCCTTTGAGAAGGCCAACGGCTGTATGCGGCTACCGGATCCTGCCGCCGGAATAATTCCCAACATAGATCACATCCAACAAACGGATTTTGTCCACCGGTTTTTTGTGCGTCACGCCAGCTAAGCCGCCTGCGCAGAGTTTGCCGCGCATGCGCAAAGCATCTCCAGTTCTGCGATACGTCGCTCCGCCGTGTGTTCGGCAAGAACGCGTGCACGCCCTGCCTCGGCAATCCTGCGCAACTCTGCATCCGTGAGCGAGAGCGCGTGCACAACCTCCTCCGCCGTATCGACCCGCAAAATCTCCTGCCCCGGCGAAAAGAACAACTCCAGCCCTTCCCATCCATCGCTGAAGATCGGCGTGCCACAAGCAGCGGCCTCAAAGAGACGACCGGACGGGCAGTAGCCGTATCTGGCCATGCTTTGCCGCGTCACATTGAGCGTGGCTCTCGATGAACAGAAGAATGACGGATGCAGAGCGGGTGGAAGGTGCGGAATGAAATGGATATTTTTGCTCCAGGAATCGTGATCGGGATACTGCGCCCCAGCAAGATGGAACTGCTCTCGCGTCATCCGTCGCGCCGGTTCGAAGAAAAGAGTTTTGAGCGCCTCATGGCGATCCGCTGCGAACGTGCCTAGGTAAGAAAGTGCTCCGCGAAACGCCTCCACCGGTGCCGCCGGTGAATGTGCATCGGGATCGGCCCATCCATACAACGGCGCGACGAACTGCGCTCCCAGCCGAAGGCGAAGCTCATCCAATGCGCGCCCGCCTGTGTAGCTCAACACCAGATCAAAGTCACTGAGCCCCTCAGCGGGCAAGTACGCCACAGGAGCTCCGGTGTCGAGTGCATCCAGCGTTACCGGAGTGTCCAGGTCATAAAATGCTTTGATCCCCGCCCGTGAATCGAGAATCAAACGTGCCACCTCTGGTCCATCCGGACAGAAACTGGTAAACATGGCCAGATCGGCGGCGTCGAGATCCGCCAACGCCGCTTCGCGAATCCCCTCCAGCGACTCGTAAAATTTGAGACTTACTTGCGGCGGAGGCTCCCAGCCATCACGAGTGGAAGCGTAATATGGAAGCTCTCTCTCATAGAAAACGACGCTATGGCGCCTCTTCTTCATGGCGTGCACCAGCGCACGCCATAGGGTTGCGTGCCCATTTCCCCACGACGAGGAGATCGTAAGCCCAAAGATCACGACGTGCATGTACGCTATCCTCGCAGCAGGCGTCGTTGCCTGCGGACATCAAGCCTTACGTTTACGGACATGCTAGGCGGCGTGTCTTTTGCTGCCGCTGGTCTGTTTGGAAGCTTTGCCGCTTGTGCGTTCGCTCTCAGGATGGATGAGCTTGTTAAAGTTGCTCTGCTCGCCATCTGCGGTCTTCTCCTGGTAGAGCAGTTCCAACCCACTCTCATCAAATTTGCGGAAGAATTCCTCCCAGGAGATTTCTTCAAGTTTGTCATCATTGCGATTCCGCGCGTGCGGAAATTCAAAGCGTAAGATTCCCGGCTCGTCTCCGCGCTCTGTTCCTTTTACCTCTGCAGGCACCGCGCCGCGGGCCTCAGCCCATTTGCGAATCTGATCGTGATCTCGGGTGGTTTTAGAGGAAGATGCCATCGATTTTCGTCTCCTAAGCTTGCTATGTGACACAGATTCGGCGACAACGGCGGCGGTTGTATGTTTGTAGAAGCTGATTTCCGTGGCGCTTTTCCCTCTGCGCACCAGACCAAAACCTCGCGCCACTCAGTCCGCGGCGGAGCTCGGTTACCAGTCCGCCTGGTCCTCAAAAGCTCTTTGCGGGGAGGCCCGACCGTCTCTCTCCAGGGCAAAATTGCGTTAGGGATACGCCTGGCTTGTTTGATACAATTGCCCAAGCAGGACATGTGCAGATGTTCTGAACCCGTGGCGACAGGCCGCGGCAATATCAGCGGTAGAAACGACTGCCGCTGAGCCGTCTTTCTCTCTTCAGTTGCCTGATCGGGTGAGACGACGAAAATAGAGAAAACCAGCCAATTTTTCGCGCCATCCGGGCCGAAGAGACAAGCTGGGGACGTAGCTCAGTTGGTTAGAGCGCTGCCCTGTCACGGCAGAGGTCGCGGGTTCGAGCCCCGTCGTCCCCGCCATCAAAACTAAAATTCAAGCTCTATGGGCAATTTCCACGTATGGCCATGGTCATTGAAAACGGGCAAATGTTCCGTAGCCAAGTTCTAGTCAGGAAATAGCCTCCAATTCTGTTCGCAGGCCCCTAGTGAGCTTTCCGGTAATAGCGGTTGGGCGCGCCGGGGGTGGAAGCGCTGCCCGCGACCTGCGCCTCGGCAGCGTGGTCCCTGGTCAATGCAGTCATCAGAGTAATGCCCGTGCCTGCAATCTGCGTGCCGGCCGCGTGCGCATGAGCCAGCGGCGTAGAAACAGTGATGGTCCCGGCGCCTCTCCGGGTGCTCGCAGCGACGACTGCCGTCTCCGAATCTGCGCCGCTGCCGATCGTGATAGCTTGACCAATCGTGAAGCCGGACACATTGGCAAGCGGAAGAACCGTCGCGCCGGCACTGGTAGCAGCATCCATCGTCGTGGCGCCTGGCGTGCCGACTGTAGCAACGACGGCTGTCTCGACGTTCGCGCCTGTATCGACCCTGACGGTTTGGCCGGCATTAAAACCTGTGACGCTCGCAACTTTGATATTGGTCGCGCCGGCAACTGAGGCGGCTGACAGGTTGGTCGCAGGCTCCGTCGAGAAATCCGTGCAATTGCTGTCAGTGTCCGCGCCATCTGGGAAACGGCCCGCACTCGTGTCGGACGCGCTGGCCGGTGAGGCAGCTGGCCCGAAGCCAACCAACAGGCCAGGAGCAATCACACGGCACCCACTCTGCGTTGGTCCAGAAGTAGCCTGGTATCCTTCGCCGGCCCATGGGTCAACGAGAAGGCCATAGTTAAGGCTGTCGACCACCAAGCCCGAAGCGTCACGCAATATCATCGCGCCGGCGTTGATCGAAATTGTCGTGCGACCGAAACTCACGGTGCTGGTGGAGAGCGTCGGGCCACCGAACCATTGGTTCGGCTCGGGCTTTCCCTGATAGCCCGCTGTGGAAACGGCAGCGTCGCGAACCACTGCGTCGATGGCGTGCTCCTTGGCCAGGGGACTGTCGAGCGTGATGCCGGTGCCTAACGCCTGAACAGGTTCATTGCTCGAATGAGCAAAGGCCGTCGCCGGTTCGAAGCTGATGCCCGTTCCCCGATCGCCAAAGGGAAGATTGGCCGCATGATTGAACTTGAGCGGAGCAGCCAGTTCGAGCCCCGTGCCTGGATCGACCACCTCCTCAGCGTCGCCATGCGCCTGGGCAAACGCCGGCGTAATGTCTATGCCTGTGCCCGAAGCCCCTGCGGTGCCAACTGCAGTGATGGTCGCCGTTTCCTTGTTCGCCGGAGTGCCGATGATGATTTTTTCACCTACAGCGAAGGTTTCCGCATTGCGAACCTTGATATTCGTCGCTCCGGCGCGCGCATCCGCCGAGAGATTCGTGTGGTTTGCGCGAGTGCCTACGCGCGTGACTGTAACGGTTTCAATACCGTGGTCAACACTGTCGATGTCGAGCCTGATCTTGTCGCCAACGGAAATATTATCGAGAGACGTCACTTTGATGTTGGTTGCGCCGGCCGCCGCATCTGCCGCCAGGTAGGCCTGCGTGCCCTGCTTGCCAACAGCGGTGACCGTGGCCACCTCATAGCGTTCCGTGTCTCTCCCAACGACGGGATAACTAGCGCCATAGCCGAGCGCAATCTTCTCGCCCACCTTGAAACCAGAAGCACTCGTGACCGGTACATTCGTCGATCCGGCAGGAATCGTGATCACGGGGCCTTCAGGAAGTGGCTGCCACAGCGTCGTACTGTTGCTCGCGGCCGTGCCGAGGCTTGCGATCTTACGAGTCTCTACGCTGGAGCCGGTATCGATGCTTATCGTATCGCCGGCCGACATGCCGGCCGTACTTCTGACATAGACAGTGGTGTCGCCTTCGCGCCCCGGCACCGCCAGGCCAGAGTTGGAGAGACCGAGCAGATAAAAACCGCCCGCCTTGAGCTTCGTTCCAGCGGGAATCTTGATCACTGAGAAGATAGCCTGCTGCGTCGGATGCTCAGCCAGAGTCCAGTTGGAGAGATCGACATCACGCCTGCCGGCGTTGTAGAGCTCGATGAATGAGTCTGTCGGGTTGGTGGGCGGGCCAGCGCTGATGCGGAATTCGTTGATCTTCACCGGGCTCCCATTCCGCACCTTTTCGGCCATTGTCTCGGATTGTTTTGCGCCGTTCGCCGTCCATGAAGCGTTAGCGACGAGATCGCCGTTAAAGGCCGCTGTCCCCGAAGTAACTTTGAAGGTCGCGCTCACACTCGCGCCCGGCGCGATCGGGTCTGCGAAAGTCTTCGACGTCTCGTGAGTGCCTTCAACAAGAGCGCTCCATTGGGAGTTCGGCACCACGATGCTCAACTTGACGCCCTCTGCAGCCGCGCCTGTTGTGTTCGTGAACGTTACAGTCGTGTTCTGCGACGAACCTGGTGAAAAAGTCTGGAGTCCCGGCGGAGTAGCCGTTGCTGCAGCCGGCGCCAGGCTCAGCGGCTGCACATCATACTTGGCCGCCACAACGTTAGCCTGCACCAGTTGGTCAGTGGCGTCGGTCGGGAATGTACCGGCGGCCGTCATCGCGCCTTCATAGAATGTGCCCTGCGAACTATTGCTGTTATCGCCGCCGTTGCCCAGCAGGATGGCGCCCTGCTTGCGCATCGGGTCGTAGGTTGAGTTGACGCGCGGCCCGTCAAACATCACCGAAATTGCGCCTCGCTGCGCATCGCCTCCCATAGAGGTCCAGTGGTGCGGCTCGCCCTTAGCCATCGCGGTTACAAAACGCCAAGTAATATTCGGCAGGTTTACGCAGAGCTTCGATGCATCCGCATTCACACAACCAACCAGGTTGTTCTCCTGGTCCGTCATGATCCACGGACCTAAACCATGTCCGTGGTACCACGGAGTGGCATCACCGTAGTAGGCGGTCTCCATCGTGCCGTTGTCGTCGTCACGGCTGTCGATCTCCGCGTTGCCGTAGTCGAAGCAGCAACCCGAGTTGAAGTGCAGACCGTTGATTACCCAGTATTGCCCCTCCGCCTGGTCGTCGACCGCTGTACCCTTCGCGTCATTGATGCGGATGCCCATGCCCGGCTCAATAAAAACGCCGTACACCTTATGGCCCATGATCGTGACCGGCGCCATGTCGGCCACCGGCAGATTGTTGAACCCGCCCATAGCGGGACCGCTGAATCCACCGCGCGGCGCCTGCGTCAGGTCATTGTGCTTGGGCGACTGATCATAGACGGTGGTAATCCAGCAGTAGGTGTTGGCACAGAACGCATCCTGCTTGGCGGCGTCGGCGTATCCGCCTGCATCCGGCGTCGGTGACGCAGTGGGCTGAACGACGCCGATGTCCAGAGTTTTGCCATCCGACTGGCGCAGGACTTGATAAAGAGGCCCGTTGTAGGAGGCGTACAACGCACGCGTAGTGCTGTGTGCGGCCACACACGGATCGTTGGCGGCCGCGTAGATATCGCACGGCCCTAGTGGCCGAGACGGAACAGTACCGGCCCCCGAGCCTGCGGGTTGCGCCATCGTCAACGTGGCGCCTACCGTGATGAGCGCCAGTACCGGTATCAATGCAAAACTCTTCCTCGTTCTCATGTCGATCCTATTTGCCTGCCAGAATGCCTTCGGGAAAACGTATACCACAAACTCTGCAATTGTACCCGGGAGAAATACGAAAGCACAGTAAATTGTGCACTGAAACAGCCGCGAGTGCGAGGCAAGCCGCTGGCGCGAAAAGCTGTTAAGCCAGAATACAGTTGAAGTCAGGACCGCGTGCTACTTTGTGCAACGCCTGCATTGACGGCACAAAGAACGAAAACCTACTATTTCTTCGCTAATCTTTGGTCTATTCAGACGCACGGAGGCGTCGGCCAATCGTGCGTGGCATTCGCATTGCCGCAATGACTTCTCCCAACTGTTCTGGTTCACAGAAAGGGTGTGCACACATGGCAGAACAATCTTGTCGTTCTCTCGGAAGGTTCGCTTCCGTAGCCCTGTTCGCAATTTTTCTCGCCGATGCCATTCTCGGGCACGCACAATCCGGCTCCGTTAAAAACATCGCGCCGGGTGTGTATGTGTGGCAGGGCGACCGCGATAAGCGTGAGCCCGCGAACTGTATGTGGGTCATCTTCAAAAACTATGTGCTCGTCGTCGACGCCAACTTTCCATGGGGAGCACGCGAGATCCTTCCGCAGATCAAAGCCACGACGGACAAGCCGATTCGCTTCGTTCTCAACACCCATTATCACGGCGATCACGCTTACGGTAATGCAATCTTTGTCGACGCAGGCGCGATGATTGTGAACTCCGAGGCGACGGACGAGGAGGCGCGAACCCGCGGCGCGGACGGCTGGAAGAATTGGAATGACCCGACCCACAGTCTGAAAGACACCCGCGAAGAGTTCGCCACACTCACCTTTTCTGATCATCTGGTCTTTGATGACGGCACGCAGCGCGTTGAGTTCATCCGCCTCGGCCCGGCACACTCACATGGCGACACCGTTGCCTATCTGCCCAAACAACACATCGTGGCGACAGGCGATCTCTGCGTTACATGGGCTCATGGAAACAACACAGCCGATCCCGGCGGTAGCTATAAGGGATGGCTCGCTGCTTTGGACAAAATGATCTCCTGGAATGTTGCGACCGTTGTCCCGGGTCATGGTGCAGTAGCTGGCCCAGATGCGTTGCAGGGCCAGCGCGCCTATCTCGACGCCATGTGGACAAAAGTGCAGGCGGCGAAGGCCGCGGGTGAAAACCCTGATCAGGTGATCACCGAGATTGATTTTTCCAAATATGGCACGATTGCTTCGGATGCGAACGCAAATGCATCGAGCATACGGTCGATGTTTCGTCGCATTGATGCCGGTGGCAACTAGCAGATAATGCAAAGTCGTTATCGCAGCCAACTGTCCGAGTCAATTTCGACTCGATGACCTGAGCAGAAGAAACCAGCCACGGCCGTCGGGCTTTTCAATGGACGTTCCGGCTTGCCCTTGAACGGTAACCGCTTTCTCCAACTCGCCTGTTACGGGGTCAATCCAGCTGCCTTGATAGCTGCTGCGCGGAAGAGTGCGCGTGATCTGGATGTCTGCCTGTGGTCGAGAGTAAATAAGGATGGCGTCTGTCTGATCACCCGCAAGAACCCAGTTGTGCGTGGGATCAGAGAAGAGGCCGTCGACCGGGCGCATCTTCATCAGATCGTGCGCGAGATAGTGATGAACAAATTTGTCGATGACGGCATCGGTCGATAGCTCCTCAGTGCTTGCCGAATTCCCTGTCCGCGTCTGCCCCTCCGGAATGCCACCACCCATCAGGACAGGAATGGGTCCCGCGCCGTTCTCGTAAGCGAGGATAACGAGATTGGGATAGCGGTCGCGGTACTCGCGCACGAGTCGATATTCCTGCGAGGGCGTAGTGGCAGGGCCGTTGTTCGTATAAGGCTCGCCGAATTGTGCGGTGAAGTAGTCGCGATAAGCGCGATTTTTGCCGGCCTCGGGTGCATACAGAGTTCCATCGGCGAGGTAGTACCAGTAACGGATGTCGATCGCGACAACCTGCCGAGAACGTACCGGGTCATTGAGAATTGTGTCGGTAATGCGCTTATCGGCCGCAAGCTCGATGTGGACCGTACGATTGTGGAGCTTCTCCCATTCCGCTACAGTATCCTGGAAGAACTGCTCAAATGACAGCGGCCCCGCATACTGTGTCGCGACGCCCAAGACAACGTCGGGCATGTCGCCAAACTGGTCGAGCACATGAAAGATGTAGTCATGATGCAGCTTGCGCAGCGGCAGATACTCCACGCTATAAAATTCGTTCGCCAGGTTCAGCTTGGTAACAGTCGGCTGAACTGTGTCCATCGCAAGTGTGTAACCAGGCGCGAATGGCGGCGGCTCTGGAATGCCGGTGTCGTTGATGTTGTTCGCAGGACGCCAGGGATAATCAATCCAGTGCGGGCCAATCTCGAGCACATTGTGCGTATCGTAGAGCTGATGCAGCACAATCAGTCCATGTTCGCCGGCGATGCGATCGAATTCACGGTGCCGGTCAAAGTACCAAGGATTGTAGCGGGAGAGGTCAAAGCGGCTCAGGCCGTCCCACGCGAATCCTTTACCGCTGCGCACCCACGGCATCTCGAAAAACGGGGCCCACACGTCTCCATTCTGCATCTGGAAGACGGTGTGCCCATCACGGCGACGGTCGTACCACAAGCCTGGATAAGAGAGATAGAACGCCGATCCATGCTTTAGCGCGCGTTGAACCAGCTCATGCAGATCTTCGGTTAGGCCCGGCGCGGTCTGCCCAGGCATAAACCGCGTGATGCTCGATCCTGCACCGACGCTGGCATTCAGCGGACTGGTGTTGCCGTGCCACAGAGCATCTGATTGCGTGCCGCCGAATACAACTTCGCCATCGATAACGAAGTATCCATTCACGATCTGGGACGGGTGCTGCGGCAGAGGCGTGTCGCGCGGAGTCGTAATCTCGTGAAAGTCAGGCGTGCTGCCGGCTTCAGCAGGCATTTGCGCCACCGCCGAAAGATGCAGGCTACGTGCAGCGAGTTCCGTCTGATAGAGCGGCTTGTCAGATTGGACAACGTAGTTGGGCCCGTCATAAGGGCCAAGCGCATCGAGCGATTCCGCTTTGGAGTTCCAGATCACAGAGTTGACGGCAGTCCAGCCGGCGGCCTGCGCCCGCGTTGGATCAAGTAAAAGCTGAATTCGCGAATCAGGCACGCTCAAGTTTTCGTAGAGCACCCCAGACGCCAAGCCTTCAAAGGTGCCGCTCGGCTCAATGGAGTGCTTCGCGTCGCAGTCAAGAAAAACATTCGGTCCGGCAGCGAGCAGTCCAGTCGCGAAGTCGTTCATGCCATACTCGCTGTGACAGTGGTAGACCAGTACCTGCTGGCCGTAGACCACAAAAGCCTGCCTGCGATAGCCTGCAACTTCGGAGATAGGAGCGAGATAGCTGCAGTTCTCAACCGTGATTCTGCGGGCACGGCGGCCAACGCGGACCGCAGATGCAACGAAGTGCGTCGCTGCCACGTTGCGCACCCACGCATCTTCAACATGGTCCATCGCAATCGCGATCCAGGAGTGTTCTTCGTCCTTCGGATTGCTTTTGTCCCATGCGCTCTCAAGCGCGAGATTCTCGATGCCGACGTTCTGAATGGGAGCATTGGATTGAACCGCGGCAACCGTACCGGGGCCCTCGGGCCGCTGCATGATGAACGTAATAGGTGCATCAAGCTCAACGGTTTTAGAGGCCGGATCAATAGCAGTGATGGTGCGATCCCAGATGAGATCGTGCGAGCCGGCCTTCCAGTCCAGCCGCTGGTCTGCAAAAGTTTCGAGCAGCCCGTTCATGCCATGCGCCTTGATCCATTGGGCAGTGCTGGCTCGACGCACTACGACGCGGCTACCGGCAACGAGGCCCGTAGTATCGGCAATGTGCAGCGTGCGCGATCCGGCGGGCACCGTGTCATCGGTAATGGGAACAGTAGCGCCGAGGACCGGCTCTTCACAGCCTCCCACTTCGATGAGTGTGCGGCGACCGTGCCCCTCCGCCACCAGGACAGTGCCCTGCGCCCCCGTTCCACTGCCGCGCAGCACAACGCCACTCACGTTGAGATGAAGCTGGCCATTGATATGAAAGCGGCCGGTGCGCAGCAATACCGCTCCTCTGAAGCCATTGGCCCGCAAGGGCAGAGAGGCTACATGATCAAGAGCTGACTGCAGCAGTGCCGTGTCATCGCCGCCGGAAGACCGAACTGAGATGATCACCGGAACGCGAGGAAGATCATGGCCGCCGCCCTCAAACCCTGCATAAGAAAAATCGATGCCAACGGGATTCCCGCGGGTTTGCGCAGAATCGTGCGTGTTTGCAAGAGCTGCCACCAGAATGGCCGCTGCCAGGAGCCGCATGGAGGGTCATCACCTCGGATTGTTTTTCTGAAGGAACTATACGACAGGGCCGAGTGCGAAAGCGTCAGATCTTGATACCCGCGCAATCTATGCATGACCGATTAATTCTCCGAGCTGCTGACCGTTCCGGAATTTGAAATCGATGCGGCAGAATTGCATGTGAATCTCTTTCCCGCCTACCATCCCATCTGGTGCATCCGTTCAAGAATGATCGCGGTGTACTTGTTCATGCGCTCGGGCCGTCGCTTCAACGGAGCGGGCAAAATAGCGGCGAGCCGTGCCGCCTGTTCCTGGCTGATATTACGCGCCGGCGTTCGGTAGTAATAGACACACGCCGACTCCGCACCATAGACACCCGGGCCCCATTCGACCACATTAAGGTAAAGCTCCAGGATGCGCCGCTTGCCGAGAACGAGTTCCGCTACCGGCACCAGTGTGAACTCTGCGCCCTTACGAAGGACAGAGCGGCTCGTTCCAAAAAACAGGTTTTTTATAAGTTGCTGCGTGAGCGTGGAAGCTCCACGCATGCGGCTGCCCTCCATATCTTCGTCCGCAGCAATTTGGATCTGATGCCAATCGAATCCATGGTGTTGATAGAAGCGCGCATCTTCGGCAGCAACCACGGCGCGTTGGAGATTGGGTGAAATCTGACTCAGTGGAACGAAGTGATACCGCTCGCGATAGGGCGTGCGATGCACCCATGCCTGCACGCGGCGCTCGATATGTACCGCACTAGTCGGCGGGTCGATCCATCGGGCGGCCACAAGCAGCAGCACGGCCACGGACCAAAGAAACGCGACACCGAGAATAATCCCCAACACAACGAGTCGCAGGCTGACGCCCTTCCGAAGCGAGGTCCTCGGTTGTGTGTCCAAGCTTTCTGCCACATTTCAGGATACTCGCCGCGCCACGCCCTTATCGCCACCGCGAGTTTCCCGCGTTGTGCAACGGCCGCCGGTTCTGACTCTTGTACGGTAAAAGGAGATGCAAAAGCCATCAGCACAAGTTTCGGACTTAGGCGCGATCGGGTTCGCGCTGGCGGGGTTCAGTTTTTGGGTGCTGGCGGACACCTCGATCAAGCTGGTGGGGCAGTCGGGATTGCCGGCTTACGAGATGGTCGCCTTTCTAGGACTGTTCATGGCTCTGTTTCTCGCTCTGTATGCGCTGGGGCGGGGTGACACGCGGTTGTTGCGGCCGCATCGCATCCATCGCCAGGTGGCGCGAGCCTGTCTGGATATGGGAAACAATGTATGTGTCGTCATCGCGCTGCGGCATCTGACGCTAACGCTGTTCTACATTCTTGTCTTCATGGCGCCCATGGTGATTGCGCTGCTCTCCGCAATCTTTCTGCGCGAAGGGCTCACATGGAAAAAGGCAATTGCAATTGGGGCCGGGTTTGCTGGCGTCGTGATCGCCGTACACCCGTGGAGCAGCGCCCGTGAAGGCGATTGGATCGGCTTCGCCGCGTGCATGGTGTGCGTCGCATGCTTCTCCGTCAATATGGTATGGTCGCGTGTGCTCACCCGGACCGAGCCGCCCGAGAGCCTTGCGTTCTTTTCCGGTCTCGTGACAGCAGTCGTGGGATTCGCCCTGATGACGCTGATCCACACGGAACCACTCACAGTGCATCTGACAGCAGGACTGTTTGCCATGGGTCTGTTTTGCGCGTTGGGCACGCTCTGCTTTTACATCGCGGTCAAGCATACCTCCGCGGCAAATGTGTCGCAGTATCATTACACCCAGTTAATTACCGGCATGCTGGTTTCGTATCTTATCTGGCACAATAAGCCGGAATTGTATGTGCTGATCGGCGGAATGCTGATCCTTGGATCGGGCCTCTACATCGCTGTCGCCGCGCACGACGTTGCCCCGCTGACCGAGGGCAACTGAACACTCGCGGCCCACTCGCTCCGAGACGATTTGCATGATCCATAGTGGCTGCAGTCACTCTACCGGCAATGCCCTCACTTCGGCGCCCAGAACGACGCCTGGGCAAGGCCGTCCAACGGCACATTTTCCCGAAGACTGATTTCGCCGCTTTTACAAAATCGCGACTGATTCTGTACCTTGATAGTTGAAATCAGCCAATGAGCCGCCTTAAGCTTCTGCGCGTACTGTTCGCCGTCTCTCTGCTGCCGCTCTTGTGCGCGGCCGCGCAAGCGCCCGGTCCGGTATCATTTCCTAACCTTCCCTCCGTGGACGCTCTTGGCGCGGACCTCTTCCTGCAATCCGGTTCCACCGGAATGGTTCTCGTCGTCGTTCAAGATAATCAGGTCTTTTTCCGCGGATACGGCGAGACCGCGCCCGACTCCCATCAGTTCCCCACTCAGGATTCTCTTCTGCGGCTTTGCTCACTCACCAAGATTTTCACGACCGACGTCCTCACCAAGCTCGTCGCCGACAAAACTGTGCGGCTGGACGATCCGCTCCAACGCTATGCTCCTCCCAAAGTAGTTGTGCCTGAGCGCATCAAGCCCATCACGCTCGCCGATCTTGCGACACACACCTCCGGCCTTCCCCGGGAGTTGGGCAATGCGCCTCCCGGCACAGCGCATTTCACCTTTCCCGACTACCGCACGCGCTGGCGCTGGCTGCCCAACCAGCGCCTCCGCAGCGTTCCGGGAAGTACCGCTCTCTACTCGAATGTAGCCTTCGACCTCCTCAGCGATGCACTGGCATCTGCGGCGCACAAGCAGTATGCGGCCCTGCTGGCAGAGCGCACTCTCAATCCGCTCCATATGCACGACACCACATTCTTTCCCAACGCGGAACAATGCAGTCGCCTGCTCATAGGCACTCATGACGAGCGCGCCTGCACCGTCACGGAGGCAACCGCGGGTAGTTCAGGGCTCTATTCCACAGCCCGCGACATGGCCATCTGGCTTCAATACCTGCTCTGGACCAGCGGTCCTGCCCTTTCTGCGCAGGATCCCGCCGCCCAAGCTGTCTACATCGTTCCTTCGAGTCTCGTCAGGCAAAGGGGACTTGATCATGCCGGGGAGCCGACGGGCGTTGGCCTGGGCTGGATTCACATTCTGCCTGTCGATTCGCCCTCACACATTGTTGAGAAGACCGGAGGCGGCGCCGGCTTTGAAACCTATATCGCGATCAACCACTCTCGCCATACAGCCATCTTTCTTGCTGCCACGGATGGGCCGGTCAACACTCACTTGAACCTCTTCAACGCTGCCAACAAACTCCTGCTTGCCGTAGCCGGTCTGCCACCGCTGCCGCCGCCTCCGACCCAACCGGTAATCGTACGCACTCATGCCCGTCACCGCCGCATCGCAGCCCGATAACCGGAGGCCGATTTGCCGAGGCAGCCGGCTGGTGAACGATAATAATCCCGGTGTAACTTAGCCCCGCGCTGGGCCGCTCTCAAAGCAACCATGCTTCCATTTCGCTCCATCGATCTTCAGGGAGAGTTTTCATGCGATCACTCGGCTTAAGAGTTCTTTTTGTCGCCGCCATTGCGCTCACTGTGTTTTCAGTGGTCGGCTCCGTCACGGCTCACCAAAGCAGCACAGGTTCAGGAGTTGGAAGCTCCGCATGTTCAAACGATGACAGCGGATTGAAATTGCCTCCCGGATTCTGCGCAACAATCTTCGCGGATAACATTGGCCACGCCCGTCACCTCGTCGTCGCACCTAGTGGCGTGGTATACGTCAACACGTGGTCGGGCCGCTACTATGGCGAAAAAGAGCCTTCACGCGATGACGGCTTTCTTGTTGCGCTTCAGGATAAAACCGGCTCAGGAAAAGCAGATGTGATTGAGCACTTCGGTGAGACCGCCAAGACCGGAGGAGCCGGCGGAACCGGCATCGCCCTGTACAACGGATCGATCTACGCAGAGATCAACGATCGCATCGTGCGATATGTGTTGTCTCCTGGCTCGATTGTGCCCTCGGGGCCTGCGGTCACCGTGGTTTCTGGTCTGCCGCTCGGTGGCGATCATCCGATGCATCCGTTCTACATCAGCTCCGATGGGCTCCTCTATGTGGACGTCGGCACGGCCACCAATGCCTGCCAGGAAAAAAACCGCTCGCCGCATTCACCAGGAATCCAGCCCTGCACCGAGCTTGAAACCCGCGGCGGCATCTGGCGCTACGACGCCAAGAAGACCGATCAGAAGTTCTCTCCTGCTGACCGTTATGCGACCGGGATACGCAATGCCGAAGGATTTGCCTTTGATCCGGCGACTCACGGCCTCTACGTGACTCAGCACGGCCGCGACCAGCTTCACGCCAATTGGCCTGAACTCTACAAGTCCGAAGAAGAAGCAACACTACCCTCTGAAGAAGTGATGCTCCTGAAAGAGGGCGGCGACTACGGCTGGCCGAAGTGCTACTACGACCCATATCAGAGCAAGCTGGTTCTGGCGCCAGAGTACGGTGGTGACGGGGGCCACGCTGTGGGCGTTTGCGCCAGCAAAATTAGCCCCGTTGCTGCATTCCCCGCCCACTGGGCGCCCAACGCCATGACCTACTATAACCAGAAACAGTTCCCTGCCCGCTATCGCGATGGCGTCTTCATCGCTTTCCACGGATCGTGGGACCGCGCTCCCTACGCACAGGGTGGTTACAACGTGGTTTTTCAGTCGCTGGCAAAGACTCACGCTGGAAGCGGCTGTGAAGTCTTTGCGGACGGCTTTGCAGGAGCCACCGTGTCTCCGGAGGGAGCCGTGCATCGTCCTTCCGGCGTCGCGGTCGGCCCCGACGGATCACTCTTTGTCTCCGATGACATGAAGGGCCGCATTTACAAGATCACCTACACCGGCGCGCCCGCGCAAACGGGCGAGCCGCAGTTCACTCCCTGCCCCAGCCTCACGGCCTCGCCGGTTGAGGCCGCCCGTGCCAGTGCCAATCCGCCTGAGGGAACGCATCCTGACGCAGGCACGGCTGCCCTTCCCGTTCCGCCTGGAGCGACGCAGGAGATCGTTGCGCTCGGCGATCGCATTTATCACGGCCAGGTGGCCGGCGGCATGTGCGCCGCCTGCCATGGCGCAAATGCGGCTGGCACGCCGCTGGGACCGGACCTCACCAAAAACAAATGGCTGTGGAGCGATGGCAGTTGGGCTGGCATAACGAAAACCATCACCGACGGAGTGCCGCAGCCCAAGCAATATCGCAGCCCCATGCCGGCGATGGGCGGCTCTCAACTCACGCCAGAGCAAACCTCGGCCGTGGCCGCGTATGTGTGGGCCATGAGTCACCGCTAGCGCAGTTTATCTCTTACAAGACTGGCTCTCTTCCGGGAGCCAGTCTTTTTTTCATGAGCCCAGAGAATAAACTGGGCTCATGGAGCATGTGAGCTACGTTGTGGTGCTGCTGATGGGACTGCTCTGCGCGGTCACGGCAGTGGCGGGTCTGGCGCGCCGATTCGGCGTTTCTTATCCCATTGTTCTGGTGATCTTCGGGCTGCTGTGCTCGCTGCTTCCGCATGTGCCGCGCATACCCTTACCGCCGTCCTTAGTGTTCCTGGTAATTCTGCCGCCGCTGCTGTACGTAGCGGCATGGCAGACGTCGTGGCGAGAGTTCAAGTACAACCTGGTTTCGATTTCGAGCCTGGCCGTTTTGCTGGTGTTTTTCACCGCATTCGGCGTGGCCTTTGCCGCGCATGGGTGGCTGCCCGGGTTCGATTGGCGGCTCGGATTTCTTTTAGGCGCGGTCGTTTCGCCAACCGATGCCGTCGCGGCTACATCCATTGCCCGCAAAGTCGGCATGCCTCAGCGCATTGTCGACCTGCTGGAAGGTGAAAGTCTCCTGAACGATGCAACCGGCCTGCTGGCGCTGGAGTTCGGCATCGAAATGGTCGTGGATGGAACGACGCCCACCATAGGGCGGGGCGTGCTTGAATTTCTTTGGCTCACGATCGGTGGTGTGCTCGTGGGTGCGGCCGTCGGATGGCTCGTTGTGTGGCTGGAGCGCTGGGTAGATGACGGACCGGTGGAGATCGCTTTATCTCTGGTCGTGCCCTACGCGGCTTATCTCACAGGTGAAGCGGTGAAAGGCTCAGGCGTCATCGCCGTTGTAGCATGCGGGCTTCTCGTCAGCAGGCGCAGCTCGACCTTCTTTTCTCCTGGAGTGCGATTGCAGGCGCTGGCCGTCTGGGACGCGCTAGAGTTTCTGCTGAATGGCTTGGTCTTTGTGCTGATCGGCCTTCAGCTGCCGTATGTGCTGGATGGAATCCGCGGACAAAGCAAGCTGAGCCTTCTCGGATACGGGCTCGCGTTTTCCGCGATTCTGATTCTGTTGCGCCTGCTCTGGATGTATCCCGCAGCGAAGGCTGCATGGTGGGTCCGAACGCGTCTCGCAAAACAACGATATGAAAAGCCCGCATCGAACCAGATATTCGTAGTGGGATGGACAGGCATGCGCGGAGTCGTGGCGTTGGCCGCAGCCAACTCGCTACCTTTGACACTCAATGATGGCCGCCAGTTTCCGCAACGAAGCTTCATCATCTATCTCACCTTTTCGCTGATCCTGGTCACGCTTGTGCTGCAGGGGCTCTCGCTGCCCTGGCTAGTACGCGTGCTGCGCCTGGCCGTGCCGAACATGCAACGGTGTGAAGAAGGAGAAGCACGGCATCTGTTGTTGCAAGCGGCCATTGACTTTCTCAGCGAGCGCCGCGCCTCCGCACAAGAGGAAAACGAAGTGCACCTCTACGAGGATCTGCTACACCAGTACGAGCACAAACTTGCGGAGATCGAGCAGTGCGGTCCAGATGGAAGCAACCCTGCAACGGAGACACGCCGCCTGACGATCAACCATGCGCTGCTCGAAATCGTCCGCCGCGAGCGCGAGGAATTGAATCTGTTGCGCGCAAACGGAAGAATCGGCGATAACGTTCACCGCACACTGGAACACGAACTGGACCTGAGCGAAAGCCGGCTGGCATAGAGACCTCCAACATGGTTCCGTTGAAAAGCCTCCATGAACCTGAATTGATCTAGAACATGAACGTCCGATTACGTCTCTCGTGCGTCACCTGCTGATCAGAACCGTCACGCTGCTCGAGTCCGTGCCGTAATTCGCTCCGTTTGCGTACGTTGCCGTGATCATGTGCACGCCTGCAGACAAGCCGCTGGTGGAGAAGACCGCTTGCCCGTTCGCATCGACAGGCACAGTCACCAGCAGCGTGAAACCATCTCGGAATGTAATGGTGCCCGTTGCACTCGGCGCTCCTGCAGCGGAGTTTGAGCCGACCGTCGCATTGAAGGTCAGCGTAGCCCCTACTTTCGCAGACCGGCTGGAAGCCGTAAGCGCCACGCGGACCGGAGCCGGAAGCACGACAAATCGCTGAATCCTGGCGGAAGCGGCCGCGTAGTTGCCCTGCTGCGCAAAGCCAATGGACACGATGTGCGAACCCACCGTGGGCTGTGAAATCGAGAACTCTGCTCTGCCCTGATTGAGCGGTACAGCTGCAGACGTTCCATTGTCATAGCTGTAAGTAATGGAACCCTGCGCAGGTCCCGCATGCGAACGGGCATCTGCAATGCAGTGATAGCTTGCGCCATACTCCAGGATCGGACTGCCGCAAAGCGCGTCGAGGTCTACTGGCGCGGGATCAACCACGATCGTCGTGGGCTCTGATGCGCCGATGGGGTTGTTCTTGTCGCCGGAGTAGACCACGGAAATCTGGTGTGCGCCGGCCGCCAGCGCAGGATGGATATACCAGAAGGCGCAGCCATTGCGGAGGACGGGCCGTGTCGCAAGCAGAGTCGCTCCATCGTAAATCTGGATAGTGCCGGTGGCTGGCACTCTGTTCGTCGAAGCGATGCATGCCGACATGAGCGTCGAGCCAGGATAGACCAGGTGCGTGCGTTCAAAGCGAACGGTGAGCGCAGCGTCAATCGGAATGACTCCCGTGCCACTCAGATTTGCCGTGTAGGTACCGGCGCTCGACGTAACGGTCAGAACTCCGCCGCGCGCTCCGCCTGCAGTGGGCGAGAAGATCACATAGATATTGCAGCTTGTACCGTAGGCAAGCGAAGTGCCGCAATCATTGGTCTGCGAGAAGTCGCCCGATGCGCCGATGCTGACGCTGATGTTTCCCTCTCCGGTGTTTTTCAGAACGAATGGCTGGGCGCCTGATGCTGTGTTCACATTCTGAGAGCCGAAACTTCCGTTACCGGAAAGTGTGGCCGAAAGCACCGGCGCCGGTAGATTGAAGTAGCCCACCGCTGCGTCATGATCGGACGTCCGCGCCGGAGTCGTGGGATCGTTGTAGGCCGTCAGCGGCTGGTCTGCATCCAGATGCGCATACGCCATATGCGCGCCGGCGCTCACCAGATCGGCAGTGGCAACGATGTGATCAAGAATTTGCGCATTGCCAAACTCCTGATAGGACCACCGCTGATCGGGCGTAAGCAGCAGCGCAAGGTCGGTTGCGGGTGGCGTCACCAGGCCGGCTACGCCGGGCTCGACGACCTGCGTCGATGGCAGCACGTTTTGGTTCGTGACCGTGCCGAGAATATCAATGTAGCCGTCAGAGAATTCGAAGGCATTGTAATCGCCTACGGAGATAACGTGCTCGCCTTTCTGCTGGTAGCCCTGGATCAAGTTGGCGAGGAACTCTGCCTGCAGTTCTTTCTTGGTGCGGACAAACACGCCGCTCGACGGATCGTTCTCACTGGAGAGCGAACGCAAGTGGTTGACGATCACCGTGACCGGATAATCTGTCGCACCGCTGCGTTTGACACCTGCGTGAAGCACCAGCGGCGGACGATCGTTGAGCGTTTGGAGCGTCGCGCTATTGCGTGGATCGGGGAACGTAGTATCCGCGCCCAATTGCTCAATGCCCAGCGTGTTGACGGTTGACTTCACCAGGAAACCAACCGAGATGCCGCTGATGTCGTTTGAGTACGGTGCGTAGCTCGTGCCCGTTCCGTAGGGAACATATTGCGGGTCAGGCTCCCCTGCCGCGAGAGCATCCGCACTGATCTTTGCCGCGATATCCGCGACGACGGACTCATTCTCGGGCTCTTCGAGCGCCACGACATCCGGCGAGCCAAGCACGTGCCGAATCGCGAGCGAGACCTTTGCGAGACGGTTGCTATATGCGGCCGGTGTGACATCGACTGCTTGAGACTTTTCGGTCTGGCCAGTGACAGGGTTGAAGTCAATGTCGTCCGCTGAGTTGGTGTTAAAGAAGCGCTCGACATTGTAGGCGGCCACGCGGAACTCGCTGCTTGCCGGTGGAGGCACAGGCTGAACGCCCATGCCCGCGACAACCTGTGTGCGGTCATAGGCTGGATCGAGCACAAGGCGGCCGGGATCGTAGAAGCTGTCGGAGCTGAAGGTAAAGTCGAGAATGCCCGTGACTCCGGGCAGGACGGCTCCTGTGGAGAGATTGATAGCTGCACTGCCCACAAGGAACGAAGAATCGACAAGGATGCGCTCGGGGTTGTCATCAAACTTGGCCACATCCGGTGGAAGCCCCGTGTGCGAATCGCGAATGTCGATGCCGGGCTCGCGGAAAGGACGCGACGTGCCGGTGATGACAGCGTAGAACTGGCCATTCGACTTGGTGGTCTCCGCAGCCTCTGAGCTGAGAGAGCCGTCCGTGCCCGAGATGGTCGTCAGCGAAGCGATGCTCACGCGCATGCCTTCGTAAGGCGTGAGCTGATAGAGCCCGCCGCCTGGCGTAAGCATGGAAGCCGTAATCGTGACCGGTGCGGGTAGCGGCTGGCCGGTGGCCAGCACCGTAGCAGTGGTTGTATCGATCTCCGTGGCCGGCGTGTGGCTCGTGGTGACGGCGGGAAAGGTAGCCACAGTTCCAGTGACCTGCACGTAATTGCCGATCACTGCAGTCGCAGGCACTTTGCCGGTACCCGCAAAGACAAAGATGCCCTCCGGCGTAGTGGGATCGGAGTCCGCATCGGAATCGCGAGCCTGAATAAAGAAGCCGGCGGTTCCAACACCGGTGACAATGCCTTCAGTCGTCACCGTCTGGCCGGCATAGGGCGATACCGATGTAGCTGTCTGAGATTTGCTGCCCTGGATCGTGTGAATGGGCAGATCCGGCACAGGCAAACTGACCGTAAGGCTGATACTCGTGGCGGCGGTATCGGATTCAGCATCGGCAACGGAGACAGGTAGAGAGAGCGTCGCCGGCTTGCTCACAGTCGGCGTGACCGTGAATGAAAAGACGTTATCGCCGGCAGTCACATCGCCGTGCGTGCCATCATCATAGAAGGGCTGCGTCGCCGAGCCGCCGATGGTCGAGAGATTGGCCGCAACTGTGATACCGGTGCTCGCCGGGTTCGTAGCCGGCGTGACCGTTACGATGAGCAGAACGGGATTGCCCGAGGTGACACTGGCTGGAGTGGCCTGGCCCGTCGCACTCAATCCCGTCGAAGTGCTTCCGAACGAAGAGTTGTGTGGATTGGGCGTTCCTACCGTGAAATCTGCGGCGTTGTTATTGGAAAATCCCCCACGAATGTCCGCCGTAGTATTGCTCGGTGCCGGCGCATCCCCTGCGCCAAGAAAACAGGTCGCCGTTCCGTAGCCGATAAAATCCACAATGTTGGAGCCGGTCGCCGGACATGTACCGGTGAGCGCCGCGGTCCCGTTGACCAGCGCAATCTTGCCAGTAGTTGCCGAGAAGTTCGGCGCAGAGGCTGGCACAAAATCCGGAGTCACCGGCAGAGGACCCGGGTTGGCCGTGCCTGCAGCCGCCTGAATCAGAAAGTAGTGTCCTGCCGCGACCGAAACGTTAGGCAGTGCAACCGCATTCCACGAGGAGCCGGTGCTCGACGCATATTGAAATGAGAGTCCTGCAAGGCTGATGGACGAGCTCGTCGGATTATAGAGCTCAAGATAATCGTAGGTGTATTGAGCGCCCGTGTTGCCGCCGCCCCCATAGACCTGCGAGATCACAAGTCCGGCCTGCGCAGCAGCTGTCAGAGGAGCAAGGGTGGAAAGGCCGACCAAGCCAACGAAGAACGCACAAAGCCTATGTAGCTTCATCACGGGACCCCCAAATGTAGCTATTCCAAAAAAATTGTTTGTAATTTGGCGATTCCGTCTTCGCGGCGCGCGTCGAAGCGGCTATCGCTTAAATGCGTAGACCTTCACTTATAGCATCCTGGATCGAAGAGTCAAGAAAAAGAACTGTGAATTGATTTGGCAGCAGCCGCATTCCGTTCCAATCGTTTTTGCGGCTCCAGGATTTGCGGCTCGGGAGAGGAGATCGCACATCCTCAGCTGTGATCGATCCTGTATCGATCAACATATCCTGCCGCAAAACAAGCTGGGCGACAGCATGCAACAAGTTTCTATCTATTTCCTCGCTCATTCTCCGTACGGCACCCAAATATTTTTCACCTGCGTTGCGTGCTGGAGAAACCAGCGGCCCTCGGCCTGAGCGCGGTCGAACCAATCGTACTCGCGGCCGTCGTTGGTCCAGACCTGCTTCATATTTCCGATTGAGGCGGCCCGCACCATGGCGGCTTCTTCGTCGCTACGGAAGCACCAGATCGCGTCGATGCCGTCATGCTCGGCAAGAGTCTTGCCGAGTTCAGTAGGACGGCCCGCGATCAGATTCACCACACCTCCCGGCACATCACTGGTGTCGAGCAACTGATAGAGATCTCCCTGGATCAGTGGGTAGCGCTCTGACGGCACGGCAACTACGGTGTTGCCCATCGCGATGGCGGGCAGAACCAGCGAGAGCAGGCCGAGCAACGGCGCGTCGGCGGGAGCCAGAATGCCCACCACCCCCACCGGCTCCGGCATGGCGATGGTGATGTTCCGGCCCGGCGGATGATGCACCACACCTTCGTATTTATCGGCCCACCCGGCATAGGCAAAGATGCGCTCGATGGAACGATCTGTTTCGACCGCGGCGCGTTCCTCACCGACAGCAGTAGCGAGCCGATGCGCAATCTCATCGCGGCGCTGGATCATGTTCTCCGCGAGATAATAGATGACCTGCGCACGGGCGTGGGCCGTAGTCCGTACCCATCCTGACGCAGCTACCGCCGCCTCCACCGCATTGCGGATATCCTTGCGATTGCCAAGCGGCGCCTCGCCAAGCAACTGGCCCTCCTTGCCGTAAACCGGGAAGGAGTAGCCGGAATCCGGCCGTGCCTGTTTGCCGCCGATATATTGCTTCACCGTGCGATCAATCGATGCGCCGGCCGGATTTAAATCATCCGTCTCATCTTCACCACTTTCGACGCGCGACGACGCAGTTTTGGCCGGCGGCAGGCTGTGCAGCCACTTCGGAGTAAGATACTCCAGCATGCCCTCCCGGCCACCTTCGCGGCCATAGCCCGATTCGCGATAGCCACCGAATCCGCATGCAGCGTCGAACTGGTTGGTGGAGTTCACCCAGACCACGCCGGCCTTCACCTGCGCGGCCAGATCGAGCGCGACGTTGATGTTCTCGCTCCAGATGCTTGCCGCCAGTCCGTAAACAGTATTGTTGGCCAACTCGACAGCTTCCGCCGGCGTGCGGAAGGTCATCGCCGTCAGAACCGGACCAAAAATCTCCATTTGCGCTACGGTCGCCGTGGGATGCACGTCGGTGAGTAAGGTGGGCGGAAAGTAGCAGCCTTTTTGAGGCAGCTGAATGTCGGGCTGCCAGCACTGCGCGCCCTCCGCGACACCCGCGTCAACCAGGCGGCGGATTGTCTCCACTTGGAGCGGCGAAATGATCGCGCCGATATCGATCGCCTTGTCCAGCGGATGGCCCACGCGCAGCGTCTCCATCCGTGCTCGAACCTTTGCGTAGAGCGTCTCTGCAACGCGTTCCTGCACCAGCAGCCGCGAGCCGGCGCAGCACACCTGCCCCTGATTAAACCAGATGGCGTCGACCAGGCCCTCGACCGCGGAATCGAGATCGGCATCGTCGAAAACGATAAAGGGTGATTTGCCGCCCAATTCGAGCGAGAGCTTTTTGTGCGACTGAGCGGTGGCTTTGCGGATGATGCGGCCCACTTCAGTGGAGCCGGTGAAGGCGATCTTATCGATTCCTGCATGCTCGACGATGATCTGGCCCGTAGAAGCTCCACCGTTCACCACATTCAGGACGCCTGCCGGCAATCCCACTTCCATAGCCAGTTCCGCAAGAGCCAGCGCTGTGAGCGGCGTGTTCTCCGCAGGCTTGATGACCACGGTGTTGCCCGCAGCCAATGCCGGAGCCACTTTCCAGGCGAACATCAGCAGAGGAAAATTCCATGGAATGATCTGGCCTACCACGCCGCAAGCGGTATAGTGCGGGAACTCCGATTCGAGCAGCTGCGCCCAGCCCGCGTGATGGTAAAAATGACGCGCCACCAGAGGAATATCGATATCGCGGCTCTCGCGAATGGGCTTGCCGTTATCCACCGTCTCGAGCACAGCCAACCGGCGCGAATGCTTTTGCACCTGCCGAGCCAACGCATAAAGATAACGGGCTCGCTCGTGCCCACTCAAAGCCTGCCATGCCGGCAGAGCCCGGCGCGCCGCAGAGACGGCGGCATCCACGTCAGCGGCGTTTGCCGCGGCGACTTCGGCGAGCGTCTCTCCACTCGAAGGATCGCTTGTTTCGAAGTATTCTCCACTCGCCGGTTTCACCCACACGCCGTCGATAAACGCATCGAACCTGCGGTGGTGCCGTTCCAACCATTGCACGGCTTCTTTCGGATCTTCCGGCGCAGCGCCGTACTCCATGGTGTAAAACTTTTCCGCTATGCTCATCGCGTCTCCTCTGTGGGACTCGAACCCATCTACGCGATGGGGTGACGATATGCCGCCGAATAGCGGCCAGTCGCGTGATGTTCCAGTTGGCGCTCGATATCGGCTAACATGCCGCTGGCGCCGAATCGAAAGAGGGATGGCTCCAGCCAGGGGCGTCCCAGCTCATCTTTCATCATGGCGAGCCAGTCCAGCGATTGCTTCGCCGTACGAATGCCGCCCGCAGGCTTAAACCCCACCGCCATTCCGGTCCTTTCCGCATACTCGCGGATGGCACGAACCATGGTGAGCGAGACAGGCAGAGTTGCATTTACCGCTTCCTTGCCGGTTGATGTCTTGATGAAGTCCGCCCCTGCCATCATCGCCACCCAACTGGCTCGCGCCACATTGCGCAGCGTCATCAGGTCGCCTGTTCCCAGGATGGCTTTCATGTGCACCAGACCGCAGGTTTCTTTGAATGTGGCAACCTCGTCATACAACGCCTGCCACTCACCGTTGAACACATGCGCGCGCGTAATCACAATGTCGATCTCGGACGCACCGGCGTCGATGGAACGCCGAATCTCCTGCACCCGCTCTGGCAGGGGTGATAAGCCAGCTGGGAATCCGGTGGAGACTGCGGCCACCGGAATGCCCGATCCCTCGAGCGCCCTGGCCGCTGTCTCGACAAACGTATGATAGACGCACACCGCGCCGACTGTGAGGTTCAGCTCTTCAATGCCAAGACTCTTTACCAATTGCTGCTGCAGCGGATTGCGTGCCTTTGCGCACAGCCGTTTCACACGCTCAGCAGAGTCATCACCGCTCAAAGTCGTCAGATCCATGCAGGCGATGGCGCGCAGCAGCCACGCCGCCTGATGCTCTTTCTTGACTGTCCGGCGCGCGGTTTGCGTCGCTGCGCGGCGCTCTACGGCGCTCTTATTCACGCGCACTTCTTCCACCCAGTCCAAATTGAGCGAAATACGTCGGTTGGGCTCCAACGGACGGCCGTGCAGAGTGATCGGAACGGGATCGGTTTTATGCATCGATATTGCCGGCGGAGGGGTCATCTTGTTTACCTGTCTGTAGAGTGAATAGTTTAGATCACCCCGGTCTCTCTCCACCAAAAATATCGAAATACGCCTGCCTGGACTGCCGGACGCACAACGTACGCCGGCCATGGACTCGTCAGTTCGCGCCATGAAGGACAGGAGATAAAGGAGAGGTGCCAAATCTTCGAAGTGAGGCTGTGCGGAGATGTTAGCGCTGGGAAAGGCTCAAATGATTTCACTGGCTCTGTAAATATGTAAACTGGCGCTTCACTTCAAAGTCCGAGTTCTGACTTGGCTTCCGTGAACTTTGCTGTGGCAAATTCGAGATCTTCGCGCGAGTGGGCGGCCGAGACCTGAGTACGAATGCGCGCCTTGCCGTGGGGTACTACAGGATAGGAAAAAGCGACGACGTAAACGCCTTTTTCGAGCAGGAGCGCGGCCATGCGCGACGCTATAACCGCATCGCCGAACATAACCGGAACAATGGGATGTTCGCCTGGGAGAACATTGAAGCCGGCGTCAACCATGCGTTGACGGAAGAACAAAGTGTTCTCGTGCAAGCGTTGCCGCAGATCGCCCGATTCCTGCAGCAGGTCCAGAACCTTCAATGAGGCGGCAACAATCGGCGGTGCGACAGAATTCGAGAAGAGGTAAGGCCGCGAGCGCTGGCGGAGCAGTTCGATGATCTCCTTTCGCCCGCTTGTATAGCCGCCGCTGGCGCCGCCGAGAGCTTTGCCCAACGTGCCGGTGATGACATCCACGTGGCCTTCAACGCCGCGGAGTTCCGGTGTACCCCGCCCATGCTGGCCGATGAAGCCGACCGCATGCGAGTCATCGACCATGACCATCGCGTCGTACTTGTCCGCCAAGTCGCAAATCTTGTCTAATTTCGCAAAATAGCCGTCCATCGAGAAGACGCCGTCTGTGACGATGAGCCGATGGCTCGCCGATGCAGACTCGTTCAGCTTGGCCTCAAGATCGTCCATGTCGCCATTGCGATAGCGAAAGCGCGCAGCCTTCGAAAGCCGGATGCCGTCAATGATGCTGGCGTGATTCAGCTCGTCAGAGATAATCGCATCTTCGGCATCGAGCAGCGTTTCGAACAATCCTCCGTTGGCGTCGAAGCAGGAACTATAAAGGATGGTGTCTTCTGTGCCGAGAAACGTACTGATCCGCTCCTCAAGCTGCTTGTGAATAGACTGCGTACCGCAGATGAATCGCACACTGGCGAGTCCATAGCCCCAGTCGCCGAGGGCCTTTTGCGCAGCCTGTACGATTGCGGGATGATTGGCGAGGCCGAGGTAGTTGTTGGCGCACAGGTTCAACACGGGAGCGCCGTTGGCGACGGAGACTCTGGACTGCTGCGGTCCGGCGATGACGCGTTCCTGTTTGTACAGGCCGGCCTTCTGAATCTCAGCAATTCTCTCCTGCAGATGCTGCTGCACTTTGCCGTACATCGCACTCCTTTTCGCAAAGCGATCGCGATCCGATCAACTCAGCGCGGCTTCACTTCACATTGCGCCAGTCGAGGATCACTTTGCCGGTCTGGCCGGAGATCATCGCATCGAATCCCTTCTGGAACTCGTGGTACGCAAAACGATGTGTGATGATCGGTGCGATGTCCACGCCTGATTCAAG